>Ga0302252_1000040_pt1 | contig 189788 bp, 82 predicted proteins | sample AAG_RA_Leu_MG_FD_193511 | JGI IMG/M metagenome (GOLD analysis project Ga0302252, IMG submission 193511) | Enriched activated sludge microbial communities from anaerobic digester in WTTP, New Holstein, Wisconsin, United States - AAG_RA_Leu | ecosystem: Engineered > Bioreactor > Anaerobic >... | reverse complement strand
ATGGTTATTGCTGACGTTAGCGACGTCTTGCCGTGGTCCACATGCCCGATCGTGCCCACGTTCAAGTGCGGTTTTGTACGCTCAAATTTTGCCTTCGCCATCATACCCTCCTTAATCGCGAATCATGTTTACAAATTTTCCAAACTCGACTATTTCATTCCCGTTCTCGATCGCGGCGTCCTGCACCTAACACCGCTCTGGTACAAGGCTGGAGCCCACGGCCAGAATCGAACTGGCGACCCCATCCTTACCATGGATGTGCTCTACCAGCTGAGCTACATGGGCCGGATCTCTCGATAACAACTATACTTAAAAACCACAAACTTCTCCCCCCGCTTGACTTGTGTCAGCTTTCAGAAGAAGTCACTTTGCTCTATTTAATTTATATAGAGATATAGAGTTACTGATTTTACCAAAAAATCATTTTATGTCAAGGTTTTTTTGTGATTTTTTGTTTGATCTCCAGAATCACATAAAAATCATACAACTTTAAGGAGGGGGAATATTAAGGGGGAACCATTGGTTCCCCCTTAAAGAAATTCGGCTGCGTTTCCCAGCTGAGGTGTGTAAGTCCGCCTACGCCTATTCATTATATTTATCTGGCTTCGGCGGACAGCCTTCGCCTTTTCTTACAAAGTGGCTTGCCAGCCATAGCCGGATATGCTCTTTTTATAGGTAGGCAAAGGCTGGAGCGAGCGATGGGAATCGAACCCACGTAGGAAGCTTGGAAGGCTTCTGCACTACCATTGTGCTACGCTCGCTTAGACGCTCCCATGTACCCGGAAGAATAATATACACTTGTTTGCGGAGTATTGTCAAGCAGAGCCTGTATCCGCGATGCAAGGCATTATACAGGCCGTCATTTTATAAATTTTTCTATTTTCTCAAAAAGCTGTTTTTCAGTGACCGGTTTTCTTAAAAAATCTATCGACCCTGTTCTTCTCCTCATATGTTTTATGTCCTCGGGGCTAAGCACACTTACAACTATTACAGGTATATTTTTTATTTTACCATCACTTCTCATTACAGCGTAAAAAGATTCTCCTCCCATCGGTTCCATGATTATATCAAGAATAACAAGATCAAAATCCTCATCTTCAAGTCTTTTGAAAGCGATTCTCGCGTCCCGCTCGCTCACCATTTCATATTTATCCACATTGTTCTTGAATATAAAACTGTAGATATCTATCATGTCAGGGTCGTCTTCAACTATTAATATCCGTTTTCTTTTGCTTTGCATATTGTTGCCCCCTTTGACTGGTCTCCTCCGCCGGAGATCCGCTTTTCACGCTTTAGGCAAACTTATGGTCACCGTCGTGCCTTTTCCTGCACCGGCTGATTCAATTTCGATCCGACCTTGATATCTTTCTACAATATCCTTGGATATCGAAAGCCCCAATCCCACACCCGGCAAAGCGGTGTGACGTTTGTAAAATTTATCAAAAACCCTTTCCTTTATATCGGGGCTTATGCCACAGCCTGTATCTTTTAGCTCAATATCTACCACCCCTTTATTAAGTTTGCCCGATATACTCACCTTGCCGGCATCCGTAAATTTCAACGCGTTGTCGATAATGTTTCCTAAAAGCATACCAAGATCATGCATGTCCATCGTCAGCATGTCCGCATTTTCCTCAATATTGACCTCCACCTTCAACTTTTTCTCATCGATAATGTTCCTCGAAACGTTCACTATATCGTTAATCATCCTTTTCAAGGACACAGGCACCCTTGTTAGCGTTCTGTCCCGCCTGATCAGACCGGACATGTACAATATCTTGTCCGTATCGTTCCTCGCCTTTTCGATGCTCCGTTTTATAATTCCCACGGCTTTTTTTATCTGGCCCATATCGCCTTTTTTTATACCATCTTCTACCATGTCGCAGGCCATCTGAGATATAGCTATCGGAGTTTTTAACGCATGAGAAAAATCACGGATCATATTGTCTCTCATCCTGTCGATCTCTTCACGAAGCGTTTCTATCGTTTTAACACCGCGGAAATTCCTCATACTCGCGGAGACATGCTCACTTCTCTTGCCTTTCTTGACCATATTCCCCTTGCCCAGACATATACGTTTTATATTGTTTCTTTTGTCCTGATTTCCAGATATTTTACTTTCCTTATAAAAGTGATTTTCACTTCCCCTTGACTATTCTGGATATTTCTTTGAAATGCGCCTCTTTAGCGTCCCTCATCATCTGAAAAATAAGCATTTCACTGGTCGCGAGCTTTACGCCCTCTGTCGCCAGCCTCTTCAAAGCGGTCTCATGATCTACACGTTTTCGCGAAGAAACGGCATCGGTGACCAGGTGTACCTCATATCCCCTCGATAAAGCGTCAAGCGCCGTCTGAAAAATACATACGTGAGCTTCTATCCCGCAAATAACGAGTATTTTCTTTTTTTTGTATTTTTTCTTTAGAAGCCTCGCAAATGACTGCTCACAAAAACAATCGAAATAAACTTTTTCAATATGATCGTTCCCGCTCAGAACGTCTCTTATCTCTTTAACGGTGGCGCCAAGTTTACCCGGATACTGTTCGGTAACTACGACCGGGACATTGAATACTTGAAATGCCTGGACAAGTTTCGCCGTATTGGCGATGACACTGCTTATCCCGGGTATCACCGGCCTGAATTTGTCCTGGATATCTATCACCAAAAGAACAACATTTTCGCGGAATACCATAAATTCTCTCATTAGAAGCCTTTCTGTTATCTTACAGTCCTTAACAATTGTTATGTTATATTATGCCACATTTGCGAGAGAATGAAAAGCTGGAGATCGAAACCTGTGCCCCCTGCGCGTATGTGTAAACCTTTCCGATTGAAAAATTTTTCGCTTGTGATATACTTGAGCCACGGAAAAACGCCGATGTAGCTCAGGGGTAGAGCAAGGGTTTTGTAAACCTTTGGTCGGGGGTTCAATTCCCTCCATCGGCTCCACTTTTATATTGCTCTTTACAAAAAGCTGCATCTTTCTTACAATACTGAAACCTTTTTGGGGAGATAGCAAAGTGGCTAAATGCAACAGACTGTAAATCTGTCGGCTCACGCCTTCGAAGGTTCGAATCCTTCTCTCCCCACCAGTAAAAATAAAAACCCTCGCTGAGGAAAACTCAGCGAGGGTTTTTATTTTTACTGGATCGCAGGCTAAACCGAACCATCCGCCGTCGAAAGTTTTTTCTCTATAAGATTAAGAAGAACATAAAGATCGACCGGTTTAATAAGGATATCCTCTCGAACATACCCTAATTTCTCCATCTCTTCCGCGTGGTGTTCAAACCCCACCGAGCCGGTCATCAGGATCACAGGGATATCCCTGCCGGACTCCTTGAGCTTTTTAAGAACAGTTATACCGTCCACTTTCGGCATCTTTCTGTCTAGCAGCATCATATCAATATCATTGTTCTTAAGCAGGATATTCAAGGCCTCAGCCCCTTCTAACGCCGTTATCACTTCATATCCTTTTTTACCGAGGAATTCTTTCAATACCTCAATGATCTCGGGCTCGTCATCGACCACAATTATTTTTTTCATCTATCCTCGCTTTACACCTTTTCGGCCGGCGGTAAAAGTACAATAACACTGGTTCCCTTTCCCTCCTCACTCTCAAAACGAAGGTCCCCCCCATGAGCTTTCACCGTGCCGAACACAACCGAAAGCCCTAGCCCGACCCCGGTCTCTTTTGTCGTATAAAAAGGATCACATACCTTCTTCAATGTCTCTTCGTTCATGCCGCAACCCGTATCTTTGAACTCTATCCTTACAAACTCATTCTCCATTCCAGTAATTATCTTAATATTCCCGCCTGCAGGCATAGCGTCACGTGAATTATTAAAAAAATTCAGGAACGCCTCCTGCATCATCTTCCTGTCTATCTTTACAAGCGGCAAAGTTTCGTTAAACATCTTTTCAATACGTATATTAGATAAGCTGAACTGATATTCTATAATATCAATAACTTCCTGGACTACCTTATTTATGTCTTCTTTTTTAAACACCCCGCCCGAAGGTTTTGAGAACATAAGAAGTCGCTGGATCACCTCTTTCGCCCTTCTGCACTGGTCCACTATCACTTCAACATCTCGTCTGATCTTGTCGTTTTTTATATCCTGTTCAAGAACAAGCTGGGCCCTTCCGGAAATGATCATCAACGGGTTATTTACCTCGTGCCCCATATCCGAAACGAGCTTGCCCAGTTCAACAAGACGCTGAGATTGTTCCACTTTTTTACGTTCCGTAATATCTCTCATCACACCCTGGACCGCGATAACTTTATTGTCCCTGAATATGGGCACAGCGTTGACCTCAAGAATACGGGTCTCACCCCGTTTTGTCAGCTGCCTTATTTGCACCTCTTTAACGGTTTTTCCCGACAAAACGACCTTTAGCATCCTGAAAGCTTCGGGAAGGTCTCCGATCGGCGTAGTTATCTTCATATGTTTCCCGATCAGCTCACCTTCCTCATAACCATAAAGCTTATACACTACCGAATTCACATATTCGATCACGCCAGTATCTGACATCCTGAAAACGATATCATTGACATTCTCAACGAGTCCCTTGTAAACCTGCTCTGATTCCCTCAGCGCTTTCTCTGCCTGTTTTCTATCCGTGATATCCACATCCATACAATATACTTCAACAATATTCCCGCCCCTGTCAAAGACGGGGAACATGGCAGAATAGACCCATTTCTCCACACCGCCACGCGCCTTGATCATCCCTTCGTGCGAGATCAACGGCTTCCCCGTATCCCACACCTGCCGAATGTTCTGCTCAAGAACCGACCTTCCCGTTCCTTCAAAAAGCTCCCCGATATGTATCCCTATCGCCTCTTTCGCAGTGTATCCATAAAGCTTCGCGCTGGCCGGATTCCATCGGTGAACAACACCGTCCCTGTCAAACCCCTGAATGGCGACCATCGGGGAATTATCAATGATCGCCTCAAAACGCAGCATCATCTCGAGCATTATATCCTGCGCCGCCATCCTCTCCGATATTTCCCGGCGCAGTTTATCATTCGTCTCGGCGATCTCCTGAGAGCTGAGATCGAACGCGCGTTCCATTAACCGCCGGTCGCTTTCAAAACCGTCATAAGCTTTGCTTACAGCGTCAAGCAACGCCGCGAATGCATCGGGAAGAGGGGTCGTGCCAAAATACTTTTTTATCTGACGCGCGAGAAGTTCGTTCATGCTCTTTTATTTCTCATCTTTCACAAAAAGTGGTTATGGTCATCGTCTGGTTATGAAGTTCGCATTTCTTCACATCCGGTGACACCGGACACATCTCCCCATAAGAATAAAAACCGGTCATATACACAGTTTCCCCGAGGACATCCCTTACAGCTTCTACTTCTTCCTCTATCCTTTGCTTCAAAACAAGTTTACGCCCTACACAACTTATAAGTATCGCAAGATCCGGTGGTTGGTTTACACACACCTCGGCACATAATCTCGCGGCACCCGCCGCGCCGTTTATGAGCCTCTCGAAATTCGCTTTCATAAGCCTCACGGACGCGCCTTCCGGCACATCCCCTGCGAATATCATGCTCCCATCTTTTTCGTCAATCGACAGGACGGTCCTCACCAGTGATTTGTCCTTTTCCTTGAGGCGGAGACTCAACGGAAAGAGAAGCGCCGTGGCGGGCAATCCCCTCGCCTCATCGCCAAGGTATTTTTTGTAAAGTTCCAAAGCAGGCTTTTTATCAAGCTCATAAAGTATATTTCCCCTGGCTTTTGTCACAACGCGGTCCGATCCAAAAGAATCCCATCCCCCCATCGACCCATAGCCGATACTGATATTGTCCCCATAGAATCCCACCGCCGCAATAGTGTTCGTCTCCGGCAACGCGTCCAGAAATACCAGAGTCTCCTTGAATAAGGCCTGATCTCCGGCCAATCCGCCGGTAACTGCCACATCCGATGGAAGCTTACTCGTTAACCCTTCCGCAAGGCCGCTGCCGTTCACTTTTAAGCCATCCGACAACACCATGACATGTTTCAAACCGCGTTTAGACAATATCCCCGCCAGATATTCTCCGCACTTGAAACTGTCTTTCATATCATTGATCGCCACCGAAGTAAACGCTAATTCCGTCCTCTCAAAAAAAACAGCTGTTATCACCACGGAACCATCCATTACTTCAGTACCGATTATCTCACCGGAAGTCGAGCATCCCAAAATATGCGCTTTAGGGTAAAAATTCTTTATTTCGTTTAACCGCGAACCATTTTTCAGTATTCCCCTGTCACCAAAAACAAAAACAAGCTGTGCGCTATCCTTTATTCCATCGGCAGATGATCCGCTCCATCCGTTCTTTTCTGTCCACTTCTTCTGTTCTATTTTCATTCAAACCTCCATTATCACATCTCCATCACAATAAAATACTGCCCCTATTATATTTAGTATATGTGGGAAGGAACAAAAAGACAAATAGAGAAGAGCTTGTTCAAAGACAAGGAGCGACGGGCAGAACAAGACGCATGCTACTATATTAAAACAACCCCGCCTTTTTGAAAGCATGCGGGAGATATTCCAGAAGGTCAGTGGCGATCAAGCTAAAAGGGCCTTTATGCTCAGCGGCTATATCGCCCGCGAGACCATGAAGATAGACCGCCGATATCGCGGCACTGTAATCGTCCAGTCCCTGCCCTATAAAAGACGCGATCATCCCAGCAAGAACGTCGCCAGTCCCTCCCGTTGCCATACCGGAATTGCCGGTCTCATTTATATAGACCTGTCCGTCGGGATCGGCAACAACGGTCCTGTGCCCTTTGAGGCAAACGATCGCACCGGTCCCCTGAGCGACATGTTTGGCCACCTCGACCCGCTGAAGCTGAACATGCGATACTTCTTTCCTGATAAGCCTCGCCATCTCCCCCGGATGAGGGGTAATAACGGTCCTGATATTTCGTCTGCGCAATAAGCGCATGTTCCCCTGGAGAGCGTTTATCCCGTCGGCATCAAGGACCAGCGGACATCCCAGTTTAGCCACAACAGCCCTCACAACCTTGAACGTCTCCGCCTCCCGACCGAGGCCGGGGCCAACAACGGCAACGTCACAACTTTCCGCGAAAGAAAGTATGCTTTTCACGCTCTTCACGCTCAGAGAAAATTTCTTATTTACGGGGAGAGGCAGCGTAAGTGCCTCAGTAAGTTTTGCCTCCATTATCGGATTCAGCGAAGACGCTATACCATTAATGACAAGCCCGCTTCCCGCCCGAAGCGCACCCTGGCATGTAAGATAAGCGGCGCCTGTCATCCCCCTGGAACCGGCCAACACGAACACTTTGCCGTAATCGCCTTTATGTGAATCATCTCTTCTTTTCGGGATCTTTTCAATGTGTTTCTGGACCATCTTTCATCACCACCGCGTTCGACACGGCAAAATCCTTGGTATGGGAAATGCTCACAAGGACCCGCGCCAGGTTGAATTTTTTCATCAGCGTCTCTGCCTTCCCATGAAGGCACGCGTAGGGTTTTCCCTCGCCGTCGTTCAAAATCTCGATATCGAACCACCGAAGGCCTATCTCCGCGCCTTCCGGTAAAGCTTTTTTTACCGCTTCCTTCGCGGCGAACTTGCCGGCCATATGCACAAAAATGAACGGGGATTTTTTTGCCTCGGCGTATTCCATCTCTTTTTCGGTGAATATTTTTTTCAGGAAATTCTCGCCTTTGTCCCGCGCGGCCTTCTCGAACCTCTCTATATCGACAGTATCTATGCCTATACCCACAACATTCATCGCATGAGCCCTTTCATTTCTTTTACCGCATCTTTTATGCCGACAAAAACCGACCTGGAAATTATGGAATGGCCTATATTGAGCTCATACATCCCTTTGATACGGGCCACAGGGACCACATTGTTATAATTAAGACCGTGTCCCGCGCATACCGTAAGACCTGCATTGATGGCGGCCGCTGCCATTTCTTTTAAATTCTCAAGTTCTTTTAAATGGTCACCGCCGGCGTTATATGCTTCCGCGTATCTGCCAGTATGGAACTCAATGATCTTCACCCCTGACTTTTTTGACGCCTCTACCTGCTCTGTCACGGGATCTATAAAAAGGCTGACCTCAATACCGGAGGAAAGAAGTCTTTCCACGACGCTCTTCACAATATCAAATTTCGCGATAACGTCAAGGCCTCCTTCGGTAGTTATCTCCTGACGATTCTCGGGGACCAGCGTGGCCTGGTCGGGTCTCACACCGCAGGCAATGTCCACTATCTCGGGATCTACAGACATCTCGAGATTAAGACGGGTCTTTATACTTTTTTTTAGCTCACGGAGGTCTGTATCCTGGATGTGCCTTCTGTCCTTCCGGAGATGGCAAACTATTCCGTCGCAACCGGCCTTCTCCGCAAGGACCGCCGCTTCCACGGGATCGGGCTCGAACGTCTTTCGCGCCTCTCTCACCGTGGCCACATGATCGATATTAACGCCGAGTTTGACCATAACCTGATATCAGTTTTCGTTGCCGGCAGCGGCACTTACCGCTTCGGGGACCGTCTCGCTCTTCACTTCAATATTTTCTTCGACTTTCTCTTCTATTTTCTCTTTATTAGAAACGGCCTCCGGCTTTTCCCTGGGGGTGACCTCGATTTTTTTCCGTACGCTCTCTTCCTTATCCTTGACCACGGGGATGTAAACATCCACTATCTTTGACGTCATATCCAAAGTTTTTACATCGGCATGGAGGCCTGTCCTGACGGAAGCCGATCGCGTATACTCCCCGATGTCTATCCGGTCGGTCCTGAGCTCATTCACCCCCGCGAGCACTTCCTCGGGAGCAAATATCGTGACCTTCGAAGGGTCGACAACGACATTTTTCAGGATCACCCGGTACCCTTCAGGAGACTGTCCGGTAAAATTGACCTTTACGGGTACCTCCTTGACCGCGAAAGCATGCTCCGAAAGTACGTCCTCAAGCGCTTCTTTTTTTTGCGCAAAAAATTCGCTGCTCACAACGTCAAAGATATAGAACCAGGTAACGACAGCAAGAGCAAGCGAAAAGATCTTTGCCCAAAAATTGCTGAATATGGCATTAAAAATTTTCATGCGTTCTTCCCGTGTCCGGACACTACCTTTTTGAACCATTCCCTGACGGCATTCTTCCTGGCCTTCGGGCGAAAAACCCCCTCAAGGAACTTTAAAAGGTTCTTCGGCTCGAGGTCCCGTGTTATCCTTCCGGAAATAGCGATCGAAATATCGCCGGTCTCTTCGCTTACTACCACAACAACCGCGTCCGTCTCCTCGCTGAGGCCTATAGCGGCCCTGTGCCGCGTGCCCATCATTTTCGGAACGTTCGGGTTCTGTGTAAGGGGAAAAAGACACGCCGCCGCCTCGACACGCTGGCCTGATACGATTATGCCGCCGTCATGAAGCGGAGTAAGCGGCATGAAGATGGTATTTATGAGTTCCGTCGTGACCTTCGAGTCGATCTCGACACCGCTCTCGACATAACGCCGAAGGCCCATTTTCCTTTCGATAGCGATCAATGCGCCAGTCTTCTTTTTCGACAGGACGACCGCGGCCTTGGCTACTTCGCTTAGCGTCTCCATCTCTCCGGAAAAGTTCCCGAATTGCCCCAGATTAGCCAGCCCCCTGCGTATCTCAGGCTGGAATATCACAATGAAAGCGACCACCGAAATAGCGAGAAGCCGGGTCAGCATCCAGTTAATAACGATAAGATTGAGGTCCCGCGAGATCATGACGATAAAAGCTATAACGATAGCGCCTTTAACGACATTCTCGGCTATAGTACCGCGCAGAAGAAGGAATATCGTGTAATACGCTCCCCAGAGGATGAGTATCTCGAGGATAGTGTCCCAGTAATTCAGAAAAAAACTTACAAGGTTCATTTGCCTCTCATCACCGCGTCTATGACCTTTACTACATCCATCATATCATCGATATCATGTACCCTTACGATATCGGCACCTTTCATTATCGCGGCCGCAACCGCCGCGGCGGTCCCGAACTCTCTTTTATCGACGGATTTGCCTGTAAGTTTGCCGATAAAAGATTTACGTGAAACGCCTATAAGCACCGGTTTCCCCAGCCGGGACAATTTATCCAGTTCTCTCAATATGGCGATGTTATGCTCTGGGGTCTTGCCAAAGCCTATGCCGGGATCCAGTATGATCCTCGACGGGTCGATACCCGCGTCCTCCGCCATACCGATCGACTCGGAAAGATACGCGATCACTTCAGCCATTACATCGTCATAACGCGGCAATTCCTGCATCGTACGGGGAACACCTTTCATGTGCATCAATATCACACCGGCCTGGAAATCCTTTATAACACGGACCATGTTATCGTCGCCGCGAAGCGCGGTAATATCGTTGATGAGCGACGCCCCTTCGGAAAGGGCCTGGGACGCGACTTCGCTTTTATACGTATCCACAGAAATAGGCACATCCACTATCCCCTTCAAAGCCTTTATTACAGGGATCACACGTTTAAGCTCCTCATCGACCGTTACTTCTTCCGCGCCGGGCCGTGAGGATTCACCACCGATATCGATGATATCGGCCCCCATCTGCACCATTTTCTTCGCGTGACGGGCCGCAGCCTGTACATCAAGATATTTCCCGCCGTCGCTGAAAGAATCAGGGGTAACATTAAGAATGCCCATGATACATGTGCGCTCACCCAGGGGCAAGGCATGCCCTTTAACGAATATTTCCATTGCTTTTTCCTGTCGCGCGGTCATCATATCTTAATATCGAGCGTTTCCGGTTCTTTTTTTTCCAACCCGAGAAGCTGACGCACTTCGCTCTCGTCAAGCGTCTCTTTCTCTATCAGCCGCAGAGCGAGCATATCCAGTTTATCTTTATTTTCGACAAGTTTCTTTTTGGCGACCTCATAGCAGGAATCGACAATGCTCTTCACTTCGTCGTCCACGATCTTCGCCGTTTCTTCGCTGTAATTCTTCTCCTCGGAAATGTCCCTGCCGAGGAATATCTGCCCGTGACGCCTGCCAATGGTCATGTTACCCAGGCGTTCACTCATGCCATACTGGGTGACCATATCGCGCGCCAGTTCAGTCGCTCGCTTGATATCGTCCTGCGCTCCAGTGGATATTTCTTTAAAAGCGATCTCTTCACTCGCCCTTCCCGCAAGCATGCCGGCGATCTTGCCAATGAACTGGTTCTTTTTGTAAATATACTGGTCCCTTTTAGGAAGATGCATCGTATATCCAAGCGCCATGCCTCTTGAAATTATCGTCACCTTGTGAAGAGGATCGGCACCCTCAATTAAAAATGAAATAAGGGCGTGCCCTGCCTCATGATAAGCGATCACTTTTTTCTCGTCCTCGCTTATCTTGCGCGATCTTCGTTCGGGACCAGCCATGACCCGCTCCATGGCTTCCTGAAGTTCTTCCATGCCGACTTCTTTTTTATTTCGCCTCGCACCAAGAAGAGCGGCCTCGTTAATAAGATTGGCAAGGTCCGCTCCCGCGAACCCCGCCGTCTGCTGAGCGATCACGTTAAGGTCCAGGCCCTTCTGCATCTTGACCTGTTTCGCGTGTACGTTCAGTATCGCGAGACGCCCTACGACATCCGGCCGGTCCACGACTATCTGCCGGTCGAAGCGTCCGGGCCTTAGAAGCGCGGGGTCAAGGACATCCGGACGGTTCGTAGCGGCGATAAGTATCACACCGGTCACGGTATCAAAACCATCCATCTCCGCGAGAAGAGCGTTCAGCGTCTGCTCCCTCTCATCATGTCCGCCACCGATGCCCGAAAACCTCTGCCTTCCTACGGCGTCGATCTCATCGATAAAGATTATACATCCCTTCTGGCTCATCTTGACGGTGCGTTTCGCCTGGTCAAAAAGGTCTCTCACACGCGACGCGCCCACACCTACGAACATCTCGACAAAATCCGAGCCAGAAAGGCTGAAAAACGGTACGTCGGCCTCGCCCGCCACGGCTTTCGCGAGAAGCGTCTTTCCCGTCCCGGGTGGCCCCATGAGAAGCACACCTTTCGGCATTTTCCCGCCCAGCCTTTGGAAACGGCGCGGATCTTTCAGAAATTCTATGACTTCCTTAAGCTCGTCTTTGGCCTCTTCGATACCCGCGACATCGGCAAAAGTGATACGCCTGTTCTCTTTGGTGGCCAATTTAGCGCGCGATTTACCGAAAGAAAACACTTTTCCCCCTCCCATTGAAGCGCCTCTATAGACAAAGAACCAGAGAAAAAGTATAAAAAGAAGCATCGGTCCCAAAGAATAAAACAGGTTCGTAAGCAACGTTTGTGGCGGCTGGATGTCAAAATCCGGCACTTTCTCGCGCAGAAGTTTCAGAAGATCCGTATCGTTCTCCGGAATATTGACAGTGAAGCTTTTCCCGTCATTGAAGCGCCCGGTAACACGATCACTAAGTTTCCGGGCAGAAACGACTTTGCCCGTAGTATCGTTCGTCTCTAGGACCTGGTAAAGCGCTTTGTATGTCATCTTGCCGCCGGTCACTTCATACGACGTAAATATCCACTGGTAGAGATAAAAAAGCCCTATAATGAGAAGTATCCATACGAACGGGTTCTTACCCGCTTTCGGCGGTTTCCCTGAAGGTTCCTCACCGCCCTGTTCCTCTTTTTTTGGCGGTAGCTGGTCTTTGGGTTCATTTTCCATTTTGGTCCCTAATGTTGTAAACGATGATTAAAATTATATAGGATATAAAGCGCAGCTATTGTATCACATCGAATGGGGTTGGTCAAACCTATAGGATCCCGAAAGACCGCAAATTACAGCGACCGCATGACCTCTATCTCTGCCATATGAAAATCGGCTATCTCGTTCAGGTCGACGGGGCCGATCTTGATATATATAAGACCGGACATATTGATCAATCCGATCTGCTTGATGTTCTCCAAAAGTATATCGGCTTTATCGGCGTCGATGGACCCGGATATTCCCACAATGCCCCTGGCGACAAATGCCTGTGCTTCAGCGATACGCGCCTCGTCTTTTTTCTCTCTTTTTTCAAGCTCAAAAAGATTCAACACCCTTATACCCGCGGAAATACAGGCATCTACCGGTGTCGGTGAAATGCCAGTTATTTTCCCGCTCTTGTCCTTTATGATCTCCGGGGTCATGTACGTCACGAAAGACATGGACTTTATCTTTTCAAGGACCTCTTTGTTCTCGACGCCCTTCTCGTCAGCGAAAGAGAATGTTACTATCCTCCTTTTATCGGCCTTCTCACCCCACGCCACCATTTTAGCATCCATATCATCCGCGAGTTTTTTCCTGCCATCCGCGGTATCCTCGAACAGATTTATAGTGATATTGCCTATCTTCATTTTATTTACCATTTTGTTCGAGATGCTGCGCAGCAACGTGTACAGTTTGCTGAGTTCATTGGACGTTTCGGCCATTTCAGACGGTATGAACGGCTCTTTAGGTATATTAATGACAGTTTCTTCACCGTCCCACAGGTTCTTCAGGCTCTCGCTCATTGCCTCGCTTATATTTTCAAAAATGAGAGACCTCACAAAAGCACGTATTTCCTCGTTTTTGAGGCCCTCCACACTGCCTTTAAGCTCCGCCGGCGCGGCGGCGTCCATAAGAACGTTAACGTAAGCACCTTCCGGAGAACCAACATCTATCCTGCTGATCTTCCCATCCATGTCACGCTCGGGAACAATGCCGCTTCGTATCGATTTTAGATCATTCGTGAACCAGTCGTTCCGGACTTCTCCAAATACTTTGTCCTGGAGCCCAAAAAGACGCTCTCGCCCCTGATATCCCGAAGAAGAGTTATATTTTATCAGGGCCGCTTCCGCCTCTGTTATTTTTCTCGGCATGATCCCATTAAGAGAAGCAATAAGAGTTACGGTATCCATCATTTGAGGGGCCCCGATCCTACCATAAGCGTCCCTCACGTCTTTTCCGCAACCGCGGAGAAAAGTATGACTGTTCGTACCATTCGGCAGCTCGAACTTTGATTCCGCTAATATCGCCGCAAGTCCATACTCACCAACCTCATGGAACCGGGCAATAGGTGAATTCAAAAGTGGCGTTTGCAAGTAAAGATTCCCTTTGTTATCCGGAACACCAAGAATATCGTATTTATTCGACCCAACAAGCTCATAAACTACCGCTTTTCCGGACTTATCCATAAGTTCCCCGGCCAGAAACGTATCCATTTCCCCTTTCAGCACAGAATCTTTTCCTTGTTCGATCGGAACAAAATCGCCATTTTTCCCTACTTTTAACTCTATCTTATTTTTTCCGTCCAACCGCGCATCTTTGTCGCTTTTGGCGAACAAAAGGCCTCCCTTTGCACCCCCGTTCTCTACGCGAATGACTCCTGCCTCTTCATCTCTTTCCGCCGAAAAGCCTGTGACCATTTGTCCGTTCTCATCAAAAATCTCACCCATGAAATTTAAAATATTTCCTTCCTCAACCGCCACCATCCTCCCCGGCATATATCCAGCCGACGCTTCCACGCCCGCACGCAGCCCATCCACGGCCTCACGAGACACGAACGCTTCTATCTCTATATTTTTCAACAGTGTCCGTATTTTCTCCGATATATCGGCCGCCGACATTCTTTTTTCCGGTTCAAATTCCAGGCTTCCTTCAAGTATTTCCCGGACTGCTTCATGGAGGCCATCATCCTCTCCTATGCGCCGCTCTGTCTCGCCATAAACGGCGATGATCCTGTCCATTTCTGCCCCGGCAAGTAATCTGACATACATGAGAGCACTGACGGCACTGCCGCCGGATTGTTTTACCTCATCCTGTGTCGGGACCAGTTTCCAGATAGGTTTGCCAGATATTGTCTCAATAAGAGCCAAGCCCATCTTATAAACATCTGACTTTTTAGGGGCGAATCTTCCTTCCAGCACCTCCGGTGGCTGATACGCCGGCAGCCCGACAGAACCAACCTCAGAACCGGGAACGGAAGCCCCTGAATACACACATCCTCCAAAATCCAGAAGTTTTATTTCCTCTGTCTCGGGGTCGATAAGTATATTATCCAATTTGAAATCGTAAAATTCTATGTTCGATTCCTCATGTACCCTGTCTATAACGTCCGCTATCTTCCCGTATACCGAAAGAACATCATAAAGTTCCTGCCGATCCCTAACACCGTTCGGGAACCGCGATCGGAAATTTTGATCAAGCCCCTGCCACCCTTCCAGATATTCCATTACTATATATTGCCCCTTTTCCTCATCCTCTCCGCTTGACATAAACCTGACAACACCCGTCAATTCCCTGTCTTTCATGGCCTCCGCCACATCCCGTTCGACCTCGAACAACTGGTTCTTTCTAAAAACGGATTGCTCTTTCCTGATCTCATCGTCACTGCCTCCGCCAAAAAATCTTTTCGTCTCATTGACTATCCCTTCAAGCTCATCCATGAACGCGGGCTGGCTGTTCACATAGGCCCTGTATTGTCCCAGGTTCGTATTTCTATTGAATGGATATTCAAGCGCCAATATATTATCCAGTTCTCTCCTGAAGCCCTCGTTCTTTTCCAGAAACGTTCTGTGCTTTTCCCTGAACCGCTCCGCTTTTTTCACCAGTTCCGCTTTTTCCGTTTTTTTCCTCTCCCAATCCTCCTTTTTCAACCTGTCTTCCTGCTTAAGGAGTTTCACCGCCACAAGTTCTCCCGTCTCTGTATCCCTGCCTTTATACACCTCACCCATCCCCCCGGCCCCAATTTTTGCCTCTTCTGTCAGGAAGACCCTGTATTTCCTTTCACCCAGTAAATCGGAAATGTTTTTTTCGTATATCTCTCGCGGGAGAAAAAGATATCGTCCATTTTCCGCGGCCGTAACAGTGACACTGCTGATACCTTCCCCAAAGAATGAGCTCTCTCCGTAAACATTCCCCGGCGTCATAGTCACGTTCTCGATGACAACACCGTTCTTATCCTTCTTTGTCAGCTCAAACGAGCCTTCCGCGATGATATACAGACCACCCACCTTTTCTCCAACGCCAACTAATTCTTCGCCCCGGTTGATCCTTTTAAGTTCCAAAGAACCGGGATAATTGCTTATGAACTCTCTCAGTTTTGGGGACCTTACAGGTGGGTTCCGCCTATCGCCATAGGTTGTTTTCGTCTCAAGCTCATTCAGGAACATCATATTCTCGGCAGTGGCGATCTCACCCCGCAAACGCGACTCGGTAAGCCTTGTCTCCGGTTCGGTAGTGATACATCTCATTATGGGTACCGCCAATGCTATGAAAAGTTTTTCTTCAAATGAAGCTGTTTTCCGGTGCTCCACCATTTTTCGCACAAGACCCCGCGCTTCCTTTTTCGCAGCTACAAGTTCCCTCCTTAAAGACCTCTTTCTCTTTGTTAAAGCGTTTTCCCGCTGTTCAAGTATGAGACGGGCGATTTCCTGGTCTATCCTCTGTATGTCATCATACGCGTCTTTTATCCTTTCCTCATTCCCATAGAGCGCTTCTCCATTATATGCCGAGACAACTCTCTGCCAGCTATCACCTTCTCCCTCCGACAATTCCCTCTCGACCCTTTTGAGAGACTCTTCTCCAAGCGCCGCTTTATATGCCTGAGCATCGACAAGTCGTCCTGCGATCGGGGCACGGGCAACTTCCCCTACAAGCCTGTTCCACGCCTCATCCCTTTGACCATTCATATCGCGCAACACGTCATTGTATGATGGATCATTCGCTGCAAATGTTCGTATAAACTCGTCCCATGACGGCCCTTTGCGATCTGTCAATTCCCTGATCTTGTTATTCGCGATGGCGGCGATATTTTCCTTATCGATCAGTTGGAATTGATCAACGTATAATTCATCGGAAATGGTCTCTCCATACAAAGATTCCAGCAAAAGCTTCAGTTGCCACGCTAACCCCGCTCTTTCCTCATTTGACGCGTCTTCCACACGCACTTCCAAAAAAGTATCGACTGACAACTCGTTTTCCTTTTTCCCCTGGCTGATATCATTGATCGTCATACCGCTTGTCAAAAGACGCTCGAACAATATGCCTGTCGCAAAAACATCGGTACGCTCTCCCATCCTGTCCCTGGCATAGACCTGCTCCGGAGCCATATAAGTGATAGTCCCTGCTGTGGGCGCTTCTTCGCCCTTACCCGGCCGGTAACTAATACCGAAATCTATTATTTTTATTTCCCCGGCGCCATTTATCATAAAATTCATGTCTTTTATATCACAATACACTATTCCTTTTTTGTGCATTTCCGCAACTATACCTGATATGTCCTGCATGATACGAAGGACCCTTGCGAGATCATCCTTACTCACAATGCCGTTAGGAAACTCCCTGCTCATAAAATCATCCAGGTTCTCCCATCCTTCCAGATATTCCATCGCGATAAAGTGACCCATGTCTGGGTCATAACCGTTACCGAGCCATTTCACCACACCGTTCACATCCTTTAGTGAAGCAAGTATCTCTCCCTCGCGCCTGAACTCATCCGTAAAAGAACCCATCCCGCGCCAATCCTTCGAGATCATCTTCAGCGCTATTATCTTATTATCTTTATCGCTTGCCCGGAGCACCCCCCCCATACCTCCCTTTAAACTCACAATACCATCCACTGTATACTCGCTACCATCGACGAACAGTTTTTTCCACGGAGCGCCTGCTAACACCTTCTTATTCCAATCAATAATATCATCGCTAAGTATTCCGGCTATTCTTTGAGTAAGCATGTCTTCATAGTCGCCTAAAGCGTCGCCCGCCCGCTCTCCGTTCTCCAGGGCTTCTATCCATTTTCTAAGTACCTGTTTACCTGCATCCGTTCTCGACAACTCCTCCATTAAAAATCCATGGAACGGGCCCAAAGACACGACAGTGCCATCCTGATCTTTCTCGGCAAAATACCAGGCCCGCGCGGACGCTGTCCTTTCGTCCCAGCCGAATATTTTCCTGGCTATTTCATAATCCAAGGTCTCCGCGAGAATAGGCACGAACCTGTCACGGTCACTGACGCACCTGTCATGAAAAGCTTCGGTTATGTAAACGTCGAGGGTCCCTGTTACTTCGTCGAAGTTACTGTAGGCATACGCTTTGTCGGACACCTGGGCCGCACCCCTGAATTTAGGAATACCCAGAACGTCCCTCGTGTCTTTGATAACATGGAACTTGATACCCGCCGAAAAACCGGGTGGCATGTCCGGCGGGGCGCGGTCCTGTTTCGTGGACTCCAAAAGACTTTCCAGCATTAATGTCGCGGCCGGGTCCCCCAGTATATCCCCTTTGAACTTTATACTTCCGTCAATACCCGCTTCGGCTTCTCCAACCGCATCGGCACCTTTCCTTTCGACGAATTCCTTAACAGACCCGGTGTCCGTATCCTTATTTATGATAGCCATGGCAGAATAACTTCCGGCAAGAACACTGGAATCGATATATTCCCTCAATCTTCTCTGCAGCGGGTTATCCGTCCCGAAAATCACCCTCTGAACACCCGGCAGTTCGATATTCCTACCGTCCACATCCACATTGATACCCCTGTAAAGCCTGTTATGAGTATCACCTGCTGTCACAGCTTCCAGGGCTTCGTGAAGCACCGCCTCGGACAATAACGGAAGAGCGTTCAAAGTGGTCCCTTTTTCAAAAAATTCGTCGATAAGGAAAATTCCTTTCCCCGTTTTTCCATACCCCAGCACATATCGCTCCCGCCCTTCTACGACCCCCGGGAATGCCCTCATATCAGCACTCTCTATAAACTCGACTGCTTTTGAAAGAACGTCGTTCACATTTATGTCCGCTTCCTGCATGAAATACCTTCCATAATCCAGGTTCATTTCGCTTTCTCTATTACCATTCTCGTCCATCCGCGTGATCTTTATTCTCAATTCATTGTTCCTGATCACACTTGATAAAAGACGTGTTAATCCCGAAAGGTCGCCGCGCCAGAGATAAAACCGTGCCAGCATTCTTTCCCACAAGTTCTTACTCAATTGTCCGCTGTTGAATATCTCGTAGAGGATCTCCATTTTTAGAGCTGACTGGTCCGGCAGGGACCGCGCGCTTTCCAATATCCTTTTCACTTCGACGCCTTGCGGGTCAAATCCCGCGATTATCGGACCGCCATATTCGGGAAGAACAAGATCATTTCTCAGGGCACGCCCGGCCATTTCTCCCGCGACACTGACCATATACAAGGTTTTCCCGTTGATATCGAAGGACTTTACCAAGTCTTTTCCGGACACCGGTTTCTCCTCGGAAAGGGCCAACCCAAAATCCCCAAAGGTGAGCATACCTCCGGCATCTTCCGCACCCAACCCCTTGCCCACAGCTACGTCCTGCAGCGCCTTTGTAACGACTTTAACTGTATCCATATCGACCGGCCCGTATTCTTGCCCCATTTCACGCATTTTTTCTGAAAAAATATCAAGTATCGCTATGGCCGACCATTTCGCGAGATACTCAAGACCGTTTGTCAATAAAGGCTGAAAAGTAAGTCGTTCGCCCGACAAAAGACGCATGTATGGGCAATCCGGCTCGCTTTTCCCTATCTTCGGCATCACCTGGACATAGGAATATCCCTTTTGGGAAAATATGGTCTTCAGGTTGTCTGTGTGGAACCCACCGGTGACCAGGATGAGCTCATTCGTTCCGGTTTCCTTCATTTTCATCTCTATATTTTTCACGAACGCGCTGTCCCTTTTAAATGAACACTCATAGAACTTTTCTATCTTTATTCTGGCCGCGTCAAGCTTCCGGATGTCGTCTTTTCCAGTGAACTTTGCCCCTTTGAACTTCATTAATTCGATAAGCCTCCCCGACTCAAAGTCGGGCTTGTTTTGCCTGTAAAGGTCCCAATCTTCTCTCATGAAAGATATATCAAACATTTTTTTCAATATGGACATCCTTCTTTCAAGTTCATGAAGTTTTTTCTGGTCCTCAGTTTTACATAGCACGGCGTAAGAATCGTTCTCCAGGCCTTTCAGTTCACCCATAAAAGCACGTTTGTCGACTTTTTCGTATCGTTTCACATACTCGGCATACATTAAAAGGTTCGGCAATCCGTTAAGATCAACACCACAAACACCGGACTTCTTAAAAAGGTAATTATAGTAATCTTCTTTGGATATATCCCCCGCGCCAAATGCCGCGCTTTTTTGCGCAAGATCAGTTAGCTCTTTTTGGGACAATTTGCCGCGCATTTTGTCGATCAGCGCATTCCTCTCCAGATTCGCTTTCCTGAAATCTATGGTCTTCTCGTTCTCTATAATATCCAGGAGATCTTTAAGATTTTTTCTGGGGCTCAAGTCAATACCCAGCGCCCGCGCTGATACCGACAAGAAGACGATATAATCTTTAAGCTCGATCTCTTTCTTATCATATTCAAGGGACATATCATCAAACCGAATAAGCTCGGGAGAATATATCCGCTGCTTTAAAAGCCCGATCTCCCGTTCGATCCCCAAAACAATGGCAACGGCATCCGCCCTCAACGGCAGAAATTCACGATATGCGTTAAGGTCCTCGAGATAAAGATCAGTATTCTCGATCCCGTACAGTGTGATGGTCCGCCCGCTGTTGACCGCATAGAACTCCGCGCCGTTGACTATCCCTTCTTTCACGAAAAAATCCGATATGACCTTCCGCGCACCCGGGTCCTCGATATCGGTAAAGACGGAAAGATCGTAATCACCTTTTCCACCTTCAAGCGCAACAAGGTTAACGCCATAAGTTGAACTGATATGATCTATAAGACCCGCGATGCTGTGTTGGGCGGAATAATTACAATGAGCATCCTGTATATGAATTATCGTCCTGTCCAAAGTACCTTTATGGGCATCAGTAATCTCGCCAAAACGCAGAGGCAGCATAAGGTTTTCAACGTCCAGATTCTCCTGATCCTGTCTTGTTTGTGTGATATTGACAGTAAATGGCTCAGTCGGAATAGCGTAAGCGACGGGTGAAAATCCGACCGCAAGCTGCATTATGAAAGCAATGCTTACAAAAATTGAAATTAATTTTCTAGCAATTTTATTATTTACCATTTTATTCTCACTCCATTAGCGCGCCATGCTAAATACTTATTAAAAAGGTTTATTTAGTGTGCAATGCAAACACCATTACGGATTTACTACCCAAAACTTGCGTTAATATCATTTTGAAACCTTCCGTTCTTATGAACATCCTCTTTCAACATAAAGTATACCTAATCGGAATCTTCAATAAAAATCACTTTTTCATACTTTTTTAAATACTAACAATGCGCTCAAAAAATACCCTCCTGCCAAAAAATAGGTTCAACGCTTAATAAATTCTATCTGATCCTCTGTTTTTTTGACGCGGATATGCCCTGGCAAGTCCAGAAAAACATCGTGTTTGCCGGCCCTGAAAGAACGGTCCATGTCCTTCCAATGGCGATGAGTAAGTTTTTTTACGTCCCCTCCCGCTCTCTTAAAAAGCTCCTTGAATATTTCTTTCTTCAAGGCCTGCGGTTGGAGAATAATATCTTTGAGTTTTATTGCGGCGGTTTTTGCAGCTTCTTTTCCATCGAGACATCCTTTGACGGCGCGTCCTCTCTCCAACTCAAGGAACGCCAGGTCTTCTCTAACAGTATCACTCAAGTTCACCAAGGCTCTCCTTATCTTTGGGTTATACTTTTCAAGGAACGGCAGGATCTCCAATCTCACCTTGTTCCGCAAATGTTTAGTTTCGTTATTTGTTCGGTCTTCGCGATATCGTAGACCTGTATCCCGAAGATGATCGATGACCTCTCTTTTTTCCACACCGATCAAAGGCCTGATGAACCTGATGCTCCCCTCATGCCGCACCGGCGGAATACCCGCGATACCTTTGAGCGACGCCCCTGTCATGATCCTCAAAAGTACCGTTTCCGACTGATCATCCATAGTGTGGCCGGTCGCGATAACGCCGCATTTATGTTTTTTTGCCGCTTCTTTCAAGAAACCATAACGCGCTTCCCTGGCGGTCTCTTCGAGCGACCTTTTCGAATTCTTGTTAAGTTTAACGACATCGATCTTCTTGCGGACACAAACAAGACCAAGCTTCTTCGATAGATCTTTGACAAAATCGGCGTCTTTCACCGATTCTTTGCCCCTTATACAATGATCGAGCGTGGCCACTACAAGCTCTATACCAAGCGGTTTGCGCAGGGCGCAAAGGGCCTTTAGCAGACATACGGAATCCGGCCCACCGGAAACGGCAACAAGGACCCTATCGCCACGCTGTAGCATATCATGGTACGATATCGTGTCTTTCACCCTTTTCACAAACGCCGAATATGACAATACTTTTTTCTTCAAGCTACTCCTCACTTTTACGGGCGGGTGGCACGAGTGGTCCCAAGGAAGCATATCAGTCATCACAAAGGTACTAACTCAAAAATAGCACGACAACCTATCGAATTCTCTCCCCTGAAACAAAAACGGCATTCCGTGGGTGGCAGATATGTCATTCGAGCACGATTTTTCGCGCGCAGAATGACATATCTGACAGGCCCCACGGTATTGCATATACATTATGCAGGAACTCAAGTGACAGGTCCCGCCCGCCAATCACCAAATTCGCAGGACACCGAGCACCAGGCCCCGTTCATCAAACACTAAACTCACACCCGCAATAACTCTGCCGATACAGCCCCCACTCCTTGGCAAGCTCTATCGTCCTTTTGAAGCCTTCTTTTTTCTTGAAATCGGCGGCAAAGAAACTCTCTCCGCCTATATCCTTCCCTATTTCATTGACAATTTTTGAGTCCTTATGCGGGCTTACGGTAAGGGTCGACGTAAAAAGATCAAAATCACCACTTCTTAGAAAGTGGATATAGGCGCTCCTCAACCTCATCTTGTAACATTCCCTGCACCGGCTGCCGCCTTCCGGGAAAGCCTCGAACCCCGCGATCATGAACCTCCATTTTTCATGATCATAAACGCCTTCGACGAGATCAAAGCCCACTTTTTTCGCTACCGACCTGACGGTCTCAAGCCGTCTCACGTACTCCACTTCGGGATATATGTTGGGGTTGAAGAAATAACCCGCCACCGAATGTCCGTCTTTTCTCAGCCTTTCAACCACACCCGCCGCGCAGACGCCGCAGCAGATATGTAACAGTACCCGCATAGACCTTCCGTCCTTAGTCGTTAGTTTTTGGTTGATAGTTATTGGTTAAAGAAAGAGCATAAGTATTTCAAGTTAACCATAAACTAACAACCAACAACTAATAACTGACAACTAACAACTGTTCTCTTTCCAATACCGCACCGTTTTCCTCAACGCTTCCTCTGTCGACATTTCCGGTCTATATCCCAGGAGCCCCTCGGCGCGTGATATATCATATTCTCTGTTCTTCAAAAGATCGTTAAAAAATCTCCTTACCGGAGGTAAAGCGATCGCCAGCTTCATCAGCCATCCGGGTATTGCTCTGGGCTTTCCCGCTCCAAGTTCTTCTGAAGCGACCTCCAGGAATTTCCGTATGGTTATGACACCTTTATCGGCGATAAGGAATGTGCCCTGAAGCGCTTCCTTTTTTTTCATGGCAAGTTCCATCGCCTGGACAAGATTACCCACATAAACAAGATGAAGCTTATTCTCCACATCCGGCAGGTCCGGGACCGGCGTGAGCCTTTTCTTCACAAGGCTCAATATCCGGTCAAGAGCGTGCGGTTCACCCTCGCCGTACACCATGCACGGCCTAAGTATAGCAACATTAAGGCCTCTTTGTCTATAATCGAGCGCGATCTTCTCCGCTTCTACTTTGGAACGTCCATAGGCGTTCCTGGCCGAATATGGGAACTCATCGGTAAGGGGCGTCTCATGATTACCGTTAATTACGGCTATGGAGCTCAGGTACACGACCCGTTTCACTCGATAGATAAATGATAATTCCAGAATATTGCGCGTCCCCTGAACGTTGATATTGAAGAGTTTCTTTTCATCCGGATCACGGACACTGGCGGCACAATGAAATACTATATCCGGCATTTCCCTATAAAAGATCCTCTCGAGCTCCGTCACATCAGTAATATCAGCCGTGACGAGTTTCGCCCCTGTACCCTGCAACCCCTTAACATTACTGGTTTTTCTAATGATACATACAACATAATGCCTTTCTTCACAAAGGCGTTTCACGAGTCGGGTACCTATAAAACCGGTCGCGCCGGTAACCAGTATCTTCATAATCGAAAAGTGTCCTAATATATTTCAAACACGGCCATTCATCCGTACCTGATCTTCGCCGCCAAAATGACGGAACAAAAGATAAGCGCGGTGACATTCGCCACAATAACGGGTATTTCCATAATAAGTACCCCGTAAACAAGCCAGAGAACGATCCCTACAGTGAAAACAACATACATGATCAGTGAAATATCTTTTGTATGTTTTGTTTTGAGGATCTTGATCATTTGCGGGATGAACGACCCGGTCGTGCATATCCCGGCTATTATCCCTAATATGTCCGTATTCATTTTAAGTATAAGTCTCCTGCCTAAAAACTATTTGAAAACGGGTGACGCGAGCGATCCCAAGGAAGCATACAAGTCACCACAAAGGTACTAACTCAAAAATAGCACAATAGCCGATCGAATTATCTCCCTGAAACAAAAACGGCTTTCCGTGGGTGGCAGATATGTCATTCGAGCACGATTTTTCGCGCGCAGAATGATATATCTGACAGGCCCCACGGTATTGCTATACATCATACAGGGACCCGAGCGTCAGGACCCGTTTCGAATCACACCACTATCCGATCGTGTAACCGATCCTCTTAAGCACCTTGTTCATCCTCGCAAGCGCCATCTGGGTCGTAGCGCCCTCGGTAAGATTGTTCTTACAGATCACCGCGTATCCACGTCTGTTCCTGATCTTAAAAGTACAAAGATCTGACTTGGCAACTTTTTTAAGTACGTATTTTTTTACCGACATATCCCCCTCCGTTTTATGGTCCTATTGTCTCTGGTGGTCCTCAATACTGCAGACAGGATACGTGTTCATATCTCCCACCGTATACTCACCACCCCCCGGACAAACCGGTGTCTTTCTGATATAATCCGGCACCAGGTCATCCATGGTTATATCTCCTCTGGTATATGTGGGATGATCGATAAGCCATATCGTTTTCGCTGATTCAATGTGATCAAGATTCATGACACAAGCGTTCTTTCTGGCCCTGTCCCGCATAGGTTTAAGGTGCATGATTATGATTGATATCAATAGAGCCATGACCGTAACAACGATCATTACCTCCACAAGAGTAAAACCCCGATTTTTTCTGACAATCTCTATCATATCACCATTTGCCAGCCTTACACGAACGAACCGTGGCTTTTTTATCTCCATCAGAAAGTTCTTTTATAAGCTGAGACAATTTTCTGCGATATCTTCCGTAGCACTGCGCCATCACGCCGTCCGGGGACCGCCTGACTTCTCTCATGAGCTCAAAACAAAGGACCGCAAGGTCCCCTGTCTCTACCACAAAATGGGGATCCCTCTTGCCGTACAGCTCTTTTATTTCCCGGACATGTTCTCTCATAAGCTCCAGCAACGTTCCTGCGTGTGCCTTTCCGGCCAAGCGATTATATTTACGCGAAAGCTCGTGTATGGCCTTTATTTCTTCTCTCGAGAAACTGGTAAGAGAATTTTTCAAAGTATGTTATCTCCTCCTCGATGTATATATCCGCTACACCCGGCAAAACCATTCACACTTTGTCCGGTTCGTTCACCTTAAGGCCGTTCTCCTGACATGAAAGCGCCTTGGCAAGGTCGTTTTCGCTAAGGAACCCCATTTCTTTAAGGACTTTGCCAAGTGGAGACCTTCTCTTCCAGTGCACTTTCAGCGCCTTATCCAGTTCTTCGATCGTTATCAGGTTTTTCTCGACGAGGATCTGCCCAAGAGGCTGATAACATCTCGACACGGAATCATCATTGCTAAAGACCTCCAGGGTCAGGGTATCATCTTTTTTGGATATGCGCCTGTCGGCCATATACTTGCTGCCGGGTATGCCTTTAAGATACTTCTTCACTTCCGTTATCCGTTCATTCACTTCGATGACATTATTGAATTCCGACCGGTTATTTTTCAGGACAAGAGCTACGGTCACGCTCATTATGGGGATATTCCTCATCTTGTTGGCCCTGTCCTTCGCTGTTATAAAACCTTTTTTGCGCTCCTCAGGAGGATAATGAAAAGGTATGATCGTGTCGAACATACAGATAAAATTCTGGCATAGTTCCTTGTATTTGTCTGGGGTACTGATAAAAATAAAATCGTCGCCGCCGATGTGCCCGGTAAAATCCGCCTTATTGCCCCATGCCCGTACTGCCGTGGAGAGCATATAAGCGGTCTGCATGATGACCCTGTCACCTTTCATGTATCCATAACTGTCGTTGAAAGCTTTGAAATTGTCGATATCCACATGTCCCAGAACGAACGGCTCACCGCTCGCGACCTTTTCTCTCAATATCTCCTCGATAATGATACCCCCGGGAAGTCCCGTCAGCGGGCTCGCGTACAGATTGTTGTATGACCTTTTGAAGGCCATCTCTATCCTTATCCTGAGATCGAGCGGGTCGGGAGGCTTTATAAGGTAATCGTCCACTCCGATCCTCAGGTTAAGAAGCTGGTTCCTGAGCTGGCGCTTATTTATAAGGGTAATAACCGGAATGCAGGCGGTAGAAAAATCACTTTTAAGCGTATCGCATATCTCAAGGCTTGTTTTATTGGTGGATTGAATGTCAAAAACTATTACGTCCGGCGAGTATTTCGTTATCTGGTGAACGTCCAAGGACGCGTTCTCCTCCTCAAAGAACACTTCATAACCCCATCCCCTGAAACAGAACTCCATCACCGTCCTGATATTCTTGTCGGAAGTAATAAAAAGTATTTTTTTATGCTGTTCCATATGGATACTAATATTATTTATTAGACACTATGCTCTTTATAGCGTACCTTGAGAGATAAGATTTGGCAAGGCTGGGAAGATTTAGGCGACAAAAACATGGCCGAAGCAGGCATTCCGCGGGTGACATGGGTGTCATCCGAGCACTACACAGTTAAGGAACGCAGTATGACGTCCTTGGCAGGACCCGCGACACCGCAAACCGCTTATTTTATCTGACCTTCGTAGTATTCCTGGATAGATTTAACTGTGATCTCTTTCTTCATCATGGACTCGATGCCGTTGACCGAGGCCTGGGCACCGGCAAGCGTGGTAATGCAGGGTATCCCTTTCATCGTAGCGGCGCTGCGGATGGCCGCGCCGTCCGAGTAATGCGCCTGGTTCGGCGAGGGAGTGTTGATGATGAGGTCTATTTCCTTCTTACTAACCATATCCATGATACTGGGGCTGCCTTCGTGCATTTTACGGACCACTTCCACTTCCATGTTGCTGTTCTTGAGGATCTTCGCGGTCCCCTGAGTGGCAACTATCTTGAACCCCATATCATAAAGTTTTTTCGCAAGGAAAATGATGTTACGTTTGTCACTGTCCTGTACGGAAATAAATACTTTCCCTTTTTTGGGAAGCATCTGGTTCGCCGCATCCTCTGCTTTGTAAAAAGCCGTGCCAAAATCCGGCGATATCCCCATCACCTCGCCCGTGGACATCATTTCCGGACCGAGTATTATGTCTACACCGGAAAACCTGGTGAACGGGAGGACAGATTCCTTTACACTGGTATAGTTAAGCTTAGCGAGCGTATCCTTAATACCGAACTCTTTGAGCTTTTTCCCTGCCATGATCTTCGCCGCTATCTTAGCGAGCGGCACACCCGTGGCCTTTGAGACGAACGGCACGGTACGGGAAGCGCGGGGATTGACCTCGAGAACATATACCCTGTCCCCCTGCACCGCGAACTGGATGTTCATAAGACCGTTCACCTTGAGCCCGCGGGCGAGAAGAACGGTCTCTTTTCTCACCTCGTTCAATATGCTCTCCGAAAGCGAATGGGGCGGAAGAGCGCACGCGGAATCGCCCGAATGTATGCCTGCTTCCTCGATGTGCTCCATTATCCCGCCGATAAGCACATCTTCCCCGTCGGAAAGCGCGTCCACGTCTATCTCTATGGCGTTTTGCAGGAATTTATCTAGAAGTATGGGGTGTCCCGGAGAAACGCTCGCGGCCTCGTCGATGAACTCTTTCAGGAGTTCGCGGCTGTGGACTATCCTCATGGCCCTGCCGCCCAGAACGAACGACGGCCTCACGATGAGCGGATACCCGATAAGATCCGCCTTGCGCTGGGCTTCTTCTTTCGAGATGGCTGTATCGTTAGGCGGCTGAAGAAGTCCGAGAGAATCTATAAGTTTCTTGAATTTTTCCCTGTCCTCGGCGAGGGCTATGGACTCGACCGACGTCCCGATGATGGGAACGCCCGCTTCCTTGAGCTTTTCCGCGAGATTCAAAGGCGTCTGGCCGCCGAACTGGACTATGACGCCGTCCGGTTTTTCTTTATCGACGATATTCATCACGTCCTCGAACGTGACAGGCTCGAAATAAAGTTTGTCGGAAGTATCGTAATCCGTGCTAACGGTCTCGGGGTTGGAATTGACCATGATGCTTTCAAGACCAAGCTCCTTTAGAGCGTATGAGGCGTGACAGCAGCAGTAATCGAACTCAATTCCCTGCCCGATCCTGTTGGGCCCGCCGCCGAGTATCATTATCTTCTTCTTTTTGGAGGGAACGACCTCGCATTCCTCCTCGTAAGTGGAATAGTAATACGGTGTATACGCTTCGAATTCCGCCGCGCAGGTATCGACGAGCTTGAATGTGGCGGCGATGCCGAGCTTCTTCCTGAGGTCCCTTACGCCCGTTTCTTTTCCGTCCATCATGCGGGCGATCTGGAGGTCGCTGAACCCCATCTTTTTCGCCTTTTTGATATAGAACGGTATCTCTTTACTCTTTCCGCATTCCTCGAGGGACTTCCCTTTCAGTTTTCCGGAAAGCTCATCCTCGAATTCGACAAGCTCCGTGATGTTGTCAAGGAACCAGGGATCTACACCGGTAAGCCCGTATATTTTTTCTGCGCCGTATCCGCGTTTGACCGCTTCTTTTATCTGGAATATCCTTTCGGCGTTGGGCTTTTTAAGGAACGCTTCGAGTTCCACGTCCGAAAGCGCCGAAATTTTTTTCACGTAGTCGAGCCCCGCCTTACCGGTCTCGAGCCCCCGGAGACCCTTCTGCAGCGCTTCCTTGAAGGTCCTCCCGATCGCCATCGTCTCGCCCACCGATTTCATGGAGATACCGAGCGTCGGGTCCGCTTTCGGGAATTTCTCGAACGTAAAGCGCGGTATCTTTACCACGCAGTAATCTATCGCGGGCTCGAACGACGCGGGAGTTTTTTTAGTTATGTCGTTCGGGAGTTCATCCAGCGTATAACCCACCGCGAGCTTCGCCGCGAGTTTCGCTATCGGGAAACCCGTGGCCTTCGACGCGAGGGCGGAACTCCTCGACACGCGCGGGTTCATCTCAATGACGACCATACGCCCGGTCCTCGGATCGACGGCGAACTGTATGTTCGAGCCGCCGGTCTCTACGCCTATTTCCCTTATTATGGCGATCGAGGCGTCGCGCATCTTCTGGTATTCCACGTCCGTCAGCGTCTGCTGAGGAGCGACGGTTATACTGTCGCCGGTATGTACCCCCATCGGATCGAAATTCTCTATCGAGCAGACTATGACGACGTTGTCCTTCTTGTCGCGCATGACCTCGAGCTCGTATTCTTTCCATCCGATAACGGATTCCTCGACAAGTATCTCGCTTATCATGCTGCACTGGAGGCCTCGTTCCGCGATCTCGCGAAAAGCCGCCATGTCATTCGCGATACCGCCGCCCGTTCCTCCCAAGGTAAAACTGGGCCTTATGATGAGCGGGAACCCTATTTTTCCGGCAACCTTGACCGCTTCATTCATGTTATACGCAAGGCCGCTTTTCGGCACGTCAAGGCCGATATTTATCATGGCCTTTTTGAAATATTCCCTGTCCTCGGCCTTCCTGATGACCTTGTAGTCCGCCGCCAGCATCTTGACGCCGTATTTTTCCAGGACACCCATGTCGCAAAGTTTCATCGCGGTATTTAGGCCTGTCTGTCCGCCCAGGGTCGGGAGAAGCGCGTCCGGCCTTTCTTTTTCTATTATCCTGGCTATCACCTCGGGCGTCACGGGCTCGATATATGTCCGGTCCGCCATTTCCGGGTCGGTCATTATGGTAGCGGGGTTCGAATTGACGAGTATGACCTTGTATCCTTCCTGCCTGAGCGCCTTGCAGGCCTGGGTGCCCGAATAGTCGAACTCGCACGCCTGACCGATTATGATCGGCCCCGCCCCGATGACTAGAATACTTTTTATATCAGTTCGTTTTGGCATGATCTTTCATGTTCCTCACGAATTTATCGAACAGGTACGCCGCGTCGTTCGGCCCCGGCCCCGCTTCGGGGTGGAATTGGACGCTAAAAAACCTGAGCTTTTCGCTCTCCATACCCTCGGACGTATTGTCGTTAAGATTGATATGGGTCGTATCGACGCCTTTGGCTTTCACGGAATCGATGTCCACGCAAAACCCGTGGTTCTGCGACGTTATGCTGACACTGCCCTTCCCGAGGTCCTTCACGGGATGATTGGCCCCATGGTGCCCGAACTTGAGTTTGAACGTTTTCCCGCCGAGAGCGAGCCCAAGCATCTGGTGCCCGAGACAGATCCCGAAGATCGGCACTTTCCCCAGAAGCTCCCTCACCGTACCAAAAACATACGGCACCCCTTCCGGGTCGCCCGGCCCGTTCGAAAGAAGTATCCCGTCCGGCTTTATCGCAAGGATCTCCGCGGCGCCGGCCGACGCGGGAAAAACAATAACATGGCAGTCCCTCGACGCAAGATGCCTCAGAATATTGTGCTTCACACCGCAGTCCATGACAGCGACCTTGAAAGAGCCTTTTTTACTCCATTCATACATCGCATCGCAAGTAACTTCCCTAACAAGGTCTCTACCAACAAGACCCGGTGAAGCTTTTGCCTTGCGGACAAGGCTCGCGTTATCAAGGTCTTCGGTCGATATGACCGCACGCATCGCTCCCTTTTCACGGATATGTTTGGTAAGCGCGCGTGTATCTATGTCTTCGACGCCCATTACATGATTTTCTTTCAGATATTCTTCAAGGCTTTTTGTTGCCCGCCAGTTGGAATATACGCGGCTCGCCTCTTTGACGATGAACCCTTCGGCAAAGACCTTTCTCGACTCCACGTCCTCCGGGTTCACCCCGTAATTGCCAATAAGCGGGTATGTCATAGTTACGATCTGGCCTTTATAGGAAGGATCGGTAAGTATTTCCTGGTACCCGGACATACTGGTATTGAAGACCACTTCTCCGCCCTTTTCACCGCGCGCGCCGAACGACAGGCCTTCGAACACCCTGCCATCTTCAAGAGCTATCTTTGCTGATATTTTATTGCACATATATGTATTTTCTGTTTTCGATCTTTAATATTCGATATTTAGAAAAAAAGCCCCTCCATCTGTCTGACCGAGGGGCTTCTTTGCCTTTTAACGTCTTCGTCACGTAACTTTATATCACGCCTTTATTTTTTTATCAAGGGTTTTTCATTTCCTTATGATAATCCTGAAGAGATTTCGGCGCCAACCTGTCGCACTTAGCGGCGCTTATACCTTCAACGCTGGCCTGCGCGGCCGCCACCGAAGTAATGTAAGGAACCTTGTATTGGACCGACATCCTTCGTATATAGCTGTCATCAAATTTGCTGCTCTTCCCTGCCGGCGTATTGACGATCAACTGTATCTCCTTGTTCTTGATCGCGTCGGCGATGTTGGGCCTTCCCTCATGGATCTTTTTTATCAACGTACTCTCGATCCCGTTCTCTTTGAGGAACTTACTCGTGCCTTCCGTCGACAGGATATTAAACCCGATCTCCATTAATTTTTTCGCGATCGGCGCCATGCTGGCCTTATCATGGTCGGACACGGTCAAGAGCACATTCCCTGTTAGAGGAAGCGGAGAACCTGTAGCTTCCTGGGCCTTATAAAAAGCCGAACCGAACGAATCCGCCAGGCCCATGACCTCTCCCGTCGCTTTCATCTCCGGGCCCAGGACCGGATCAACGTCCGGGAACATATTGAACGGGAACACCGCCTCTTTGACCCCCACATAAGGCACTTTCATTTTTTTAAGCTCCGGAAAATCCTTTATTTTTTTACCGAGCATGAGGAAAGTCGCGATACGCGCGATCGGTATTCCCGCTATCTTCGACACGATCGGGACCGTGCGCGAAGCGCGGGGGTTGGCCTCAAGGACATACACCTTATCGTTGCAAACCGCGTACTGGATGTTCATCAGGCCTACCACTTTCAGCTCTTTCGCTATCATGGCCGAATATTTTTCCATCGTGTCGAGATGCTCTTTTTTGAGGGTCCTCGTGGGAATAGCGCAGGCCGAATCACCTGAATGGACGCCGGCCGGCTCTATATGCTCCATGACCGCCGCGACAAAAGTGTTCTCCCCGTCCGAAACGGCGTCCACTTCCGCCTCTATGGCGTTATCCAGGAACCTGTCGATGAGCATCGGATGCTCGGGGCTTACGTCTATGGCCTCCTTGGCGTATTTCCTCAGCATTTCCTCGTCATATATCACCTGCATGCCGCGCCCCCCGAGAACGAATGAGGGCCGCACCATGAGAGGATAACCAATGCCCCTGGCGATCCTTATGGACTCGTCAAGTGATCGCGCCGTGCCGCTTTCCGGCTGCGGTATCTTCAGTTTTATCATCTTCTCGCGGAAAAGTTCCCTGTCCTCGGCAAGAGCTATGCTTTCAGGTGACGTGCCGAGGATATTCACGCCGTTCTTCTTGAGTTCCTGCGCGATATTGAGCGGCGTCTGCCCGCCGAACTGGACTATAACACCCTGCGGTTTTTCCTTCTCGTAAATGGCGAGGACATCTTCTACCGTAAGCGGTTCAAAATAGAGTTTGTTCGACGTGTCATAATCGGTCGAGACTGTCTCCGGGTTACAATTCACCATGATCGATTCGTACCCCTCGTCGCGAAGCGCGAAAGCCGCGTGCACGCACGTATAATCGAATTCTATCCCCTGCCCGATCCTGTTCGGGCCGCCGCCGAGTATCAGGACCTTTTTTTTGTTCGCCGACACCGGAACGGAATCTTCGGCGATATAGCTCGAATAATAATACGCGGCGTTCTTCACCCCGCTCACGGGCACCGCTTCAAAACGGCTGCTCTTGCCGATGGATATGCGTTTCTTGCGGACTTCGCTTTCCTTCACGCCGAATATCCCCGCGAGGTACCTGTCCGAAAATCCCCATTCTTTTGCTTTGGCAAGTTTTTTTTCAGGAAGTTTCTCCCATTTGTAAGATGATATCTCCTTCTCGTATTCCGCGAGCTCTTTTATCTCGTTTATGAACCAGCGGCCGATGTAGGTCAGCTTGTGAAGTTCATCAATGGACACTCCCTTGGTCAGGGCTTCATACATCAGGAATATCCTCTCGCTCGACGGGGCGGCGAGTTTTTGCTTGAGTTCATCCGCCGAAAGTCCCTTGAATTTTTTGACGTTGCCGAGGCCGTACCGGTTTATTTCGAGCGAACGGATGGATTTCTGAAAAGCTTCTTTGAACGTCTTGCCGATGCTCATGACCTCCCCCACGGCTTTCATCTGTGTGCCAAGGACGTCCTTCGCCTGCGGGAATTTCTCAAAAGCCCAGCGGGCGAACTTGATGACCACATAATCTCCGCTCGGCTCGTACTTTTCCAGTGTCCCTTTTCTCCAATATGGGATCTCATCCATCGTCAGCCCCGCCGCAAGCTTTGTGGAGATCCTCGCTATAGGAAACCCCGTCGCCTTCGAGGCAAGCGCGGAAGACCGCGACGTCCTGGGGTTTATCTCGATGACCACGAGCCTGTCATCCTTCGGATTATGCGCGAACTGAATATTCGTTCCGCCCGTCACCCCTATCGCTTCAACGATCCTGTAAGACAATTCCTGCATCCGCTTTTGGAGCGATGCGGGAACGGTAAGCATCGGCGCGACACAAAAGCTGTCACCCGTATGCACACCCATAGCATCAATGTTCTCGATAAAACAGACGGTTATCATCTGATCCTTCTGGTCCCTCACGACCTCAAGTTCAAGTTCCTCCCAACCGATCACGGCTTCCTCGACCAGCACCTGATGCACAATGCTCGCAGCAAGACCGCGCGTAACAATTGTCCTTAATTCCTCAACGTTATAGGCTATACCGCCGCCCGTACCACCCATGGTATACGCGGGTCGAAGAACCACGGGATATTTGAGTTTTTCGGCCATGGCCTCGGCCTCTTCAACAGAGTGGCATATCTCAGAACTCGCTACGGGGATGTCCAGCTTTTTCATGGTGTCCTTAAAAGCCTGCCGGTCCTCGCCTCTCTCGATCGCGTCCGCTTTAACGCCGATGATCTCGACATTGTATTTTTTGAGGATACCCAGTTTATTAAGTTCGGAAGAAAGATTGAGCCCTGTCTGCCCTCCAAGGTTCGGAAGAAGCGCGTCCGGCCTTTCTTTTTCTATTATTTTTTCCAATGTCCCCGGCGTAAGCGGCTCAATATAGGTCTTGTCGGCCATGCCGGGATCTGTCATGATCGTAGCGGGATTGGAATTCACAAGGACTATTTCATACCCTTCTTCTTTCAGCGCTTTGCACGCCTGAGTACCTGAATAATCGAACTCACAGGCCTGCCCGATTATTATCGGACCGGAACCGATAATGAGGATCTTCTTGATATCGTTTCGTTTCGCCATATGGTCTTTCTCCTTGCCTTGGGTAAACCGTAAGGTCCTTTATCAGTGGGAGATTCTATAACAGCTATATACTAATAATCAAGCAATTTTTGAGTAACGTTCAGACATAAGTTGGTAATGAGTATTGCGCATTGAGTATTGAGCGAGCAGGTATCATATGGATGTTCGCCCAATACTCAATACACGATACTCAACACTAAGTCGCTCTTTATTTATGCGGACTTGTAGCGGTTGGTTATGGGAAGTCTTCTGTCCCTTCCGAAGGCCTTCGGTGTGATCTTGACACCCGGCGCGGACTGGCGGCGCTTGTATTCGCTCTTATCGACCATGTTCATCACCTTTTTCACCAGCTCGCGGTCTATCTTCTTTTTCAATATACTGTCAAAACTTTCATCTTTTTCAACATAGTATTTAAGAACGACATCAAGAATATCATAAGGCGGCAACGAGTCCGTATCTTTTTGGCCGTGCCTGAGCTCCGCGGTAGGTTCTCTTTTTATGACGCTTTCGGGTATGATCTCTTTATTTTTCATATCGTTCAGAAAACGCGAAAGCTCGTAAACAAGGGTCTTCGGAACATCCTTTATGACCGCGAACCCTCCCGCCATGTCCCCGTAGAGCGTGCAATATCCCATGGCGGTCTCGCTTTTATTGCCTGTTGTAAGAACAAGCCAGCCGAATTTATTCGATAAAGCCATAAGGATACCGGCCCTTATCCTGGCCTGAAGGTTCTCTTCGGCAAGACCCGCCTGAGTCTCTTTAAATACTGGAGCAAGGGTATTCAAATACGCCTGAAAGACATCATGGATCGGGAATTCCATGAATTCCATGCCCAGGTTCTGCGCCGTCCGGCCCGCGTCACTCCTCGTTCCTTCCGAGGTATACTCCGAAGGCATGGACACACCTATGACATTTTCCGCGCCAAGAGCATCGACAGCCACAGCCGCGGTAAACGAAGAATCAATGCCGCCGCTCAGGCCTAGAACGACCTTTTTAAACCCGTTCTTTCTCACATAATCGCCCGTACCCAGCACAAGGGCTTTATATATTTCTTCGATACGGCTTAACCGGGGGCACACCGTGTTCTTGAGAACGCCCTTTTCACCGCTTTCCCCACGCCCGAGCCTGACTTTCCGCACCTTTGTTCCAACCCCGCGTTTCTTGCCGGAACATATAATGTCTTCCGTGTTAATGTCCACGACCACCATATCTTCCTCGAACTCTTTTCCCGAAGCGATAACTTTGCCCCGCGGGTCTACCACGAAACTCCCTCCGTCAAAAACAAGCTCATCCTGGCCGCCTACAAGGTTCCCATAAAAAATGTACGCTCCCGTCTCTTTTGCCCTTCCGGCAAGGAGTTTACGCCTTTCATCGGTCTTCCCCGCGTGAAAAGGCGAAGCGGAAATATTTAAAAGCACTTTTGCTCCGCTTTTTGACTGGTCCATCCACGGACCTTTATCGACCCAGATGTCCTCGCAAATGGTCACCCCGAAAAGAATGTCACCCAAAGTGAACACAATATTATTTCTGCCGGCCTTGAAGTAGCGCCTTTCATCAAAAACACCGTAATTAGGCAGTTCCTTTTTATGATATACACCTTTCAATTCCCCCCCGCTCATGACCGCCGCGGCATTATGAACGTTCCCATTCCCGTCAATATCGGCAAATCCGCATATCACGGTGATACTTTTGGTTTTCGCCTCAAGGGAACGCACCGCCTGAACGTTGTCCCTGATAAAATGGGGTTTCAAGAGAAGGTCCTCCGGCGGATATCCGCATATCGCAAGTTCCGGAAAAATAACAACATCGGCGTTCTTTGCCCTGGCTTTCTCTATATACTCACCGATCTTGTCCCGGTTGGAGCTGATATCCCCGACCGTGGGATTTATCTGGGCAAGAGCAATTCGTAATGCCTTATGTTCCATATTATTTCGACCCGTTCGTTTTTCGTTATTCGTCTATCGTTTCTCGTTTTCGAACAACGATGAACGAAAAACGATTTTTACTATGCTATTCTCCCCTTATCTCATGACTTAAGATTATCGCTTCAGCGATATCTTTCATATTGACCCGCTTATCCATACTGGCTTTTCTCATAAGATTATAAGCATCGTTCTCGTTCAAGGACTGCTCTTTCATCAATATCCCTTTGGCTTTCTCGATCTTTTTCCGCGCCTCAAGCTCTTCGCCTATTATCTTACTTTGGACCATAAGCTCGGTATTATGTATCGCGACCGCCGCCTGGTTCGCTATTGTACCCAACAGCTCTATGTCGTTCTTTGTAAACTCGTATTCTTTTGTGGTATAGAGATTGATCACACCGATCAGCTTGCCTTTTACCATCATGGGCACACTGAGCATGGAAACGAGCCTTTCCGCGGTAGCCAGTTTTTTTTCTTTATAACGCTTATCTTTCAAGACATTCAGTATCGCGATCGGCCCCCTTTCCTGCGCCACAAGGCCCACAATACCTTCGCCTATTTTGAGGCTTCTTTCTTTTAGATATCCCTGGCTCATAGCCTGTGTAGCCCTTATCTTAAGCTCCTGTGTTTTTTCATCCAGTAGCCAAAGTGCACAGATCTTGGCGTGCATGACATTAGCCGCGAGATTGACGATCAGTTTAAGAATGTCCTCCAGATAAAGATCGGAAGTGATGGCCTTGCTTATCTTACTCAACGTCTCCAAATACTCATTGTCCAACGTCTTTTTCATATCCGACCGTCTCTCCTTCATGCTCCCGAACTACTGCGTCACAGAAACACTTTTAGCGGCACGTTTCCCCCGTTTCGACGCGGAAAGCTCCGAACCGACCTTCCCGGTCCAGCAATACAGACATAGGCTTTCGCGCGGAAGCCCTATCGCTTTTACCATATCATCTATCTTCTGGTATCGTAAAGTGGTCACATTGATGTCCTGACGGATCCACTCCACCATCTTTTTATATTTTAGGGAACCCTCGTTCACGTATTCCGAGACATCCTCAAGATCATGGCCCTCAAGGCTGCGTATCGCTTTGCGGGCGGAAAGCTCATGAATGCTCCTTGTGGACAAACAGAATTTACACGGGAACATGAGTGGAGGGCACGCCGGCCTTACGTGCACTTCCCTGGCGCCACTTTCCCAGAGCTTGGCGACGGTGAAATTCTTCAGCTGTGTGCCCCTTACTATGGAATCCTCGCAAAGTACTATCCGGTTACCTTCGATTATTTCTTTGATGGGTATGAGTTTCATCGTAGCGACAAGGTCCCTTGTCTCCTGCGAGGGCGGAGTATAGCTCCTGCCGTAGCCCGGGGTGTATTTTACGAGCGGCCTCCTCAACGGTTTGCCTGACGCCATGGAATATCCGATGGCATGGGCAATCCCGGAATCTGGCACACCCGCGACAAGATCGACCTCAATATCCTTATCACACGCCGCGAGACACCTCCCGCACCGCTCTCTTACAACCTCGGTGTTCACGCCTTCATAATCCGATGCCGGAAATCCCGTATATACCCAGAGAAAAGTACATATCTGTTTAGCACCATTACCTGGGTTTTCCTGAAGCATACCGTCCTCTTTCAGAAGGATTATCTCGCCTGGTTCAAGATATTTCACGACCTTGAACTTATTGTTGGGAAAAGCGGACGTTTCGGTCGTGACCGCCCAGGCATCCTCTTTCTTGCCGACCACAAGAGGAGTGTACCCCATCCTGTCCCTTGCGGCGTATATACCATCTTTATTGAGGATAAGGAGCGAACAGGAGCCTTCGATGACCTCAAACATCTTCTCGATCCCGTCCACGATGTCCTTGCCAAGACTGATGATCTTGGCAATAAGTTCCGTCACATTAATGGAGCCTTTGTTGACCTCGCTGAAGGATATGCCCTTTTCCATCAGATCTCTCGCCAGCTTTTCGCTGTTCTCGATAAGACCGTTAGTGACAATGCAGAACGCTCCCAGACGGGAATTAAGGTATATGGGCTGCTCATTATTATCGGAGACCGCCCCTATGCCCTTTTTTCCTGTCATGAACCTGCGGTCCTCATAGAATTTGGATTTAAATTGTCCCTGGCTGATATTGTGGATATGCCGTTGGAATTCCTCGCCAAGCACGGCGAGGCCGCCATACTCGGTCCCGAGATGCGAATGATAGTCCGTACCGTAAAACAATTCTTCCGCACAATTAGTTCTGGCTACAACCCCGAATATGCCGCTCATTTATACCTCCATGTGACGAACTTTGAGGGGCCCATGACCACGACCGTAAAAACACGAAGGCATTTTAGCATAATCGGAAAGAACTTACAATGAGGGTATTTTACGATTATTGTCATTCCCGCATGTATTTAGCGGGAATCCAGAACTGGATGCCCGATTAAAACATTTCCCTCGACTTCGCTCGGGATGGTGAGCCTGTCGAACCACGGGCATGACAAATTGCACAATATTTTACTGTAAATCAAAGAAAAGACCGAAGAAATCTGCTGACTTTGACGGCTTCGAGCCCGATATTTCTCCTCAAATGAAGGAAAAGTACCCAAAGCGCGATCGCGGCCTCTACTAAAAGCACGCCGCATGCTATCCCCATAAGGTTCGCGGCCGCGTCGGCAACACATGATGACCTTGTGGGTATAAAACGCTGAAGAAATTCGGTAAAAAGACCATAAAATCCCCCGAACATGAACGTAGCCGAAAGATCACGGGGCAAAGACCTGCCACGCGAGATATAAAAGCTGATCAATATCAAAGCCCCAAAAACAGTATAAAAAGCGAAATGGATCACCTCGTCGCCATGCTGTCTCAAGGAAGGCTGATGAATGATATCTGCCAAATACGATATAATATGCCTAATTTCGTGCGTACTGGACGGAAAAAGTGCTACCAGTATCAACGTAGGCAATATTGTAAAGAAAAGGATGACTCCACACCATGCGAAAGTCGGTGCCCAAGCGAAAGCTTTTCTGTCATCTATCTCGAATGCTTCTTTAAAAAACCTGTCCAACCGTTGTATGACACTTTTTACCACGTACATTTTCTCTGACTCCTCGAAACTGCCAACTTTATCTTTGACTAATTAATAGTTATTTTTATTTTACCACATTTGGCACAAAAGTCAACACACATACTAACTTTTCAAATATCTTAATTAAAACCCAGTACCCCTCTCACCTGGTGTATTATTCGAGGAATACTTCCCTGTATTATGTTAGACATTTCCAGACGATAAGAAGTTTCACTTGGCTGGACCCCGATGATTGTTATATCACATTCAATATCAAGCCCTTCGGCAAGAGTAAGGGTCTCCGCCAAACCGATACTGTGAGTGGAAAAACCATCTTTAAAAGGCGTATTTTTTATCTGTAAAGGGGTAAATACCCTTATTGTACCCGGCATTTCCCCCATGTCTGCGGCGTCTATTATAATGACCCTTTCATAGTCCGAGAACACCTTAAGAAGGTCCAATCCGGATATGTCCCCGCTGCACAGTTCAACCCCTTCCGGAAAATCCCCCCCCTCAAGCTCCTCGATGACCCTCACCCCCACCCCATCATCCCCCCGGAGCACCGACCCCACACCCACGATCAAAGTTTTCTGCATATAGACCTTCCAGTTTCACACATAAAGTGACCCGTGACCAGTGACCCGTGGCTCGTGACTCGTGACTCGTCGCTCGTGACTCGTATTGCGTATGTCGTTTATCGGGTTCATTGCGTTTATTGCGTTGATAGTGTTTGACCGACAATAACCTAGTAGTTTAAGGTTAAAAAGAATGTCCTAAGCCATTAATAACATTCTTTTCGGCTATATTTCCGGAACACGGTCTAAGTAGGCATTCCGCGGGTGGCTGGGATGTCGCCCGAGCATCGCACAAGGGAGAAGCGCAGGGTGACATCCCAGACAGGACCCGCGGGAAATTAACAACGGAAAATTCTACACAAATTCAACCTTCAATAAGTGCGTCGAACACGAAATGCAGGGATCATAAGCCCTTACCAGCATTTCCGACAAAAGAGTTATCTCTTCCTTCGGCCTTTCGATGACCTCCGGAATAAGCTTTTGCATGTCCAAGTCCACGTTCGCGAGGTTCTGGTTGGTCGGAATAACGCAATTCGCCTTCTGTACCACCCCTTTTTCGTCCACGGTATACTCATGGACCAACAGCCCGCGGGGCACCTCGACGGCCCCGACACCGGTACCACCCTTTACCGTAAAGTCCGGCCACTCATCGACCTTGGGCCAGGAAGTCACAATGTCGCTATAGTCGACCCCCTTGTCCAGAAAGTGGTCCAGTATACGTATGGAGTCATGAACGCAATGTGCCATCTCTACCAGCTGGGCAACAGTATTCATAAATGGGTTATAACACGGTGTTTTGAAATTCAGGGCGCTTGCCACCGTTTTCGCCTGATCGTTCAGCTTATCATAGTTGATGTTCGTCCTGGCCAGTGCCCCTACCATATAGGACGATCTTTTATTTTTGGAATGTTTAGCTGTCGAATGTTCCACATGGAACTCATGTATAACCTCTTTATAGTCTCTCGGCTTTACAGTGCCTTTAATATCGGTCGTGGTTATGTCCCCCTCATAAAAAGCGTATTCATCAGGAAGAGAAAGCGCGACATACTCGGTTTCCCTCTCGAAGACCGGAAGTTTTACCGTAGTAAAAATATCGACCGTGGCATTAAGATCATTCATCTGCCCCGTAAATATCTCTCTCATCCGTACAAGATCCGCCCTGGAAGGAAGCTTTGTCCATCCACGGGGGCATATGGATATCGGATGAGTATGCCTCCCAGCTATAATATCGCACATATCGCTGTAATTCCTCTTCATCCTGAGAGCGCGAAGGACCACCTCCTTATGCGTTTTTATCAAAGGAACGACACTAAGTGCCCCGAACGCGTCGGGGGCCACAAGAAAATACGCGTGAAGAAGATGGCTGTCGAGCGTCTCAAGATGAAGCAGAAGTTTCCTAAAAAGTTTTGTCTGCTCACTGACTTTGAAGCCTATGGCGTCCTCGGTCGCTTTTACGGAAGCCGTGCAATGCCCTGTTGAACAAATACCGCATATGCGGGAAGTGATATGTTGGACCTCGAAGAGCGACCTCCCCCTGACCATAGCCTCAAAAAACCTGGGCGCTTCTATTATCTCAAGATGACATTTCTCAAGCGTGCCGTTCTTGACATTCACTACAATATTGCCGTGCCCTTCCACCCGCGTCAGGTATTCCACATCAATATTGAGCTCCTGCCGTGACAGATTTTTTCTCATTTCTTTTGCGCCTCCATCCTGCATTTGTTGTAAAGCTCGAACTTCTGCATGAGGTCCTCTATCGTATAACCGTGTTTTTTGAGCACTTCTATTTCTCCTTGCTCCGCGGGATCATCCAGCATCCCTCTGCAGCCGTAGCAGGTGTTCCCCCAAGAGGGGCACCAGGCGTTACAACCCGCCCGCGTCACGGGCCCCATGCATACCTGTTCTTTCTCAAACAGGCACACATTTTCCCTGAGTTTACATTCGACACATACCGGCCGGGTCGGCGGATCGTAGCCTTTACCGAGAAGTATCGATTTCAACGCTTTAACGAACTCGTCGTTATTGGTCGGACAGCCATGTATGTAACAGTCGACTTTTACTACTTCATGTAACGGCCTCGGCCAGCCGGCATCGAGCGGGAACTCTCTCCCCTTGTAGACTATTTCCTTCGCCTCATGGTCTTTAAAACGCCTGCGAAGACCGTTCACTCCGCCGATAGTCGCACATGCCCCGTACGCTATCAGTATTTTCGCGTTCTCCCTTATTTTTTTGACGCGTTCCTCATCGTGTTTTCGGACGATAGACCCTTCCACGATGGCGATATCATAATCATCGCTTCTTTCGGACATGGCTTCCCTGAAATTTACTATTTCACAATGCTCCAAAACTCCCAGAAAAGCCTCATTGAGATACGTCACCTGGAGCTGGCACCCTTCACAATCGGCGAAATCGAAAAAAGCGATACGCACTTTCTTTTTATCGCTCATAACGCTTCCTCCAATCCCCTTATCTCGTCATACGTGAACGTGGGCCCGTCCTGGCAGACATATTTGTCATTGATCTGGCAGTGGCCGCATTTCCCAAGACCGCATTTCATCCGCCTCTCAAGGGAAAGCACTATCTGCTTAGTCTGCAGGCCTTTCTTTAGAAGCTCTGCGACCACAAATTTATACATTATGGGCGGTCCGACGACCACCGCATAGGTCCTTTTGACGTCTATATCCACTCCCGGTATGAGCGTCGTAATGACACCGACATTCCCTTTCCAATCCGGATCGGCCCTGTCTACAGTACAGGCATAATTGATGTCCGTCATGTTGCCCCATTCCTCGACCTCATCCGTAAAAAGCCTTTCCTTGGGGGCCTTACAGCCAAGAAGAACCGTGACCGCGCCAAAATCCCTCCGTTTATCCATGACGAACTTAATCAGCGACCTTAAAGGCACTATCCCAAGACCGCCGGCGACCATGATAAGATCGTTTCCTTTTATTTCGTCTATAGGATAAGGTTTACCAAAAGGCCCCCTCACACCCACTTTGTCGCCTACATCGAGTTTATGAAGAGCGGAGGTAAAAACCCCTACATTACGCACGCAGACCTCGAAAGTACCCTTGTCTTTTTTTGTTGGAGAAGAAGATATAGATATCGGCGCTTCGCCCACCCCAAATATCGAGAACTGGACGAACTGGCCCGGCATATGCCCCAGTTCTTTTCCGCCTTCCAGTTTTATTTCAAAGAATTTTTCTTTTTCCGTCATCATTTTCGTATTTACGATGACGCCTTCCATGGGCGAATAAAGCCCGTCAACAGTAACGTTTACCGGCCGGCTAATCATGTTTCCACTCCTTCGCGAGGTCATTTATGGTCTCAACAAGGCTTATACCCGCCATACAGGTACGGGTACACCTGCCGCAGCCGGTACAGAAGAACTTATTATATTTCCTTATAGGATATTCAAATTTCCTGTAATAGCGGTGCCGCTGCCGACCGGACCTCTCCTCTCTGAAATTCTCACCTCCGGCGACCGCGGCGAACTCATCGAACTGGCATGAATCCCATACCCGCGTCCTGGCACCGGCCTTCATGTCAAGCTCGACGTCATCGGACACGTCAAAGCAATAGCAAGTCGGGCACACCGCTGTACAGTTCCCGCAGGAAACGCATCTTTTTCCCACATCTTCCCAGACGTGACTATCGTAAGAGACCTTGAACATTTCTGGCAGTTCCTTAAAATCCGCCTTGAGTCTCACCGTGAATTTTTTTAATTTCTCAGCCCTGAGTTTATGAAGCTCACCTTTGGCCTTTCCGCTATCGGCATTGTTGAATATCGGGTCGCCGTTTATAAGGTCGTCCGCGGCACCTGAATTGATATGTATTATATATTTATCTCCCGCGTTCGTTATCATAGCGTCATATCCCGCCTTGGGAACGTGCGTGTCCATGGTCACGCACGTCGTCCGCTCATCGCACGGGAACATGCATTCATAGCCGATCACTACAATGGATTTTTTCCTTTTCTTATAATAGGGATCCGCCGGTTCTTTGTGAAAAGCGTGATCAAGGCACTCGAGGCCGTCAATATCACAGGTATGCGCCCCAAAGATGACCATAGGTTCTATCTCTATAGAGAGATCGGTCATTCTGGCTTCCCCAAGCTTAAAGCCGCCCAGCTTTTCATGTTGCGGTGAAAAATATTTTTTGAACGGAAGGATGGTAGGGATATAATCAATGCTCATTTTGCCCGCGTCAGTGAACTCTTCAAACACAAAGAGGTTCTCTTTTTTTACGGGCACAACGACCTTATGGCTTTTCCCAAGGTGTTCTACGAACGCCGTGAGATGCTTTTTTTCAAGGTAAAGATACCGCATGCCGGGCTCTCCTTTCCTATTAAGTATAGCTAAAGCGCCCTTATTTACAAGTCAGTCCTTCGACAAGCTCAGGACTGATGCTGAGCCTGTCGAGGCATCAGCATATCCTCGGCAGCTGCTCTCCTGTCAGCATATCGATGAACCTTCTCGTACCGAGCCTTGTCCTCAACACGACTTTTCCCTGAATATCTTTCGTGACCTCACCGATAACAACCGCTTCTTTCCCGTACTCATTTTCCCTTAGTCTCAGGACCAGTTCTTTCACGGAAGACGGTTCCGCGATAATTACCGCCTTCCCCTCGTTAGCAATATATAGCGGATCAAGCCCAAGGATCTCGCATGCCCCTCTTACCCCATCGGAAAGAGGTATACTCTCTTCGTTGATCACTATGCCGAGTCCCGCCTTGTCGGCGATCTCGTTCAGTGTCGTGGCAAGCCCTCCACGGGTAGGATCTCGCATGAAACGCACACCGCCCACCCCCAGAGCTTCATGGAGCATCCTGTTCAAAGGCCGGCAATCGCTCATTATACCGCTTTCGAATTCAAGGCCTTTACGCTTGCTCAGAACCGCGATACCGTGGTCACCGATAGTACCGCTTACTATCACCTTGTCCCCGGCTTTTATACTGCTTATCCCCAGCCTTACTTCATTCTCAAAAGTCCCAATACCTGCCGTATTAATAAAGATACCGTCCGCTTCGCCTTTTTCGACGACTTTTGTGTCACCCGTGACGATCTTTACGGCAGAGATGTCCGACCACTTCCTCATTGAGGCCGCTATCACTTCCAGTTCCGACAGGAGAAACCCTTCTTCGATAATGAACGCGGCGCTTATAAATTTTGGGACCGCCCCGCTTACGGCAAGGTCATTGACGGTACCACATACGGCAAGTTTCCCGATGTCCCCGCCCGGGAAAAAAATGGGTTTCACGACAAAAGAATCCGTGGTGAACGCTATATTTTTTGTTCCGAGGGCAAGACAAGCGGAATCCCCGGCTTCTTTAAGGACATCGTTACCGAAATGCTTAAAAAAGATGTCCTCAATGAGGGCATGCATCATTTTGCCGCCGGAACCATGCGAAAGACTTATTTTCTCCATATTCATCCTCTGCTACTTGCTACTTTGCTACTTGGCACTTCATACTTATACCACGCCGCGCAGCTGCCTTCGCTCGAGACCATGCACGCACCGCACGGGGACTCCGGCGTGCAGGCTTTTCCGAAAAGAGTGCAGTCAGGCGGTTCTTTGATACCTTTCAGGATGTCTCCGCAGATACAAGCGCCTTCGCAAACGGAAGAGATATCGCCTGCCGGTATTTTAAAACGTTTCTCGGCATCAAGACCGGCATAAGCTTTCCTGAGCTTAAGCCCGCTCCGCGGGATGACTCCCAGGCCCCTCCATTCCGCGTCCGACTCCTCGAAAACCTCACTCATTACGGCAAGGGCCTTTTTATTGCCTTCTTTCTTAACGGCCCTCTCATACGCGTTAATAAGTTCCACTTCGCCCTTTTCAAAAAGTTCGGCAAGTAAAAATATCGCCCTCAAAATATCAGCCGGTTCAAAACCTGCCACGGCGCAGGAAATACCGAGATCTTTCACTATAGGCTCATAGATCGATAGCCCCGTGATAGTGCTGACATGTCCGGGAGCGATAAGCGCGTCCACGATCGAGGACCCGTCCCCCAGTAACGCTGTTAAGGCGGCGGGCATTGTTTTGTTGAGCGCAAGAACGCTGAAATTGTTTACTTTTTCCTCACGGGCCTCGATGATAGCCGCCGCCGCGGTAGGAGCCGTCGTTTCGAACCCTATGCTTATAAAAACGAATTCTTTTTTTGGCTCTTCTTTCGCGAAATTCAATACATCATGGACCGAATAAACGGTCCTCACATCGCGGCCTTCCGCCTTTGCTTGCGCAAGGCTCGACGACGTCCCGGGTACATAGACCATGTCCCCGAAAGTACAGATAGAGACATCGGCGGCCCATGCCAAAGCTATGGCCTTATCTATGTCCTTTAATGAAGTCACGCATACCGGGCACCCGGGGCCTGATATGAGCCTGATATTTGGACCGATCAGCTTATGTACGCCATACTTCCTCATAGCCATCGTATGGCCGCCGCAGACTTCCATAACATTGAAAGGCTTCGTGGAAATATCTCTGATCTTTCCGGCTATTTTCAGCGAGAGCTCCACGTCCCTGTATTCGTCGACGTATCGTATCATAGATAAATGTCCTACCAAATCTTAAGGATAAAGGAAAAAGGAGAAATGCTCTGCGCCTTGTTCGCTGCGCCCAGCCCCCTTTATCCTTTATCCTTTATCCTTTATCCTTTATCTTGTACTCTTCTCTACACTTCTCGAAAAACTCCAACGTAAATTTTGCGCTCTCCTCATCAACTTTTTGTATCGCGTATCCCGCATGAATAAGCATATATTCTCCAACGGCCGGAGCGTCGATAAGGTCAAGTCTGACGTTCCGCCTCGCACCGCCTATTTCCACTTCGGCAATATTTCCTTTAATATTTATTATTTTTCCCGGGATGCTCCAGCACATGTCGTTTCTCGTTTATCGTTATTCGTTTTTCGTTATTGATTTATCGCCGTTCGAAAAACGATGAACGAACAACGATAAACGGACCCAGCATTTTACGTTGAACTTGCTGCCACAGTCAATTGTCCCACCGATATTCCCATATCCGTCGGCGAATATTTTTCATGTTTAAATAGCTTAAGCTTTGTACCGCTGAATCTCTTCTCCAGGTGATCGACAAGATATTTATTTTGAAAACACCCTCCTGAAATAAATACTTTATCGGTGCCGTGTTCCTTGTATATCCGTTCGGATACATTGAAAATGATCTCGACGATAGTATTATGGAACTTGGCGCTCATTTTTCCCTTATCTACGCCTTTTCCATCGTCCTCGACCATCCCCCTGATCATCGGCGAAACATCGACATAGTCCGCGCCTATCTCATACCCGTAATAATCTTCGATACATTGTAACGCATTCTTTTCCAGCAGGATAGCCCCTTCCGCCTCAAAGGCGGAAACATCGCGTATTCCGATCAAAGACGCCGCCGCGTCAAAAAGCCGGCCCATGCTGGAGGTCAATGGAGAGTTGATATTTTTATCTATCATCTCGCGGACAAGCGACACTTTCTTTTTCCCGATCCGTTCAAACAGCGGGACCTTCAGGTCAGTCATTTTATCACCGTAAGCGTTATACAGGTACGATACGGCCATCCTCCATCCCTCTCTCGAAGCGGCGTCCCCTCCGGGCTGAGGGACATATTTAAGGTGATACGGCCTCTCATAGCTTTTTCGCGTCGCGACAAGGAACTCCCCGCCCCAGATAGCCGCGTCATCACCATAACCGGCCCCATCGAACGAGACGCCTGTCACTGCTTCATCGATATCGTTATCGAACATGCACGAGGCGATATGCGCAAAATGATGCTGGACCCTGATCAAACTTGAACGATGATTTTCTTTTGCCAATGTTTCGGCGAGATAAGTCGAACGATAATCGGAATGCATGTCGCAGGCGATAATATACGGAGATGACCCGAAAGACCTTACGCGCGATCTCACCTCTTCCTCGAATTTCTGGAAACACTCGACGTTCTTTAGGTCCTCATTGGAAGAGCTGACAAAAAGGCCCTTCTCGGAGATCACGGAAAAGGAAGTCTTGTTCTCGGCACCCAGCGCGATTATGTTATTCATATTCATGCGATATCCACGTTCTCTTCAAGATATAACGCCTTCACAGGGCTGTCAAGCGTCAAGTAAGTACGTGTCACATGGGAGATATCAGGCTAAAAATAGCACAATATCGGACAAACACTTGCCACAAAACTATCTAAGCAGCCCATTCCGCGGGTGGCAGGGACAGTGCCCGAGCACCGCAACGGTGAGGAGCGCAGGGCACTGTCCCTGACAGGACCTGCGGCATATAAGAAAGTTATTTTTTTGATTATACAACAATATTGACGAGCTTATCGCGGACAATGACCCACTTGCGGATATCTTTCCCCTCGATCCATGGCTTGATCTTATCGTTGGCGAGAACGAACTTTTTGACGTCTTCCTCCGAAAGGCCCCGCGGCACCTCGAGCCGAGCGCGGATCTTCCCCTGAACCTGTACAGGCACTTCTACCATATCCGTAAAGAGCATATCCTTATCGTAGCCGGGCCAAGCAGATACAAAAACGCTCTTTTTCTCGCCCATTCTCTCCCACATCTCTTCCGCGATATGCGGGACAAAAGGCGCCAGAAGCAGCGTTATATTTTTGAGGGCCCCCTTGAGAGAGTCCCTATCGTAGGATATCTTGCCATTCTGATCTATGCCAGCGTATATCTCATTGACAAGCTCCATGACCGCGCTTATCGCGGTATTAAAATGAAAACCCTCGTTAAGGTCGTCTGTGACCTTTTTTATCGTCTGGTTCAGCTTTATCGACAGTGCTTTTAGCGCCTCGGCGTTCTCCGCCTTGGCGGGAGCGTCCGGCATAACATCAAGCACGTTCCACAACCTTCGCAGAAAACGGTACGCGCCTTCCACCCCTTTATCCGACCACTCCGCGTCTTTTTCCGGCGGCCCGATAAAGAGAGTGTACAGTCTCACCGTGTCCGCACCGTATTTCTCGATAAGCGCGTCGGGGCTCACCACGTTCCCCTTTGATTTCGACATCTTCGCGCCGTCCTTGATTATCATCCCCTGCGTAAAAAGACGTTTGAACGGCTCGTCAAAACCGATATACCCCATATCGAAAAGCACTTTAGTGATGAACCTGGAATATAAAAGGTGTAATATCGCGTGCTCAACCCCACCTATATACTGGTCTACCGGCAACCAGTTATTGACATCTTTAGTGTCAAAAGGTTTGTCCTTAAGTTTCGGCGAGATATACCTGAGGAAATACCAGCTCGAGTCGACGAACGTGTCCATCGTGTCTATTTCACGCCTCGCTTTTCCATCGCACTTTGGGCAAACGGTATTGACGAACTTTTCAGCGTTCTTAAGTGGCGATTCACCTGTCGGCCGGAACTCCACTATTTCCGGCAGCATGACCGGAAGTTCTTTTTCGGGGACAGGCACGATACCGCACTTGTCACAATATATCATCGGAATGGGAGCGCCCCAATACCTCTGCCGGGAAATAAGCCAGTCCCTGAGCTTGAAATGGATGGACCTTTTCCCTATCCCACTTTTTTCCATGTAGTCGGCAATTTTCGTCTTCGCGAGCGGGCTCTTAACACCGTTAAACTCGCCCGAATTGACAAGAACACCTTCGTCCTCATACGCGGCTTTAAGATTCGAAGCCTCAAGATGCCCTGCCGGGTCATCTATGACAACCTCTATCGGAAGGCCGTATTTTTTAGCGAACTCAAAGTCTCGCTGATCATGCGCAGGCACGGCCATAACAGCGCCTGTGCCGTATTCCATAAGGACGTAGTCGGCTATCCAAAGAGGTATCTTTCTGCCATTGATCTGGTTCGTCACGTAACTCCCGGTAAAAACCCCTTTCTTCACACCTTCGGCCTGGGCCCTTTGTATCATGGACTCTGCCCGCATCTCTTTTACTGCGGACATTATTTTATTTTTTTCAGGATTACCCGCGATAAGTTTCTCTATCATCGGATGTTCCGCGGCAAGCACCATATAAGTACAGCCGAAGATAGTATCGACACGTGTGGTAAAACAGGTAAGTTTTTCATCTGAACCCTCTACAGGAAAATCGATGTTCACGCCCTCGGAACGGCCTATCCAGTTTCCCTGCATGATCTTTACTTTCTCGGGCCATTCCTCGAGCTTACTTAGATCGTCAAGAAGGCGCTGTGCGTAGCCCGTTATGCGGAAAAACCATTGCTCAAGGTCTTTCTGCTCGACCTTCGTATCGCACCGCTCGCACCCTCCGTCAACGACCTGTTCGTTAGCGAGCACCGTGCTGCATGACGGGCACCAATTGACAAAAGCTTTTTTCTTATAGGCCAGCCCCTTCTCGTATAATTTAAGGAAGATCCACTGGGTCCATTTGTAATATTCCGGCAGGCATGACGTCACTTCACGGTCCCAATCATACTGTACGCCCCACGATTCGAGCTGCTGCTTCATCTTTGAGATATTATTGAGCGTAGAAACCTTCGGATGCAGTCCGCCTTTTATCGCGGCGTTCTCCGCAGGAAGACCAAAAGCGTCCCATCCCATCGGGGTAAGCACGTTCAGGCCCTTCATCATCTTGTATCTCGCGACCACGTCGCCGATTATGTAGTTCCTCCCATGCCCCACATGGAGCGCCGCGGAAGGATAAGGAAACATCATGAGACAGTAATATTTGTTCCCCGGTTCCTTCTCGTTGACCTTAAAAAGACCTTCGTCGCGCCATTTTTTCCGCCACTTGGGCTCTATTTCTTCGAATTTGTATGGGGTCATGTTCTTCCGTATATCGTATATCGTTTCGTTTTTCGTTTATCGTTGTTAGTTATTCGAAAAACGAGAAACAAACAACGAAAAACAAACTTGACGCTTCACGCTTGACGCTTAACGCTTTCTTTCGCAAATATATAACTCAAAAACGTATACACCAGCTTCGCCGCGACGAAATCCGGCGCTTTATTGTCTTTTTGGGGACAAAGCTCTACGCAGTCAAACCCTACCACGTTCTTTTTCTCCGCCACTCGTTTCAAAAGACCCGTCACCTCGTACCAGTCAAGCCCTCCCGGTTCCGGTGTACCAGTGGAAGGCATTATCGATGGATCAAAAACATCAACATCTATCGTCACATACACATCGCGCGTTCTTATCTTCGAGACGACCTTATCGAACCAGTCTTTCCTGCCGACGATGTCCTTGGCAAAAAAAACGTTCTCTTTTATCATCCGCGCTTTCTCAGACACATCCATACTGCGTATCCCGACCTGGACGGCCGGCGCGATCTCAATAACACGCGACATAACACAGGCGTGATTGAATCTACTCCCCTCGTATTCGTCCCTGAGGTCCGAATGAGCGTCCAGCTGGAGGACCGTAAGCCCTTTTGATCTCATGGAAAAAGCTTTAACGGCCCCCGCGCTTACCGAATGTTCCCCTCCGAGCACCACGACGAATTTTCCGGCGTCAAGAAACACGCTGACGCTTTTCTCCACCTCTTGAACCATCTTTTCGGGAGGATAATTGGTTTTTAGCGGCGAAGCGATATAGATACCGTTCCTGTAAACTTCCGTTCCGGTCTCTATATCGTACCATTCGAGCGCAGGAGATGCCTCTATAACGGCAAAGGGGCCTTTATCGGCCCCTTTTATCCACGTGCTCGTCTTGTCATAAGGTACCGGTAAAATCGTTATTCGGGAGTTGTCACTTCCGGAGAAATTTCTGCCGATACCTGCGAATCCCATAGGCTGCGTCATCACACAAATTCTTCTGCCGCCGTTACGCTATATGGGCAAGTTCCGGACTTCGATATCTCACGAAATCCTTGCCCCTCATCGTAACGAACATGTCGAATTTCTTCGACTCGAACGCGTTGACGATATAGTCCGCGGCAAAGTCAACGTCAAAGTCCTTGCAGGAAAAAAGGTCTACAAAAACGTAATCCTTTTCCTGAAAGGTGTGGATCGAGATATGACTTTCGGCGATCACGACAACACCCGTTATCCCCTTGTCCTCGGGGATCAGTCCGGAATACGGAAAAACATAGGGCTGGGTTATTTTCGTCATCCCTATCTTTTCCGGAAGATCGTTCAGCGTATGAAAGATAAAATCATAATCGCTGAGCTTGTCCGGATTACACTGGGTGAGGTCCATCATCAAATGCGGCCCGAAAGCCTCACGTCTACCTTCGATCATCTCCATCTCTTGCTCCTCCATTTTCGTGATTTTAATAAATGAGAGAGCTTACAAAAAACAGAGCGAAAAAAACTCTCTCTCACAAAATAATACACTACTATATATTGTATGTCAAAAAAATAACCACACAAATTTTTAGAAGAATATATATCCGATAGTCGGATTTGTCAATATAAAACTTGCTCGCCTTCGTTCTCTAACAATCAATTTAAACTAGAACTTCGGCGCGGCAGCCTTCGCTTTTTTACCCTACAAGCTGGCTTGCCGAGCCTTCGCTTTTTGACGAAGTCAAAAAAGCGAAGGCTGGTGGAGCTGAGGGGGATCGAACCCCTGGCCTCATGCATGCCATGCACGCGCTCTTCCAGCTGAGCTACAGCCCCACGCAAATCCCTGTCTAACAAAGAACAAAATAAAACTTATTTCTAAAAATTTTTTATAAAATTGATGTAATATATCACCCGCAAAATCCTGTGTCAATAAATTTCATTTTTAAAGTAAAAGGGGTAGTGATTTTTTGGTCGTCGATTTTTTAACGCCAAATTTTCTGACAATTTTGGCACCTGCGGAACTCACCTTTAACGTAACGCCCATTATTCGCCAGCTCATAATGTTTGTTCCGTTAAAGGCTCAAACAGTCCTCGGTGCCGTTCGCCCATTTGGCGAACGGTCCCAAAAATAGTCATAAAATTTGGCTAAAATCGCGACTCTGCAAAATCACTATCCCTTTTCACTGCAAATCTTGAATGTTATAAACCACCAGCAGCATAATCCAATTTAATACTTTCCTGAATGCATCGAAACACCCAATTTCGCGGGTGGCCGGGGTGGCACCCGAGCATCGCACCAAGGAGAAGCGCAGGGTGACACCCCGGACAGGACCCGCGACATTACGCGAACTCGAGGAGTAAACGGATATTTTCGTGCAGTTTTTTGACCTCCGATGCCGCCACATCTCCCATCGGCGGGATGGCCAGACAAAGCGCGTTACTTATCCTCTGCATGATGTCCTCCCCGTCCACCATCGCCTCTATCACTTTCGCGTCGAACGGCTTGTGGTCCCTGTCGGAGAAGATCACATTATAGAAATAATTTAGTTTGTTAATAAAATCCTTCGGCATCTTTTTGCCTGCGTCCCTCAATGCCACCGCGTATATCTTAAGAAGCGCGAAAGCAAAAGCCGACTCAAAATCCCTCACCGACACCTTCCCGCCTTCCGTCGCGAACCCCTCCATGGCCACAGGATACTGGCTAATGTCCAATATATTTTTGTCCCGCGCCCACCTAAGCCATGCTTCAGATGTAATAAGTATTTCTATGGGATGTTCCTCTCCGGGGGTCCGAGTGTCTTTTATGCGTGCGAGATCGAACTCAACACCTCGCGCGTATTTTTGTATCAAACCGAACTCCCCTGACTTGCCTTTTAACAACTCTATAGCTTCCAGAACCCTGGCCTTAGGCATGTTATTGATATCCTTTTTCAATCCCGTTTCCATGTCCTCCACCGCCTTCGGCACTTCGAACACAAAATTCATGTTCTTATATTTCGCGCATGACAAAATAAGCAGAGCCAGCGTCTCCATATTTTTTTCAAGATCATCGCCATTTATCAGCGAAAGGTCTATCACTACATCGATCGGTTTCGCGACATCTTCCACACAGTTCTTTAGCCTGTTGATGATCTGCCTCGCAACCGCATGCTTTTGTTCCACACTCGTTATTTTATATCTCTTCACCGGATAGGACGGCGGTGATATCTTTTTCAATAACACATCCGTCTCCCGGACATCTCCAACGACCCTATCCAGCCTCTTGATACCCACTACCGCACCGCCCATCCCGTTACCAAACTCATAATAAATATTTACCAGAGAATCCCATGCGGAATGATTTTTTAACATGGCAGACAATGCGATATTTTCTTTTAGCATACGGAATGATCTTTCTTCATTCTTTCTTGCCTGCCGCCCGTTCCTTGGCGGGCCTGAACGTTTTACCCTACTCAAAACCGGTATCAGCTCGGTCTTTTCCCTGAAATCCTTAACAACGTCCCTAAAAGCCTCAACATCTCGGAACGACGCAAGAGCCATGTCTACCGAATCAAGAGTTTTACATATAAGGGTTTTAGCCTCATCAACGGTCTTTCTGTCGCTGAAGGTAGCAAATTTCAGTTCACCGGCATGCCTTTTGGCACTTACGAGCCCCTGTTCTGTGTCCAACTGGTCCAAAAGATAAAGATCATGGAACGGTTTCTCGCCTTGGGTCATGGCTAGCCGTCCAAGAACATATCCATATAAGGCTTTTTCGATAGTATGCCGCGCTTCCGAAGCATCCTGGCCAAAGAACTCCGCGACATTCGTATACTTCTCATCAACGCCTTTTACCCACCTCTTCAACTTCTCATGCTTCACCCGCGCCGTAAAAGCGTTATCTAACTTGGGCGAAAGTTCATAAGTAAGCGCTCTTATGAAATAATGCATAAGGTATTTATCAGGATCTTTCCGGACTTTAGGATCTTCGATCTTCCTGGCGATAAACTCGCGCGCTTTCTGATCTTTCCCGAACGGCATGTATTTTCTGATCTTCGACTCCGGGCCGTTCTTATTGATATCATATTCGAGTATCTCATGCAGAAGCGCCCATTGTTTAAGAACGTCAGGGGTATCTTTATCGCCAACGAAGGTTTCGTGGAGGGCTATAATGTCTTTATCCGGCGAGGCAAAGCCGAAAAGGTCCTCTATCTCTTTTTTGAACGTAAAGAACTGGACAGGCGGAGATTTCTCGAAACGTCCCACCACATCATGCAATATCTTCCTGTGCTCTTCTTCAATATACAACTTATTTATCAACCCCAACAAACCCTCAATGTTCATTATTCCCGGGACCAGATCGAGCGTATATATCTCTCCCCTCACGTCCCTCACCACCGCCGTCCTCGCCGCGGGGTCGACGCCTATGACTTCCGCCTGTTTGCCGATCCGGGGAAAACCTTTTTCGCCTTCCCCATCTTCACCCACGTTATATAGATGTTCTTTGACTATTCCCTTCAAGTCTCCAAGCGTCTTTTCCAAGGCGGTCTTTGTCAAGGAAGCCACTTTCGAACGGGTTTTTTTCGTAGAGGCCTTTTTTTGTTGAGCCTTTTTCGCAGTGGTCTTTTCCGATAGAACTTGTTCCCATTCTTTTACTCTGGAGCAAAGCATGTCCACTACAGCTTCCGGGAGAAGGGCAACGTATTGCAAACATTTATATCGCGGATCTTCAGATATTTGACGGCCAAACATGCTGAAAAGTTTTTCTTGTAACGCCTCTACTTTCTCCTTGTAGTCTTTCGAGACGTCCCCCCCGGGTACACTGGGCTCCGGCATGTCGATCAACATTTCAAAGAATAAACCCTTCTTCTCCATGAGTTTTATCTTACGAGAAAGTTTTTCGTCCTTCTCGGGCCACTTTTGGCCCTGCAAAAGCCTGAGAGCGTAATGTTCCCACATTCCTACGGCCCACCTGTGCAACTTTTGCCCCATGTATTCTTCAATCGCCCGCTCCCCTCCCTTTATATATGCGGCTATATTTATTCCCGCCCCGTGTGCAACCTCATGGAATTTGGCAAGATCATCATCTTGCAGCTCCTTGGAAATTGCAAGAAAGTCCGTTGTCCCGATGCCAGATATGCCGTAGCGGTTCGGAAGAAGCACAAACCTTCTGTCCACTGGGACTTTCTTTTCCCTTGATGCCAGTTTCTTCTGCATCTCACTGTCCAAGCCGTCTTTCAAATAATCCTTAAAAAGACCTTCCGGCGCTTTCTCGGCCAAAAGCTCTATTTTTTTCATGTCGCCCGATAATATATCGTACGCAAAAAAGATCAATACATATCTTTCCCTATCCTTCTGCTCTTGGACTTCGATCCGTTCATTAGGGTTGACATAATATCTACCGATAAGCCCCCCACCGGTACCAATCCCTTCCTGCGCACCATAGAAGATTTCGCGTATCCTTTTCTGTATATTTTCTTTTTCTTGAATAAATAACGAGTTATATTCAATATCGTAAAGAACTCCAAAATATTCTTTATAATTGTTCCCGGAAAGAATAAAAGGCCGCAACCCTTTTTTCATCAGCACGTAATTTGCCAATAGAGACCCGAACCTGCTGTTACCATTCGGCTTGCCCTGCGTTTTTACTACCGTAAAGAACACTTCCGCGGCAAGTTCGACGCACTCTTCGTCCGTCCTAACTTTTTCTATTTTCGCGTACAGTCCGTCAAGATAAGACCTGAGCACCATGCGATGAAAGGTGCTTGCAACCCACCATAATGCCGTCGCGCCCCATCCTTCTTTGTTAAAATCATAATAGGCCATCATTTTTTTATATATTTCATCCGCTTGGCGAACGAATTTTTTCGGGTCGCTTTCTTCGGCAATGATGTCTTGAAGATATCTAAAGGCCGCGATATATGAATCGGACAACTTGCCGCTCGGCGGGAATTCTTCGGTATGATTGATACGCCTATCCATCGCTCCCGGATCTCTGCTTAATTCCAAGGATCCCTTCCTGATCTCTTCCACGTATCCCATATTTATTCTATTTGCATCATCTTTTTTCTTATCCGAGGCGAATAATTGCAGGTCGATCCCTTTATTTGACTCTCCAACACTTGAACGGCCCCGGAACGCCGTATCCTCGATCTTCAAAGATCCGGGTTCATTAAGTATCTTTCCCAGTTCATCCGGCGCGAACGTCATACTGCAACGTTCGCCTCTCCTTTCCCCCGCTGCGTACTCCATGGTAACAATGACGTTCTTTTTGTCGGATATGTGGACATAATCCACTCCGAGGATATTCAAGAGCGGGGCATGCGTATTGATAAGGGCAGTGTTTACCTGAACAGCGTGCGGCAGAACGTTCGACTCCGCGAGGGACTTTGATATCATACGGCAAATATACTGTTTTTGCGAATCGAGCTGAACGGGATTATACAACTCTCCCATCGGATTCTGAAAGGAAGACATCGCCTGAAGCGTTGACCGTCTCATGTCCGGCTGGGCCAATGAAATGTCGCTCACAAGGAAAAGGCATGCCACAAAAAAGGCCATACCCTTTACAAGCTTATTATGTTTAAGGCTGAAGAAATGCATGGTATATTGTTATAAAGTAGGTTTTTGTTTGCATAATTATATTATAACCGTATTGTTATGTCAATGTAAAGCTGATGCAAATATAAGAAAGTTGAACTGATCATTATAGCATCGGAACATTTGACCATACCCGGTCGACCTCGTTCGGAGGCCTCGGCACTCCCTCGAAATCTCGTCCTCGATTGACCTCGACCGGTCTCGGTCGGAGACCTCACCACTCCCTCGGACATTTTGTCCTCGGTCGGAGGTGGGAAAACTCCGTATATTCACGGATAGAAGCTTCCCCACACCGGCACGGTTTATATTCGCAGAACTCTCAACTTTAGGGGGATATTGGATTTAAAGGAAAAAGGGGGACATTACTCCCCCTTTTTCCTTTATTGAAGAAACAATATAAAATGTAACAGTAAGGAGGGGGTGACAGCGAGCGAAGCGAGCGTCATCAGGGGGAACCTACGGTTCCCCCTATGAAAAAAATGCTCCTGTTCTTCAGGAGCATTTTTGGTGCCGGAGGTGGGAATCGAACCCACATGGGGTTGCCCCCACTGGATTTTGAGTCCAGCGCGTCTGCCAGTTTCACCACTCCGGCACGTTATAAAGTATAACAACAGGAGATAGTTTAATATCCTCGGGAATAATAGTCAAGACGTTACTATTATGTCCAAACAAAGACATCTCAATCGGCCGCGGGTAGCCATACGGTCACCGTCGCGCCTTGACCCACTACACTCGTAAAATTTATACTCCCGCCGTAGCTCCTGATAATGCCATAACATACGGTCAATCCAAGACCCGTACCCTTTTCCTTGGTCGTAAAGAACGGCTCGAACAGTTTCTCCATGTTATCTTCAGTGATACCCACACCTGTGTCAGAAATATCGATCTGCACGCCGTCAGACGCGCCCACTGTCGATATTGTGATAGACCCTCCTTTAGGCATCGCATCAGCGGCATTATTCAACAGGTGCATTAATACCTGTCGCATCTCATCCTCATTGGCCTCAACAAACAACGCGGATGGACTAAGATGTTTGATTATTTTAATATTGTCCAAAGAAAGCTGGAATTCAACCAGGTCGATCACCGAACTTAATATTTGATTTATATCGACCTTCCCTATTTTATTCTTGATAGGCTTCGAGAACGCGACGATACCTTCTATTACCTTTTTTGCCCTTCTACAGTGGTCGATGATGATCTTTAAAGCATCTACAACATACTGCTCATTTACGCCCTTCATAAGTAAAAGCTGCGCCCTGCCCAGGATCACCATCAAAGGGTTATTTACCTCATGCGCCATATTGGACGCCAACCTTCCCAATAACGTCAGTTTCTGGGACTCTTCCACTTTTTTACGTTCAGTAATGTCTCTGGCAATAGTAACGATACCCGCCAAAGCCCCTGCGCCATCCCTGATCACCGAGCCTGAAAAACTGACAGGAATGATCTTCCCCTTCTTCGTGACATATTTTATCTCATGGTCTCTGACCACTCCCTTTTTTATAAGTTCCTCGAACACGGACTCATCTGACACGATAACCTGCGATTTTTTCCCGGGCAGGATACTTGAAAAAGGTTTTCCGATCAGCTCTTCTTTTTTATATCCCAACAGGTCACAGGCATACTGGTTCACGGTCAACATCACGGAATCCGGGCCCGCGAGTATCAAAGCGTCCGCCATCGTGGAAATGATATTTTCTGCGGCAATGGCAGGGGTCAGCACCAATAACCTATATTTCACTACCGCATAAACAATGCCGCTGTTCCATATAAGACCGACCAGGTTCGCGATATTGGGTATTTTCTGAAGACCAACTACAGGGAACAACATGTCCGTTAAAGGGCCGAGAACAAAGATCATTATACCGGCGCAAAATATCACTTTCGCGGATTTTTTCTCGGACATGTTTTTTGTATTTCTCATGAACTCGAAGACCAGACAAAGACCCGCCACGCCGAAGGAGATCACATAGGCAAAAAACAAACAGGTCCATAAAGACCATGCCCATACATTCCCCCATCCATAAGGCTGCCTGGACAGATCCGACAGCAAATGGCCTGCCCATTGTTCATAGATAAATACCGCAGGCACGATAAAAAGTACAAGATATACTATCCTGGTTCTCAACACTTTTTCGTTTTTTGTAAAGACCAGAAGGAACCACAACAAGAAACTACTGAAAGAGATCCACCCCACGGAAGCGATGTCCATAAAGAACTTCGCGGTATCCTTAGAAACCCCTGGGTCATGAATAAAGATGAACGCAAAACTCCATATGGCCAGGCACGCGGGAACACCGGCATATACCCAATTGATCAGAGCTCTCGGGTTTTTCCAAACCACAAATACGGTCAGATAAACATATATCAGGAAGGCGGTATAATGTATGAATGGTAATGTATTAGTGATCATTTCAGTCTCATTTGCCGGTCCCGGACACAAACTCTATCAATGACGGATCATATTCATCCGGTTTTTCATAGCCAAGAAGGTTCAAAATGGTAGACGCGACGTTCGAAAGACCTCGCTTCTCAAGCTCCCGCATCTTGTACTCACCCTTATACCCCGGGTCGACTATCACGAACGGGACGGGATTGAGCGTATGCGCCGTCTTGGCCTCCTTTTTTCCAGTTTTCTTATTGACAGTGAACATCTCGTCGCAGTTACCGTGATCGGCCGTGACGATCGCTATACCTTCAAGCTTCTTTATATCATCAAGAAGCCGCGCGACACACGAGTCAACAGTCTCTATGGCCGTTACTACGGCGTCTACTACCGCCGTGTGACCCACCATATCGCCGTTAGCGAAGTTAAGCCGGCCGAAACCGAACTTTTTACCGTCCAAAAGCTCGACAACTTTGTCCGTTATCTCCAGGGCCTTCATTTTCGGGGCCTTGTCGAACTGTATCTTGTCCGACGGTATCTCGAAATACTCCTCGCGCTCCGGACAAACGTAACCGGACTTGTTCCCGTTCCAGAAATATGTGACATGACCGAACTTTTGTGTTTCCGATATCGCGAACATCCTTATCCCTGTCGAACAGAGATATTCGCTCACCGTCCGGTCTATTTCCGGAGGGGACACGAGATAATGTTTCGGTATATGGGTATCTCCGTCGTACTCCATCATGCCCGCGTAAAGGACATCCGGACAATATTCACGGTCGAACTCTTTAAAACCTTTTTCATCAAAAGCGCGGGATATCTCTATGGCACGGTCTCCCCTGAAATTAAAAAAAACAACGGAATCACCGTCCATTATCTTACCCACCGGCTCCCCATCCTCAGCCACCACAAAAGGCGCCATATACTGGTCGGTCATTTTCGGGTCTTCTTTATAATATGTCTCCACGGCCTCTTCGGCGTTCGAGAATTGTCTCCCCTTGCCGAGGACATGCGTGTCCCATCCACGTTTCACTACACTCCAATCGGCGTTGTACCTGTCCATGGTCGTTATCATCCGCCCGCCACCGGAAGCGATCCTGTAATCATACCCCTTCTCGTCATTTATCTTTCGAAGGGCTTCATCGGTTTTTTTCAGATACGTAAGGGCAGACTTCGCAGGGACGTCCCTCCCGTCAAGAAGAGCGTGGACACGGACCCTCTTAACGCCTTCCTTCGCAAGCTCGTTCACCATCGCGAGAAGCTGGTCTATGTGCGAATGCACGTTACCGTCCGAGAGAAGACCGATGAAATGGAACGTCCCTCGTCCCTCGTCCCTCGTCCCTCGTAAAACAAGGTCTTTCCATATTGGGGTCTTGAATATCGAGCCGTTCTCTATCGCGGCGTTAACGAGTTTCGCCCCCTGCGCGAATACCCTTCCGGCGCCAAGCGCGTTGTGTCCCACCTCGCTGTTGCCCATGTCCTCGTCCGACGGGAGCCCTACGGCGGTACCATGCGCCTGGAGCGTGGTATACAGTGGACTTTTGAACAACTCATTAAGACAGGGCACCTTCGCCACATAAAGCGCGTTAGACTCATCATTCTTCCCTATTCCTACCCCATCCATTATGATAAGAAGCAACGGCCCTTTCCTTGGAATAAAATTTTTAAGTTTTTTAAGTTTCAAAGTCATGTTCCTCCATTTAGTTGCGGACACCATAATGTATAATAGGAAAAATATGTTTGACTAGTTCGAGCAGGGCGTTGTTTGTCCGAGCGGGCATGGACTCCGAGCGAAGCGAGGAAGAGCGAGGACAAACACCGAGCGAGATTTCCTCGCCGGGGAAATCGAAGCGTCCCTGTGAGAACTGGTCGAACATATTTGCGATCAGTTTATTCATGTTTTTACCGCAACAACTGTTATATCGTCATGCTGTTTCGCCCTCCCGGCAAAATCAGCGACGCTCTTATGTACCGCCTCGACCACGTCCTTCGCGGAAAGACCTTTCAGTTTTTTGGCAAGTTCAACAAGGCGCTCTTCCCCATACATTTCATTCCGCGTGTTCATCGCTTCCGTAACACCGTCCGTGTAGAACACGAACACGCTCGCCGGTTCATATTTAACCTCGTTTTCACAGAATTCCCCTTCGATAAGTCCGAGCGGCATACCTTCTTCCACCTTAAGCAACTCCACTTCACCGTTAGGTTTGATAAAAACCGTCGGAAGATGACCACCTATGGCAAATTTCGCGGTCTTTCTTTTTGTGTCAAAAACAGTGTAAGTGAGCGTTACGAAAAGATTGCTTCGCCCCTCTGCGACTATCCTGTCGTTCATTTGCTTTAAAACCTCACCGGGTTTTTCGGGTCTGGCGAAAGACTTAAAGACACTCACGACCTGTGCCATGAATAAAGCCGCAGGGACGCCCTTACCAGACACGTCCCCGATCATGACGCCCACATGCTTTTCGTCGAACGGTATAACATCATACAAATCCCCCCCGACCTGATGGGCCGTAAGCATCCTTGCATTTATCTCGAGACCTCCTGTCTGCGGGATCTCTTTCGGCAGGAAACTTTCCTGTATGCCTTTGGCTATATCAAGTTCTTTTTCGAGCAGTTCCCGCTTTTCTATTTCGACAATGTACTTTTTGACAGTAAATGCCGCATAAATACCTATCACCGTGACCAGCGGATAGAAAAGGTCTATCCACAGTTTCCCAAAACAAAAAAGGACCGTCGCCAGCGCGGTATACGAAAGTACGATGATAATGATCGAGAAGAACGCCAACCGTTTACGGCTGCCTTCGGTGACGAAATACGTGATAACCCACAAAATAAAAAGGATGAGGATGTTCCAGGACCGGTCAAGCCGCTGAATAAAATTCTTTGTTACGATGCTATTGTAAAAACTCGCATGCACCCCTATGCCGGGGTACAAGGGCTCCAGCGGGGACGGATGGGCGTCCGGCGCGGCTGTCGCGGTAAAACCGACGAAACAGGTAGACCCCTCGAGCTCCTTAAGATCGACAAGCGGCTCCTTGCCAAGCATAGCGGAAAGATACGATTGGATTATATCCACATAGGAATAATGCCTGAAATCTTTGCCCCATTTCCCCGGATAATTCACGAGAATGTTCGAATGCTCCTCGAGCGGTATAACGAGGCCCTCCCCTTCCGCCAGTTTTTTTTCCGGAACGAACGTAACGTCCTTCAAAGAATGTCCCATATCGTTAAGCGCCGCGACAAGCGTAATATGCGGATAAAGAACGCCTTTATAACTCATATAAGGGATAACGCGCCTTACTTTCCCGTCTATGTCCGGTACGATGTTCACAAAACCCTGTTCCTTGCAGGCCTCACCGAGAGTATCTACCAGTGGGGCCGAGAAACGCGAAGCATGGATGACTTTCTCACCTTTCACGTTAGGGCCTATCTCGAACACGTAAGGAATATACACATTGCCTGCGTCCTTTACAGCTTTGGCGAATTCCTCGTCGTCGGGGGTCTTCTCACTGAAAAAAACATCGAATACCACTGTTTTTACTTTTGCCGCGGCAAGCGCCTGAACAAGAAGAGCATGGTACTTCCTGGGGAGCGGCCATTCACCGAGCTTTTCGATAGTATCATCGCCGATATGAACGATCACAATGTTCTTAGCGACCGGCTGGGCAGGTCTTATGCGAAAACGGAAGTCGAGGGTATTTAATTCAAATTCATCAAAACTTCTAAAATAGGAAAAAATAAGCAGAACGGCGGCAATAAGTATCGCCGCCGCGCGGTATATCATTCTATTGACGTTATCGCGTTTCATTCGCCTTTGAAAAGCAGCTTCCACGGATGTTTCTTCACGTCTTCGCTGAACTCTTTGAGGTTCGCCGTGGTGGCCTCGACGTTGGAAATTATCTTGTCGATCCCCGGCTTGTTGTCTTTTACGACGCCGTTAACGTTAGCGGCAAGGGATTGCACTTCCTGGAGGGTCTTGCCGACCTCTTTCATGACTTCTCGCATCTGGACTGGTTCTTCGCTTGTGACCGTGTCGCCGTCATTAAGGAACTCGGGCGCGGCGCCCCCGGTGATACCTATATATGCGTCACCGACAAATCCAGCCGTCCCTATATACGCTATCGAGTCCTGCCGGACCTTTATATTGTCATTGAGCGTAAGAACGCATTCCACTTTAGTTTCCGGATCATAGAGAAAATTCATCGTCGTGACCCTGCCTGCCTCTATCCCCGCAAGCTTCACCACCGCGTCCTTTTTAAGGTCTCCCGCGAATTTAAAGTAGGTTTTGAGCTCATATGTGCTTGTCTGAAAATTGGCGGTCTTGAGAAAAAAGAAAGCGCCTATCAATAGCGCCGCTAAGACCACCACACCGGCTTTGATCTCATTACTGATCTTCATTCGTCATTCTCCTTTTCTCTACCCGTCATTTCCGCGTGGTCTTAGCGAGAATCCATACTTCATGGATCCCCGCTTCCGCGGGTATGACAAATTGCGTCACTTGGTCAACTGTTCCAGATAACCTTCCTTCTGCTGAAAAAAGCTTATAGGGCCGTCGAAACTCCCGTTTATGAACTGCTGTATTATGGGGTTCTGGGAATGTTTTATCTCCGCCGGAGTCCCTATTTCAAGGACCCTGCCCTCGTGAAGCATGGCGATCCTATCGGCGATCGACATCACGCTCTTCATGTCATGTGTGACGACGACACTGGTTATCGAAAGCTTTTTGGAAAGGTCCACGATAAGCTTATCTATAACGGCCGCCATTATGGGGTCAAGTCCCGCGGTCGGCTCGTCGTAAAATATTATCTGCGGGTCCATTGCTATGGCCCGCGCGAGGCCTACCCTTTTTTTCATGCCTCCCGATATCTGGCTCGGCATGAGCGCCTCAAAGCCACGAAGACCCACAAGCTCAAGCTTCATCGTGACCATTATATCGATGATGCTTTTATCAAGTTTCGTATGTTCTTTAAGCGGAAGGCTTACATTCTCTCCCACTGTCATGGAATCGAAAAGTGCGGAAGACTGGAAAGACATCCCTATTTTTTTCCTCACCCCGTCGAGTTCATGTCCGTCAAGGTCAGTTATATCTGTACTCAAAAGAGAGACCCTGCCGGAGGTAGGTTTCAGGTTCCCGATTATATGCCTAAGGAGCGTACTTTTACCGCAGCCGGACCCTCCCATGATAACAAAAGTCTCACCTCTATACACCGTCAGATTCACTCCGTTAAGAACGGTCCTGTCGCCGAACTGCCGTACCAGGTCCTTTACCTCTATGACCGCTTCTCTTTCATTCATGTCGTCCCTCTGCTCCCTGCTCTCTGCGCTTTGCTCTTTGGGCCTTACATTTGTGAGAAAAAGAATATCCCCGTCAAAATACAATCCAGAAGTATTATCATGATAAAGCTGACGACAACGCTCATGGTCGTCGATTTACCCACACCTTCGGCACCGCCTTTGGTATTAAGCCCGACATGACAGGATATCAACGCTATCGCCGTACCAAAAACCACGCTTTTAACGATACCGGTCCAGATGTCTTTCCATTTCATAAAATCGAACGAAAATGTCAAATACCGATAGAGATTAAGCTGAAGGTTGAACACGCCGACGATAAGCCCGCCCAGTATACCGACGATGTCCGCCATCACGGTCAGACATGGCAGCATCACAAGAAGGGCCAGAAATCTCGGGACAACCAGGAACCTCACCGGGTCAAGCGCCAATGTCTCAAGCGCCTCGATCTGTTCGGACACTTTCATGGTACCGAGTTCCGCGGCGATGGCGGAACCGACCCTTCCCGCTACGACCAGCGCCGCAAATACGGGCCCTAGCTCCCTCGCCATGCTAATGCTCACCATGGGGGCTACATATATGACCGCACCGAGCTGTTTAAGCTGGTATGCACTCTGCATCGCGATGACTATACCGGTAAAAAGGGACACAAAGAAAACTATAACGACCGATTGAACCCCCGCGAACACCATCTGTACGAAAATGCTCTCGCGGCTGGCGGTTTTCCCTTTGAACGGCCCGATGAATATCCAGGACAATGTGTTGTAAAACAAGGCGAGAATACTGCCCACTTCACTTGTCGTGTTCAGGACTATCCTGCCCATTATTGCCACTGGGTTTTTCATGTATTGCTCCTCCATTAACTAACATTAAACATCGAGTTGGTTTTTCGTCATTCGTTTATCGTCTAGCGTTGTTCGTTGTTCGAATAACGATAAACGAAAAACGACAAACGGACTCAAAACGAATCCACGGCTTTCGCCGCATCCTCGGAAATATCAAAAAGCTTATTGAGTTTGGTTATCTCAAACAGACCCCTCACTTTGTTGGAAAGCGCCGCAAGTTTGAGTTTTCCGCCGTACGCGCGAAGTTTCTTAAGGATCTCGACGAGCGTCGCAAGGCCCGAAGAATCGACATAATCCACCTCTTTGAGGTCAACCACCACTTTTGCCTTTTTGTCCTTGATCAAAGGCTCGAAAGACCTCTTAACATCGGGAGAGGTATTGATGTCGATATCCCCTTTCACTCTGACTATGGATATCCCGCCTTTCTCTTCCATGTTCACCTGCATGCTTGCCTCCGTCTATCTTCTTTTTTAAGATATTTTCTCATCGTCACTCTCCTGCCGCCTTTATCGTAATGCACATAGTCCATAAGATGCATTATAAGATATACGCCACGGCCGCCTTCTCTGAGCAAATTGTCCCCTACCGTGGGATCAGGGACCTTGTTAACATCAAAACCTTCCCCCTCATCTTCTATCATGATTGTCACTTCATCGGAAGTCACGTCCATTTCCACTTTTACCTTTTTATCCTGGCGGGACTTATTCCCGTGGATCATGGCGTTCCTCAAAGCTTCTTCAAAACCAACGTGGATATCGAATATGGTCCCTTCATCGACGCCTCGCTCTTTGAGAGCATCGATGAGCTTTCTGCTGACCGATTTCAAATGATGATTATCGTTCCCTATTTCCATCTGCAGCCGCGGCGACATGTCACTCTCCGTTATCATTCCTTATACGCTCCCATTTCGCGGTATTTTTTGTATCGTTCTTCGACAAGCTCGTCCGCCGTCAGTTTCGAGAGCGCTTCAAGGCTTTTTTTAATGACCTTTTTTATTTCCTTCGCAGTATCTTCAGGATTTTTATGGGCCCCACCGAGGGGCTCCGGCACCATACCGTCGATTATTTTAAGTTCCATAAGCTCCGGCGCCGTCAGTTTAAGAGCACCCGCGGCCGAGGGAGCTCTCATCCTGTCTTTCCACAGGATGGCCGCGCAACCTTCAGGAGATATGACCGAATAATATGCGTTCTCAAGGACAAAAACCCTGTCCCCGACACCTATGCCCAGCGCTCCGCCGGACCCACCTTCACCTATCACGATGACCACGATCGGGACTTTGATACCCGCCATCTCGCGCAGATTGAACGCGATAGCCTCGGCCTGGCCGCGTTCTTCCGCTCCCACACCGGGATACGCGCCGGGCGTATCGATGAACGTCACGATGGGTATCTTGAATTTCTCGGCCATCCGCATAAGCCTCATGGCTTTCCTGTAACCTTCCGGATGCGCGCAGCCGAAATTCCTCCGCAGGTTCTCTTTTGTATCCCTGCCTTTCTGATGCCCGATGACCATGATCTTATTGCCATTCATCCTGGCCAGCCCCGCAACGATAGCCTGGTCGTCCCCGAAATGCCTGTCCCCGTGTATCTCTATAAAATCCTCCATTATCATCCGGATATAATCCAGCGTATAAGGCCGTTCGGGATGTCTGGCAAGCTGGACCCTCTGCCACGAAGTAAGACTGGTGAACACTTCCTTCCTCAAGGTCTCCAGTCTCTCTATCAGGCTCGCGATGTCCTTCGAAAGATCAATGTCCTCTTTCTTGGTGAACTTTTTGAGTTCCTCGATCTTCCTCTCGAGCTCAAGTATAGGTTTTTCAAAATCCAGTTCTATAGGCATCAGAGTCCTACTTGTTCGGTTTCCGCTCCGCTCCGGGTATTTCCGCCGTCGACGACTTCCACTTTCACCCCTTCGGTGACTATATCATAAAGCTCTATCACATCGCTGTTATGCATCCTGATACAACCGGCGGTAAGGCTCTTGCCGATCATGGATTCGTCGTTCGTGCCGTGGATACCATACCCCTTACGCGAAAGAGCTATCCATCTGGCACCGATCTCATAATCCGGACTGTCGGGAGGAACGATCGTCCCGTCCGGTTTGGTCCAGACAGGTTTAACGGCCTTGCTCACGATAGTGAACGCACCGACAGGAGTAGAACCTTCTTTACCGGTCGCAACGGTATATGTTTTAACAACCTCTCCGTCCTTTTTAAGAACGAGGGTATTCGCGGACTTATCTACCAGTATTGAGAAAGTGCCCATACTCACTTTAAGTTTCTGTCCCGGGACTATTACGTCGCTTTTAAGACCGTTCGCTTGTTTAATAAGCTCAACGGTCGTCTTATATTTTTGCGCGATCTTATACAGTGAATCCCCGGGTACGACCACATATTCACCGCCTCCGGCTATCGCGGGAGCGCTCTGTTTTTTCACGTTCAACTTGTCCATCTCCGCTTTTATGCCCTCGGCATCGGCCGCGTCCGGATGCGCTTCAAGAATTTTCTTGTAATAGTAACCAGCCTTTGCTTTGTCTTTTTTAGAGGAAGCGTAGTAAGAGGCAAGATCCTTCATCGCTCTTTCGGAATACTCGGAGGCCGGGTACTTCTCGGCGACCTCGGTAAGACCGCGAAGCGCGGGTTTTTGATCGCCTTGTGCCAGGAGCTGGCTCGAATGCTCATATATCAGTTCTGCCTTATCGGCCCTGCTAATTTCTGTGGGCCTTGACATCGTACCGAGCGTCACGAACGATGCCGCCGTAATAAGCACCACCACGAACGCCACAGCCGCAAGCACGACTTTAGTGTTGAACATTTTCACTTCCTCCTTGAGATGAAAGTTAAATGACCCAATACGCAACAAATGCCGTTAAAAGGCCCAAAAATATCCCCGCGAACACCTCTATCGGGGTATGTCCTATGAGCTCCTTCAACCTGTCGTTCGCTATCTGTTTTCCGGAATAGAGATCGTCCATTATCCTGTTCAAGACCCCCGCCTGTTTCCCAGTCGCCCTACGCACACCCTGCGCGTCGGTAATAACAACCACAGCGAACATGGCGGCAAACGCAAAGATAGGCGTCCCGACCCCTTCCTGTATGCCTATGCTGGCGGCAAGGGCCGTGACACCCGAAGCATGAGAACTGGGCATCCCACCGGTACCCACGAACCATTTGAAATTGAAACGATGTTCACTGATCACACCTATCGCAACTTTAAAACTTTGGGCAACGAACCATCCCGCAAAGGTGGTCACAAAGACCTTGTTGTGAAGAACTTGCGAAAAAGCATTAGTTCCCTCGATCATACCTGTTCCCTATAAATAACCTCTAAGAAAAGAAATAAACTAAGTTTTTATATTTTACAGTACGTTAATTATATTATGGGCTTATCAAAATTGCAACCACTAACCGTACTCGTCGCACGAGACTCGTATTGAGTATTGGGCATCACGGAAAAATTTTGACTCAATACGCAATACTCACTACGCAATACAGAATACTATTTTATGCCGAGAAATAGAACCACAACACCTTATCTGGCTCCCCCATCTGTCAGCATTATCAAGGTTTTAGTAAACATGCCGACCTATGAGAGCAAGGGCCTCGGAGCGCGTTCTTGGGTCCGACCTAAAAATACCCCTTACGGCGCTTGTGGTAGTCACCACACCAGGTTTTTTTATACCCCTCATGCTCATGCACAGATGTTCAGCCTCAATGACCACAAGCACGCCCTTAGGCTGCAATTTCCGCATCAGGGTCTCCGCTATCTCGGTAGTAAGCCGTTCCTGGACCTGGAGCCTGCGACAAAGAGTGTCCACAACCCTGCCTATTTTGGACAATCCCGTGATCCTGTTCCCGTCCGGAATATAAGCGACATGTGCTTTCCCGAGAAAAGGCACAAGATGGTGCTCACAGATCGAATAAAGCGGTATGTCCCTTAAAAGTATCACCTCATCATGCTCTTTTTCGAATATGACCGCTATTTCATCGTCCGCGTTCTTCTTTGTCCCGCCCAGTATTTCCTCGTACATGTCAGCGACCCTGCGGGGCGTGTCTTTTAAACCGTCCCTTTCAGGGTCCTCGCCGACGGCTTCGAGTATGTCCCTTACTGCTTTCTTGATCTTGTCCTTATTCATGATCCTCCAATTATGTCATTGCGAGCGTTCTTTGCGAAGCAATCTCAACCCTTGAGATCCCTCGCTTCGCTCAGGATGAATTCGGCCACACAACTTGCGTTCACTTCGTTCCGCAAGTTGTGGCCTCATTCATTTCCCAATGCAAAACCTCTCAAAGATCCTATCTAATATATCTTTCTCTACCGACTCACCTATTATAAGCCCCAGATGATGGGACGCCTCCTTAAGATCGCTTGCCATGAGCTCTCCGTTACGACCGGCCAACGCTTTATCGATCTCTTCCAGGCTTCTTTCAAGAGCTTCTTTGTGCCGCAGATTCGTTACGATCGGCCCCTCCGGGAGAGCTTCTCCGGAACTCAATATCTCCTTATTTATCGCGTCTTCCACTTTATCGAGCCCTTTTCCCGTAAGAGCTGACACCATCACTACTTCTTCAGTCCCAAAATGTTTCCTGATATCCGGAACGCCTGTCTCGCCCGAAAGGTCCGTTTTATTCATGACGATCACTTTTTTCTTATCTTTTAACAATTCATACACGCGTTCATCTTCTTCTGAAAGCGGCCGGCTGCTATCGACAATGAAAAGCGCCATGTCAGATCCTTCGATCTTTTGTTTGGACCGCCTGATACCCTCCATTTCCAAAAGATCTTCAGTCGAAATAATACCGGCCGTATCGGAAAGCCTTACCATCACACCGCCGATATTTATGGCTTCCTCAACCACGTCTCTCGTAGTCCCGGGGACAGGCGTGACTATGACCCGGTCATGCCGAAGAAGCGCGTTCATCAAACTGGATTTACCGACATTAGGCTTACCGCACAGGACAACTTTAACTCCGTTCCTGAGCACCATCCCTTTTCCCCAGGTGGATAAAAGCACGGAAAGTCTTTCTCTTACTTCAGTGATGTCGGCCGTTATTCTGTCAAAAGCCGTGAAGTCCACATCCTCTTCGGTAAAATCGATCCCAAGCTCTATCTGGCTCATGATATCCATCAAACATTCTCGCGCACCCTTTATCTCCCGCGAGAACGCACCTTGAAGTTGTTCGAACGCGGCTTTCCGTGACGCGTCGGACTCCGACTTTATGATATCGACCACCGCTTCCGCCTGGGAGAGGTCTATCCTGCCGTTCAGGAACGCCCTTTTAGTGAACTCCCCGGGTTCCGCCAGACGCGCACCTTCCAAAAGACATAGTTCCAATATCCTTCTGAGAGGGACCAACCCGCCATGGCAATTGATCTCTATCACATCCTCGGCCGTGTACGTCCGAGGTGCACGCATCACCGTAAGGAGCACCTCATCTATCATTTCTTCTTTACCCGGGACACCGATACGGCCAAAATGAATGGAATGACTCGGAAAGCCGGGCACTTTTTCCCCTTTTGGGGAAACAAATATCCTATCAGCGATCGTCATAGCGTTCTTCCCGCTAAGCCGGACTATGCCTATGCCACCTTCGCCAAAGGGCGTTGATATGGCGGCTATTGTGTCATTGATTTCGTACATCGTATGTCGCATATCGTACATCGCAAGCGTAAAGCGTCAAGTTCGTTTTTCGTTGTTCGTTTCTCGTTTTTCGAGCTTTTTCTTCATCGGACAACGATAAACAAAGAACGATAAACTAGTTTACTTAACGCTTGACGCTTCGCGCTTAACGCTATTTCGTAACAACGAACGTATTTCCCCTATAAGATAGAACGACCCCGTCGCGAGTATCATGTCGTTCTTCCCTGACAAACCAAAAGCCAACCCCAAAGCCTCTTTCACATTATTAGCCACGACTGCATTTTTGCCACGCATATATCCTTTAATAACAAAAGGATCCATTGCCCTTGTAACTGAAGCACGCGTAAGTATAACTTCATCCGCAAGCGGCGCAAGCTCGCGGCATACGCCTTCTATGTCCTTGTCCCGCGAAAGCCCCAGTAAAAGTATTAATTTATCATATTTAAAGATTTGTTCAACAGAATCTTTAAGCCTCCCTGCGCTTGCGGCGTTGTGGGCACCGTCTATCACAAAAAGCGGCCGTGTCGATATGACCTCCAGCCTGCCGGGCAGAAAGGCCTTTTCTATTCCTATTTTTACGGACGCTGCAAGGTCCCGTTTTTCGTTGTTCGTTTTTCGTTGTTCGTTGTCTGTCGTCTGTTGTCTGTCGACTAGACTTTCTACGACACCGACGGCGGCGGTTGCATTCTCTATTTGAAAATCCCCGGGCATCACGGTATGGCAATCTTCATATTTCCCGAGTTTTCCAATAATGTCGAAATGGCTCCCTTCAGGCCCCATGCTCACTACCCGATATGTGATGTCCTTACCTACGAGCGATAACGACGCATCCATCCCATCGCACCGCTCCCGGATAACTTTCAGGGCCTCTTCTTCCTGCGGGGACGATACGCACCGTCCGTTCCGCTTGATGATAGCCGATTTCTCAGCGGCGATAAGCGACAGTTTATTCCCTAAAATTTCCACATGATCGTAGCTTATTGGAGTAATGGCCGAAACATCGGCATCCAGCGCGTTCGTCGCGTCAAACCTGCCTCCAAGTCCGCACTCGAACACAGCATAAGCGGCCTTACGCTCTTTGAAATAGAGCATCGCAAGAAGTGTAAGCACCTCAAAATACGTAAGGCCTTTTATAAGTGGCACAGATATTTCCAACTCTTTTACGTGTGTCGCCACATACGCAAAATCTTTTTCTGAGATCATTTCGCCGTCGAACATGATACGTTCCCGGATGGTCTCAAGATGCGGCGAAGTGTAAAGCCCAACGTGAAAGCCGGACTCTTTCAGAATAGATGCCGTAAAAGCCGCGACCGAACCCTTGCCTTTTGTCCCGGCGACATGGACGGAACGGTAACTCCTCTCGGGGTTCCCTATTCTTTCCAGAACTTCCATCAACCGTTCCAGGCCTGCCCCATCCCTGAGGCGGTCCATGCCGGTCTTCTCATAATCGGCGAATGAGTCCAGATAATTTAAGGCATCATTGTAGTTGAACATAATTAATTTTAGGCAGAAGGACGGGTGGCGCGAGTGTGCCCGAGGATGCGCACAAGTCCGCCGAAGGCGGACGCGGAGAACCGCAGGGCACCGAGCGACAGGCCCCGTCCTTCCCAATATATCAATGTCGGAAATGCCTCACGCCCGTGAACACCATTGCTATCCCATATTTATCGCAGGCCGCTATGACCTCGCTGTCTTTGACGGACCCTCCGGGCTGGATTATGGCGGTAATACCGGCTTTATGGGCCTCTTCGATGGAATCAGGCATCGGGAAGAACGCGTCACTGGCCAAACACGCACCTTTCGCTTTCTCTCCGGATTTTCTTATGGCGCTCATCACCGAATCGACGCGGGCCATCTGGCCGGCCCCTATACCGACGGTCTTCGTCCCTTGGCAGAGGACGATAGCGTTACTTTTCACGAATTTCACGGCCTTCCACGCAAAGAGAAGCGATTCTATCATGTTTTCATCCGGTTTCACGCGCGTGACGGTCCTAAGGTCTTTCTTCGATATCTCTTTAAAGTCCTTTTCCTGCACAAGAAAACCACCCAGGACCTTTTTAATATCCAGTTCCCCGATAAAATCCTGCCTGGAAAAAACCATTTTTAAAAGCCTTAAATTCTGTTTTTTTCGGAAAAGTTCCAGCGCTTTTTCGTCATAATCCGGGGCAATGATACATTCGATAAAACCGCCTTCTTTGATCACAAGTTCCGCGGTCCTTTCGCTGATGGCCCTGTTGAAAGCGATGATGCCGCCGAAAGCGCTCATTCTGTCCGAGTCGAGCGCGTCGATAAAAGCCTTGTCGATCGTATCCGCTTCGGACATGCCGCAGGGATTATTGTGTTTTACGATACTGACGGCGGGTTTCTCAAAAGAAAGGACCATCTCGAAAGCCGCGCCAAGGTCGAGGATATTGTTAAAAGAAAGTTCTTTCCCCTGCAGTTTCTCCGCTGCCGCAAGGCCGGCCGCGCCGCGCAAAGCGTCCTTATAGAACGCCCCTTCCTGGTGCGGGTTCTCTCCATACCTCAAACCAGACACTTTTTCAAGTTTAAGCGTCATAGTATCAGGAAGTTTCATCCCAAGCGACCCTTCGACTTCGCTCAGGGCAGGCGAGCCACTCGCGACGAGCCCCGAAAGATACTGGCATATCGCACGGTCATACGCCGACGTCCTTTCGAAAACTTTGACCGCGAGTTCCTTTAACGTGTCTTGCGAGATCTCGCCTTTTTTCCCCACAAGTTCTTTGATGACGTTCTTATATTGATCGGGCGACGAAACGACGGCGACCGAGCGGTAATTTTTAGCAGCACTTCTCAGCATTGAAGGCCCGCCTATATCGATATTCTCTATCGCTTCTTCCAGCGTCACATCAGGTCGTGACACCGTTCTCTCAAAAGGATAAAGATTGACGACGACCATGTCTATGTACGGGATCTTCCGTTCCCGCATCGTTTCTACATGTTCCTTTTTGTCCCTCAAGGCGAGAAGACCAGCGTGTATCACGGGATGAAGCGTTTTGACCCGTCCGTCCAGCATTTCGGGAAAACCTGTATGATCGCTTATGTCGGTTACCGGTATACCGAGCGCTTTTATCGCTTTCGCCGTCCCTCCGGTGGATATCATTTCGACACCAAACCCGGCAAGCGTCCTCACAAGTTCCTCAAGCCCGGTTTTGTCCGATACGCTTATCAAAGCACGTTTAATCCTCACAACAAAGATCTCCTTTCATCTATCCGCAACTGCCGATCCCGTTCTCAAAACCCCACCTGAAACACAAACGGCATCCTGCGAATGTCAGATGTATCATTCGAGCACGATGTTATCGCGCGCAGAATGATACATCTGACAGGCCCCGCAGGATGAACTACCGCACCACCAGAACTTTAACCTTAAGACGTAATACTTCGATGTCCTTTTTCAGCTTCGTTATCTCACTTTCCAACGTGTTCTTTTGTTTCGCAAGATATGTCACTCTCTCGTTCCAGGCCTGTATCTCTTCACGCGTCAGGGATATTTTCTCTTTCCTGTTCACGAGAGCGTTATATTCTCCCATGTCCCGGTCGATATCCGACATGTCCGCCTGTTTCCGTTTCAGGACCCTCTGCACTTCAACGATCTCCTGTTCGAGCTCCCTTTTTCTGGGATACAGCTTGCGCTTCATCTGATCTATTTTGCCGAGACTTTCAGCGCGAAGTTTTGATTTCTCATCTTTCATGAGAGCGATCTTGCTTTTCAGGATATTTATTTTCTCGTTGATCTTGGCGGCCGATCTTTCATAGGAAGCTCTTTCCGTGTCGACTTCTTTTTGGATGGCCTGCCGCTGGTCCAGGGATTCCTGGAAGGAAGGATCTGCGGCAAGCACCTGTTTGTCCAGGTCAGCGCGGTTCTCCCCGCAGCCGGAAAGAGCTAACCCAGCAAGCAACAAGAGTATTAAAGTTCGTTTTGCTATATACATCAAGATATTATTCAGTAAGCGTAAAGTTCGTTCTTCGTTGTTCGTTTCTCGTTTTTCGAGTTTTTAGCATTTATCGAAGAACGATAAACGAAAAACGATCAACTGGCTTTCTGATAAACTCTACGCTATATCTTACTTGTTCTTCAAAAGGTCCTTGATCTCCCCGATCCCGGCTATCACAGCTATAACACCGCCGAGTATCATCATGGGCGGCACACAGCCTCTTATGAGGAACAGAAAATCCTGCCACCATATCACAAGAAGCACCACTCCCGCCGCGGCGACCGCGGAACCAATGATAATGCTCAAAAGCTTTTCCATGAATAGTTCTCCTTTCCTGTTCTTGGATACTTTTATTATACGGTTAAAACCGGAATTGCCAATAGAAAAACGTTGATACCATAAAATATGTTGCTGCCTTTTGTCATCCCCGAATGCTCTAATCGGGGATCTAAAAAACATAGATTCCCGCCAAGGACATGCGGGAATGACAACGGGGGACCGAACTCTGACTCTTTGACTCTCTGACGCTCTGTGGTATAATACTGCCCGCTATGACACGATCAGGATTCGTTTCTATATCAGGGCAGCCGAACGTCGGAAAATCCACGCTTCTTAACGCGCTCATGAACGAGAAGGTGGCCATCGTCAGCGACAAACCCGAAACTACCCGGGACAATATCCAGGGCATACTCACGCTCGAGGACTGTCAGATAATTTTCGTGGACAATCCCGGCATACACAAACCGCATGACCTCCTGGGCAGGATAATGCTGACAAAGGCCGAGTCTTCCCTTTTGGAAGCGGACATCGTCCTTCTTCTCACCGAACAAAGGTTCGCTTTCAACAAAGAAGATAAACGCATAATTTCCCTTCTTCCGCGTGAAAAAGGCGATAAAAAAGTATTTCTTGTCATCAACAAAGTGGACCGGGTAAAAGATAAAAAGGTCCTTTTGCCTCTCATGGCCGAGGCCCAGAAGCATTACCCCTTCGATGAAATAATACCTATCTCCGCTTTGAACCAGCGTGACGTGGCCAGGCTTCTTGATGTAGTGAGATCAAACCTTCCGGAAGGGCCGTTCTTCTATCCGGAGGACCAGTTGACCGACAAAAGCGAACGCTTCATGATCCAGGAGATAATAAGGGAAAAGGTCCTGATAGAAACATACGAAGAGATACCGCATGCTGTGGCTGTGTCCGTGGACGATCTACGGGAAGATGAAAAATCAGGGCTTCTGCACATATACGCCACGATAATGGTCGAACGAACCTCCCAGAAATCCATCATCATCGGTAAGAACGGAAAAATGATCAAACAGATCGGACAACTCGCCCGCATGGAGATCGAACGGCTCCTCGAACGCCACATCTATCTCGAACTTTGGGTAAAGGTCTACGAAAAATGGAAAAAAGACCCGGAGGCGTTGAGGGAGTTGGGATATAGCGAGTAGGGGCGCGGTAACCGCGCCCTTTCTTCCATCCATCACCAGGGCGGGGAAACCCCGCCCCTACGTTCACACGTTGATCCCCACCTTCGCAAGGTCCGCAAGAAGCGCTTCGTGACCAGTGAACTGAAAAGCCCTGATACCCATGATCCTCGCCGCCTCAATAAGTTCAAGACGGTCGTCGGTATAAAAGACCTCTTTAGGCAGCGATCCGGTAAGCCGCAGGCCCTCCTTGAACATATCGGGATGGGGTTTCAGCCTTCCCACTTTATAGGACAGCACATTGTGATCGATAAGGCCAAGCACCTCGTACCGTTCTTTCAGGAAATTGTAATGGGCCTCATTCGTGTCTGACATGAGGACAAGAGCGATATCCGGATAATTCTTTTTTATGCTCTTTATGATGTTCTCGACTTCGGGGTTCGGGAAGAACATGCTGTTCCATACTTCATAGAACTCATTATATTTGATATCCATTTTAAAGGAACGCCGGGTCCTTTTATAAAAGTCGGAGGAACTGATATCGCCTTCCATATATCTTGTGCCGCTCTCCGATCCCATGATGTATTCGTCGATATTGCCGTCCGGTTTATAACCATAAGCGGCATATCCCCTTTCGAGGATCGCCAGATCGAAATTCACTATCACCTTGCCAAGATCAAAAAAAATAGTTTTAATGGGTTTCATTTGTTCGTTCTTCGTTTATCGTTTTTCGCTGGTCGTTTCTTTTTTGTTAAAGATATCTATCGCTTTCCGCACAAACTCGGCAGACCCTTCGTACTCTATCTTCTGCAGCGCCACTTCCGCGCTGAACCATTGCGCCGCCTCTATCTCAGATATTTGAGGGATTATCTTGTCGCCGGGATCGGCTTTCACCACGAACAAATAGACAGTTTTGAAGATCTTAATATTCTTCCTGGTAAAATAATATTCCTGCCTTCCGAGTATTTTTATTATCTCCAGCCTACCAAGACCCGTCTCTTCCGAGATTTCCCTGAGCGCCGCTTCGTCGGGGGTCTCCCCCTTCTCGATATGCCCTTTCGGCCAGGTCCAGTGGCCGTAGCTGTCCTTTATAAGCAGGACTTTCGGGCCTCTCGAGTCAATCTTCATCACAACGCCGCCGGCGGAGAACTGCCGTTCGGTATGAGGTAAACGTTCCTTAGCAGATTTCTTCATAATCCCCTCGCAAAGCGTTAAAATTCAGCGTACATCGTATATCGTATGTCGTATATCGCGGACAAGATAGAGTCAAAGAGTCAAAGTTGGTTTAACCCACTTTGACTCTCCTGTACTCCGCACGCTATACGTCGTTCTACACACTACGTACCACGCACTACGCACTGCTCTTATAGATCTATCTCCCTCTCCCCCGTAACGTCTTCTCCCTCCACTTCCCAAAGCTCATAATCCTTCACGGAGAGTTCCTCGAGGAACCGGCTCCTCCTCGCGATGACGGTGCCCAGCTGATAATCATAACGCGTCTCCGGATGGATAAGATAAAGATATTTCCGGGCGCGCGTGGCGGCGACGTAAAAAAGCCTTCTTTCTTCCTCCATTTCGGAGTCGGTGGCCATCGCTTTGGCATGTGGGAACTGCCCCTCTGCGAGCCCGATCATCATGATCACGTCCCATTCAAGGCCTTTCGCCTGATGTATCGTTGAGAGGACAAGATACTCATCTTCCTTTTTATCGTCAAGTATGGTCTCTCCACGGAAACTCTCCCTTAACGTTATATCGCTCAAAAAATCCCTTAAAGAACGGTAATCGTGGGAGAAATTGATAAGCTCCCGTATGTCGTCTATCCTGTCCTTCGCGTTCTCGAAATTCGCGAGGATATGTGTCTCATATCCCGAATCAAGTATGGAACTCATCATCTCGCCGGGCGCGAGTTTCTCCCCGCCGGCGGCAATGGCCGACATCACTTTAAGAAATCTCATATAACCCGATTGGGCTTTTTTAGGCAGTATAGCGGACACATCGCTGCGCAGGAACCCAATGAGGTCAGAAGAACCGCGCTGGAAATGTTCGAATATCCTTACCGCGTAGCCCGGCCCTATTCCCGGTGAGAGCGTAAGGGCCCGTATCCACGATATCTCATCAGAGGGGTTCACGACGATCTTCAAAAAAGAAAGTACGTCTTTTATATGCGCCTGTTCGAAGAACCGTATGCCTCCGCGCACGATATATGGTATCCCCCGTTTAACAAGTTCCATTTCAAGCTCCGCCGCCTGGTAATGCGCCCTGAAAAGAACGGCTATTTCCCTGAGTTCCACGTTCTCATCCCTCAATTCCAATATACGCTGCGCCACGAACGCCGCCTGCGAATACAGGTCTTTGACCTCTACAAGGGCCGGCCTTTCGAGCGAGGGATTTATGGCCTTGAGCTGCTTATGGAACTGATTTTTGTTATTAAGAAGCGAGTCGTTCGCCAGTTCCAGTATTTCCGGGGTCGAGCGGTAATTCGTCTCAAGTTTGAATATCCTGGCGTCATTGAACCTTTTAGGGAACGTAAGGATATTTTCCACGCACGCTCCGCGGAAAGAGTATATGGACTGCGCGTCATCGCCCACCACAAGGATATTCCGGTGAGCGGACGCCAGAGCGTCAACTATGTCCGCCTGTATCTGGTTCGTGTCCTGGTATTCGTCGACCATTATATAGCGCCACTGGCGCGTGAAACGCTCGCGTGCGGCCGGAGCGTTCTCGAGAAGCCATTTCCATTTGACAAGAAGGTCGTCATAATCCATGGTGTTGGAACTCTTCTTTTTTTCTTCGTACAATTTTTTTATTTTAAGTATATCCGGGCTGAACTTGGAAAAATACGGGTATTTGTCCTCGATCACTGCCTCAATGCCGGAATTCGTATTAACGGCGTAACTGATCATCGCCTGGACTATGGAAGGTTTCGGGAAACGCTCCTGCTTGACCTCCGCGCTCTGGCCCTTCATACACGCTTTTATGAGATCACGCGAATCGTCCTCGTCCAATATACCGAAATCCCTTTTAAAGCCTACCTCCGGGGCATACATCCTGAGGACCCTGTTCCCGACATGGTGGAACGTCCCGCTCCAGAGCCCCTTGGGCGTGTATTTAAGGAGCATTTCCGCCCTGTCCCTCATTTCCCGGGCGGCTTTGTTCGTGAAGGTCATAAGAAGGATCTCCTCGGGGCGCACACCTTTTTCAAGAAGATACGCCAGGCGATATATGAGCGTGCGGGTCTTTCCGCTGCCCGCGCCCGCCAGAACGAGGCACGGCCCTTCAGCGCTCGTAACGACCTGAAATTGTTCGGGGTTTAAGCTACCCTGAAAATCTATATGGGTCTCTATCTTGTCGGGGCCTTCATGAAGAACATATTTTTTCATAAGGGGTAATTATAACGCGGAGGATGGGTAAAATCAACGAAAACGGGCGATCACGGAGGGACGGGTGAAGAGAACCACGGCCCCAAGCTCAAAGAGAGTCGTCATTATGACGAAAAAGATAGTGTAACTATACAGCGGCCCCGCCATGTCCGGCGGGATCTTTGACGCCGCCGAAAAAACGTATTCCTTGAAATTCGTCATGACAGTCTTGTTCAGAATGAAGCTTATCACGATGTTCGCGGAGGTTAACCCTACGACGACTTTCCTTGCCCAATCCTCGCCTTTAAGGAGCTGACTTCCACAATATACGTTACATATCCCGTAAAGAACATTAAAGGAATACACCGCGACCATCCAAAACACCGGTATCCCCTTGAACATAACGGAAAATTGATTGAAGGTACCTACACCAACGAGAAGAAAAGCGCCGTAGCAGATGATCGCCACGGAATACATCCTTATCCACTTGTCTAAAGCTCCAGTCCCCATATCTCTTTCGCGTATTGAGCGATGGCCCTGTCGCTCGAGAACTTGCCGGCACTGGCGGTATTTATGATGGATCTTTTGATCCACCCCTCTTTGTCTGAATAGGCCTTGATGACCCTGCCCTGCGTAGCCACGTAAGAGGCAAAATCGGCGAATACCATGTATTCGTCACGCCCTACAAGAGTGTCGACAATGGGTTTAAAAAGGTCCCCTTCCATCGGGGAGAAGAACCCATCGCTCACAAGCCTTATCACTTCCGAAAGAAGCGGGTCTTTATTCAGATATTCGCGGGGATCGTAGCCGTTACATTTGAGTTCCGCTATTTCATCCGCCTTAAGACCAAATATGAAAATATTGTCGGGGCCCACTTCCTCCATTATCTCTATGTTCGCCCCGTCAAGCGTACCTATAGTTACCGCGCCGTTCAGCATGAACTTCATATTACCGGTACCCGAGGCTTCCCTTCCCGCCGTGGATATCTGCTCCGAAAGGTCGCTCGCCGGGAACAGCCTTTCCGCGAGAGAAACACAGTAATTCTCAAGGAATATGACCTTTAGTTTGTCCCTCACATCGGGGTCCTTATTGACCACCGCCGCTATGTTATTGATGAACTTGATGATGAGTTTAGCCATGAAATAACCCGGCGCGGACTTGCCGGCGATGATGGCTGTCCTCGGCACCCTGTCCTTTGTATGATTGTTCTTGATCTCAAGGTATTGCGCTATGAGATAAAGCGCGAAAAGGACCTGTCTCTTGTACTCATGTATCCTTTTTATCTGAAAATCAAAGATGGAATCCGGGTTAACAATGAGCTTGGTCCTGTCCTTTATGAAAGCCGAAAGCTGCGCTTTGTTCTTTCTCTTTACTTCATACCACCGTCTTCTGAAAGAAGCGTCCTCGGCGTACTTTGCGATCTTTTTGACCTCACCAAGGTCTTTGACCCAGTTATCGCCCACGATCTCCGTAATAAGGGACGAAAGACGCGGGTTCGACTCCTTGAGCCACCTTCTCTGGGTTATCCCGTTGGTTATCGCCCTGAAACGCTCCGGATAGAAATCATAAAAATCCTTGAAAAGCGTCGTCTTTAGAAGCTCCGTGTGAAGTTCGGACACCCCGTTCACCGAGTGACTGCCTACAATGCTCAGGTGGCTCATCCGTACTCTTTTTTCCGGATATTCCTGGATAACGGACATCCTCCCGACCCTCTCGTGGTCCCAGGGGTAACGGAACGATACCTCTCTCAGGAACCGCGCGTTTATCTCGTAGATCAGCTCCAGATGGCGCGGAAGAAGTTTTTCCATAAGCGAGACCGGCCAGCTTTCAAGAGCTTCCGGCATTATCGTATGGTTCGTATAGGCGAAAGTCCTCACCGTGATGTCCCACGCGGTGTCCCAGTCCAGGTATTCCTCATCAAGAAGCACACGCATGAGCTCGACAATAGCGATAGAAGGATGCGTATCATTGAGCTGGATAGCGACCTTGTCGGGGAAAGTCTTGAAGTCACTGTTATGCATCTTGAACCGGCGGATTATGTCCTGAATAGAGGCGGATGTAAAAAAATATTCCTGCTTCAGCCTGAGCTCAAGCCCCTGGTACACGTTGTCGCTGGGATAGAGGACCCTCGAGATATTTTCCGAATTTATCTTTTTTTCGACGGCCTTTATGTAGTTGCCGTCATTAAAATACTCAAAGTCGAACTCCTGCGCCGACCTCGCGGACCAGAGGCGCAAGTTGTTCACGACGTCGTTCTTGTACCCGGGAACGGGTATGTCGTAAGCCACGGCGAGGATATCGTCGGTACCCACCCAATCGACCCTGAGGTTCCCCTCTTTGTCCGCCAGTTTTACGGTCTTACCGTAGAACTTAATCTTGATGGTATACTCGGGCCTTCCGAATTCCCATGGGTTACCGAGCACAAGCCATTCTTCGGGGTATTCCACCTGGTAACCGTCGACTATTTTCTGCCTGAAAATACCGTAATCGTACCTGATACCGTACCCTGTGGCCGGGATACCGAGCGTCGCCATCGAATCAAGAAAACACGCGGCGAGCCTTCCAAGGCCGCCGTTGCCTAGGCCCGCGTCCGTTTCCTGTTCCGCGAGATCCGCCAAGTTGAGGCCGAGCTCGGACATAGCGGCGTCGCTTTCCGCCTCCATCCCGAGGTTCAGTATGTTGTTCGACAAAAGGCGCCCGATAAGGAATTCAAGAGAAAGATAGTACACGCGCTTACAGTTCTCATCGTGATATCTTTGCTGGGTAAGTATCCATCGGACGATAAGAAAATCCCTCACGGAAAGCGCGACCGATTGGAAATTATCGTAATTAGTAGCGGTATAATGGTCCTTGGCAAGGCCGAAGCTCCGGTTGTGCATGAAATCTTTTTTTAGATTATCGACAGCCGACTGATCGATCGCCTGCTTCTTCGCCATGATCCCCCCTATACCGTCGCTCGTGACTCGTCGCTCGTGGCTCGTAAGTCGTTACTTCTTCTTGTCTTTTATGAGCACAAGAGTGGGCTTCTTTTTCTTCCCTATCAGCCTGAGGCCCCGGCGGATCTCCCCTTCGTTAAGCTGACTGAGATCTTCCGCCTTCATGCCTGCCGCTATGAGCTTTTTCTTGTGAAGATTTATACGGTATTTCTTCTTAGCGCCGACCTTTTTCGGCCTCTCTCTGTATTTTTTTCTCGGACCTGCCATATTGTCGTCTCCTTTTTAAATGATCTTGATAATTATACACTAATCCTCCGGCGATTCAACAAACAATAGCATTATATCGCCCGGAGTTTTTTCCTTATCGAGTTCACCCTTCTCGACTGCCGTTCATTGAATTCTTTCATGTCCCGAAGCCACTGCAGCTTCTTTTCTGGCGGTATTTTCATGAAACGCAGAAGGCGGTCTTCTTCGCTCTCCCATTTAAATGGCATGTTTCATCCTTAATTTCTTGATCTTCTTTAACTCATGAACATCAAATTTATCTATCTCTCTTCCGGTCCTCATTTTCATTTTTATCAAGTCGTCCACGGCGATCACCGGTAATCGTATATTCCCGACTTTTATCATTACTGAACGTTTACAGGCCTCTTCAAACGACACCGGGGATTTGACTATAATATCTATCTCGCTCAAAGCCCCTTCCTTATGGAACGTAACAGCTTTCAATCCCTTCCTCCTGATCCAATCCTCGCGTACTTTTTTGTCCACCATTTTGACTGGATCGATAGGTTGTCTGATCCGATATTTAAGACTTTTTAATATACCTACCACTTTCCTGACGTTCTCATCCGTTATTTCCATCAATATGTCCAGGTCGGCGGTACTTCGTAACGCGCCCAATAAGTTCGCGGCGATACCGCCCACTATGAGATATTTCACTTTTTTCTTCTGGAAAGCTCTGAATATATCCTCGTATATGATCATCCGCTATTTCCTTTTATTTGTTTAAATATATCATACGTACCGCGCACACTCAAGCACTCCTCACTATTCGCCCCACGCACCACGAACTCACTTCTCCTCAATGAACGAAATATCCTCCGAATACCGCGGGTCGGGGTTGCGGCGCATATAGTCCATAAACAATTCCGCTTTATCGGAAAGAGATCTGTCGGCATCTATCTCTACGACTTTCTGGAGCTCCGAATACGCATCGCGCGGTTTATTAAGGTACTTATAGTAACATACGGCAAGATTATAATGCGCCCTTTGTTCGTCAGGATATATTTCGATTATCTTCGTATAATACTTGACCACCTCATCTGTCCTCTTAAGAGTTGAATTCACATAAGCCATGTAGTACAAAGCTGTTACATAAAAATCCCTAAGGGTTCTATTGTCGGCGGCCGATATGAACGATCCCATTTTTCTTTCAAATATATCGAAATATTTCAGGGCTTTGTCCTTTTTCTTCTCGAAGATATATGCCTTCCCTATAAAATAGTACGGCGGAGGATAATCCGGTTTTATCTTTATTGCCCTTCTAAAAAGATCAATGGCGTCCCTTCTCTTTTCTTTGTCCCAATATATCTCTCCAAGCCACGTCAAAACAACGGCATCCTTCGGGTCCCTCAATAACCTTTCCTTGAGAAGCCCCTCGGCCGTATTCCATGACGCGTCATCTTTCATTTCCCTGCAAAGGGCGATAAGACCGTCGAACATATCCGACAAGGGCGGATACACCTTTCCCTTCCCTTCTTCTTTTTCCGTGATCCTTATCGCGTTCTCGTAATACTGAGCGGCTTTACTGTAGTTCCCGCCCGCGGCATACAATTCCGCCGTCTCATTCACAAGCCGGACGACATCCGGATGATCGGGCCCCATTCGGTCTTCCATGATAGTGAGCAAGCGCTCATATACTTCTTCGGCGCTCCTCGTGTCATTTTGAAGCGCGCGGATATTCGCGTACATGTAGAGGGACGAGGCAAGTTCTACCGAATTCTGCCCGAACATTTTTTCTTTAAGTTCGATAGACCTGAGAGAGAATTCTTCCGCCTCATCGTATTTATTTTCGAGATAATAGAACACGACCAGGTTCTCCGTGTCCACCATGACCGCGGGGCTGTTCTCCCCAAAGGCTTTTTCGTCGACCGCGAGCGCCTTTAAAAAAAAGCCCTCGGCTTTATCGGCATCCCCGATGGACTGGTATATTTTGGCAAGGTTCCCCGCGGCAAGGCCCACTTCGGGATCGTCCGGTCCCAAAAGCTCCTCGGCCTTCGCGAGCGCCTCCTCGGCGGGTTTCACCGCTTCGGCGTACTTCCCTTCGTCGTAAAGCCGCTTGACCTCGGCATTGAGCTTAGCCAGAGGGTCATCAGCACCTTCCTCGGCGATACCCGCCTGAGAAAACGAGAGAACGAGAAAAAACAGGACAAATGATCGGGAGAATAATGACTTCATGTCTTTAGAATATACCATAAAAAATACGAACCGCGTAGAGGAAGTTTGAATTCGCATTGCGTACACGAACGAACTCAATACTCAATACGCACGACGAAATACGGGGTTTACAGCGACACGGCGACCTTGTTGATGGAATTGATAGCGTCGCGTATTTCACGCCCGATATCGATGGTCGTGAGCGGCCTAAGAATATACGCGAGCCCCTTGAGCCCGTTCTTGATCATGTCCATTACGTCATCCGGACATCCCACGGTGGTTATGCTCGGCGCTTTTCTGTCGTCAACGGCACGGCTGAGAAGATTCGTCAGAGCTATGGCCGGTATTAACCTGTTGATAGCGGCAGTATCTTCGTCATCCGGCATAACCGCGGCTCTACCAGCTATTACGAAGTTGGCGCTATCCACACCCTTCTCTCTCACATGGCCTACCACTGACCCCGTCATAGAATCACCGGTGGCAACTGAGATATATTTTATGGGAATATTTTGTAGATATCCACTCAACTGCGTTGGGAGATCCTCATCCGGTCTTATTCCCGCTCCGGGTATGTCGACAAGACTTACCGGCATATCTTTAGGCGCTATGTATTTCGAAAGCGGATTAGCGACGTCAGTTATTACCGCCACTCTCAATAAATTATCTTTCGCGCCTTTTTTCGCGAGATTAAGCAAGGCCGGCGCCATAACATCCAGTTTAAGCCCTGAAGCGGCGCGGGCATCTATCACTATCGCCTGTTCGCCGGAAACAACGTTCTTTCCGTATAAGTTCGACATCAGACTTACAAGACTATCCTCAAAACTTTCAGCCATCGCCATACCTTCGTGACGGGCTGCGGCCATGTTCCTGGCCGTCCGGTCCAGTCCTTTTATCATATCCCCGACCGCTTTAAGGTCCTCGAGCCCCCGGACCGGCTCTCCTCGTTCCCTGGAAAGAGCCACAGCTTCAGCGCTTCCCCTTACAAGACCTTCCTCTCGCGGTAAAGGCACTCTCTCCGCGGAAGGCGCGACCGTTCCTCCACGGACATTATACGCATTATAAACCAACGCCTCCAGAACATCGCCCACGGGCCTTTCCGTTATGGAAACAGCCGTTTTCCTTAACGCTATCCGTATACCTTCGTCGCTAAGTTTTGCCGCCGAAACCGCGTCAAGACCCGCGAGATACGGATTGGCCGCCACGAACGCCTGAATACGGCCTTCTTCCACTATCCTGCCCATGTTTGCTTTTGCCTCATCGGCGCTCATGTCCACAAGGAAACGCGTGACAGGCCCGGGCATGTTCCGGAATCTCATCGTCATATCGGCTTCGGGGGCTTTTTCTATTGTGGTAAAACGCACATCGGGATAATCCTTAAACTCTTCCCTAAAATCAGCCACATCCATTCCAACGACGCCTATCATTACACCCGGCGCGAGGGCGCTTATCGCTTCCTTTGAAGAAACTTTTTCGAGTGCGGACAGAACAGCGTCCTGCCTCTCTAATGAAAATCCCGAGAATACCTCCCGGCTGAAACGCGTCGCTCTTTCTTCTGAAGCGTTGGGATTTATCTCATGGAAAAGTTCGTGGCTTATGCCCAGCACAAAGAGGTCTTCTGCGGTCTGCTTGTCCAACGTCTTTATGATATCGATGAAAAACTTGTTTATGCCTATCAACCCGTTCCGCGCGTGGTCCTCAAAAAGGGTTTCGGAAGTGTCGAAGAGAGAAACGACCATATCGTCAGGTATAGCGCCCCTTGATGGATAAAGATCGAGGCTGGTCTTTATCACATCATTAAGAACTATGCCCTTCTCCTTCAGAACAGATGCCAACGGACCTTCGACATAAACACTAACGTTTTTACCGTAGAACATCTGCACATAAGGCGTAACACTTGTTTTTATTTGTGATCTCAACGCTTCCACGCCCTGAACGGTCAAAAGATCCGCGCCTTTCTTGCTGTTCATGCCGACCGCTCCCGCGGGAAGTTTCGCCGGATCGAGCATGAGCGCCTCGAACTGGGCCCCAACTCCAACAGGCACCGCACCTGCCGCAGGCACCGCCGGTGCCGCAATAGGAAGAACAAGCTGCTGCGCCGCCCCGGCAAGCGCGCCTCTTAACCACTCCTGCATATCCGGCGAAACGTTCTTCATGATACCGTTAATATCCTTATTAAGAGACTGCAGGCCTTCCAGTATGTCCCCGCCCTTCTGCGATAACCTCGAGTATAGATCGCAAAGACCGGTAAAAACCTCAACGGCCTTTCCCACATCACCATCTTCCGCGGCCTTCTTCGCAAGACCCTGTAGTTTGGAGAATATTTCAGCGGCTTCCTTAATGCCGGCCTCCGCCGCGCGGGTTTTCTCCAGTTCCAGAGCCGCCTGTTCGGATGCTTTGAGCACCATCTCCGCCGCCGTCGCAGTATCGTTACGTTTCAGAGCGACCTTTTCCTCCTGAGCGGCCTTTCTAGCGGCCTCTCCCGCGGCCTCTTTTTCTTTAATCAATTTGTTGCTTTCACCGATAACTATGTTCAACAGGCCCATGTTGGCCTCGACGGAATCCCTGTTCATCCTGAGCGCGTCTCCGAAGAATTCCCTGGCTTTCTTAATGTCACCTTTTTCAGCATAAGCATTCCCCACGGCTGACATCTTCTGTGCCAGCATGCCGTCTATATTCTTTCTCATATTCATGTCACCCATGGTCATGTCTCTCGCCGCCCTTAATACCTCGATGCCCTCTTCCGGGGTTTTCACAGCCATGTTAGACCTCAGGATATAAAGGTTGACCAACTGAGCGGCGGGGGCCGAAGCCGCTCTCATATCATTTTCGGCAGCATCCAAATGTGTTTTGGATTCATTTAAAAGCTGTTCCCACTTAATAAAATCTATGGACTTTTCACCTGCACAGATAACAGCCAACCCGATTTCCAGCATGGCCTTGATCCTTTTATCCGACACAGTCTCTCCCAGTGATCTTAGAGCACTTTCATAGTCATTCCGTAGACCTTTTATCTGATCGATGTTCATATTATAAACGTCTTTCTTTAAAGAATCGTTCATCTCCGCTATGATCGCCGCTTTTTGATATGAATTCAACTTGCCGTTCGCAAGGACCGCACCCATGACATCCTTCTGTGTCACGACCCCGGTCCTGACAAGCATCGGAGATAGGGACAAGAGACGCTGAACCGCGGCCACATTATCGCCATTCCTGATAAGCTCAACGGCACCTTTAAGAGGTTCGAGCCCCTCAACACCCGGTTTTACCTGATCTTTAACGAATGTTTCGAATATCGCAAAAAATTCCGTCTTGTCCGGGTTTTCACTGAGCGCTTTGATCACTTTGTCCGCAGCTCCGTATATATTCCCCGAACCGATAAGATCCTTTACCAGCGCTTTTATCGCCTCCGGATCATGAGCCAGTGACCCGGCGTTCCACAAAAGTTCATTTACCTTGTTATATACATCCGTGTGGGCGGTTTTTCCCTTATTTTCCCTGTTACCAGCGAGATCTATCATGTCTTGATTGCCGCACAGGCCCTGAATACGCGCCAATAGCGGCATCACTTCTTTTAGAGACGCACCTTCCTGCAAAATTATATCAGCCGTATTCACAGCTTCTGAAAGCGCTTCAACGATCTTATTGTATTTCCCTCCGCTGACCCTTGTCACATCCTTATCTTGATAAAGCGCCGCCATTTCAAGGAGTATCGCTATTTTATCCGTGTCCCGTTCTGTTCTACCCAGAGCATCTTTCAGCTTTTCTATTTCACCGTTCTTCCCGAGTATCCTGTCCCTTTTATCCACAGTTTCATTCTGTCTCGCCGTTTCAGCGGCCGAGATAAGGCTTTTTATGTCTATCGCCCCTTCAGCCGCAGGAATAGTGGCGAGGAGTTTTCCCGCCTTTTTGGTGAGACCGCCCGCAGCCCAACTCTGACTCCAGATGACCGCGTTCTTATTCACCGACTCTATCCCCATCAACCCTACGTTCAACGCAAAAATAATGCCGCCTCCCACGCCCAGGAACGGGGCCGCTGCCAGAGAGGCCATCCTTACTCCTTTTACCACGCGCTGTATCCCCTTCTGAAGAGGTGTTTTCAGCCGTTCGTCGTATCCGCCGTAGAACTGCCGGAACATTTTTTCCGCGAGACTTGTTTTGTCCGAAAGAGCTTTTTTTTGTTTTTCTTCCTTGTCTTTTTTGATATTTTCAGCTCTGCGTCCGACAGCTTCCATAGCTTTTTTTGCCATATCCACGTTGTCCGGTTCGGCATTCAACAGCCGGTCGTATATCGTAACAACCTGATCGAACAATCCCTGTTTTTCGGCTATACCCGCGCAGAGAAGAAGGAATGTTTTATCCGCGCTCTTCAAGAACGCTCTGTCATCGAGCAGGGCCGATACAGCACCCGCCGCTTCCTCCGGTCTTCCAAGAAGATCGAGTATTTTCACCTGATAGGTCAAAAGTTCTCTTCTGTCAGCGGCCTTCACTTTCGGGGCCGCGGCAAGTTTCACTTGAATGTTCTTGAGCGTATCTTCCAACTTCGGGCGGTCCATATCGGCCATTTGATTGTCCACTGCACGCTTGGCATTCTCGTCCCACGGCGATTTATATTGAAGCGCTGCGCCTATCTTGGGGTTATACCCCAACGCGGGGGCCTCCGTCATCCGCCGCACTTTTTCCTCCTGAGAGGCCACGGCCCCCTCCATCTGCGCCCTGCTCATGACGGCCATAAGACCTTTCTCTTTCTCAAGGCCTCTCAGCCTCTCGCGCATCTCCTTGAGCTTGCGATCTTCCGCCGCGAGACCGCCTTTAGCGGTCTTTTCGAACTTATCTATCTGTCTTTGCATCTTCCACAAACCGAACTTGAGGAGCAACATGTCAAAACCCTGCGCTACCTTACTCTTATCTTTTGCCAGCTGCATCGAAACCGAAGCGGAAAGGCCGGCCTTCTCGAGCCTCTTTCTTGCTTCGGTCATGTTTTTATACGCCTGTACGCGCTTCTCTGTAACACTCAAAAGACGCGGGTCTATAGCGGCAAGCCGGGTCTCCACTTCCTTCCTAAGGTCCGCCTTATCTTTACCGGCAGTCGCGTCAATAACGAACGACCACATTTCAAGTTCCGGGTCCTTCGAACGCGCGATCTTGGACATCACTTCCTTATTCAATAATTTCCCCGCAAGTTCAGGAGTAAGAACGCCCAATATCCCGCTGTCTCTGAACATCGCGGCGAGCGACAGCGCTTTCCCCGCCGGCGAGAACAGTGCACTTGTAGACATATCGGAAAGGTCATATACACCATGATCGGCCAGCCAATTTGCGGTACGTACCGCAAACCCCAATTCGTCGCCTTCCGGAGGTTTGCCGGCGCCGGCCATGGCCCCGAGAGCTTCACGGTCGTCCGCGGAAACCCCTCTTAACGCCATCACAAGGTTCCAATACGCTTTCCCCTCATCCGTTAAATTACCCGTAAACGGCGCGACGAACTTGACTAAATTCGCCTCCAGGTCCATCAAGGCTTGGGCTTTATTTTTGTCTGCCGGCGCCAAGTCATTAAGATCGACTTCGCCTTTATCATCGCTGTAGACCAGCTTACCATCCATGACCTCTACAGCCCTTTTCACGCCATCGACCTCTACGACTACCCCGAGTTCAGTCCCTGTCTTTTCCCGAGCCTCATTGACAGTCTTTGGCAGACGCGACTCCATCACTGCCCGCATGGGGGATATCTGGCTGCCAATCTGGCGCGCGCCTATCATCATATTGTCCAATTTCATCGCGGACCTGACGAGGTCTTTGAGACCTATCGCCAACATGAGCGGCTGGACCTCTCCTTCAATTTTTTTACCGGACTCCACAATCTCAATAGACTCCTCGATCTCTTTAAGATAACCATCGATCTCTGCCAACCGCGCATTGTATTCATTTTTCTCCTTAGACGCTTTTTTGTCTGCTCCTAGACGCGTTTTTACCATCACCATCGCAACCTCAGCCTGCTTCAAAGCCGACTTAACCATGCCGGCGAGCCGCGCCTTGCCTTTTATGATCTCGGAATCCCTCATACCAAGATCTTCTTTAAGCTTATTCGTATCCTTTGTCTCGTCCCTTTCGGGGTTCTCGAGCTTGACATACGCTTCCTCGAGCGCCTTTCTCGTGGCCATACCCTCGGGTATCTCATCTATCATTCTTTTGACTTTTTCCTTATAGTGATTACGGAGTTCTTCTTCTGCCTTGAAAAGCAAAGCTTCCGTCACATCGAGCCTCACGAGGAGATAAGCGGCGTTAAGGAGCATTTCCTTTTCGGCGCCTTGCGGACCCTCAAAGGCTTTTGTACCTTTTCCAACGTATTCTTTCAATATCCCCTGCGCTCTCGCGATGTCCCCGTTGTCTATCAGGTCTTTAGCTTTTTCTTCAGTAATGAACCCGCTCTTAAACGCGCTATCGACTGACCTTTTCCAATCCGCGGCAAGAACGTCCATGACTGCCGCGAATTCGTCTATCACTTCGTCCATTTCGTCAAAGTTGGCGGCATATCCGGCCTCGTCCATGATTATGTACCTGTTGCCACTGTCCTCGTCCTGACGGGTTATCCTTCCTATGGTCTGCACTATCTCTCTCAGCGTACGGTTTGACGCGAAAGTGAAAAGGTCAAAATCACCCCTAAAATCGACACCCTGCTGGGCGTTCTCGAGATTGTTAACGAGTATAAGAGAGGGCTTACCGTTGAATTTTTTGCTGTTGGCTATGCCCGCGACCTTATTTATCATCGCGGGCGGTATCATTTCGTCTATGACGAAAAGATAGCCGTCGTTGGCCGGTTCGGTAAGAGCGGCCAACCTGTCGCCTTCTGCCTCTTCGGCCTTTACCATAAGATCTTCACAAAGCCGCAGCATTTTGTTCGTATCAGCTTTTTCCCTGTCAGTGCTCAGCACCTGAGAAAACTCACTTTCCAGAGATCTTTTTATTGATTCTATCTTCCCAAGCACCGTGGGATCACTCACCTGTTTTTTAAGCGCTTCTATTGACCCGATGGCTTCTTTTATGGTCTTGGTAGCGTCACCGACGCTTTTATTGGAATTGAACGTCTCGACGGCATGCTTAGCTTTTTCCACCGCGCCGATAAGCTGTCCTATCAATATCTTCGTCCGGCCTTTCTCCATTCTATTGACCGCGGAATCGAAATCCTGTTTTTTAACGCCGAGGAACACTGCCGCGGACCGTCCCGCGGAAAGCGTACCGCTCGCGGCGTCAAGGACCGAGGAGATCACTTGAGTTATCTTGCCTTTAAGCTTTACGAGATTGTTCTCTCGCCTGACCTCTTCCGTTTTCAGGGCCCTTTGTGCGACGCCTTCTTTAGTAAAATCGGTTTCTTCCACCTTATCGAATTTACGTCCGCTAAGAGAGGACGGATCTATAGACGTGGTACTTAATCCGAGAAGCGCTTCCGCGAGAGGCGACCACGTGGCGGACGCTCCGGATATCTGGAGCCTTTTCCTGAACACTACCTCCAGCGCCTTCGTTTTATCGTTCATTCTCACGGAAACTTCCACGTTCTGGAGCGCTTTTTGCCACTTCCCTTCTTCGAGACTATCAAATTTAACGCTTCCCTTCTCTTTCTCGGACTCCACGTTTATGGTGCCATCAGCCTCCCTTTTCGCCAGCACCCGCAATCCGGTAATATCCTCATATCCTTTCACCTGTCCAATAATAACGGTAAGCCCTTTATCTATCTCATCTTGGGATACGGCGGCGACCTGCTGCTGCATCCCGTACAATATCCTCTTGAGAAGCGCGGAGCCTGTTGAAGATTCGAGCGTAAGAGACTCCATGAGAGCTTTAAGATCAAGGTTAGCGGTAAGTTTGCGTTTTTCCTCGGCGAGGGCCCGGTCGGTCGCTATCTTCTGGGAGAGGGCTTCCGCGTCAGTCTGAAGTTTGGCCTCGCCTTTCAAAGTATTCACCTCTTCTGTCTCTTCCGCAGAAAGAGCCCCCCCTTTTTTGACCTTTTCCAGCATGGAAGACAACCTCTTGGCCTCATCCTCAAGTTCACCCATCTCCCTTTCAAGTTCTTTTTTGGCCCGCAAGGTCAGTATCGCGCGGGTGACAGCGTCCTGATGCTCGGTATTCTCGATACCGCCTCTTACGGGATGCACACCCGAAGCATTTGCCGCGAATTCGGTAGACCAGTTCATGACCATGGCGTTAATGCCGGAATGGATCATTTGGTTCGAATATCCTTTTTTCTCAATGAGATTTCCCAGTTCCGTCATGACCACCGGAGATACCTGTTCCACCGAAGAGTCTTTGCCGCCTCTCTTTACGACAAATATCACCCACTCACCATCAGCCACCCTCTTTCTGAACTCTTCCTCCGCTTTCTTTCTGCTGCCGTCATCTTGGCTATCCGCAATAACCAGTTGTATGGGTTTCTTTCCTTTTTTCATATCTTCTTCAGAGGGATACCATAACCCCGTCAGATCACCATAAAGCGCCCCGAGCTGTTTCAGGAGTTTTGCGGAATACGCCTTTTTACCCTGCGGGTCCTGCTGAATATATTGCGTCGTGAGACTCATCCACCGGTCGACTTCATCTATGAATACGTCGGACATGGCAGCAAAGAAAAGCTGAGCAAGCTCGGGCCTCGCCTGTTGTAAGGCCCTGATGGCCGCGTCACCGAACCCGAACTGCGTAGGATCTATGACCTTTATTATGCTCCTGTCCTTGAGCGCCGCTTCAAGAGCGTCCCAGTTCCTCGCTTGCAATATTTCCGAAAGATTGCTTGACTGGACGTCCAGTTTTATGCCAAAGAGAGATGCAAGTTCCGCGTGCGTCATTAAATGATCGTCACCGTTCGCGTCCTTCATGCCGGGGACACTGAGACCGGTGTTCCCCTCTATTATCTTTTTCACGGCCGCGTAGGTTTCGGCGAGATAAATGCCTCCATAACTGTCGTTATTCTGCATAGCGCGCTGCATCCCCATCGCGAAAGTCAGGATGGCCGTGATGGTTTTACCGGCGGCCGTTGCCGCGAGGCCTATGCCGCCGTTTTTAAGGGTCTCATAAAGTTTTTTCTGGACGTCACTTATATCTACCGACGCGCCAGTCTTTGTTGTCTGGAGGGAGTAATGAAAAGCGACGGTATAATAAGACAATAACTCGGCCTCGGAAAGCATCACGGGCTTACCGTCGACCTCTTTACGTTTACCATTCTCATCCACCAGCCTGCTTAGTATGATAGTGTTGAATATTTCCGGGAATTTACCCTCCGCAATAAGCTTCTTTACGTCGTCTTGCTCGAACCTTTGCGAGAACTCCGTAAGATAATTCCTTAAGTCGGCTTCGTTCTCCTTCGAAAAACCTTCCAGCCACTTGCTAAATTGGTCCTTGGAAACGGCGGGTTGAACGGCTTCTTTCGCTTCTTCCGTCGGCCCCCTTGTCGGTGTGGCTTCGGCCTCGGCCTTTTCCTTGGCGACCTCAGCTTCTTCGACCTCGACTTTAGCCACCTGAATGGGAGCGACCGGTACGGCAGGAGCGGCGGGAAGAACTTCTTTGGCCTTCACTTCTACCGCCGGCACAGCCGCTATCTTCGCACGAACCTCCTGTATCTTTCTGTCCAGATCGTTGATCTCATCTTCTTTGCTCAAAATATCATTTTCAATACGGCTAAGCTTCTCCGCTGAAACGAACTTAACGGATCCTGCTTCCCCTCCTCTTCTTCCAGACATAGCGTCCACATCCCGCGACGCGGTTTTTCTGTCAATATTCATTTCGAGATGACCATTATTGTACCCCCCTCTATCCGCGTAACCCCGCGTCAGGGCCACATCTATGTTTATTATTCTGGGATCCGTCGCTCTGTCAGCCCGTATAAGTTCTTCACCGCCGGCGGGTATAGTATGACCCACCACCTGAGAAAGGTCCCCTGGCAACCTTGTTCCTATGACACCATAGTCTTCCCAGAAAATACCGCCTACTTCCGCTTTACCACCGCGCATTCTGTCGGCATCGAATATTGGATGTTCATACACATTGCGTAATGCGGAATTTTTCAAGATATCATTTATTTCTTCTACGAGCATCCGCACCGGGACTTTTTCCTCCGCTTTCGTCCCGTTCTTCACCCTTATTTCTTTTTCCAGACGATCTCGTATGTCCGTATTCAGTCCAGCGTGGGTAAACAGTCTACCATTGGCGAAATAAGCCCCCACTATCCTGCCAGTCGCGATGTCTTCCGTTATTTTCTGTTTAAGCGCTTTTATCTTATTCCCCAGCTCCTTGGCCGAGACACCTTCTTCCATCAACGCCTGCATCAAATATCTGTGATCCCCCTGTATAAGCATGAGTTCATGATTACCCAATAACCGCACGACCTCTCCGCCTTCTTTCTCTGCCTGACGCTGCAATTCATCAAGATATTCGTAAGTGGCCAAAGAATGCGGCCCTCTGTCGATCGTATCTCCTATCTGAACAAGCACCGCCTTCCCACCCGACCAATTATCATTCGCATCTATGACACCCGCCTCTCGAAGATTGTTCTTGAGCTGTTCCAAGTCACCATGGACATCTCCTAACGCTACAAGCCTCTCGACCGGACGGCCGCGGTCCGATCTGGCTATCATGGCATTCACACTCTCTATTGCCCTTGCCCTTTCTCCCTCAATCTGACGCAATTCGGCGTCAGGACCAATTGCAACTTCGGCTTTTTTCTCCTCCGCCTTCACCTCAGCCTTCGGGGTTGCGGCCTTCGCAACAACGGTGACCTTCCCCGCTTTTTCATCGGCTTTCGCAAGGCGGAACCGTAACGCAGCCATCTTACCCGTCATATTGCTTATATCAGCCTGACTTAACGCCCCGCTTGGTGTAATATCTGACATCAACATATCAGCAAACCGCAACGCTTCAGCGACTTGTTCTCTCTTGCCATTCTGTATGAGAACCACTATATTGTCCTCATTTTGCCACTTTGCATCGCTAAGAGCTGTTATCGCCTTTTGATACCGCATTTGCGGTTGCATTTTCGAAATTACGTAGACCGCCGCCTGATATGTGTCTATTCCCTCCAGCCCTTTGGCCTTAGCAGCACTTTTTATCGCCTCGATCAGATCCGACAAGCTCCGCAATGTCCCCAGCTTGTTCTTTATCGCGTTATAAATAATGTCTTTCTTAAGATCGACCGCCCCTTTAATTGCTTCTTCCAAGGTCTTCCCTTCCTCGACCCGCAGAGAATTTACTCCTCCTTCTTTCACATCTATACTCACCGCGACCGGATCTGAATCCTGTTTTGACACTACCGCATAAAGTCTGTTATTTGCGTTATAAGTTTTATAACGCAAATCGCCTCCCTCAAGAAAATCATAGAATCTATTGTAAAGCTTTTCATTTTCAGATCGGGACCTCAAGGCATCAAAATACGCGTTCACTTTTTGATCAATAACAGCTTGCGAGTACCCTTTTGCAACAAGCTCCAGCACATAAGCCCCGATCAACGGCACCAGGAGATCGTATAAACGCTCGAAAAGTGTCTCTTCCGAAATACCCAGCTCTTTAAGTATTTCATCGTTGGTCGACAAGAATGACGTCAGGGCGAGATATTTGCCGGACTCGATGTCGACCTTGTATTCGTTGTATTTACTGGTAAGAACGGTCACGTACGGGCGTTTGTTGGCTGCGGCGTTAAAGCGCGGAAGAAGTATAAGATACGATATCCTGTCGCTTTTGAGGATGTCGGTTATACCCCTCGTGTGAAAACCGCCGGTGACTATCGCGGCGGTTTTCACGCCGTTCTCCTTCATCATCTTTATGGTGTTCGTGACCATGGCCGCATTTCTCGCCGTGGCCGCCTCGTAAAAAGTTATGGCTTTAGGAAGTCGTTCGAAGACCTCGCTCGCTCCGGCAAGGTCCGCAGGAAGGACCAAACCGTATTTTTTATAGCCGTCCTTGATAAAATCGAGAAATATCTTCCATTTGAAATCGGCCATATACGCCATGAGATATTTTAGCTGGCCGCTCGTAAGCTGAACATCGTAAAGGTTCCGGAGTATCTCTACGTCCTTTAGGAGCTTAGACAACTCGCGTTCTTCATCGTTCCTGAAAAGTTTTTCTTTTATCTTTGATTCGTAATTCTCGATCTCATCCATGAGAAGAGCTATATCGATCGATTCATACAACGTGACGTATTCGGAATATCTGTCGAGGTCCTCGTACGCGGACTTGTCCAGACCTTCGGCCTTGGCCACACTGAGAATATATGAATAGAACTGGCTCTTGGATATCCTGCCCAGTTTAAAAGCGATACTTTTCAAGACAAGTTCTTCGAGAGGCACCCTGTTCAGGCGTTTCGACAGAACATTGAGGAGCTCGTCCCTTTCCGCGTTCGTGGCGGCGTAATTCAGCGTCTTCTCCATCTCAACGGCCTTCATAAGGGCGTTGATGTTCGGATAGTCGCCAAACGGTATATCATGCCTTTCGCCGAGTTCCTTTACAAAATACCAGCGCTTGGTGAATTTCATGTCGCCGCCATTACTGAGGACCGAATTATCCATAAGGGCCTTAAGGTCTGGCGAGAACACATATCCCTCAAGATCAACGAGCGCTTTCTTGAGGGACTCAACGTTACCAAGATTCTCTTTTTTGTATTGGAGAAGGTTCAGGAAAGAATCGTAGTTCTTGAGGTAAAGCTGGCTGTTATCAATACCGTAAAGTTTCACCGGTGTATCTGAAAGGGCCGCGAAAAATTCGCCCGCCGATATTTTGCCCTGGTCCATGAGGTATTCCGCGCCGAGCTTTTTGGCCTCTTTATCAGGGAAAGCCGAAATCAGGCTGGTATCAATCGGCCCTTCAGAACCTTCGATCCCGACGACCCTGACGTCGTAGTTCACAAGAAGGTTCTCGAGCACCTGCACTATGGACTCTTGCGCGCCGTAATTATCATGAACGTCTTTTATGTTTATGACCGTTTGCGGACTGCCGGCGTTATTTATGTCTTTAGTGATGGCGACGTCACGCGGAACGGAAAACTGCTGGACATTGACGGCGTTTCCGGCAGTCTGAGATATTACGGTCTGTTCGGCTACAAAAACGAACGCGACCGTCAGGGCAACGGCCCTCATGAAAGGCATCTTTCGAATACCATGTGTATATGTGTTTGAGTATGACATATCTGTCACTTATTAAAACTTGTTACTTTTAAAGCAAAAATTTTTTATATATCATCCTGCGCACCCCACTTAGCGTCATCCTGAGCGAAGCAAAGGATCTTTTTTGCTAAGATTCTTCGGCCTGCGGCCTCAGAATGACACACTCCTATACAAAATTTGTTTCTCACTATAATTTTAAAAATTATATTCAACAAGATTTAATAACTCCCTCCTTTTCCCTTTAAAAAGGCCCAAATATCCATATTTTAAGTACGGATTTTTCGCTTATCTTCCTATTTATAGTATATCATCAAATTTTCTGTATTGTATCAGAATGGACTGGCTTTTTTATATTTAACCAATCCTGTTTTTCCGCCTCATTCACACTCATTTACGCTAAATATCCACAAAAACCGGATGTTTTGGGGTGACGGCGGTGATCCGAGCATTGCACAAGCTCACTTATCAACTACACTGCCGAATACTTTGGGGTAGCGCGCGAAATGCCCGAGCACAGCACAAGTGAAACGCGGATGCGCGCAGGGCATTAGCGCGACAGGCCCCCAAAGTATTACTAAGAACCAACCAACTCTACCGCCGCCCCCTCCACCCACCCTATCCTCCCATCCGGCCTCTTGACCCTGAGCCACTCGCCTTTTTCCCTCAGGACATAGATCTTCATCCCCTCATAAAGCGGAAAATGGACATTGGCATCCTTCAGCGGCTCGAACCTCGCGTCCGTTATCGCGGCCGTAACGATCGCAGCACGTTTTACTTCCTGTAACCCATATACTATCGGGACACTTTCGGAAAGGAGGATAATAAGCATCAAGACGGTGACCGGTATCAAATACCAGCGTGTTGAGCGGAAAAACAGCATCAAGACCGCGAGGAAAATAATACCATAGTAAAGGGCAAAGGATATCTTGATATTTTCCTGCAACGTAAAATGCCCCCCAGCCCGGATAAGCGCGGCGATAAGGATGTTGGTAGTTACAGGCAGGTCCTGCTGTTTCATCAAGCTTCTGGCATACACGAGATTGAACGCGAGATCGCTGTCCCGGGGAATGATACGCTCCGCCCGCTCATAATTAATGATAGCCTTACTGACGGACTTCTTTTTCAGATAGCAGTTCCCGAGGTTGTAGTAAAGGTTGCCGCTTTTGAAACCATCGCTTAGCAAAGTTTCATAGGCACCGATAGCTTTATCATACTCTCCCTTGTCGTAGTATGACTTTGCTTCAAGAAATGTCTTTTTGACATCGGACATGGGCAATGGGGCGGCATGCGCATTTAGAGAAAAAAGCAAAGCGCAGTGCACAAAAAACAGAGTGAAGAAGCATGATCTCAGTATATCGTATGTCGTATGTCGTATGTCGTGACCCGCAGCTCGTCGAAAAACGACAAACGAAAAACGACAAACAAACTCTCTCTGCCCTATACACTTTGCTCTCTGCACTTTGCCCCTTTATCCTTTATCATTTATCCTTGCTCTGCTCTCTGCTTTTTTACTTAACTCCTCAAATACTTCCCTTAGTCGCCCCAACGTGGTTTCAGTGTCCTTATGCCCCATTTTCACGCCGGTAAACCGCGCGACATAACAGTCGGAAAATATATCTTTGATCTTTTTCGCGGTCTCCGGCATGGCTTTCTCGGTCCCGACGACCTCATCGACAAGGCCTTCCGTAATACTTCCCGCCGCAAGACGGAACCTCTCGCCCAGATATTCCTGGAGGGAATTAAAAACAAGGTCATAGAACTCTTTCGTTTTTCTTTCTCCCACCAGTTTCCTCGTCAGAAATAACGCGGCTTTCGCCTTTCTCGCGGCGCGTATACGGACGGCCTTGTCCGAATCGGACGTCGCGACCCATATCCTTCTTTTTTCGGCAACGACGGCCGCGAGAATAATGAGCGGAAATGCCTCCAGTAAGATAAGAAGACCGCTATTCTCGTATATCGGAGCTTCGTGATACGGCCTTCCCGAAAGCTCTTTGACACCGATCATTTCCTCTTTTGCCTTTGTTTTTCCTTTTTCGCCTTTTTGAGCGGCCTCTTCTCTACCCCCGCCAACCGAAGGAATTTGGAAGGGCCCTTTCTGGACGGAAACATATTCCCCCTTTCCCGGATCGAAGAACGCATATTTTAAAGGCGGTACTTCCCGCGCTATGGACGGGTTGACTTTAAAGACCTGTGTAAAGACCACCCGCCCGTCTTTCTTCTCCGTTTTTGAATCGTAGAGGCTTACGCCTTCCTCGAGTTTGAGGGCCGGCATTGTGACAGTGTTAAAGTTGCCTGTCCCCGTCACTTTCGTGGCGAAACGCGCGATCCCCTTGGACTTAAGCCCGCTCATATCTTCTTTTATTTCCACCACAAAAGAACCGACCGCGCCGTTAAAACCCTCCGGCCTGCCCTTTGCCGGCAAAGGGACAACTTTCATCGAGACAGGTTCGGTCTTCATCTCAAGTTTTCTGGATAATTTCCTGCCAAGGTATCCGTTATAAAAATCCTCATTTGCATTCAATAGTTTGGCGTTCTTATCGACCCTTTTAACGATATCGCACACGACATCTGCACGGTCAAGAACAGCTTCTCCCGGTTCGGGAGCGAAAAATGATTTTCCGAAATTCAACACAACATATCTGGTCCCGTTCTTCTCTGTTATGGCGGTCTCGCCTTTCACGAATTTATCCGACACGATGTTCTTGTTCAGTGGTTCGGACACTTTTACGTCCTCGAGGTCCAGCCAATCGCTGTACAGTCTCAGGACCGCCGATATCTTTTCATTGACGTATATCTCTTTCTTCGGCACATCAAGTTCCAGGAATATCCGTTTTGAGATATCGGGTCCGGCAGTGGTTTCTTTCTTCGTTTCCGCGGCCGCAGGAGACTTCGCGCTTTTAGAGACCATAAGTGTGACCGCGTTCGATCTGTAAACATCTCCCTTGTATGGGATCATCAGGGGCCCTATTTGAAATTTGCCCTCCTGGGAAACGCTTATGACATAGGCATGCAGCGTCCTCCCATTTTCTTTGGAAACCCCGGCGTATCTGAATTCTATACCCGGCATGAACGGCATATCCGGCACGGGCATGTCATTTTCATCAGGGAATATCAGTTCTATCCTTGTCTGCCGGCCGGGAGAGATAGAGTTATTTTCAAGCACGGCGTAAAAAGTTCTTTCCGCGGCGTGGCTGGTCAGCGGTAAAAGCAATAAGAAAGAAAAAATAGAACATACCTTTAGTATGTCGTATATCGTATGTCGTATGTCGTGACCCGTGACTCGTGGCTCGCGACTCGCAGCTCGTCGAAAAACGATAAACGAAAAACGATAAACAAACTCTCTCTGCCCTTTGCCCATTACCAGTCCTTCTCCACTTTCTCTTTAAAAGGCGACTCGTCACTCTGTAAAACTTCCTTTGGCGCTTCGCCGTTCCAATAAGAATCTATTACGATACGGCCTTGTCCTTCGGACATCTCTCCGTTGCTCGTGGCTCGGGGCTCGTCGCTCGGGGCTCCTTGTCCTCCGCCTTCTTCACCACTTTCTCCTTGTTCTCCCTGCCCAGCTCCACCACCGGCTCCACCGCCTGCGCCTTCACCAGCCCCTCCACCGCTTTCTCCTTTATCCTTTTTCCTTTCTCCTTCTCCTCCGCCTCCCGCTCCGTCCCCTTTGCCCTCTGCGCCTTGCCCGCCTCCAGCACCTTGCCCAGACTCACTACCTCCCCCTTGGCCCTTGCCACTTGGTCCTTGGCCCTTTCCTTGTCCACCACCAGCGCCAGCCGATCCCGAGCCTGTCGAGGGACCTTGACCTTGCCCACTGCCTTGTCCCTGCCCACCGCCTTGTCCTTGGCCGCTGTCTTGACCTTGGCCTCCGCCCTGACCTTGGCTGCCACCTTGTCCTTGCCCACCACCAGTTCCGCTGCCACCTCCCGTGCCACCGCCGGTTCCTTCACCAGCACCGCCACCTGCTCCACCACCCGATCCTTCCCCTTGGCCCTTGCCACTTGCTCCTTGACCCTCTCCTTGCCCACCACCAGCTCCAGCTGGTCCTGAGCCTGTCGTGGGGCCTTGTCCCTGTCCGCCACCCTGACCTGCGCCCTGCCCAGACCCACCGCCTTGGCCTTGTCCACCGCCCTTGCCTTGGCCGCCGCTTTCGCCTTGACCACCACCTTGGCCCTGGCCACCCCCCGCGCCTTGGCCTCCGCCCTGGCCCTGTCCTTGCCCCTGGCCCTGTCCTTGCCCCCGGCTCTGGCCTTGCCCTTGGCCAGTACCTGCTCCTCCTCCGGCACCACCACCGCCACCACCTTGCGGAGGAGGCGGCGGTTCTTTCTGTCTTTCAAGAAGAGCTATAAGTCTTTTTTCCGCGATCTCATGATTGATTTTAAGTTTTTTATCGTTCCCGTCGATCTCGATGCCTTGTTTATAATAATCAAGCGCTTTTTCGCACAACTCGATCGCTTCTTTCTTGTCCTTTTCCTCTTTTTCTTCGCTCATCCTGTAGTAACTATTCCCTATCGAATAAAGCGAATCCCTTTCAATGGGCATAGCGTTCGTCACGAGAGCTTTTTTGAAATATTCGACGGCCTTATCATATTCACCTTTTTCATAACATATTGCCCCGGCGTTGTAGTTAAAAATATCGGATGTTTCATTTTTCCTCAAAAGCCCCTGATATATTTTGAGCGCCTCGTCATATTTTTTCTGTTTGTAAAGTTTCTTGGCGGAGCTTACGCGTTCCGCGTCGGAGGCGGAAAAAGCCTGGCATGCGGGAAAAACCAGCATAAAAAACAAAATTATGATCAAATTTTTATTTTTCATATAAAAGCCATTATCAGCAAAACCAGCGCGGCACCAAGAAATAGCTGAAACCTCTCTTCATATACCTTCACCATCTCGCCTTTCGTTTCACGTTTTTCCATCTGCGACAATCTTTCCTCGTATAATCTTCGTAAGCCAAGATCTTCCTGCGCCGCACGGACATAGGCCCCGCCGGTCTCGGCGGCGATCTTTTCCAGGGCCTTTTCGTCCAAAGAAGACCTTACCACATTCCCTTTCTCGTCCTTGAGGTAAGTTACACCGCCTTTTTCGTCCGGGACCGGTATAACTTCGCCTTCCGGGGAACCTATACCTATGGCAAAGATCACTATCCCCGCTTTTTTTGCCTCGAGGACAGCTTTGTCAAGATCGCCCGCCGTATTTTCCCCGTCGGTTATCAGGACCAATATTTTATCGCCTCGAGCGGCGCCTTCATAATTTCTCACCGCCTCGTTCACGGCCTCGGCGATCGAGGTCCCGCCCTTCGGTATTGTCCCGACGCGAAGATCGCTCAGCACAAGCTCAAACCCGCTGTGATCAAGGGTTAGAGGACACGCGACGAACGCTTCCCCCGCGAAAGCCATGAGCCCCACTCTGTCGGACCTTATGCTCCTTACAAAATCCATCACGGACTCTTTGGCGAAACCAATACGGTCCGGAACAAGGTCTGTCGCGAGCATGCTTCTCGATGTATCAATGGCGAACATGATATCCAGGCCCTTCGCTTTGTTCTCCTTCCAGAAAAAACCCCATCGCGGCCCGGCCAACGCGACCGCCATCATCGACACGGCAAGAACGATAAAGACCGGCCTCGCGATCTTCATCTTTGACCCGTGATACGGTTCTATTTTTTCAAGAAGTGGCTTTTGAGCGAAACGGAGGAGGAGCTTCTTTCTCCTTTTCCACGCCCAGAGATAAAAGAACGCGAGGACCGGGATGATCCACCATAGATAGGTCAGCATTTTAAAGTCGCCGAATTTCATATTAAGATCGTTGTTAGTTGTTGGTTGTTAGTTTATAGTTGTCGGAACTCACTCCTATTTCGTCTGTCATCCCCGAATGCTTTAATCGGGGATCCACAACTCATGGATTCCCGCTAAAAACATCCGCCTCCGCCAAGGCTACGGCGAGACAGGTGCGGGAATGGCAAGCTGTGTTCACGGTATTTTTCTCAAAAACGTATTCCTCAAAAACTCCTCCACCAACAGAAGCGCCAGCGCCGGAAAAACAAAAAAACCGAAAACGTCCCTGTAATCCTCACGCTCTTTTTCCGATATCTCTACTTTCTCCAGCCTGTTTATCTCATCATAGGCATTTCTCAAAGAACCCATATCGGTCGCACGGAAATAATCTCCTCCGGTGGTGTTGGCGATCTTTTTCAGCGCGTCCTCGTTTATCTCTATTATGACCTCCTTGAACGTCTCGCGCCCGTATTCGTCCTTCACCGGATAAAGCACATGGCCGTCGCTGACCACGCCTACCGTGTAGATCTTGACGCCAAGCGCCCTTGCCGCGTTCGCCGCCGTCATGGGCGAAACCTGCCCGAAATTATTGACCCCGTCGGTAAGAAGCACTATTATCCTGCTTTTCGCTTTCACGTCCTTAAGGGAATTAAGACCGCTCAGGATACCTGAACCGATGGCGGTCCCATCCTTTATCAATCCCACCTTTACCCTTTCAAGTGACCGTAAAAGCCAATCATGGTCGAACGTGAGCGGACACACGATAAAAGCTTCCGCGCCGAAAGCGACAAGCCCGATAAGATCATCGGGACGGGACCTGATGAAATCCCTCGCAACATTACGCGCGGCGTCAATACGACTGAGACGTTTCTTCCCTTCCGTCTCCTCTTTAGGAAGCCGGACAAGGTCCGCCAATCCGATCTTATAATCCTCCGCGAGCATCGTACTCGACGAATCTATAGCGACGATAACTGCGATACCTTCTTTTTTGGCCTTTGCCCCCATGCTTATCTGGGGCCTGGCTATAGCGGCGATGACAAGGACCACGCAAAGAACGCGTACCGCATAAAGCCCGTGATATAAAGCGATCCTCGCGGAATGTTTAAGCTCTTTTACGACAACATTCGATGGAAAGAAAAACCCCTGCCGCGCACCTTTTCGGGCTTTTATCACCGCCAGGACAAAGAAAAGCGGCAGAAGCACTAGTAACCAGGGGTCTTTGAATATCATGCTTGCTAATGCGTTAGAGATTGCTTCGCCCGCCTTCGGCGGTCTCGCAATGACGGCATACACATGTCATTGCGAGGAGCTCGTATATTTTCCGTAAGGCGACGAAGCAATCTCATTCTTATTCCTTTTCTTTTATTTCCCGCGTTCCCTCGATGAACCTTAACGCGGCGTCAACATCCAAGACCGCGGCAGTTTCTTCGGGAAAAGAAGCCGTATATTTCACGAGATCGCACGCCTTTAAAAGGCCGTCCAGATATTTTTTTTGTTCTTCATCGAGCTCCTCAATGGTGTCTATAACTCTCAAAAACTCTTCCGTGGTCATTTCTCCCGATTTCATCCCATACCGTGACCTGATGTACGGGATCATCACCGCGTAAAGTCCCGCGCAAAATTCTTTATATTTACCTTTCTTCGGGAGATCTTTCCCTCTGAGCCCTTTCAGTTCCTCCACCGCGAATTCATAAGGGCTAAGCGCTCTCTTCTTCCTCATTTTCATGATCCAAAAATATATTATCACGAACGGCGTCACCGGCATGACCGCGATAATTATGCCGATCGTCGCCATTATTCTTTTGAATTTCGGCAGGTCCTTCAGCCCTGTTGTTTCAGATATCTTGAATCTCACAAGGCCTTCCCTCTCCCGCGAGCTCTCGCCCTCCTCACCGGCGGTCCCCGCTCCTGACACCACCTCTCCGACAAGCCCTCCGCCGACCTTCACTTTTTCCTTCTTGTATGTCTCGCCTTTCGGGAGAAGGCTTTCAACATTGAGCTTTAACTCGGCCGAACCTGCCTCAACCGGTGTTCCATTACCCGGAACGCGGTATTTCAAAGCAAAAGAAGGAACAACGTACTCTCCGGTCTTATACACCGTAAAAATATATCTTTCCTGTATCATTTGTCCCCTCAAAGTGGGCCTCTCCGCTCTTTCTGCTTTAATTACGGTAAAACCCGCTTTTTCCAATAACTCTTTCACGGCCGGAGACTCTACAATATCAACCGACCTTTTCTCGTCTATAATGAACGTAAGTACCACGGGATCACCTATATGCGCCGACCTTCGGTCCAGTGACACCTTAACGACCACAGGGTGTGTATTTTTAAGAATGCCGGGTAGAACTATCGCAGCAGCCGCGAGCACAATAATTATAAGTACGGATATAAAAATAGTTTTTTTCATTTGTTCCTTTTTTGCAAAGTATTCCATTTACTCACTTGCATCACCATGATGACTCGCCCCCTCACTGTCATTCTGAGGAGTCCTTCGACAAGCTCAGGACGACGAAGAATCTCAAGAGATCCTTCATTCGCTTCGCTCGTTCAGGATGACAGCAGGATTGCCGCTCTTTTTCTTTTCAAATTGCCTACCCTCTCCTCACCTTCCTCTGATCAAAAAAAGATATAAGAGATTCAACGTAAGGCTTGTCGGTACTTATAGTTACGCTATCTATGCTTATAGAGTTAAAAAGCCGTTTTCTCTCGAGCGCTTTCGCGAGGGCTATCGAATTATAATCCCGGCGGACAGAATCGCGGGACGTATCAATAAGAAAATCCTTATCGTCCTCGAGATCGCTCAGACCCACGATACCGACATCCGGCATCGTAAAATCCCGTGGATCGGTGATATTGACGGCGATGATATCGTGGCGCTTGTTCGCGATGGCGAGAGGTTTCTTTAAATTTTCCGCGTAAAAATCCGAGATGATAAAAGTAATAGTGCTTCTCGTCGTGACCTTGGCCAGGTATTCAAGCGCGAGGGGGATATCGGTCCCTTTTCCTTTCGGCTCATGATAAAGAAATTCCCTTATGATCCGCATAACGTGCGTCGGGCCTTTTCTCGGCGGGATGAATTTTTCTATTCTGTCCGTAAAGACTATGAGACCGACCTTATCGTTGTTCCTCACGGCGGAAGCGGCAAGGATCGACGCGACCTCCGCCGCTATATCGCGTTTCAGGCTGCCGGCTGTGCCGAAATACCCGGAACCTGAAGCGTCAAAGAGGAACATGACGGTGAGCTCCCTTTCCTCAATATAGCGCCTGACGTAAGGTCTACCCGTCCGCGCGGTGACGTTCCAGTCGATCATCCGGAGATCGTCACCCACCATATATTCCCTGACCTCGGCGAACTCAAGGCCGCGGCCTTTGAACACGCTTTTATATTCGCCGGCGAATACCTCGGTAACAAGGCGCGAGGTAGATATCTGCACGCGGCGGATCTTGTCGAATATAGCCTGTGGGATAGTTGTTTTTATCATATTTCGTATATCATATGTCGGATAGCGTATGTCGTTGGCACAAAATCCGACCCATCACTGTCATTCTGAGGAGTCCTTCGACAAGCTCAGGACGACGAAGAATCTATAATTTCGAGATCCTTCGCGCCCCTTCGTTCCACTCAGGGCCGCTCAGGATGACACACAAATACTCACCTTGCTCTCTACGCACCACGCACTACGCACCGCTCTACGGTATCGTTATCTTATCGAATATCGTCCTTATCATATCTTCCGGTGTCACGTTCTCGGCTTCAGCCTCGTAACTGGGGATTATCCTGTGCCGGAGGACGTCCTCGCTTATGGACTTGATGTCATGCGGCGTCACATAGCCACGCCCGTCGAGAAAAGCATGGGCTTTGGAAGCTATGACCAGATTTATGCTCGCGCGCGGCGACGCTCCGAGCTTTATGAGCTTCTTAAGGTCCGGAAGGCCGTACTTTTCGGGATAACGCGTAGCAAAAACGATACTTACGATGTATTTTTTCAGTTTTTCGTCGATATATATCTCGTCGACGACCTTTCTCGCGTTAATTATATCTTCCGGGTTTATCACGTGTTTCACGTCTATCTTCTTACTTGTTTCGGCCATCCGTGTGATTATATTGACCTCTTCGTCCTCCACGGGATAACTGATCTTGACCTTGAGCATAAAACGGTCCACCTGCGCTTCCGGAAGCGGATATGTCCCCTCCTGCTCGATAGGGTTCTGCGTAGCGATAACGAGGAACGGCTCCTCGAGTTTGAAACTTTCCTCGCCGATAGTGACCTGCCGCTCCTGCATGGCCTCGAGAAGGGCGCTCTGGACTTTGGCGGGGGCCCTGTTTATCTCGTCCGCGAGTATTATATTGGCGAATATCGGCCCCTTTTTGACGAAGAAGTTCGAGTCTTTCGGATTATATATAAGCGTCCCTATAATGTCCCCCGGCAAAAGGTCCGGCGTGAACTGTATCCTGTGATATCTCGTATTAACGGACTTTGATAAAGTCGTTATCGAAAGGGTCTTGGCAAGACCCGGAACGCTTTCTATAAGTATATGGCCGTTGGCGAGAAAGCCGATCATGAGCCTTTCGAGAAGATATTTCTGCCCAACGATAACGCTTTCCATGTTGGCAAGGATCCTCCCGACAAAAGCGCTTTCTTTTTTGACCTTCTCGTTCATTTTGTCCTTATCGGAAACCATTGGAACCTCCTGTTATTTCGTATTGCGTATTGTGTGATGCGTATTGCGCAGTTGTATGTAGATTACATGGCGAAAATGGGTCTGTCAACGTTGTAGGAGCGAACAACTGTTCATCCCTACATCTTGCATTTACACAATAAATAGATATATTTATATTTATGGGAAAGAAAAAAATCAAAAGAAGGTTCACCCCGAAAGCCGAGATCGAGGAAGCTCCTGTCGAAGTAAAAAAGCCGGTACCCCGCCGCGTTGTGGCGCTCCTGTGCCTGGTTGTTTTTTTGCTCGGGTTCGCGGTCTACGCTAACACTCTTAAGAACGATTTCATCTGGGACGACGAATACCTCATAATCAATAATTCGCAGATAAAAAGCTTCTCCCACCTCGACAACGTCTTCAAGACTTATGTCGGTTACGGCAGCGAGAACATTAACAATTTCTATAGGCCTATACAGGAAATATCCAATATGGTGGACTATTTCCTTTGGGGGCTGAAACCCTTAGGGTTCCACCTTACCAACGTAATACTTCACGCCCTCGTGGGCGTTATGGTCCTATTATTCGTGTCCGCAATAACCGGGAACGTCTTGGCGGGGTTCTTTACGGCGGTCTTTTACTCTATCCATCCCGTCCATTCCGAGGCTGTGGCGTATATAGCGGGCAGGGCCGACTCGCTTTACTCGGTCTTCATGCTCCTTTCGCTCTTATGTTTTGTCTCGTCCGTCAAAGATACGGGGTCCGGCCTCCTGAAAAGAGAAGGCCTGTACCTGCTTTCGCTAACGTTCTTCGTCGTGTCCCTTCTCTCCAAGGAAATGGTAATGGTAATGCCGCTCCTCGTTTTCATGTATCTTTTGATATTTTTCAAGGGGACGGAAGAGAACGATGTTTACAGAACGAACAAGTGGCGGTGGATACCTTACGCGGCGATCATCGTATTTTACGGCATATTACGCGCGACGATCCTTGATTTCTCGAAGATCGCCCCCGCTTCGGCTTTTTTCAAGATACCTTTCATATACAGGATACTCACCTTCTTTAAAACGGTCGCGGTCTATTTCCGGCTCCTTATCTCTCCCTCGGACCTGCACATGGAAAGGGTCATAAATGTATCGAACAGCATTTTCGATCTCGAGGCGCTCCTCTCCCTTCTCATGATGGCCGGCATAATATGGGTTGCGTATAAGGCATACAAGAACAACATGAGGGCGGTGTCTTTCGCGATCATATGGTTCTTCGCGAACCTTCTGCCCGTATCCAACATCTTCCCTATAAACAGTTTTCTCGCAGAACACTGGATATACATGGCATCGATCGGGCCGTTCATGTTGTTGGGCCTCGCGTTCGCCTGGGCATGGGACAAGGTGCCCCAGGGAGGAAGGTCCCTGAAAATTGGGTTGGCCCTAACAGTGGTCTTCCTCGTGTGGTTATACGGAAGCGTCACCGTGGCGCGTAACATGGACTGGAGAAATGAGGTATCTTTTTTCAACAGCACGCTCAAATACCACCCGAATAACGCCAGGCTCTATCTCAACCTCGGAAACACTTATTACGAAAAAGGCGAAGTAGATAAGGCCATAGAACAATACCTGAAGTCCATCAAGATCAATAAAGACTACGCTGTCGCTTACGGGAACATCGGCAGCGCCTACCTCAATAAAAATGATATCGACAACGCGGAAAAATACCTAAAGATCGGCATACAATTAAAGGACGACTACCCAATCGCCCACTATAACCTCGGAATAATATATTTCAAGAAAGGTGTCAATGACGAAGCGCTCAAAGAGTTGAACACGGCGACACGGCAGCTCCCCCAGCTCTACCAGGCGTGGAACATGATGGGCCGCGTCTACCTCAAGATAGGACAACCGGACGCGGCTAAAAAAGCGTTCCAGAAGTCACTTGAGATCCTTCCAAGTCAGGACAATATCCGCGAAATAATCAATAAGTTGGATAAGATACCGCAGAGACCACTGTAACGTCGTACAGCGTGCAGCGTACAGAGTATATCGTATATCGCGAGCAAGAGCATCTGACATCTGACGTTTGCTCACGGCTATCAGCAATCAACTGTCGGCTGTCATTGCGAGCGCGACCACTCGCCAGCTCGTGGTACCCGGCGAAGCAATCTCCAACTCCAAGATTGCTTCGTCGTCGCTACGCTCCTCCTCGCAATGACGTCTCTCGTCCCACATCCTACGCCCCACGTCCAACATCCCCCTCTGCCCTATGCTCTTTGCCACTTTATCCTTTATCCCTTATCCTTTTTCCTTTAACAATATACGACATACTATGTACTATGTACGCTGAACGGCTTTTATTAGAACGCGACGTCGGCTTTGAAGCTCGCGAGGAGGGATTCGTCGACCTCTTCTTCTTCCTTCTTGTCTTTGACTTCCGTACCGATACCAAGAACGGCGCCGTCTTTCTTGGAGTCTTTCATCCACTGTTTCAGTTTGTCTTTCGCGGCGTCGGTGAGATCGACGCAGGCGCTCTTTCTAACTATGCTCTCAACATAGGCCGCCATCACGAAACCAAAGCCTTTTTCGCCCATGACGACTATGTTCCATTCTTTGCTGATGTCCTCGGCGAACCGCTTATTAAAGGAACTATCCATATCTTTCATGACGGCAGTGATCGTGCCAAGATTATCGCCGTACCTTCCGGCCAACATGCCGTGTATGTACGCGCCCGGGTTCGCGCTTGCGCTGACATCGTAATATTCTACACCTTTAACACCCGCCACTCCGGCCGGAGTCTCGGCCGTTTCACCGACGACCACGACCGCTTTATTGGCAGCATTGCAGATGGCCGCGAATTTCTGGAATGAGGCCTCGTTATCCTTTATCGTATCGGCCATGATTACCACCGGGTCGTTCTTGCCGTTACCGAAGGCGCTGGCAGAGAGATTGCCTCTTGTCTCATCGCTCATATATTCAGCGATCCCTTTGGATACGTCGATGATCTCCATTCCTCTGGCGGCAAGTTCTTCTCTCATTTTCGCCACTTCTGCCGTTTCTTTCGCCGGGGCTTCTTTCTGCGCTTCCATCTTGACCTCGGCGGCCTCTTTACCGGCGGGTATGACCTCTTTGGCAAGTTCGGGGCTTACCGTCATCCTCCCCAACATTGTCTCGGGTGATTCATAAGGCATAGTGGCCATAGACGGCACGAGTTCAGCGGGCATTCCCCTAAGCACGTCCTCTCTTCCCATCGCGGCCCTTTCGACAGCCAGACGGGAGGCTGCGGTATCCCTTACATCATTGATCTTGGCCACAACATCACCGGCTTTTTGCTCCGCCTGATCCTTACCCTCTATGACCATCCTGGCCTGAACTTGACCCACAACACCTGCGGCATTTCCTATCTGTTTTAAAGTGATTTCGTCAAAGGCCTGGCCTTTCGCCAATTCTGTCTTCAATTTCTCTGTGGCTTTATCGATATTACTCACAGCGGCGGCAACCATCTTGGGATCCATGTCCGTCTTGAGGGAATCCACTCTATCCAACTCCGCCCCAAGCTGTTCTGTGGCGAACTCCATTATACTGACCGCTTGAGATACCGGCATGGTCTGCATAGTCTCGCTAAGCATAACGCTGTCTTTGTTTAACTGTCCCATACCTGCCATTCTTTCAACAGCACCGAACGCCGACTTGGCATCTATACCGGAACGGCCGAATGTCCCATTGAATGTATCAACGCTTATTCCCGAGCTCTTTAGCATATCATTGAACGTGACATTGTTCTTTATAGTCTTATTCGCCTGTTTCGCGGCGCCGGCCTTATTGATAGTTCCTATGACATCCGCTATGCTATTTTTGAGTGTTTCCATGCCAGGAACTGACGGTACCTTATTCAAGGCCGTTTCAAGAGAATCCACTGCTTCGTCATAATTACCCTGACCTATCTGTTTTTCGGCCCTCGCAAGATATATCGACATATCCATAAGGGCGGACTGGGCCATATCGCTAACGCCTGTCTGTTTGACCTGGGTCACAGTTTCGGCAGTAGCTGCCTTCACCATATCCGGTGAACGTTGTTCGGCCGCCAGTACCGCCCTCGTCTCTTCTGTCTTCGCCGCGGCGGCGGTCATGGCCATGGCGGTTTCTATACGGTTATCGGCCTTATTAACTATGGCGGTATCGATCCCGCTGACACCGGTGACAGAGTTCTGGACATTGGACAAAGCTTCGAACGCAGCCGGATAATCCGCGTCAGCAAGCGCGCTCTCGACACTCTTTATAGCAGGGGAAACAGCATTATTGAAATCTGTCCTGACAGTATCATTAGTTATAGCGGTCTTTATGTCCGCCACATCGGCTATCACCTGATCGAGCGCGACCGATACCTGCGCCGAGGCATTATGCGCGTCCATATTGGCCGACACCACCGCCGCCTGCGCGACCGTGCCGATGCTCTGTCTTACATTCGCTACGGCAGGCGTTTCAGCGGCTTTGACCATCATATCAGCGGCCTTAGCAAGCTGGGCCTGTATGGCCTTATGATTGACCGACGCCGCTGAAGCTTCCACTTTGACGTTGTCAATTATGCCTTTGACTTGTTCGGCCGTGCTCGCCATCGACGTGCCCTGCTGGACCGACGCTTTCAGTTGACCGACAGCGGCTTCGAGAGTTCTGACACCCGCCATCAAGTCTCCACGAGCGCCTATGGAGGACTTATTGGCCGCGGCGGCGATAACGCCAAGAGCACCGCCTATATTCTCCTGTATGGTCTTCGCGGCGTCGGCTTTAACTATGCCGGTACCAGCCGCTGCCGCGACAGCGTTATCTATCTTAATTATGTTTTCACGCACCGCGCCAAAATTACCCTGAGCCATAGCCGCTCCCATACCGCTCTTTACATTAACCAGGACGTCCGCACCCATCGCCGTTTCCACAACAGGCGACGTCACGAGGTTATTTATCGCATTAGATATCTCCGCATTACCGGCGGCAACGTCGGCCCTCGCGGCATTGGCCGAAACCTGCGATACATTGCTGACGCCGGTCTTGAGCGCGTCTATCGCAGGCGTAATAGCCGCGGGCGATACTGCGGCAACTTTTTCAAGCTGGGCATTCAAGTTATCCATTCTCGTCTGCAAAGCAACGTGATCGCCCCTGCCCGCCGCCTCAACAACCCTACCGGCCGCCGTCTTTACCGAGTCAGCGTTAGCGGGAGTTATAGTACCGTTCATGACAGCATTCGAAACCGCGCCGGCCATATCAACCGAAGCGTTGATAGCGGACATGTTCGCCGCCGCGGCCTCTCCCCTGATAGCCGTATCTACCGAGGCCATGGCTTTACCGGCAACGGCGCTGTCCATCTTCGCGAGTTCCGTACGGGCTGCTACAAAGTCGTTATTCATGACCGCGTTAACGGCGCCGGACACAGGCGTTTCTATCCCGGCCAAAACCGCCGAAGACGCGAGCTGGGCCACATCGGCTTTCGCCGTAGCCATGGCGGCATTCTGCATAGTCGATATAGCTCCGGCTATCTCTCTCCTTACATTTGTCACAGCAGGATTGGCCGCAAGCGAAGGATTATTAGCCACCGCTTCGGTCATAAGAGAGGCCGCGTTCTTCATTTCCGTAGCGGCACCGGCAAAGTCCTGTTTCGACGCGGCGGACACGGCGCCGTTCATATTGCCAAGGGCCTCAGCTATCTTACCTTTTGCTCCTTCCGCGTTCATCCCGGTAAGGCCGGCGACCGCGAACTGCATGGCAGGCATAGCAGCGTTCGTTCTAACAACGGTATCGAGCATCTTGGCCTGGGCGACGTTGGCTTCGGTCCGCGTGACAGCCTGCACTGAACGGGCGACCTTGCCTATTTCGGTCCTCATACCGCCTATCTGGGTATTCACATCAGCAACTTGAGCATCGGTAAGAACGTTAGCCTGCACCGTACCGGCGATAGCGTTCTCGGCCGCGTTAACCGCTTTTACGGCATCGGCAAGATGCATATCCGCCGCAGCGTAATCACCTGTGTTGACGGCTTCCATAGCTTTGTTCATGCTCGTATTGATATTCGTCCTGAGGTCCTGGCTTATGTTGTTAGTCCCGAGTTTCTGGTCAATATTATTCGCCAAGTTGTTTGCCAACACATTCATCCCTGTGACCGACGCGGATACATTTGCTTTGGCGTCGACTTTCGCGGCGTCGGCAACAGACTGGGCCGTCTGAACGATGGCGCCTGTCGCCGCCTGATGATCGACGACCGCTCCCTGTTTGACCTCGCCCATCGCCAGAGCACCAGCAAGGATATTACCGGCCACAACAAGCTTCGCTCCCGCTGTCTGGAAATCGGCGGTTTTGCCGGCTTCGACTTTTATGGCGTTCTGTACGTCCTCGACAGTCGTTCTTATCGATTCGGCTTTCGACTGGGCAATGCCTGACGCCTTATTGAACTTCTCCGCTGCGTTGGTAAGAGCATTATTACTGTTAAGCGCGGCAGATGTCATGACGTTGCTTTCGGCTTTCTGCAGATTTGTCTCGAGTCTAGCAAGATCTGTCTTGAGCTCACCAAAGGCAGATCTCACGCTTTCAACCTTGCTCGCATTAGCTTCGTTGGATACCTCGCTAACAACGGCGTCTACTTTCGAAATAGCGTTATTGACCGCCGCTATAGCCGCTTCGGTCCCTTTGAAGTTCTCGGACACAACGACTCCCGCCATGTCCTTTATCATAGACGCGAAATTGAACATAACACTCGCGGCATCCATTTTGGTATTCGACATTGCCGAAGACAAGTCCGCCATGGCGTTGGCCATCAGGGTAACGCTTTCCGCGGATATGGCCTTTCCTTTATTGCTTTCCAGCCTCATCTCGGACACTTTCGCGCTCACAACACCGCAAACCTCTGCCACTTTATCGGCGATATTACCCATGGTCACGTTATCAGCTTCAACGGCGACCCCGACAGCGGACAGGGCATTAACAGCCGAAGCGGCAGATGCCAATTCATTGGCTGCTGTTTTTACCGTTACCGCTATCCCGCTCATCAGTTTGACCGAGTTCGTAAGGACCGTGCCCAGCGACTCTTTTATCTCACCTTTCAGATCAACCGACACATCCGCTACCGCCGACACGGCTGAAACGGCACCCGCGACATTGGCCATGATGTCCGCTTTGGCCGCGCTACCCAAGGTAACGGCTTTTTCCGTGACGTTCCTGAGCGCACCCACCGTATCAGTTACAGCGGCCTTAACTTCTTCGGTCGCAGCCATCGCTGTCTTATCCACGGCGCCCGATACCGCTATATTAATACCCTGCGCGACCGTCCTGACAGCCGAAGCGGTAGCGACAGCGTTATTCTTATTAACCTCGGCTTTAGCGAGTATTCCGGCCATGCCGCCGAGAATGGATGTTATCTTCTGGGCCGAGGCCGCCAAGGTCTTGCTATCCATCTTGGAGGCGAACTGGATACATGCCTGAGCCAATACGGTCACGTCCTTCGTCGATACCCTGTTCTCTTTCACAGCACTCTCAAGCGTTGTTATGCCTCTTTCCGCAACGACATTGGTATCCGCGCCCAGCCTGCCAAGAACATCGACCGCGGCACCTATGGACGCAACAGAGGATATATCACCCCTCCGCACCACACCATCAAGTACCGACACAAGACCTGTCGCTGCTCTGGATACATCCTCACGCGCCTTTGCCACATCAGCGCCGGTCACCCCTTGTGAAACCGCTCTGTCGAACGCAGCCGCGTAGTTATTCAACGCGTTCGCGTAATTATTTATGGCCTGCGCCGCCGCGCCGGGTGTCATCTTGCCAGCGGTCACCGCCGCGCTTATATCGCCTATCTTCGCATTGATCGCAGAGATCCCGTCCGAGATATCGGCCGCGACGCTCACCGCGGGCACTTCCACGAGTTTAGCCGAAGACGCCCACATCTTAGTGCTGTCGGCAAGCGCGATACTGTCGCTCAATGTGACCGACACATTCCCGAGCTTCAGCGCCTCAGCCGCGCCGAGCAGGTTCTGCACCACCGGCGACGCGAGCGCTTTGTCCGCCGCGCTTACAGCCTGAGCCTGCGGCGTGCTGACGCTGAGCCCGGTGCCGAGCGGTGTGACGGCAGCGCTTGGGGTGACGATGCCAGGCATCACTGCAGCAGGTGTAGTTACAGGTGCTTTTTCAGCACCGGCAGTCTGTCGCAACACCTTAACTTCAGCAGCCTGTCGATTATCTATATTCCCATTCCATGTTTTCATAGCATCCCCAAATATCTCGTTCGCCGAACTAATATTACCGCTCTGTACGTTCTTTATGACATCGGCTTTTTCTGTCGGAGTAAGATAAGAATTAGACGCATCCAAGTTAAACACAAAATCTACCTGTCCCTGCATCCTTCTGAACTGTTCAGCCTTGGCGTCAACACCTTTGACACCGACCCTGTACAACAACTGACCAAGGTTACTTGAAGGGCCTTCACCGTAAACGATGAAATGTATACCTTCTATGCCCTTAGCACCTCCCATCCCCTTATTAGCAGCCTTCAAAACATCACCGGCGAAGTCAGCACCTTCACCCAAGCCGCAAACAATATGTATGTCTCCCTTATTGACACCCTTACCATCCTTACAATAGCTATCCGCGAACTCATTCGCCGTATCATGGATATTCCCCCTGCCTCCCAACATCTCTTTCACCTGTTCGGCCTCTGCGCGCGTTCCTACCGCGAATATTGTGACACAATTTGCCTTATTTATTTCGCTCCCCGGCTTAACATTCTGATCTCCCTTGATCGTAGACTGATCAACAAGACTATTAACAATAGTCTTAACAGTTTCGACTTTCTGTACTCCTTCTGCCCCATAATGGGTCCCGACCACTGTACCGTCACGCGTCGGACCATCATATATCAATTCGCTTGCGCGTATCGTGTGCACTTCCACACCGCGTTCCTTCAACGTAGCCTGTACTCCTTCATTGGTGCCACCAAACGCCATAAATATGTCTCTACCCTTTCCTCCTTCCGCGTACCGTGACGTACTATTTATGTAGTCAAAGGCTCCATTCACGCTTATTGACTTATCAACGATGGAACTCATCGCACAGTCATATATCGCCTCGGTCGTCATACGTTGTTCGCCACCATACACTCCCACCATGAGCGCCATCATCGAATTTTTGAAGTGCGTGTTTTCAAGTTTAGCACCGTTTGCCTTGATTAAATGATAATCCGTTGCCAGCACTTTTCCATTTACTTCAGTTGTCCCTGCATACGCGAACCCTTCCTTAACACCTTCGGTAGCATGTATCTTAAGACCGGCGTCTATCATCCCATTCAACATGGCCCTGTCAACTTTGCCGGACTCGCCAAGTTTGGTCTCAACACTTTTGACTATCGCCTCTCTGGTCCCGACAGGGTCTGTGGCAAAATCGAAGTTGCGCGTTCCTTCCTGACGAACGATATTGCCTTTTTCTCCTTCCGCTTTTATTTCTCTGGCTACCTGCGTCGCAGCATTGATATATTTACCAAAAGTCTGTAATTCGCTCTTACCTACGGCGGTTTCACTAAATTTAAAGCCGGAAGATATAACCAAGCTCACTTGCTGCAGAACAGCTTCGCCTTCATCTACGCTTAAACCCGTCGCTTTTTCAAGGAACCCTGTTCTCTGTACGGCATGCTGCAACATAGTGGGTGTATCCATGATCAAGATACCGCTGAAAGTACCGTCCTTCATCTGTTGCTTCAATCCTTCGTAGGTAATGTTCTTATTTCCGGCCAAGACCTTAATATCGGTCTCACCTTCAAACCTAACAATACTGAATCCCTTACCTTCGGTCGCCTTCGCAATAGCTTCTATGAACGTCGATCCTGCTTTGATATCCTGGACCAGATACTGCTGAGAAGTGGTAAGTATGTGTTTCATTGTGCCAAGCTTACCGGTCATATCGGCCGCGGTTACAAGAGAGAACAGCGTGCCGCCTATTACGTTGGATTTACCTCCACAACACGCAAATAGTTCAAAAACACCTTTGCTGGAACTGTCCAGATTTACCAGGTCCGCCCAGCCTTTCGAGATTGCTACTGTCATACCATTGACCTGCTCTTTATCTAACACGCGCAGATCGTTGACTCCTTTTGCGCCATCAGCGCTCTTGATTATTTCCTGCATAGCAGCTTTTTGGATAAGAAGCGACATTTCGGTCGCGCCAAGATCGCGTGGCGCGCTTCCCGGCACCTTCATATCCTGAAGTGATGCCATCAACTGTTGACTAATGTTAGCATCTCTTGCCGAAGCCAACTTGACAACTTCTTGTCCAAACTGTGCGGAACGTATTTCTCCGGCATCAAGCTTGGTCTGTATTTCACTCTTAAACGATTCTAATTCGCTTGTCGCACTCTTCATTACATTATCGAGTTTTGATCCTTCCGGCAGGTTATATTTCAGCTGCGTTACTCCTTCTATCTTCCCACCTTCCCCTATTTTCATAGAGGCCGTAATACTTGCCCCATCTGCCGACAACCTGAATGACACCAACTGTTCTCCAAAGCTCTTCTGCCACTGGCTTGCCAGAGACTTCTGGGCAATTTCTGCCATTACAGGATTATCAGCATACTTAACATTGAGCTGTTCCTTAACCGCCTCAAAAACTTTTGCCCTATTATCAAATTGTTCCATCTTGGCCGTATCTTTACCACAAACCTCCTTTACAGAGCTTGATATTGTGTCTTTGACTTCCGCTCCGACCTTAGCTTCAACAAGCTTGGCTTCAATCTTTCCCGCCCCAAGTTCTAATACACCCTGCAAGCTTATGTTATTCGGAATAATGAAGTTCAGCGCCCAGCTGAAGAACGTAACCGCAAACTCTGAAAGTCCTACACCAGTCGCTTTTTCCGCTGCCTTTAACGCGTCCTTATTAGCGATAAGCTCCAGCCCCTTATTGATAGCAGCCACTCTAATAACCATGCTTAAATCTGATACACCAACGTAATGGAACAATCGCTGTAAGGCGACGCCTCTCTGGGCCGCGGCAACACCTTCTTTTCCCGCAACCGCTTGCCCACCGGCGAACAAGCCTACGAATGTTTGCATGAACGCACCTTCCTGGAACCCGCGAACAGCGGTCTCGGCAAGCTCAACAAGGCCTCCTCTGGTAAACACATTTCTCCCACCTTCGGTCATACCAAGCGCACCCAAAACACCATATTTCTGGATATTATTAAAATACCCGCCGGCAAGGTTGAACATTACGCTTACTCTTACCCATTGGATGCTTCCCGCAAGCATGTAGTGGAGATTGCCAAAGCCCGCGCTCTGAGAAGCGACCCTGACGAAGTTGCTCCAACCACCGGCTATAGACCTTCCAACCGCGGTCAATCCCGGAACACCTTTTACTCCCTGGGCACCTTGCTGGACATAACTCGTCGCCTTGCTGCCCATATCGCTCAGCTTAGCAAGCCCCAGAGGTGAAACAACATATGCGGCAAAGAAACCTAAAAGAACACCCTGCCCAAAGCTTACAAGAAGAGATCCTGGGAGAGATTTTGCACCCTGCGCACCCAACACAATAGCATCCGTGGCCGCAAAGGTCAGACCGCCGGCCAATCCGCTTAAGGCAAATGTTTTCGCAATAGCCAAATTGGCTTTCGAGAAAGTCGACGCAAGATTGCCGAAAGAAACAGGTGTCGGGGTCTGGGCGGCCAAAGCCCTAAAGCTTGAAACAGCTATCACACCCAATATTGCGCCTTTTACCAGGTCACCGATAAGCACGCCACCATTGATCCCATCCAACACACCTCTTCCAGCGGCAATATTCTGTATGATCCGCGCACCATGATTAGCCGCCGTATAAGTGATACTCCCGGCGACCGTCCCGATCGCATATTGCGTGGTCTTTCCTAATTCCGCGAACTTGCTCGCCCATCCTGAAACCTTAGAGAAGGTAGAGAGTATCCCTAAAGCCGCCGCGAATGTGGCTCCTTGATAGAGACCTTCGCCAAAAGACTTGAATATGCCACTATCGATATCATACGGTTTCTCTTTGCTTGTCAGCACCCCATCAGAAAGACCGGCGCTGATATCCTTACCCCTCTTTAAGTTGTCAACCATCTTAAAGCCTACATACGTGGCACTACTGATCACGGCATATATCACAGCCCCCTTGATAACACTTGTCAAAAGCGCGGCAGTTGAGAATGCGGCTCCCGCTCCCAATCCTCCAGTAGCAATAGAAACTATGACAGCAAGAGCGACAACGACCGCGCAAGTCACTTTTGTGCTATTCTTGTCCCACCATGTAAGCCGTGTGCCGTTTTCTCCGTACCACGACTGAATATCATTCATCCTGTTCTGAACAGTCGCTTTTACCTCGTTCGAGGTCAACATATTTTTGACCAACTCGCCAAAGGCCCCTTTAGAGGAAAGGTCCTTTATCCCGGACGCGCCAAGAACCTCAATTATTGCATCCCTTACCCCTTCCCTGTCCTTGAACTTCGTGGCCTGACCAATGAAATTGTCACCTGCCACGGCCACTTGTATCAGATTAGCGAGGTCCGCGTTAGAAGACATTGCTTTAGCCAATTCACCTGTCTTCGCCTCGTCGGACCCGTAAATAAGATACGCATCTTTTATACCAAGTTCTTTGGCCAGGCTGACAAGAGCATCTTTCTTCTCCGTGCTCATATTTGCCGCCTGCAACGCCGGTGTCGCGTTGCGTATGACCTGCAATCCACCTTCCGCGGCAAGAACATTCCCGATAGCCATGTTAGCCTTGACGCTGTCTATACTTCCCTGGAGATGCGCTATATCGGCAGATTCATACATGCGCCCACCCAATATATCCATCGAAGTGGTCTCAAGTTTTGCGACTTCTTCGCCGACCTTGCTCCTCCAAACATCAATGTTCATGAGCGTGATCGTCTTACCGTCACCTATCTTGCTCAAAACGAACATGTCGGTCGCCTTGTACACTTCTCTACCGCACAGTTCAAATGACTTGCCGCTCTTATTCTCAAACGAGATCACTGATCCTTCGGTGAACACGACCTGATCATTCTGGATCGCCACCTTGGCCGAATGATAGTTCTTGCCGGCCGACTTGCCTTCGGCATCAAGAATAGGACCGGTAGTAACGCTCATAACACCCTTTTCATCGACAGTCGCGCTCAACACATTCGCTCTTGAAGGCCCGGTCGCTTTACCGCCACCCTCACCACCGCTTTGGAACTCACCCTTCGTCCCTACCACAAGCGAAGAGCCATTTATAATGGTCATGAGTCCGCTTTCTATGCTCATCTTCCCGCCGGCGATGGTAATGACCGCGCCTTTATCGAGGGTAAAAGCCGTTTGCCCGTCCGTCCTCAACCACGAAACGCTTTCTTTCAGCGCAAGTTTCCCGCCGCTTAGAAGTTCGAATTTGACTTCTTTGGTCGACAGCGAGAGACTCCCGGAATCTATCATCTTCTGGCCTATTAAGGTCGCTGGGATATTTTCGCCTTTAAAGGACAAGGTGGTATCGACCTTGCTGGTCTTACTATCTTTCGCCAAGGTCAGGACCGCGGAAACTCCAGCGAACTTTACATCCACAGAAACCGCGTCCTTCTTGCCTTCGAACAGGGCATTGGTCCCGGAAATGATACTGGCCCTTACTTCAGCGCTCTGTCCTTTAAAGATAGCTCCTACGCCTTCAATCACCGTGAACCTGTTAAGAAGATCATCCACGGAAGCGCTGTTACCGAACTGAGCCGCATTCACCATATCTGTTCTCGTAACTCCAAATTTATTACAGAGAACGCCAAAAGTCTCACCTGTTGGGGAGACTTCACTCATACGGCCGGCTATTTGATCAAGTTTTTCTATAGCGGTTATCTTGGCGGATATGCTATTAAGGGTATCAAAGTTCTTCAAAAGAACAGCATTCCTAATATCGTCCTTCTTCACACCTTTGAACGCCAATGCGCTACCCATGGACATGTTATCCAGGTTCTTGAGCGATCCCTTGTCCCAGCTACCCGCGATCTGATCAAGCTTTTTAAGTGTATCCGCTTTGGAAAGGACTTCTTTCATACCCTTGACATTGCCAGTGGAGGCCATTATTAATAAGGTGTCTTTTTTCATATCAAGTAACTTACCAATAGAAAGTTCCTTACCCACAAGGTTCGACAATGTCTTAGCATCATATTCACCAACAAGCGAATTGAATTGTTTAATAGTATCTATCATGCTCAGCGTAGCCGATACCTTGTCCATGTTCTTGCCGTTCGCAAGAGAATCCACAAGACCATCACACGAAAGGAGATTTTTGTCATTTTTTGCACACGTGTTCAGGATATCCCCTACGGTCTGCTCTTTGCCTGACTTTTGGTCTATCCACTGCTGTTGTATGTTAGTATCTTTTGTAATAGCCTGTGTCAACTCATCTATCCGGACGTCAAGCGCGACAAGCTCTTGCTGTTTAGATTTCAGTTCCTTCTTTACGTCTTCTATCCTGGCTGAGTAGGCGTCGAAATCATCCGGCCTCATCGCATAAGATGGCGTTTCCTTGGCCGCTGATATCATCGACTGCAGTTGTTTTATCTGGTCTGTCGCAGTTGTCTTTTTCACATTAAGATCTGACAACGCTTTCTGATTGTCCTGCAATCTGCCAAGAGCCGCCTTCAAATCATCAGATGTCACGGCGATCTTGTTCAGATTGGTGGTTTTCTCACCCATAATAGTACTTAGTGCTTTTTCAACACCAGCCTTGCCCGCAATGGCTTTATTGTCTTTATCAAAAGCGATGGTCACCTCTTTACCACCGACGGTGAACTTCATATAGTTCACTGCGCTCAAGGTCTTGCTATCTACCAATCCTTGTTTTATGAAGAGTTCGTTGCCTGACTTCTCAAAGGTAGTGACACTCCGCACCTTAAGAGTCAATCCATCATCCGATCTCTTTTCCGTCACCTGTTCACCATAAATCTTAGCGGTGCTAAGTTTACTCATAAGTCCTTCGTCACAAAGGACCTTGCCGGTCTTCACGTCATAAGCGACCAGCTTGTCAATCCCTTTAACCGCAACGATGCCTATCTCCCCGCTAACACCTTTTATGCTAATATCGTAAGTTGTCTGAGCTTTTCCACCTGTCACCGCATCGCCGGCCTTAGTATAGATGGTCATTGTCGCCATGCCCGCGGTAGTTTCCACCTTCCGCGTTTGTACCATCATCCCGGAAATAAGCTGTTGCCCTTCTTTGTTGCAGAGTATCACTGATCCCGCCGTTATCACCAATCCCTTGGTGTCATCCCTAAGGCCATTGACATAGGTCATTGTGATGCCTTTATCGGTCAATCCTATCTTGATCCCGTTTTGGGCATAATTTACTATCATGAACGCGGCTTGCAGTGTTGTCATCTTACCCGTACCAAGATATTCCGGCGCTTTTTCAGCAACACCTTTGGCAAGAGAAACGTCAATAGAGTTCAGTTCTTTTATCAAGCTCCCGAACGAAGCCTTATCAAGCTTCCCATTAGCACCGAACATCTTATCCATCGAGCACAACATCATAGCAGCCTGCAATGTGGATACCTTGCCATCCGTGAACCTGCCTATAGCACCAACGAAAGACTCCACATCTGTTTTTGCCAGATTCTCAAACCTGGTCATCATGCTTGCACTGAGTTGATTGCTACTATCAAAGAATGAGTCCGCCTGCGCAAGCGTACACGCCGCCTGGAGGAGCGACATAGGTTCACCGGTAAGTTTGCCGGCAGCGGACGCGAAACGCTGGGCGTCGGAGACGCTCATCTTGTTCATCCTGTCGACCATCACGGCGAGGGTCTTCTTGTCCGCGCCGATGGAGATCATGGTGAACACGGCTTCCATGGCGCTCATCTTGCCGCTCGCGGTGAACTTGCCGGCCGCCGCGGCGAACTTGTCGGCTTCGGCGCGCGTAAAGCTCTCTATCTTCGCGACGAGCGCGTTGAACGCTTTGGCGTCGATGACGCTCGGTTTGTTCTTCATGTAGAGGTTCCCCTGCTGGGCGAGCATGATGGCGCCCTGCGCGAGGCCGAGTTTGCCGCTATCGGTGAATTTGCCGAGCGCGTCGCACCACTTCTGGGCGTCGGAGCGCGTCATCCTGTCGAGACGGGCTACGATAGTGTCGAACGAAGCGCGGTCAAGCGTGCATCCCATTATGGCGCACTGCAGGAGGTCCATCTTCGTCTTGCCATCCGCCGAGAACTTTGTACCCATGGCCGCCTGCATCCTCACGGCGTCCGCCCTCGAGAAACCGGCAAGCTGGCGGTTCATGGCATTAAGCTGGGCCCTGTCGAGCGTGCCGTTCTTGAAGTTATCCGGCGAGGAAGCGATCATGAGCGCCACCTGAGCGGTCGAAATGAACCCGGCATCGGTGAACCGGCTTATCGCGAACTGCCGTTTCAGAACGTCCCTTGACGAGAGCTGCCCAAGGCCGTTCACGACCTGCCCGAACTTGGCACCGTCGAGCGAAGTGCCCTTCCAGATATCCAGATTGCACATCGTCATGAGCGCATCCATTCTCGACAACGACTTTACGCCGCCCGATAGTTTGGAGCCGGCGGCCGACATGAATTTCGAGAGTGACGCGCTGTCCATCGACAGTATCTTGGCGATAAACTTCTGTTTGTCCGCCGAAGACATACCGCTCAGCATTGAAGCGGCCTGTTCCTCGCTGACATTTATGCCGAGCCCTCCAAGCACCGTGGCAACGTCTTTCGCCACGCTCGGAGCGGCACCGGCCACCGGTTTCTTCTCTTCGGACACGGCCATGACCTGTACCGGCTGGCTGATAACGGCCTTGACCTGCGAATAAACGGTCACCGTCGTAACACCAAGCGGACCGAATGTAGAACCAACGATATTCGCCGCGCTCTTCGACATATAATTCTTAAGAACGTCCGCCATCGCGCCGACCACGGTTTTGCCTTCACCGAACGCGCTCATGATCTCTGACGCGGCGGCTTTGATCTTCGAATCAATGTCGCGCGAGACACCGGAAGGTTTAAACGCTTTGTCGAGCCCGGCCGCGAGATCAGAAAGCTGGGAGAACGCCCCTGCCTTGACGGAGAATGTGCCGGCTTTGCCGAGGTCCTCCGTTATCAGAGAAGCGACGCCTTCAATGAACGATCCGAGTTCGGCGCTCATCGTGAGCCTGTCCTCACCCGAAGCTACCCGCGCCATGCCGAGGCAGGAAACGATATTAAGCGCGGCGGACACTTTTTCATCCCTTTGCATTGAGCCCGCCGCCTTAATGAAAGCCCCCGTGAAGAGGGCCAACGCGTCTTTAAGTTCCACGCCCTTCTCGCGCATACCGGCAAGTTCGTGCATGATCTGGCCGATGACCTCTATCCTCTCGCCCGCGGTCTTCGCGGAAACGAGCCTCGTCGCCAGTTCGGCCACGCTGACACGCGCGATCGACGCATCGAATTTCTTTTCACCGGCGAGTTCCATGACAGCGTTCTTGAGGCCTTCGGCTTCGGGCATTAGAACGGCCAGTTCTCCACTCATGGCCATCTGCATCACCATCGCGGGATTACCCGTAAGCATGGCATTCACTGTGGAACCGAAGACCACCGCGTATGCGCTGGCTTCGGGCGTCTCAGCGCCGATCGGGGCCTGTATAAGTGTTAGACCCGGCACTATACCGCCGAAGCTGCGCGCCGCGGTCCATCCGGCCGACTGTGACACTACTACCATCTGGCCGCTCTTCTGGCTCATAACGCTAACCGCGCGCACACCGTAGGGAGTGAGCATACCGAGAAGAGCCGTCATGGACATCTGGTCCATAGCCAACGTCTTCGGCAGAGCGTTGAGTACGGCGTTGACCCTGACATTGATGGCACTTGTGATCTCTGTCCTCACGACATCGTTCTGCAATTTCGCGAGCGTGGTCTGCATCTTTGCTATCGGCAGGGTCTGTAGTATCTTGTCGCCCATCTGCACTCTCACAGCGCCGTAAATGTCGACCCTGCCCGCGCTAAGTATGCTGGCTATGACCACCGCTCCGCCCGCCGAAGCCCAGATGATATTCACACCGGCCGCCGCGGCGTCGAGGCCCCTCAACGTCGAGACGAACTGGAGGAACGTCCCCGTAGAGGTCACTTCGGCAGCTGCCACGCGGACTGCCACTTCCGCCACGCCTTTCGCCTTTTCAGACCATGCCACAACGCCCGCCGTCACCGTGCCTACAGCCACCTCCTGCATGACAAGCGCGCCTTTTTGGCCTTCGCCCCTCAGCATTATCTCGCCTTTTTCAGTGACACGGAACGTTATCGTCCCGGTCTCGCCTACGCCTATATTGATCTCGGTCGCTCCTTCACGGATGAGTCCTTCGACCGAGGAAATGATCCCTGTGATCCCGGTAACACCCGTTGGGGTAACTATCTCCCTCGACAGCGCCAGTCTTGACAACGTATTCACATTGAACACCTGCGGATTGAGCCCGCCGGCGAGAATATTCGCGGTGACCGACACGATCTGTATGGTCTTGCCCTCATCTGCCTTCAACGATACTGACACCGTGGCCTTCCCGCCTTCATCTCTCTTTACCTGCAGTATCTTATCGCCAACTTCCAGTCTTATCGTCACGGGCAATTTTGTTTCACCGAACACCGTATTGGTCTGAACGATGAAGTTCTCGGCGGTCGTCTCGGCGAGGACAGGGAGTTTTGCGGCAAGTTTATTGACGTCCCCGACGGGTACCGGTTTCTCGGCCGTGCCGCTCACGCTGATAGCCGCCTTATCGTTCCTGAGACTGACGGTCACAAGACCCTGCGCGGCCGTGATATCCATGAAAGTGCCTTCACTCAGAGTGACGCCTTCGGCTCCGCTGATGCCGGTCACGGACACTTCCGCGCCGGTCTCGGCCGATATCTTCGCGACGGCGGCCTGTAACGGGCTGAACCCTTTAGTCTCAAGGAGCGAGCCAAGTTGCGTAATAAGTCCCGCCTTGAGCGACGCTCCCAGACCGCCGGAAACGGTGACGGTTTTCTCGCCTTCCGCGACCGTCACTTTGAATCCCGCCGCGCCGACGGAAACTGTGACCGCGCGGCCCTTGTCGGCCTTTGAGAGCGTGACCTCGGCGCCGGTCTCGGTCTTTATCAATACGGCCGCTTCCTCAAGTTTTCCTGCGCTTATGAGCTGTTCGGCTTTGGCCGTTACACCCGCGCTCAAAGGCGTCTTGACACCCGCCAAGCTGACCTCGGCGCCGGCGATATTCACCGAAACTGTCTTTGTCTCACCGGCCGCCGCGGGAGCGCTACTTACCGCGGAGGTCTTAAGTTCCCCTTCTTTCACCGGCGTGGTGACCTCTCCGGGCTTCGTGGTAGGCGCTTTCCCTTCCAGCACCTGCGTGATGGACGCGCCGGCGAGTTCGCCCAATCCGCCGCTTATCTCAGACACACCGGCCTCGGTAACACGCCTGACGGTCTCGCCCTTGGTCTCGCTCACACCGATGCCGATCTTTACTCCCGGCGTTTCCACGGTCAGCGCAAGCTCGGCCGTCTCGCCGCCGAGCATCTTTCTCAACACCTCCACGGTGCCTTTATCACCGCGTTTCACGCCCTCGGCAAGACCCGGCAGGGCCGCCTCGAGTTTCGCGAGAAGGCCTTCCGTGATCTTGCCTTCGGAAACGAGTTTCGCGCCTCCCATGGAAACGATCGCTTTCTCCATGTCCTTATTTATGATGATCTCATATTTGAAAAGGGAGAGCTGTTCAGTTCCGATAAAGCGGAGTTCCCCGCCAATCTCGCTCTGGAGGGCCCTAAGCACAGGCACCAGCCCTTCGCCTCTCATACCGGCGAGTATCTCCTCGACCTTGCCCTTAGCGATGGCCGCGCCTTCGGCACCCGCGCCGGCGATCGTCACGGCGAATTCTTTTCCGCCCTCGAAACCGGCTATGATGACGCCGCCTTCGGCCTGCCGCACCACAACGGCACTCTGGGCGAACACATCCACACGGCCGGAAACGGTAAGCGCCTTAAGAAGGCCTTCAGCCGAGAGGCCTTCGGCCTTCAGTTTACCCGCGCCCTCGGCAAGTTTGGTAATATCGAGCTGGACGCCTTTCATGATAAGTACGCCTTCCTTACCCAGATCGATCTTGACGGCCGTCACTTGCCCGGCAGGACCCCGCACGACCTCTACCGCCTTTTCCCCGAATATCTGTTTAAGCTGAGCTTCGGCGGCGGCCACTTTCGCTTCGGTCGTTACCGGCACCTGTTTGTTTATGGCCTTCGCCACATCTTCTTCGGAGACCGTCACGCCTTCGCTCACGAACCTTTCTTTTCCGGCCTCGACACGCACGACCTGCTCGAAGCCTTTCGCCACGCCGATACCTATCTTTTCACCAAGGCGCTCATAAGTGAACGCTACTTTTTCAGCGCCACCCACACCGAGTTTCGAACGGAGAGCGTCTATGACACCCGTATCTCCGCTCCTTACGGCCTCCATAAGTCCGGGCAGTTCGTTCATCATCGAACGTATGGTATTTCCGGAAAGTTCTTTTCCGCTTATTTCGAGACGCGCGCCGCCTTCGGAGACGATGACCTTCTCTATGCCTTCTTTGCTTATCGAGGCCTTTATCTCGAACGCCGCGAGGTTCCTGTCCTTGATCGTTATATCTATTTCGCCGCCGGCCGATTTGAATAGATCGCGAAGAGCACCGAGAAGTTCGCCTTTTCCTTCGGACCTGAGCGCCGTTATAACACCCTGTATAGAGACCATTGTCACTTCGCCCGCCGCTCCGGTGACCTTGAGCGAGAACTCATTCCCACCCACGATCCCGACCACCGCCGCGCCGGACTCCGTCGCGGAGACAACGACCACATTCTCGGCCCCCGTATCAACCTTAAGAATGGACACTATCTTTTCTACCGTATACCCTTTCTTGAGATATTCCTCAATACTCGCGAGAGAAGAGAGCTTCAGATCATATCCACCAAGTTCTATCGTAAGCCCCGGCAGGGACAAAGTGGCAGCCGTTATCCTTCCCTCGGCTGATGTGGTCATCTTGAGGTTCTCACCGAACTTCTCCTCAGGTGTCAGGGCTTTTGTCTCTACAGGCATCTCTTTTGTAAGCTCTTTCTTCAGCATCTCCGCGTGAGCTTTGTCTTCTTCGGTCGCGAACCTGCCGACGCTTACCCTGCCACCGGTCAGCCACAATACCAGTTTTTCCTCGCCTTTCTCGCTGACGGTCACGACCTTAACGTTCACGCCTGACGCAGCGGCTTCCTGCATAGATTTCACGTAGTCCGTACCCAGTTCCTTTAGTTCCTGTTCACTGATAACGACCTTCACTATACCGTTCTCGACCGTCGCCTGAATACCACGTTTCTGGAGATCACCGGCAAGTTCTTCCTGTTTGGAAAGCGCGCCAACCGGCATTTCTTTCTTTTCTTCTTTCTCCTCGACCGGAACCGCTGTTTCACCGGTCTTCTTCTCTTCCGTTACCGCCGGGCTCTTACTCTTTTGCTCTCTCAGCTTCGAAGTATCGGGCGCTTCCCAGCCGGCGAATTCCGCGAACGACAACTGCTGCGCCGCTTCACCGATAGAGATACCGTACTTTTCGCTTATCTCTTTCAGCTTGGCGCCATAAGACTTATACAAGTCCTCTTCTTTCCCTTTCCCCTTACCTTTGTCGTCCGTGGCACCCTTGATATCGGATTCAAGACTCGTCCCGAGCTTGCCGCTAAGCCTGGCTTTGGCCGCCTCGACCGCGGCTTTGTCTTTATCCTGTTTGCTCACGATCTCGGTCTTCTTTCCCCAGACCGCGCTCATTACATTGGTAATAAGATCTTCCGTAAGGACCTTCTTCGACACCCCCATTTCCTTCGCCTTTTTCTCGAGAGTGGTCCTCGCCCATTCCTCATATTCCTGCGCGCTGAGCTTCTCTATACCCTTCATCTGGCTGAAGGAACTCATAAGATATTTTGTAAAATACGCCTTCTCTGCCGAGTGTTCCTCTCCGACGCCTTGCCCTTTGGTATACTCGCCTTTGGCCGCTTCTCCCGCCTTGGTGTCTTTTTTCTCCTCGACTTTCGGTTTGACCTTGTTGGCAAAGTCGAACGCGTGCTCGACAATATCCTGTATCTCCCACTCTATCTGGTCCACGGCGCTGAACGTTTTCTCTTTAAGGCGTGTCAGGTTGCCCGTCGTTTTGTCCCTTTCCATGAGATACTGAGTAACGCTCTGGGAAAGTTCTTTCACCACCTGATAAGCCGCGTCCTCACCCTGTTTGTTGAAGCTCTGCCAGTCGAGCCACGCCATGTTCTGCGGGCCGGACGCACCGGACATGTAGATCGTTTTAAGGAAGTTCATGCCGGCCTGCTCGGAGGCGTTGTAAGACTCGTTGTTCGTGAAGTTGCGAGGATCGAAGTCATAATAGTCGATGAACTTGTCCACGCCGGCAAGATGTATATATCTTCTGCCGAAGGCTGTACCGTCCTCCGCGTCCTCGATCGTCGTACCCGGTGAACCGTACTCAAAACTGTCGTGTACCATCGTCACGGTGTCTTCGTAATAGTTCTTCTGTATCCTCACCGCGGTAAGGATGTCCCTTTCAAGTGTCTCCATACCACCGGTAGGCACTTCTTCGTAACCGGAAGATATCGTGGCCCTCAGGCCTTCCAGTTTGTCCATATTCAATTTTTTGATACCCGTCGTTTTGTCGGTATCAAGACTAACGCTGCCGGACGCGAGAACCTGTGTCATTATGCCCTTGATGTAATCGGCGTTCGCGTTGCTGACGGCGGTGTTGAATTTCTCTATACTGCTCTTCAGCTTAAGATATATCGAGAAGTCCTTGAACGCGCTCGACTGGTATTCCGCCTGGGCCCCTACTCCGAAATCACCGTTGAAGAGCGTGCCGCCGAGCCCGCCCCAGCCGTTCTCAATGGTAAGCTCGCTGATCATTGAAACATCGAGATTCGGCAGCCATGTGGTCATCACGTTACGGACGTCCGCCGTGAACGTGGTAATAGCCTTGTCCACTGCGTCGTTATAATCTTTGACAAGCGATTTTGACGGCGAGTTGATGGCCGTTTCCACCTTTGAGCGGTAACTCCCGTCCGTGAACTCCATAAGCGCGGCACGGGCCCCGCCTGCCTCAGAGTTCATGAGCGACATCTTATCCTTTATCTCATAGGACTTCTTGGCGAGGTTGCCGTAATACTTCTCATCGTTCTTGAGATAACGCTCTTCGCCGTTCACTGACCTCGTTACGGCCTGCCCCTTCACTTCGGTGACAAGCACGCCGTTCTCTTTATAACCGTAAGCCCCTACCGTTATACCTATCTCGGCGGCAAGGGTCTGCATCGCTTCGAGTTCCATGTCGGTATAGTCCTGCATGAACGCGTAATTTGTCATGGATTCTATTATGCGGCGGCCGACTTCGGCGTTACGGAGGTTCTCGTCATAATAATAAGCGTAATTATTATTGTGAAGGTCCTGCCCGGAGAGCGTCCACCAGCTCGTGTACGACTTGCCTACCCCTCCCGTAACACCCGCGCCGGCGCGGCCTTCCTCGTTGAGTCCTTCGGTGCTCGTCCCGTTAGTAAGATACTGCATTATCCTGCCCATGGCTTTGGAATTCTTGTAGAAATGCTCATCCAACAAGCTCTGGCAGAAATCTTTGGTATAAACGAGAAGTGACGCCTGATCGCCCTTTGTCATCTTGTCGTTCAGCGTGATATACAGGTTCCTTATCCCGTCGCCGAGGTCCGCCATTACCTCGTCTATCTTCGCTACAATTTCTTTACCAAGGTCCTCGGCCAGTTTGTTGATACCTTCCGAAGCGGGTGTAACGGCGTTCCTGAGATCGTCCCGGGTGCTGCCGGACGGCACCCACGAATCCTTACTGAAGAACCCGCTTCTGCGCGAGCCGATACCGGCTATCTTTTCAACAAGCTTATTAATATCGGCCTTGTAAGAATCCAGGGCCGACTGCACTTCGGTATCATATAGGGTCTTCTGCCCGCGTTCCTCGGTCTCGAAGTCGCTATACGCCTGTGATATTTGCGTGGTGATCTTGCTGGCGACATCACCCACCGTGCTCTTACCGTTCTGGGCGATATCAGAATTGAACACAGCGCCTTCATAAAGCTCGACCTCGACTTCATACATCGAATCGAATTTAGTGAGCAGTTTCGACAGGGCCTCTCCCCTTACCATTTCAAGCTTCTCCGATTCGGACATGTTCCATACCGATTCGGAAAGTACCCCGTAGAGTTTGTCCCAGTCGTATCCCGAAGCGGCTGAACCCAGCATGGTCGTAAGGTCCTTGTATTTGGCCGGGGTCGGCGAGACGAGCGGTATCTTCTCGATAATACCGAGGAGGTATTTTTCCAGCATGGCCCTGTAGGTCAAGCGGTCCTCGCGTATCTTGTCACTTTCGGAATAGTAAGCGGCTTCCGCGGCTGAGAAAGCGTCTTTCGCCTTTGTGAGAGCGACACGGGTGATCTTACTCTGTCTGTAAAGCTCCAGGTTTGCCGCGTAAGCCTTGGCGGCGGCTTCGTATTTCGCCGCGGCTTCGGCAAGTTTCTTCTGGGCCTCGTTCTCTATGTCTTTGAATATCTTACCGAGTGTCTGGCCTCCCATGCCGACCTCGGACGCATATACTTTGTACGCGGCATCTTCTCTCACTTCGAGCTCGTTCTTCTTGTCACCGGATTCGGCCAGCCGGTCTTTCACGTAATTTTCAGTTTCGAGTTTGCCGGCGGTACCGGTGTCTTTATCGTTATTGAGCGTCATATATTCGTCGAGAGCCATTTTTGCCGTGGCGTATTCCTTGTTAAAGTCCTGCAGTTCCTTGTAATACTGGGCGATGTTTTGTTTGTATTCCTGCATGGCCTCAAAGAGCGCAAGTTCCGACTTGAGTACGGCGGCCTCACGGAGAGTGTCGGCTATGGAATAGGACGGGTCCTTGAGCGTATCCGGGCCTATGCTATTGCCGGGTTTCGTCGCTTCCACAAAGTTCTCAAGTTTTTTGATGACGTCCTGCTTCCATTGGGCAAGTTTGGCGCCCGTGATGATATCCTTACCGTCCTTGTCCTTGCCTACGGAATATTTAGGAGCGAACTCGACATCGCTGAGCGTTGAAGTATAAACCCCGGCCGGCAGATACTGCCTTATCTGCGCTATGAGGTTCTCGGTCAGGTTCTGAATGTCGTAGTTCTTCTGCGTTTCGGCGAACTGTTCCGCGAACTGCACGGCCAGTTCCGCGTACTTGAACATCGCGTATCCCGCGAGATTGGTCTTCTGGTCGACGTAATCCGAATAGAAGTCGGGCATGTCACTGAGCGTGGCACTCATGAAGTTGGACCCGCTCCAGTTACCCGACATCCACTTTCTCTGATATGTCTCGGGATTCAGGCCCATAGCACCGCGTTCATAGAGGTCCGCTATCGTCTCTATCTCTTTCATATGCTCGGCCTCGTCGGACTTGTAGAACTCGTCGGGATCATATCCTGTCAGATCGTCCTCTGTGATGATCGCGTCGAACGTGGCCATCAGGCTGTCGGCAAGATCATCAAGGTTCTCGGCCTCCATCTGGTCGAGCATGAGCCAGCTGCCGCCGTAGTACGGATCGATATAGGTCTCGCCGAGGTCCCAGTAATCCTTGACGTATTCCCTCAGGTATTCCGTCTCGTCAAGGCCGAGCGGGAACACGAGGTTCGAGGGCAAAACATCCGTATTGAAGTTACCGTCCGGGTTGAAGAGTTTCTCATCAAGCCATAGCTCCTTGGCCCTGATCTCTTTCGCAAGTTCGTTCCTCTTGTATTGGAACTGCCATATAAGCTGCTGGAGCGCGTACGCGTATCTCTGCATCATGCCGGGCTCGGTGATGTTGGGATACGTTTCTTTCATCCATTCTTTCAGGTCTTTGGTGAACTGATCGTCGGGGCCCTCGGCCGCGGAAGACGTCCCACCATCAAGGTTATTACCGGGTATCCACACAGGCTGGCTGTGAGGTTGTTCGCCGCTGCCGGTACCGGACGATGATGGGGTCGTCGCCCAGTTGGTGTAGACGCCGGCGATCTCGGTCTTTTTCATGCTTTCGTTGGACTGGCGCGTATTAAGGACGAACCCCTCGAACGATACCTTCTGGTCGACGAGGAACTCAACAAGCCGCTTGCCTTTTTCTATGAAGTTCAGGTCACGCAATTTGCCTTCCGTGGTATACTGCGCGGCCACGTTATTAGTAAGTATATCTTCCTCAAAAATAGACCTTACGTCGCCGAAGTTGGCGCCCGCTTTGGGAACCGTGCTGTAGAGAGCGTCGTTGAGCGCCTTCTCACCCTTGGTCCAGTAGGTCTTGTAAGCCTCGATCATCTTACTGATAACACTGTTCTTGTCGCTCTGATCGAGTATGTCTTTTTTGAGCTTTGTAAGAGCTGTCTGGACCTCGGTATCACCGGTGTAAATACCGCTGTAGAGCGTAGTGTACGCCGACGTCAGCAGGAACTCGCCGTATTTTCCGCTGTTCTTCAGTTTTTCGGCGAAAGTGGTGGTATAGCTGGCTCCGGTCTTGCCGAGCGTGCTCTTCACGACATCGTCGAAATACTGATACACGTCGTCCTTGTACTCTCCGGTTATGTAGTTCAAGAGCTCCTGCACGTACATCTTGAACTCCGACAGGTCGATCTTGCCGGTATTGGTCTGTTTCGCTATGTCGGTCGAGGATATCTCGAGTTCCTCGGTCTTGTCCCAGTTGGTCCATCTCGGATACACGAAATCGTCCGCCCATACTTCTTTGTCCGGGAAGGTATTCGCGACCGAAGCGCCCATATAAGCGCCGGTTATGGTACCGCTATAGGTAAGAGCGCTCATATATCCGACCTTCTTGCCGGTCCAGAAATGCGCCCACGCGTCCGTCCTCTGGTCGAAGAGCGCGTAGTCGGCTTGTTCGGTATCTGTGGTATTGAACGTCCAGCTGTATACAACCTTCTTCTTCCTTCCGGTATTGTCCAGTTTGAGATAATCCTTGCCGAGCAGGATATCGGCCAGTTCCTGAATGGTTTTGTCCACGGCAATGTCCCTTTCGATGCGGTATTCCTGTACCTCGTTGGTCATATTAAGGACCTCTTTCTCGACCTCGGTGACCCATTCCTCGAGAGACTTGCGCGTCATGGTCTCGCCGTCAGAAGTCTTGATGACACCGCCTTCTATCTCATAGTCCATTTCCTCTTTCATCTCGTAGTACGTGAGCTCGGAGTAGGACAACGGAGCGCGTTCTATCGTCGCGAAGACCCTTTCACCGTAATCGCCTCCCGTCGTGTCGCTGAACGCGGTACTCGTCAGTTTACTTTCCTGTTTAACAAACTCTGACACGCGGTCGGCTATCTCAATAAGCTTCATATTTTCGTCATACTTAAGCGTCATACCGGTATACACCCTGTCATCCACTCCTTTACCTTTATAGAGATGCACGATATATCCGCCGCCCGTGAGCTCCTGGGCATAGAAATCGTAGTTGCCGAACGAGTCCGGCAGAAGCGTTACATTGGTGTATTCTCCGGTCCAATCGCTCGCAGCCTTGTCTTTGTTGGCACTTGAGCCGGCCCACTTTTCCCACTGGTCGATGATCGCGCCTGTCTCAGGATCGACCTCCATCACATAAAGGCTATCGTCCTCGAGTTTCTGCGGATCACTGGCGTACTTGAATGTCCAGACACCTTTATCGTTCTTCTCCCACTTGAAGTGTGTAACTCCCGCTGTATATTCCCCTTCGGTAATGACCTGCTGGGCGTAAAGCTTGCCGTTAATGTATTCCTCGACGTAACTATGTTTCGTCCATCTTCCCTCATCATACCCGGACCCGGTGACCGGAACGAACTGCCAGTCTTCCCATTCCTTGGTCATATGCTGGGCATTGCCCTGAGAGTCTATAAGAACCGTACCGTCAATGGTACCGTCATATTTGACGCCGCCGTCCGCGTCGTAAGTGTATTTCACCATGATAGTGGTATAGTCACCGAGGACCTCGGAATAACGGCTCCTTCTTTCTTCCGCGATCACGAACCCTTCGGAATCCTTGGTTATCGTAGCGCCGTCGGGTGTATGTATATAGGTCCTCCAGGGCCTGCCGGTGTCCGGGTCTCTCACTATCGGTCCCTTGCCGTCATGGTCCGGATCCTCAAGGAGATATGTGAACTTCTGTATGTTGCCGTAACGGTCCACGGACGCGAGCGTGTTGCCGTCCCTGTCCACGAATATGCTCGTGTCCTCGGAAGTGGGAATATAGCTCTGGCTTGAATAGACGCCATACACGAGGTCCGGCGATACGACCTTCTTAAACAGCGTGCCCGTCAGCATTTCGTCCATCTTGTCTTTGTTGGATGCTATCGCCGTAATGAGTCCGAGTTCCGAATCCATGAAATATTTGTAATACTGTGTGATACCGCGGTCGTCGGTCTCACTGACTATCCTTTCATGCCCGGGCTCTCCGGCAAAGACGTACATCTTGCGCGTCACGGGTTTCTTGCCATAGAGATACGTGCCATATTCAGTATAGAAATCGGTGTCCTTCCTCAGGAGGCGTTCGTCGGTCGAATAATAGAAACGCGACACGGCGGCCAGCTCATCCTCGCCCATACCGTTCTTGCGGTATTCCCGTACCGTGACCACTTTCTCCTCGCCTTCGAACCCTGTGTTCCACGTCAAGCGCGATGCGCCTTCAGGGAGATTAGTGGTGACGGACCTCGCGAGGCTCCTCGAGATGATATCGTGCTCATACACCGTCTTGTAGTCGCTGGTCACGCCGGCCATGTTGCCGGTCATTTCGAACGGTTTTTCGAAACCTTTGTATCCGCGGTACGAAGTCGTGGATTCCGCGACACTCCCGTCTATGCCGTAGGACTTGGTGAGCTTGCTCACGAGCGCTTTCTTGGCAAAAAGGCCTTCAAGGCCGTACGGCGCGCCGGACACGATATCATAATCGTAGGTGTCTTCCTGCGACAATTCCCACGTAAGACCGGCGCCGCTGCCTATACCGAGCCATGTCTTTGACGTATCCATCTGACCGCGGCCGGGTTCCTCCGGAGTATACGTGACCTCGGTCTTTATCTGCTGTTCTATGGCGGACTCCCAGTTATAGAACTCGCCCATGTCCTCTTCGGCGAACTCATCCACCACGCGGTCGTACACCATTCTCGTCATTTTTTCAAGACCGGCCGCGTAATCGTCGTACTCATAAGTAGTTTCGCTCTCGAGTGTCACACCGTCGTTATAATACGTCAGCATCCTGGTCGGCAGTTCTCTCCCGCGATATTGTTTGATGCCGGTGATGTCTTCGTACTTGGTCAACGCTTCCTCTATGAACAAGTCCCTGTAATATCTTGTCTGTTCCTCACGTATACCATACTTGTCCACCTTGCTCACCGTTACGCTCTTTATGTCCTTTCCGCCGGTGTAATACCTGACGTCCACGGTCTCGCTTTCTTTGTCCTTCTTGCCTTGATAGAGCGTTTCGCCGGTAAGAACACCGCGTACATAGGTGATCGTCTTTACCAGCGCGCCATAGGCCTTTTCACCGAACGTCGCTTTCCCGGACCCTTTGATGGCCTTGAGCTCAGGCGACGTAAGTTCTGTGCCTGTCAAAGGCTGAGTCGTTGAAAGCGTGACGCCGTCCCATTCCCTAAGGAACTGGTCCTTTGTAACGGTCACCGACCTCGCGTTCTCTATAATGGTAACATTATCGTCAGTGTCTATGTCCGCGATCACCACATAGTGGTCGCCGCTGACATGGACAACAGCCCTGTCGCCGCCGGAGACGAGGTCCCTAAGTTCACTAAAGTCTATGTCATACGCGTAGACATCGGTATTGGCCCAGTTCTGGTCGGCCACGAGGTCCTTGAGCGCGGCCATGGATATCTCGAGCTCTCCTTCGGGTTCGACGCCGATAACGGCCGCTTTTATGTCGTTTATGATAAGTTTGGCCGCCATACCGGCGAACTGGACAGCGTAATTCGTGAACGGATAGAACGGCTCGACGAACGACTTGAGCGCGTCGAAGGCGCTCATGCCGAAGTGCGCGGACTGCGACTCGAGCCACGCGGTTATATTGGCCACTGCCGTGGTATATGCCGCGCCGAAATACGTCTCGGCTTCCTCGGTCGTGAACCATCCTTCAACCTCGCTCATGACGGTTTCTCTCATCTCGGAATCCATGAGACGCGTCGCGTAAGCGTGCGGCACGGCGGCCTCAAGAACGCTGAGAGCGCCGTTCATCTTGTCCATCTGCCTGTCGGCGTAATCCTTCACAAGACGCGCTGACTCACCGGTCAGCGTCGTGGAATAAACGGCCGCGTACACAGCTTCCGCTTCCTTCTTGAGGTCATCGGTGGATATCTCGACACCCAGAGGAGCCTTGATCATGGCAATAGCGAGGTCCCTCACGCCGTCGGTTATACCCTCGAGGTCCTTAAGCTGCCTCATGACGCCCGCCAGTTCCACCGCTGCCGCTGCCTCCGGCGTAGTATAGGCGCCTGCCATGGCACCGAGCTCTTCAATGATCGCCGTGCCCTTGAGCGCTATGATATCGGCAAGCTTCTCATCGAGTGAGTCCGCCCCCTTGAAGAGGTCTTCGGCAAGCGACTTGATCGTGGACGATATGAACGTCCTGACCCACGCGTCGGTCTCGGCCTGTTCTTCCGGAGTGAGCGCGTCAAGGCCGGCAGGCTTCCTTGTTTCGTTAAGCTTCAGCACCTCTACTCCGGGTATTATGCCGTAAGTCGTGAGAGCCTGCCATATCTCGGGAAGCTCCATCTCTATAAGATCAAGCACATCGTCCGCCGTGGAGACGAACGAGGTCAGGGCGGCTTCCGTCGCGCCGGAAGCTATAAGCCCGGAAGCGAGCGACTTGACCGAATTCATCTTTTCATAGATCTCGGCGGCCTTTCCAATAAGCTTGTCCGCCACTTCGGATGTCATGTAATACGTCGTCGCGGAATACGATCCATCGGCCGGTACCTTGTACATGTTGATGGTGTCGGCGATGGAAGACATGGTCGAATAGACCCCTTCCATCATGTCGGTTTCCGGCGCGACCGCCTCATTCGCCACAAGCTGCGTTACATACACGCCGATCGCTTCGGCTATATCGTCGCTCGGGCCGGAAACGGCGGGCTTCCCTGCCACAAGAGCGTTGAGCGCGGTCTGCCACGCGGCATAAGCGTTGTCTTTCTTTATCTTGGCCGTCGATAGCGACGCGGACAGAACAGCACGCTCTTCTTCTTTGCCGTCATAGCCGGACAGCGCGCTTTCGGCATCGGCAAGGTCCGTGTTCGCTTTGATAAGATTGGTCCTTATCTCCACTATGTCGTCCAGAAGAGAGTCCGCCTGGCGCGACACGGCGTCGAACTCTTCTTTCGCCGCGCCCACGGCATTCTCGGCCTCAGCCAAAGCCTCCAGCGCGTCATTGTATTCACTGGTAGCGTTATAGATGAGAAGCTTCTGCTCCGGGTCTTCCGGATCGAGGTTATCTACCACAAGCTGCATCTCTTCTTTCTTCTTGTCGACATATCTCTGGGCGAGATCGGCCGCGTCGACAGCCGCGGAATACACACCCTCGAGGCGCGCGTACTGGCCGCCGGACACGGTGCCGCCGGTTATAGCCGCTCTCACAGTGTCCACGGCGGTATCGTCCGTAAGGTCGGTCACCTTTGAATAATACCCCGCTCCTATGAGCGTGCGTATCTTCGCGGCCGTGCTTTCGAGTTCTCTCGTGTAATTGTTCGTCACCATTCTCTTCGCGTCAACGGCGGAAACAAGTTCGTTATATTCCTGTCCTCTCGCGGTATCAAAGTCCTCGAGGGCCGTAAGTGCCGTTTCATACGCGTCATTTTCGGTCCCATATACTTCGCGGGCGAGCCTTTCACCGCGGACATCGGTAAGTATGAACTCCACACGGCTGTCAAGCGCCGCGCTTTCTCCGAGCATCTCCGCTTTTTCGGACGCTTCCTCGGCCTTCTCCGCGAGATATTCAGCCAGCAGCATCGCTTCGGCGTTCTCCGCGAACGACCTTGCGCCGTCCACTTCCGCCGCAAGAGACGTTATCACGGACTCGAACGCTTCTTTCTGGTCAAGGTATTCATATGCCCCGAAGTCGCCGGTAGAAATGCTTTCCACGAGGCTCCAGAGGTCATCGTCGTTGCGCGCCGTGCCGATAAGTTCGAGTCTTTCCCGGGCCGCCGCGGCCTCGTATGACTGGGCGACATAATCAAGGTATTCACTTTCGGCGGAAGATAGCCCGGCTGTCATGTCCGCGAGGACACTCTTCACGGAATCGTTAAGGAACGAGATGTCACTGGCCGCGTCGGCACCGTTCTGACTCATGTCCGCATTGCCTTCCATCAGGTTCATCTTGTCTGGATTGATGGCCTCCGCGGTCATTTTGACAAGGGCCGCGGCCACATCCGCGTCCTCTTTGGCGCCCGCGTAAGAAAGTTCGACCGCGTGGCTGATGATATCGCCGCTCCGCCACTTCCATTCTCCGGAAGCCGCGTCATAATCCTTTATTCGTATCCTGTTAAAACCGCCATCGTTAACAAGTATGACGGCACTCCGCGAGTCCATGAGATCCACCGGAACGGTGGAATTCGCGCTGGTATATATCCCGGTTATCGTATTGTCGTGCATCTTAACATAATAGCTCCTTGTCCCGTCGGGCGTGACCTCGGTGAACGCGAACTGTGTCCTATTGGACGTGACCCCCGCCGCTTCCGTGGCCGCTATCGGGCCCGTCGGGCCTATTTCTATGCCATTCACCTCGGCCTCGACGTTCTTCTCTTCCTCGACGGCCATTAGATAATCCTTCCAGATGCCTTCGAACGTGGTGCCCACCGGCAGGGACCTCGTATCGAGGCGGTACCTGTTCGTCGCGGCGTCATAATAATATTTCCAGTTACCGGACGCGTCTTTGAAGTTCGCAAGCCACGACGACATATATTCGCTTTCCGTGTCCACGGAAGAGCCTCTTTCGAATTGGAACGTGTCCTTGTGACCGCCTATGGTCTCGATAAGCGAGGCTATTTCCTCGGCCAGCGCGCCTTTTTCGGCCGTCTTTTCGCTTATCCTCGCGGCGTATTCGTCCTTGACGAGGCGTTTCTTTATGACAAGCATGGCGAGCGTGTTATTCGACGGATCGGCCGCGCTTGCTGTCACGGCGCCGTCATATTCCTTCACCGCGACTTCATACTGGTCTTCGAGAACGTCTATCTCCCCTTCCAGCACCTTGATCTCCGTGGAGAGTTCTTTCTTATGTTCTTCCGCCGCGGTTATCCTTCCAAGTTCAAGGGCCACAAGCGCCGATGCTCTCTCAAGCCCGGACTCGGCAGTCTTCGCCAAAGCGTCATTGACCGACGACTCTATCTTCTGCATGGCGACTTCGTCCCAAACTCTCTTCGCGGTCAGCCACGCCTTGAACATCCCGGAATCCTTATCGCTGTACGTACCCATCACACTGAGGTCCACGGGCAGTTCGTTCGCCTGCGCCTCGGAGTCTTTCGCCATCGCGTACGCTTCGGCGGCTATGCCGGCGCCTTCCTCCACGATGCTGCCGCCGTCATAAAGTGCCTTCTGGCCCAGATCATAAAGGCCCTCGACGAACGCTTCGTCATCATAGATGGACTGCGCTATATCGGAAGCACGCACTGTCAGGGCGTACTTCTCGCTGTCCGTAGTCACGGTACCGGCGGCAAGTGACGCCAGTATCCTCTTGAGTTCCTGCAGCTTGCCTGCCATCTCAACGGTAATGTATTCGTTCATCTTCCCGGCCACATCGGCCGCCTCATCGGTATATCGTTTCGCCGCGCTCTGGACGTCATAAAGCGCTTTGACCATGATCTTCTCTTCGGTGGACTTGGCGGTGGCGCCCGGCACGAGATTGCCCTGGGAGTCTATCCATTCCATGTCCTTCACGGTGTTCCACGCGGTCTCGGCATCCTGATAAAGCGCGTCAGCCTTGTCCTTTTCGGCAGTGAACGACGCGAACGCCGACTGGACGTCGTTCACGAGATCATTGATGCGCGCGTTGATCTCGGCCACCGAAACGCTCGCGGCCGGGTCTGTCACTTTTTGGATGATATCGTCGAAGATCTTCCGCGCCTCTTCCTTCACACGGTACTGTTCTTTCGCGAGAGCGTAAATACCGGCGGTCATGCCTGTACCGGTATCGGACACGCCGATGATATCCATCATACCGGCTATATCGCCGAGGTCGGTATCGGTCTTGTCCGAACCCGAGACGCTGTATGACGGCAATCCGCTCACTTCAGAAACATCACGCGAACTGAAGTAACCGTTGATGAGGGCCGGCATATCGCTCCAGAACGACGCGAGCACCTCATCATAGCCTTCTATGTCCTGCATTACACTCTCCGCCTGCGTCTTGAGGGCTGCGATGGCGTTCTCGATATCGGACTGTTTTGTGTTCATCTCGGTCACGAGAACACTGCCCTCGGGCACATAGATGCTGGCGGGGCCGGAAGCACCTTGTATTGCGTATTGCGTCGTGCGTATTGCGTCAGCGCCTGTGACCTGAATGCCTGCCGTTAATCCTTTGAGTTCCGCCAGTACGTCATCGCTTGTCTTTGTCGGGTCTTTGGCCATCATTAGGGCAGCAAGTCCTGCAACGAAAGCGGCCGAGAACGACGTCCCAGCTTCTATCGTCCCACGTCCCACGTCCCCCGTCTCTCGTACGGTCATGACGTCCCACGGGGCCAACAGATCAAGCTCGCTTCCGTAGTTGCTCCACGCGGACACCTCGCCCGTGGACTCGACAGATCCAACAGTAACAATTTCTTCCTGACCGGCAAGGCTGGTGGTAAGAACACGCGCGCCTTCGTTGCCCGCGGCCGCGATAAGCATAACACCCTGTTCAACCGCGTAGGTTATAGCGGTCTTAAGAACGTCGGAGATCGGATAGATAAAGAGCGGCATAGCCACGATACGCGCGCCGTTCTCGACGGCGTAATAAATGGCGTTCGCTATTGTTTCAGAGGTAGTTTTACCAGATTCATCGAGAACTTTTAGGGCAAGAATGCCGGTTTCGGGAGCGGTCTCGGTTATTACGCCGGCGGTCTTTGTGCCGTGGCCGATGACGTCGTATTGAGTATTGAGTATTGAGTATTGAGTAAAGTCGTAACCACCGACGAGGTTGATATCGAGGGCGGTGGTGTCAACGCCTGTGTCAAGAAGCGCGAGCGTTATGCCTTCACCGGCTGTCTCGGCCTTGAGAGCGTCTACCTGAGCGAAGAAATCGGCGACGGCGGTACTGACAACCGACAGCTGACCACTAACAGCCGGTATCATTATCGACGCCGGAGCGCTCTCGGGCACGGTGGTGTAAGAGGCCATCTTGAGCCTGAACACGTTCGTCACTTCATCTTTTCTAAGATCGAAGTATTTCTTGTCGAGAGCCCTCTTAGCGCTATAAAGCCCGGAGCCGACCGTATTGACATTGACAAGTTTGTCTATCATCGGCACATACCCCCCGGTAGCCTGTGTTTTGAGCCTGGCGTTCTCGGTGGAATAATGGGCCGTAAAACGTTCTTCCCACTTATCGAATCTTATGGTCTCTTGATCAAGCAGCCATTGCGCGTTCTGTGTCACGTCAAGCACCGTACGGCCGTCCCAGTACGTGCCGAAGATATACCCGTAATCCTTATTTAAAGCGCTCCTCTCCCATTCCGGTTTTATCTCTTTATAGAAGAGCGCGATATAGTTGGTCAGTGTCTTCTGACGAGCTTCCATCTCCTTCATCTTATCATTGAAGGCTTTAAGAGCGTCATCATACTTCTTTTTGGCGGCCGTATAGTCCTGAAGCGCCTTATTCGCCATTTCTTTGAGCGCCTTATTGTTCGGCTGGGCGGCCGAGGCCTTTTGCGCCATGAGGTTCTCTTGTTCCTTGAGTTTCATCTGGTCCGCGAGATCGCCCGCCGACTGCGACAGCATGTACACCTGCTTATACAAGCCGTTCACTATCTGTTCGGCCTCCATGGCCTTCCAGTAATATTCCTTGGACCTGTTGATCGAACCGTCGTCGTTCACGGTCGGAAGGTCCACGTCATGTATCATCCTCGTCTGGGTATTGACGTCTATAAGATCGAAGAGCCCCTGGTTGAAATCGGCCCGTTTATCTTCGGTATAATCAAGCATGTTCCTTACTTTTTCGATATTGTTCTTCCAGAGGTCGACCACGTCGGCCAATGCGTCGTCGTTCTTGACACCCGCGTCGGCCACCGCGAAACGTGTCGTGTAGTCGCTGACCACCTCAAAGGCTTTCTTGCGAACGCTGTTATCGTTATCCTTATCGACCTTCTTCCTGAGTTTGTTGTACGCTTCGGCGGTCGCAACAACATCGGCGTAAAGCTGGAGCAGCATCTGGTTCCTCTGCTCTATCTGCGCCGCTTCTTCCGGCGTGGCATCGTCTGGAACAGTCTCGAGTTCCGGTGCCTCACCGGCCGTCATCTCAAGCGCCATGCTATTCAAAATGTTGTTTACTTTCTCTTGCGCCTTTTTATATTCTTCCCTGTTCTTTTCGGCGGCTTCTTTCCACCAGAGCCAGCCCTGTATCTCGCCGGTGTCCCATTTACCCTTAGTACCGCCGTCCGCCGTGCCCTTGGCGGTGGCATAGTTGCCCTGCCACAAACTGCTATAGACACCAACAAGAGCTATATCTCCTCCGAATTCAGCAAGTTTAGCTTTAGCGTCGGCCACAATATCATCGAACCTCGCGGCAACCTCCTCAAGGTCTTTCACATATTCTTCCTGATACTGTGCCTGTGTCCTCTCGGTCACGTCCTGCTGTATCTCGAGCTGTTTGATGTCGTTCTCACCGAACGGTATCATTGTTCCCGATATCTCTTTCTTATCGAGGCGGCCGTCACCGTCCTTGTCCTCATTGACCGTATCAAGCCGCCCGTCGTTGTCTTTGTCCTCTTTCTTATCAAGGCGGCCGTCGCCATCCTTGTCCTCTGGCGTAAAGTCCTGATGTCCGTCTTTATCCGTATCGAACGGTCCATTCGCCGTCCATGTCACCTCTACCGCGTCCCTGATACCGTCATCGTTCAGGTCATATCTATGATCGTGCGGCATCCAGTTAGCATACGCTTCACCCGCGAGTTCATCTTCATTACCTATGTCAAGGCGGCTGTCGCTATCAAGGTCCTCTTCCACGTCAAGCACCATATCATCGTCCACGTCCTCATCCACATCAAGGTGACCATCTCCGTCGATGTCTTCTTCCACGTCAAGATGGCCGTCGCCGTCAAGATCGAACGCCTTCCACACTTCCGCCCCGGAGAGACCGTATTTCGCCGTAATGGCCTCGCCGAGGGATTTGACCTGAGATATCTTGGTGGAAGCGTTCTCTGAGCTCCTCATGATGGCGTTAAGCCCCACGTACGCGTCCATCATAACGTCGTACATCTTCTTCGCCGACTGCCAGCGCGTGTAATAAGCCATCATTTCGTTATAAGAAGTTATGCGTGCCGTCTCCGTCGTGTAATATCCCATGAGATATTTTGCTTCGCTCGAGTAAGCGGCTGACAGCGCGTTGATGTCGAGCCCTATGATCGAAGAGGACGTAGCGTCCGCATATGCCGCCTCATAGGCCGCGACCGCGGTCGAATAAGCGCCTACGGCGCCCATAAGATCCATCATCACGTCGTCGGACGCGGAGAACGCCGTCATCGGATCATAAGAGTACATCTCGCCTTCTGACACGGCTATCTCCGCCTGCTGGAGGGCCCACGAGGCTTTATCGCGCAGTTTTTCGACCACATCGTCGAGGTCGTCACCGGTTATCGAGTCGAAATACGGCGCGTACTGTTTAACGGCCCTGCCCATGAGAGCCACGTCGGTGGCCGTCGCGTTCATCTTCTGGGCGTTGGGATAGAGAGAGCTTCTCGCCTCATCTATCTCCGCACCCAGCGTCCTCTTAAGGACCTCAGCGGCGGCCGCCGTGGCACCGGCCGAATTCGCGCCCATAAGTATCGAGAGCGCGTCGGTCTTGAGCTTCTGGTCTATCGCAAGCGACTCGAACTTGCCGGTGAGATCGGCGTTCGAACTGTAGAATTCGAATATCCTGGTGGCGATATCCCTGGTATTGCGCATATCCGCGACCTTGCGGTCCCACTCTCCCACCATGTTCGCCCAGAAGGTATTATAAGGATTGCTGATAGCAACGGCCTCGATCTCCGTCAGGGCGTATTCGGCCGTCCTCGTCTTCGCTATGATCTTGTCGAGTTGTTCCCTCATAAAGTCGGTGTCCGGGAACTCCTCGGTGGATATGTCAATAAAGGCGTCCCTGAAATCGTCCCAGAGGTCCTCGACGTCGTCACGTAACACGACAAGCCCGTCGGTCGGGTCGTTAAGCCACCAGTTGATCTTGGCTTCCTGTCTGGTAATACTCTCGATTATGCTCATCATGCCGCCGGAACTGCCTACCGACGGAGTAACACCCGCATAAGGATCGGGCCTGCCAAGTATGACCGCGACCGCGTCATGCTGCGACTCAACGGCACTCTGCATGAGCCAGCCAAGCTGGCCGGTAAGCATGGATTCGCCGTCCGCGGAAATGGTCACGGTGCCGTTACCGAGAAGCGTGTCGCACGCGGTAAGTATCTTATTCACTCCTTCGTATGCCACGTTGCCGGAGAACGCTATGTATCTGTCCTGCCACTGTTTCTCTTTTTCCTGCAGTTGGCCGAGTTTAGTGTAGTATTCGTCGAACGCGGTCTCATAATATGCTTCACCCGCTGCCGCCGCGGCAGTGGTAGTCGAGGCGGTCCATGTTACAAGAGCGTTCTGGAGCTCTTCTCTCTTATCGGCTATCGCATCGTTAAGCGTACTGTAGACCGCTCCGACACTTGGCATCCTTTCAAGTTTAGAGAGAATATCCAGTCCGTCCATGCTCTCTCTCATGGTGGAAGACTGTATGGCGCTGACTTCGGTCAGCATTGTATCGTTATACGTACCGGATTCTACCGTGAGCTCGTTCAGACGCGCTTCTTCTATCGCGGAAAGGTCGTCCACCTTATCGGCTATGAACGCGAAAATGTCGTCCGCGTACGTGCCTCCGACCTGTAAAGCGAATATGATGTTATAAAGAACATTGAGCCTGTCCACATCGGCCATGATGGCCGGCCTTGTCACCGAACCATTGTTCGCTATCGTTTCAGCCTCGGCGTAAAGCGTCGACCAGCTGCCTCCCGAAACACCCTTTATCTCGTATTGCGCGATAAGATCGGTCACGACCGATATACCGCTCGAAACGCTCTCGGCCATGTCCTGCGCGTGCTGCAGGTTGATCGAAACGCTCGACCTGCCGGCCTCATTGACCATGAAGAGAGGCTCGAGTATCTCGTCAACGTTAACGTATATCCCTTCTCTTGCCGACTGGAGGCTCGTGAGCGTGCTCTTAAGCCCGGTAACGGCATCCTGATACGGCATAGCATCGTAATCGGTCGTCAGCACAGACTGCATTATCGCGCTTACACCTGGCATGAGTTTTTGGGCCTCGACGCGGTAGAATTTCGCGGTCTCTATATATTTAGCGGCCTTGACCGCGGCCATGTCGTTCACGAGCGCGAGTATACGGTTACTGACACTCGTGATCCCTTCGCTCACAATGTTGAACGCGTTGGAGACCACCGTGGAGATGTCAGCGTTCTCGGTATTGGCGAGCTTATAAAGTTCATCCCTGTAAGGTATGATAAGGGCCCTCTGGTCCATAAGGTCCGTAAGGAGATCATCCATCTCGACGAGTTTAGCGTCGGCCTCGGCACACCTCGCGGCGAGTTCAGACTCATTGGCCGCCACGGTGCTCCACGATACCGTGCTCCACGACGCCGTCGCGAGCGCGGTATTTATGCGTTCTTTCGCGGGTTCGAAGTTCTCGTTCATGGCCTCGTCTATCACATTATCCACAGTCGTCTGATAAGCCGTGTCCACTTCGTCCTTAAGATCGTTTATTTCTGCCCTGAGCGCTTCGCCGGTCGGATCGAGAACATATGTGCTGAACAGACTCTCCACGAGCGGCTCGAGCGTGCCATGTATCTCTTCGGCCTTGTCTTTGAAGACCTTGAGGTAGTCCACGACCGCGGCGCTCGTGTCGAGCGCGTAGACCTCGGCCACGGTCGGCATGGCCATGAGCTCAGCTTGGAGTGCACGGGCACGGGCGGCGTTCACGTTCACAAGTCCGTCCGGGTTGTCCTTGTCGAACAGACCGTCGAGCATCTTATCGACAAGCGCTTCCACCGACGCGACCTTGCCAGCGAGATATTTATCCTCGAACTCCTGTTGAATAACGTCGAGTTTCGGTTTCAGGCTGTTCAAGGTAGCGATAGCGTCGGTAAGCGTGTTGTAATCGTTAGACCCTGTCGTATACACCGAACGCGCCTTCTCGACCACGGTTATCACGCTGTCAATCTGTTCCTTAAGAAGAGCTATACCACTGTCGTTTATGCCATCGTTGGTATATGTCCCCTGATAAAGCCTTTCGGCCCGGGCTTCGGCCTCGGCGACCTTCTCATCGAGACGCTGCGTCACGTCGTCCAGATACGCCGTGGTCTCTCCACCGGCGTAAACCTCGCCTTCTTTGAGAGTATTGATCTGGATGAGTATCTTTCTCGCCCTGTCAGCAAAAGCACGCGCGACACCCGGGTTCGTGGAACCCATGGCAAGTTCACTGACAAGCTCGACAGCGCTGGCGAGCTGCCCTATCTCGTCCTCTTCCTTCTCCGGCCTGTAGAAATATTCCTTCCTGTATATCTCGGCGCCTCTACCGGAATCCCACTCGCTCAGCGACTTATACTGCGCGATGTAATCGCGTATCTTCTGCGCGTCCATAGTGTCCACGTCGCCGTCCGCGTCAAGGTCCACACGGTAGCCTAGAAGTTCGTGCAGCCTCATCGCGTCCTCGACCGTGACTTTTCCGCTCCTGTCGATATCGGCCTCTTTCCACGCGGCGGCGGTAACAAATCCCGAATACGCGAGATAATTGATCATCGCGTTCCAGATGTTCTTATCAAGATCGTTGACCTTGCCGTCATTGTTCAGGTCCACTATGGTATTGAGGGCCTCGGTGAACGCCGTAACATCTTTCTGGTCCACAACGCCGTCACCGTTCACGTCTCCTCTCGCTATCTCGGCGGGCCCTTTGTATATGGTGCCGCCCTTCATCTCGTCGATACGCACAGAGATATTGGCCGCTTCAACGGCCATGGCCTGCGTCTGGAGAGAGTAGTTCTTGAGGACCACGTTCTTCGGATATTTCGCCGAATACGCGCCTACGCTCGTCTTCGCGGCGCCGATCACGGTCGAAGAGGAAGTGATGACCGCGCCCACGTCCGCCGCGGAACGATCGCCGTTGAGCGTGACATAAGTGTAAGCATCGTTCATAGCTTCAAGACTTGTCAAAGCGACGGCCACGTCCTCTCCAGCCCTCCCTTCAAGAAGATGCATGTCCTCGTAGATCGCCTGTATCTCGTTGAATATTGCGGCACCTTCCGCGGCAAGGGCAAGCGCGCTCTCGGCGTTGGCCTTGAGCACCGCGTTGCCCGGGAACGTCGAGTACTCACTCTGGGCGTAAGCGGCGTCCGCGGCCATCTCATCCCTCACCGTACGCGCAACATCGCGGAACTGGCCCGCGACAAGAGAATCTATTGCGCCGGAAGTATTCGTCCTTATGTCTTCCAAATAGGTCTTGAGCTCGCCCAGATATTCCACAAGGTTGTCCGTCTTTATCTCGAGGATGTCGACAAGCGACCCATAAGCGGCCATGAGCTCCTCGTCGGTCATCGCTGTCTCGCCCTTCTGAGCGTCAGCCGCTTCGGGCGCCAGTATCATACCGCTAAAGCGCGCTTCGAATACCTCGGCGCTCTCTGTTATCGTAGACTCATCGGAAACATATGTCACCGAAGTGGTGCTGACCGACGTTACGAGCACCACGTGGTTCTGCATCCCTTCTTCCACAAGGGCTATGACCGGCATATCGCGCCCGACAAGAGCGTCAAAGCCCGTCCTTACACCATAAAGTGTCACACCGCTCGCGGCGGCAGCGGACTTCATCGTGAACATAGTGGTCTCTATCTTGCCCGCGGAAGCCGGCGTAATGAGCCCGGCAAGAACATCTGACATGACGGTTGTGGCCACCATCTTTTCTTCGGACATCGTCACACCCTCACCGGTGAAGTATCCAATAAGCGACTTCATGGCGCAGTTCGTAATGTTAGTGCCCTGCGACACTATCCATGCGGCGATGGCGCTCACTCCGCCCGTGATGAGTATCATCGGATTCTTTATCTTGAGCATCTCAATGAACGGCCTGTAATACTCTATCTCTTCCTGTTCCTGGGCGGTAATATTCGTCTTGAGCGAATATTCATAAGCATCAACCACTTTCCCGAAGAAGCCGGTGACGCTCTCCATGACCTTCTTCACGAGTATCACGTTCCTGAACGACTCGGTGAAGTCCCCTTCGAGCTCGCTAAAATCGAATCCTTCCACGAACTGTGCGAGCTTCCACGCCCATTCGGGCCTCTCGGCCGGCATGCCGGGAGTAGCAGCGCCGGTATACCTGTCGTCTATGCGGACAAGCGTCCCGTCAGGCATGTCCACGCTCCACACCATCGAGCCGTCCGTCTTGAGAGTGAACGAAGAATTGGAGGCGTCCGTCCCGACCGTGATATCCGCGGTAACGTCTCTCACGCTCACAAGCATCCTGTCCTTCATCGTGAATTCCATCACGTGCCCGTTCACCGGATGCGTCATCGTTATCACGGCCACGCGGCTGCCTTCCGCGGCCGTAGTGTACTGGGCGGTAAGCCCTGTCCCGTCGGCCGGCATGTCGAACACGGTCATCCATGCGGACTCGAGATCTTTCCTCGCCTTGACGGCGTCGGCCGCCACGCCCTCATTAAGCGCGCCAGTCGCGAGCGCCAGTTCTTTCATGTCGGCCGAGAGCGGATATGCCACCGACGCCGCGCACGCCCTGTCGACGGCTTCGCCCGCGAGGACCGCGGCCTGTTCGGCCACATACAGATAAGTCCTCGCGTCCATCGCGTTATGTGCCGACGTGAAAAGACCCGTCACGAGTTCCGCGGTCTTTTTGAGGGCTTCCGCTTCGGCAGAAACACCCGTATTCCTGTCCATAAGATCGAGTTTCGCGGAAATGGCCGACATCACTTCATCCACGGTAAATACAGCGGCTCCTGCTTTCCCGCCGATAAGCACGGCGGCCTTCTCAAAAATAACGTTCGAGACATCATTGCCGGCAGTCATGGCCGCGGTGACCGCGGTATCGAAATACGCTTCCTTCATAAGCGACGAGAGTTCTTCTCTTCCATTCATCCTGTCGGAGGAGGACGGAAGAACTGTCCTTTCCTTCATCACGTTCAGAAGATGTTCTACGGCTTTCTGTCCGGCAAGCGTCGAAGAACCGTTGAGCGTCTCCCTTTCCGCAATATACGTATCAAATAGGCCTTCGATAATACCTTCCGCGTCTTCCGCGTCCTCCGTGATGGCAGCGATATCTTCCTGATCGGTAGCGGCCGCTTTCACCGCCGCGACATGGTCCTTCACGGTCTCCATAGCTCCGGCAAGACCGGAGAAGGTCTCCATATCGTCTTTGGCGGAAACGATGTCCATAAGGACCGTCATGGTCTTCATGTCGGACGAAGCGAGAGTTACAAGAGCGTCAGCCGCGGAAGCTGCGGTTATCTTCGCCTGCCAGTACGCCCCGGACGCGAGGACGTGTTCGCTCCTCATCGCGTTCTTGAGGCTCTCGCTCTTCTTGTCCATAACGTCAGACACCAGCATATTCCTCACGGAAGCTTCGGAGTAACGATACGCGCTCTCTTTTTCAGCCGCTGTACCCGCGAGCGACGTCACGGTGTTCCTCACACGCGGCGCGATATCGGCATGGTCTGCCCTGATCACGGTAATATTGAGCTGCGGCATATTGGTCTTCGCGGTGTTTATCCTCGCGTCTATCGTGTTGACCAAAGACGTAAGCGAGGTCTCATAGCTGTTTATGACAGTCCTCGCGGAAACCATCTGAGTGTTACCCGGATTGGCGGAAACGAGTTCCGCGGCGGCGGTCTTTATGCTCTGGTATTCCGCCATGGCCCTCGCCGCGAGCGATTCGAGCGCCACAAGCTGCCTCATACCTTCCTCTGTGGTAAGCGACACGGTATTGGCGTTGTCCCTCAACTTGGCAAGCACCGAAGATATGGTGGCGCACCTTGTCTTGAGCGACGCCATATTGTCCTGGAACCCCTCGCGTTTCATGGCGTTCTTGAGGAGCGTCGACACCGTGGACGTAATGTATTCCATCCTTGTCTTCGCGCTGGCGAGGTCCGCCTGTACGGCCGTGTCTGTCGGGTTGATAAGCGCCTCAGCGACGGCCCTGTCGTAAATATCTATCGCCCTCGTCTGCACCTTGATGGCGGCCTCATAAATACCCCACGCGTCGGAAGTGCCCGCCACGTTCATCTGGTTCAGCATGGCGCTTATCGCGTCTTTATAGACCAGTTCGGAAGCCGCTATCTCCGAAACCGCCGCTTTGGCGGCCTTCTGGGCTACCGCGTTCCTGAACGTCGCAAGATCGGCATTATTGGCCACATACAACGCGTTGTCGGTCCACGTTCCGCTCGTATATCCGCCGGCCGTGAACACCGCCTCACATCTCGCGCTGACATCGTCGAGTTTCGCCTGCAGACCATCGATAACATCAAGCAGCTCATAAAGCACTACCGAGCTGGATTCTCCGCCGGCTATCAGGTATGCCTCCTGGGCGGCCTCGTTTAGCGTCGTGACCTCTTCGGCGAACGACGCGCCTTCCGTGGCAACCGCGTCAGCAGCGCCGCCGGTGGTATAAATATGCGCCATCATCGGCATGACCGTGCCGGCGAGGAGCGTTTCCACGTCGGAAACCGCCGCCATGACCCCGGCGTTATATCCGGACATTACAGACGCCTCACGGAGCGCCACTCTCGCCGATACGATCTCATCCACGAGCGAACGCGCCATTCTGAGCAGCATGCCGCGTTCTTCCGTGCTCGCGGCATCCAGAGAATCCACTATGCCCATGACCCCTTCAAGTATCTCCGCATTGTGCTCCGCTTCTTTTGCCGTACTTTCCGCGTCCTTCACGGCCACGTCCCACCGCGCGGCGTTCAGAGCTTCGGAAATGTCATCCATGGCCGACTCATTTCTCTCTTTTTCGGCGGCCACGACGACGTTATTCGGATATTCCACTGACACCAGTTCTATCCTCCTCGAGAACGCAAGGAGTTCATCCATCGTCTTTTCGAGCGCGGAAAGCACCGTCTTCTCATCCGAAAGCGTGAGGTCCCCGTCGAGCCTTTCCGCAAGAGAAGCGGCTATGTCCCTGAGTTTCGCCGTCCTCTGGCCCACGATCACGACATCAGATTCCTTCTTCGCGACGTCCTCTGCCATGGCCGCGAGGTCTGTTATCTTCGCGCTCACGGCCGTAATATAAGAATCCACTTCGTCTTTCGCGGCAAGTATGGACGCGTCATCATTCCGCGCCGCCGCGGCCGCGCCGAGCGCTGAGGAATAGGTCTCAAGCTTCGTCCTGATACCGCGGGCGACGCGTTCTATGGCGGCGGCTTCGGAAGCGCTGACACTTGCCATCACAGCCTTATCCATAGTGGAGACTTCGCCGGCAAGTATCCCCGCCTCTTCTTCGACCGTGCTGCCAAAATTAAGGTTCGCCAGCGCATCTACATGTTCCGCCTCGGCCGAAATTGAATCCGCGACAAGACTTTCGAAGAGGGCCTTGAGATCGTCCCTTTCCGCTTTCGTCACCTCAGTGTTCGCGTAAGCGTTGACGAGTTCCGTCGCGGCCTTGTCCACGGCCATCTTTTCTACGTCAGATATGGCTTTCGTCAGTCTTTCGTATTGTTCCGCCGACACCGTGGTCTCGTCAGCGGACACCATCGCCATAAGCATATCGGCGGACTTGGCCAGCTTATAACTGCCGGAGAAGCTGTGCCTCATTCTGTCCTCGCTCTTCGCGGAAGTATCGCTCCCTACCGTGGTAAAGAGGGCCGAGATCGTCCCGGCAGCGCCTCGTATGCCGGCCAGGCGGTCGTCCACCGCCGAACTCACCGTGGAATAAAGCGCACCGGACATCTCTTTATCGGCGCTTTCCTTGAAATATTCCGCCATGTACTCGGCGCCGGCCAGAGCCGTGGCCGCTATCGCTTTCGCTTCGCGCACGAACACGTCCGGGTCGAAGGCACTCTCGCCATCACCGAGCGTCCCGTCTATGCCTATGAACACTTCCGCGAGGTCAGCGGTCCCAAGCGCAAGAGCCGAGAACACGCCAATGTTCTTTTCAAGCGCGGACCATCCGGAATTTATTATCGCGGGTGAAGCGCCGGTAAGTATGCCATGATATATCTCACCCGTTCCCGTGGTGATACCGGCAAGCTCACAAACAACATCGTTCCTCGTCACGATACCGTCCGTGAGCTGGCCCATGTATTGTTCGACCGTGGCCGCGGTATAAGTACCGGCTATGAACCTTTCGCACATAATATTCACGAAGGTCTGGTCATCTATCGCCGACGAGGCCACCGTCATAGCATCGCGCACCTCCGCTATGAGAGCGAACGTGTCTATAACGTCCTCTTTGGTCATCGTGCCGGCGGTAATAGCGTCCCTGTAAGCGCTTATATCGGTATAACGCGGCACGCTTCCCTGGAATATCCTGTACACTTTCTCGGCAAAAGCGTAATTGGTCATGGATATCGCCTTGAACTCGTCCGAAGTAAGGACACCCTTCGCGAATTCCATGCGTGTCACACGCCCGACGTCATTGGTGCCGAAGAGCGCTTTAAGAGCGTTATTAAGCTCTGAAGCGGAAGGCGCCCTGCCGAGCGCGATACTGTAAACGTTGTTAACGAACGTGATGTCCTTCTGCAAAGCGCTCAGTGTAATGGCTTCGGCCGCCATAAGTTTGAGCGCGGCCGCGGTCTCATCGAGTTCTGTCACCGGATAGCTGGCGGCCACAGCCTCTTCTATCTCGGCCTGCGTCATACCCGACGCGTCCCCGGCAAGGGCCGCCGCGAAAATGTCCGCCGCGCCTTTCTGAGCATGGAGGATCGAACTCGAGATGTCGAACCTTGAAGCGGAAAGCGCCGTGACGTACGCGGAAACTACGCTATTATTGGTGTATTCGCCTTTCACCGTCAGCGCTTCGGCAAGCTTCGCGTACACACCATAACCGTCCTCTTCCGAGAGACGGGCCAGGCCAGCGGCGGCGGCGTCCGTCACGCCATCCCTGCCGATAAGCGCTATATACGCCGATATTGCCGCTTCTATACCGTCGGCGGCGTCCGCCGCTCCAGCCGCCGCGGCCTCGGCTGTCCTAAGCGTTTCAAGGAACGACTCCATGTCATCATAGGTCCCGAGCGCGGTCGAATATACCGCGGTCACATGGTCTTTCTCGGCCTGAGTCCCGGTCGAGAAAACGCTTGTCTTGATCGCCGCACATTCGTTCAATATGCTTTCAGCCACCTCGAGCGCGGCTTCGGCGTCCCTCGCTCTCGAGGACGATAGAATGTCCGACGCCATCTTATTAAGCGACGAGATGTATCCGTCAAAGGTCTCAACATCCGTAGCCTGTTTTTCAGGCCTTGCCGCGTATTCAGCGAGCATTGTCGAATAAATACCCGCGAACACCGCCCACGCGTCGTTAACGCCGTCCTCAAGAGGCGCGCTCCTCACGTCATCCGGTCCCATGAGGTCCGCCATATCGAGCGCGAACGAACGTATGCGGGACATCTCTTCTCTTATGGCATCCATCGTCACGAGATAAGGCGTTATTTCTCCCTTATACTCCGTGGAATACACCCTCGCCATGAGCGCCTCGGCATTGTCTATCTGGGAAGCCACCACCGATACCGGATCTATCCCGAGGAGATCATAGAGGTTCGAGAGGTCCATGGAATTGACCATCCCGTCACCGTTGATATCATATGAGTACGCTCTATTCACAGCGTTCACGAGAATAATGAGGTCCTGTTCGTCGAGCACGGAATCTTCATTAAGGTCAGCGGCTATTATTTCTTCCGCGGTGAAGCCGGTCGTTTCGGCGTCTATCACCTGCTGAATGGCGTAAATATCTCCGGCGTTCACGGAGCCGTCAAGGTTCACGTCCTTGCGGTATGCCATGGCCCTTTCAAGAATGTCCTTGTCATCACCGTTAATAAGATTGTCGTTATTAACGTCGGCGGCGAGCACCCAGCTCACCGGCACGAGCGCCCCGTGGAACTGTATGGTCTTCAGGCGGTTGATCTCCTGCATCACCGGCGACACGCCGGACTGGTCGAGATAAGCAAGGTCCTGCTGCGCCGCGAGCCTCCGGAAGAGCCTCAGATCGTCGTTGTCTATCTTGCCGTCGAAGTTGAGATCGACTTTCCTGATCTCGTCGAGAGTAATACCCTTGTCAGTAAGGATGTCATACGCGGCTCTCACGGCGTAAACATCGTACTCATCCACGCCGCCTTCCATGACAAGAAGGTCTTCCTGAGTAAGGGCGATATCGCCGTTCATGTCGAGACGCGCGAGACCGTTTGTCAGAGTGTCCTGGCTGCTCATGCCGCCATTCCTCACTATATCCATCAACTGCGCATAATCCGCGGCCGACAGTCTCGCCGACGCCTTGTTCACGAGATCGTTATTCACGTCCTTCGCGTATGCTACATGCGCGAGCATCGCCTGATAATCGGCCTCGTCCACAATGACGTTCCCGCCCTGCCCTGTCTTCACGATATCGGCGGCAAGTATATCGGCATCGGTTATGGAATGCTTGAGCGTCTGGTAATACTCGCATATCTCAAAGAAAGCGAGGTCGGCGCCGTTCACAACGCCGTCCGCAACGGCCTCAAGATCGTTCTGGTCTATCTGGCCGTCTCCATTGACGTCGCGCGTCGCATAAGAAGCGACATCGTAATCCGCAAAATCGTTGAACGCCTTGGTATAATCGGCGAGGTCCTTGGAATCGACACTGCCGTCCTTATTAATGTCGTAATCCGCAAAACCGTCGTGGTCATTGTCCGCGAGAAGTTCGGACTTATCGGTTATGCCGAGCGCCGTCCTGATGCCCTGCGCCTCGAAAGCGTCGTTGAAGCGGGCCATATCAACGGTGGTCAGTTTTCCGTCGGCATCGAAGTCCGCGTCGGTAAGTATCGAGAGGACTTCGCCAAGATACGTCTTCGCCGTCGTGTACTGCCCTAACGTCTGGCCAGTGGCCGTATAGACCGCGGATTCAAGCGTTTCTATGGCGAACTCCATAGCGAGAACATCGCGCATATCATAGCTTGCCCCGGTCTGATACAGGTCAAGCGTTTTGAGATAGTTCGAAATGTTGAGTATCTTCGTCCTGTCCGCAGCGCCTATGGCCGAGTCTCCGGTCACGTCGAGTTTGAGGGCCTTTCCGGAATTGGCCATATAGTCGCTGTAGAGCGTCTCGTACAGCGTCTTGTCGTACGTATCCACTTTGCCGTCGAGGTTAAGGTCCGCCCATGACGTCGTATACGAACCGGCATAGGTCGGTTCGATAAGGAGCGATTCCATCTCGTCGATATGGTCGAACACATACGGCGTAAGCGGCGTGACCTTTGTCTTATCGTCGGTCCACGCCACGTCGAACTTGCGTTTCAATAGTGGCAGTATGTAGCCCGATATCAGCGCGTTCTGCTGCAGCACCTTGTTGATATAAGCCACATCCGTGATATTTATGGCACCGTCACCATCGACATCGTACGTCTTGAACTGGCCCGATACTTCGTTATACCCGCTTATCGCCTTGAACCGGGCAAGGTCCAGCGCGTCCACGGCGTCCTGTCCGATGTTCCAGTCATACGTAGTGCCGAGGACAAGGTTAGCGGTCGCTATATCTTCGGCCGAGAAACCGAGCGTAAGGTCCTGATAATCCTTAAGCGCGTCCCATGCCGAGAGGTCCTCGTCGTTCAGGCGGCTGTCGCCGTTGACGTCATACTTTCTCATATCGGCGATCTGTTCCTGTATCACAAGGTAATCTTTCATGTCCACCACGCCATCCGGGCCGTTATTGTTGGTGTAATCTCCAGCCACGTCATATTTCGCCACGAGCTCTGGGCTCGTGCCGTCGTAAATGACGAACCCGGTGGAATAGATGCCGAGATACGCGGGCATCTCGTACGCGACCCCGAGCTCCATGAAACGTTTTATCTGCACAAGCTTCGTTATGTCGTCCAGCGAGAAGAACTGCTCTTCCCCGAAGCCTCTCGCGGGCGCGGTAATGGTCGTGAATACACCTGTATACTCGGTCTCGGTGGAATACGCCGCCGTGAACGCTTCCCAGTCTTTATAGTCCCTGACACCATCTGAATTAACATCCTGATCGAGATATATCCTCGAGAAAGCGTCCTCAATGATGCGCCAGTCGTTCTCGTTAACGACATTGTTGCCGTCTATATCGGCTTTATAGTATTCCGCGGGAGCGAGAAGCTCTCCCTTCTCGATGCCGGTGATTATCATTTCCATTCTCTCGCGGTCTTCCTGATCGAGGTATCCGTCGCCGGTAATGTCCCTTGCGGGCACCTCGGCCATGGCCGCGTTAAGCACCTCAAGATCGTCCCATGTAATCATTCCGTCGCCGTCCACGTCCGCTTCGGCGCCCGAGGACCTGACAAGAAGCTGGGCGTCATAAAGGTCTCCGCCCACTTCCACCTGGCCCGTCGTGGTGGCGGCACGCCTGTCGATATAGACCGATCTCGTGACCGTTACCGGCGTGGTCCTTGTCATGGCGCCGGACGTTCCACCGGTCATGTCCGTAGCGGTACCGTCGTCGAACGAATAGAACGCCACGAGACCCTGCGTGTCCGGTTCAAGAACAGTAGTGTCCATGACAGTAACATCGGCCGCGGAAAGGGCGCTATTGAATATGGCCACGTCGTCTATCTGGCCGTTGAAGAAGTTACCATAACCACCGTCAAGGTTCCTTCCTATATAGAGGTCGTTTGCGTTCACAAGCGGTACACCGCCGGCATTCCCCGAGGCCATGAGCTCGCCGTTCACGTACGTCTTCGCGCTAATACCGTCATTCGTGATGACGATATGGTTCCACTGGTTCCATTTCACCGCGGACGCCGCCGTCTGTACTGTGGCATTCCACGTCGATGAGTTGCGGAATGCCTGCACCACGGAACCGTCGCTTAAAAGCCATATATTGAAATTCCTGCCGGGTTTACCCACGATGCCTTTCCAGCTCTCGTTCGGGGCGCCGTTCGGTTTGATCCACACGGACACCGTGTACCTTTCTACATTAATACTGTCAGAATTCGGCACTACGACGTAGCTGTTACCGTTGAACGAGAGTGCTCCGGATTCTTTCTCTTCCATACGCGTCACTATCTGGGTCTCGGTAGCGATGTCGGTTTCCGCGGCCCCGTCGGAAAGCTTGAACGTCCCGTCGGCATTCACGGTCACAGCGAATACTTTATCGCCGATGGCGATCTTGCCGTCGTCGACCTCTTCGCTTACCCTCGAATATTCCTCGACAAGTCTGATGTCCTGTGTATACGGGCTGAGAATTATATTGTAAACGCGGCCCTCAATATAGACCTGGTTCAGCGCAGGATCGCTCAAATATCTCTTGGACTGATAGACGACGTCCTGGAACATAATACTGCCGTCCTGGTTGCGCACCACTTCGTAAGGAGTCCCCTCTATTTCTATGAGCTGCCCGAAGAGCGTAGCGGATGACTTGAACTCTTCGGTCAACATCACGCGTCCACTTTCCGGATCATACGCGATCTTAAAGGTACCGCGTATCAGTGTGTCCGTATTGTTCCTCTGACAGAAATTGAACCCTGTACCGAACGTGATGTTGCCCTGCGCGTCGCTCCTCACACCGCCTATATTGAATATACCGTCGGCGTCAAGTGTAACGGTGACCTTCTGCTCGGTGAGGTTCGTAAGCGGAGCTCCCTGTCCCGGATCGCGCCATACATAAAGAACAAGATCTTCCTTTCCGGTGAGCGGATTATACTGTGAAGATATGATCTGATGGTCTTCTTCGAGCTTTATCTTACCGGTCTCAAAGTCAGTCGTGACAACATACTTGACACCATTAAGAGTGACGGTGTTCCTCGTCTGGAGATAATACGGCACGCCGGACACCGTCTTCGTGAGTTTCTCTATGGAACTCCGCGCTGTCACACCGGTCGGCATCACTCCGCTAACTTCGCGGAAGAAGAACGTCCCGTCAAGATCGGCCGTGACCTCGTATGTCTTATTATCAACCTCGAGGACCTGTCCGCAGAGCATCGAACTTTCTTCGTGCGACTCTACCAGCGTGACCCTGCCGGTCAGAACGTTCTTCCTTATATCATAGACCACGCCGCCGAGCATAACTGTAAGGTCGCCGGCCACGTTCGTTCTTGTTTCGCGGGCGTTCGAGAACGTATAGGTACCGTCCCTGTTGTTCTTTACGGAATATTCCACTCCCTCGACCTTTATGGTCTGGTCCGAAATACGCGTGCTCACGTCGGACGCGAGAACGAATTGTATTTTGCCCGCGTTCTCACCCGAGAGCTCGTAGACCACGTAAGACTTGCCGTCAATGGTGATGATCTGGCTCAAATTGTCCTCGGTGTCCTCGATGGCCGCGATGGCCTGGCCATTACACGTCACGGTGATAGTACCCGCCTCAATATTCTTCGCCACATAATACAGTTCGTCTCCCATCTTCACTACTTCGTCGGCAATGGCCGTGGAGACCCTGTAAGGCTCGCCATCGGCGTGCACCTCGACAAGCTCTATTCTTCCGTCCTCGTCGATCATAACGTCCGCTATTACACTGTCTATCTTCACAAAATCAAGCCCGGCGAACGAACGGAACACATTACCCGCGGCATCCGTGAAAGCGTAGCGTCCGTTTTCAAGCTCGTCGACATAATACTCCTTGCCGTTGAACAGTATCTTAGCGTCGGCATAGTGTTCTCCCCTAACCGCCGAGACCTTCGTAAAGAGAAGTTCCCTTTCTTCTCCGGCGTCATACGTCACGTACTCTTTCATCTCGGCGAGCCGGGCAAGGTCCTTCCTGTCCACAGTACCGTCGCCGTTCACGTCGATATTATAAAGCATGGCCCTCCGCACGGTCTCAACGTCCAGCAGGTTAAACACTCCGTCACCGTTGATATCGACGTTCCTCATGAACGAGAATTCCGGTGTTCCGGCGGCATCGGACTCTATCACGGTGCGCGAAACAAGCAGGAGGTCCTCAACGTCCAGAAGGCCGTTGGAGTTCATGTCGGCGGAATAGCTAAGATACGGATACCTGTTGAGCGAATACGAGAAGATGGTCCTATCGGTCCAGTCCACCGTTCCGCTCCTGTCGATATCAGCCCACGATATCTTCACCGGCGTGATCTCGTACATTTCCCTGTATTCCTCCGACACTCTTATTTCCGAGATGCGTGTCGCGATAAGCGGTTTGAGATACGCTTCCATGGACGTCGCCGTCACCGGAACGGAAACATTGAAGTGCTTCGCCCACGCGTTCCTCATATCGAACGCCGCTTTAAGGTCCGCGAAATCGGACTCATTGAAATCGCCCGAGAGGTTCACATCGGCCTTCTGCAGCATGTACGGCTGGAGTATCTTTCCGAGCCGGATATCGTCGAGCATCGCCTCAAGCATCTCTATATCGAACTGATCGACCTTATAATAAAGATCGGCCGCCGCGAATGTCCTTGTGACATCGTCTATGGTGACAGTATACTTCCCGGTCTGGCTGCTATATGTCACAGGATAAACGGCGCCTTTGGACAACGTCCCATCCGGAGCCACATCTATCCTCTGGAGACTGTACACACCGTTCTCGAAGTTCAGAACGTAACGGTAATCGCCCAGCGTCACGTATTTCTGCAGGTCAAGATCGCTCGAGCTCACGATAGCGTTATACAGATCGGTCGCGTCCTTCGACGTGATCTGTAGGTCCCTGTTAACGTCCGCGAGCTGTTTGTAAAGCTCAATATTGGCCGGCGAGATGCCTTTTGTTCTCTGGAGATAAATGAGTTTCTCAAGGCTCGTCACGTCAAGAGCGTTGACAGCACCGTCACCGTTTATGTCCTTGAAGTAGGCCGCGAACATATCGAACGTATCGATATCGAACGCGTCGACCTTGCCGTCGCCGTTCACGTCACCGTACATCTCGACCGCTTTTATGAACTTGGGTTGCTGCAGATAATGGCCCGCAGAGGTCGACAGCACGAATCTCGCGTCACCGAGCTGCAATTGTTTCAATCCCGCGTTGTCTATCGTGCTCCATATGGTCGCGCCGGCCGCGTTCGTAAAGCCGAACACTCCGGCCACCGCACCCGCTCTCACTATATACGTCTCGCCGAGTAGCATTATTCTGTTGAGCTGGTCGGATGTGACCGGTGCCGTTATCTCCTCGAGAGTTATCGTGCCGGTAGTCGCCTCTATGGATATCGCGTACTCGAACCCGTCTATCTCCACGACGGGCTGACCGCCTGACCATGTGCTGTACACGGGCGGATTACCGTCCTCGTCGGTGAACGAGTATGTGCCGTTATGGTTGTCCGTAACGTAATAATCCGCTTCCCTCAGGCTGAGTATCTGGTCATAAAGAGGTAGGCTTCCGACAGCGATCTTATCGAGATAGAGATGTCCCTGCGCGTCGGCTTTCAGTCTGTAAGCCACGTTGTCTATGGTGACCACTTCCGCGGTACCGCTCGGTGCCGAGAACACTGTGACCCTTTCAGCAAGCGTGTCGTCCCAGTAGCGGAACATGTGCGGGTGGGCCGGATCGCCCGTCGCGGCCACGCGCACGAACCTTACGCTTCCCGCGATCTCGCTGCCGGTCAGCGGATCCACCCTGTATATCTTGAGGACCTCGCCCATCGCTATGGCATCGGACACCGCCTCACCGGTATCACGCAGATACGGCTTATTGTCCACAAATATCAGGTCAAGCGTTTTTCCGCCTATCGTTACCGCGTAATAGCTTTCACCGGGTACCGCGCTCGCTACCGCCCTGCTCGAGCCGTAATAGACCACGTGTTCGCCGTCCTCGAGGCGATAGCGGTATGTCCTCCCCGAGAGTTCCATCGTTGTATCGGACAGTATCTCCGTTGCCGGTTTAAGAGTGAGCGTGCTGAATACACCGGTAAATTCCATGTCGTAAGCGACACCGTCTATCATCACCCTGAACGGCGTCTCGCCCGTAGATACGCCTTCCTCGTTCCATACGTTGAATACGCCGGGCTGGTCGGTCTCCTCGAATATGGACAATATGCCGCCCACATCGGCGTATCTCGCGTCCGTCTTCACCTCTATCGGTTCGCTCGCCTTGGTCACTATGTACTCGCTGTCGTCTATGGTAACGTTATATGTCTCTCCGTCCGCGAGCATAACGACCGCTTTATTATCTATAACTTCCGCGGCATACAGCGCGGTACCGTTATCAAAATAAACGCTGCCTTCGTCCTCATACACACCGTATATCACACCGCCCACTTTGACACCGCGAACGCTGTCATCCGGCGTTATGACCTTCGCTTTCTGAGACCTGTCCAGGCCAAGGAACTCCTCGAGTTCCGACTGGTCTATAACGTTATTGGCGTTGGTGTCCAATATCTGGTTATACCCCTTCTCTATGTGCAGCTTCTGTATCTCGAGACCCACGCCGTAATTAGCCGGCATATTGGCCGGCATAACGCCTTTCTTGGCCCTGTCGCCGTCGCCGTTAAGGTCCTTTATTATCATCGTTATATTGTTAACGCCCGCTTTGAGCTCGACCTCGCCCATCACGCGCTGGAACGCGCGGGAATAATTGTCTATATCGAGCTCCGCGCCGGACGCCCGCACGCCATCAACGTAAATATCTATCTCTATGACCTTGCCCTGCTGTACGAACTCGAACGGGTTGCGGGCAGTAATGCCAAAATTGTACGTCCCGGCTGCGGCCGCGTTATAAACGAAATTGAGCATCTGCCCCACGGTACCGTCTTCCGGAAGCTTCGCGGTCTTGAGATAATTGCCGTCCAACACCCATCCCGACGGCGCTGTCGTGTAGACCGAGGTGGCGTTCATGTCGGTCCTGAACCCGCCTATGGACTGATAGAACAGCATCATGTCGCTCTGGGTATCGAGATACGAACTACCGGCTCCGCTTGTCAGCCAGAGGTAATCGTCTATGTCGGTCTGGTCGAGATCGCCGTCCCTGTTAACATCGGCCTTCAGGTATACTTCCTCGGTCTCGGCCGCCAGCTCCATGAGCCTTGTGAGATCCAGCGAGTTGATAACACCGTCCTTATTTATGTCCTTCCTGTCCTGCGGCAGAGTGTTCTTGTAGCGGTCTATATCGTATTTGTCGACCTTCCCGTCACCGGTGAGGTCCGCCCATATGCGTTCGTACGCTCCCTTAGCGCTGGCAATGTATATGGCGTCCGTCGAATCAACAGAACCGTCACCGGTAAAGTCAGCGGCGCTGGTAACTCCAGTAAGACGACCTCTCTCGAACTCGGCGTTCGTGGTGTAGACATTGGAATGCGCGTCACCCGACGCTATAATGAACTCGGCGCCTACAGGGAGTGTTGTCTTAAGCTCTGTCTTGCCGGGCGCGAAGAGCTCAGGTGACACCTCCGGCAGCTTCTGTGAATCTATAACGAGATCGTTCGGATCGGTGAGCTCCAGCATACCGGTAAACCTGTTGAACGTCACGCTGTAACCGGCAGGCAGATTAGTGGCCGAAAGTATCTGGCCATCATGAACAGTAACTTCAGTCGTGAAATCGGCACCGGCGAGATATATGTACTGGGTTATGTCCAATAGATCGGTACATTTCACCAGTACCTTAGCGAGTTTCGCACCTTTCTCGTCGCGTATAATTACTTCCTGCTGGCCGATCTCACCGATGCCTATCAGTACGCCGTCCAGTTTGAGTTCTACCCTTCCGTTCACCTCGTCTATCTCAGCGGTCGCGGTCGAGTACGGCCCGGTTATCGAAACTACCTGATCGAACTTGACAACGACATCCGTCTTCGCGGTTATGTCCTCTATAACGGCGACCGGCTGATCGGGAGGCACGGTAAAGAGATATATTTCTCCGTCGACCGTAGAATATATTCCCTGAGAGACCTCTATAAGTTGTACACCGTCCATCGTGGAAATATAAACATCAGCCTCGGCGACAGCCTCAAGTTTAGTGATAAGCGCCGCCATATCCGTTATGAGCGTGCCGTCCATGTACACCTCGTCGGGCAGCATGAATTCCCTGCCACCCAGGGTCATGGTCGAATTCGCGATATCTATCTCTTCAAGTTTTCCGTAAACGCGGTCCACTTCCGCCGCGGTGCTGAACCTTATCTCTTCCCACAACGGTTCCCATCCTCCCGCGATACGCTCTACCGGTAAACGGTTAAAGGAAACAGAAACGTTGTCAATGCCCCACGATTCATTGGTCGCGCCTTCGTTAAGGCTCGAACCAAAACCGAGTGTAAGGGTGTCCGATCCGGAGGAAAGGCTGTTATCGTATTTCAATACTACATGCGTATAATAATCCTGCGTGCTGAACGACACGAGGTTAGTCTCGTCCAAGGTCTCGGTATGCACACCCGTTTCCGCGGTATTTTGTTCATGGGTCTTGACCCACACCTGCTGGCCGTTCACATTAAGATACGCGTATTCCGAGTCCCATGTATCGAAGAAATAATAATCGAATTCTATGGTGATGAGTTCCCGCGGGACTTCCGTAAAGGTCTTATTGACCGTTACCCAGTTATTGCCGTAGTTATTGCCAAAGATCCCGTATCCACCCAGCATAGTGGTACTGTTCGCGAAATAAGTACTTGTATTCGACCACCCGGCGGCGTTCTTCTCGAAATTGTCCTTTGTGGTCTTACTGATCATTACGTCGGCAGTACCTGAATCCACAATATTCTTTAACTCCGCGTGGCTATATTCAATTCCATCAACCGTGACCTTGGTCCACTCGTCAGGTATAAAGCCCTCGGCGGCACCGCCAAGATCGATATTATCGACGTAACCCGCGTCCATCCCGACAGAACCGGACGCGTCCTTCGCGTACTCCCACTTGAGCGTATGCGTCCCAGCGGGAACCTCTACAGATCCCGTCGTCCAGTTCTCGTATCCGTAATCGTCGGATGAATTAAACGTCAATTTGAAGTTACGCACCCTGTGTTCGTTATTGGCCCCTCCCGTCCACGATCCGAATGTGGCTTTTGTCCCGGGCTTCCCTCTGGTCACAGTATCGTTGTAATCTATACGAAGAACATTGTCCAGGTACACTTTCACGTTGTTACCCGATCGGACCATCTTTACCTGCCGCCATGTGGAATTATCTAAGGTGGTGTCCGCCACTTCGGCAAGGACCGTTCCGGCATATCTCAGCCGTATCCTGTCATTGTACTCGTTCATTTCCACAACATATCCCGCCCAGCCGTCGGACTCGGTTCCGAAGATACCGAGCCACGTATATGTGGCACCGCTCCCGCCGCCCGTCCAGAAATCGAACTCGGCGGTAAAGTCGCTCATTCTGTCCGATTCGGTGTTATAATAGTTCAAGGACGCGAGATCGTAGGTCAACGAGCCTCCGATATCGTTCACGGCCCTTGTTAATCTGACATATTGGCCTGCGGCGTCATAATACGCGTCACCACTAAGCGCGCCCGTCGGCGCGGACTGCATGGTCTCATTGAACGCCGTCCAGTCTGGGGTGCGGCCCGAGATAGACAACTTTTCTTCATCGTCAACATAGAATTTCAGGAAGTCCTTCCCTTCTTCGGAATTTGTCCGCCAGTCGAAGCTGACCGTCGTCGGGGAAGCGAACGTGACCTCTTTCTCGAGCACGCTCGTCTCGCCGTCAGCTATGTCGCCCGACACGAGGCTGAAACCTCTCGTTGTCGTCCCGTCCACGAAGAACTCCGCGTCACCGCTCGACGCGTACCCGAACTGACCAGCCGACGTATCAGCCATCGCTATGGCCTCGCCCGATATCTCTATCGTACCGACCGAGGTATCCACCCCTTCCGTTTTCCCGCCGACCCTGTAAATTTCGGAAGCCGTATAGACCTCAAGAACACCTTTCTCGAATACCCAGCCGTCCTCGGTATTAACAAGGTCGTACACATAGAACGGCTTCACTATCTGGCCCTCCGGCACATTGTTGAACGCCGTGACAAACTCCTCTTTGGTCAATTCCGCGCCGTTGAACGTAAGAACATCCGGCAGTTTCGCTTCGACACCGTCGACCGTGACAGTTCCGCGATAGGCGTTGACGGCCGTGACCTCTACTCTCGCCTGCGCGCGTTTGCCTGACGGAACGAGGGAAAGTTCGAGAGTGTCGTCGGCAAGAATATACGCTCCGATATCGCTTGAATACGCGCCCATGACGGACACTTTGGTCTTTATGTATATCATTTCCGAATCGAGGGCCACCGCGAGACGCCTCTTCAGACCGGAAAGGGTCACGCTCTGGCCGTCTATAAGTATCTCCGCCGGCGCTTTCACGATCTGGCCGCCTATCGTCATGGTACCCGTGGTAGTATAGACCGCGCTAAGGTAACCGGAGAGATATACCGGTATTTCTTTGGTCGTAAAGTCTATTCTTCCTTCTTCAAGGAACCCGCCCACGATGTCGCCGGAGACCGCCTCGAGGCCCATACCTTTCGCGAGAAGCCCCGCGAGCTCGGCGTAGGTCTTCTGGACACCGTTAAAGAATATTTCCGTATTGTTCAGCGGAGCGTAATTATTGAAGAGCTCCTGCTCGACCACGGTGCCGTCACTCTCCGCCACCTTGAACTCGTCTATCCACCCCGCGTCAAGACCGGCCGAACCCGTGTGATAGAACGGCGAAGCGCCGGGATACTCGTCCTTCTCGTATTCCCATCTTACCGTATAGGTCCCCGGTTCAACCGCGTAGGTTATCAGGGCCCAATCACCGTCGGTACCGGATATCCTGCCGAGAAGAACATCCTTTGTACCATCGTTCAGATAAGCCCTAAGATAGTCATGATCTTCTTCGCTGGACACTTTCCATCTGAAGCTCACCGTACCGGACGCCCATATAGAAAATCCCTTGGAGATGACGCTCTTCTCGCCGTGGCCGATATGGCCCGTCTGAAGAGCGTAAGCGCCCTCGTATTTCTCAGCGGACTGGACAAAGAACGGCAGCGCACCTCCGTCCGTAAAGCCCTCGTATCCGAACGGCACGGACGGATCGAGTATGGTAACGTTGGTGATGCCGGTATATTCGGCGTTGAACTTGATGTCTAACGCGGTCGTGTTGCCCGTAGTATATATAGCCGTCAATACCGGCACAGGATAGTCTGTCACAAGTCCGAGAGCGGGCTTTTCAGTGTAATTCAACACGCTGCCCGGCGAGGCCCCTCTCAGAACGGCCTCGTTCCCGTTACCCGAAAGGTCCGTCATGACCGGATCGTTCTTCACAAGACCGTAAAGCCCGGTGCCGTCATTTCCGTAAGACGAATCGTCGGAAACATCGTAAACAAGAACAGACCCGGCACCGTTATAAAGCGTACCGTTGGCGCCGTTTCCGGTGTTATCAGCGGCGGTACCGTCACTGAAGGAGTAGTAAGTTATAAGCCCCGCAGTGGTCGTATTGACCCCGGTAACGGCGATATTCTCTATTTCCGTATCGGAAAGCGCCCTTGTGTAAATGGCCACTTCATCGAGCGTACCCTTGTGCCAATGCGCACCGCTCGCACCGTTCCAGTCGCCGATATATAGGTTATTGTTATGGTTTTGTACTGTGCCGGAAGCCGCCGCCGAATTCACCATGACGCCGTCGACGTATATCTTCATAAGCGAGTTGTCTTTATCATAGACCCCGGTAATGGTATGGCGTTCGCCAAGGTTATAAGCATTTGGAGTGAACACGTCATATGTCCCTGTATCCGTATAGAGGCTGAACTTATATTTTCTGTCGGTCCCGAGTATAATGGCGTAATCCATCCACGGCGTCGCGTTGAACGTACCTTTGGTGAGAAGATAATTGACGTTCGTTTCAGACACGAAATTGTCCTCGTTCACTATCTGAGCGGTGACGGTAAAACTGTTCCTCTGCGAAACGTTGGCATTGTTGACCAGCATATAATCGTTCGAACCGTCGAAATACATCGCCTTTTCCGGCGTGGTATCGGCGGCGTCGAGGGTATAATAACCCACAAGTCCCTCTTCATCACCCTCGACACCGTTCGTCATGCGGCCCTTAATGTCATTCTGCGTAAGGGCGATACCGTTGTATATCTCGACGTTCTTGATGGCACCCCTGAAATCATAGTTGGTATTTCCCCTGTACCAGCTCCCGATGAACATCCCCTGGTTGTCGCGATCGACATACGGAACTACGGACGAGCCGCAATACTCGCCGTTCACGTAGTAATACATCACCCCTTCCTTGAGCGTCCATGTGACATAGTTCCATTTATCCATCATAACCTTGCCGGTAGACGAGAACCTCCACGCGCCGTCCGAACCGGAATACACGCCTATACTGCCGTCATTATGCGCGACCAGCATGAACGAATGATCTTCTTTTACCGCGCTTACCCTGTCGAAATTGGTCTTGCTGACTATGCCGCCGTAATTCGTCATTGAATCCGGACGTATCCACGCGCTCACGGTGAATGTGCTCGTCGTAAAATCGAATGACGGTTTGTCGCCGAGCTCAACATAGTCCGAGCCGTCGAATGCCATGTAATCCTCGCTCACGCCCGGCTGGTCATCGAACGTGTAGTACCCGACAAGGCCCTCTTCATCGCCGGTTAGTTGTTCGTTTATCGTTGTTCGAAGTTCCTCTTGTGTCCTCGCTTTGTTCCATATTCTTACCTCATCTATCGAACCATTGAAATAATTGCTATCGCCCGAGGTCCAGCGGCCGATACTCACAGGATATGCGTTCTGCACTACCATGCCGGTGGCGGGCCTTGCCGTCTCTTCCACGCCGTCAACGTAGAGCCTGAGCCACGCACCGTCGTAAACAGCCGCCACGTGGTGCCACGCGCCCTTGCTAACGACCTTGGGGCTCGTAAGATCAAAAGTTTCGCCGTTCATATTCGTGAAGTTGGCGTGCAATTGACCGGTATCGGACAAATGCATGTTATAACTCCAGTTGCTCGTATTACTCCAGCCTATCTTGCCCAAGATACATCTCCAGTCGCCGTCGGTGTAAGACGGATTTATCCACGCCTCAAGGGTGAACTGGTTGCCATTGAGGTCCAGCGACTCGCTGTCGGGCATGACCACGTACTGTGTGCTGCCATTGAACGTAAGATAGTTGCTATAAACGTCCGTCGCTTCTTCCGTGTCAAGGTGCCAACCATCGGCTTCCTGTATTATGGAAAGCGGGTCTTTTATGGTTATTTCCACGGCTTCCTGTCCAGCGGTCTCTGGAAGGGTCTCAAGCTCTACCGTCGACAAGTTCTCTTCTCTCTGGCCCGAGAGAGAGAACGTGAACGGTTCGTACGCCTCATCCACATCCATCTCGAGATCATACAGTTCCGCCGGTACATCCGAAGCGTTCATTTCCATCTCCGGGAGAGGCACAGAAGTGTCGTTAAGCGATATCGCCGGGAGGACTGGCTCTTCCGTGAAAATATCGGAGAGAAGCACCTCGAACGCGATATCCGCCTCATAGACCGGCCCACTGAGGACAATATTCGCAGGAATGAAGTCCTCAGGATCGAACGTATCGAGCCTGTCAGCGGAATCAAGCACTCTTATGTTGTCCACATAGGCGGTGTTGGTGCCGTAGCTTGTCCCGTAGTTGGCAGAGACCTGGCAATAGTACCATTTTATCTCATGCGTCCCCTCGCCAAGTACGACTTCCTGCGTCTGCCAGCCGGTGCCGCCCACTACACCGTTAAGCTGGGCTTTCTGGAAGTTGTCAACGTACAATCTTACATAATGCGTCGAATACGCGTTGACCATCCAGTCAAAGTCTATCGTCCTCTCTTCGCCTTCCGGCACAACAACCGTCATCGTCATATATCGCGTCCCGCCGGTCCCGATGTTCTCGTTGTCTGATACCGTAGACCTCGCATAGTTCCCCGCGGCATCCACACGCCAGTTGCCAGTCGCCATGGCAAAAGTAGTGTCTGTTGTAAATCCCTCAGTATACAACAGCTCGTTCGTCACATAAGTAAGGTCGTCAAGGAACCCGGCATCAAGCCCGGCAGCCCCGGAACCATCCTTCTCATACACCCATTTCAGAGTATGTTCCCCTGCCGTAACGCTCTGGGTCTTATCTCTCCAGTAGAAACTGCCGGTATCATAAGAACTGGTCACCTCTAAATTGTCCATCCATCCGTACGCGGAAGAGTCGCCTTCGGCGCCACCAGATTCCATATACCGCCACTCGAGCGTGTGCGGCCCCACCCCGGAAGTCGTGTAAATACCGTGCGTCGTACCGGAAGTGATATTACCTTTATACTCGCCGTCAATAAAGAACTGTATCTCCTGAGACACCCCCGTCTCCGCACCGGCGTCGATACTCCAGTCAAATTCTATCGTTCCTACGTCATACGTCAGCGAAACCTCTCTCGTCATGGTCGCCTCAAGCCCGACAGTCACGCTGCTTCTTGCCCACGCGGCATCACCCTCGTTCACCCATCCGCCTCCGCCGGACACATCGAACAACTCTTCTCTCGCCGTTCCCAGAGAAATATACTTCACGACGTTCCAGTCCCCGTCGAGCACGCAAATATTATCGACCCGCGCTTTGTCCTCGCCGTAATCGGTGCTCCCATCCTTGCCGTACGCCCAATACAACGTATGGGCCCCTTCCATGTTAAATCCCTGGCGCGACCACGAATTGCCGGTACCGCTGGTACTCGCATAATTATTCCCGCTGTCGCCGAGCGAATCCACATTGAACCAGAGGTAGTCGTTCCAATCGCTGGAGGCCTTCCAGTCGAACTCGATACGGCCGCCCGCCGGAACATCCACATCGATGGACATGTAGGATATCTCGTTACCCAAAACATCACCCGAGACCGCCGCGCCGTCGTCAACGTACCAGGTCTTTCCTTCTACCGGGTTCCCCAGACTGTCTTGGGCGGCGCTCGCAAGATCGGACGGAAGAGCTTCATGTTCCGCCGCAAACTCATAAACAACATCGATATTATCGAGCCACGCACCAGCGGACCAGTCCCCATCTACACCGCCGTCTTCGATATACCTCCACTCCACTATATGCGTCCCACGGCCGGCGACCTTATAAGAAGCGCGTCCGGACCCCGATGTGACGGCACCCGCAAGTTCTCCGTCCACGTAGAACTCGACGGTCTGCGAGGCAGGCACTTCACTGCCAGTCTCTATACCATAATCGAACTCTACATAGGCGTTATCCGCGCCTACCTCGATCTCTTTGGTAAAACGTCTCGTCACCGTGTCCGCGGAGTCTGTCCTCGCCCACGCGGCACATGCCTCGGTCTTCCACGTATTGCCGAAATCTATATACGCCCCGTCCGGCAGCGAAATATTGTCGACCCAACCGGCATCGGCCCCGCTTGATCCCATACCCTCTTTAGCGTATACCCAGTAAAGCGTATGTACCCCTTCGTCCACCGCAACGGTAACATGCTGCCAGTCCACTTCACCAGTTATTTCAAACTGGTTCGTGCCGCTCCAGAGTTCACCGAGCGAATCCACATTGAACCAGAGATAGTCGAACCCTTCCTCGCTCGACACTTTCCAGTCGAATTCAAGCGTCCCGCCGCCCGCCGGAACATCTACGGTGATACCCATATAAGTCCTTTCTCCGTCGCCGATCACCGCGGACCGCGCCGAGTCACCTTCAACTGTCCATGTCTTATTGATCCTGTAAGCGTTCTCCCCGCTGACCCTGTCCTGGCTCACCGTGACCAGACCGCCGGTAGTGTACTCGTGGTCCATGTCCGCGGTAATGGCCGTGACACCCTGCATGTTATCGGTTTCAAAATTGATATCATGATAAACAACGGGAACGCCTCCGGAGAATTCGTACAAAGTACTGTCCGGCAGTACAAGGTTGTCCATCAGGGCGCAATCCTCGCCTGTCGAAACGCTCCCATCCTTATAATAACCAAAATAAAGCGTATACGTGCCGTCAGCTGTAAATTCATATGATACATGTTCGTAATCCGTCATCTGACCGGCATAACTGTAGACCCAGGTCCCCTGGTCGTCGACGGCGAGATAGAAATAATCGCACCCGCTTTCCGAATCGACCTTGACGTCGAACTCGACCGTCTGTCCGGCAAGGGCATCGACCGTAATACGCGTCCATGTATTCTGTCCGTCGCCTATATCACCGGAACGGGCGGTATCGTTATATATGCCCCACGCGGCATCGCCTTCATTGGTGAACTCCGCCGGCATGGGATCCATCACAAGCGTCGCCGGCTCAAGGTAATGCCCGATCGAAACATTATCTATAAGCGCCATCGCGGAAGTATCATCTTGCACCAGTCCGTTACCTTCGTAATATACCCATTCAAGTTTGTGCAGGCCCCTCAAGTCGTCGGACAAACGGAACGACACATGGTGCGCCGCTCCATCCCCGCCGTATATCCCGCCATAGAGACTCGCCTTGTATTCACCGTCAACAAAGAACTGTATCTCCTGAGACGCGTCTGTTTCGCTTCCCACGTTGGCCTGCCAGTCGAACTCTATGAACGCCGTGCCGTAGACCTCTACCCATTTTTCTATTTCCATCACGCCGTCCGTAGCTTCGCCGGTCCTCGCGACAAGCGCGCCCGACTCGTTCTGCCACGCATAACTCGCGGAATTCGAATAAGAGGCAAAGCCTTCCATGCCCCCTTCCTCGAAATCATACGAAGCAACAGGCGGCGTCATGTCATACATCGTCCCGTCCGGCAGATAAATGTTCTTTATCCAGACACGATCCTCGCCACTCACATAACTGCCGTTCTTGGCATACGCGAAATAAAGCGTGTGTTTACCACCCGTCCCTATATAATAGCTGATATGTTCCCAATCCTCGCTCCCGTCACCCGACTTATACACGACGCAACGCCCATAATACGGAAGGTCCCCATTAAAAATATCCCCGCCAAAATCGCTGACCCAGGCATTATTAAGAAGAACATAATCGAAATTCGGGTTCTCGTCCGGTGACGCCCCGGTAACGGCCCACGAGAAATCTTCCCAGCTCATAAGCGACGTCCATGATCCACGGAAAGAGTTCTGCCATGTTGAATGTAGGGATTCATAATCCTTGTTCGGATCGGCACCAGGCACGTCACCGGTAACGAGCATGCAGAAATCTTCCCAGCTCGTGTTATATCCCGCCGGCATGTTATAGCCCTGTCTCGCTTCGCCTATAGAATCCAAATTAAACCAGGCGACGTCCATGTCCGTCCCACCCCAGTTCTGACACGAGGTCTTCCAGTCGAATTCCACCAGTCCACCGCCATCCGGAACATCCACTTCTATCGCCATATAGGCCAGCTCGTCGTCACCGAGTATGGGGGATTCAAGAACGCCATCGTTGATCGCCCACGTTCTGGTGATATCATTGCCCTCGAGGTCCTTCGCGCCCGTATCCATCCTCGCGAGTACCGGTTCCACGGTGTTCGCGACCACGAACTGCAGGTTATCTACCCACGCGGTGTCGGAATTCGCGGTACCGGAAGCGTTCTTGCCGTAGGCCCAATAAAGGGTGTGTGTCCCCGCGGCAAGTTTCACTTTAAAATGCTGCCAGTCCGACGACTCACCGCTCGCTTCATACTCATAACTTCTCTTGTTATAATTGAACCCGGGATCGTACAGGCCGCCGTTAAAATACGTGAGCCACACGTATTTCAGATGGCCGTAATCATAACCCGGCGTATCATATGGATATGTTTGGGTAACTGCATAACAAAAATCATCCCAGCTCTTGAGATACGGCGTATTGGCCGGATCCCCTGCGAAATCGCTTGTCCACAGGGACTGGAGAGCGACGTAATCTATACCTGGGTCCTCATCCGGCTGTGTTCCCGTGACAAGCTCGCAGAATGCCGTCCACGTAGTATAATAGCCGCTCGCGTAACCGTAGCCGTCCCTTCTCTCTCCCAGAGAATCCACATTGAACCAGAGATAATCGCCGTTATCACTCGATACCCACCAGTCGAACTCTACCATCCCGCCCTGTTCGGGAACATCCACGGTAACGCTCATATAAGAGACCTCGTTATCGCCTATGGCCGCTGGCATTACGGCGCCGGAAGAACTGTCCGGGCTCCACGGCGCGTTTATCGCCTCACCGTTCGCGCCTATACCGCCGGTAGAGAACCCGGCCGGCAGGCCCATGGTGACCCCTGTCGTGAACCCGTCAAGTGTTCCATCGTTAAGATCGAACACGGCGGTGTCCTCTATTATCGCCCCTTCTCCGGAGATCTGGTCCTTAAGTTCGTCGTCAACATAGAACTTGAATATATCTTTCCCTAATTCCGACGACACTGCCCACCAGAAATGCACGTCGGTGTCCCTCGCGAACGTCACTTTCTTCTCTATCACGCTGGTCTCGCCGTCACTTATCGCACCCGACCTCATGGTGTAATCCGAAGAAGCGCCGGTATAATTCCCTGTCACGGCAGATTGGCTATAGAATGGTAAGTCACCATATGTACTGTAGCTGGCGGCTTTCTCGGCATCATAACGAGAGAGATAATCAAGAACGGCCTCAACAGGCAATGTCGTCGCGGAGCCATTTATAAGGACTTCGGTGAACGGTGTCATGTCGACGTCTTCTCTAATGTCCGTTTCAGAGACAACGCGGATATCGTCCACGTAACCGGTGTTGGTCCCGGTGCCATACTGAGTGCTGTACTGGTAATAATCCCATTTAAGTACATATGTACCCGCCGGCAGAACGTACGCCTTTCCGGCCCACGAAGTAGACCCGCTTATCGTCGCCATCAGGATATCGTTGATATAGAAAGTGAGCGTAGAAGACGAATAGGCGTTGATCATCCAGTCAAAAGAAAGGGCAGATGTTTTCCCTTCCTCAACCGTTATCGTCTTATACATATACCGGTGGGCGCCGGACCCTATGTTCTCATTGTTCGAAGCGGTCGAGCGGGCATATCCGTCAAATCCGTCGGAGAGATTGTCCGTCCATGTGTCCCTGTACCATCCGCCGGTAAGCCCCGTGAGCCTTTCCTCTTCAAGTGTCGAGGTCCCGGTATATCTATCAAAATCATAAAGTTCTTGGGTAGCGACACTGTAGGTGATACCGTCAAGCCACGCGGAGTCGAAGCCGGCGGCACCAGCGGCGTCCTTGGCGTATTCCCATCTGAGAGCATGGGTACCAGGTGCCAGGGACCATGTAGCAAGGGTCCACTCGATTTCTCCGGAAATCGAGTCTTGCTCGACGCCGTCGACGTAAAACTTGAAGAAGTCGTGGTCTTGTTCGGACGACACTTTCCACCAGAACTCCACTGTGGCGTTGTTGTCGAAAGTGATCGTTCTTTCTATAACGCTCTTCTGGCCGTCACCTATCGCGCCGGATCTGAAGGCGAACATACCGTCGCTCGTGGCTCGGGGCTCGTCGCTTGTGGCAGTATACAGTTTAAAGAACGCGTCACCGGACGTCTTAAGCTGGGTCATCTCATTGAACTTATTCGCCAGATATTCGTCCACGTCAAGGTAATACGAGCCGTCCAACATGACAGCTGAACTACCATAAAGCGCCGCGACATTATTATTAGGCGAAGCATCATCCTCGACCGGCACCGTAATACTCCTCGTGCTAATAACTCCATCAAAGTTGACCGGCGCGGTCGAGTTGCCGCTACCGGAAAGGTCTGTTACGACCGTTCTCGCGACAGCGCCGTTCGTGAGCGTCCCCGTCTTCCCGTGGCCGGAGTAATCCGTCGCGAGACCGTCATCGAACTTATAATAAGCTATAAGGTCGCTCTCTGTTCCGGTGAGCCCGTTAGCGATTATGTTCTGTATCTCCGCCTTTGTGAGTATCCTATTATGGATGGCAAATTTGTCGACAAAACCGCCAAAGTAGCTTCCGCCGCCGTATTGCCCGCCTATAGCGCTTGCCCTGCTCAAGGTACCTATATCATAAAGGGTCTCAGCCCTCGTCCCGACAAAGACACCGTCCACATAAAGTGTGGTACTGGTGCCGTCGTTCATGGCGGCGAAATGATGCCACACATTATTATTATACCCGCTGCCCCACGTGGGATCCCCGGAAGAGCTGGCATCAAAGAGAGGCAGGAGCCCCCCGTTATTGGCATACAGGACATAACATCCTTCTATCGAGAATATCATTCTCGAACTGTTCGTGGACCCTGTCTTGAACCACCCCTCGGCCGTTATTGCGCTGGGTTTCGCCATCATATCGGTCGGCAGAGCCACATAGTCATTGCTCTCATCGAAGAACACGGCCTTGTCGCCCGCGCCCATATTGTAATAAGTCAGAAGACCCGTTTCCTTGCCAGTAATGGGAACAGTCCTTCTCTGAAGGACCTCATCCTGAGTGATGGCCCTGTTGTAGATAGCCACATCGCTTATCTGGCCGTCGAAATAATAACCGGCAGTCGCGTTTCCGCTCGAATTTGGTTCGGCGCCAATAAGGAGCCGTGGCGCGCCGGTCGAAACACTCCCGGTCATTGCGGTAACAGCCACAAGCACACCGTTGACGTACAGTTTAATATTAGAGCCGTCATATGTCCCAACTATGTCATACCAGTCGGTGGTATTAAGATTTGCCAAAGAATATGAGGTATAATAATATGAAGTGCCATTATGGACAGCGAAGTACAGACAATTGGGGGCCGCCGGGTCATTCATCCCGATCGCATACGCTCCGGCCTCCGTCTTTGAAAGAATCTGCCTGGTCCCGAGTAACGTATCGAATTTTACCCTTGCCGCCGCCGTCATAGCGGTCGAAATGCCTGAAAGCGGCCCGCAGTTCATGTAATCGTCCGTACCGTCAAAGTCAACGTATTCATCCGTTGCCGTGACGGAAGTTACCTCGTCCATCGGATAGTGGAGCACGAGACCCGTCTCCGTATCCGTGAGACCGGTATTCATGGCAGTCTCTATTTCCGTCTCGTTGAGGACACGTTCGAACACGGCGACATCCTCGAGCTCTCCCGAGTAATACCTGTTACCGTACCTCCCGACCTCAAGCGTTCCACCGTCATTTATGAGCGCTGACTTGGCCAACGTCCCCTGGAACACGAGTTCGCCGTCCTTATAGAGCATGACCTTTCCGTCCGCGGACCTCCACTCGACGGCCACGTGGTGCCAGAGGCCGTCGTTGACGGCGACACCGGTCGAGACTTCAGCGCCTTCTATCCTGATCTTAATGTTGCCGCTGCCGTACACGGCAAAGTCCGACTCGCCGGAGGTGTAACCCAGCACACCGTCATCCGAACCCGTTGTCCTCGTCCAGAATATCGCCGTTATCTCATCCGCCGGGAACCCCGTAATGGCCCCTGTCACCATGGCGTCGGAACCGTCGAACGTTCTCGCGGTATAAACTCCGCCTGTTAACGGCGGCACGGGCGCCGTAAGGATCCCGGCCAAAGTCGTCGGCACACCGCTTACAAATATCTCCGTCGTTTCATCCTTATCTGCCGACGAATAAAGTTCTTCATCGGTATCCGTCATCGTGATGATAATATCGTCCACAAAAGCACCGTTGTACCCGCCTCCGGTAGAATACTGGTAATAATCCCACGTGAACTGATACGTACCCGCGGGCAGGATGTACGATTTATTGACCCACGGGGTGGCCACGCCGCTCGATGACGAGGATACGCGGGACTGCTCTACATTGTTCACAAGGAACCTTACCCATGACGACGTATGCGCGGCTATGGACCAATCGAATGATATCACCGCGGTCTCGCCTTCCGGAACAACGATGGTCTTGTACATATAACGGTGGGCATGGTCGCCGATATTCTGTCCGTTATAATCGGAAGCACGCGCGAAACCGTCATATTCCGTCGCGAGGTTCTGGCCTCGGTCCCTGGCCCAACCACCGGTAAGTCCGGTAAGCTCCTCTTTCTCAAGAGAATTCCCGTCCATATAACCGTTAAAGTTGTATGTTTCGACAACGTCCGTTACCGCCTTATAGCCGTCGAAGTAAGCCGCGTCGTCACCGGCTTCGCCTGAGGCGTCCTTAGCGTATTCCCAGCGGAGCTGGTGAATACCCTGTGAACAGTGAACTGTGAACTGTGACCAGTCCTCTTCGCCGGAGATGGCGGCTTGTTCTACCCCGTCGATATAGAACCTGAAGTAGTCGTGGCCCGCTTCTGAAGATGTCTTCCACCAGAAGCTAAGGTCCGTTTCACCCGCGAAGGTAACGAATTTTTCCATGTAACTTAACTGACCATCAAGAATACTCCCTGACTTCAGAACACTCGTCCCACGCCCCACATCCCCCGTATCCGTGTACACTCTGAACGGCGCGTTCCCGCCGGTGTGGAAACCTCTCGCCTTTTCGGCAAGATACGCCGCGTACTCGTTCATATCTTCGACAGAAGGCGCGGTCACGCCGAGAACATCGAACCGTGAACCCGTGATGATGCCGTCGATACCGCTCGCGACCTCGTCACGAAGAAGGCGCATATTAACATCAAGTATGTCGAAGTTGGCGCCATTATAAAGAGCGCCGTCATGGCCGTTACCGGAAGCGTCCACCACCGGACCGTAATCGGCAAGTTCCTCGGTAAAACCGGCCGCGCCGCTAATATCGCCGTAATTGTTGTTCCCGGAAATGTCCTTGATCTTGGGGATCCCGACGGTGAGCGTCCCAGTACCAGTGACGCTGCCAAAATTGCCGTCGCCGGAATAGTCCTCTACTATCGGGTCGAACATGGTAACAGCGTATGCGCCGTTACCTACCACGGTGCCGTTCCTCACGTTGTCGGAAGCGTCGGACGCGTCTATCGCCGGAGCATAGAGCGCGCCGCTTATGGTGGCCTCGTTACTATTATTGCTCAGATCTTTGATCTGGTACGCCACGCCGTTATACCCGGTGCCTGTATTGCCGTTACCGGAATCGTCCCGGAGGTCCACATTATCGAACGAATAATACGCGACAAGACCCGTCTTGTCGCTCGCGGGACTTTCGTTCATGATGGTATGTATCTCATCGACCGTAAGCGCCTTGTCCCATACGGCAACATCGTCCATGGAACCCGTGAACGCTCCGCCGCCGGTCATCCATTGCCCAATGCACCAATTGCTTCCAGAACCCGTGTTCGGGACAGTGGCCGCAGTCCCATATCCGGTCTCGATGCCATCCACATATATCCTCAGCATGTTAGTGGACGAGCCCTCATACACACCAACTATATGGTGCCACTGGCCATCATCGACCGTTGAACTGCCCACAACCACACCATAACCGTTGCCGTTCCCAATAAAAGGCATTCCGTCGCTCGATATACCTAGATGGTAATTTGTCGGAGCCGACGCCGCCGTACCATAATGGAAAATACATCTGTCAACACCGGCAGTATCATTGCTCTTTACCCACGCGCTTATGGTCCTCGCGGCGCTCCCTCGCGGCAGTCCGACACCCGCGTTCGCCCCCCCGATGTAATCATCCGACCCGTCGAACTTCGCACCATAATCATCGAAGGAATAATGCGCCTTGAGCCCTGTCTCCTGTCCGGTGACACCGTAATTCATGTGCTGGAGGACCTCTTCCTGCGTTATGGCCCTGTTGAACACCGCTACTTCGTCCATCCTGCCGTTGAAATAACGACTCATCCCTTTCTGCTGGCCAAGGGCGAACTGGGCGCTGTTGTAAGTGATTGTCCCGTTCCACGCTACGCTCGTCGACGGCTGGAGAACGCCGTTATAATAGACTTTCGCGTCCTCGTTGGCCTTCCTCGTCGCGACGATATGCACCCACTGATTGAGCGGAACGGCCGAATTGACGTTTGTCACATGGAACGAGCCATTACCTATCTGGAAATGTATGTGCCCCGCAGGCGCGGTCTGCCCGTCAGGATTCGTCCTTCCATCTATGAAAATAGTAGCACCGGAAGAGGTCGAGTCATACTGGCTGCCGACAATGAGGCCGAGGGTGCTCGAAGACGGATAAGCCGTGAGATAGACCCATGACTCAAGCGTTATCTCGTTCTGTATCTGGAGTGACGTCGGCACCGGATCGCTCACAAGCGCGTAATCGTCGGTGCCGTCAAAAGTCATCGCGGTCCTCCCGCTCTCGTCAAGATCGAGCGGGTAATACGCTACAAGGCCGGCTTCTTCCCCGGTAAGTTCGGCCATATATTGTTTTATCTCCGCGTCGGAAACGGCATAATTGAATATCGCCGCGTCATCGATAAGGCCTTTCCAGTAATATCCGCTCGATTCGTTCTCGTAACCGATGGCTATAGTACCGCCGGAGGTCGAACCGGTCATCGTGGTGGTCCCCGTAAGAACACCGTTGACGAATATCTGTCCGCTGGTCCCTGTTTTACGATAAGTGATATGCTGCCATGTACCGGCGGTGAGAGTCCCCACGTTCGCGTTCCAGTTGGAATCCTCGAGGCCTATAGTCATGTTGCCGGTGTTCTTACCGATAAAGAAATTGGCTGTACTATCCTTGAGAGCGAATATCGGCCTGTAACCGTCACCGGAAGCGCCGTCATACCTCACCCACGCCATACATGTAATATCCCCTGCAAGCGAATTCCTGGTAATACCTGTATCGATATAGCTCCCCGACCCGCTCAGCGACAACGCTTCTCTTTCGGCGTCGTCGAACGGATAATAGGCCACGAGGTTCGCCTCGTCCCCGCGGACGCCGTCTTCCATCATGCTTTGTACTTCCGCCTCTGAAAGGACTTTGTCCCAGACCGTGACTTCGTCGATACCGCCATTAAAGTTGTAGGTTGACGCCGTACCCGCCGTATTGACAGCCGCGCCAATACCGAGCTGTGCCGTACCGTTCTGAATATCGCCGAGCGCGCCGGTGTTATAGATGAAGGATGTGGTCTCGCTCACACCGTCGATATAGAGTTTTACCCTGTCAAGGCCGTCGCCGGTATCTATACTGCCATCATAAGTGGCGGTAACATGGTACCATTTCGAAGTGTCGTTTATCAGGGTCGTCCCTTCCATGAACCTGTAGCTGGACCCGTCAAGCGCGCCATACCATCCAAACTGCAGTTTATTGTTAGCGCTTATACCCAAGGCCAATTCCCGCTGATTTTCGCCAAACACGCTGTCTCCGAGCTTAGTGACAATTACACCGGCTGTCATAACGACATCCGGTTTTATCCACGCGGAAATTGTGAACTTTTTGTCCACGCCGGCGAACACGGTATCAAGCGTGTCGCCGCATTTCACGTAACTCGACGTCGTGCCGTTGAACGCCCTGTATGTCCTGAGACCCGCTACCTTATCGAGAGTATAGAAACCGACCATGTCCGGCTCTTCGCCCGTCGGCGTATGTTCCATTATGCCTTTGACTTCGGCCTCGCTAAGCGCCTTCGCGAAAACCGCCGCTTCATCCATATCGCCCTTGAACTTGTAAGAGAGATCGTCTTTCGCCGACCCTATGACGAACGCCGCCGCGTTGGAAATATCACCAAGCGATGTCGGATCGGCAGACACGGCAAACACACCGTCGACATAAAGCTTCGCGCCCGCGCTGTCACTTCTATCGACCGACACGAACACGTGGTGCCACGCCCCATCGTTGACAGCGACGCTCGAGTGGGCGCTCGCCACGGAGTTCGTACCGTCATTAAGGAAGAAATAGACCTGCCCCATATCGTCCATCTCCACCTGCCAGCCCTTGTTCGCGGCGCTCTCGTATTTGCCCATGATACCGGCCAATACCGCCGGAGTATCCGTCGTCCTTATCCACGCGCCGTAAGAGAAACCCTCATCGGCTGTGAAATCAAAACCATCGGAATCCGGTATCGTCACATAATCGGCCGAACCGTCGAACGCGAGATAGTACCTGTCCCTGTCAAGTGGGCTCGCGAGAGGATAATAAGCCGCGAGGTCCGTTTCACTCCCTGTAAGGCCGGCCATGATGGTGTTCTTTATCTCGGCCGCGGAAAGGGCTTTCGAGAATACGGCCACTTCGTCCACGTTACCGTTGAACGCCCTTCTGGCGGTGTAGCTGTAGCCTGCCATACCTATCGTAAGGTCGTCGGCCGCTATACCGTAACTCGGCGCCGTTCCGCCCATGTCACCGTACTTTATCACGCCTTCCCTCTCCTTTGAGGCCGCAAGATGTCCGTCTATGTAAAGTTTCATTACCTCACCGTCATAAGTACCGGTAATATTGTGCCATCTGGTATCTGAGGTTTCATTATAGTTGGACGGCGAGTACAACGTGTCATAAGCGCCATCAGCGAACCCTATCTGCAGATAGAACGCGTCCTTTGAGTCGTCATGACCTATCACATAAGAAGCGTAAGGCACTATACCGTACCTACCTTTCGCCACTATCGCGTTGCCGTCGGTATTGGACCCGGTGCCGGACATCTTGGCCCACGCGGAAACTGTGATCTGGGCCGGTTCGAGATCGGCGCTGTCAGGCACAGCGATATAATTGCTTGAACCGTTGAATTTCGCGTATTTGAGTTTTACCGCGTCATACACCGCGCTTTCGTCGAACGAGTAATACGCGGCAAGGTCTTCTTCGTCGCCCGTGAGCTTTGTCTTCGCCCTCGCCTTTATCTCATCGTTGGTCAATACTTTGTTCCAGACCGCAAGCTCGTCCACCGCGCCATCGAAGTAAGTGGTATAAACACCGCTGTTGTTAAGACAGCCGATGACCATCTTCTCGTCTATATCGAGGGACCCGAAGTCCTTGACGAGGGACCTTACACCGTCAACGTAAAGCGTCGCGAGGCCGTTGTGGAACGTCACGGCCAGATGCGTCCACCAGTCCGTCGCCGCACTTACCCTGTTGCCCGCGTAGTCCGTCCCCCAGTCACTTGTATCGAGTCCCATGTCCCACTTTCCGTCCTTGAGGCCGATGTAGAACCTCTCTCCCTTAACATCTTTGGCCCCGAACACCGCCATGTTCTTTGTCGTCACGTCCGGCTTCACCCACATCTCGAGCGTCCCCTCTACCGCGCCCGTAAGGCCTAGATCGGAAGCGTCGGCGAGGTCCACATGGTCGCTCGTACCGTTAAAGGCAAGAGAAGTGTATTTTCCATCAATAACCGGCGGAACAGGCAGAACGGTTTCGGGTAATACCGGCGTTCCTTCCACGTTCATTTCGGCAAAATCCTTGTCGTCGAACAGAACATCGAACGCCTCTTTTGTGTAGCCGATCTTGAGATTATCGAGATAGCCCGCGTCGGAACCGTATGTCCCGTTGCTATAATGGTAGAAAGCCCATTTAAGCTCATACGTACCCGCCGGCAGGGTGTATGACTTGCTTTGCGATACCATGACACCATGAGTGGAGCAGTTGATCTGGTCCTCCTGAATGCCGTCCACGTAGAATCGTATCCATGAACTGGTGTGCGCTTCTATCTTCCAGTCGAAGGAAAGCGTGCCCGCGGTACCTTCGGGTATGGTGACCGTCTTATACATATATCTATAGGCGTGATCACCTATCATGTGCCCGTCATAATCATTGGACCGCGCAAGGCCGTTGAACGGCGATGTCGCGAGGTTATTATCGCGGTCACGTTTCCAGCTTCCATAACTGACGTCCTGCGCGAGGCCGAGCCTCTTCTCCTTTTCGAGCGACGAGCCGCCCGTGTAATCATTAAAATCGAAAAGTTCAGTTATAGTAGACACCGCTTTTACGTCCTCGAGCCAGCCCGCGTCCTCGCCCGCCGCGCCGGAAGCGTCCTTCGCGTATTCCCAGCGCAGGGTGTGAACACCCTGTGAACAGTGAACTGTGAACTGTGACCAGTCCTCTTCCCCTGATATAGAGGCTTGTTCGACGCCGTCTATGTAGAACTTGAAGTAGTCGTGGTCCGCTTCCGACGAGACCTTCCAGTAGAAGCTGACGTTCGTCGTGCCTTCAAAACTCACCAGTTTTTCTATGACGCTCTTTTCAAGGTCACCTATGGCGCCTGTCTTAAGCGTCGGGTATGTCCCGAAGTCGTGATGTTCGAACGACGGATCAAGCTCGAGAGTGAACGTATTGTCGCCAAAATTACGGAAGCTCTGTTCCCTCAGGCGATATTCAAGAAGAAGGTCCTCAAATTCTTCGACCGTGTCTATTTCCACTCCCGTCGAAATTATCTGTTTAGGCACGTTGAAAGTTGCGGCGCAGGAGACGGGATATACAGTACCTGCTATGAGACCATCGTTCGGCACGGACGACTTGTCCGCAAGAATAGTGTCCTGAGCGAACGTGGAACCGACCATGGTTCCGGTGTTGCCCGTACCGGACTTATCGACCGCGTTACCGTCGTCGAAATCATAATATGCCACGAGACCATCTTCCGCCCCGGTAAGTTTTCCGGTGAACATGGCCTGTATCTCCTCAAGTGTAAGGACCCGCGAGAACATCGCGACCTCGTCGAGCATACCCACATGGTAGTCGCTGAACCCGCCGCCCAGAGAGTCCTGATCGCATCCTATAACAAGAGAACCACCGCTCGTGATCGGGGCACCGGCCTGGAAGGTGCCGGTATACGCGAGCGCGCCATCTTTATAGACCAGCAATTGCCCGTCAGAAGACCTCCATGTGACCGTAACATGGTGCCAAACACCGTCGTTCACCTTTACGTTGGTGTCCTTAGCGGCACCATTGAGATAAACAGTAAGACTGGCCGCGTTGAATATCAGGCATTCGTTGTCCTCTCCGGACACGGCGTAAGAAATGAGCCCTTTACTGGAGGATGTCCCCTTCACCCAGAACGATCCGGTCATTTCAGTAGTCGGGAATGTCGTCACGGGGTTCTTAATGATATAATCGTTGCCGTCAAAACTCATGTATTTTCTGGTCATCCCGCCCGCGGAGGCCTCCATAGGATAATAACCCGCGAGCGTCGGATCGGCCGTCACGGAAAACTCTCCCATCATAAGAGACTGTATCTCCTCCCCGCTAAGAGCGCGCCCGAAGGAAACGACTTCATCCAACGCCCCGTCGAACTGGTAACCGGTCCTGTTCGCTATACCCCAACCGACAGAAGTCGGCAGTGAAGGAGAGCTGTCAGTACCCTGCCCGACCAGCACACCGTTCTGGTAAATGTAGTAAGTATTACCCACACGGGTAATGGCTATATGCGCCCATTGATTCACGGGCAAAGGAACGTTATTTGTAATTAAAGAATGCAGTGTACCATTGGCCGCCCTGTAATCCAGTCCTATGCCGCCGCCCGAATTTTGATAAGTGTAAATATGGAAACGGTTGCTGTCCGTCACATCGGTCCTTCCCCATACAATGCCCCTCGACGAAGAGACATCGTTCCTCATCCAGAAAGCGAACGTCGCGTCGGTGTTCTCATTAAGGATGAACGTGTTGCTGAACGACACACTGTTCGACCCGTTGAACGCGAGGCCTTGTATATCATGGGTGGTTATTTCTTTTTCATCCATCGGATAATACACGATGAGTCCCTCTTCCGTGCCGGTCATCTTTGTTTTCATGAGGGCCTCGAGTTCCTCGGCTGTAAGGGCCTTATCAAAGAACGCTACTTCGTCCATGTCGCCTTTAAAGCAGAATGGATAACTCGGGTCATTGGACTTGGCGATAAAGTTTGTCTGGCCGCTGGTGGAATATGTCTTAGAACCGCTATTGTCAAGTTCTCCGTCCACGTAGGTCTTTATAGTACCCGCGCCGTCATAAACAGCCGCGATGTAGTGCCATTCGCCGTCGGTGACGAGCTTGCCATTAAGCGGATAAAAGTCGTTGTTGTATCCCATGACGCCGACGACACCGGGCCTGTTGTTATAACCTATAACAAGGTTGAACGCCTGAGAGTTCGCCGCCGTACCCGTGGCCGCGACACACTGCCAACTGGGGTTGGTGGTCCTTACCCACGCGGCTATTGTTCTCGCACCGTTCCCTTGAACAGCCGCGTTTTCATCCACACCGATAACGTCATCGATGCCATCGAAATTCATTGCGGTATAAACGCCGTCCACCCTTGGCGGTTCTGTCCCAGCGGAGAACGTCTCGGTAAGCTCGTCGAGCGTCGTTGCCTGACCGTCAGCAAGGATCTCCGGCATCTGGTCAAGCGTGTAGAAACCGTCAATGACCGTGCGGTTACGCGTCACGCGGATGTTATCCACGTAAGAAGTATTGGTACCGTAACTGGTCCCGTAGTGATCGCTGTGCTGATAAGCGTCCCACTTCAACTCATAGGTGCCGGCGGGAAGCGTGTACTGCTTGGACCCCTGCACCCACACCCCGTGCGACGGGCTCTTTATCCTGTCCTGTTCCACCCCGTCCACGAGGAACCGCACGCTGTACGGCGTCTCACTGCACGTGCAAGCCTTCCAGTCAAAGCTCAAAGTGCCGGTCTCGCCCTCCGGCACCACGACCGTCATCGTCATGTACTTGTGCGCGTCGTTACCAAGGTTCTGGTTGTTCCACGCGGTCGAACGCGCCCAGCCATTGAACGCGAGTCCGTCGCCGAGGTTGTCTGATCTGTCGAGGAACCAGTCGTTCACAAGGCCTTCATACCTTTCCGCGAAAAGTACCGGGCCGTCGCCGAAGTTGTTGAAATCAAAGAGTTCGGACACGCTCGAGACTGCCTTGAACGCGTCGAGATATCCCGCGTCAGCGCCCGCGGAGCCGGAGGCGTCCTTCGCGTACTCCCAACGCAGAGTGTGAACGCCCTGTGAACAGTGAACTGTGACCTGTGACCAGTCGGTCTCACCGGAGATCGAGGAATATTCCGCGCCGTTGACGTAGAATCTCAGGTAATCGCTGTTCTCCTCGGACGATACCTTCCACCAGAACGAGACGGTCGTGGTGTAATCAAAGGAGACGAGTTTCTCGATAACGCTCAACTCGCTGTCGCCGATACCGCCCGAAACAAGTGCCGAGACCGTGTCCACGTCTTTATATTCGAAGTCCGGGTCCACGATAACGCGGAACGGCTCGTCACCGAACATACGGAACGCTTCTTCGCTCAGACGGACGCTCATAATATAGTCTTCGATATCGGACATGGTGATATCCGGACCGAACGTCTGATACTTTCCGCCGTGAACTACGCCTTCCACAGGATCGGACGCCTTATCTATGGCCATCCTCGGGCCGTCTGCGGCAAAGAACGTCTCCGTGGCTATACCGACATTATCGTTACCGGACATATCCTCGAACAAAGCCTGATAGTCCTTGGCGAAGTACGCGCCGTTATAAATGGG
>Ga0302252_1000039_pt1 | contig 204265 bp, 202 predicted proteins | sample AAG_RA_Leu_MG_FD_193511 | JGI IMG/M metagenome (GOLD analysis project Ga0302252, IMG submission 193511) | Enriched activated sludge microbial communities from anaerobic digester in WTTP, New Holstein, Wisconsin, United States - AAG_RA_Leu | ecosystem: Engineered > Bioreactor > Anaerobic >... | reverse complement strand
ACACTCATTCAAGTCTTCTACCTGCATATTTGTTAGTTTTGCATATACATGTTCTTTCACTTCATTTCCTCCTTCATGCACTAAGCTTCTATTTGTCGCAATTTATTCATATTGCGCCTTAAATTCCCAGCATCATCTGCTTTGGCTCCGTTTCCTCGATGATTCCCTGCACACGTTCCTTTGCAACCTTGAGACAATCTAGGTAGCTCTCAAACTCGCCCGTTAGTGGCGTTGGCGTCTCTTTTACAGTTACTTCATTGCCCTTTATGACATAAAAACGAGTGCTCGTTTGACATAACATCCAACCATTTCCTTCGTCCCACTTTGTTCGCTGCTTTGCTGTTTGGTTCTCAACCCATTTTACAACCTGACTTTCTTCTTCAAATATTTCAACTCTTTCTGTGAGCCGCCATGCCATCAATGAGTATTGAGGGCTGCCGTTCTCTTCTCTGTCTTGGATGTAGTACAGCGTATCGCGATATCTAAAATATGGGCACCGTCCGTCATGAGCCTTGAATTTCACATCCAACATATTGCCCCTCCTTAGAATGGAATATCATCGTCGTCCAGTGCCTCAAATCCTTCCGGATCTAGTCCTGTGTACTTACCTTGGCTTGCTGGTTGACTTCCGTCAGTTTTCTTGTCAGCGTATTCCAAGAACTCAACTCTATCTGCAACAACTTCAGTCGCCCAGCGGCTATTCCCATCCTTGTCCTCGTATTTTCTTATCTGCAGCCTTCCGCTAACTCCTACCTGCCTTCCCTTTTGAAGATAGTTCGCACAGTTCTCAGCTGCTTTCCCCCATACCTGCACAGGTATGAAGTCCGCTTCGTAGTTGCCTTCCTTGTTTTTAAACGTTCTATTCACGGCAACCGTAAATGTTGCCACTGCTTTTTCAATCCCTGGTGGATATTTAAGGTCAGGATCTTTAGTGAGTCGTCCTATAATCACTACACAGTTCATTATTCTGCCTCCTCTGCTAGCTTCAATAAGTTTTCTTTTAAATCGTCCAATATTTCCAATCTGCAAAATCTGCATGCCTTATAATTTCCATCGCAATCCTTGCACTTGATTTCGGCAATCATTTCATCTATCACTTCAATGTATTCTTCATAGTTCTCTATTAAGTTTTTTACGGTCTGATTCATGCTATCGCCTCCTACTTTTTCAACAAGCCCATAAGGGAATCAAATCTTCTATTGCCTTCTTCCTTTCTTCTCGAAGGGCCTTCGATTTCTAATATGGGAGCTACTGCCGTTAACCTATCAAAGCTGCGGTCTATTCTGTCCTCGGAAATCAACTTTTCCCTTAGCTGCTGCTTGTTTAGGTTCGTTGTTATTATGATAGGCTTCCCTTGTCTGACTCTGCTGTCTATGATCGAGTAGATTATTTGTTTTTCCTTGCCTCTTGCAGATGTGTGCTCCGCTCCCAGATCATCCAGCACTAAAAGGTCTGCATTTTTAAGCGAGTTGATTATATGGGCTTCGCCTTCCTCGCCATAGCTGTTATACGACGAGTATATTTTGTTGATTATACCTATGGTTGATATTGCTATGACTGGGACAAACTTATTGAGCAACTCATTCGCTATGCAAAAGCTCAGATATGACTTGCCTACTCCTGGAGGCCCCATGAGTATCATTCCTGTATTCTCTTTTTTCATCCTTGTCCATTCGTTGCAATATTCCACCGCAAGCTTATACAAATCCTTGTTGTATTTATCTGTCTTGAAATTTCCGAAAGTATATTGCATGAAGCTCTTATCCATAAGGCTATATTCTGTTAACCTGTCGAGTTTTCTTTGCTGCTCAACTTTCATGTCCAGCTCTCTTTGCTTTTCATATTCCTCACGCTTACATTTGCACATGCATGGAACTTTTTTCTTGGCACCCATGAATTCTACAATCGTGGATGTTTTTTCTCCGCACTCAGGGCAATAATCAACTTCCAAACTTGATTGATTTGACATCTGCGTATTGATCATTTTCGAAAGTGTTTGAGTTATCGCTTCCATTCTGCTTGTCCCTCCTATCTCTCAGGTAAGCCTTCACCCCGTTTATTGTAGTTATATTGTTTTTATGCCAGTTGTTTAGCACTGCATTGATATATCCGTATGAGCGTTTGTTGTATGTTACAGCTTCTTCAATTGCAGCTATTATTACATCCGCCTCCACGTCTTTCATCCAGATAGAAAGCTTCTCACCTTCCATGGGTGTGATTGGATGTATGTTTTGGTCGAATGCTTGAACTACTCTTTTGAAGTCTTCATCATAAAAAGCAGCGTCAGAAGAAATGTCTGTATCAGATTCAGGGTTAAAGGAATCAGGAATCAGCAATCCGGAATCAGGAATCAGGAATCCGGAATCAGCCCGGCTAGTAGTATGCATTTCCGGTGCTGGCACTGTGCTTGCATGGTGCTCATTCAAACCATTGCCATTACTATATTTTTCAATTTTACTGATAGCTTCTTTGCCACTATCGCCACAACCATTTCCGGTACTAGCACCATTACTAGCACTGTGCTTGCATGGTGCTTTACCGGTGCTAGGAGGAGGCGGAATTGTGCTCCCTTTTTCTTTGAGGTGAGGGTTTTGATGTTTCTTAAAATTAACCACCTGTATATACTCGATGTTGTCTACGGTATATACGGTTATAAACTCATATTTGCACAGTTCTTGTATGAGACTTTCGATATCGCAATCATCATAAGGCAATACCGCTGCCTTGATTTTTTTAGGTCTATACTCCAGCCTTCCCTCTCTGTCAGCTACGCACCAAAGGCCAATAAACAACAACCTGGCTAGTGGCTCTAATTCAGCTAAATCATCATTTAGAAAGAAGCCGGGTTTAATGTTTCTGGCCCTGGCCATACTAATCATCCTCCTGTAGTACTCTTTCCATTTCTTTTGCAAATTCAGTCCAGCTTCTAACCATGCAAGCAAAATCTTTAAGGCTGTCTATGCTATATCCTGCCAAATAAGCTTTTTCTAGATATATCAGAGCCTTATGCGAATCCAAATAAAACAGCCTGTTTTTTAGAATTCCTCTGATATAAAACAGATCTTTAAGATATGGCTTTTCAATTTCCTTGGTCTTAATGGTGCATATTTTGCCAACATACTCCCATGCTTTTTCGACACTATATGCATAAGGAATGCCATTTCCATTGAGTTCGAGATATTGATTTGTTGCATCTACCACTGATTCATACACCGTATTGAAGCCATGCTTCTTAATTAGTTGCTTTAGCTCTTTTTCTTGGGTGGCATCAATGTCATAACCTTGGGTGAATTCAAACCATTTTTCAACAATATAGTCACACTCTTTTTTTGATAAATCCAAGAGCTCTTCTTTCCACTGAAGCATCATTTCAAGCTGTTCTCTGCGTTTGTTTAGTTCATCCAACTGCGCTTTTTGCTTTTCTATTACAGTGTTATCATCTAATAGATTTGCTCGCTTCCCATTATTACAAGAATTACAGGCAGCCACTAAATTTGTAATATCGTTTGTTCCACCTTTAGACACTGGCTTAATATGGTCTATTTCGAGAATCACTTCAGGTGCCGATTTACCGCAATACTGACACTTAAAGCTATCTCTTTTGAAAACTTCAAACCTGATCTTCTTCGAAATTGCTTTTCGCTGTGCCATCTACTCACCTACTTTGTGTTGATTCTCTTCAATCTTTCTCTGAATCTTCTCCAGACAGTGCCGACATATAAAGTATCCAAAGAAGTACATACCGTTTATCTGCTGGCTGTCGGTCTCGCAAAATCTGCATTTGTCTTGCATCAATGTATCCCCCTTATGTAAGAGGGCGGACAAGCCGCCCCTTTACTATTTATCTTCAAATGGCGTACCTTCATAGCTGACTTCTTCAGCTTGTATAACCTCGCCAGTGTCCTCATCAATTACCGTGTAGTCGGCAGATATTGAGTCTATCTCATTTTCCACTAGGCTCATGTCGTCTGATATCTTCGATTTCACGCCTTCGTCAGATGCTACAGCCCTTTGCATCTCTATCGAAAGTGGCGCATATTTGAGCAGTTGCTTGATTACAGTTTTCTTGGCCATGGCGTCAAAATCCGTCTGCCATGGTCCGCTAGTGAATGTCTTGGAGAACTTCCTTGCGTGAGCTGTCACTTCATCCTTTGACATGAAGTAGAAGCTGTAACCGCCATTAGTCAGATGATAGACTGCATAATATCCGATTACTTCGCCCCTCTCGCCGCTCAGGAGGGGTTTGTGGATGAGTTTCTGCTCGACGCCATAATCTATATCGAATTCATCATTTTTTCTAACTGTGTGGGCGTATATCGTCTTAATCTTGTTGCTCCTTTGAGCAAGCTCCAACATGCCCTTTACGCCAACTTGGAACTGGACTTTATTTCCATAAGGAATCAGATATGCCTGCCCAAGCGGCGTATTTGGTTCGAGACCGAGCTGAGCGCTCTCCATCATTGCAGCTATGAACGATACCGGGTCGCACTGCTGGAGCTTAGGGTTGCTGTTGAACGCCGTCAAGGCTACTCGTTGGAACCTTTCTGAATTCATCATTTCTGGCAGAGCTGATTTGATTTCAGTTGCCATCTTCGCAAGCATCTGTTTCATGCCTTTGTTTCCATCCGATTTTTGAACCTGATTGCTTGCTGCCTTTTGAGATAGTGCGTTTTTCGCGTTTACGCTTGCCATGATTCAATCCCTCCTATTTGATTACAAAGCGTCTGTAAGAGCTCTGGTTGATATATTGTTCATATAGCTCAGGGTAATCCTTCTTAAAAGAGCTGCTGTCGAATCTGTTTGATATACATGTCTTCCACGTTATTAGCCTTTCACCTACGAGAGCTCTTTCGCTGAACTCCATTTGCGCTTGGATCTGCTGCTCAAGCTGTGTCTTTTCTGTATCCATATCCTTGATGAGCTCTTTCAATGTGTCTATCCTTTCAACTTTCTCAAGGAATGAGTTGTCTAGCTCTATCTGGCTGTCTTCTGAGTATGCGTATTTCTTCTTGAGTATCTCCGAATACTCGCTGCTTCCGTCTGGCTCCGGCGGTATCTGCTTAAGCACGTTGTTGTGCCAGAAGTCGTGCTCTATCTGTATGAGGTTCTGGATTGTTTCTTCGTCTCGCTCTATCTTCTTCCAGATGAACCTTTCATTGCCTATCAGAGCCGCTATGTAGCAGCAGTCATATCCTCCAACTGCCATGTAATGAAGGCACTGGAGCTCATAGTGAAGCGGGATACCTTCCTCCCATTCCTTCTTTGCATATGAATTTGTAGTCTTGCATTCCAGGAAGGCGTTCTCGCCTATGACTACCCTGTCTAGATTGGCTAACATGAAGGTATGCTCCTTATGCTGCAGCATGCTGTTGAGCCTTCTTACTTTCTTGCCGGTTTCATCAGCGAACCTTCTGGCCACGTAGTCCTCCAGGTCCCTTCCTATCCTCATTCTTTCGTTGTCAGGTATGGCTTCCACTTCGTCCGATACTTTGTCCATATATATTCTCAAAGGGCTGCTCCATGGATTCAGACCTGCTATGGCTGCTGCTTCTGAGCCACCTATTCCAAGTTTTCTAGTCCTGAGCCAATCTTCATGCGAAAGGTCCAGAGTTTTCATAAGTACCTGAGCGCTCATTATTCGTCCTCCTCGTCGGTTTCTATTTCATCGCTGTAGCATTCGAAAATATCTTCGTCTGTAATTTCTCGCTTAGGAAATACTGCGTCCTCGAAAACCCATTTGTCATGCCAATCTAGCATCATGACTACACCTCCAAAATGTGGTATACTTTAATTGATTTTATTTGTATGCGCCCCTTCTATGCCCTGCCAGGCTGAGGGGCTTTTATATTGCCAGGAGAAAACAGTACATTATGGCAAACATCGCTCCCGTTAGCATGATGAAACCTAAGACTTCTCTTGCTGTTCGCCACATGTCTCCACCTCCTCTTCTTTCCGACGGCGAACTATCTCCACCGCCTTTGCTACCAGAATCTCGTACACTCTGTCTAAATCTTGCTCGCTGGGCATGTTGTCGCCTCCTCTCTTCACTATTCACTTGCACCATTTTGTCTAATCCAATCAATGAGTTCTGCCTTGTTGATTCTAAGCAGCTTCCCTACTCGATACACCGGAAAACCTTTAAGGTTCGTCATTTCTTGCGCCTTTGATGGGCTGATGCTTAAAAACTCCTGCATTTCCTTCATGGTCAGAAACTCTGTACTCTCTTTTGCCTGAGCTATCTCCCTTGCCATAGCCAATACACTGCCAGCCAAATTATCTGCCAAGCGCTTGGAGAATCCATCCACAAGCTCTTTTAGTAATTCATCATGTGTATTAATCACTTTCCTGCCTCCTTTTCAAAATACTCAACCCCAACTCCCAAAGCCTTTGCAAGCTTGCACACAGTGCTGAACCTTGGGTCCCTGTCTTCTACTTCGATATAGTGCAAAACCGAAGGCGGAATCCCTGCAAGTTTTGCAAGTTGGTTAAGGCCTATACCTTGCTTTTCTCTCAATTCTTTTACAATTTTTCCAATCATTTGACACTCCTTCCTGCATGTGGTATTCTCGAAAGTGAATACAAATCTATTTCGAAAGGGGTAATATTATGGAACATGTTTACGTTTCTTCAAGTAACCTTCGCTCAGTTGGTTATGATCGTTCTTCAATGACTCTCGAAATTGCATTTAATTCGGGTAGTCTCTACGCCTACCACGGAGTTCCTGGAGATGTCTACGCAGGGCTTCTCAGCGCAGGTTCAAAAGGTACATATCATCATAACTTCATCAAAAACAGCTATCCTTACACTAGAATCCGTTAATCTATTACAACCAAAATAACTGCTGGGCCCTCTACTTTGAATTCTTGGAACTCATGAGGGTCCACTATTTTCCCTGCAACGCCCTCTCTTTTTGCAAGCTCTTCTACAAGTTCTTTTGTTGAGTAATTGCATATTTCATTCATCTTTCATTCCTCCAGTTAACCCCCTACGAAAGGAGGTGATAATTATGACCAAAATCTATGCTTGTCTTATTGGCAACTGGGTAAATCTAAATGACGATCCTGAGTGTAAAATGGGCGAAAATCGCGTATCCCCTCCCATTTGGTGGGAAGAAAATGCTGTGATATGGAGTCCCTTTGTGAAAGAAAAAGAACACACAATGCTTCAGCAGGACTACATACACATTAATTACAAAGGAGCTGACTATAGAATTCACCCAACGTTTATTCAAATTGTTATATCCTAAGAAAGTTTGTTACTGCTTCTTCAAATTCCCTTGAGTCGCCAAGCTCCACCTTGGCGGCTTTCTTTGCGTACATATAATCAATAGCAGATTTAATCGAATCCCACTGACACCTGTTTAATCCTTTCATAGCTTGTAGTATTTCCATCAACTGCTCTGGGTTTATTCTGTTTTGCAATTTCATTGTTAATTCCTCCCTAGTCTCTGTTCCCATATTTGGCTTCAAGCTCTTTTATGTACTCCTTAAGAGCTTCTTCATCTTCTATGCTATAAAACTTATCTATAACCCCGATGTTAGTCAGCCATTTGTCTATTTTGTTAATGCATTTCTCGGGATTCCATAGGTATGTCAGGTTGTTGCCAAGCATATTAGATTTTGCATAATTGTTTACTATTGCCTCCCTCATAGGTTCAGTTCTACTTTGCTTCGCTTTGGCTAATCCGGCTAGCCTAAGCAATTTCCCCATAGTTATTGAACCAATCGAAGTTGCGAAACACTGCCCTAGGTCACTGGCATTTATAAATCCCCATTTGAACTCTGTGCTTCTGTGCCTTTTTCTTTCCAGCTCAAGCATGTTCTCATGCTCTCTTTTGCTTTCCTCTATGTCGTTTTTGAGTTGTTCGACCTCTATTTTTGTACCTTCAATTTTGTTTTGTATGGCTTTCACTTCAACCGTGAGTGATTCCACTTGCTTAATGCTGGCCATATTTACCAGAGCTTGCCTTTGCTCAAAATTCATATTACTCATGGCTGCCGCCATATCTTCAAATGTTATAAGCGCATTACTCATATTCGATTACCTCCGCATCTATATAGTTTTTATTCGGCAGATAACTCTGCACCTCGTCCATCCAATCTTGAAGCCTACCGAGTATATCTGTAAGGTTTTCAACTACTACCGCATCATTTCTAGCTTCGTGCAAGGCCCTTGAATATTTGATTGGCGCCAGATCCGTCTTAAGCATGTGCTCTATTTTTACTACGAGCCCGGACAACTCTGTGGCTGTTCTGATTTGCCTGCCTATATCGTCTTTCTGCTTTGTTAGCTGGCCTATTTGAACTTTTAAGGCTTGATACTTCTCAGCTTCTTCGCCGCTCAGCTTGATTTTTTTCTCAAGGAGCTCCTTGTCCCTCATCAAGTAATCAATCTTGCCCTGTTTGTCCTCGATTTCGTGCTTCAGCTTGTAGTAATCTTCCGGCACAACCTCTTCCTTGATTACCTTCTCAACCACCTCCGGCTCTCTCTCCTCCAGCTCCTTGATTCTGCGCTCTGCCCACTCCGCATTACCCTCAGCCTTAAGTGCTCTTTGTTCTAGCCTGTGTTTCTCTGCTTCGGCTTGCTGAGCTCTGCGCTCGGCTTCTTTCTTCTCCTTAATCGCCTGCTGGAGCTCTCTGGTTGTCATTTCATCAACTGTCTTTTGTTGGCCGTTGACTTCATGGGGCTGTGATGTAAATTCTTCTCGTTGTTCTGCCGGTACGTCCAGGAGAGCGAAAATTTTTGTGGAGCCTAAATTCATCAGCGCTGAGGAATTTGAAAACTCGGTAGCAACTCTCATGAATCTATTCGCCCCGGCTTGGCTGAAGTCCACCTTTTCTTTAAGCCAATCCCCCCACTCGCCATGCGGCAAAGATTCTTTTGCCTGTATAAGTCGCTTGCCAATCTCGATTATGTTTTGCGCAGTCTGCTGCTTGAGCAAAATAATCTCTGACGTGATTTGTGTCATTGTTGCTTCTAAATGGTTCATATAATCCTCCTTTCTTATTCTTTTTTAGACATTTCGTCTATTTAGATATCAAAAAAAATGTAGTCCAAATCTATTTCTGGAAACCTTTTTTTCATTTTTAACATAAAGAGTTTGCTTGCTGTTCGCTCTCCAGATTCAACCTTGTAACACACATATGGACTCATTCCAATCTCCTTTGCAAAATCCGAAACTGTCATATTTCTTCCTTCTCGGAATTGCTTCAGTTTGTTAGCCATCCCGTCACCTCCTTTGATGGACGTATTGTCTAAATATATATTATTATACATTTCGTCCAATGTCAACGCTTATTTCTCAATTTGTCTAAATATATTCCAATTTGGACAAATTGTGCTAATATTTGAATTAGGAGGGATGAAAATGTCTTTTGGTGGTAGATTGAAAAAACTAAGAGAAGAATTAGATATGACAAGAGCTGAATTCGCCGAAAAACTCGGGATAAACTACTATACACTATCAAAATATGAAACCGATGAGCGTTTCCCAGACAAAGAAACTCTTATAATGCTATCTGATTATTTTGATGTTAGCATTGATTATTTGATGGAGAGAACAGACATAAAAAACCCTAAACAAGAAGAAGTATTGAAAGACATACTGAACAGTATAGTAGCTGCACTTAAGAGCAAAGGAGCTATTGGCAGCGACGAAGATTTGTCAAAAGAAGCTATGGAGCTATTATTAAAATATGGCTTGGATGCTGGCGCTGAAATTATAGCGGCAAGAAAAAAGAAGCAGGTGGACTAATTACTCTTTAGCCCCTGCTTCTTCTATTTTGGCGATTATTTCCGCTTTAAGTTTTTCTACTTCTTCATTGCTAAGAAACTTAACCATATGTAGTATTTCTTCGAGCTTGTCTTTTTCTTCGCTCATAAGTTCCCCCCCACGATATATTTATAGCTTTATTATATACCTTGTATGGTTGCAGTGCAACTAATAAATGTTGAAATTTCAACGGTTCTGCTTTATAATTTATTTTGTAGAATAAATTCCTGGCGGCAATTCATTTCGATTCAATCGAACACCTGTTTGTTTTATTGTATACCTTTATACTTATGTGCGTCAATAATAAAAAACCATTGCGTTTAAAAAATGGGGCTATTTGGTATGTATCTAATAATACATATTTGAAGGGTGGAGATGAAATGGATTTTACCGAACTGTTGAGACAGTTTACCAAAAGAGTGGAAAGCATGAAAGATTCGATACTAACCGAAGAAGCTACTAAGACATCTATTATAATGCCATTTTTCCAACTTATGGGTTATGATGTTTTCAATCCGACTGAATTTGTGCCTGAATTTACAGCTGACGTTGGAATAAAAAAAGGTGAAAAGGTTGATTATGCGATACTTCAAGATGGACAGCCTTCGATTCTAATTGAAGCCAAATGGATTGGGGAAAAACTCGAAAAACACGACTCTCAACTTTTTAGATACTTCGGAACAACAAACGCTAAGTTTGCAATACTGACAAATGGAGCTGCATATAAGTTTTATACAGACCTAGAAGAACCAAATAAAATGGATGAATCTCCTTTCTTGGAAATAAACCTGTTGAATTTAAAAGAACTTGATATATCAGAACTCAAGAAATTTCATAAGGAAAACTTCGATTTAAAAGAAATATTCGATACAGCCTCAGAACTCAAATATTCAAATTTAATAAAAAATTTCATGGCGGGCCAACTTATAGATCCATCGGATGAATATGTGCGTTTTGTACTTGGAAATATTTATGCTGGAGTAAAAACGCAAAATGTAGTGGACAAATTCAAGCCTGTAGTGAAAAAATCAATGAACCAGTACATAAATGAATTGATGAATGAAAGAATAAAATCTGCTTTAGAAAAAAACTCTATTGAAAACGAATCTAGACTCAAGCCCGGTCAGGAAACAGCCAATTCTAACAATGATCCAGAAACTCCAGCAACCACAGAACAAAGCGATATAGTTACAACTATGGAAGAACTAGAGTCTTATTTCATAATCAAAGCTATTTTGCGAGAAATCATCGATGCTGAAAGAATAACCTATAAGGATACATTGAGTTATTTTGGGATTCTCCTTGATGACAATACAAGAAAGTGGGTATGCCGGATTTACTTTAAAGAAAATACAAGATACATAATCATTCCTGATGAAAACCAGACACAGAACAGATTCGACTTTGAAAAAATAGATGAACTTTACAGCTTCAAGGATCATATCATCAAAAGAATTGAGACTTTATCTTAGATGACACCAAAGAGCCGAAAGGCTCTTTTTCTTTGCTATTTTCCAATTGCACTCCTCAACAACAAAAAAACTGCCACGTTTAAAATTGGGGCCTTTTGGTATATATGGGGTGAGAATTAGATTCTTCAAATAGGAGGATTTACTATGAGTGGCATTGATTATTTTGATGATAAGTATTTCAATAAATATTTTGCACTATATCAAAAGGCTCGAGAACTTGAAAAATCAAATCGTGTTGATGAAGCGCTCGAAATATATCTGCAAATATTGAAAAACTATGACCCGCTAGGAACTTCTTACTATGAAAGACCTGCAATCATCCTTGAAAAACAAAAAAGATATGATGAAGCATTGCAAATAGCAAATAAAGCCGTTTCAGCTATTAAATCTAAAAGATTTAATGCTAACCCTGAAGAGTTTGAAAAAAGAATAGATAGATTACATAAAAAAATGAATAAACTTGAAAACACTGAAAAATCAATGCAGAAACCCTCAACGACTTTACCTGAAAACAGAAAAAGCACAGGCGATATTTCTCAACCAAATACTTCCGTCCCGCAAAAGGCTATAGTTTTTCCGGATTGGTATGTAAGCATAAGTTTTGGAAAATCGTCTTCTGATAATTACTTGAAAGCTGTACAATTAGCTCAACATGCTCCGCAGTATCTATACAATGAAATAGATGGTAAGCCTATCCACCAAGCTGTCTATTCATCTAAGCCAAATGAGTACTTAGCATTTATAGCTCTCTATGAGCTTGTTTCGAGTTGGAAAAGTACTTTCGTTATTATCAATGGCGAAATAATGGACAGAAAACTAATCGGGGGATTGAACTACTGCTATGGAGACAAGTGTCGCTCTGGCAATCCCAAGTTCTGCTATGGCGCCAGTCCTGCCACGGACAATCCATTTGGTTGTCACCGATTTCAAATTAGTGCGTGGAATAATCCATGGTGGACGCACGGAAACTTTGATACCTCTAGAATATGGCATGTTGACAAAACTGCTATCAAACATAGAATGGTAGAATACTCTCAACCATATAGGAATTGCCCTGCTTTTTCTTGGGATAGAGCTATGGAGGGCCTTGCTTCATTACCTGACACAATAAATCCCAGAACAAATAAAGAGTGGATTGATATCGGAAGCAGCGTCCAGCCTAAAGATTATGGTGTTGTAGCCAAAATTGAAATTGACCTTGGCGATTATATGAATAGTAACAATGTTGCACCTTCGAATTCTGCTCATTCCAGCGCGAATGCTAAATCCACAAAAAACCCAGGTTGCGCTACTCTCATATTAAGTGCTATCACATTGACATTATTGCTATCGTTTTTAGTAACCACTTGATTTGTAGAGCCGGAAGGCTCTTTTTCTTTTTATGTATGTAAAAAATCAAATTTCCATGATTAATTTCTCAAATATTTGGTATATAAAAACCGAGGATTGGTCATTACCCAATCTTCTTCCATCAGAAAAGCAGGTCTTCCCATAACCTGCTTTTCTACTTTTTTGCAGATATTTTAGACTAAAGAGCGATGAAGCTCTTTTTCTTTTGCCTAAATTTCTGAACATACGTTCTTTTTATTTTTGCTAAAACAACTATAATGATATTAAGGAGGTGAGCAAATAAATGAGAGGACATATCCGGAAGCGAGGGACTTCATATTCTATTATCGTGGATATTGGACGAAATTCCAAAACAGGCAAGAGACAGCAAAAGTGGTTCTCTGGATATAATACCAAGAAGGAAGCCGAAAAAGCTTTGTCTGGCATAATCCATGAGTTAGAGCAAAACACTTTTGTAGTACCTAGCGAAACTACGGTACCAGAGTATCTTTCATACTGGTTAGAGCAAAGAAGATCCAACCTATCCCCTACCACCATATCCGGCTACAAAACAATCATAGATAAGCACCTGACGTCAGCATTCAATTCCATCAAGCTTAAGGATCTGAAGCCGCTAACCATACATCACTACTACAATACCAAACTCGAATCTCTTTCAGCCAGGACTGTGCTGCACCATCATAGGATGCTAAGAAAGGCCATGGAGGACGCGAAGAACTGGCAGCTTATTAATAATAATCCGGTAGATAATGTAGAAGCCCCTAAAGCAAAGAAGTTTAAATCCCAGGTATTAAACCCTCAAGAAATACAACTACTTTTTAAGGCTCTGGAGGGCCATAGGCTCGAAGTTCCTGTCAGCCTAATGCTATTCCTTGGTCTGCGACGTGGCGAGCTTCTAGGACTTAAATGGGAAGATATAGACTATGCTGATGGAACCATAACAGTACAAAGAAATCTTGTGCGTGGAGGAGATGATGGAACGGAGCTAATACTCAAAGACCCAAAGACTCAGGACAGCGCTAGGACCATACCTCTATCTTCAAACATCATAGCGATGTTAAGACGGCATGAGCTGTCACAGAAGGAGACAAAACTGAGACTGGGGCCGCTATATACGGCGACTGATTTTGTATTCACAAAAGAAGATGGGCTTCCATGGAATCCTGCTACATTCAGCAGGGCTTTCAAAGACTTCCTTGTGGCTAACAATCTCAAGCAAGTACGGGTGCATGACCTGAGGCACACCAACGCCACATTGATGCTCATGTCAAACATCCCCGCCAAGGTAGCAAGCGAAAGGCTAGGCCACTCGAACATATCCATCACCCTCGATTTGTATTCTCATGTGCTGAAAAATATGCAGCAGGAAACGACAGATAAAATTGACAGTATTCTATTCGACGCGAAGTAAAAAAAATCGCATGTTTGCAAAATGTTTGCAAAACGGTCTGCAAACAAAAAATGTTTGCAAGTACAAAAAACAAATAAGAGGCCTAAGGCCTCTTATTTCAATGGCGGGAATATGTGGGAATCGAACCCACCCAGGAGGCTCTTAACCCCCCGAACTGGTTTTGAAGACCAGAGGGCACACCAGCACCCATCTACTCCCAAATTCTCTTGTTGAACAAAACTTATTATATCATAAGCTTTTTTGATATTCAACCCACAAATATATAAAATGTCTATAATTTATTTCATAACAAGCATAGACAGCTTTATTATTTGTAATAGGAACAGAGGCGGAGCAGTTTTTATACCGTTGCAGCGCCTCTGTTCCTATTTATATTCTTTAATTCCCGTGTTCCCTGCTGTGTTCCTATGAGAGGACGCGTTTTTCTCCTATCCTTCTTGTAATCCTCTTCCTGTCGAAATCCTCCAAAAGAAGCATCGCGTATTTCCTGCTCGCCCCTATCATATCTCTGAATTCAGCGAGCGTAATCTCTCCTTTTTCTTGAATATGGGCCTTGAGAAACTCCAGCGCCTTTTCGTATATGTCTTTATGGAAAACTATGTCTTCAGAAACCCTTATCACCGTATCTCCCACCATGGACTCAAACACCTGAATGTATTCAGGCCTCTCGCCCGTTATTACGTCAACCTGCTCAGGAGAGAAACCGCCCTGCCTTATAGCCTCTTCAATCTCCCGCCTTATTTTCAGGTCGGCTTCGCTGAATTCAACTTTGAAGCCGCTTATAGACGCCAGATTTTCTTCAATCCTTATGTCTCCCCCTGCTGCGACCTTGTCCAGGAGAATGTCAAAATCCTTGCTCTTTAGCTTGCTTTCGACTCTTGAGCGGAGCTCCTCTTTTAGCATCCCTCTTTTAAGCCTGTTGGCCTTGTGGAACTCCTCGAGCGTACCGCATATTTTTTGCTTGAGTCGCTCGTAATGCTCAAGATGGATGTAGAGACCATTTATATCAACAACACGCCCGTCTTCAACAAGGCCCTTGATGCTTTCAGCCACTATGTCCTCGTTTTCTCCTAGCGTCTTGGCTATCTCCTTAAGCGCAGGATAGTCCTTTGAGTTCGTCCTTATGTTTTCTTCCACAACGTATTGGAGGTCCCCGCTTTCCTTCATATTGAGCGAGCTTAGCACGTCCTCGTCAAAACGCTTGTGTTTTTTTGGATTAGTGTCTATTATTGCACCACCACCCACAGTTATCATAGGCGAGTAGTATCTTATGACAAAGCGGTCATCCTTTTTGGCTACAATGTTATCCTCAAGCCTTATCTGGCAGAAACACTCTTCACCTGGTGCAAGCTCTTCCCTGTCAAGAAAAGCCACCCTGCCGAGTATTTCTTTTGCACCGTGGTATAGCCTTATTCTGTCCCAGTATCTCAGGCCCCTGTCCAAATTCTTGATGAGCTTAAGCTTGACATCTACCATCATGGAGCTTTGCATGGAGTTTGGCTTTGCCAGAACATCGCCTCGCTCTATTTCCTCCACCCTTACGTTTGCCAGATTTATGGCAACCCTTTGACCTGCATAAGCCGTTTTTTGAGACTCTCCGTGCACCTGGAGGCTTCTTATCTTAGTCTTTATCTCGCCCGGGTATATCATCATGTCATCGTCAAGGTTCATCTTACCCTCTATGAGCGTGCCTGTAACTACAGTTCCAAAGCCCTTTATGCTGAACACCCTGTCAATGCTGAGCCTCGGGTTTGCATCAATGTTTTTGTCCTCAACCTCATCGGTAAGCCTGTCTATTTCCTCTGTGAGCTCCTTTATGCCGGTCCCGCTTATAGAGTCCACCTCGACAATGTCGGCGTTTTCAAGGAACGTCCCTTCCAGTTTTTCCATGACGTCTTCCTTTACAAGCTCCTTGAACTCAGCGTCTACAGTGTCCGATTTTGTCATTACTACAAGCCCCTTTTTTATGTCCAGGAGGTTGAGTATCTCAAGATGCTCTATAGTCTGCGGCATTACACCTTCATCTGCAGATACTACAAGCAAGACCAGGTCCATTCCATGGACGCCTGCCAGCATGTTTTTGATAAATTTTTCATGGCCGGGAACGTCAACTATGCCCGCCCTTTTTCCGCTTGGAAGGTCAAAATTAGCAAAGCCCAGATCTATTGATATGCCCCTTTTCTTTTCTTCCTTCAGCCTGTCTGTCTCCTTGCCTGTAAGGGCTTTTATAAGTGTCGTCTTGCCATGGTCTATGTGTCCTGCCGTTCCGATAATTATATTCTTCATTAAATCCTCCCTATCCCAGGATGTTTTTCAGCTGGTTGCATATTATTTCGTATTCTTCGTCAAAGAGAGTTCTGACATCTATTATATATTTTTCGTCGTATATCCTGCCAATTATATGGTCCTCGCTCAGCCTGAGGCTCTCTTCCAGCCTTGACACGCTCATGCTTTCAGGAACAATAGATATAACCCTGCTCTCTATTCTTTCAAGCGGGAGCGAGCCTCCTCCCACCTGGGAATGGCCTACTTCTATGTTGACTGCAGCCGGAATGCCCAGTTTGCCTATCATTTCATGAAGCCTTTGCGCTTTTTCTTCTATTTCGTCTATTGTGTATGTAAGCATTCTAAGTGTAGGTATCTTCTTTATGGCTATTTCTTCCTCGATATAGTATCTCATCGTAGCTTCAAGCGCGCATATTATGAACTTGTCGACACGAAGAGCCCTGGTCATCTGGTTTTTCTTCATCTTCTCTATATATTTTTTCTTTCCGACAATTATTCCCGCCTGCGGTCCGCCGAGTATCTTGTCACCGCTGAAAGTCACAATGTCAGCGCCCTTTCTGAGCGAATCCATTACCGTAGGCTCGTATGACAGGCCGTATTTAGAAAGATCTATGAATACGCCGCTGCCCAGGTCCTCTATGACAGGTATGTCGTACTTGTCTCCTATTTCCCTTAGTTCCTCAAGCTCTGGCGTGTTTGTGAAGCCCACGACTCTGAAATTGCTTGTGTGCACCTTCAAAAGAGCGCCTGTATTTTCAGTTATGGCCGCTTCATAGTCTGATGCGTAAGTCTTGTTGGTTGTGCCAACCTCAACCAGCTTTGCCCCGCTTTGCTCCATTACACTAGGTATCCTGAATGAACCGCCTATTTCAACAAGCTCCCCCCTGGAGGTTATGACTTCCTTGCCCTGGGCCATAGTTCCAAGCACGAGCATCACTGCGGCCGCATTGTTGTTTACAACCAGCACGTCTTCCGCTCCCGTGATTTTTCTCACTATATCCTCAAGGTGGGAGTATCTTGAGCCTCTTTTGCCGCTTTCAATGTCATATTCAAGATTTGAGTATCTTGAAGCAATAAGCCAAAGATCCTCCTTGATCTCCTCAGCCATAGGAGATCTGCCAAGGTTGGTATGCACTACAACGCCAGTGGCGTTTATGACCCTTTTGAGTTTGAGGGCGTATTTCAGCTTCAGATGCTCCTTTATCTCATTGATGAGTATTTCCTCATTAATATCGAAGCCTTCCAGTTCACCCTCGGCAAGTGCAAGTATTTTTTTCCTTGCCATGTCAATTTGCTCCCTTATCACCTCTACTATAAGGCTCCTTGGGTAATCCTTTTCCAGCTCTATTATGCATCCATTGCTCAGGACCTTGTCTACAGAAGGCAGTTTTGAAAAAAGCGTTTTTTTATCCATATGTATTATTGCACCCCTTTGCACTTTAATCTTTTATCAATATATATGATTATATAACACTTGAAAAATCTTACCAACACCAAAAGCTCCAAATTTTTCATCTGCGCAAAGCTAATGGGGCTCTAGGCCCCATCTTATATTACTATTATGCTTTTTTCTTCCTTGCTCAATACCCTGCCCACTATCTTTGCCGCAAGGCTGCCGCAGCTTATCATTTTGTCGGCCAGAGCCCCGGCATGTTCCTGTGGGACCGATACAAGCAGGCCTCCCGATGTCTGCGGATCGTACAGGATGTCCATTATAGGTTCGCTCACACCCTCGCACTGCACATCGCTCTGGATGAATTTTTTATTCCTGTACATTCCCGCCGGGATTATCCCCATCTTTGCGAGCTCCTCTGCCTCTGACATTACAGGCACATCCCCAGAGAATATTTCAAGCGTCACTCCAGAGCCCTTTGCCATTTCAGCTGCATGTCCCAGAAAGCCAAAACCTGTTATATCAGTAACCGAGTTGACCTCAAAGCCGTCGAGTGCCTCAGCGGCATACTTGTTGAGGTGTGCCATTATTTTTACAACCTCATCCACGGTGCTTTTTTTGACCATGTCGGCCTTCATGCCGGTGCTTACTATGCCCGTGCCAACGGGCTTTGTAAGTATGAGAGCGTCCCCTGGCTTTGCCCCTGAATTGGCCAGCACCCTGCCTGGATGTACAAGTCCTGCGACCGAAAGCCCGTATTTGGGCTCCTTGTCATCGACAGTATGACCCCCAACCAGTATTGCCCCAGCCTCCATCACCTTGTCTGCTCCGCCCTTTAGTATTTCGCCCAGAATCGACATGTCATAGCACGATGGGAAGCATACTATGTTCATGGCTACTATCGGCTTGCCGCCCATCGCATACACGTCAGAGAGCGAGTTGGCGGCCGCTATCTGACCAAACAGGTACGGATCGTCCACCATCGGCGTAAAAAAATCAAGCGTCTGTATAAGCGCTTTGCTGTCGTCCAATTTATATACTGCCGCATCATCAGATTTATCAAAGCCTACAAGAAGTCTTTCGTCGAACATCTTGGGAATCCCTATAAGCGCCTTGGCCAGATCCTCCGGCCCAATCTTGGCTGCTCATCCCGAGGCTGTTACCATCTGCGTGAGCTTTATGTCCTTGCTACTTTCCATATTTCCACCTCCGCAATTAACTAACACATTTGAGTATATCACAATTATCTATCCGTAAAAATACACTGATATGATATTGCTATAGAAAATAATGTTGAAAAAACAAAAGAAATTTTCATTTTACCGTTATCATGTCCTTTATGCCGTCATACTTTTTTTGTCCTATTCCCGAAACATTCATTATATCCTCTACGCTTTTAAAGCCCTGCCCCTGCTCTCTGTAGGCTATTATGCGCTCAGCTGTCACCGGCCCTATGCCTGGCAGCTGCATGAGAGCAGTCTTGTCAGCGGCGTTTATGTTAATCTTCCCGTCAGCGTTTTGTGGCCCGCCTCCTCCAGAGTTAGACATGCTATGGTTCGCGCCGGCATTTAAAGCCTCCTCTCCGATTTTCAGTATTACGTAGTGATTTCCGTCTTCAAGCTTTTGCGCCAGATTAGTCCTGTTTATGTCGGCATCAGTCGTAAGGCCGCCCAGCTTTTCAACGGCATCTATAAGCCTGGCGCCATAAGGAACTTCAACTACTCCATAGTTTGCCACTTCGCCGCTTACGAACACCTTCACCGTGGCAGAATAGTCTTCTGCGGGCTCGATTCCCATTTCATTTTCCGCCTCGATGCTTTGCCGCTTGTCGTTTTCCGGACTGACTATGTACTCGGAGCCCTTGCTCCTGGCACCGTAGACTATCAAAAAAGCAGCTGCAAGCAAAATTACAACGTACAGATGTTTCTTTTCTATCTTCATAATAATCACCCCCTATTCCCTATTACCCATTAAGCCATGTTATGCTATACTATTATTAGTTTTTTGATAACTTTATGCTAAATTAAACTCACGGGAGCGTATTGCATGAAAAGATACCTTTGCATAATTATTTCATTTATTGTTTTCATATCAACGAATATCACTGTTTTTTCGCAGGGCGAAGATGAGCTTGCGCTCACCTGCGAATCGGCAGTCCTTATAAATGCTGACGGAACAGAAATCCTGTACCAAAAAAACGCCCATCAGAAGATGTATCCTGCCTCGACCACCAAGATTATGACAGCACTTTTGACAGTTGAGAACTGCAACCTTGACGATGTTGTGACAATAGACTATGACCCCGGCTACATAGACGGCAGCAGCATGTATGTCAAACAGGGCGAGACCTTCACAGTAAGACAGCTGCTTGAATTCATGCTCGTTCGCTCGGCAAACGATGCGGCAGTAGCTCTGGCAAACCACATAAGCGGTTCTACAGACAAGTTCAAGGACCTCATGAACAAAAGGGCAAAAGAGCTAGGCTGCAAGGACACACACTTTAACAATCCAAACGGCCTGCCTGACGTTGACCACTATACAAGCGCCTATGACCTGGCCCTCATAGCACAGGAGGCCATGAAGCATGAGGATTTCAGGAAAACTGTGAAACTTGAAAAGGTAAGCCTGCCCCCTACCGAGCTAACTCCTGATTGGAGGGTGTACAGAAATACAAACAAATTCCTATGGAGCAACAGCTCCATAGACTACAAGGGAAGCAGCGTAAAGCTGAAGTACGATGTGATAAACGGCATAAAGACAGGCTATACGAATGTAGCGCGAAACTGCCTTGTAACATCGGCATCAAAGGACGGACTCAATGTCATTTCTGTTGTTTTAAAGGCTGAGGGGAGGAACGTCTATATTGACTCCAGAACGCTTATAGATTATGGTCTGGATAACTATCACGTTGAAAATGTCATAGGAGAAGATGAGGCCAGAGGAGAAAAGCATATATTCCTCTCCAACGAGGGCAGTTTGAAGTATGGACCGCAGAGCAATTTCAGCATAATGCTTAAAAATGGCGAAACACTCTACAAGAGCAATATTCGAACCAATACAGTGCTACACGACAAGCTGGACTTCCCTGTGAAAAAAGGAACTGAGATTGGTTATATAGAAATATACAAGGATGATTCACTGCTATCAAAAATCAAGTTGGTCGCACTTAATGACGTAACTTTGAAATTCGACTACCTTATGCTTAAGATAGTAGGCCTGAAGGCAGCCAAGTTCATTTCATTGTTATTAGCTTCGCTATTTTGCATTTGTCTTATTGTCAGATTCATCAACCTGAAAAAAAGAAGAAAGAAATCGAGAGCAAGGAGAAGGGCTTCGTACGATATTGACAACATATAGTGACATGCTTAAATTCTGAATATATATTTTTATGTTTAAGTCTTATTATTTTGGGAATTCAATTAACAATGAACTTTATTATTAAGGAGGAGATTCCAATGATAAGATTGCTTTTGGACAAGGCTGGTTCTGGCAAAACTAAGAAAATGATTGACATGGCTAACAATGAAATCGGAAACCTCAAGGGGGAACTGGTTTACATTGACAAGGACAACAGGCATATTCACGACCTGCATAGGAGCATACGCCTCATTCCAGCCAATGAATATGAAATAGGAAGCCTTGGCAACTTTTCCGGATTTCTGAGAGGAGTAATAAGCCAGGATTACGACATCGAAAGAATCTATATCGATGACCTCAACAAAATCGTGTCTGAAAGTTGCAGCAATCTCGAGCCTTGTTTTGAAGAGCTTAATAAAATTTCTCAGAAGTATGAAATTGATATCATAATCTCCGCCACTTTAGAAAATGAAAATGAAGCTTCAAATTACGGACACTATTCATTGCTGGGCAGCATGCCTGCTATGCCAGTTTAGTTGATTGTAGAATAAAGAACAAAAAAACTGTGGAATCAGAATCTGAAACCACAGTTTTTTTGTTTTATTATTTTATTTGAATATCCTGCTGCAAAGAGTGCATCCTGTAGGAGAGCTCGCAACGCCGCCAAGCGCTGTTTCCCTAAGCTCCATAGGCATTCTTTTTCCAACCTCGTACATTGACTGTACAACCTCATCAAACGGAACTATGCTGCCTATTCCTGCAAGCACTAGCTCCGAGCTTATAAGCGCATTTGCAACGCCTATCGCATTTCTCTTCTGGCATGGAGCCTCGACAAGGCCTGCTATAGGATCGCATATTAGACCCATTATATTCTTGAGGCATATAGCGGCGGAATCCAAAGCCTGTAGCGGCGTACCACCCATAAGCTCAACTATCCCAGCTGCAGCCATGCCCGCAGCCGCTCCTGTTTCAGCCTGGCAGCCGCCTTCAGCTCCCGAAACCGTTGCATTTCTTGTTATTATCACACCAATAGCTGCAGCTGAAAAGAGCGCCTTTACTATTTCCTCGTCGCTCTTGCCAAACTCGTCTGCCGCCGTAATAAGAGCGCCTGGAAGTATTCCGCATGAGCCCGCCGTGGGAGCCGCCACTATAAGACCCATTGAAGCGTTTACTTCCATCACTCCCATTGCTGCTCCCATTGCTTTTGACACAATCGAGCCGCAAACAGGCGGAGTGCTTTCTCTTCTTATCTTTAGCTTTTTTGCCTCGCCGCCTATAAGGCCTCCCATTGAAACAAGGTCTTCCGTAACTCCTCTTTCTATTGCATTCCTCATTATTCTGTAGCTTTTATCCATGTCAGCTATGATTTCTTCTCTGCTTCTTCCGTATAGCTCCATTTCTCTAAGTATGCACGCCTCAGCTATGCTTATGCCTTTTTCTGTACACTTTTCAAGTAATTCTCTTCCAGATTTAAAATTCAATTTATTCACCTTTCCTTAACTGGATATTGTGCGAATTTTCAGTCCTTTTAAAGCCTTATTATGAACGCATCCTGAATAATAGATGTTTCCAGTTTGATGTCCTTTACCACTTCATCAGATATACCGTTGTCCGCCTCTATTATTGTGTATGCATTCTCGCCTTTTTCTTCTCTGTAAATTCTCATGAAAGCTATATTGATGTTGTTCTTTGCAACACAGTTTGTAATATGTGCTGCTGCTCCCGGCTTGTCCCACTGCTTGACTATCAAGGTAGAGAATGCACCTGTAAATTCAAGATCAAGACCGTTTATGCCGACTATCTTTATATTGCCTCCGCCAATTGACTCTCCTATTACTTCTATTGTCGAACCATCGTATTTGGTCATAACAACCTTGACAGTATTGGGATGGCGCTCTTCACCCAGGTTTGTGGGGATGAATTCAAATTCAAGTCCGTTTTCCCTGGCAATCTCAAAAGAATTTCTTATGCGCTCATCATCAGTTGCAAATCCCATGAAACCGCCTACAAGAGCCTTGTCAGTGCCATGTCCCTTGTATGTCTGCGCAAATGAACCGTGAAGGTAAAACTTCACGCTTTTTATTTTTTCATGCGCTACCTTTCGAGCTGCCAGCGCTATTCTGGCTGCACCTGCAGTATGTGAGCTTGACGGACCTATCATTCTCGGCCCTATTACATCGAATACACTATAATTTTTCATATTTTCCCTCTCTCATGCCGATAATATTATGACTGCCGATATACTCGGCAGTCATATGTATGTGCTTTATTAGCCGATAACAGCTATAGCTTCTATTTCAACCTTTACATCCTTAGGCAGTCTTGCCACTTCAACGCAAGCTCTTGCAGGCTTGTGGTCGCCGAAATACTTTTCATATACTTCATTTATTTTGCCAAAATCATTCATATCCTTTATGAAAACAGAAACCTTCACAACATCCTTTACAGAAGCTCCTGCCGCCTCTAGTATTGCAAACACATTGTCAAGAGACCTAGCAGTCTGCTCTTGTACATCTTCCGAAACAAGCTCCATTGTTTCTGGAACAAACGGAATCTGGCCTGACACGAACACCATGTTCCCAGCCTTCACAGCCTGAGAATAGGGTCCAACAGCTGCTGGTGCATTCACTGTGCTTATAAACTCTTTACTCATATCAATTCCTCCCATATCATATATATTATTTTTAATCTTCTACAAATTAAACTGGTGTATTTATATTATATTATATTACAAAAGCCATGCCTATAAAAGATAATTTAAAAACAAAGACCGCCTGACGGCGGTCTGTTGCGTACAACTACAGTTGTTCCTTTAGCATGTCTTCGTATGTCTGCCTTCTGACTGCAATCTTTACATCATTCTTTGAAACAAAAATGACTGCAGGCTTTCTGATTAGGTTATAGTTGCTGGCCATAGAATAGCCGTAGGCACCTGTGTAGAGCACAGCAAGTATCTCATCCTCTTCAATTAGAGGCATTTTGATTTCGTTTATCAGTATGTCGCCGCTCTCGCAGCTTTTTCCGGCTATGGCTACAGTCTCAACTCTGTCATCCTCGACTCTGTCCGCCAGCACTGCGTCATACTGGGCCTGGTAGAGCGCCGGCCTTATGTTGTCGGCCATTCCACCGTCCACCGCCACATACTTTTTAACTCCCGGGATTTCCTTTATAGCCCCTACACTGTAAAGCGTAACACAAGAGTTGTTGACCATTGATCTGCCCGGCTCTATTATAAGCCTCGGCTCCTTTATTCCCAGCCTGGCGGCATTTTCAGAAGCCGACTTGAGTATTGTTTCAACGTATTCTTCTATTTCAAGAGGATTATCGCCGTCTATATAGTAGCAGCCAAAACCGCCACCCATGTCCAATTCTTCAAGCTGAGCTCCCGTTTCATCCATTATCTCCTTGTAGAGCCCCAGCATTACGCCACCAGCATCATAGAAAGGATCCAGGTCGAATATCTGCGAGCCAATATGACAGTGGATGCCCTTAAGGTCAACATTCCCAAGCTCCTGCGCGTACTGGGCAGCCTTGATGTACTCCTTGTCGACTATTGAAAATCCGAATTTCGAATCTATCATGCCTGTTTTGATGTAGTCATGCGTATGGGCGTCTATTCCCGGCGTTATTCTGAGTATTACGCTTGTAACCTTGCCCCTGCTTCTCGAGATTTCGTCTATGAGACGGAGTTCCCTGAAATTGTCTGCTACGAATCTGCCTATTCCAAGCTCGATTCCAAGTTCAATTTCTTCCCTGGTCTTGTTGTTTCCGTGGAAGAGGACTCTTTCCATAGGAAAGCCCGCCTTCCAAGCGGTATAGAGTTCTCCTGACGACACCACATCAAGGGAAAGCCCTTCCTGAGCCATGATCCTGCATATTTCAAGAGTCAGAAAAGCTTTGCCGGCATAAGTTACGATATTCTTTCCTCTCTCGAAACTGTTTTTGAAGCGTCTGGCATTGTCCCTTATATAGTCCTCATCATATACGTATAGCGGCGTACCGTACTCCCTTGCCATGTCGGAAAGCTTCCTGCCCTGCAAGCAGAGGCTGTTGCCCTCCACGCTGTAATTTCCAAATGTTATCATTAGCATCTCTCCCGGCTTACAGATTGAATTCCTTTGCTATTATTTCCACAGCCTTGCTCTTGTCTTCCCTCTTTATAGCGCAAGTTATCTTGATTTCAGACGTTGTAATCATCTTAACCTGGATGCTGTTTTCCTTGAATATCTTGAATATCTTGGAGGCAACTCCCGAAGTCGTCTTCATGCCTATGCCAACAACAGAGAACTTAGTGATATCTTCATCTACTATTATATCCTCCTGTCCGGCAAATTTCGATACAGTATTTATGCACTCGTCCAGGTCTTCTGCCGGTATTGTAAACGACAGGTTGACTTTCCCATGCAGCGGAGCCGTCTGGCTTATTATGTCTATGTTTATCTTCTTGTTGGCTATCGACTCGAATATGTCCGCAAGCAGATTTATGTCGAAATTTATGTTTTCCAAAGTAACCGCCACATCGGCGTCAGATACTGCAATTCCTGTTATTGGTTTGTTTTCCATGTTCTTAACCTCCCTAATATAAGTTCCCTTAGTATCGCTGCAGCTCATACCCACATATATTGGTATGTTGTATTTTTGAGCCAGTTCAACCGACCTTGAATGCATAACCTTAGCTCCCAGAACAGAAAGCTCCACCATCTCTTCATAGCTTATCTCCTCAAGCTTCTTGGCTTCGCTGTAGAGCCTTGGATCTAATGAATATATGCCCTCTACATCAGTATATATCTCGCACACCCCGCCAAGTCTTGCAGCTATTGCAACGGCTGTCGTATCCGAGCCGCCTCTTCCCAATGTTGTGAGGTCGTACGATTCCGATATTCCCTGGAATCCTGCAACAACTACTATTTTTCCCGATTCGAGATGTCTTTTTATTACACTGTCATCTATGCTTTGTATTATTGATTTCCCGTATGTTCCGTCAGTCCTTATGGCTATTTGATATGCATTCAGCGACACAGCATCATGCCCCATCTCCTGTATCGCCATCGAAAGCAGCGAGCTTGAAACCATCTCGCCTGTTGATATAAGCGCGTCCAGTTCCCTTTTGCTTGGCTTTTCGCTTACGCTCTTAGCTAGCGCTATAAGCTGGTCTGTGCTTTTCCCCATTGCCGATACTACAACTACCATCGAATCTCCGGCATTCTTGCGCTTAATTACAGTCTCTGCTATGCGTTTTATTTTTTCTGGCGTAGCAACCGAACTTCCCCCGTATTTTTGTACAACAATATTCATCTCAACACCTCCAAAAATTAAAAAAATGCAACAAAGGTTTTGCCCAAGCTGCATTCTAGTAAGCACTCGACAAACCCTTTTAGCTCTCCATCCAGATTCGGATGACAACCATACGCATGTTCTGCGCACAGCCAGGACGGTTAGATGGCAACTAATCCTCCTTCGGCTTCAATTCCTTTCATTCCTCTTCACAGCTTGCCGGCTCCGCGGAAATACTCTTAATTAAAGCGCCTCTAAACAAGGTCAAATCCAATAACGAATATTAATTTGTGTAAAACACTTAACGTTTAATATTCTACTATAACTGTCTTTATTTTTCAACATCATTTTCAAATTATCAGAAAATAATCTCCAGTATTATATTATGCCCATTATGATATGGTATATAACTGGCACTAGTATTGCCGGAAGCAGGTTTGCAACCTTTATCTTGCTGGCTCCGAGTATGTTAAGGCCTATTCCCATAATGAGCAGGCTGCCTACAACACTCATTTCAGAAATCACCTGCTGCGTTAGTATGCCCTTTAGAAAACCCGCTCCCAGGGTTATTACCCCCTGATATATGAGAACAGACAATGCTGATATCATAACGCCTATGCCCATTGTGGATGCGAATATTATGGAAGACACTCCATCAAGCACCGATTTCGCAAACAGTGTGCTGTGATCTCCTTTGAGGCCGCTCTCGAGCGCTCCCACTATCGCCATCGCGCCGACGCAGTATATGAGTGTGCAGCTTACGAAACCTTCTGCTATCTTGCCTCCTCTTCCTTTGAAGAGTTCTTCCAGGCGCTCCCCGAACTTTATGAGTTTTTGGTCTATGTCTATTACTTCTCCTATAACTCCCCCTATAACTATCGAAAAAATTACAAGCAGCAGGTTGGCCTCCTCAAGCGCACCGCTCATTCCAATTAGAACTACGCACAGCGCTATGCCCTTAATCACCGTGTCGCTGAACTTTTCCGTGTTCATCCCCCTGATCATTATACCCGCGATGCTCCCCGCCACTATTGCAGCCACATTTACTAGCGTCCCAATCATACATAGTCCCCCTTTTCAAAAAAAGACGGGGATACTTCCCCCGTCTTGTCTTTATCTCTATTTAACGACTATATTCACAAGCTTTCCAGGCACGACTATGAGCTTTGCTATGCTCTTGTCTGCTACAAGCTCCTTGATTCTGGCATCTTCGAGAGCAAGCTTTTCCATTTCTTCCTTGGAAACTCCTGAAGGTATGCTCATCTTGCCTCTAACCTTGCCGTTTATTTGTATTACAACTTCAACCTCATCCTTCACAAGCGCATCCTCATCGTATGCGGGCCATGACTGCTCATGAACGCTTCCCTGCTTGCCGCTCATCTCCCAGAGTTCTTCAGCGGCATGAGGTATGAACGGAGATATCATGAGTATGAGATTCTCAAGCGAAGCCTTGAGGAGCTCCGGCTTTCTGCCAGGAAGATCCTTGTACTTGTACATCTCGTTTATAAGCTCCATCAGCGCAGATATAGCCGTGTTGAAGTTGAACCTTCCGGACACGTCGTCTGTAACCTTTTTTATCGCCACATTGAGCGCATAGCTCATCTGCTTGTCTTCTTTTGTAAACTCTGAAGAAGCAGCTGCGCCTTCCATCTCAAGTATATCGCCAGCAAGTCTCCATATCCTGTTTATGAATCTGTAGCAGCCCTCTACGGCCTGATCTGACCACTCAAGGTCCCTCTCAGGCGGAGCCGCAAACAATATGAACAGCCTTGCAGTATCGGCGCCGTATTTCTCTATTATTTCAATCGGACTTACAACATTGCCCTTGGATTTAGACATCTTTGAGCCGTCCTTTAGCACCATGCCCTGAGTGAGCAGATTCTTGAAAGGCTCTTCAAAATCAAGCATTCCGCAGTCCCTAAGAGCCTTTACAAAGAATCTCGAGTACAGAAGGTGAAGTATTGCATGCTCTACTCCTCCTATATACTGGTCGACCGGCATCCAGTTTTGAACTAGCTGCTTGTCGAAAGGCAGGCTCTCATTCTTAGGGTCTATAAATCTTAGGAAATACCACGATGAATCTATGAAGGTATCCATTGTGTCGGTTTCCCTCTTGGCCTTTCCGCCACAGCACGGACATTCAGTATACATGAACTCCTCTGATGTAGTAAGCGGAGACTCACCCTTGCCGCTGAATACTACGTCTGTTGGCAGCATAACTGGCAGGCTGTCTTCCTTTACTGGCACTATGCCGCATTTGTCGCAGTATACAACAGGTATAGGGCAGCCCCAGTATCTTTGCCTCGATATCAGCCAGTCTCTGAGCCTGAAGTTTACAGTCTTATTTCCTATGCCCATTTCTTCCAGCTTGGCTGTAATCTTCTCTCCAGCCTCCTTGTAGTCAATTCCGCTGAACTCTGCCGAGTTTATGGTTTTGCCGTCTTCGTCTATTACATCTATTATCTCTATGCCATATTTAGTTGCGAATTCCCTGTCCCTGTCGTCGTGCGCAGGCACAACCATTATGGCGCCTGTTCCGTAGTCCGCAAGTACATAGTTGGCGATGTATATAGGCACTTTAGCCCCGTTTATAGGGTTTATGGCATATCTGCCGATGAAAATACCCTCTTTTTCGGCTTCTGTCGAAGTTCTCTCTATCTCGCTCATACGCTGCATTTTAAGCTTGAACGCTTTCACCGGCTCCTCATATTCAGTTCCGGCAACAAGCTCATCGACATACTCATGTTCAGGAGCCAGCACCATACAGGTAACGCCATATATAGTGTCCGGTCTTGTTGTGAATATCTTCATGCTCTTGTCAAAGCCTTCTATAGGAAAATCGGCCTCGGCTCCTATGCTCTTGCCTATCCAGTTTTTCTGCATGGTCTTTACCTTGTCAGGCCAGCCGTCAAGCTTGTCAAGATCAGCAAGCAGCTCCTCTGCATAGTCTGTAATCTTGAGATACCACTGCTCCAGATCCCTTTTGACGACAACTGATGAGCATCTTTCACATTCGCCGCCTACAACCTGCTCGTTGGCAAGCACAGTCTCACACGATGGGCACCAGTTTACAGGGTACTTTTTCTTGTATGCAAGACCTTTTTCGAAGAACTTCAGGAAAATATGCTGCGTCCACTTGTAGTAGTCAGGATGGCATGTGCCTATTTCCCTGTCCCAGTCGTAGCTAAGCCCAAGCAGCTTCAGCTGAGTTCTCATCTCATCCATATTTTCCATTGTCCACTTGTAAGGATGGAATCCGTGCTTTATTGCCGCATTTTCAGCCGGCAATCCGAAGGCATCCCAGCCCATAGGGTGGAGCACATTGTATCCGTTCATTTTAAGGTATCTGGCCACTACGTCGCCTATGGAATAGTTTCTGACGTGACCCATGTGAATCTTGCCCGAAGGATAAGGGAACATTTCAAGCACGTAGTACTTCGGCTTGTCATTTTCAACTGTTTTGAAGGCTTCAGTTTCATCCCATATTTTCTGCCATTTTTTTTCAATACTGCTAAAGTTATATGTTGACATACAGCACCTCCTGTTTTTTCTCAAAAAATAAAAAGTCCCCTCATCCCGGTTAGGGACGAAAGGACTAGATCTTTTCGCGGTACCACCCTAATTGGACCGATTAATAATCAGTCCCTCTCTGAGGCTTTTTAAAGGCAGCCAACCTGAGAAACTTCGTCTGGCAAGTTCAAGGGCTTCATATGCTGGTTTTCACCGTCCACCAGCTCTCTGAGAATCAATGAAAATCCTCTACTGCTCCAGACTTTCTCTTTATATTAACTGTTCATTAGAAATTATTATATAAAAAGTGCTCCCTAATATCAAGTGCTAAGATTAAAATTAGAGATTTTCAATCTTTTCGTCCTTGGCGTCCTTCCATATTCTCTCGAGGTCATAGAACTTTCTTTCCTCTCCCTTGAATATATGGACTATTACATCGCCAAAATCAAGAAGTATCCAGGTTGCGCCTGAAAGTCCTTCCCTGCCCCTGGCAAATACGCTCCGCTTGGCAAGATTGTCTTCAATCTCTTTTACTATGGCCTTCGCCTGCCTATCCGAACCTGCAGTGGCAATGACAAAATAGTCGGCAATAGGCGAAAGTCCTGTAAGGTTGAGTATTTTTATGTCCTCGCCTTGTTTGTCATCTATTGAGTCATAAATCGTCTTAACAATCGACTTGATTTCATCATTCATATAATCACCTCTTACTCTACGGGAAATAACTGCGACTTGATTTCATCATACTCATCCATGTCCGGCTGATAGTAAGCCACACCGCCTATCGTAGCAGGCTCTCCCGGAAAAGTAACCTTTGTTATGTCGTCGGCATTGACCTTCTTGCCCTTGTAGGCTATCTTTATCATGTCGTTGACCTTCATGTCGGATTCCACATACATATGCAGCGTCTCGATGTAGTCAGGCACCTTGAGTATTCCTGCAGGGCTCAATGCTTTCTTCAGCAGGGACTGCATAAAGGCCTGCTGAGATTGTATTCTGCCAAGGTCCTGGTCAGGATAGCTCGGGTAGCCTCTGTTGCCTTTTCTGAATCTCAAAAACTGCATAGCCTTTTTGCCATCAAGAGTCTGGACACCCTTTTGAAGGTCTATGTGGAGCTGGGGAGTCGCATAAGGGTCATCGTATTTCATCCTTATCGGCACGTCAACTTCAACCCCTCCTATATCGTCAACAGTCTTGAAAAGCGCTTGATAATCTACTTTTACATAGTGGTGCACAGGCACGCCCAGCAGCTCCTTGACTGTCTTTACAGAAAGATCAACCCCGCCGTATACGTTAGCCGCATTTATCTTTGTGTAGCCGCTCCTGCCCCTTAGCTTAACCCTTGTATCCCTGGGTATGGATATCATAGCTGCCGTGTCAGTCTTGGGATCGAGTGTGAATAGTATCATCGTATCCGTTCTTGTGGCTTCGTTGCCCTGCCCCTCGAGGCTGTCAACGCCGAGCACGAGTATGTTTATTCTGCTCTGGTCCTTCTCGTCAAGCTCCACCGGATTGCCCGCAAAGTCATCCTGAGCTGGAGCGCTGTCTATTTTCGATGTTACAAAAATTAGTCCCGCACTCATGGTCATTGTAAATATAATGAACGATATGGCAAAGACCTTAAAAAAATATTTCATTAATTAGCACCCCGCATATTCTCCATCTGCTCCAATATGAAATTCCTGGCTTCAACAGTTCTTGTATGGAGTATTTTTTTTTGTGAAATTACATGCTTTATTGTATTGTCAAAGGAAAGGAGAATAGCGCTGTCCAGATCTTCAAATGAAAGCTCTCTGAGCAACTGAACCCCAGGATATTTCCTGCCTTCCTCAATAAAATCCGCCAGATATACTATCTTTTCAACCAGTGTCATGTCTGTTTTTCCGGTTGTATGAAAACGAATGGCTGAGAGCACCTCATCGTCATCCACACCGAACTCTGCCCTGGCCAAGTGTGCTCCGATAACTCCGTGAGCCAGTTCAAGCTGCTTTGATTCTATGTCGTCAAGTTCCACACGATTGCTCCTTGCATATTCAAGCAGCTCCCTTGAATCCATGTCCTTGCCGCAATCATGCAAAAGAGCTGACAACTCTACCTTGGACACATCTGCGCCGTATCTCTCTGCCAGCCTTCGCGCCATTTCAAGAACGCCCATTGTGTGCTTATATCGTTTGCGGCTAAGCTTCTCCCTGAGTTTTTCGCTCATATCGTCAATATTCATTCTAATCACCTGTACAGTTCATACTTGTATATATACTGTTCCACTTCTTCCGGGATAAGGTATTTTATTGATGCACCTTTTTTGACTCTTTCCCTTATATCGGTTGAAGATATGTCAAGCGAAGGCACATGCACATGGAGTATTTGAGTATTGTATTTCTTCTGCGTCTTGTCTATTTCTTTTTTGAACTCCTCTATGTCGATTCCCGGTCTTGTAGCGCCTACCACTCTGCAAAGCCCGAAAAGCTCGTCCACGCGGCTCCACGATTCGATATCACACAGCGCATCCGCTCCCATTATGAGGAACATTTCACAATCTCTGTATTTCTCCTCGAAAATTTTCAGCGTATCAACAGTATATGAGAGCTGTTCCCTCTCAATCTCCACGGGAGAGACCTCGAACATGCCATTGCTGTTTGTTGCAAGTATTGCCATATTGTATCTGTGCTGCTTGTCTGCTATTTCGGTCCTTCTCTTGTGCGGCGGATTCCCCGAGGGGACAAAAAGCACCTTGTCCAGTCCAAAAGCTTCCCTTACAGCCTCAGCCATGGCAAGATGTCCGTTGTGAATCGGGTCAAATGTTCCGCCCATTATGCCTATCCTGTATGCAGCAGTTTTCATGTCTAGCCTCCGTTTGAAATCACTAAATTATTATACATCATTTCGCATACAATTTGAAGTCATTAAATGAATTCTGAAGACCAGGCATTTGAGCACAAAAAAAATACCTGTTCAAAACAGGTATCGCTTTTGACATACAGCATTATTTTTTGGGAATGTTTATGACAGGTTTGTCTTTTGATTTTCTGTATATTGTAAACTTAGAGCCTATAGCCTGAACAAACTCGGCCCGAAGACTCTGTGCAACTTCGTTCGCGCATTCCTTTACGTCGAGGCCGCTGTTTTCGAGCACTGTAACCTTGACGATTTCCCTGGCTTCAAGGGCTTCGCTGAGCTGCTTTAGAAAAGCGTCCGAAACCCCCTCTTTCCCTATCTGCGTTATGGGCTTAATCCCATTTGCTATAGACCTTAAATATGCCCTTTGCTTTCCATTAAGCACGCGGTGTACCTCCAAAATTTATTCGTAATATTCAAATTCGAGCTCGTATATCTTCACAAGGTCTCCATCCTTGATGCCCATAGCCTTGAGTTTTTCGAAGACGCCTTTCTTTTCAAGCACAGCCTGGAAGTATCTTATTGACTCCATGTCTTCAAAGTTTACAGAGTAGAGCAGATTGTCAAGCGCCTTGCTTTCAATAACGTAGGCCCCATCCTCAATCCTTATTTCTATTCCGGCATCGTTTTGGTAAAGTGACTCAAGGTTTGAAATTATCTCGTCCTTGGATACAACCTCGACTTCCTCGACTTCCTTGAGGAGCTTGGCTGCATAAGCCACAACCTCGTCTACGCCTTTCCTTGTAGCTGCAGACATAGAGAATACCTTGTAGCCTTTGCTTTCTATTTCAGTCTTGAATACCTCATAGTTATCCTCCGCCTCCGGAAGATCCATCTTGTTGGCAACTACAATCTGCGGCCTCTTGGCTAGTAGAGGGTTGTATTTTTCAAGCTCGCTGTTTATCTTTTCGAAGTCGTCGATTGGATCCCTGCCTTCCATTCCGGACACGTCGACAATGTGGATGAGCACCTTTGTCCTTTCAACATGCCTTAGGAAATCATGTCCAAGTCCTGTGCCCTCGTGGGCTCCTTCGATAAGACCAGGTATATCCGCCATCACGAAGCTATCCCCAAACTTGGTCTGGACAACGCCCAGATTTGGCGTAAGCGTAGTGAAGTGATAGTTTGCTATCTTCGGTTTTGCCTTTGTAACAATAGAAAGGAATGTCGACTTGCCTACGTTTGGAAATCCCACAAGACCAACATCCGCAAGCAGCTTGAGCTCGAGCACGACAAATCTTTCTTCCCCGAAGGTTCCTGCCTTTGCAAAACTAGGAGCCTGTCTTGTCGCCGTTTTGAAGTGCGTGTTGCCTTTTCCGCCTCTTCCGCCTCTGGCGACTATTACAGAATCGCCATCGTGCTTTAGATCTCCTATGACAAGGCCTGATTTCTCATCCCTTACTATTGTCCCCGGGGGTACGGCTATGACAAGCGGTGCACCATCCTTGCCGTGCATGTTGCTTCCCTTTCCGTCATCGCCCGGCTCCGCCGAATACTTGAGCTTATACTTGAGGTCCATTAGAGTCCTGAGTGAATTGTCGGCCTTTATTATTATGCTGCCGCCGTTACCGCCGTCTCCTCCGGCTGGTCCTCCGGCCGGTACGTATACTTCTCTTCTAAATGCAACTGCGCCGTTGCCGCCGTTGCCTGCTTTGACAAAAATTCTCGCCTTGTCTACAAACATATATAATCACCCTTTTTTTAATAATACACGACAAAGCTTTGTATTTACAAACTGCATTAAATAAGGAGTGTCTAAAGACACTCCTTTAAGCTGCTTATTCTGCAGCATAAATACTAACTTGTTTTCTTTTCTTGTCTTTTCTTTCGAACTTAACTACTCCATCTACAAGTGCAAACAGAGTATCATCCGATCCTTTGCCAACGTTGTTTCCAGGATGTATCTTTGTTCCTCTTTGTCTTACAAGAATGCTTCCTGCAGGAACTGTCTGTCCGTCAGCTCTCTTAACGCCAAGTCTCTTTGATATAGAGTCACGGCCGTTTTTAGAAGAACCTACTCCTTTTTTACTCGCAAACAACTGAAGATTCATATTGAAAAGCATGTGCTACACCTCCTTGCACTCAATCGTAACGTAGGAAGGATATCCTTGTTTTATGTTATTCATTCCCAGAATCATGGTTTCGACTATGGCATCAATCTTGATGCGTTTTTGCGAATCGGCTTCTTCGGGAATTCTGCAAATGAGATAGCCGTCTTCAATCTCGTATTTGCAGTCTAACCCTACGTATTCAACTAGTCCCATTATCGCTGTCTGGGCAAGCACGGATATTGCACAGCATACAATATCACGCCCATATTCATCAAAATTAGCATGTCCTGAGACTTCGAATCCCTCGACATGTCCGGCTTTATGCCTCTGGATGCTTATTTCAATCATCTATCCTACTATCTTTTCTATCTGAAGCTTTGTGTAAGGCTGACGATGTCCTTTTTTAACTCTGTAATGCTTCTTGGCCTTGTATTTGAAAACTATGACTTTTTTAGCCTTTCCGTTTTCAACAACTTTCGCCTCAACCTTTGCACCTTCAACTACAGGAGCTCCAAGCTTTATGCTTCCATCCTTAGAAAAAACAAGAACCTTGTCAAGTGTAACTGAATCACCTTCATTTACATCTAGCTTTTCTACGAATATAACATCGCCTTCCTGAACCCTGTACTGCTTTCCGCCAGTTTCAACTATTGCGTACATACTGCACCTCCTCTTTACCAGACTCGCCAAAATCAGGTAGCCTTAAGGCTTTAAAAACCCATTCTGAGCGGTTACCTTATATATGTTACCAGAAGTAAAATGTTTTGTCAATTCAAACTAGCTTTGTATTTCTTCAAATACTCTGTATTTTTTCGCCTTTTCCAGCAACTCTTTCAGGCTTCCCATAGCTGCCATTTTGAATCCGCCCTGACAAATGCCAAATGAGCTGACCAAGAGTATTTCCAAGCCGTACTCCCTGGAAATTTCCCTGATTTCCACAAAAGAGTTCTTTGAGAGTGTTTCATAGAATTGGATATCGAGCTCAAACATTACACATTCAACCTCGGCATGAGTCTTTATTCTGCGTACTTCTTTTTCAAGCAAATCAAGTATGACCAGCCTTGACGGCAGCCTTCCGTTACCTTTACAGCACAGACATTCTTCGAGCAGATGCGCCGATATATCCTTTTTCTCGTTTTTTCTTGATATTTCCATTATCCCCAATTCGGTATAGCCGTATATAATTGTCTTCCCACGCTCAAAAGCAAAGCATGATTTCATCTTTGAAAGTAACTCAGCTCTGTTTTTGGCTGACTTCATATCTATGAAATCTACAAGTATTATTCCACCTAAGTCCCTAAGCTTTATCTGTGTGGCTATTTCGTCTGCCGCTTCCATGTTGGTTTTGAATATCGTATCCTCTGCACTGTGGCCCTTTATGCTTTTTGCCGTATTAACGTCAATTACTGTCAGAGCCTCAGTTTTTTCAATGACTATGTTGCCTCCGCTTTTGAGCCATATCCTCTTGCTGCTCAGGCTCTTTATCCTCTTTTTGATTCCCAGGTAGTCGAATATGTCGCTGCTCTTGTCGAAAAGCTCAACTCTGGAAACGGCTTCTTTGCCGTGAGGCCTTAAATATGAAAGCAACTCGTTGAATAGACCAGTGTCATTTATTATGAGCTGGCCGATTTCGCCTTCTAGTACGGCTTTGGCGGCCTGCTCTGCGATTGAAGGTCCCTGGTATATGAGCTTTGGCCCCATTCCGCTGCGGCCCTCCTGCCTTATAGACTCCCATATGCCTTTGAGTTCATGGAGATCTCTCATCAGGTCATCTTGTCCTACGCCGCCTGCCTGAGTTCTTATCACAAGACCGAAATCTCCTCCTGCGATACTTTCGCCCAAAGAGAGAAGCCGCTCTCTTTCCTTCTGACTTTCTATGCTTCTTGACACTCTGACAACATTTTCAAGCGGCAAGTACACGCTGTACCTTCCAGGGATCGACACGTCCAGCGTCAGCTTGGCGCCCTTGCCGCCGTCAGCGTCTTTAACAACCTGAACTAGTATGTCTTCGCCTTGCCGAATCCGGATTTTTTCGCCCAGCTGCAAATATGCGTTCTGGGCTTCTCCAATGTCGACAAATGCCGCATTTATTCCGCCGACCACCCTCGTGACTCGCCCTCTGTAGACTTTTCCCACCAGGCTGATCTCATCTTTGCTGCAAATTGAAATTTCTACAATATCCTTGTCCCTGAGCCTGACTTTGGTGGTTTGAAACATTCCTTTGTCAATTATCAGCTTATCCAATCCATGCACCGCCATTTACATTGGCGCGACAAGCTCGCCGTCGCGCAGTGTGTATATATCTATCCTTTGTATAGTTGAATCATCAACATCGAAGCGAAGGCCCGTGTTGTCGAGTATCGTCTGCAAAAGCAGCTCTGGCTTGAGGTTTGAAACAGAACCGCACGTTAACACGGTGCCAAGATATACTTTGTTATCTTCAACCATAAGTATGCCAATGTCCCTTATCATAGCCTTTACGTCAAGCTGCTTTATGTCGCCTTTCTTAGTCTTTTTCTCTACAAATATGTTTTCTAGCCTCATATACTTATCGAGTTCGCTTTGAACTCCCGCTTTGTCCATATTCTCAAGCAACTCTATGCATATGACATAACGCGCGTGTGTAACCTCGCCCATTAGCGCGTTTACCTTGCCCTCCATGAGCTTTGAAAGCACAAACTCTATTCCGTCCGGAAGAACCTTGTTCAGCCTGGATTTGAACTCCTCAGCGTCAATGTCATCTTCTATTTCTATGTCTACATACTCACCCTGGCTTGCAGTCCCCAGAGAGAGCGCCTGTGCAAATGAAATCTTGGGATGCTGGTTGAAGCCCTGCGTGAATTCAGGCTTTATCCCCGCCCTTCTGAGCGAGCGCTCAAGAAGCCTCAGGAGATCCAGGTGAGATATATATATCATGTCTTTTTCTTTTTTGAATTTGCTCCTTATCAGCGGCATTAGCATAAACCTCCTGCAATATCCAAGTTGACTCCGCACCCGGCGCAGCCCTTCCTGCAGTCTGGAGTCAGCTCGCCTCTTTTGGCCTTTTCATTTTCATTGATGAGAAACTGCTTGCTGACACCTGTGTCTATGTGGTCCCAAGGCAGTATCTCATCGTATTCTCTTCTCCTGTTGGCATAGAATTCCATGCTTACTTCGTTCTCCTTGAAAGCCTCTTCCCAAAGGTCGAATCTGAAGCTTTCCTCCCAGCCGTCGAACTTGCAGCCCTTCCTGTATGCGTCAAGTATGACCTTGCCAAGCCTTCTGTCTCCTCTGGCAAATACCGCCTCGAGGAAGCTGGTTTTGGTGTCATGGTATTTGTAACTTATATTCTTATTCCTGAGCCTCTCTGAAAGGTATCTTTGCTTTTCTCTCAGCAGCCCTATGCCGTCCTGAGGCTCCCACTGGAAAGGCGTGAAAGGCTTTGGAACGAACGATGATGTGCTTATTGTCACGTTGAAATGCTTGCCAAGCTTTCCGCCGTTCGCCTCTCTGAAATAGTCTATTACGTTGTATGCTAGCACTTTTATGCCGTGCAGGTCTTCCTCTGTTTCCGTGGGAAGGCCTATCATGAAGTAGAGTTTGACGTTTTTCCAACCCAGTGTGAATGCCTTCTTCATTGTTGTCTCGAGATTTTCTTCGGTAATGCCCTTGTTTATCACGTCTCGCAGCCTTTGAGTGCCTGCCTCCGGAGCAAATGTGAGTCCGCTTTTTCTTACTTCCTGGATCTTCTGAGCAAGCTCGGATGAGAAATTGTCAAGCCTCAGTGAAGGCAGCGAAAGCGAAATTTTCTCCTTCTCGGCATACTCCCTGAGTATATATTCAGTCAACTCTTCTATATGCGAATAATCGCTTGTGCTGAGCGATGAGAGTGATATTTCCTCATAGCCAGTGCTGTCTACCAGCTTCTTGAGATTGCTTTTTAAGCTGTCCATGCTTCTTTCCCTAATAGGCCTGTATACCATTCCTGCCTGGCAGAACCTGCAGCCTCTCGTACACCCTCTGAAAACCTCCAGCATTATGCGGTCGTGCACAATGTCTATAAACGGCACAATTATCTTGTCCGGATAATACGAAGTGTCCATATTTTTTATGATCCTCTTGCTGACAGTGGCCGGCACTCCGCCCTTAGTGCAGGATATTCCTGAAATAGTCAGATCATCATTGTAGGAAACCTCGTAAAAGCTTGGAATATAGACTCCTTCTACATCTTTTGCTATCTGGAGCAGGAAATCTTCTCTCCCGCCGCCCGCCTGCTTCCACTCCTTGTAGCTTTGCATTATTTCGGCTATGGCTTCCTCAGCTTCGCCAAGCACAACTATATCAGTAAAATCGGCTATGGGCTCAACATTGTATGCGCACGGGCCTCCCACTATTATGAACGGATCTGCATTCGTTCTATCCTTGGCCAGAAGCGGTATTCCCGCAAGATCCAGCATGTTTAGTATGTTTGTATACGAAAGCTCATACTGAAGCGTAAAGCCAAGAAAATCAAAATCCTTGACAGGATGTCTTGATTCCAGCGCGAAAAGAGGCACGCCGTTTTCCCTCATCAGCTTCTCCATGTCGGCAGCGGGCGCAAAAACCCTCTCACAATAGACGTTTTCCATGCTGTTGAGCAGATTGTAGAGTATCTGAAGTCCAAGAAAGCTCATTCCAACCTCATATGTGTCGGGAAATGAAAATCCGAATCTCACCGTGTTCTCATCCACTTGTTTTTTGCATGCATTTACTTCATTTCCGATGTATCTGGCCGGCTTTTCGACCTTCTTGAGCAGCTTTTCGATATTTACTCTCTCTGTCATAATTATAAAATAACCTCCAAATTAGAAATTGATTTTCTTCCTTCGCATGGACACGTTGAATACAAGGCCAAGGGCCATAAGGCTCGTCACCATGGAGCTTCCCCCATAGCTTACAAGAGGCAGGGTCACGCCTGTTACAGGCATTAGCCCCATTGTCATCCCAATGTTTTGAACTATCTGATACAGGAACATGAATAGCACGCCTGTGCTTACAAGTGTGCCGTAAAAATCCTTCGAATTCCTGGAAATGGATATTATCCCTTTTAGAAAAAAGTAGAACAGCACAACAAGAAGGCAAGCACCTATAAATCCAAACTCCTCGCCGAGCACTGCGAATATGAAGTCCGAATCCTGCACCGGTAAAAAGTCATATTGGTTCTGTGTCCCTTTGAAGAGACCCTTCCCGAAAATCTTGCCCGAACCTATCGCTATCATTGACTGTATTACCTGGTAATTGCCTTCAAAGCTGGGATCCCCAGGATGGATGAATGCATCTATTCTGACTTTTTGGTGGGCTTCAAGAAAAGGATATATGGCTGGTATTGCCAGAATGCCGACCGCAGCAATTTTCGCAACCATTTTAAGATTTATATCGCAGACAAACAGCATTCCGAATATTATAGACATGAAAACTATAGCAGTACCCAGATCTGGTTGCTTGAGAATAAGGAGCACTATGGGCGCTGCATATGCAGCTATTGGGATGAGGTCCTTGAAAGTGTTTATTCTTCCCTTTTTGTCTTCCAAGAATTTGGCAAACGACAGTATGAACCCTATCTTGACAAGCTCTGAAGTTTGCAGGTCTATGAATCCAAGATTTATCCAAGACCTGGCTCCCGCCCGTGCTATACCAAGGCCCGGCAGGTACACTATAAGCAGCAAGAGTATGTTGGCTATATATATTTGCTTTTGATACTTCGCAAAGCTATTGTAGTCAAAAAGCAGCATGACTGCCATTATCACCATGCCTATAATGAACGAGGCTCCCTGTATCTTTAGCTGTCTGTTGAATCCCTCTATATTGGAATGTGTCGCGCTGCTTAAGGCAATCATTCCTATGCAGAATATCGCACAAATTATGGCCAGCAGCTTCCAGTCAAAAGCCTTTAATTTTCTAAATTCCATATGTTCCTCCAGGAGTCTGTCCGAAAATAAAAGGAAATTCCATAACGGAATCCCCTTGTCATAGTTACCTTCTCATGTCTTTAACCTTTTTTATTGGTATGTTTGCAACTAGCGCCGAAAGCACAGTACCTTCGCTTGTATTCCTCGACTTTGTCATTTTAATCTCCAAGCCCTCTTCGTCGATCTCTATGTAACTTGAAATTGTTCTTATAAGATCTTCCTTTACGCTCTCTAAAAATTTGTCTGAGCAGTTTGCCCTGTCATGAACTAGTACGAGTTTAAGACGTTCCTTCGCTATGTTCTTGCTCGATTTAGAGTTTTTGCCAAAAAGTTTGAATAAATCCATCATAGTCATTCACCCCTATCTAGCCAGCCCAAACATTTTCTTGACCTTGCTCAGTATAGTCTCTTGTACATCAAGGTCCATGAATGGTACCTGCTCACCCAATATCCTCTTTGCAATATTCCTGTAAGCTTTGCCTGCTAGTGATTTTGCCTCCACAACCGCCGGCTCTCCCCTGTTTGTGGTTACAACTACATTCTCATCATCCGGCACAACACCTATGAGTTCAATAGCAAGTATGTCGATGATGTCGTTTATGTTCATCATGTCGCCGCGCTTGACCATTTCATTTTTTATCCTGTTTATTATAAGCTTTGGATTTTCAATCTCGCTTGCTTCTAAAAGCCCGATGATCCTGTCGGCATCCCTCACGGCAGAAACCTCGGGAGTTGTAATTACTATAGCTCTGTCAGCGCCTGCTATTGCATTCTTGAAGCCCTGCTCTATGCCTGCGGGGCAGTCTATTATTACATAGTCAAACATTTCCTTAAGGTTTGCAGTGAGCTCCTTCATCTGGTCCGGCGAAATAGCATCCTTGTCCCTTGTCTGGGCAGCCGGGAGAAGAAATAGTCCTTCGAACCTCTTGTCCTTTATTAGAGCCTGCTTGAGCTTGCAAGAGCCTTCGACAACATCTACTATGTCATACACTATCCTATTTTCAAGCCCCATGACCACATCAAGGTTTCTAAGGCCTATATCCGCATCTACAACCGCTACCTTTTTGCCTTCAAGGCTGAGCGCAGTCCCTATATTCGCAGTTGTAGTGGTCTTGCCTACACCGCCTTTTCCAGAAGTTATGACTATTACTTCACCCATCAACTAGACCTCCTAATTATTTATATATCTATTTCCTGTTGAGGCACGGTTCTATAATAATATAATTTTCCTTTATGAAAGCTATTTCCGGTATATCCGGTTTCTCGTCATGTCCCTCATCCGGCGGTATAGCAATCAAGTCTGCTATTCTAAGCTGCATGGGCTCCAGATTGTTTGCCACAACAAAGGCTTCCCTGTTGCCGCCGGCTCCCGCATGGACTACTCCTCTTAGAGCTCCTATTACTACTACATTCCCGTCTGCAATAATATGGGCTCCCGGGTTGACATCACCTATAATTACTATATTACCACTAAACTCCACTCTTTTTCCAGACCTAAGTGTCGATCTGATGAATTTTGTATCACCGCTGGGCATATATTCTATTGCAAGCTGCCTTTCTTCCTCGGCAATCTGCATTCCAAGCTGGCTTTCAATGTATTCCTTTAACATTATATACTCAACATCATCTATTCCGCTGCAGTTAATCGCATATATCCTGGCCCCGTCAAAGAATCCCTTTGCGCCTTTAACTTTCTGGCCTATGAGTTCCTTTGCAGTCTTGTAGTCACAATCGCTTCTTATGTTTATTACAAGGCCGTTTTTAGTTCCCTTAAACTCAATTTTTTCTGTCTCGAGCATATTGATTCCCCCACAAGTAAATATTGTCTACAAATCAAAGCTTATTGAGTCAAACCTCCGGAATAGTCTATTTTTTCCTGGCTGTAGTCAGTTTCAAGCCCCATGTACTGTCCTATTACATCCCGCGCTATAGGTCCGCCGTATCCACCGTGGCCTCCCTGGAAGATAAGCACTACTACTGCTATTTCAGGCTTATCGTACGGAGCAAACGAAACAAACCACGCAAAATTGTCATACGTGTCCTTAAATCTGTTTATATCGCTTGTCTTGATTTTGGGATTGAGTTTTTGTATGGCAGCTCTGAGATAGTAGTCTCTATCGAGCTTCTCGTCAGAGTTTTTTTCCATAGAGTCTGCAAGCTTCATTACCTCGTCTTTTCCAACCCCAAAGCTTGAAAGGTGCGAGAGCAGATACTGGGCCTCGTCAGCCGCCGGGACTCTTCCGCTTTTTTGCGCCGTACCTGTCTTTCCGCCAACCTCGACAGGGAAATTCCCGAAAGTGCTGCTTGCAGTACCTTCCTCCGTTACCTTCTTCATTCCTTTTTTGATGTGCTCGAGATTCTCAACGTCATTAAGTGGGATTTTGACTGATTCCCTCTTTATTTTTTCTATATTAAGTTTATCATAAGATTCTATTTTGTCCACGACTGTGACCTTGTTTTTATATCCGCCGTTAGTCAGCGCAGAAATATAGTTGGCCATCTGTATAGGTGAATAGGAGTTTTCGCCCTGGCCTATGCCTATATTGAAGCTGTCTCCCGTGCTCCACTGCGCCTGAGAAAAATAGTTGTACTTCATTATGTCGGTTATTTCGTTCACACTGTCTTCCTTGACCTTGAGTCCTCCAAGCCTTTTTATTATCTCGCCTCTGCCCGGATTTTCCTCGGTCCAGCTCACCATTTTGTCTATGCGCTTTTTATATTCATCCGGATCACTTTCGCTCGTTATGTCCGTAAAGGCATTCTCAAGCTTAATTTCAAGAGTGCTCTCAAGCATAAGCTTTGTGGTTTTGAGCTTGTCGGATGGATTTGGAACCTTGCCTGAAAACTCCTCGATTTGAATTCCTGTCTTCTCGTCAAGGCCAAGCAGTCTGGCGTAGTAGAGTATATCCTCTATGCCCATCTGTACAGGCAGCGGCTTGTTGGCACCATAGTCAAACCCTACGCTGAGACAGTAGAAGTAATAGTTGCACGAAACCTCGAGCGCCTTGTAGAGATCTGTAGGCCCGTGTGTTCCTTTTCTTTCATTCCACAGCCAGCAGCCAAAGCTCTTGTTGCCCAGCATAATACGGCCTCTGTCTGTTATCTTGTATTTAGGACTTAGGCCCTTTTCTAAGCCTGCAAGTCCCGTCACCATCTTGAATACCGAACCCGGCTGCACCGTTGTCATTGTAGCAACATTATAAAGGGGTCTTGGCGCCAGAGGATCGTTTTTATTCTCCGGAAGTAGTTTTGCCATGTCTTCTGATGATATACCTGTAGCAAAAAGATTTGGATCGAATCCCGGATAGCTGGCCAGGGCAAGCACGTCACCCGTTTTTACATCGAGAGCCACTACAGCTCCCGATGTTGCCTTGCTGTATACCCTCTTGCTGTCTCTAAGCCTCGAGCTGCCCCATTTGCTTGTATAGACTCCACCCTGTCTTATAGTGGAGAGTACTGTTTTGAGCGATTCCTCTGCTTTCTTTTGGAGCTCCAGGTCTATTGTGAGATAAACCGAGTCACCAGGGACGGGATCCTTCATCTCAAGCCTTTTAACGAGCCTTCCGGCCGCATCCACCTGCACTCGCTTGTAGCCGTTTTCGCCCTTGAGGCTTTCTTCATATTGCTTTTCGATGCCGCTCTTGCCTATGGTGTCACTTTTGCTGTAGCCTTTTTCGTCTACATACTTTTCTATCTCATACGGCAAAGATATTTTCCCCATGTATCCAAGTATATGCGATGCCACATCACCGTTTGGATAATATCTTACAGGCTTGACCTCGACGCTCACCCCTGTAAGCTCCATGCTCTTTTCTTCTATTTCAGCCACAGTCTTTTGTGATACATCGTACGCCACCTCGACAGGCTGGTATTGAAGGTATCCCTTAGACTTGACAAGGTCGCGTATTATCATGACCTTCCTGGCATCAGCATCATTGTAATCCGAAGGAAGCTCGTAATACTTCTTTATTCTCTCAAACGCCTCTTTTGCATCTATACCTTTTTCCTTTTCTATGTCTATGTCATACCCGTAGAGCCACTCTTTCTTCCTCACCTGTTCTGCAAAAAGCCACTGAGAAACGTATATCGGAGGATAGTAGCCGTTTTCGTTGAGCAGCTTTTGCAGCTCAAACTTGTCTATATTCCTCGATTCAGGCGATATGGCTCCGCTGGCAATGAGCGAATCAACGATGTAATAGAAGCTTTCCTTGGCAGTGTATGATTTGGGTATGGCGTTTTCAGCCTTCCATTCCCTTATCTTTCTGTCAAATGTAAACGAGAACTTGCCGTTTAGCAGTTCTATGGGGAACTCGTCCGCATATTTGTCTCCGTTCTTTTCAAGTATGTCTATTATCCCAAGCGCTATTGAGTTCATGTTGTCCTTTGCAACTTCGTTTTTTGAAATCTGCACAGTAAAACTCGGCCTATTGCCCGCAATAAGCCTTCCGTACCTGTCCTTTATCTCGCCTCTTGGCGCCTGGACTGTTATTTTCCTGAAGACTTTATCCTGTGCCTGCTTGAAATAATCGTCACCCTTGACTATCGTCATGAAGGAAAGCCTTATTACAAGTACTACAAATATGCACATGAGCACCGTCTTTAGAATATCAAATCTGTCGCTTTGTTTTTGCATCATAAAAAATCACCTTAACAATTTCGGCATATTAGTATAAGGATACACTTCTTTTTATCTTCTCATGAAACTTCCGGAAAAAAGCATACGCCGGCAGCGCAATCACACTGTTTATAATAGGGAACACAACCATGTTCCTCAGCAGTATGCTGTATATGGAGCCTTGCAGATATTCTCCGAAAACAAGCAGCTTGATTCCCGAATATAAAACACTTGCAAAGCTTATGAGCACAAATATTGTAAATCTGCTCTCTTTGAATATCTTGTCGCTTATGAAGCCGTAAAGCTCCGATATTGCATACATAAAAAGCGAGCTTACACCGAGCGTAATACCTACAAGCATATCGCGCGCAAGCCCTGCAACAATACCGGACGCCGACGACGCTCGTTTGTCCAGCGTTATTGCACATATGCAAACATATATCAGGACAAAGTCAGGCGCCACGCCAAATATTTTCAAATTATTGAGTATGCTGTTTTCCAATACGACTATCACAAGCGATATGAACGTGGCATAAATTGCTCCCATGACCGACCTCTCTATCTTATTCTTTTGGGGCTTACTACCATAACCTTGTCTATATTTTTAAAATCCACATACGGTTTGACTTTCACATTTTTCACCAAGCTCTTCTTGTCTTCCTCGACCTGCTGAATTTCGCCTATTGGTATGCCTTCCGTATACATTCCAAGACCCGATGTGACAAGTATGTCCCCGGGAGAAACGTCATAATCCATGTCAAACATGTATCCGACAAGAAAACCTTCGCTGTCCTCGAATGAGTCTACAGTTATGTTCTTTCTGATGACGCCCATGTAGTCAGGCTTTCTCAGGACCTTGAAACTCACGGCGGACTTGTAGTTTATTATAGATATTGCCTTTGAATAGTTCTTGGAGACTTCATACACTATCCCCGCGAGGCCATCGCCCGTAAGCACTATACTCTCATTTTCGACACCGTCGTCGCTGCCGGCGTCGATTACAAAGCTTTCATACACGTTTCCGTCATTTTTTGCAATAACCTTAGAGCTTACGTAATTCTTCACAGGGACGCTTTGCACATAGTTGAGCGACCTTTTCAGGTCAGCAAGCTCCATTAATTCCTCCTGTGACAAATCCAGCTCTATTAACTGCTTTTTCAGCTCCTGATTTTCCTTTTTAAGCCTGGCGAGCTCCTTCATGTTTTTGCCGTACGAGAAAATGCCGTCGGCATTGGAGCTTATGCCGGAAAAGAAGCCTCCGGCCGTTTTTTCCATAGGCGAAAAAACTTCTATTCCAATAGACGACATGAATCTAGCAGCTGCGCTTCCGGAAAGTGAAAACGAGATAATTAAAATTAGAATGATAGCTATTGCAACAATAGCTATCATTTCTTTACCTGCCTTTTTCTTTTTAAACATAAGTTTTATCATGACATCACCCGGATTATTTCTTCGTCGATATTAGCACTTTTCTGAGCGTATCTATTTCCTCAATGGCCTTGCCTGTGCCCAGAGCTACGCAATCCAAGGGATTCTCGGCTATCCTGACAGGCATGTATGTCTCCTTGTTTATAAGTACGTCGAGCCCTTTAAGCAGCGCTCCGCCTCCCGCAAGCAGTATGCCGTTTGTCATGATATCCGCCGCGAGCTCAGGTGGAGTCTTCTCAAGTGTCGCCTTGATGGCGTCTATTATTATAGTCACCGGCTCTTTAAGCGCATGCCTTATCTCCTCGGCATTGACTTCCACCGTCTTTGGAAGCCCCTCTACAAGATCCCTTCCCCTAATGAACATGCTCTGCTGCTCACCTTCATATTCATGGGCAGATCCTATTGTAATCTTTATCTCTTCTGCTGTCCTCTCGCCTATCATTAGGCTGTATTCCTTCTTTATATAGCTGACTATTGCCTCATCAAATTCGTCTCCGCCTATTCTTACTGATTTTGCAGTCACAATACCGCCTAGAGAAATAACGGCTATCTCGGTGGTTCCTCCGCCAATATCTACAACCATATTGCCCGCCGGCTCTGCTACCTGCAGTCCTGCGCCAATAGCCGCAGCCATCGGCTCTTCAATAAGATAGACCTCTCTTGCCCCAGCCTGCATTGCGGCATCTTCAATGGCCCTTTTTTCGACCTGAGTAACCCCGTAAGGTATGCATACCACTATCCTTGGATTGAACATAGACTTTTTGGGGCTGGCTTTTCTTATGAAGTATTTGATCATGCTCTGAGTTATGTCAAAGTCAGCTATTACTCCGTCCTTCATAGGCCTTATTGCTATTATGTGTCCCGGAGTCCTGCCTATCATTTTCTTGGCTTCTTCGCCTACCTCAAGGACATTCTTGCCGCTTTCCTCAACTGCGACAACTGATGGTTCCCTCAGAACTATCCCTTTGCCTCTTAAATAGACGACCGTATTGGCTGTACCAAGGTCTATTCCCATGTCGTTAGTTTTTATACTAAAAAGATTAAAACCGAAGATTCCAGTTCCCGATCTTTTTTTTCCCTTTGCCATTTTTGTTTCCTCCCTAAATAAGTGAATGCTCCTTGAAGCTATAATATACGCCGTCGCCGAGTATTATGTGGTCTAATATCTTGATTCCAATCAGGCTGGAACATTCTAAAAGCCTCTTGGTTATATTCTTGTCCTCTGCGCTGGGATCCGGATTTCCTGAAGGGTGGTTATGTATCAATACTATGCTGTTGGCACTTCTCCTGATGGGTTCTACAAAGACTTCCCTTGGATGGACTATTGACGAGTTGAGCGAACCAACTGAAACATCAGTATCGCATATGACTTCATTCTTAGTATTGAGCATTACTACCTTGAATATTTCCTTCTTGAGATATCGCATTTCTTCCATATATATCCTCGAAATATCTTCAGGGTGAGTTATCCTGGGCCTGTGTCCCATTGATGATCTCGAAAGTCTTTTGCCCAGCTCGAGAGCTGCTACAATCTGGCAGGCCTTGGCGTTGCCGACTCCCTTAACCTTGCTGAGCTCCTCTATGCTTACATTGTAAAGGCTCCTTATACCCTCCTTGTCCATGTTCACTATGCGCTTGGCCAGATCCAGTGCTGAGACATTCTTGCTCCCCGTCCGAATCAGTATGGCTATAAGCTCTGCATTAGTAAGACTTTCGGGTCCCTTGAGGGTAAGCTTCTCCCTCGGCCTTTCGCATTCGGCCATTTCATTGATCATCAAACTGGTTTTTGTATCCACGGCGTTTTCCTCCTTTGAATTATATAACATTTTCAAAAAAAATAATAGAGTACTGCGAAAATATTATACGCAGGCCTCACCTACCCTTATACCCATATCACTTCTATTTCTTCCTCATTTTGGTTTTTGTGCCAAACAAAAAAGACATCCCAGCTTACTAGATGTCTTTTTTGCAGCTTTGCCATATGAAATTGCCAAGCCCCTCTTTTTTAAGCGTATCGTAGAGCCTGGATATAGGCAATCCCACAACATTGTTGTAGTCACCTTCTATCCTCTCCACAAAAATAGCTCCAATGCCCTGTATCCCGTAGGCTCCGGCCTTGTCATGCGGCTCTCCGCTGCCAATATAGGCTCTGATTTCCTCACCGCTTATGCTTTTCATGAATACGAAGGTTTCCTCGCAGAATACTTCGGTTTTGCCCCTGCCTACAATCGCGACACCGGTGCATACCTGATGTCTTTTTCCACTTAGCATGGAAAGCATTCCATATGCATCCTCGGGGCTCTGCGGCTTGCCAAGCACAGTGCCGCCATAAGCAACCACCGTGTCCGCTCCTATAACAACACAATTCTCTTCCACTTTACCTTGAACAGCGAGAGCCTTTTTAAGCGCCAGCTCCTTTACAATATCACATGGAGCTTTCCCGCTCTCGAGTGTTTCATCCACTTCCTCGACGACTATGTCAAATTTCAGGCCCATCTGCTCCAGAAGCTCTTTTCTTCTGGGTGAAGCTGAGGCCAGTATTATCCTATTCATGTTCCCTCCGGGTGTTATTTCTCATCTGCCTTTTCAGCGGCTGCGTTCTTCTTTTCCTGCGCTTTTCTGACCTTTTCCATTTTTTCCAGATTTCCAGATATTGCGCCTGTCGGACACTTGACAGGACATATATGGCACTGCTTACATTTTTCATAGTCTATAATGGCCAGCTTGTCTATGACATGCACAGCATCAAACGGACATACCTTCTGGCAAATCCCGCAGCCGATGCAGCCCACCTTGCACTTGTCCTTTACTTCCTTGCCGAACTCATGGCTGTTGCACTCTACTACTACCTCCTGCTTGTACGGCACCCACTTAATTATGCTCTTGGGGCATTGCTCAAGACACTTGCCGCAGGCTACGCACTTATCCTTGTCTATTAAAGCTATTCCATCTACAATTGATATGGCTCCAAAGTCGCAAACGTTTTTGCATGTGCCAAAGCCAAGACAGCCATAGCTGCAAGCTTTCTGTCCATTATTTGCAAGGACTGCCGCCTTGCAGTCGTGTATGCCCTGGTAGTTTGCTTTCTGATGAGCATTTTTGCAGTCGCCTTTGCATATAACATGCGCTACGCGTTTTTCCATCGCATCAGCCTGGACTCCCATTATCATCGCAACATTGCTTGCCGTTTCGTCGCCTCCTACCGGACATGCGTTTACAGGAGCCTTTCCTATTGCAATGGCCTGTGCCAGAGCAACGCATCCAGGATACCCGCAGCCACCGCAGTTTGCACCCGGCAGGGCGTTGTTTATTGCTTCTATCTTAGGATCGGACTCGACGGCGAACTTCTTGGAAGCGTATGCAAGCCCAACTCCGAAAAAGAGCCCCATCGAACCCAGACCAATTACAGTTTTTAATATATCATTCAAATGAAATCCCTCCTATACTAGTCCGATGAATCCCAGAAAGGCAATAGACATGAGTCCTGCTGTTATAAGCGCTATTGGGAATCCTTTGAATGCAGCGGGAACATCCGAAATTTCGAGCCTCTCCCTTATTCCGGCAAAGAGCACTATTGCGAGTGTAAAGCCTATGGCCGCGCCTGCACCGTTTATGACAGTCTCAACAAGCCCGTAGCCGCTTTGGACGTTCAGTATCGCAACACCAAGCACCGCACAGTTAGTAGTTATTAGAGGAAGAAACACACCAAGCGCCTGGTAAAGAGTGGGGCTCATCTTCTGTATAACCATCTCAACAAACTGTACAAGTGATGCGATTACAAGTATGAACGCTATAGTCTGCATAAATTCGATGTCAAGCTTTATAAGCAGCTTTTGAACGAAGTAAGTTATAAGCGAAGCCAGCGTCATTACGAATGTAACGGCCATTCCCATGCCGAGTGCGGTCTCCACTTTTTTAGAAACGCCAAGAAAAGGGCATATGCCCAAGAATCTAGACATTACGAAGTTATTTACCAGTATAGAGCTGAGTAGTATTATAAATATTTTCATGCTTTCACCTCTTTCAGTATGTCTACCTTGCAGAAGTCAGCTTTTTGAATCCTGCCAGGAGTATTCCAAGAGCCAGGAATGCTCCTGGAGGAAGTATCATTATTAGAGCCGGCTTATAGCTGCTGCCAAAAATCATATGTCCGAATATAGTCCCGTTTCCAAGCAATTCCCTTATGCAGCCAAGTACAGTAAGTGCTATCGCAAACCCAAGGCCCATAGCAAGGCCGTCCATCATTGAGACAACAGGATTGTTCTTTGAAGCGAAACTCTCAGCCCTCGCAAGTATCAGACAGTTGACGACTATCAGCGGTATGAAAAGCCCAAGCGCCTCATCGAGCGACGGCAGATAGGCCTTGATGAGCATGCCTACAAGCGTTACAAAAGTCGCTATTACAACTACGTAGGCAGGTATTCTGACCTTTGAGGGTATCAACTTCCTTATTAGTGATATTGCAAAATTCGAGCATAAAAGCACGGCTGAAGTAGCCAGTCCCATGCCAAGACCATTCTCAGCCGATGTAGTAACCGCCAGAGTGGGACACATTCCAAGCACCTGTCCGAAAACAGGGTTTTCAGTTACAAGACCATTTTTAAAAATCTTACCTAGTTTCAAGATACCACCTCCAGCTACTTATTCATTTCGAGCACTGCCTTTGCAGCTTCATTTATTCCCGTTGTAACAGCTCTTGATGTTATAGTTGCTCCCGATATTGCAACAACTTCATTTTCCTTAGGCTGTCCGCTCTTGATAACGCCTATTGGTTCATTTGTATTCATACCCGTATACTGGTCCTTGAATTCTCCGCTGGCTTTGCTTCCAAGTCCCGGCGTTTCTTTGTGATTGCCTATGCTGACGCCTGATATGCTTCCATCCAGGTTAAGCCCAACTATCACTTCGACAGGCCCTGAGTATCCTACAGGAAGGGTTCTTGCGACATATCCCTTTAATTCAGAGCCGCCGTATCCTTCATAAAGCTCACTTACTATATCCGAGCCCAGGTCTGCACCTTCAATCTTTTTGAATTCTGTGGCCTCAGGCAGTACTGTCTGCCTTGATTTTTTGGCTGCCTCTTCACTTTTTTGAGCAATCAGAGGCTCTGTTATCTGATTTGTATAGCTGAGTACAAGTGCGGATATTGACGCTACAATAAAGAGCACTAGTCCTAGTCTTGCCATTTCCTTCATTATTTAGCCACCTCCCCAAAAACCTTAGGAGTTGTATACCTTTCAATAAGCGGAGTGGCTACGTTCATTAGTATTATCGAATATGAAACCCCTTCCGGATAGCCTCCGTAAAGTCTTATTACAGTGGTCAGCACTCCGCAGCCTACGGCGTATATTATCTGGCCTTTGGGAGTTACCGGAGAAGTTGAATAGTCAGTGGCCATAAATACAGCTCCAATTACAAGCCCGCCCGCAAACATGTGGAATAGCATGTAGCTTATGTCAAAGCCTCCAAGCAGCAGCGTCAATATTGCCACAGTTCCCATATAGTATACTGGGATTATGTATGTTATAACGCCTCTGTAAAGCAGATATGCTCCGCCTATTAGCAGCAGCACAACCGATGTTTCTCCGACACAGCCTCCCACATTGCCTATGAAAAGGTCCTTGAGGCTTGCAGCTGCCATTGCAGCCTCCTTGCCCTGCTCGCTCAGGATTCCAAGCGGTGTCGCGCTTGAAACAGCGTCCGGGCCAGGATTCACCCACGATGTCATCTGCACAGGCCACGAAGCCAGCAGAACAGCTCTGGCTGCAAGCGCCGGATTCATGAAGTTATGACCTATGCCTCCAAACAACTGCTTAACAATTATGATTGCAAACAACGAGCCCACTACAGTAAGCCACCACGGAGCATTCGGCGGAAGGTGAAGCGCCAGAAGGAGTCCCGTTACTACAGCAGAAAGGTCTCCTACCGTAACCTTTCTTCCCGATAATTTTTGAAAAATCGCCTCAGCAGCTACTGCCGCCAATATGGCCGGTACTATTACAACTACCGCTCCCATCCTGAAAAAATACAGAGCTCCCAGCGTCGCCGGAATAAGGGCTATTATGACATCCCTCATTATTTGGGATGTCGTGGTGCCAGAAACAATATGCGGAGACGATGATATCGTCAGTTTGTTTTCCATAATATTTCCTCCCTGCTACTTATTTTTGCTTTCTTCTGCTAGCAACTATTTCACGTTTTGCCACCCTGATCGACTCGAGCAGAGGCCTTTTTGACGGACATATGAATGAGCAGGAACCGCACTCAATGCAATCCATCGCCCTGTACTCCTCCGCCTTTTTATAGTCGTACTTGAGGGAATAGGCGCTGATGTAGAGAGGCTGCAGATTCACAGGGCATACCGTAAAGCATCTTCCGCACCTTATGCAATTTTCAGGTTCAGGCCTTTTTGCTTCTTCTTTTGTAAGACATAGAATACCCGACGTCCCCTTTGTCACAGGTATCTGGACGCTGCTTTGCGCAAGGCCCATCATAGGACCTCCAGATATCACCTTTGCCGGCTCTTCCTTAAATCCCCCGCACTCATCAATCAAAGCGCTGTAGAGCGTGCCTATTTTAACTATCAGATTCTGCGGGCTGTTTATCGCACCCCCTGTAACTGTAGTTATTCTCTCAATTGAAGGCATTCCAGTTTTTATGGTTCTGGCAATTTGTGCTGCTGTGGCAACGTTGTTAACCACAACCCCGGCATCCATTGGCAATCCTCCCGACGGAACCATCCTGCCCGTACAGGCATAAATAAGCTGCTTTTCAGCGCCCTGGGGATATTTTGTCTTTAGCAGCACTACGTTTATGTCCTCGCCGGCCTTTATTTCGTTTTGCATGCCGTTTATGACATCTTTTTTGTTATCCTCTATCCCTATATAGGCCCTGCTTATTCCAAGAGCCTTCATTATAGCCCGGGCTCCGTCTATAACATCTCCAGGCGTTTCTAGCATGAGCCTGTGGTCCGCAGTCAGGTACGGCTCGCATTCAGCGCCGTTGAGCACAACTGTGTCAACGTTCTTCTCGCTCGGAGGCGAAAGCTTCACGTGCGTAGGGAATGCCGCTCCTCCCATGCCTGCAATTCCCGCTTCCTTAATTATCTGTATAATCTCTTCAGGCGAGAGCTCAGAGAGGTCTCCCTTGGGAGTCACGCTCTCGTGGAGTTCGTCCTTGAAGTCATTCTCGATTACAACACAAAGCACCTTTGTCCCGCCCTGGAGCGGCATCTCCTTGAGCGCTTGTACGGTTCCCGACACGGATGAATGTACAGGTATCGACACAAAGCCCTGGGCCTCGCCGATTTTTTGCCCCACCTTGACATACTCACCCTTGCTTACGACAGGCACGCAGGGAGCCCCTATGTGCTGCAGCAAAGGGATATACACGACACCCGGAGGCTTGGCCTTTGTAGCCGGCATATTCTCAGTCTGCTTTTTTCTATGCGGCGGATGTATTCCTCCCTTGAATGTAAAAAGCTGCATACTTTTATCCTCCTTGTGAAAAATCTCAAAACAACAATTTATGTAGGTCACTATTTCTTTCCGATTTTATTCAAAGTATAACACAAAGGACATGTACCTTTATTCTTAATTAATTTATTAACGTTTAGGCATGTACCTAATCAAATTATTTTATTTAAGCATTAAAATTTATTTTTTATGTTCGCCAGGATATCGTTTTCATATTTCAATGTTTTTTTTGTCCCTAAAAAATGCATTCTCCTCTTCATATTGAGAAACTTGTATTTTATTGAGGTTTTGCATGCAAAAAAAACAAAAACAGTCTATTGTATGCAGTATATTGTAGATTTTTTTTAACAATCTCGCACTTACTCGCTCGTTTGCCAGCCCCAAATAAAAAAGCGCCCGGTAATATACCTGGCGCCAAATCGATTCAATCGTATTTAACTCTTATCTTTATTATTTTTGCAGATTTTTATTGTGTCAACCTATTAGTTGCCTACTCGCTTTGCCCATTTGTAAGTTTCGCTGTAAAATCCGCTGTTTAGATCAGAAACTATTACTTTGCCCTGTGCCGAGGATGCATGCACGAATTTGCCGTTGCCGACATATATTCCGGCATGATTGACATTGCCGCTTCTGTCAGTTGTGAAAAACACAAGATCTCCCACTGCAAGGCTTGACTTTTCAACAGTAGTCCCAAGCTTGCTCTGGGCAGTTGAATTGTGAGGCAAATTAGTTCCAGCTGTTTTCTTGTATACGTATGCCGTAAAACCAGAGCAGTCAAATGTGCTCGGCCCCATTGCTCCCCACACATACTTGTTTCCAAGATGATTTAGCGCGAAGCTTGAAATTCCGTTTCTTCCCTCTCCTCTTGAAACAACTGCTGTCTGCTGCGTTTGCGTACTCAGCATAGGCACGTCTACATAAATCGAATATATGTACGCTGCTTTTCCATCATATGTAACTCTGTACCAGTCGCCTGTTTTCTCGATTACATTCAACTGAGCTCCCTTGCTCAACTTGGCAACTACACTGCTTTGAGTGCTTGCTTCCTGCCTCAAATTCACACTGTCTGCATTGACGTAACCGTCTATGCCTTCCTTAACTATCCCAGCATAGGCACTGCTTATCCAGCCTTCATTACCGTCAGTAAGTCTGATTTTATACCAATCCTGAACATTCGAAATTATTAGAACTTCATTTCCGTTGTAGAGTTTAGAGATTATATTAGATGTGGTTGATGCTTCTTTTCTGACGTTAAGAGAAGTGGCTTGTACCTTTCCGATACTGAATGGCTGTGCAAAAACGCTGGAGCTGCCCAAACCCAGGGCAATCAAGATAGCAAAAAAGGCCCCAATTTTTTTAATCATTTGTAGCCTCCCTTTAAATTAGTGGTGCGAGCGAAGGGGGTCGAACCCTTACTTTCCTACGAAAACAGACCCCTCAAGCCTGCGCGTCTGCCAATTCCGCCACGCTCGCACATATTCAATTTTTAAGAAGCTCAAAACCTAGAGCCTGCAGCGGCTTTGTGCCCGCCAACAATACTTATTATAAATACTTACAGGCTCTATGTCAACATTTTTTTATTATTTCTCTACAGCAACATCTTCAATACCCATATAAATGTTGTATTTACTTGGCTTGAAGGCCCCCGAAATCCTCGAGTTTACTACTGCGCTGCTCTTTTTCATGACAAGCCCAAGATAGGGCATCTTACTGTTGTATGTGCTTTGCAACTTGCTTATTTTTTCGGCTTTTTCACTTCCTGCAACGCTGCTTTCAATCCCGGCGATGAGCGTATCTACGCCCGGATCAGAAAATCCCATAAAATTACCGCCGCCCTGAGTGCCCAGCACATAGCCAAGCTGTCCCGCTGCCGGAAGCTTGTAGCCCGCAAGAGCCATGTCATAATTGCCCGATTTCAAATCCTGGCTGTATTCCTCCCATGGCTTTTCAACAACCTCTATTTCCACTCCTGCATCCGTCAAATTTTTTTTAATAACAGATGCCGCCTTAACCCTCTGCTCATTTTCGCCGTTTACAAGCAGTCTCAAAGACGTTTTTTTATCGGGATTTTTTTTGAAATACGCCTTAGCGCTTTCCGGATTATGCTTATACGCATTTGACTTTTTATCCTTGCTGCCGCTCTTGGGGATAATTGGCAAATCCGTGACATCAGCATAGCCCATATATGCTTCCCCGGCAATCTTTTCCCTGTCTATGGCGCTTGCCAGCGCTTTTCTGAAGGCCGCATCTGCAAAACTACCTTTGGCCAGATTGAAGGCCAGGATGTCAAAGCTGTAGTTGAAATAGTCATAGACCTTGATTCCCAGCTTGCCGTATTTTTTGTCGTAGTACTGCTCATCATTGTAGAAATCAATCTCCTGAGACTGGAAATACTCTTTCTGGGCCTGAATATCCGGGACTATCAATATGTTTATTCCCTCAATGGCCGGCCTCTTGCCATAATAGCCTTCAAAGCTCTTGAGCTTTATCAGTTTTCTTTTATTAAAATCAGAGATTTCATATTTGCCGCAGCCTATCATGTTATTTTTGTCCAGCAAAAGCTGCTCCTTAGAAAGTTTAAGCAGCTTATGCTTTGGAACGATTGGAAAAACAAGTTTTTCAACCTGTGAAGCTCCCGGCGCCGCGAATTCGACCAGAACAGTACCACTGCCCTTTTCCTGCACTGATTTTATGCTTGATGCAAAAATATAGTACGGGCTCTCGGGCATGGTTTTTATAAGGTCAATTGTAAACTTGACATCTTCGGCTGTAAGCTCCCTGCCGTCATGCCACTTGACGCCGCTTTTTAGACTTATAGACGCTGTACTCCTGCTTTCATCCCAACTGTAGCTGTCAGCTAAGACGGCCTGCACTTCGCCGCTTGCGTCAATTTCAAAAAGACCCTCATACACAAGATTTAGAGCCTGACTCACTGATTCGTTCTGTGTCAGCAGAGGGTTTATATTGCTGAACGAAGTCACCGAAATATTGAGCTCGTTACCGCCTGCGGCCGCCGCAGGGCTTCCCGGGTTGCCTTTTGCCTCGCCGGAGGCATCCTCCTGCTGACAGGCTGCAGAAAGCATGCAGGCCAATCCTATCATTATTACAAGAAATATTTTTTTCATTGGATCACCTTTTGTATATTTTTTTATACTTGGTATAATTCTCCATAACCCTTTCGACATAAGCGCTTGTCTCAGGATAAGGTATTGAGTCAAGTCCGCCCTCACCATTGCTGTATGAAGAATCCGACAGCCATTTTTTCACATTGGCCGGTCCTGCATTGTAGGCGGCTATGACAAGCCTTTCATCTGAAAACTCCTCACTTAGCTTGCTTATATACCAGCAGCCGGCTTTAACATTCACATCAGGCTCATACAAAGAGCCTTCCAAAAATTCGACCTCACTCCTGGCATGCTCGAATGTTATGTCCATTATCTGCATGAGTCCCTTCGCCCCGCTTGTAGAGTTGGCATATGGGAAAAATTTGCTTTCAGCCCTTATTATGGCGAACACAAGCAATGGATCGACCCCAAATTCTCCAGCATACCTATAGACCTGCTCTTCATAATGCTCAGGGTACGCGAGCTTTCCCAAGTTATTTAAATTTAGTGCAAATACGGATAAAATTATTATAGTTGCCAAAATCATGGTGCATATTCTTCTGCTTCTCGGCTTCAATTACTGCATACCTCCAAACTCTCCAGGAAATCATCCACCTTGGCCTCAAGCTCATCAACAGTCCCTGAATTATCCAAAATGAAATCAGCGAGTCTTTTCTTGTCTTCCTGGCTCATCTGATGTGCAAGCCTAGATTCGGCCTCCGTCCTGGTCGTATCGTCTCTCTTCATTATTCTTTCTATCTGCACATTGCTGTCACAAGTCACAAGCAGCACCAGGTCTACCAACTTGTCAAGGCCGATTTCAAGGAGAAGCGGCGCATCGAGCACAAGCAGCTTCTCTCCCGCCTCATCAAACTCTGCAATGCGCTCCTTAATGTCATTAATTATTCTAGGATGCATTATGTCATTCAGCTCGCACAGCCTTTCATCACTGGCAAACACAATGGATGCCAGCTTCTTGCGATCAAGGCTGCCATCACTTTTTATTATTTCGTAGCCGAACCTTTCAGCAAGCACCCCAAGCATGGGGCTGCCCCTTCTTGTAATCTCCCTTGAGATCTCGTCTGCATCTACGACCTTTATCCCTCTTCTTTTGAAAATGTCAGACACAGTTGTCTTTCCTGTCCCCATAGAGCCGGTTAATCCTATAATCGTCATATCAAACACCTTCAAGTTATTTTGTATCGTACCATGACTTGCCGCAGCTGAGATCCACGTCAAGAGGCACGCTAAGCTTCATGGCATTCTCCATTTCTTCCCTGAGTATAGCTTCAACCTTTGCCTGCTCAGCTGCATAAGCTTCGACTATGAGTTCGTCATGCACCTGGAGTATGAGTTTCGATTTGAGGCCCTCTGATTCGAGCCTTCTGAACACGTTTACCATGGCAATCTTTATTACATCTGCCGCACTTCCCTGTATCGGGGTATTCATGGCCAGCCTTTTGCCGAGATTTTTTATTATGGCGTTGTTTGATTTCACTTCGGGAATGTACCTTCTTCTGTTGAGGAGAGTGCTCACGTAGCCATGCTCAAGAGCATATTCGACAATGCTCTCCATGTACTGCTTGACTCCGCTGTACCTGCTCAGATAGCTGTCTATATACATCTTGGCTTCCTTTACAGGGATATTAAGGTTCTTGGATAGTCCGAAATCGCTTATCCCGTATATTATGCCGAAGTTTACAGCCTTGGCCGCATTCCTCATGGCCTTGTCAACCGCTTCTATAGGTACGCCGAAGACCTCCGACGCAGTCCTCGTATGCACGTCCTGGCCCTTCATGAAGGCATCCTTTAGCTTTTCATCGTCGCATATGTGAGCCATTATCCTGAGTTCTATCTGCGAATAGTCCGCATCCGCAAACAGGCAACCCTCCTTGGCCACGAACACGCGCCTTAGCTTCCTTCCGACCTCGAGTCTCACTGGGATGTTTTGCATGTTCGGCTCTGTGGAGGATATCCTTCCGGTTGTTGTAATAGTCTGGTTGAATGTCGAATGGACCCTTCCCGTCTTTTCGTTAACAATGCCCAAAAGACCGTCCACGTATGTTGACTTTAGCTTCACAAGCTGCCTGTACTCGGTTATAAGGTCTATTATGTCATGCATGCCGCTAAGCTTTTCAAGCACCTGCGCATCGGTGGAATATCCCGTCTTGGTCTTTTTTATTACCGGCAGGTTGAGCTTTTCAAAAAGTATTATGCCCAGCTGCTTGGGCGAATTGATGTTGAACTCCTCGCCTGCATACCTGTGTATATCTTCCTCAAGTTTTTCTATGGTAGCTGAAAACTCCTCCCGAAGCTGCAGGAGAATGTCAGTGTCGACCTGTATTCCCTCGTACTCCATGCTTCCAAGCACCTCTACCAGCGGCATTTCCACCTCGTAGAGCAGCCTCTGCATGGCGCACTCCTCTATCTTTTTCTCCTGAATAGGCTTTACCTGGGCGCACACAGCGAGAATGCCTCCCATATAGTCCATGAGTTCTTTTTCCTCTACTTCCTCTACGCCTCTTAGCGTCTTGCCCTTTCCAAGCAGCTCCTCCTGTGATTTGAGATTGCTGCTTAGATATTTGCCCGCTATGCTTTCATGTGAATAGTTGGAACTGGCCGAATCTATCAGATACTCAGCCACTGCAACGTCAAAAGTCATGCCGGCCAGGTTTATGCCATAGGGTCTGAGAGCCACATACTCCTCTTTGAGGTTGTATCCGTATTTTTTCACCGCTTCCGCTTCAAGCACGTCTCGCAGCCTTTCAATAACAGCCTCGTCGCCCCCATGGTATATGCTTGAACCGTCAGCAGAGACAGAAAACATCACAATGTTCCTCTCGGCAATATTTCCCTTTTTCGAGATGCACTTGAAATACATATGGCCCTGCTGCTTTATCTGGTCCAGGAGCTCATTCACATTGTCCTCATCAAGTCCTATATTCAAAGACTCAACTTCGCTTTGAGCCTGCTCTATGTGGTGACCAGCCCCGAGTTTTTTGATTAGGCTTGTGAACTCGAAATCGGCAAACATTCTGGATACCTCTTTGAAGTCGAAATCCTCAAGCAGCAAAGAGTCAAACTCTAATTCAATCGGCATGTGTGTAACTATTGTGGCCAGTCTCTTGCTGACCACCGCCATCTGGACGTTTTCCTCGATTTTTTGCCTCACGCTTCCCTTAACTTCTTCAATGTTTTCCAGAAGGTTTTCTATGCTGCCGAATTCCTTCACTAGCTTTATTCCAGTCTTCTCGCCTATTCCCGGAACTCCCGGTATGTTGTCGGACTTGTCGCCCATGAGCCCCTTGAGGTCAATCATCTGCAAAGGCGTGAGGCCATAGTCGGTTACTATCCTGTCTGCGTCATACTCCTCAAGCTCCGATATCCCCTTTTTGGTTATGAGCACCCTTATCTTGTCGGATGCAAGCTGAAGCGCGTCCTTGTCTCCTGTGACTATTATAACTTCGAAACCCTCGGTCTCCGCTTCCTTTGATACCGTCCCTATTATGTCGTCGGCCTCGAAGCCTTCAAGCTCGAGTCTGTGTATTTTCATGGCATCTATAAGGTGCTTCAGAGGCTCCATCTGCTCCCTGAGCTCATTTGGCATGCCCTTCCTGTGCGCCTTGTAGTCGCCGTATTCTGTGTGCCTGAAGGTCGGCGCCTTAAGGTCGAATGCGACGCTTATATGCGTGGGCTCATAGTTTTCCAGTATCTTGAACAGCATTGTCGTAAATCCATATATGGCATTCGTGTGGCGCCCGTCCTTTGTCATAAGCTCAGGCAATGCATAAAAAGCCCTGTTTGCAAGGCTGTTTCCATCTATTATAACAAGTCTTTTGCCCATATTATCAGCTCCCGATATTCCTTTATTTGACTCCTCAACGCGTAAAAGCTCGATTCTATTATATAACAAAACAAGTGCAAGTTCTTAATCTATTTTCAAGATTAGGAACTTGCACTTGTAGTGTACAAAGCAATTTCATTTCATATTCGATTGATATTTCAGCTGCTAATAGGCGTATTCCATTGAAACGATGGCCTTTATAGTAAGTTCTCCCTGTGAAATTGCCGAACCGGCATCTGCCGCCGATTTTTCAAGCATCATCACTGGATATACTACAGGGTAGTTTGCGCTGACCTCGGTAACCTTGAGCGGTTCTTTGACTGTTGTGCCAAGCCCCTGGGCTATGGCGTCAGCCTTGGACTTGCCGTTGGCAACGGCTTTTTTGAGGGCCTCCGCATAGTATTTATCCTTTTCGAGAACTGAGAAGGCAACATTGCTCATGCCTGTTATGCCATCTTCAACAGCCTTGTTGAGCACATCGCCAACCATCTGTATGTTCTCAACTTTCACTTCGAATGCATTCACAAGCCTGTAACCCTTGAAAATCTGCTTGTTTGTCTGCGAGTCATATTCGTAGTCCTTGAAGAAATTGTAGGACGTTGTCTTTATGTTTGACTCCTTAACTCCAAGCTTTATAATGTCCGCCTTGAATTTGTTTACTATTGCATTGTTCTCGTCTACTGCCTTTCTTGCATCCATGTTCACAGTGTCCACGCTGAAGGTTATGACAGCCTGGTTCGGAACCACGCTGACCTCGCCCTCCCCTGTGACGCCAATTGTCCTCGGGCTGGCTGCATCCTGAGCAAATGCGAAGCTGCTCATCATGAATACCGCCATAATTACAGTTACTAAAATTCTCTTCATCGTTTTCTCCTCCTTATTTTTTTGATTGTCACATAAACAATATAAGCAAGTGCTGCATACGGCACGTACGCCAATATGAGTATCAGTAGGTAAAGCGAGCCTTCAAATGCACTTTTAAACTTCTCAAGAAGGTAGTCCCACATCCTGTCCTTTTCGGAGTATATCCTCAGGCTCACCATGGAATAAGCAACGTCCCTGTCGTAGCTCTGCAGATAAGAGGTGTTTAGTTCTATCTCCTGCCTTATCCTGAAAAGCTCCCTTTCAATCTCCAGCATATCGCTTATCTGGGTAGCCTTCTCAAAGAGTATGCGCAGCTGCTGCTCCTCGGCCTTGAGATTGTCAATCCTGGCTGCCAGGTCCCTGTACTGCCTGCTTATGTCAGCCTCGCCCAGGGATTTCTCCTCCACCCTGCCCAGCTTTTCAAAATATGCCAGGGCAGAGTCAAGCTCTCCTGACGGTATCCTCAGGCTGGCATACGCCTCGCTCGTATTCTTGAAATACTGCGAATTTTCGACGTATCCATTTTTACTGCGCGCATAGAACACGGCCTTGGCGAGTGTTTCATCGACATTGTCTGCCTTTATGCTCATATAGGCATTTTTTACGACCTTGACGCTCTGCAAGTCAGACGAGGCTCCTGGTGATGATGCCTCCTGCGATTCCCCCTTGTCCTGCTGCGCCATGCCAGGTGAAGCAGCTTCATTCGAACCTCCTATACTGCTGTCAATCTGGCTTCTTTGCCCCAGCAGGCCTCCTGAGTTGAGCGCCCCTGCAACTATGAGGATTACTGCCAGTGCTGCCGCAAAAATCCAAAGGTCTCCGACCCTCTTTGACAGGGCTTGGGATAAGGCTTTTATCCTGCCTTTGCGTTTTTCTGGCTGCTCGCTGGACACTTGCTCCACCCCCTTTTTTAATATTGAAAAAATCTCTACATGGTCTTTATACTCTTTCTGACCAGTCTTTCATCAAAAAAGTTCCGGCTAATGTAAAAAAACATTGAAATATATGACGTTTTGTATTATTATAATTGTTGTGGCAAGTTAGCCGCGGACATGCCGAAGTGGTGGAATTGGCAGACGCGCCGGACTCAAAATCCGGAGAGGTAACACTCGTGCGGGTTCGACCCCCGCCTTCGGCACCATTAAAATCAAGGTCTTTTGAGGCCTTGATTTTTTTTTATACCTTTGATCTGTCTTTATATTTCTTTTTTCCCCATTCTCATTAGTAGCTTGATGATTTCGTTAGCGGCAAGCGGCGTTATCGAAAGCAAGAGCACAATTACCCAGTCCCGCTGCGAAAGCATCTGCACCTTGAAGGCGCTGGTCAGGAAGGGTATTGATACAACGGCAAACTGCAGCGATAGTCCCAGGCCTATGGCGCCTACTAGAAATCTATTCGAAAACAGTCCTATTTCAAGTATCGATTTTGTCGAGCTGCGCATGGTCAGGGAATAGAAAAGCTGAGAAGCCGCAAGCACCACGAATGCCATCGTCCTTGCGTATGTCAAGGCATATTCCGATATCCCTCTTGAGCCAAGGCTGTAGCCATACTCTGCAAGACCAAAGTAAAATGCAACCAGCGTAAGCAGCCCTATGAGCGCCCCGCCAAGCACAGCCCTGAATCCGCGCCCTCCTGCAAAGAAACTCTCATTGGGGTCCCTCGGCTTCTTTTTCATGACATCCCTGTCTCCAGGCTCAATCCCCAGGGCTATGGCCGGAAATGTGTCTGTTATGAGGTTGATCCACAGTATCTGCGTTGGCAGCAATGGCACAGGCCACAGGAACATAACTGATGCCACAACCACTATTACCTCCCCAAGATTGCACGAGAGGAGAAATATGACAGAACGCCTTATGTTGCTGTATATGTTTCTGCCCTCCTCTATTGCATGCACGATTGTCGTGAAGTTGTCATCAGTAAGAATCATGTCGCTGGCTCCCTTTGAAACGTCCGTACCTGTTATGCCCATTGCCACGCCTATGTCGGCGCACTTTAGCGACGGTGCGTCGTTGACGCCGTCCCCAGTCATGGAAACGATATTCCCCTTGGCCCTGTAGGCATTTACAATCCTCACCTTGTGTTCCGGCGAAACCCTCGCAAAAACCCTGTAGCCGCTTATTCTTTCTGAAAATTCCTCGTCCGAGAGCTCGTCTATCTCGGCACCGGTTATGCTCTGCTCAATGGAATCCGCAATCCCAAGCTCTCTTGCAATGGCCACGGCCGTGTTCCTGTGATCCCCTGTTATCATCACAGGGGTTATTCCTGCCCCCTTGGCTTTGGCTATTGAGGCCTTTACCTCGAGTCTTGGAGGATCTTCCATTCCAACCATTCCAAGGACAATGAGACCATCCTCCATGTCAGCTTCGCCAATTGGAGCTTCAACGTCCTTGTATGCGGCTCCAAGCACCCTGAGAGCCAGGTCCGACATCTCCTCGGCAGCCTTGAAATATTCTGCCTTTAGCTCTTCCGTCAGGGGAACCACCTTCCCTCCAACAAAGGCGTAATCCGATATCTTTAGGATGTTGTCTATCGCGCCCTTTGTGTTTACTCTGTAGCCGACCTCCTCCTCGTTGAGTGTCGACATAAGCTTTCTGGAAGAATCAAAGGGCTTTTCTCCCATCCTCTTGTGAGCAGAGTGAAGCTGCTTCCGTCCTATGCCGTGCCTTTCTCCAAGCACTACAAGAGCCACCTCTGTTGGATCCCCCGTGCTCTCGCCGTTTTCATATGTGGCGTCCGAACACAGCACAAGTGTCTTAATAAGCTCGATTTCGTCTCCAGATGCCTCTAGAGTTTCGCCCTCCGCCGGCAAATCTCTGGCTCCTCCCAGAGTAAACAGCTTTGATACGGCCATCTTGTTTTGCGTGAGCGTCCCCGTCTTGTCGGAGCATATTATGTTCACAGAACCCAGAGTTTCTACCGCGGGCAACTTTTTTACTATGGCATTTTTCCTGGACATCCTCGTCACGCCAAGCGCCAGCACTATGGCCACTATGGCCGGAAGCCCCTCGGGTATGGCTGCTACGGCAAGACTTATTGCCGTAAGAAACATCTCGAAGAGATCTCTTTTTTGAAATGCTGAAATTGCGAATATGAGTCCGCATATGCCCACCGCCATGAAGCCTACAACCCTGCCAAACTCAGCAAGCCTTTGCTGAAGCGGTGTCATCTCCTGGATGTCTTCATCGAGTATGCTGGCAATCTTGCCGATTTCCGTCTCCATGGAAGTTGCCACGACAACACCTTCGCCTCTGCCGTATGTGACAAGTGTAGACATGTACGCCATGTTTGTCCTGTCGCCCAAGGGCGTCTTCGGATCCGCATATATTTCTTCGGAGTATTTGTCATCCGGCACAGATTCTCCCGTAAGGGCGGATTCCTCTATCTGGAGGTTTGCAGTCTCAAGCAGTCTCATATCAGCCGGCACGAACCTTCCCGCATCAAGGAGCACTATGTCTCCCGGCACCACTAGAGCGGAGTCAATCTCGCTTACTTCTCCGCCCCTCCTCACAAGAGCCCTGGGAGCAGCCATTTTCTGAAGAGCCTCTATAGCCTTCTCAGCCTTGTACTCCTGAATCACGCCGATCACTGCGTTTAGCACTACAACCGAAAGTATTATGGCTGCGTCTATATGCTCACCAATGGCTATTGTTATAACTGCGGCGCCAAGCAGCACGTATATGAGCATGTCGTGGAGCTGTTCAAAAAACATCCTTGCTATCCCTTTTTTAGGCTTCGCCTTGAGCTTGTTTTCTCCAAAGCGCTCCAGCCTGTCTGCCACTTCGACGGCAGACAGACCTTCACCTTGCTTTACGCCGAACTCTTCAAGAACCTCCTCCTTAGACCTGCAAAACCACACTGCAATCACCCCTATTCCCGGCCCTGCTATTCCCCCATGACCTTTATATATATTTTACTGCTCATTGTGCCGTCGAACTATGATTCCTGGTTGATTTATACCCAAATAGACAAACCGCATATGCAAAAAATAAAAAAGCAGGATTGCCCTGCTTTCTTGTCTTGCTCTGCAATTATTTGCTACATATGCCCGGAAGGAAGTATTTCTACCCAGTAGTTGTCCGGATCATTTATGAAATATATCCCCATGTCCGTATTCTCATAACAGATGCAGCCCATCTCCTTGTGCTTTTTGTAAGCATCATCGAAGTTTTCTGTTTCAAAGGCTATGTGGAACTCGTTTTCGCCAAGATTGTACGGCTCCGTTCTGTCCCTTAGCCATGTAAGCTCAAGCATGTGAGGAGTCCTGCCGTCACCGAGGTATACGAGAATGAAGCTTCCATCCTCTGGCACGTGCCTTTTGACTTCAACAAGCCCTAAGGCCTCCTTGTAGAACTTAAGGCTCTTTTCAAGGTCAAGAACATTGATATTGTTGTGTGCAAATCTGAAATCCATTATGAAAGGCCCCCTTACTAAAAATTCTTTTTTAATCAACATTACCTTTGCAATACCTTCAAGAGGTATTATATCACAGTCGCTTGCATTTAAGCATGCGAGTTGCCATATCTCATTTTAACCATCTCAAACAGCTGTGACTGCACCTGCGGATAAGTCAAGCTTTCAGGAATGTCCTCGACGAGCTCGATTTCCGCTATCTCGTAGTCAGGCAGCTGCGAAAGCTCCCTGATATTCGCCAGATAAAACATGCTGAGCACCTTGCCGTCTCCCTCCAAGATGAATGCCCCGATTTGTTCAATGTCATAATCAATTGCCCCGGTCTCCTCGTAAAGCTCTCGCTCGGCCGCCTCAAGAGGGCTCTCTCCCGCCTCCCTGTGTCCCGCAGGCATTTCAAGAGTCGTTCTGTCCCTGTGCCTGCAAAACACCCATTTGCCTTCATAGCGTGATGCAATAATTACATATTTTATAAGCTCTTCTTCTACTCTGTCATGAAATATAATTTTCATATAATCTCCACCACATTTATTTGCAGCCTTGCCCGCTTTCAACGTCACTAAGCTGTATGTCCAAAGCCTTAACCGAGATCTGAAGCTCGGCTACAAGCAGAGCAAGTGAAACGATCAGCAGCACCAGGCTTAGTCCAAACACATAGTCTGCGAATATGTTATTCCCCATGAAAATCAAAAACATACATACTACGCAAAAGAAAAAGCTGAGGGCTCCGAAAATTTGCATATACTTTATTATGTGGAGCCTCTTTCTAAGGTTGCATATCTGGGCTAATATCCCCTTATCCGCATTTTCTAATTCGCTGCTGTACTTTGAGTGAAGCTCGCGTACCAGCTGTGCCAGCACAAGAAACCTGCTCGTATAAGCCAGCATCAACAGTGAAATAGCAGGGAACAAAAGCGCTGGCGTCGTAAGTGAAAGCTCCATACAAATTCCTCCTAAACTAGCTTAATTAATTTACATCCAGCTGCTTTTCGTACACTGTCATGTATTCTTCGCCCACGCTCAGCTGATATTTCATGGTATAGACCCCGGTGGATGCAAATGTCACATCCTGTATTCCGAGAGTGTAGAGGAATCCGCTTTGTCCCTGAGGCATGAGGTACGGCTCGTTCTGAGGTGAGATGTATATTGTGTTCCCTGCAGGATCTGCTATTAACAGCCTGTCGACATACGCTTTGCCTGATTCAAGCCCGCTCACATCAATATACGCATTGAAGCTGTAGGTTCCAGTCTCGAACCTGCTGAACGGATTGCCTATTATCCTGTCTATCAGAAGCGTCCTGCCATAGTCATCTTGTATCTCAAGCGCCTGTTCGGGGGATTCGGCCTCTCCGTAATAGTCGCAAAGTATCATATCCACCTGCGGCTTTGTCACTCTTGCTGTCCAGGTCTTATCGTCCCACTCCACGGCAAAATTGAATTTTTCCGCCATTTTCCTCAGCGGAAGCATCGTCGAGCCGTTGAAGTTGATTGCAGGAATGTCACTCTTTACCTCCTCACTGTTGACCATCACCCTGACCACGGGAAATCCCTTAAAAAAATCTTTAATACCGTTGGCACTTGCATACCCTCCCAAGAACACGGTAATCCCCAAAGCTAGTATCAATATCCTATTCTTCATATTAAAGCCCCCCTATTTTCAGCGTTATCTGCGGCCGATTTCCCCGGAAATTCTTCAACTTTTTGTATTTATATCCAATTCCGCTGCATTCAACCCACATCATTTTATTCAGATACTAACGCCGCATAATTTCTTTTTGTTTATGCCCTCCGTAATATGGTAATTCTATATAATATACAACAACATGTGAGGTGGGATATGGATAGAGACGACTTTGGCTTAAGGCATCTTTCGATGCTTTCGGATTTTTATGAGCTGACTATGGCAAACGGCTATTTTGAAAACGGCATGGACACCCAGACAGCTTATTTTGACATGTTTTTCAGGAAAATCCCGGACAACGGAGGCTTCGTGATAGCCGCCGGGCTGCAGCAGCTTGTGGAATATCTGCAGAATTTGAGATTCAACGAAGATGACATAGATTTTTTAAGGTCCAAGACTATTTTTTCCGAAAGCTTTCTCGGGTATCTGAGGAATTTCGAATTCAAATGCGATGTGTGGGCGGTACCCGAAGGCACTCCCGTGTTCCCGCACGAGCCGCTTGTGAGCGTTAGAGGTCCTGTCATACAGGCTCAATTCATCGAAACCATGCTGCTACTCATAATGAACCATCAGAGCCTTATTGCCACTAAAACAAACAGAATTGTAAGAGCCGCGTCAGGTAGGGCAGTCATTGAATTCGGCTCCAGGCGAGCCCATGGAAGCGACGCGTCACTCTACGGAGCACGTGCCGCTTTCATAGGCGGCGCCGTAGCAACATCTTGCACTCTTGCCGACCAGAAATTCGGAATACCCTCCGCCGGCACTATGGCACACAGCTGGGTTCAGCTGTTCGATTCTGAGCTCGAAGCTTTCAAAGCCTATGCCAGGATATACCCTAGAAGCTGCGTCCTGCTCGTTGACACATACAACGTCATGAAGTCAGGCATTCCCAATGCAATAAAAGCTGCCAGAGAAGAACTCCTGCCAAGGGGCTGCAGACTCAAGGGCGTTAGGATTGACAGCGGCGACCTTTCCTACCTTTCAAAACAGGCCCGCAAAGCGCTTGACGACGCCGGCTTTGCCGACTGCAAGATAATGGTGTCAAGCTCACTTGACGAGGACATAATACGCGAGCTCATACTCCAGGATTCGCCTATCGACTCCTTCGGTGTGGGCGAGAGGCTCATAACCGCTAAATCGGACCCTGTTTTCGGAGGCGTCTACAAGCTGTGCGCCGTGGAAAAAGACGGCCATCTGCTTCCCAGGATAAAGGTCAGCAACAACATAGATAAGATAACTAATCCCGGTTTCAAGAAAGTTTACAGGCTGTATTCAAACGAATCCCAAAAGGCTCTTGCCGATGTGATAACCCTGTTTGACGAAACAATAGACTCATCGGAGCCCTATGAGATATTCGACCCCCTCTTTCCATGGAAGAAAAGCATCCTGGAAAACTTCCATTCAAAGGAGCTGCTTGTTCAGATATTCGACAAGGGCAAGCTGGTGTATAGCCTGCCATCAATGGATCAAATCAGGGAATACGCAGCATCAATGGCCGAAACGCTGTGGCCGGAGCTTAAAAGATTCGAGAACCCGCACCAGTATTACGTGAGCCTTTCGAGAAAGCTGTGGGAGCTCAAGGACGGCCTCATACGGGAGCACTCCCAAAAATAAACTAAGGCTGCAGCCTATCGCTGCAGCCTTGGTACTTCTATTATGAATTCGCTGCCCTTGTTTATCTCACTTTCCACCCTTATGGTCCCGTTGAGCGAAAGGACTATGTGCTTTACTATGGCCAGCCCCAGGCCGGTGCCTCCGATTTTCCTGCTCCTGGCCTTCTCCACCCTGTAGAATCTTTCAAATATCCTTGGAATATCATGCATTGGTATGCCTATCCCCGTATCCTTCACTCTTATTTCAATTGAATTCTTTCTCTCCACAACAGATACGAAAATGCTGCCGTCCTCAGGAGTGTATTTTACAGCATTCTCGATAAGATTGAGAAACATCTGCTTTATGTAATCTCGATTGGACGGTATAACTATGTCCTTCTTTTCGAAATAGTTGCTTATTTTGATGTTCTTTTTTTCAGCAAGCGATGCGATTATCTCGCATACCTCTTCATAGACCTCCCAAAGGTTTATGTCCTTGAGATTTGTGTTATTTTTGTTCTCGTTGCTTTCAATGAACGAGAGGGTGAGTATGTCGTCTATGAGGTTTCTGAGCCTGTTTGTTTCTATCTCTATTATCTCAAGAAACCTGTTCCTGGCCTCAGGCTTGATATCGTCATATCCCTTGAGTGTCTCGACAAAACCGCTTATAGAAGTGAGCGGCGTTTTGAGCTCATGTGTTACGTTCGCCACAAAATCCGACCTCACCATTTCAAGCCTTTTTCTCTCGGTAATGTCTTCTATGTTGATTATTGTTCCTATAACCATGTCGGCCTTATCCTCTATTATTATCGGATCGACCCGTATATTCAGGAAGTGGCCGCCATCATCCTCAATGGCCTGCATGGCGCTTTCCCTTTTTGAAATGAGGTTCTTCATAACCGAAAGCATATATTTGTCGCCCACTATAAAATCCAGCACCTTGTCCTCGGTCTCATCCTTGCCATACCTTAGCATTTCCTTGGCGCTTTGATTCATGAGCATTACGTTTTCCCTGTTATCTACTGCTATTATTCCGTTTGATGTGCTCTTGAGAATGGACTGCAGCTTCACATTATTGTCTTCCAGCTCAATTATGTTGTGCTTTATTTTTTTAACCATGTAATTGAAATTGTGTACAAGCTTCCCCAAATCTCCCGTCATGTCCTTTTTTATTTCTACCGAAAAATCGCCCTTGCTGACGCTGTCGGCAGCCAGCATTATGGACTTCAGGTATGACCTCAGAACCAGCAGATATCTGAGTGTGACACTAAGACATATCACAAGGAATATTACAATAATGTACATGTCATCTATTGTTATGATGTTGAGCTTGTCATTCATTTGAACTTGTATCCCACCCCTCTTACAGTTTCAATGTATTTAGGCTTCTTGTCATTGTCTTCAATCTTTTTCCTCAAGTGCCTTATGTGGACATCAACAGTTCTGGTTTCGCCGAAATATTCATATCCCCATATCTTATCCAGAAGGAAGTTCCTCGAAAGTACCTCCCCTCTTTTTTGGGCAAGCAGCTTTAGAAGCTCGAACTCCTTGAGAGTCAGTTCTATCTTGCTGCCGTTCTTGTATACCTCGTAGTTTCTAAGGTCTATCTTGATCTCGCCCAGCTCTATAAGCTCGTCCTTTTTTTCCTTTCCCTGCTCATATCTCCTCATCACGGCGTTGAGCCTTGCTATAAGCTCTTTTATGCTGAAAGGCTTTGTGATGTAATCGTCCGCACCTACATCAAGCCCCTTTATCTTGTCGTCCTCCATGTCCTTGGCCGTAAGCATTATAATGGGCGTACCGCCAATCTCCTTGTCGGACCTTATTCTTTTGCACACCTCAAGGCCGTTTATGCCCGGCAGCATCAGATCCAGAAGAATAAGGTCAGGCTTCATCTCCTTTGCCTTCAGATAACCTTCCAGGCCGTCGTACTCAACCTCAACATCCATTTCGTTGAGCTCAAGATTGAATCTGATAAGCTCGACAATATTTTCCTCGTCATCTATAACAAGAACCCTCTTGTTCATCAAATCTCCTCCAAACTACTTTTGTTTAGTATGAAAGCCAGCCTCTTTGAAGTGGCGTTGTCGCGCCTGTATGAATGAAGCTTGTCAGCACCACAATAGGTGCACACGTCAAGACGCCTGATGTTTGAGCGATTTATGCCGCTATCTACAAGCGTCTCCTCGTTTATCCCCCAAAGGTCCAGATAATATCTTCCTTCCCTTATTATATACAAATGCGAGGAAATATTCGTAAACTCCAGGTTAAATTTGTCTGCGAGCTCCCTGTTGACCTCGTAGCAGCAAGGTCCTATCGAAGGCCCTATTATGCATTTTATATCAGCCTTATCGCAGCCGTAGTCATTTGCCATAGACTCTACAAGCTTAGCCGCAAGCCTGCCGTATGTCCCCTTCCACCCGCAGTGGGCAAGACCCAGCACGCCTTTTTTCTCGTCTATGGCTGCTATCGGCACACAGTCTGCAACAAATATCATTATGGGCGTGTCCGCCAAGGATGTGATAATGGCGTCCGCCTCCTCGACTACGCCGACATCGCCTTCATCTATCAGCCTTACTTTCGTGCCGTGAATCTGGGTGCTGCATGTCAGCCTTTCCCTGTTCAGATTGTGTTCCATGAAAAACATATTTACGTCGTCTTGATTTTTCATGTCGACACTTGAATCCGTAAAATAGGCTGTAATACCCCCGCCAAATTCTATGCCCAGCTTTTCAAGATAGTTCATAGCCATCACCTTTTTTCGCCCAGAATTTTTTCAAGCTCTTCAAGAAAGGAGTTGACATCCTTGAACTGTCTGTATACCGATGCAAATCTGACGTACGCAATCTCATCGAGCTCCTTGAGCTTTTCCATTACAAGCTCGCCTACCTTTGTACTTACAACCTCGCTTGCACCGCTTGAGCTTATAGAACTTTCTATGTCAGCAACCGCCCTTTCCACATCCGCTAGCGCAACGGGCCTTTTCTCGCATGCGCGAAGTATGCCCTTTATAATCTTGTCCCTGTCAAACAGTTCCCTTGTCCCATCCTTTTTTATAACCATTATGGTGATATCCTCTATCTTTTCGTATGTCGTGAAGCGTTTCCTGCAGCTTTCACATTCCCTTCTTCTCCTGATGGAGTTGCCTTCGTCCGTAGGTCTCGAATCTATGACCTTCGATTGCATATAACCGCAATAAGGACACCTCATACATTCCCTCCCGCTATATCATTCTATATTATTTAGTCTATTAGCCATCTTAGTTCTATTGTACCACACAGGTCATAATTGTAAAAAAAAAGAAGATAAAATTATCTTCTTCTTCTTAAAAAAGTGGGTATGCTGAAGCTTCCGTCTTCTGTGTCTGCAAGCTCTTCAATCTCGCTCAACGAAGCTTCCTGCTCACTTAGCTCGTCAGATTTTTGTTTTTCCTTCAGCTCAAAGCCTGTTGCAATTACAGTTATTTTTATCTCGTCCTTGAGGTTCTCATCTATTACTGCTCCAAATATGATGTTGGCATCCTCGTCGGCTGATTCCTGTACTAGCGATGCAGCTTCGTTGACATCGTAAAGTCCAAGATCCGGACCTCCTGTAATGTTCAGAAGAACTCCTTTGGCTCCCTTTATTGAAGTTTCAAGAAGCGGGCTCTGTATTGCCTGCCTTGCAGCCTCTACAGCCCTGTCTTCGCCGTTGGCTCTTCCTATGCCCATGTGAGCAAGTCCCTGGTCCTTCATTATCGTCTTGACATCCGCAAAGTCAAGGTTTACAAGCCCCGGAACAGCTATAAGGTCAGATATGCCCTGTACACCCTGTCTTAGTATGTCATCTGCAATCCTGAAGGCTTCCAGCATTGAGGTTCTTTTTTCAGCCACCTGAAGCAGTCTGTCGTTTGGGATTGTTATAAGTGTATCCACGCTGGCCTTGAGCGTATCTATTCCGCCAAGCGCATGGTTGAGTCTTCTTTTGCCCTCGAAAGTAAAAGGTCTTGTTACAACACCAACAGTAAGGATTCCCATTTCTTTTGCTATGCTCGCAACTACAGGTGCAGCTCCTGTTCCTGTGCCGCCGCCCATTCCAGCGGTTACGAAAACCATGTCGGCTCCCTCGAGGCATTTTTGTATGTCTTCTCTGCTCTCTTCGGCTGCCTTTCTTCCAATATCGGGATCAGCACCGGCACCCAGTCCTCTTGTCAGCTTCTCGCCGATTTGTATCTTTTGCTCGGCTTTTGATGTAAACAGTGCCTGCTTGTCTGTATTTATTGCTATGAATTCAATCCCTTTGACGTTGCCCTCTATCATCCTGTTTACTGCGTTGTTTCCACCGCCACCAACGCCAATGACCTTTATTTGAGCGAATTCATCCATCCCCATATCAAATTGTATCATTGATTATCCTCCTCACCGTATGTATTGAACAAAGCTAAATATTATATGTTTATTTTACTCTCTTGCATGATATTAATACAACCCCCAAATATTAACTTGTCTTTTTTTTATCCATCATTTTGCCAAGGAGCACACGCCTTATCACTGCAAAGTTGTCAAAGAGCCTTCCTCCGAACACTATAATAGGCGCGTAGTAGAGCGGCACTCCGAGCTTATCACCCAGGTAGGCCAGAAATCCGGCAAGTATCGCATTAGTAAAAAAGCCCGTTATGAAAATCGAATTGTTGTATTTACCCTCAAGGCTCGCCCTTATGGCACCAAATACAGAGTCGAGCGAAGCCAGTATTCCTACCGATATATACAGTGTATAGCTGTCCGGGTAGGTAAACGGAATGTAGAATCCTATGAGTATTCCCAGCACCAAACCGATTATTGCTGCAATCAAATTATTCACCTTCTTTTACATATCTAAAGTACAGTTCGCCGCTGTATTTTTCTATTTTCATTTCATCAGCTACAGCAATTTTAACATCTATGCCCCACACCTCTTTGAGTATGTAGGCATATGATTCTGGAGCAAGCATGGCGGCTTCAAGATGTTTTGGATCTCCTATAGCCTTTATTACAAAAGGCTGGCCGTATGTCGAGCCGTTTATTGTTATTGTGGGTCCGGCGCACTTAATCTCCGAGTTGCTGATCACCCTCTCGCCATTTATTGATATGGCCTCTGCGCCTGCCACCTTAAGGTCATTGACTATTTCAAGTACGTCCCTGTCATGCACGAGTATATCGTTGGGATCTTCACCGTCCTCAAGCTCGCGTTCACCATCCTTGAGGCTGACTATTATGCCTGGTCCCATGACATCCTGCATGCCCGATACTAGCTTGAGCTTGTCATGTTCTTCCTTAATCAGACTTTCAATAGCCTCGCCGTTGCTTCCAATTGCCCCTTCATACTTGACTATATCCTTTTTCCTCTCAAGAACCAGATCCTCCAGCTTTTTCACTTCGATTTCAGCCGAATCTATCTGGTATCCAAGCTCTTTTATACTGTTCAATGTGACAAACAGATTGTTTGGATCAGAGCTTTTAATCTGTATTGATATGGAAATGCCAAACACAAACATTACTGCCACAAGCAGTATGGTTTCCATGTTAACCTTTTTCATTTTGTCACCCACAGTTCTAGCTCACAGGTTGCGCATACTTGAACTCTATTTTGTTTCCGTATCTTAAAATTTCAACGACATCAGCCTTTTTGACGTCCACCTTGAGACCCGTATACTGTCTTATCTCCCACACTATGCCGTATCTCATGTTAAGCGCAGCCTCCAGCGTATCGGCGTTGCCTATTGCCTTGATGTAATAGGGGGCCTTTACAGGCTTGTCATTTATTACGATGTTGTCCCCCGCATCTGCCGAAAGGTGTATCTCCGTGCTGGCTACTATCCTTTCATCGTTTACTGCTATAGCTTCAGCTCCTGCAGCGTTGAGCTTGTTGATGAGCGAAAGCAGCATTTCATAGTTGTATGTGAGCATCTGCTCGTCCTGGCCTGGCTGCGAGGCATCTATAACCACTTCAATCCCGGGGCCCGTGACATCGGTATAACCCGCAAGTATTTCATATCTTTGTATATCTTCCTTGAGATTCTTGGTCACAGTGCTACTGCTTGCCTGCGACTCTTCATAAGCCTTTATTTTGTTCTCGAGTATGCCCAGCTCCTCTTGAAGGTTCTCGCGCTTGTCCTTGAGCCGCTTGAGCTCGGCCGAAAGCTGTCTGGCCTTTTGCGAGGACACCACTCCGCCTGTTGAGGTTTCAGCCATCTTGAACTGTATTGTCATCATGATCCCAAGCACAAGACTCAGAATCAGTATTGCAATCCTACCATTTTTCAAATCATTCACCATCCAGGGTCTGTTTATACACGGGATATCCGTTATATCTCATATCGATAACGCCATAATTTATATTCTTCTTGTAAAGGTCAATCAATATGGCCTTAAGCAGCGGAATCTTGTAGTCCAGCTTCTGCGCATCTCCAAGCAGCACTACCACTCCAGTCATAGTGTAAAGGCGTATATCCCCTTTTTTGTCTATTCCAATTTCAGAAATATTCTCGAGTATATTGCTGCCGGAACAGGTATTAAGCAGCTCTAACAGCTTCGGCATTACGTCTTTTTTCCCAAGCTTTATCTTATTGCCTATCTTGAAATTTTCCATTTCAATTCCGGAGAGTATCGGCCTGTCGAGATTGTTGATATCGTTTTCCACTCTCAGTACATTCCCCTCTTCATCTATGATAACATAGGAGCCCATATACGGTATACAAAATAATTCCATTCTTTCCATTACGTCTATTGTCAGCTTGTCCGGGAATTCCCTTTTAGCTTTGACATTTTTCACATAAGGATTTCCATGCAGAGCCTTTTCAATTTCCGAAATATCATACAGAAAAATATTGCCGCCCTTGGCTATTCCGGAGGCTTTTAAAAGCTCGCCCTTATTCAGCTTTATGATTCCGTTTACCTCGATGTCCTTAACGTTGAAATACCCGAACATTATCGCGGTGTAAAACGACGAAACCGCAACTACGAGTATCACAAGCGATGTCATTATAATATTTCTTCTCAATTGTTTCACCCTTCGCAAATGTAAACATCCCGTCTGATAGCTCTGCAGCCCAAAACACTACTTGTTTTTTATACCCTTTTTTTCTGCCATTAAGCTTTTAATTTGCTCGTATATGGTGTCGGACGCATGCGGATTCGAGATCCTGATGCTGTTTTGGCTCATGCTCTCAAGCAGCTTTTCGTCGGAAAGTATGCTGAATACAGCCTTCAGCAGGGTATCGCCGTTTAGGTCCTTCTCGAGTATCATTTCGCCAGCCCCTGAATTTTTTACGCTCCTGGCGTTGTACTCCTGGTGATTCTCTGCCGTGTAAGCCTTTGGTATTACAATCGAAGGCTTTCCAAGGCATGTGATCTCAGATATTGTTATTGCCCCCGCACTGCATACTACCAGATCGCTTGCTGCAAGTATATCCGCCATATTATCTATATAGTCAGTTACCACTTGATAGTCTTTAAGCTCGATGCCGCGCAGCCCTTCCATAAACTCGTCATAGTGAAGCCTGCCTGTGGCGTGTACGAAAGCATAGTCCTCTGCTGCAAGTGCGGGAATCACACTCTTCATTGCGGCGTTGATAGTACCCGAACCTCCGCTTCCGCCTACAGAAAGCACCATCTTTTTGCCTTCGGGTATGCCCAGCTTTTCCCTTGCCTGCGCCATGCTGGCGCTGGTTATCTCTCCCCTGACGGGATTGCCTGTCAGCACCACGCTCTTGCTCTTTGTAAAGAATCTTCTCGAATCGTCAAAGCTTATCAGCACCCTGTCTGCAAACCTCGAGAGGAATTTGTTTGTTATGCCCGGAAATGCGTTCTGCTCATGTATGAGCGTCGGAATGCCAAGCAGTGCTCCTGCCAGCACTACAGGCCCGCAGACGTATCCACCCGTGCCTATCACGACATCCGGCTTGTTTCTTTTTATAATGGCAAGCGACTGCGCGAGTCCCTTCATAAACAGGGCCACTCGCTTTGCATTCTCAAGCGAAAGCTTTCTTTGGAATCCCCTGACCTGCACAGTCTTGAATTCGTATCCCTTCTCGGGCACTATCCTGCTTTCAAGCCCTTCCCTGGTTCCTATATATAAAATGCTGCTGTCATTTTCATTTTCCATTATCTTTTCAGCTATTGAAAGCGCCGGGTATATGTGTCCACCCGTTCCCCCTCCAGAAATAACTGCCTTCATACTACTCAGCTCCTATTCCATCTTGCTTGTCCTGCCTGGTTTTTGCTTCATTTGCCCTTGAATGCCTGGATACGTTCAGCACCATACCCACAGCCGCCATTAGTATCACCAGCGATGTTCCCCCATAGCTTATAAACGGCAGGGGTATTCCCGTCGGAGGCATTGACGATGTTACAACCGCAACGTTGAGCAGCACCTGCACCCCTATCTGGGATGCTATGCCTGTAACCAGCATGCACGAGAAAAAATCAGGCGCATTCATGGCCACCTTTATGCAGCGGTATATGAGGAATACGTAAACCATCAAGATTATTATGCAGCCTATGTAGCCCAGCTCTTCGCCTATTATTGCGAATATGAAGTCGTTTTGCGGCTCAGGTATGTATAGGAACTTTTCATTGCTCCTTCCAAGGCCGAGCCCGAAAAGCCCCCCGGTTCCCAGCGCATAAAGCGACTGTATTACCTGGTAGCCGTTCCCAAGTTCGTCCTTGAATGGATCGAGAAATGACGTTACCCGCCTCCACCTGTATGGGCTTGCAAAAGCAAGCAGGCCTCCCGCCGGTATGGCTGCAAGAATCGCTCCGATAACATACCTGGACTGCATCCCCGCCGCAAACAGCATGCAAACTGCTGTGATTGCTATGCTTCCTGCAGTCGAAAGGTTAGGCTGCAGAAGTATCATGCCGAAGAAGAAGCCTGCTATACCCAGCGGCACCACGGCCCCGCCGAGCGATTTTTGTATAAGCTTTGGCTTTATCTGCCTGGCTATTAGTATGATTGATGCGAACTTTGCTATCTCGGAGGGCATTATCGTAAGAGGTCCAATTGATATCCATCTTTGTGCACCGTTTAGGCTTGTTCCAAGCGGTGTTAGGACAATTACAAGCAGCAATGCCGCTATGCCCGCAATTGTCCATCGCAGCTTTTCAACCTTCTTGTAGCTGAAAAAGGACATGAAAACCATTGCAAATGTTCCTAGCACGGCGAAGAAAATGTTCTTTTTCAGAAAATGATACGGATCGCCGTATCTTTGTGACGCATTGACGTAGCTAGCGCTGAATACCATGACAATTCCAACCGCCACCAAAAGCAGCGTTGCAAAGAAAATGTACTGATCAAAGCCTTTCATCCTTGCCGGCTTGCGAGTATCTTTAACCTGCTTTCTTGTCCTCTTCATAATATGTCCTCCAAAATCCTAAAGCTGCATTACGTTCTCCTTGAAGTCTCTTCCCCTAACCTCGTAGCTCGGATACATGTCCCAGCTGGCACACGCAGGCGAGAGCAGAACTATGTCCCCCTGCTGAGCAAGAGCGAATGCCTTCTTTACGGCCTGTTCCATGTTTTCAACTCTGTAGGTCTGGTTGAATCCAAATCTGGCTGCCGTATCCTCCAGCTTTTGAGCAGTCTCTCCAAGCAGCACCAGGCCTTTTACCTTGCTGCCAAACTCCGCCACAAAATCATCGAATTCTCCGCCCTTGTCCATGCCGCCTGCAATAAGTATCAGCGGCCTTTCAAAGGACTGTATTGCCTTTATTGAAGCGTCGGGATTCGTTCCCTTCGAGTCATTTATAAAATCTATGCCCCTTATGCTCCTTACAAACTCAAGCCTATGCTCTACGCCTTCAAAGCTTTTCAGAGCAGAGGCTATCAGTTCAAACGGCAGCTTCATCGAAGCCGCTATTGCAACCGCGGCCAGTGCGTTTTCAAGATTGTGAGGCCCCGGTATTTTAAGCTCCGAAGCGTCCATAAGGCTCTCTTCACCTTCACCTGTCTTGACAACTATCTTGCCCCCGTCCACAAACACTCCACGCTCCAGCTTTTCCTTCCTGCTGAAGAATACCACATTTGATTTGCAAAGACCTGCAAGGCTTCTCGTCTGCTCGCAATCATAGTTTAGAACCGTGTAGTCGCCCTCGTCCTGGTTCTCGAATATCCTGGCCTTGGCTGCTATGTAGTTTTCCATAGTCTTGTGCCTGTTGAGGTGGTCCGGGGTGATGTTGAGTATGGCGCTTACTCTTGGCTTGAAAGTCTCTATGGATTCAAGCTGGAAACTGCTGAGCTCAGTGACAAGCACCGAGTTCTCGTCGGCCTTGTCTACAACGTCGACTACCGGAGTGCCTATGTTGCCCACAACAAATGTGTTGTAGCTGGAGAGCTTGAATATCTCGCCTACAAGGCTTGTCGTAGTAGTCTTCCCATTCGTGCCCGTTATGCCCACGAAAGGAGCCCTTGCATACCTGTAGGAGAGCTCTATCTCGCTTATAACCGCGACTTTTCTTTCCTTGAGCTCCACTATAAAAGGAATGTCAAGCGGCACTCCCGGAGATACAACTGCAAGCTCGTAGCTGTCAATGTTTTGCGGATGTGAGCCCAATATGAACTCTATGCCCAGACCTTCAAGTTCGCCCAGCACGTCCGCGAGCTCTTCCTTGCCTTTTATGTCGTTTACCGTGAGCAGTGCCCCCTTGGAGTGCAGGAACTTGATAGTAGCTATGCCCGTCTTTGCCAGCCCCACAAGAAGCACTTTTTTGCCATGTAAATCCATTTTCGTCCACCTTCCAACTGTTAGTTTGTCTTTATATTATATAGGCTATATGAAAGCCAAAAATGCAAGTATGCCTAGCACAAGGCTTGCAATCCAAAATACGCTTACCACCTTTGTCTCATGCCATCCCACAAGCTCGAAGTGGTGGTGTATTGGGCTCATGCGAAACACCCTCTTGCCAGTGAGTTTATACGATACGACCTGTATTATGACCGAGAGCGACTCAGCAAAATATATGCCTCCTGCAATCGGTATTATAAGCGAAATGTTCATGAGAACTGCCGCTGCCGCTACCGCTCCGCCAAGTGCCATTGAGCCCGTGTCTCCCATGAACACCTTGGCAGGATACGCATTGAACCTCAGAAAACCCAGACATGCGCCAAATACGGCTGCGCAGACTATGGCAACAGATGTATAGCCAAGCAGCGAAGCCACCGCAGTGAAGAACACCGAGATTACGAGCGTAACCCCTGAAGCCAGACCGTCAAGCCCGTCTGTGAGGTTGACGCTGTTGACCGTGGCCACTATTACAAGCACCGTGAAGGGAATGTAGAACATCCCAAGGTCGAGCCTGTAGCCGTCCATGAACGGCACGAATATGCTGCTGCCCGAGTCGGCAACGCTGTACTGGTAGAACACAAGTACTAGTGCCAGGGCAAACTGGCCAATAAGCTTTTGGTAAGCCCTAAGGCCAAGCGACCTTTTGAGAACCACCTTTATATAATCGTCTATGAAACCTATGAGTCCAAAACCTACTATTGAAACAAGCGCCATGACCATGTTGGCGTCAAGCTCGCCCGAAAGCAGAGATGCCGCCAATATTCCCGCCACCATTATTATTCCGCCCATTGTAGGCGTACCGTTCTTGGCAAGATGACTCTGAGGTCCATCGTCCCTTACGGTCTGTCCGAACTTGAGCCTTCTTAGCATCGGAATGAACATGGGGCCTGTTATAACCGTGACTGCCAGCGATGCCAGTGCTATCAGCATCAGCTTTTGAAAACCAACCATTATTAAATGCTCCCTTCTTGGAGATGATTTGCTATCTCCTCCATCTTCATACTTCTTGATCCCTTGACAAGCACCACGTCGCCCGGCTTGACTACTCCGTCGAGATATTCCATGGCGCTTTGCCTGTCATCAAAATGCAGCGCATCCGCAAGGCCGCATTCTCTGGCCCTGCTGGAAATATATGCCGCCGCACTGCCTACGCTCACAAGCAGGTCCACCCTGCCCGCGGCATATTCTCCCACTATCTCATGGCCTTCTCTTGAAAATTCGCCCATTTCAAGCATGTCGGCAAGTACAGCTATCTTTCTTTTCCCCTCGTATCCGGCCAGAAAATCTATCGCCGCCTTCATTGAATCAGGGTTTGCGTTGTATGCGTCATTAACTATTATAAAGCTTTTTCCCACTATATCCAATCTCATTTTTTCGTTCTCAAACTGCAGCAATCCGCGTCTTATCTCGTCAAGGCTGAGTCCGCATTCAACGCCCACGGCCATCGCAGCCATCGCATTGTATACGTTATGCATGCCCTTGGAAGGTATGGAGAACTTCTCTTCGTTTCCATTCCAATTCACATTAAATTCAAGATTTTTCCCCTGCTCGCTCACGCCTGTGCATGCAATGTCGTTTCCCGGCTCAAAGCCGAATTTAATCAGCTTGAATCTCTCCGGCCTTAGCCCTTTCAGATGTTCGTCGTCACCATTGACAATCAGAGTGCACGTCTCGTCGAAATAGGAGGTTATCTCAAGCTTGGCCTTCATTATGTTTTCCTTGGAGCCCAGGTTTTCAATATGGGAATAGCCGATGTTTGTTATCACGGCAATACTTGGCCTGACTATCGAAGCCAGGTATTCAATCTCTCCAAAACCGGACATGCCCATTTCAAGCACTGCCGCCTGGTGTCTTGAACTCAGCTCGAACATCGTCAGAGGAAGGCCTATGTGATTGTTGAAATTGCCGCTGTTTTTATGTGTGATGAGCTTTTGCGAGAGCACGCTCCATACCATGTTCCTGGTGGATGTCTTGCCGCAGCTGCCGGTCACTCCGATGTAGGGTATGTCAAACCTGTCCCTGTAGCCTCTTGCAATATCTCCCAGGGCCCTGGTCGTATCCTCAACCTCAAGCACCGTGCTGCCTGCATAGAATGACTTGTCGGCAACCCTTTGCGGCTCTACTATAAACTTGCTTGCACCCTTTTCGCAGGCCGACCCTATGAAATCATGCCCGTCAAGCCGCTCGCCTACTATTGCAACATACGTTTCGCCCGGCGCAATCTTTCTTGTGTCTATTGAAATCCCGCCCAGCATAGCCTGCGAGTCACCTGATGCAACAACCCCTTTGCACCAGGCAGCCGCCTCATTAAAGGTTACATCCTCCATACCTACTTGCCCTCCTCAAGATAAGCTCTCGCAATTTCCCTGTCGTCAAAATGAATCTTCTGCTTGCCGATTATCTGATAGTCCTCGTGGCCCTTGCCAGCGATTATAACTATGTCCTGAGGCTCCGCCATACTTATTGCCGCTCCTATGGCCTCTTTTCTGTCCTCGACTACTGTATAGCCGCCCTTTTGCTTGTCAAGCCCCTCCACTATGTCCTCAATTATCTTGCGCGGATCCTCGGTCCTTGGATTGTCCGAGGTTATGACCGTGATATCGCTCAGCCTCTGGCTTATTCCGCCCATTATCGGTCTTTTCGTCTTGTCGCGGTCGCCTCCGCAGCCTACAACCGTTATAACCCTGCCCTTAGCAAATCCCTTGGCCGTCTCCAGTATATTCTCGAGCGCGTCCGGCGTATGTGCGTAGTCTACTATCACCGTGACTCCGCTTGGACCCACCATGCTTTCAAACCTTCCGGGAACACCGCTGCAGCTGCCTATTGCCGAAGATATGTCATCCTTTCCTATGCCCATAAGGTACAGCACCGCTGCCGCCGCCAGAGTGTTGTACACTGTGAATTCTCCCGGAATCGCCACCTCGATGCGGCACTCAAAATCCGGAGTGACCATGGTGTAGCTAGTTCCCGTTGCGTCCATGCTTATGTCCCTGGCCCTTACATCGGCCTCTTCGTTTATGCCATAGCTGATGCAAGCAGTCTCCAAGGCTTTGAGCCTGCCATGCAGCTCTTTGCCGTGCATGTCGTCCACATTGATTATGTTTGCCTTCGATGTCATATAGAACAGCTTTTCCTTGGCCTTCATATAGCTTTCAAGGTCCTCGTGAAAATCAAGATGGTCCTGCGTCAGATTGGTGAACACCGAGTACTTGAAGTCGCAAAAGTCGACCCTGTGAAGCTCAAGAGAATGCGACGACACCTCCATGGCGCAGCTCTCTATGCCGCAATCGAGCATGTCCCTGAAATAGCTTTGGAGCTCCACGCTCTCGGGCGTTGTCCTTTCAGACTCTGCGTCAACCCTGCCTGTGTATGTCCTTATTGTGCCGATAAGGCCGCACTTCCTCCCCAGGTAATCAAGCGCCGACTTTATAAGATATGTCGTTGTTGTCTTGCCGTTAGTGCCCGTCACGCCCACAAGACCTAGCGCGCTTGAAGGATTACCGTAAAAATTGGCAGCAGCCCGTGCCATCTCCCTTCTGGTATCATCTACTACTACAACGCACGCATCCTCGAGTCCGAGCTCCCTCTCCGCCAGGAAGGCCCTGCAGCCGGACTCGTACGCGCTTTTTGCATAGTCGTGCCCGTCGGAGGCGAACCCCTTTATGCATATGAAAAGGCTGCCGCTTCCCGCCTTTCTCGAATCGTATGTAATGCTGCCTATTTCAGTTTCAAAATCTCCGCTGACACTTACCACCTGGGCTCCTGAGAGCATCTCGCTTAGCTTCATATGAACACCTCCGCATTATTTTGCCAATATAAAAACCCTCAAAAAGGCAATGCATACATGCGCATGCATTGCCTTACTCATCAGTTTGATTTGAACTCCACGCTGACAGCCATGCCCGGCTCAGCCGGCATGTTGGGCTTTGGCTCCTGGCTCACGGCCGTGCCGCTGCCTGTAGCCTTGAGCTTGAGGCCCATGCCCTGGAGTATGTTGGTCACTTCCTTTATCGTCTTGCCTGTAAGGTCGGGCATAACAACAACTGATTTTCCGCCTGCCATTGCCGCCTCGCTTAGCTCAAGCTTCATGTAGAGTATGACGTTCGAGCCCGCCGAAAGCTTCGTTCCGGGGCTCGGGAACATATCAAGCACCATATCATCCGGGTTGAATACCGTATTGGACGGCTCTATAACATAGTTGAGCCCATTATCTGAAAGCAGCTGCAGCGCCGTAGAAAGCTCCATGTTCCTGACCTCAGGCACAATCGACTCCTCCACCATTCCGCCGTTTTGCGAGTCGCCCAGATAGAAGTTGGGCTTTATATTCAAATATCTAAGTACATCGTATATTACTTCCTTTGCTATAGGCGCAGCTACAGTTCCTCCAAAATGCGAGGCTCCGCGCGGCTCATCAACTATTATCAGAACGGCTATTTCCGGATTTTCAGCCGGAGCCATGCCTACAAAAGACGCATAGTAGAAGCCCGGTTCATATCTGCCGTTTACAACCTTCTGCGCAGTTCCAGTCTTGCCTGCGACTCTGTAGCCTGGAATAAATGCGTTTTTGGCTCCGCCCTCCACTACTACAGACTCCATTATGTTTCTAATCGAGCGCGCCGTCTTTGACGATATGACTTTTCTCACCTGCTCAGGCTCAACTCTGCTTATTACGTTGCCCTTTGAGTCCACAAACTCCTTTACAACATGCGGCTTCATCAGTATACCGTCGTTTGCAATGGCGCTTATTGCCGAAATAAGCTGTATCGGCGTTGCCGAGTTCGCCTGTCCGAAAGCTATAGTCGCAAGCTCGACAGGACCCACGTTCTGCTCGTTATGGAAAACACCCACCTGCTCGCCGGGAAGGTCAATGCCAGTCTTCGACATCAGCCCGAAAGCCTTTATGTATTCGTAGAGTTTGCCCGTCCCCATTCGCCTTGCCAGCTCTATCATAACTGGGTTGCATGAGTTCTGCACGGCCTGCGCCAGTGTCTCGACGCCGTGCCCCCTAGGATATACGTGGCACTTTATTTTTCTTCCGAGTATCTCAACATAACCGTTGCAATAGAAAGTTTCGCTTTCTTTTGTAAAGCCCTCCTCGAGCGCTGCTGAAACCGTTATAGGCTTGAATGTTGAACCAGGTTCATACGTTTCGTTCACAAGAGGATTTTTCCACATGTTGAACCAGCCCTTGGACTTGTCCTCGCCGTATGAGGAGAGCAGAGATTCGTACCTTGGGTATATCGGGTTTCTTGGATTGTTCGGATCATAGTCAGGCTTTGACGACATGGCAAGAATTTCACCCGTTTTCGGATTCATGACTATACCCATGACATTCTTTGCCTGGTTTTCCGCGAGAGCCTTGTCAAGCGCCTTGTCGAGATGGTGCTGTATGACCTCGTCTATTGTAAGTATCGCTCCCTGGCCGTCCTTGGGATTGTTATACTTGCCGTTGTCATAGGGAATCTCCTTGCCCGACGCGTCAGTTACGCTTATTATTCTTCCCGGAAGACCCTTAAGCTCCTTGTCGTACTGAAGCTCTATGCCGGCCTGCCCTGCATTGTCAGTGGACACGTGGCCTATTACATAGGGCGCGAGATTGCCGTAGGGATAGAACCTCTTGTTGTCCTTTACGACCCATACACCGCCTATTTCGAGTTTTTGTATCTGCTTTGCGGGCTTTTCGTCTATCCACCTTGCAACCCTCACAAGGCTCTTCTTGTCGGACTTGAGCATCGACTCGACTTCCTTTTCCTCAACGCCGAGAGTCTTCGAAAGCCTCTTGACCGCATCGGATTTATCCTTTATGGCAGAGGGCTTTGCCCATACCGTGTATTTTGTTATGCTTATAGCCAGCTCTTTGCCGTTCCTGTCGTATATGGTGCCCCTTTTCGCCTCCACAGGCAGGTCCCTGACCTGCTGGGCAAGGGCCTTTTCTGTGAGCCAGTCTGCTTCGACAAGCTGTATGTAGCCGAGCCTTGCTATTAAGCCTAAAAAAGCCAGCATCATGAGCGACAAAAGCGCAAAAAGTCTTCTCTTGTTTTTTATATTCAAATCCGCCAAACCCGTATTCCCCCCAAAGCTCTATTCAACGTCAATATACACAATCTGTCCGTCAGCAGGATATTCCATGCCCAGCTTCTCGCGCGCCTGCTTCTCAATGGTGGCGCTGTTTGTCTTCATCTCCATCTCGTAGTAGAGCTCCTTTTTTTCATTCAACTTCTCGTCGAGCTGCTTGCTCAGAGAATGCGACTCATAGTTGAGCCTTGATATTACGGAGTATCTTGCCATTATGAGGAAAACCGCCACGGCTATGAAAGCTATAGCACCATTCCTGAGAAGTACTGCATTTCTCTTGCTCCTGTTCCTTGCGAGCCTTGCGCCGTCGACATTGGCATTTTCATCCCTGGCACTGCGCTTTTTCCTCTGCCTGTATTTTTCGAGGTCGGCAATTTTCTTGCCGCCATTGTTTTTATTTTTGTCTGCTCTCAAATGCACCACCCCTTAGCGCCTACACCCTCTGTGCAACCCTGAGCTTGGCACTCCTTGACCTTGGATTGCCTTCAATCTCCTGCTCGCTTGGTATTATAGGTTTTTTAGTGATTATCTTGAGCTCCTGCCTCTTGCCGCACACGCAAACCGGGAATTCCACCGGGCATACGCAGCTTTTGGCGAGCTCCTTGAAGGTGTCCTTTACTATCCTGTCTTCCAGCGAGTGGAAGGTTATTATGCATATCCTGCCGCCCTTTCTCATCACCGAAGTCGCGTCTTCAATAGTCTTTCTTATCACATCGAGTTCCCTGTTGACCTCTATTCTGATTGCCTGGAATGTCCTTTTAGCCGGATGCGGTCCGTCCTGTCTGGCCTTTTGAGGTATAGCGGCCTTAATGACATCCACAAGCTCGAGTGTCGTGTTTATCCTGTGAGCCTGCCTTTTCTCCACTATGAACTCGGCAATCCTGGCGGCCCACCTTTCCTCGCCATACTCCCAAATTACCCTCTCGAGCTCCTCCTTGGGGTATGTGTTTACAACCTCGTAGGCACTCAGCGGATTCCTGCTGTCCATTCTCATGTCGAGAGGCGCGTCCTGCATATATGAAAAACCCCTTTGCGCCTCGTCGAGCTGGTGCGAGGACACTCCCAGATCGAGCAGCAGCCCGTCGATTTCACCTATGCCTAGATTTTCAAGCTCTCTCTTTATATTTTCAAAATTGCTGTGGACAATCTTGACCCTGTCCATATAGGGAGACAGCCTTTCCTTGGCCACCTCTATTGCATTCTTGTCCTGGTCAAAGCCTATAAGCAGCCCGTCCTTTGACAGCCTCTTTGCAATCTCAAGCGAATGGCCGGCGCCGCCGAGCGTCCCGTCCACGTACACTCCGTCAGGCTTTATGTCCAGATTATCTATAGATTCGTCGAATAATACCGATACGTGTTTGAAGTCCAAAATTGTTCTCTCCCTTTATTAAAGCCTAAAATCCCGCTCATTATTATAGTTATTTAGTCCCTTTTTTTTGATTTTTTAGCGCTAACGGCAGCATTGCTGTAAATGTTTGCAGTTTTCTTTATCTTCTTTGCCCAGCCCTTGTCCAGCTCCCAGTCCTTGAAATACTTGTGCGCAACCAGGCCGCCCACTATTAGCACAAGGCTTACTACCTGGGCTGCCTTAAGCGGTCCCAGCATCAGGCTGTCGGTCCTTAGGCCCTCTATCCAGAGCCTTCCAAGCGAATAGAATATGCAGTATTTGATTATGAGCTCGCCCTCGTATACCTTCTTTTTCCTTATGCTCCAAAGATATATGAACACGCCTATATTCCATATTGATTCGTAGAGGAAAGTAGGGTGCACGCCCACGCCGTTTACCGTAATGGCCCAAGGAAGACTTGTAGGACTTCCATAAGCCTCCTGGTTTATGAAGTTGCCCCACCTGCCAATTGCCTGCCCGAGTATTATGCTGGGCGCAGCAATGTCCGCCACCTTCCAGAAATTGAGCTTCTTGTTCCTGCAAAAGTAATATCCAGCAAGTATTCCAGCTATGACGGCCCCGTGTATTGCCATGCCGCCCAGTCTGGTGTTGACTATCTTCGTAAAGTCTCCCTGGTAGTAGCTCCAGTTGAATATCACGTAGTAGACCCTGGCGCCTATAATTGCCATAGGCACCGTAATGAGGAAAAGATCGAGCATAGTGTTCTCCTCTATTCCCTGCCTCTTAGCCTCGCGAAGTGCAAGCACCATTCCTGTGAGTATTGCAAAGGCCATTATTATACCATACCATCTTATGTCCATTCCATATATCTTGAACGCTACCGGATCTATCATTGAAAAAACCATTTAAATAACCGCCTCCGTATTCCGTTAGTATTGTATAAAACTGTATGTATTGTTCAAATTCGCCGCGTCTAATTATAGCATATTTTATAATTACATTTAATCGAAAGCACAAAAGCTAGGTAAAAACCTAGCTTTATTATAATTCTACTTGTTTACCAAGTCAATTTCATTTAGGGTTTATAACCGACAGAACGCAGTTGTCCTCACGTATGTGCTCGTAGAGTCTTTTTTTGACATCATCAAATTCTATGCCCTTTAAAGTCTCCAGATATTCAAGAAGGTTAATTCCCTTGAAATGGTACGAGATGAAATTGTTGGCTATGAACTCTAGCGAGTCGAAATACTTGAGGAAATTGCCTATCTTCTTTTTCTTTATCCTCTCGAAATACTCGAGCTCAAGGCCCTTCTCCCTGTACCTGCCTGCGTACTCCATGACCTTTTCCAGAACCCTTTGCGGGTCCTTTGACTCTCCGCCTATCATGGTGTAGCCGTGGTCGGGCGTAAGAGTGTAAGAGCACGAAAAGCTCTCGTTTATGAGACCCCCAAGATAAAGCTCCTCGTGGAAGCTGCTCCCCTTCTTGTAGAGCATATCCAGCAGTATCTCGGTTGACAGCTCTCTTCTCAGGAGCGCCTCTCCGCGCTCTCCCACACTGGTCTCCTTGAAGCCTATGTTGAACATCGGCATCGAAACCGACAGCGACTCCTGTACGCTCTTTTGCGCTACAGCCTCCGGCTCCTGCGGATAGAACCTTTCAAGCTCCATGCCGAGTATCTCGCCGCCGTAGCTTCTTTGAGAGCTCCTTGCAGTCTCAAGAACCCTGTCCCACTCCAGATCGCCCACCACGAAGAGCGCCATGTTTTGAGGGCTGTAGAAGGTGTTGTAGCAGTCGTAGAGCTCCTCTTTTGTTATCCTGTATACACTCTCGACAGTGCCCGCTATGTCTATCCTGTTGGGATGGTTTATGTACATCGCCTTGAGCGTGTTGAAATAAACTCTCCAGTCAGGATTGTCGTCGTACATCTTTATCTCCTGGGCTATTATTCCCTTTTCCTTCTCCACATTCTCGTCGGTGAAGTGCGGACTCTGAACATACTGTATCAGGTGCTCGAGCGCCTCATAAAAATTTTCAGTTGACGTGAAAAGGTAAGAGGTCATGTCGAAATTGGTGTAGGCATTGGCGCTAACGCCAAGCTGCGCGAATTTGTCGAAGGCGTTGCTCCCGTCCTCCTGCTCGAACATCTTGTGCTCGAGGAAATGGGCTATGCCCTCGTTGACCCTTATTCTCTCTCCCCTGCCAAAGGGCACGAACTCCAGGTCATTCGAGCCGTAGTTCGTCGAGAACACGGCATACTGCTTTGCAAAGCCTTTCTTGGGCATGAAGAATACCTCAAGGCCGTTATCCAGTTTATCGTAAAAAAGCTCCTCATTGAGAACCTTGTTTTCTATCCTGTTCAAGCTACCGCCTCCCTAATTTTTCAGGAAATATATTGTATCCATTTTTATCTTTTCGGAAGCCCTCACGACATCCTCCACGCTCACGCTCGAAATCTTCTCGATCATCTCCTCCGGAGTCTCAAATACGCCGCTGACCAGCTGCCCGTAGTAGAACTCAGAAAGGCCGTTTATGCTGTCAGCCATAGACCTTATTGAGTTTGTCATGGCGCTCTTGCTGTTGTCCATCTCAAGCTGCGTGATGCTGCCTGCGCTCATGTCGGAGAGCTCCTTCCTGATGAGCTCTAGCGCCTTTTCATAGTTTTCGAATTCAATGCCCGAGGATATCAACATGAGCCCCTTGTACTTTTCAACAGATGCATATATGTAGTAGCACAGGCTCTCCTTCTCCCTTATATTGAGGAACATCTTCGAGTGCGGCCCTCCGCCCAGCACGCTAGCGTACACTGCAAGCGGATAGTACTCGGGGTCAAGGTAGTGTATGTTGGTCCTAAAGCCCATGCACAGCTTGCCCTGGGTTATGTCCATGCTCTCGGTTATATTCTTCACCTCGGCAGGTATGTTGTAAACCTGCTCCTCCGGTATGGCAATGAGCTCCCTGTCCTTTTCGAGCACGCCCTCAAAGAAGCTCCTTGCTGCTGCCTCCGCCCTCTTGCTGTCAATGTCTCCAACGACAAGCATGTCTATTGGCGATGTTCCTATAAGTTCCCTGTAGTGGCTGTAGAGGTTCTGAGGCGTTATCTTTTCGATGTCCTCCTCATATCCGTCCTCATGTATGCTGTAGTTTTCACCCTTGCACATCTCCTCCACACAGCGCTCGACTGCGTAGTAGGCCTTGTCGTTAACCCTTCCCCTTATGGCATCGCGCAGGTTCTGCGCCTCCACGTCGAAGTATCCCCTGCTGAAGGCGCCCTCCTCAAGCAGCGGGTCGAATATCATGTCCTTCATGAACATGAGGCCGTCCTCGAATATCGCCTCGTCTATGTACCTGTCGTTCGTCATTACCAGCTTAAAGCTGAGTATGTGCTTTTCACCCTTCTTGCCCACTCCTGCCACAAGGTTGGAACCGTAGAGCTCATCTAGCTTTTTGGATATCTCCACCTGGCTTTTGTAATTCTTGCTGCCGCACTTTAGCACATATGGCAAAAGCGCGTTCTTAGTCGCCTCTTCCCTGTTCAGAGGCCTTTTTATATACACACTTACAAGATTAGTCTTGAACTTGTCTGTCTTAACTATTATTAGGTTTACACCCTTTTGTATTTCAATCTTTTCGTAGTTTTGCACCATTTTCCCTCCTCATTTGCACTATCATATGTAATTATACCATTTTTTATTTCCATATTCCCAAATACTTTCCGCAAATGCTCCGGATTTAGCATGTAATGGAAGATTTTCACTCTGAGATAGAGGCAGGGGAATCCTCGGCGTAAATCAGTTGAACAAATCCCTTCCATGATATATAATATTTCTGCATGTTCAAAACAATTCGACAACAATAATAATGAAAGCCATACGGCTTTTCAATAAAAAGTGAGGGAGATTTTTTAATGAAACTTGGAATAGTGGGACTTCCCAACGTGGGAAAAAGCACCCTTTTTAACGCAATAACACAGGCAGGCGCGGAGTCTGCAAACTACCCGTTCTGCACGATAGACCCGAACATAGGAGTTGTGTCAGTTCCTGACAAGAGGCTTGACGTCCTTGCGGGCATATACGGCTCTGAAAAGATACTTCCAACGGCAATAGAGTTCTGCGACATAGCAGGTCTTGTAAAAGGCGCAAGCAAGGGCGAAGGCCTTGGCAACAAATTCCTCTCGCACATAAGAGAGGTCGAAGCCATAGTTCACGTTGTAAGATGCTTCGACGATCCGAACGTAGTTCACGTAGAAGGCTCGATAGGACCGCTAAGGGACATCGAGACAATAAACCTTGAGCTCATATTCTCCGACATAGAAATGCTTGAGCGTAGGATACAAAAGACGCAAAAAGCGGCTAAGGCGGACAAGGCTCTCCAGGGCGAGCTGGCGCTGCTCGAGAGGATACAAAGCGCGCTCGAGGACAACAAAATGGCAAGAAGCCTTGAGCTGACAGACGACGAGGCGGCGTTTGTAAAAGACCTCAACCTGCTGACCTACAAGCCTGTAATCTACGCCGCGAACGTGGCCGAAGAGGATCTTGCCAACGACGGAGCTACAAATGAAAACGTGGCGGCAGTCAGAGAGCACGCAGCACAGGAAGGCGCTGAGGTTGTAGTGGTATGCGCCCAGATAGAGGCTGAAATCGCCGAGCTGGAGGACGAAGAAAAAACAGCGTTCCTTGAAGACCTTGGTCTTTCAGAGTCGGGCCTTGACAAGCTGATAAGAGCGGGCTACAAGCTGCTTGGCCTTATAAGCTTCCTCACGGCAGGTCCTAAAGAGACAAGGGCCTGGACTATTGTCAATGGCAGCAAGGCTCCACAGGCCGCAGGAAAGATACACACAGACTTTGAAAAAGGCTTCATAAGAGCCGAGGTAGTGGCTTACGAGGACCTAAAGGCTGCAGGCAGCATGGCTGCTGCAAAGGAAAAAGGCCTTGTAAGAGTCGAGGGCAAGGAATATGTGGTGCATGACGGAGACGTAATGCTGTTCAGGTTCAACGTATAATATATATCTATAGTAGTAATTAGTATTTTTCTTGATTTGCAGCTAGTTCATACAACACCTCTGATTTTTTCAGGGGTGTTTTGTGTATCTGCCAAAGCCCACCTCTTTAGAAAGGATGTGTTATTATGTTCTGTACAAATTGCGGCTCCGCGCTCGAGCCGGACTCGGTTTTCTGCAGCAGCTGCGGCGAAAGGGTTGTCGAAGCAGAAGCTGTCAGCGACAGCGGGGAATGTGCCCAAACTACGGCTGGCCATTCCGCCAAGCAAGCGAAAAACGCCGGCACTCTTGTGGGCTTTTCCCCCAAGATCAACGACCCTGCCTTTAAAAAATATCTGAAGAACTCAAACCAGTGGTCATTCTTTTTCTCCTTGGGACTTGCCGTCATAGCTATTGTAGGATTCTACATAGCCGGCGAACTGGAGGCCGACGGCCTTTCAAATCCAGAATCGCTCTACATAGGCTGCGCTATAGGCACAATGTTCATAACAATCGCCATTTTTCAGATTCTAGGCAGAAAGCGCAGCAAGACCTGGGACGGAGCTGTAATCGACAAGAAGGTAAAGAACAAGGCAAAGGAAGTCAAATCCGGAGGTGGGTCACGCATAAAGCGCTATACGGAATATACGGTTTTCGTAAGAAGCGACAGCGGCAAAAAGTACGTGATAAGCGTAGATGACGATGACACACTCTATAACTATTTCAATGTCGGCGACAGGCTCAGGTATCACGGTGGCCTCAACAGCTACGAAAAATACGACAAGACAGGCGATGATATAATATTCTGCGCCGCATGCTCCACTCTTTGCGATATAAAAGAAGACACCTGCTATCGCTGCAAGTGTCCTCTTCTCAAATAAACTGCTAGTGAATCATTAGCATATCAGCGGCAAAGATTCACACCCTTTTAGGGCGGTTGGAGCTTTGTCGCTTTTTCTTTTCCGGGTTACTTTCCTATGGGTTTTCCGCAATTTCGACAGAACTTGCCCCCAGGCGTAAGCGCAGTGCCGCAGTGTTTGCAGAACTTAGGCGCAGACTCGGCAGAAGGCGCCAGGGCTTGAGTCTTGTCCGCTTTGGCCGCTTCAGCTGCCACTGTTGGCTTGGCACCGACTGTAATGCTTCCAGGATTGTCTCCGGGAGCTATGAGCGTCAGAACGGCCTCCTTGAGCTGATTCTCGTCTATGCTGGCCCACGTCACCTGTTCTCCACCTTCGATATAGTAAAGATATTCTCCCGCCCTTAGGAATGCCACGCTCAAAAGCTGCAGAGCATCCTGATGATAGAACATGCTGTTTATGCCGAGTATGCTTTTCTTTTCGCCGAGCACATCCAGCCAGCCTGACTTTTCATCCTGAAAAATTATGGCATTTTTCTGGAGCTTCACAATCCCCATATCAGAGAGTTCCCTGAGCCCCTTTTGAAAATCAAAAGGGCCTTTCATATTGAACGACTCCATGAAAAACGGCGTCATCCAGCGCATATCCCTGTTTTCCCGGGCTATGGCAAGCTCGTTTTCCAGATCCCTTATTTCGATTGGCTCTGATCCCACAACGTGGAGAATCAGGTTCTCAAGCTTTCTCCTCCTAATGACATCGAGCAGGCATGCAAGCGACAAAAGTCCATTGCAGCTTAGCGAAAGCGCAGTATTAGTCTTATGAACGCCCGCTGCGCCTATTATATCTCTCACCAGTAATGATATCTCATCAGACTCCGCAGGCTTGAGGCGGATATCATCCCCCTCGGCACCGTAAAAGGCATAGTCATCCTTTCCAGTGAGTATAGTAGTGAAAAAGAAACTCTCATCCTGCAATACAGAGCTTAAAAACGATATGTTGTAAGGCTGTGCAAGCCGTCTTAGCAGTTCTTGCTGGCCGTCTATGAGGCCTTGAGCTCCCGAAGGTTTCTTGCCTGACGCTTTGGAAATATCCAGAAGCTCCGACAGGCGGTTGGACTCTATGCCCAGCTGCTTCAACGCTCCAATTGCAGCTTCTTTTGATAATATGACCGTATCTTGTTTAAGCATGCCTTCAACTCCTATCTTTTGAATTTTGCTATGGCTTCCATTATTGAAGAGCTCTGCTGCACAACATCGTCCACCGAGGTTCCCATGCCCTTCAATATGCCCTCGGCCTGCGCCATCGTTATTCCGCCTTCCTTGCCCACCTGGTCGAGAATCCTTATGGACTTGAGCAGCTTGTCGGATACGTGTATATTCTTGCCTGTTGCTGCCACCGCCTTGACCTGGCCGGCAACCTGGGCGTCAAACTGCTTGACGAGCTGGCGCACGCCTTCGCCCTGGAGGGCCTCAGCCTGCATAAGCATCTCCTCGGCCGCGTCGCCGGAACCGCCCAGCCTGTCGGCCTGCTCTCTGAGCTTGTCTGCCTTCTCAAACCACTCGTTCGACTTGTATTCCATAGTTCCCGTAACAGAAGTGATGTCTTCAAATTCCTTTACACCTTTGTTGCCCTTGTCGAGTATGTTGACAAGGTCCTTGTCGCCCCTGCCATAGGCGTCCTTGCCGGTACGGTCGGTAACAGTATGGTCCATCTTCTCGGCGAATTCCGATATCGCCTTGTCGTCCACCATGCCATTACCGTCCAGCTTCGGCAGTTCACCCTTGTGGTGGGACTTGTAGAGCTCCTGCCTGTATATTCGCTCGACATCATCCTTAGGTATGTCAATCCACTGGTTGGTCTTCTTGTCGAATATCCTTGCAGTCACGTCCTTGTCCATAGGTGCTCCCTTTATTCGCGCCGACTGAGGTACTACATCGTCAGCAGTAGATGCGCCTTTGAAATCAGCGGCTGTATGCTGGCTGACATCCACCTTCTTTGCTGTAACCGAAGCGTCGGCCGCTCTGGCTCCAGCCCCTGTATTTGTAGCTTCAACAAACTTGATTTCGCTAGGATCCACGCCGTGCTCAAGCGCCAGCCGCTCCTTTGTATTCCTGAGGGCCGACTGCGTGAACTGCTCATTTCTCATATTGAAATTTCCGCGGAGCTCGTTGGCTCCCGGGCCGTCGAGACTGTTGAGCTTAGTCATGGCGTACTTGTCCTGCTGCACGGAGCGCAGCGCCTGGTCGTAGGCGTCCTGGGCCTCCCGCGAGCCTGGATTGCTATTTAGCCTCTCCTGGGCGCGCCTTAGGTTGTCCACCTTTTGCTCTCCTATCTTCTGTCCCTTTCTGTAGAGCGCATCCCTTGCAGACTCGGCTGAGTCCTTGCCCTTTGCAGCTTCCTTGTACTTTTCTATCTCATTTTGGGCCTCGTCCCTGGCCTTATCCATCTGCTTGTTCCACTTCTTCTCTGCAGCCTTGTAATCTTCAGGATTAGGTCCATCTGCCTTGGCTGAACCGTCGGCCTTTTCGCCCGACTTGGCTGCGTCATCCGCTTTGTCTGCTGCCTTGGTTGCATCGTCAGCCTGTCCGCCTGCAGCTTTGGCCGTGTCGTCCCCATTTTTAGCGACGCCCTTAGCCGCATCATCTGCTTTTCCTCCGGCGGCCTTTGCAGCATCGTCCATCTGCTTTGTTGCTGATTTCACTGCATCATCAGCTGTATTTGCGGTAGCCTTTGCCATGTCATCCGCCTGATTGGAAGCGGCTTTCACTGCGTCATCAAGCTGCTTGTTCGCAGCCTTTATGGCGCTTGCGGCGTTTGCCTTCTTTAGAGCCTTGGCCGCATCGTCAGCAGTATTCGCAGTTTTCCCGAGCATCTTCTTTGCCAGATCATCTACATTCTGCCCGAAGAAATCAGATGCCTTTCCTGCCAGATTCGAAGCCCCTTCAATTGCGGCTTTGCCAATCCTGGTCTTAGATGCCATTTTTGTGGCATAAGAGCCCGCTTTTCCTGCAATGTCGATGCCAAGTCCGGCAGCTCTTCCTATTCCTTCGTCCACAACCGTCTGCATTACGGAATTGCTTACGGCTTCACTCCAGCTGTCGCCTCCGGCATCCACATAATCCTTGGTAGTATACACGGAACGCGCCGCCTCAAAGCCAATTTCCGACTTGCCCGCTGTCAGCATGCCGGCCAGAACCCTCAAAGCTATAGCCTTGCCACTTTCGCCTCTTGAAATCTCCTCGGAACTCATGGCAATAGTATCCTTTGCATGCTCCCAGTCAGTATATTCACCCGGTATGCTCCCGCTGCCAGAGATCTCACCTCTTGTATATTTGCCATACGTGTCCCTAATGGCCCTGTAGGCCTTCTCGTCAAGCCCTTTGCCGCTGCTGATGTCGCTCTGGATGCGCTCGAGCCTTTCGGCCATTTGACTTGCAAGGGAATCGCCATCCCCGCCTGCTTCTCTTTGCAGCCTGTCCTTAAGATGCTCTATACGACCTAGCTTGCGCAGGTACTCGGACTGTCCGTCAGTTCTGTTCTCCATGCGCTTTCTGTCCTGCGCCGAATTGGCAAGGCTTATCCTGTGCTCGTTTTGCGCACGCTCCACATCGTCAAGATCCAGCTCAGAACCATAGGAGCTTTCAAACTTTCCTGTAGCGGAATTCAGCCTGTATAGCTCCTGGGAGCCGTTCGGCGAGGTCACAACGAGCGTTCCGTCACTCGGATCGTAGTCCATGCCCTCCCTTTTGATTCTGAAAAATCCTCCCGGACCTCCGGGGCCTCCAAAGCCTCCCGCCACCGCAGCGCCAGCGCCAACAAGTCCTGCCAGAGCCGAGGCGGCGCCAATAGCGCCTGTTTCAAATTCGTCAGCACGCTCGTCCCACTCGTGCTCCCATGGATCCAGTATGCCTTCTAGCAGGCCTTCATCGTCAGCGCCTCCGGGACCGGTTTCCCCGTATACAGCCTCAGTCGACAGCTTGTACATATAAGTGACGCTGCCGCTGCCGAAGGCCGATATTTCTATAAACAAGCGACTGTTTTCGGTAGTGAGCTTGTCGTAAGGAGTTTCCCCCGTGCGGCTCTTGTTTTGCTTTACAGTGTATACGCCCTCTACCGACTGACCCGGATCAAGGTTGTTTCCATAAAGAGTGGTTGACGTACCCTCCTGACCGTCTGATGCGAAGAAACCTTCATAGACAGTCTTCATGTCGCTCTCGCCGTCAAGCATGGCCGATATGTACACCCTGCCCAGCATGTATCCGGCCTGCGCCGTGAAGCTGTCCCCTTGCCATGTAATCCGCTTCTTTACTTGTATCTCGTTTTCACGCCCCAGCTCAATGCGCTCAGGCGGCGGAGTCCAGGTGTACTCAGTAGCATGATACTCAGACCCATCCCCCCCGCCCGAGGAATCGAATATGCGGCCATTTCCCACCTCGGTATGGAAATAGCTATCGCCTTCGTTAGGATTATCTATAATCACATCGTCAAGCACCCATACCGTACTGACCTTCTCCGTCGCGCCAGACGGAGCATCCAGCATTATCTCCTTGACGCAAAGATGAATGACGCTGTCAATGCCTTCATCGCTGACCTCCCCGTCGCTCCACGTTATCTGCGTCCCGCCCGCAAGCTTTGCCACCATAAAAAGCTGTCCCGGGTCGTAGCTGAACTCCTGCTGGCCGTATACGCTGTATTCCGTGTCTGTTAACAGGCTTTCCCTAATATGTTCAAATGAGTCGAAAACCACAGGATAAGAGCTTTCGCTTCCCTTTATGTAGAAATTCGATGCCGCAACTCCGCTTTCGTAGTCAGAGCGGTTAATAACATACCCCGAGTAGTCTCCCACGCTCTTTGCCATTATCGGGAGCCTGTTCTGGCTCTGATCGCCATCATATGGCTCCTCGGCGCTCAGGGCTCCATCGTCGTAGAAGAACGAAACTCGCCCCTTGAACTTGCTGCTCAAATAGCTGTAGTCATCCGTCTTGTTGTGCAATTCCTCAAGAGACGGCGAAGAAACCTCCAGGTCAAGTACAGTCTCCTTGCCGCCCTCTATTATTATTTCTTGATTGTTTGGGACAATTCCATAATATGTACCGAAACTCATGCCCATAGGCTCAACCTTGGCGCCGTAGAAAGGCTTCTTTGCAATGGCAGCCTTAAGAGCCTCATAGTCGCCCTTTGCCACTCCGTACGCCTCGTACGGGTCCATCCACTTGGGCTCGGCCTCTGCGACCTGAAGCGTCGGAGCCATTACCCCAAAGAGCAGCATGACAATCATCGCTGCCGCAGGCACCCGCCTTCCCCTGAACACTGCTGCAACGACTATCGAAACTGCAAGCAGAATGCCCCCCAGCGTATAGCAAAGTCCCCCGCTTGTCAGCAGGGAAGAGCCTATGCCAAGAGCGAATCCAAGCATCATGCCTACAACGCAGTTGCCCGCCCTCGGCCTTGAAAGCCTGCCCTTGCTAAACGAACGCAGAAATCCCACAAGGAAGCCCCCCGGATTCCTGAGCGACCTTAGGCACGCCACCATGGCTGTAAGCCCGATTACGCTGTTTTCAAGGCTGGCATTGCCCGTTAGAAAATTATAGACAATCAAGGCCATTCCCGAACCCGCTACAAACAGGGCAAAGCCGCGCATATCCCTTATCGCAAAGGCAGGCCCTATTTTCATCTTCACTGATTTTGGAGCCTTTTTGCCCGTCAACAGGGGCATAAGCGCATTAGTTGCAAACCACGCAAAGAATGCCTTGCCTATTATGCCTCCCACGGCTCCTAGAAGGCCGGCATACATACCGCCCTGAGCAAAGAAAATAAGGCTCAGCGCAAACACTGCTCCCGAAGCCGGCATATACAGTTTAAGGTAGGAAAGCGCAAGCCACATAATTGATATTATAATCGTAGGCAGCAGGAGCTTGGGATTCTTGAGAAGAGCTCCCATTCCGCCAAGAGCCTGCTTCATGCTCGCAAGCAGGTAGCGCACCGGCCCCAGCGTCGCCTCGTCTAGTGGCGGCGCGTTTTGACTCTTCGAAACAGAAAGTTCACTTTGCATAAATCATAACCCACCCTTCATAGCATTATTTCCAGTATGTACATGCTATAATTCCAAAGCTTTTCTAGAGCGTTGACTTATATGTCACCTTGGCCTTCTTGCACTTGCCCAGAATGTGCTCAAGCACGGCTTCAAAATCCTCCCTTGAGGCGTACACCTGGTTATGCTCAATATTCTCGTTTACGTATATGACATTTCGCTTGGCGTGCACCACGACACTCTTGACCTTGGCGAATTTGGAATAAGAGCTTTGCTTTGATCCCGCCAAAAGGCCCGAAGCCGTAGCCTGTATGTTGCCCGATGCGGCACCTGCAAGAACAGTGAGCATTGAAAGCACCTGGCTCCTTTCGAACTGCTTTTGCATCTGTATGTGCTTGACCCCGAAGTTGTCCATCTCGAATACGACGCAGTACTTGCCTCCGTTGACTATGGCAACTATGGGATAGGCAATTACCATAAGCCCCGTAACTATGCCTCCCGTATACAGCACCACCTTTACAAATGCGCCGAAAGCTTCTGCCACGCCGTCCCCTATTGCCAAAGCGCTTACCAGGAGCGCCGGGGCCATAGCCGCAAGCATGAGCACCTTCCAGACAGTGATAAGTATTGTTGGGTTTTTCCACATGTTCATGTCGTACGCCCATCTGATGACGCCGTCGGCTCCCCTCGTCACTCCGGAGCTGATCTGCATAGGCTGCCCACAGACTGCAGCACCCGCTTTTTCGACTTCAAGCAGCTCCTGCTGCTCCTCTTCTTGCTCCATATTTACTATATCTCCTGCAACAGGTTCTCCACAATGCTCGCAGAACTGGCTCTCATCAGGAATCTGCTGGCCGCAATTACTACACTTCATGTTATCTCCCCTTTCAGAATGTAAATTGTATTTAAATAATTATAACATTTTTTAGAGGTAATATTTAGTAGCATTTGCCGGTAATTTTTGTATGTGCGAGTCTTGTTGAATAAAAACTTTCATTGGTATATAATGGTTTTGCGGACACAAAAAAACACCTCGACAGTAACCTGGGGTGTAAGTAAAAGCGCCATTGCGGCGATACTCTAAAACGGAGGTGTATATAAAATGAAAACTGTTGAAACTATTGTGGCTGAACTTATTGACGAAATGGAAGGACCGCTTAAGCACACAACCGAAGACGACTCTACAGTGGCTTCAAGCCAACTAGACGAGACTCACTATATATTCGTATCCACCCGTGATGCCTTCAACTGGATAAATCCTAAGGAAGACATTCACTTTTACGTAAAGCTGGTACGTCGAAACCCTGACGGAGACAAAATAATTGCTACGGCAACAACAAAGAGCGACTCCAAGGAGGGTCTCGAAAACGCCGTCCACTACCTTGTCGACACGCATTTTGGCAATGGAAAAACCAAGGATAAATAGATTTTAAGGGGCTTTTAAAGCCCCTTATTAGTTAGCGCCTGACACTAGTGATTAAGCGCTATCTTTTTATAGTTATCTCTCTTTTGTTACCATCCCATTCAATATCCGCACCCAGCTTTTCACAAACACCTCTCAGTGGGATCAGGGTACGACCATCTTTAATGTAAGGAGCATTTTCCATTTTTTCAGTAACCTGATTGTGCAGAACATTTTTACTTCCTACAAACAAGATTATATAATCCTCCTGTTTGTTACTTGCTCCGCTTATGACTATTGTCTTTGATCCCTTGTAGTCAGGGATATAATCCACTTTGGCACCTAGCGACTCAGCTATGAACCTCAAAGGCACAAAAGTTCTGTTTTCTTTAATCTCCGGAGCAACATCAATACTTATATCTCTATTATTAATGGTCGCTTTCGTATCGGAAATTCTCAGCTTGATTGTGCTGTTGATGTAGAGAGCCGGCGGAGGATTGTTTGCAAAATCCAGCCCTGGCAAACCTGTCGGATAAGTTCTGATGCTCGGCGGAGTAACAACTGGTCTTTCAATACTACCAGTGCTGCTGCCGGCTGTTGTATTTGTATTGCTTGCTTTGCTTATTATATATGGATCATCATAACTTCCGGCACCAGACAACATAGGTGTGGCTGGATTCAAATACAGTGCCGGCGCAACATTCCAAACCTCTGTAGCCGCTCCCCAGGAAACAATGTCCCAGTACAAGCTTGGATATGATATGCGAATGAGATTTCCACCCCCATCTTTAGCCGCATATGATCCGTCAAGCCATATAGGCGTTTCTGCGGAGAAGTTGATTGGCTTTAAAAACTTCTTATAATCGTTCAGGCTTATAACACCGGCCTTGTTGAATTTGTCATCCAAAAAGTCTCTGACCAAAATTTTCTGGTCATCTGGAAACTTGTCATTATACCATTTATCCAAATAAGTCCTGAGCGTATACGGATCTACATTGTCGATGGCGCTGTTTTCAGCAAAGCTTGATTTCATGCCGCTAATATCCGCTTTATACGTTGAATACATTATATAGCCGCGCAACGGATCGACAACGCTAAACTTTAATCCGGTGATACTTACGTACGAACCGGCTTTCAACGAATTGAGAGTTGTCTTCTTGCCCAGGTCTCTTTCGAAAAATCGCTTGAATTTCTCTCCAGCATTTCCGGATTTATAATAGTTTTCAATCTCATACCTGTCAACATTGAATCCAATCCAGTTTTTCAGCAGCTTGAAATCAGGCGAAAATGCCGCACCAGACGCCTCAGTATGCTTGGTTTGTATCGCATCCTCATAAGCTGCTATGAATGCTTTCCATCTAACCTCTGCCTGGACGAAATCCTCTTTCTCGATATCTCTCTCAAAACGTTCCAATATACTTATAGCATCGCTCAGTATGCTCTCCATAAATTCGATATTTCTCTCACCGTACGCTCTGCTGTACTTCGTAATTCCTGCGGTATAACCTACGTCTCCATTGTCATCCTCGATTTTATGGGTCAACTCGTGTATGTAAGACCAATAAGAAGCAGATCCAGGCTCGTCATATTCCTGGGGATTGTTTTTGTTAATTGTGACTTTATTGCTGATATATGAGTTTTTGTCACTCGTCGAAAAAACAACGTTATTGGCAGCCGTCTTGTATCTTTCACTGTCAATGACAGTTATTACATTCCCGAATTTATATGACTTATACAGATTCGCATAATGATCTACTATAGCCGGCACTTTCAATCTGTGTTCAGCGTCATCAACGCTTGCATGTCCATTTCCAATATCAATAGTACCCCCCGAATTAGCGGGTTCAATTTCAACTATTCCGGGAATTCCATCCGTGTTCAAGTATCCTTCCGGATAAACAAACGGTATTTCCTGGCTGTCCGCATAAGCACTATTCATGGCCACATTGAAATTTAATATTAATGCCAATACGACCATAAACGCTGCAATTTTTTTACAGGCTGCATTTTTCATCGACTTCCCTCCATTCAGTTTTCTCCGCACTACTCCCCCGCTGATACGAAATCCTCTTTGAATCTTTCATAATCCCTTATTCCCGTCAACTTTGTTTTTTCATTTACAATGAATGTCGGTATGCTCTCAATGCCGTAGGCCATTGAAGCCCTATTAGCTTCCTCCAGCTTCTGGTCATACATTCCCGAATCGATAGCCTCGTTCATGCTTTCGGCATCCAAGCCTATACTTCCTGCGATAATATCGATTTCGCCCCTATCTGCGATGTTTGTGCCATATTCGAAATACGCCTTGAACATGGCCTTGGCATACTCGTCGTACTTGCCGTTTTCCTTTGCAAAATAGCCAGCCAGGTGGGCTCTTCTCGTGTTAAACTTCCCATTTTTGTTGTTGAACTTTATGCCGTACTTCTCCCCGCGCCTGGACAGCATGTCCAGGTTTTTCAACACATACTCCTTGGGATAGACGTCAAACAGATCCATACCCTCAACCGGCGCTTTCGGGTCCAGCTCAAAGGGTATCCATTCAGCTTCATATTCGATTCCATCCTCCCTCAGCTTCTCCAAGAGGCAAAGTCCCAAATAGCAATAAGGGCAGGCGAAATCAGAAAACACTTTCACCTTCAACATACGATCCCCTCCAGTCATGTTAACATCTAATGAACTAATCGACGATTTCCTGTATTACATGAAATTTTCATGAACGAACAATATGAACTTTTGAAAATCTTTGATATTGTTTTTTGCGATACCATATACAAGCTCTTTGTTAATCTTTACATATTCATGGGACAATATGTTCCTAAATCCAATCATATTCTTGTAAAGCAACATATCCTCTTTTGAAATGTATCCTTTTTGGCATAATATCTCAAAAGCTTCACCCATGCTGTTGACACTTCCAAGCTGCTCGTCAATAACTATGTGAGTAGCAATATCGGCCATCATATTTATTGCAATAAAAAGGTTGTATTCAACAACATCCTGAATTATGTCATCGCCGAGAAATTCATCAAGCGTGATGTCCTTGTATCTCTTGATCTTATTCAGCGATGCATTCATCTGCTCCAAGCGCTTTCTTAATACGTCAGCCTTAACCATTGCCACTCACTTCCTTCCTGAGCCTGTCTATCATTGTATCGTATGACAACTTATAGTATTTTTTCATATCCTCATATTCGAAAAGTGATTTAACTATAAAGTCGCTCTCAAACTCCTCGTCCCGGGAAAACAAACGCATACCATTCCCAAAAATCTCACTCTTCACCAATGGATTTGCTGTATTCAAAATTACTATATCGACGTCCCTCTTGGCTATGTCCATAAGCTCTACTTTCAAATCCAGATATTCCGCTGTATCTATATCAGCTTTTGAAAAATATAAAGCAAAATCCACATCGCTATCTTTCGTCTGGGTTCCAGAAACAAAAGAGCCGAAAACATATGCAAAGACAATATTATCTTTTTTGATTAAGCATGCCTTAACCCTATCAAACAGCTCCCTATCCATGATTGGTCTCCCTTCCGAATATCAGTAGTCTGCCACTATTCAACAATCTCCTCGAACCTATATACCTTCTTGCCGTCAACCTCAACCTGCTCAAGAAACATATCAAGAGGTCTCACCCAAATACCATATTCACCGTATAATGCCTGATATACGACCATTTCCTGCAGGGTTTCAGAGTCCTTTGCTATATGCATAACCAGGTATTCCTTGCCCTTAAAGTGCCTGTATTTCTTCCCGATGCTCAGTTCACGCCTTGCTCCGCTTTCCATAGCACATTCTTTATTTGCATTATTACTTGATTCCGTCTTTTCTGTCATCTTATTCTCCTCGCCGTATACTATCTGCATGAGCAACCCCTTGCTGTCCATCATGGGCTTTTCGGGAAATCTCCTGCAGCCATTTTCTACAATTAACCTTCCCATTACAGCCAGACACAGCGCATCCACAACGTCGTCGGTTTTCTTTCTGTTTGGGCCGTCGGCCAGAAACTTCTCTATGACCTTATCCCCAGCGGGATAGTGTCTTCTTAGAACCTCCATCCGCTTATTGCGCCCTTCGGCTGTTGTCTTGTTTTCCATAATCGGCTGGTTGCCGCTTAGCTTTGAAAAGCAAAGCTCCGGATGGCTCTCTAAAAGCCTATTTTTCCACCCCGGATTAGTCTGGAGGAACTCGTCCATCTGCCTAATTGCCTTTGAAATGCCAATGCTCTGCTCCGAAAGGCTCTTTCCCAAGACTGCAATGTTCAATTCCCTTGCCTCTGCTTTGTCTTTAGAATAAACCGCTCGTCTGCACGGAACCGGAAATATGCTTGAGCCCTTCCTGCCAAGCTCCTTTTTCACAAGCATGTCAGGCCTTACATCATCCTTGCCTTCCGGAAGGCCTATTGGAATGTCTATAAGGTAGGTGTCACAATCCGGATAGGATTTGCAGACATCTCCTATGGTGTCGAATTTCCCAACCTCAAAGCCGTTGTCTGAAATGCAGACAGCAACCCACTTGCCCTTGCAGGCATCTATGCCTACGCAGCTATATCCATTTATTTCTTTCCTAGTCATTATCTCTAAATATCCATCTCGTTCAATATTCTCTTCAGCTCCCTAAGCTCGTCCTTAGTCAAAGTAACTCCCTTGCCCATTTTTTCATGATTAGGTGCCCATTCGCGGATATCGTACTTGGGATCCCTGTCGTTCCAGCTTACTAGATTCAGCTCCTTAGTCCAGCCCTTTGAGGATTCTGATATTTTCCCGAATTGACCTGTGATTTCATATTTGATGTCTGCCATTTTAGACCTCCGTTTTCAATTCTTTTTTGTTTCATTTTAACACAATATCACCTTAGATGTTTGTTCAAAACCAACCTCTCTTGAACTCCATTCGGGTATAAATAGGCAAGCCGGTGCCTATCAAATATGGCATTAGTAGAGTGAACAATTCTATGATGATTAGGACACACAATAAGCTGATTATTTGAATCATTATTTAGACTTGTAACGAAATACTCAATATGATGGGCTTCAACTATTTGTGAGTCGTATTTTTTACCCACATCTTCACCACATATTTGGCATCTGTAGTTATAAAGCAGCTTTAAGTTGTCGCCAATTTTTTTATTGAGCTTACGAATTTTCATTATACGCTCGGTCTCAAATAATGTTGATTTTTCATCAATCACATCATAATTAAAGCTTGCTTCCAACACATATTCCTGTTTATTTTTTACAATTTCTCTCAGTTCATAAATATCCTCTGCAACAATTGTTTCAAATAAGTATGTATCCTCATATTCAGTAGTATATATAGCCAAATATTCCTTGTGATCCTCAGGTAATCGAATTATACTTCTGTCGCCTTTTTTCCTTAGGCTTCTTTTATTTGAGATATATTTATAGTTCTTTGCAAAGTATGCCTTTAATGCATTCGAAAGTTCACTATTTGAAGAATATCTAATTTGCAACATATCCCTTTTTCGATTATGTTTTTTATCTAAGTTTAGATTAATTATCTTTGCCCAGTATTTTTTACCATTTAAATACACCGTTATATTCTTTGACTCACCACGAGCAAGAAATTTTCCCATATTCCTACCAAACACAACTTGGTTTTCAACAGGTAAGGTGAGCCCTTCATTTAACAGCGACCAGTCAACCTCTTTTTTGTATACATAATTTTCAGTTGCTTTCATTCGGCTTCACCTCCTGATATGTGCTGACTTATAAAACTGATTTTTTATTCCGAATGATTTCATGCTGTTTATATTTTACTTCCCAAACTCCATATCCTTGATTATACGCGATTTGATATAGAGGCATTATAGTATCTTTTAACGAATTTACAAAAGAATCCTTCGTCATCCCTTTTGCGTTATTTTTAACGTCATAGACTAATGATGCATTTAAATGCATATAGTCTTCAAGCAATTTGCTCATTGCCTTATTTCGTCTTATAACTTGAAATGCGCTAAATTGCACTTCGCAGAATTCATTTAGATAGGCTTCTTTCTTAGGTAGTCGATCACTTTTGGAGCTGTTAATATTCTTAAATGTTGGCACCAAATTCCATAATTCATCATGTAAAACAAAGCTCCAGGGAATGAAATGGTCAATGCTTAATTCCCCATACCTGCTAAAATTCTCTTTAGTAAAAGCCTCGTTTGTGTATATATCCTTCAATTGTGCATATTGTTTTACTTCGTTCCAAAATCTCTTTGCTTTGCTCAAATCTCTCTGATATGGAGGATTCAATTTAAATGGAATAGCAGGTACGTTGGGGTTTTTTTTCTGCAAAAAGTAGATGAGCTTAAAATTCATCCATCCGTAAATGATATTCTGATTGCAATAAATATAATTAAACCAGTTATCGTTTATCTCTATTTCATTTTCCCCGCCTCTTATCTTGTAGATAGCTTTATTATCAAGCCTTGAGAGTTCATATATTCTAGTATTCTTGAAACCATCCTTTAAACCGGCCAACTCATTTTCATAAAAAGGTGCAATCAAGCGATAGGGTGCATATTTATATAAATTAATTATTAGCTTTTCTATCTCCGAATCATTAAGCTTGTCCAAAAAATCAAGTAACACCTCTTGCTTTTCATTAGGGCTTATTCCATACTTTCTTTGAATAAAAATCACTGTGTCATACAATTTATCCCATATTCCTAAATTAAGCCTATACTGAACAACCGGGTACCAGGCTGCACAAATCATACGGCAAACGATTCTTCTGAAACTCACAGATTTGTTGCCTGCTATAATTTCTTGAAAGATACCATTAAACCAAAATAATTTGTAACTTGTTGTTAGATTGCCGTAATCCAGCAATCTTTCAAATACCCTTGTATTTACGCTTTGGTCTGATGGTAGACATATCATTTAGTGAATTCCCCTTACATTTTTCATAATCCTATCAAAATACTCCTGAAGTTTCTTATCGCAAATTAACTCAAGCTCTTCCTTTTCTTCTTGAGTAAGCTTCTTCCATACTGCACTGTCGACTTCTACCATCCCCAGTGTTTTCGTGTGCCTAAGCATCTGCATGTCTTCAAATCGTTTAAACGGCATCTCCAGGATTTTTCTTTCGGATTCCTTATCCGTATAACCGCCTTTAGCGTATATGCTTCGCTTCTTTTCCACTATAAGGCCAAGACTTCGGCGATTTTCATAAAAGCCTTTGAAATATCCAACTATATCAGCAAGCTTGACTCTGCCTTTGTCATCCGCATGCTGCAGTATCGCCTTTATAAGGACCGGCTTGTATGAGTAGCTCATGTCCATTGTGCGGCACATGTCCATGAAAAGGTCCTTCCTATTATCGTCGCTAATTATTGTCCACCCGAATTCTTCGGCGTACCTTTCAAGGCTTTCCTCCCGGAAATACTTGTATGTACGATGCTCGCTCATTGGCACTTCAAGGTCTGGTTTTATCCTGCCTTTTCTGACATAGTCTTCAATGGTTTCGCTTTGGACGCTTACCCTGCGGACAAATTCGCTCTGGCTTATCATTCCCCCTGCTTCCTCCTGCCAGTTGAATATATCGACCAGCTCGTAGTCGGTGGCGCTCACCGGGTAATCGATGACTGCTTCCGGCTTTTCGCCTCTGAAGTAAAGATTCTCCTCAGCAATCCTCTGTACCTCCGGTGCCACTGCAAGAGCCCCCGGACGATAGTCCTTGAGCTGGAACAGCCTGTGTACTGAATAAGGCATGTTGTACCTGCCCGCATTGTCAACAAAATCGAAAACCATTAGGCTTTCCTTGCCTTCGGATATTCTCATTCCACGACCTAGCTGCTGGGTGTAAAGGACTTTCGACATTGTAGGTCTAGCCATGAAAAGCACCTCAGTTTTCGGACTGTCCCATCCCTCGTTGAGAAGGTCGCATGCGCACAGCACCCGTATGTCGCCCTTTTCGTATTTGGCCAGCTGCTCCTTGCGCTCTGAGCCTTTCATCTCTCCTGAAACTGCTACAGCACTTATTCCCTGGTCCCTAAAAAGCTCTGCAATCTCGTTTGCATGCTTGACGCTGGCGCAGAAAACTACGGTCTTCCTGCCTTTGACATAGTCCAGCCATGTATTTACTATGAGGGAGTTGCGTTCCGGGACAAATACCTTGCTCTCGAGCTCTCGCGATTTATAGAGGAAGCTGTTTATCCTTACCTTTGTCAGGTCAATATTTGTATGTATTCTGATGCAGCGAATGGGGACAAGCTCTCCGATTTCAACGGCCGTCCTTATGTCAAGCTTGTGGGCCACATTCCGAAAAATCTCAAGTATGTCGCTGTCGTCCGATCTTTCCGGCGTAGCGGTAAGGCCAAGTGTGAACTTAGGCCTAAAATGAGCCAGCACCTTCTGATATGTTTCGGCCGAAGCGTGGTGGGCTTCATCTATAATAATATAGTCAAACTCGTCATCCCTGAACTCGTCAAGGTTCAGCGCCACGCTCTGTATGCTTGCGCAAACAATATGCTTGTCCGGCTCTTTAATTCTTTCCACGTACAAGCCAACAGGTGCTGACTTCCATAGCTTTCTGAATGTGTTGCCGGCTTGTATAACAAGCTCGTGGGTGTGGGCCACAAACAGAACCCTTCCGCCTACGCTTTTTGCATCCATCACCGCCGTTACAGTCTTGCCCGTCCCAGTCGCATGGTGGAGCAAGGCAATTGTTTCATGCGCATCCCGCATCAACTTCAATCCTTCAAGAGCCGCTTCCTGGTGCTCCCTTAGCTTGAGGTTCGAGCCGTCTATGCTCTTGCCTCTTTGCTTTGGCAGATAGTCCTGGATTTCATTGAACAGCGGATGATTTCCAAGAAATACGCGCAACTCGTCCTTGACCCGGTCGGGTTCGTTTTGAAGTTGCCAAACGGCCCACCTGTAGACATCCCACCCCAGATGGACCATGCTGTTTTGCTTGAGCATGTCGTCATGGAACTTGTCCTTGGAAATTATGGCTTTGTTGTGGCTTGCGGCATCATCTATTTCTATTGCTATGCGCCTTCCCCCGTTATCCAGCACAAAATCTGCAAACCTGCTGTCCTGATATATGTCGTAGAAAGGATACTGCGAGTAGAGGTAACCTCCCTTTTCACCGCCGAACGTGTCACAAAACAAATCTATGAACAGGTCCTCAGCCCCGCTTCCCCCAGCCGACTTATAATTGTGCATCCTCTCCACCCCTAATCCTCTATGACTTCCTTCAGAAATATCCTCTCCTTGAATCCTCCACGCTCCTCCAGCTTTTCCATGCGTACCCTCTGGAACTCCTCTATGGATATGCCTTTTAAATCCATTATGGCGTGCATTACCTCGCCTATGTCTGCAAGCTCCTCTACAGTTCCGCTTTCTAGATACTCCTGGACTTCCTCCATGAGCTTCCTGTTTAGGCGCTCCATGTATTCTTCATCGGAAAGGATCTCCGTCACTGCTCGCTTTCCGCTCTTTTCTATTATTTCCGGAATCCTGTCTCTTACCAGCTTGTTGTGGACTGTCTTTTTCATGCTCCGCCTCCCAGTCAAATCCAGTTTGTGTTTATAAAAATAATACTGCTAAATCCAGATATATTCAATACTGTAAATCACGTATGAATATGTTACCCGTTGCCGCAATAAGGACAACAAAAAATCCACCCAGAATATTTCCGGATGGATTCCCATTATGCCGCCTATACAACTATCTTGTTTCTTCCGCCGTTCTTGGCTTCGTAGAGATTCTTGTCAGCCCCGTCTATTAGCTCTGTCTTTTCTTCCCCCTGGAACTGCTTAACCCCGCCGCTTATAGTCACCTTGAACCCTTCGCCGAAGTCGTGGCTTTCAATGTTTTTCCTGATCCTTTCGGCAACGGCTGCCGCGTTTGTTTTGTCCGTGTTTGGAAGCACAACCAGGAACTCCTCTCCTCCGTACCTTCCGGCTGAATCCAGCCCTCTTATTGTATTGGCTATGATACCGGCGACCTCGTTGATGACTTTATCTCCAAAAACATGGCCTTTAGTGTCGTTAATCGCCTTGAATTTGTCTATGTCGAACATTGCTATGGAAAGCGGGGATTTGTTTATAGAAGCTTCAAGCACCCTGCTTTCAAGCTCGTCCATTATGGCTCTTCTATTCTTTATGCCAGTGAGGGCATCTGTCTCGGCGCTTTCCCTTAGTTTTTCGTTCTTCTTTTTGAGATTTAGCTCTTGCTCTTTCTTCTGGGTGATGTCGAACACTATGCCCGACGCGAACAACGGTTTCCCTGCACTGTCCCTTTGAGTTACCTTTCCGCGGTCGTAGAACCATTTCCAGCTGCCGTCCTTGGCCTGGATTCGGTATTCAACCTCGTATACGCTCTTTTTGCCCTGCATATGGAGCAGCATTGCATCCATAGCATTCTGATAGTCTTCAGGATGAAGCTTGTCTGTGAAAAACTGATAAGTTACTTTCTGAGGGAGCTCCTCCTTTGTATAGCCAAGAGTTGTAACTTTCAGCGGATTGAACACGACCGAGTTGGTCTTAATGTTCCAGTACCAGTGTCCCAGATTGCCTGTCCATGCAAAGTCGAGCCTTGTCTCGGCTTCCTTTTCGCTCAGAAGTTCTCTGTTTAGCATTTCAAGCTCGGTTATTCTGTTTATAAGTTCTTCTTTTGTAAGATTTGAATAGTCCATTTTTCACCTCTTGAATCGGCTGCTCTATTTCAGCTCCTCGTCCCACTTTGCAAGGCCTGCCTTGTCTTGGCTTATGTCCTTGATCTCTATCTCCGGACTGAACTCACCTAGCTTCTTCTTGAGCATGCTTGCCATTTTCAACACGTCCTTATTTCTTGTGGTTGACGTTCCTCTTACAATCTCATTGAGCGCTGCATCGTTGACTATCACTGCTATTTCTTCTCCGCTATACTCCTCAAGCTTCTTGAGAAGTGCAAGCAGCGAAAAGCCGCCGACTGCCGCCGGCTTCTTGTAGTCTATAAAAACTGAATCCTTGCAGACAAATTCATCTTCGCTGTATATGCTGTACCTTACCTCTATGTCCTCGCCCTCGTAGCCGCTTGATATTCCCGCCAAATATGCTGTAATCATTTATCTTCCTCCGTCATTCTTATTTTTGTTGATTCATGCTCATGTCTAAGCAGTTTCATATTACACTAGTATATGCCATATTTTCTTTTTCGTACAGTGAAAAAGCCACCCGGAAAATCTGCTTCCGGATGGCTTTAAGTATTTTTCCGTAGTATCTATTCTACATGCATGTGCACTCCTTCGAGTGCGCCTGATTCGCTGTTTTCGCTTATGCTCTGTATTTTTGAGTTCTGGTTGAACTTCTTGAGGTTGACTCTTGCCTTGTTGAGGGCGCATATGTTAGCCGGGCCTCCTATGCAGCCTCCCTCGCACATCATGCCCTCTATGAAGTTGCCGTCGAGCTTGCCTACCTTTGCCATTGTGAGCGCCTTCTTGACCTCGCTTATTCCGGCAACTTTTATCGGCTTGAACTCCACTTCAAGTCCAGCCTCCTGCACGTACTGAGCTATTGCTCCGCTGACGCCGCCGCCTGCCGCGAAATTCCTGCCGAATACTGAACCCTCGCTTACCTGCTCGTCCTCGCAGTCTGCCGGATCTATTCCGTATGCGCTCAGGAGCGCGGAAAGCTCTTCGAAGGTCATGACGTAGTCTGTTATGCCTCTGAGGCTGTCTTTCTTGATCTCGTTCTTCTTTGCAATGCATGGTCCTATGAATACTACTGTTGCGTTCTCGTCCATCTTCTTTATAATCTTTGCAGTGGCCATCATAGGGGATACTGTCGACGATATGTTCTCCTTTAACTCGGGGAACTCCTTTTCGATGTAGTTGACGAATGCAGGGCAGCAGGATGTGGTCATGAACTTGTCGCCCTTTTCGATTCTTTCGGCAAACTCCCTGCTTTCCACGGCTGTCACCATGTCTGCGCCGTAGGAAGCCTCGTATACGTCGTGGAATCCCACCTGCCTCAGGGCGCTCTTTAGCTTGCCCATTGTGACTCCTTCTTCTACCTGGCTTCCGATTGCCGGAGCCACTACCGCGTATATGTTCTTGCCGCTTTTTTCCTCGAGCTTTTCAAGTATGGCTATTATGCAGCTCTTGTCGGATATGGCTCCGAAGGGGCAGGCCGTTACGCACTGGCCGCAGTTGATGCACTCTTCCTCGTTGATTATGGCCTTCCTCTGCTTGCTCTCTATGCTAAGCGCCGCGGTAGGGCATGATGCCTTGCAGGGCCTTAGGACCTCTGATATGGCATTGTAAGGACACGCCGTCTTGCACAGGCCGCATTCTCTGCACAGGCTCTGGTTGATGTATGCTCTTCCGTTGACCCTTACCATGGCGTTGGCCGGGCAAACGTCCATGCACTTGTGCTCTATGCAGCCCCTGCAGGCCTCTGTCACTGTGAACCTGTTTATAGGGCAGCTGTCACACGCTGCGCTCACGATGTGGACTATCTGCTTGTAGCCCATTATGTTCTTGAGCTCGAACTCGTCCTCGGCGGCCGAACAGCCAAGGCCAAGCTTTATTTTCTGCTCAGCTATGGCCTTCTCCTTGTATATGCAGCATCTGTAGTGCTCTTCCTGCTTGTCTACATAATCACTCGAGAGTTTTTCTATCTCGTCCTTGCTGAGTCTCTTTTCTCTGTAGAGCTTAATTATCTCCTGGAGTATTTCGCTTTTTTCCCTCTTGGTAACCGTTCCAAACTTGAACAATCCGCTCACCTCATCATGTATATTATCAATCCGACAGGTCAAATGTATTTTTGTTACGCTTTTTGTATACTGTATATATTATTATAATATACCTCGCCGGAGCTTTTGACAATAGTTTTTGCAACGTTTTCGAGGGTTATTAATTTAACATTTCACCTGGTTTTTTTGTACTTTTACGTGCTTTCAGGAGATAAAAAAATGCCCGGCATTTGATTTTGCCGGACATTTCCGATTGCTTTAATATTATTTTTTTAACATATTTCTATTTCATCATGCTTATGGCCTTCATGACAGTCGGTATGACCTGTTTCTTCCTTGAGACTACGCCTTCTCTGAAGCCTCCCTGCTCGAAATCGCCAAGCACCGCTTTCATTATCGGGTGCTCCTCCTTGTATATAAGGTAAGAGCCGTTTTTGAGAATGTCCGTTATCACAAGGAGCGTGATGTCGTAGCCGCTCTCGCGCTGCACCTTCTCGACGAAGCCAATGAACTCTTCCTTTCTTTTGAAAACCTCGTCTGTGTCGAGCGTGAACACCTGCGATATTCCAACCTTGAAGCCGTCGAGCGTGAACTCCTTGAAGTCGTTGTAGAATATCTCGTGTGTAGTCTGTCCGGAAAGCGATGTGCCCTCCCTGAACATGTCCATGGCGTAGGAGTGCGCGTCAATGCCCAGCATTTCGCTGAGCCTTTCTACTGCCTTCCTGTCGCTTTCTGTAGTCGTCGGTGACTGCAGCAGCAGAGTGTCTGAGAGTATCCCGGATATGAGGAGCCCGGCAGTCTGATTGTCAAGTTCAACGCCTGCTTCGCCGTACATGCCGTAGACTATTGTGCAGGTGCTGCCCACCGGGATGTTCCTGAAGGATATGGGCATTGTGGTTGATATGTCGCCTATCTTGTGGTGGTCGACAATCTCGAGTATTTCGGCCTCCTCGAGCCCCTTGGCGCTCTGGGCGTACTCGTTGTGGTCTACGAGTATTACCTTCTTGCGGCCAGGGCTGAGTATGTGCCTTCTGTTGACAAAGCCCTTGTATATGTTGCCGGCCCAGACCACCGGATAGTTGGAGTGCCTGTTGGTCCTTAGCTCATCTGCCAACTCCTCCATGTATTCGGACTCCCTGAACTTTATTATGTCGTCCGATTTCATTATTGAGGACACGAAGTTGCACTGGCTTATTATCTTTGCCGTCGCGAAAGTGTCCTCTGGCGAGCTTATCATTGCTATGCCGGCGGCCGCGGCAGCATCCACGTATGCTTTCGGAACCTTGTTGCCGCCTGTTATTATTATGAGCCTCACCTTTTTTTCTATGGCCAGGTCTATTATGTCGTAGCGGTCTCCCACTATTACTATGCTGTTTTCATTCAGCAGCCCTACATTTTTGAGAGTCTCGTAGTAGAATGCGCCTATGAGGACTTCTCCGCTCACCGTGGCCTGCCTGTCCCCGGTTAGGAGCTGCGCATGCAGGTCTTCAAGCAGGTTGGACATACTCGTGTCGAGTGTGTAGTGCTCTCCCTTTATTAGCGACATGGCGATGTCCTTCATTGTGAGTATGCCAAGCAGTCTCCTTCCGCCGTCCAGCACGGGGAGTATCTTTATGCTTTTGGACTCCATTGTCTTGTATGCCTGCCTAATGGAGCTGTTGGGAAGCACGCCCTGGGTCCTTTCGATTTCAAGGTCCTCTATTTGTATCTTCACGTTTTTTATCTTCTCGGGCATTTGGGCTCCCCAGAATTTGAGGACGTACTCCGTCTCCCTTGACACCTCGTCGAGTATGCAGGCTCTTGTGTCCATTCCGAGAATGTTTTTTAGTCTCGAGAGAGCTATGGCTGACGCCACAGAGTCCGTGTCCGGATTTTTGTGTCCGAATATAAGTATGCTCATAATTTATTCCCTACCTTGTCATTATTGCAATATGCATTCTTAATTATATTTACATTTCCTGTAGAAGTCTATTGTCTTTTTCAACTTCGAGCTTTTTGCGTTCTATATAGTCGGTTGCCCTGGACTTCATGAAGTTTATGAGCTTTATTATGGTCATGTCGCTTGCGGATCCCAGCTTGATGTCGTCTATTGTGGCTATCGGCAGCACGCTTATTGAAGTGCCTGTTATGAAGGCTCCGTCGAAGTCCTTTATCTCGGCTGCGGCTATTTCCTTTTCGATTACTTCTATGGAATGTTCCCTGCATATTTCAAGCAGGTTTTTTCTGGTGATTCCCAGAAGCACGTTTTCTGACGGCGGTGTATAAAGCTTTCCGTCCTTTATGAAAAACAGGTTCGACCTGCTTCCCTCGGTTATGTTTCCGTGCTCGTCAACAAGCAGTGCCTCGTATGCTCCGACTTTCTCCCTCTCCCTGTTTATGGCCTGCCTCTGCTCCCTGACCATCGTCTTTGCATGTGGATTTTCCCGCATCGTATTATAGAGCATTGTATGAACTCCGTTCTGGTACATCTCTATAGGCGGATAGAAGCTGTTTATGAAATATGCCGCAAAATCGCACCCGCCTGCCACGAAGTTTGTAGCTACGAGCTTTATGTTCATGTTGTTTTCGCTGTTCCTCTCTATCAGCTGTTCTATGACATCCTCCACAAGCTCTATGTCAAGGCTGAAGGTGTGTCCCAGAAGCTTTGCCGAATTTCTCATCCTCTCGACATGGTCCTCAATATATACTGCGACGCCGTCCCTTATTCTCACTACCTCGTATACAGTGTCGCCCCACATGTACTCTAGCGGATTGATCTCCTTTGTTGACATGAACTTTCCATTCAGGTAGATGTAGTTTCTAATGGCTTCGTTTTTCATTTTGTTCTCCTCCCTGGATATCTCATTTTTTTTATGTAGACTGACTTTTGTTTGTTCATTTGTGTATTAATAATATTATAATTGCTTTATAGGATATATACCAACTTAAGGGGCCTAACATAACAACTTTATTTTTAAAGGAGGCTTTCATGGAGAAAAAATACATTCTGTCCCTCGATCAGGGCACTACAAGCTCGAGGGCCATACTCTTCGACAAGTCGGGGAATGTCGTGGGCATAGCTCAAAAGGAGTTTCCCCAGATATATCCAAAGCCCGGCTGGGTGGAGCATGACCCAATGCAGATATGGGGCTCCCAAAGCGGCGTTGCCAGCGAGGTAATAGAAAGCTGCGGTATAAGCGCGGCTGAAATTGCTTCGATTGGAATCACTAACCAGCGTGAGACTACAGTTGTGTGGGAGAAGGCCACGGGCAGGCCCATATGCAACGCCATAGTCTGGCAGTGCAGAAGGAGCGCCGCCATATGCGAGGAGCTGAGGCTCAGCGGGCTCGAGGGCTACGTGCGTGAAAGTACCGGACTTGTGCTTGATGCGTATTTTTCGGGGACTAAGCTGTCATGGATACTAAGTCACGTGGAGGGCGCAAGGGAGAGGGCCCAGCGGGGCGAGCTCCTCTTTGGCACAGTAGACACCTGGCTGCTTTGGAACCTTACCCGCGGCAAGGTTCACGCGACCGATTATTCCAATGCTTCAAGGACTATGCTTTTCAACATAAACACGCTGGACTGGGACGATGTGATGCTAAGGGAGCTCGGCATACCAAGGTGCATGCTGCCGCAGGTTCTCCCTTCGAGCCATGTATACGGCTATGCGGACAGCGGACCTTTCCACGGGCAGTCTATCCCAATAAGCGGCATTGCGGGAGACCAGCAGTCGGCCCTTTTCGGCCAGATGTGCATAAGGCCCGGGATGGCGAAAAACACATACGGAACCGGCTGCTTCATGCTCATGAATACCGGCGAGAGGCCAATTGTTTCAAAGAGCGGCCTGCTGTCTACTATAGCCTGGGGCCTGGGTGGCAAGGTGGAGTACGCCCTGGAGGGGAGCATTTTCATGGGAGGAGCTTCAATTCAGTGGCTGCGCGACGAGCTCGGACTCATAAGCGACGCGGGGGACAGCGAGTATTTCGCAGGCAAGGTGGAAGACACGGGAGGCGTCTATCTTGTGCCGGCTTTCACGGGGCTAGGTGCTCCCTACTGGGACATGTACGCCCGGGGCACGATAACCGGCCTTACTAGGGGCAGCAACAGGAACCACATAATAAGGGCTGCCTTGGAATCAATCGCATACCAAACGAGGGACGTTCTGGACGCCATGCAGCGGGATTCGGGCATAAGCCTTAGGGAGCTTCGCGTAGACGGCGGCGCTGTCTCCAACAACCTGCTAATGCAGTTCCAGTCGGACATGCTGGGCGTTTGCGTTAGAAGGCCCAGGGTTGCTGAGACGACGGCCCTGGGGGCGGCATATCTTTCGGGGCTTGCCAGCGGCTTTTGGGAAGGCGTTTCCGACATTGAAAGCAGGTGGAGCCTGGATAGGGAATTTTCGCCTGGAATGGACCCGCAAAAGCGGGAGAAGCTCTATTCGGGCTGGAAAAGGGCCGTGGAACGGGCCATGAGATGGGAAGAAGTATAAAAGCTAAGGGTCCGCGTTTGCGGACCCTTAAATGTTCTGCTATGTTAGCGATTGCTATTTGATATCACCGTGCTCCTCGTGGTCCGCTTCTTCTGTTATCTTGTTGTGCTTGTCCACGAATACGACCTTCGGTTTGAAAGTCTTTACTTCCTCGCTGTCGAGCCAGCAGTAGGCAATTATTATCACGCTGTCGCCAGGGTGCACGTGCCTTGCGGCCGCCCCGTTGAGGCAGATAACGCCGCTGTCCCTCTCGCCTTCTATTACGTATGTCTCAAGCCTGGCTCCGTTGTTGTTGTTAACTATCTGGACTCTCTCGCCCGCGAGTATTCCCGCTGCGTCCATAAGTGTCTTGTCTATAGTTATGCTCCCCACATAGTTGAGGTTGGCCTCTGTAACTGTGGCCCTGTGTATCTTGCCTTTGAACATATTTAAAAACATCTCGTCTATACCTCCGCGACTATATTGTCTATTAGTCTTGTCTTGCCTATCTTTACGGCTATTGCGATGAGCGCCCTGTCGCTTATGAGGCTTAGCGGCTCCATTGTGTCGGGGTCTACTATTTCTATATAGTCTATGCTGGCGCTTTTTATACCGCTAAATCTTGATTCTATATAGCCTCTTACAGCGTCTGCGCTTTTTTCTCCTGAGGATATAAGGCCCACAGCGCCAAACAAAGATGATGACAGCGTCAGGGCATCCTGCCTTTCGACAGGGCTAAGATATGTGTTTCTCGAGCTGAGGGCCAGCCCGTCGGCTTCCCTCACTATAGGGCAAGCTATGACCTGCACATCCTGGTTCATGTCCCTTACCATCTTCTTTATGACCGCCACCTGCTGGGCGTCCTTTTGTCCGAAGTATGCGCGCTCTGGCCTTACTATGTTGAAGAGCTTTGTCACTACTGTCGCAACGCCCCTAAAGTGTATGGGCCTTGACTTGCCGCAAAGGCCTGCAGTCACACCGCCTTCAACTGTGACGTATGTGGAATAGTCCTGCGGATACATTTCGCCGGGCTCGGGAGCGAACACTGCGTCGACTCCGGCCTCCTCGCAGAGCCTAAGGTCCCTTTCAAGGTCCCTCGGATACGAGTCCAGGTCCTCTGTGGGCCCGAACTGCGTCGGGTTCACGAATATGCTCACCGCCAGAAAGTCATTCTCGGCCCTGGCCTTTTTCATAAGCGATATGTGGCCTTCGTGCAGGTATCCCATTGTCGGCACAAAGCCTACGCTCTTGCCTTCCCTGGCTGCTCCTCTTGTTATGGCCTTGATCTCTTCAATCTTGCGCACTAGCTGCATAAAAATTCCTCCAGTTTATTATTCCTAGTATAGCTTGCTGAGTATTTCATCATCTATTTTGAAGGTGTGCTTTTCCTCGGGGAATGACTTCTCCTGCACCTCTTGAATATACATCTTTGCGGCCTCTTCTATCTGTTCGCCCACCAGCGCGTATCTTTTGGCGAATTTAGGCACCATGTCGCTGTACATGCCTGCCATGTCGTGCATTACGAGCACCTGGCCATCGCAGTCATTGCCGGCCCCTATTCCTATTGTTGGTATGCTGAGCTTTTCACTTATTAGCCTGGCCAGCTTTGCAGGCACGCATTCAAGCACTATGGCGAAAACCCCCGCCTCCTGCAGCATTAGCGCGTCCTCTATTATGGCCTTAGCCTGCTCTTCGCTTTTGCCCTGCACCTTGAAGCCGCCCATCATGTTGACCGACTGTGGAGTCAATCCAAGGTGTCCTACCACAGGTATCTTGGCGTCTAGTATTGCCCTTACGTGTTTTAGCACTTCCCTGCCGCCTTCGAGCTTGACTGCATGCACTCCGCCTTCCTGCACGAGCCTGCCCGCGTTCCTTACGCTCTCTTCCACGCTCACGTGGTATGACAGAAAAGGCATGTCTCCTATTATGAAGGCTCTTTTGGCTCCTCTTGATACAGCCCTGCAGTGGTGTATCATGTCCTCCAGAGTTACCTGGAGCGTGTTCTCGTAGCCGAGCACCACCATTCCAAGAGAGTCTCCTATGAGCAGGCTGTCAACTCCGGCCGTGTCAAGCAGCTTGGCCGTTGTGTAGTCGTACGCTGTCAGCATTGAAATCTTTCTGCCTTCCCTCTTTGATTCCATAAAAGAACTAACTGTGAATTTGTCTTTATTCATGTCTGCCGCGCTCCTTTAGAATTTTTTCGATTTCAACCAGCCTTTCTGGACTTTGGATGGTTTTGCCCGCTATCTGAGCTGCCCTAAGGCCCAGCTCGCAGTAGAGCCTTTGCATGCTTTCAAGCCCCGACTCTTCAAACGCAGCCATGTGAGTTCTTACTGTGTCGGCGTCCCCTCTGGCAATTGGCCCTGTCAATGATTTTTCAATGCCAAGGAGCGATATGTTGTCGAGTGTGCCGTCGGTAAGAGGCCTTATCGCCTCGAACGCTCGGGCTTTGTCGATGCCTATGTGCTCCATTATCTCGAGCACGCATGAAAATAGCGAAACTGCGTAATTGGATGCAAAGCATGCCGCGGCATGGTAGAGAGGCTTGCTGTCCTTGCTTATGGTGAAAAAGCTGTTGCCTGTGCTTTCAAGCAGCCCCTCTATTAATGTCAGCCCTTCGCCCTCGCCTTCAAGCGTGAATACTGTCCGGTGGAGCTTCTCGGCGGCCTCCTGCGGATCTGCAAACGACTGCAGAGGATGGAGCGAAGCTACGGTGCTTCCCGCCTCCCTGGCGCTTTGCAGCTCCTGCGATGAGAGGGCTCCGCTTAGATGCACCACCGTGTGATTTTCCGTAAAAAGTCCCGCCGCGGCCATCTGCTCGCACACGCTCCTTATGCTGCCGTCCGGCGTGGCAACGAAAATCAAATCCGAGCCCTCGGCAACCTGCCTCGCATCGCACGCTTTCGAGCCTGTTATGAGCGCGGCCTTCTGTGCCGAAGCTGCGCTTTTGCTGCTGTAGCCTGTGATTTCAAAGCCACAGCTTCCAAGGTATATTCCCAGTGCCGTGGCCGTCTTGCCTGCGCCAATGAATCCTATCCTAAGACCCACAACTTCATCTCCCTTGGCTTTTATGCACTAAAAAAGCCCTTTCTATGTTCGATTTGAATCGAAGATAAAAAGAGCTTGTCATTCCAAATAAACACGCCTTAAACAGCCTGCTGCATAACATGTGCCGCAGCGGCTGTAAAACTTGTTCTCTCTTCAGTCTCCGTCCAGAAGGATCAAAGCAGAAATTGAAATTTTATGTGATTTCAAAACGAGTTCGACTCCTGCGGATGCCGTCTCAGCAATATTTTAACATACTCTTAAAGATGCTACAAATATTATTTTTCCGAGTCTAATATTCGGAATTTTCCACCAAAATCACATGTTATTCTGTCTGCTTCTATCTGCGTTGCGCCGAAGAGCTGTTGAGCGCTATTCCGTTTCAATCATGTCAAGGTAGGCCTGGTTGTTGCTTTTTGATATGTATATGCCCGTTGCGATTATGTTCGTTATTTCCTCGGCCATCTCGTATACAAGCCCAAGCCGTGTGCACTGGAGCACCATGTTCTCCATGCCGAGCGCCGAACCCACGTTGACTACGCCATATATCGATATGTTGCCCACCGATGCTATGTCCTTGCCCACTCCCGCTCCGGGCCGCAGGCCGCCGCTCCTTAGCACTATTCTTCCGACCTCATCCGTCCTTCCCAGGCTCGCGTCTATTGCCACAACGAAGCAGTCTGATGCTGTATAGTGCTGGTGGAACTTGTCAAGATTAAGAGCGTGCAGCGGCTCCTTGAGCGTGCCTACAATCTCGAACTCGTCATATCTTCTTAGCCTTGAAGAGAGCATGTGTCCCACAAGCGGTCCCAGACTGTCTCCTGTGCTTCTATCGCTGCCTATGCATGCGAAGACTATCCGTTTTTTCCCGTCAATAGCCCCTTTTATGCTCTTTGCGAATCTGAAAACCATCTGGGTCTTTTCTCCGAACACCGTTCTCCCCCCTCTGCGTATAAAAGTCTTAATTATATACCCAAAGGGCGATGGTGTTAAAACCACTCAGTTTTCATATTGCTGCGTTATATCGAAGGCGACAAGCCAAGCCCTGAAAGCAGCCTTTTGTCCTCTTGTATGTTGCTGCCTACTGATGTCAGGTAGTCGCCCACTATTGCTGCGCTTGCGCAGCATCTGAAGCCCTCGCCCTGCATGTCTCCAAGCAGCATCCTGCCTCCGGCGAATCGTATGTGTGCAGCCGGCAGGATGAGCTTCATTACCGCCAGCGTCTTTAGAATTTCTTCCTTTGTCAGCCGCTGCGAATTCTCGAGGGGCGTCCCCTTTACAGGCATGAGTATGTTGACCGGCACCGACTTTATTCCAAGGCCTGCCGCCTCCATTGCCATATCGATGCGGTCAAGCCTGCCCTCTCCAAGCCCTATTATTCCGCCGCAGCACACCTGCAGCCCGGCTTTCTGCGCCGCCCTTATCGTATCCAGGCGGTCGTCGTACGTGTGGGTTGTGCATATTCTCTTGTAGTTGCTTCTTGAGGTTTCTATGTTGTGGTGATACGTGCTGACACCGGCCTGTCTGAGCTCTCTTGCCTGGCGAAGGTCTATTATTCCATGCGAGGCGCAGAGCATTAGGCTTGTGTCCTTTGAAAGCCTGCTGTATATTGAGCAGAGCGTTTCTAGCTCGTCATCGCTCTCTATGCCCCTGCCGCTTGTGACAAGCGAGAACCTCCTCACGCCCTTGCTCTCGGCTTGCCTTGCATTCTCCAGTATCTCTTCATAGCTCAAAAGGCCGTATTCGTCCGAGCCGGTCGCGTAATGCGCTGACTGCGAGCAGTAAGAGCAGTCCTCGGAGCATCTGCCCGACTTGGCGTTTATTATGCTGCAAAATTCGACACTGTTTTTGAAGCTGCTCTCCTTGACCCTTCTAGCTGCTTCGAGCAGGTCGCGGAACAGCTCCTGTGAGGAGTCTGCAATTTCAAAAAGCCTGATTGCTTCGTCTTTTGTGATTTTTTCTCCTGAAACCGACTTGTTTTCCATTTCCATTATGAATTGCCTCATATGCACCTCCTGCGCTCAATCTTTCGCTGGCTTTTCTAATTTGCTCTAGAGTAGCCTGCACGCCTGAGCGCCGGAACCACATATACGGCAGTGGCTGCAATCAATAAGCTCTGAAGCAAATCAGTGGTAATGTAAGGCAGGAAGCCTGCGGCTATCGCAGCCTGCAAACTCATGGCCTTGCCCATGTAGAAGTTTACAATCATGTAAAGATAGCTCACACCTACCAGATAAACGAACGCAAGCCCTGCTATTACCGGAGGTAGCATGCTCTTAAAACTGATCTGCTTTTGATTTTCAGTAAGCTTTCCAACTATATACGAGCAGCCCATGAAGCCTATCAGGTATCCGAATGTAGGCTGGAAGATGTATGTCAAGCCGCCGCCATTTGCGAATATGGGTATCCCCGCAAGACCTATGCCCACGTAGAGCAGCTGGGAATAGAGTCCGTGCCTTGAGCCCAGGAACATTCCCGCGTATGCGCAGAATATGAATTGGAGCGTAAAGGGGACTATCGGCGTCGGTATTTTTATGAACGCGCCTATTGCAGTGAGTGCTGCGAACATTGAAATGAGTATCATGTCTCTTGTTTGAATTTTCATGTTTCTTGTCTCCTCCCAATTTGTAAACCAATATTTTTATTATAGTTTACATTCAGGCGCATCCATTGTCAACATTATTTATAACGCGAGTTTACAATGGCCATGTGCAAACTGCAAAGGGCCGGCTGATTCTATCTTCAGCCGGCCCGGGTTTACAAAAGCGTGTTCAGTTAATCATATGGCAGCTTTGCTGCTCCCTGCGGGCTATTTGCCCAGGTTGTATATTTCCACGCTGTCTGCGCTCATGTCTCTTTTTTTGATTTCAAGCAGCGCCTTTACCGTATCAAGCGATGTGAGCACCTCAACCGAAGACTCTATGGCCGCCCTTCTTATCCTGAAGCCGTCCCTTTTCGAGTCATTGCCCTTTGTAGGCGTGTTTATCACAAAATCTATCATTCCGCTTCTTATCATATCGAGTATGTTAGGCACGCCTTCGCTTATTTTCTTGACCTGCATCACTTGTATGCTGTTCTCAGACAGCATCTTGGCGGTGCCTTCTGTGGCCATGAAATTGTAGCCTATCTCCTCGAAGCCCTTGGCTATAGGCACGAATTCCTGCTTGTCGTGAGGCTTTATTGTGGCGAGTATGTTCCTTGTCTTGCTCTCTACATTCATTCCAGCCGCTATGAAACCCTTGTAGAGCGCCTCCTGGAGCGTTCTGCCCACTCCCAGCACCTCTCCTGTCGATCTCATCTCAGGTCCAAGGCTCACCTCCACCTGAGGCAGCTTCTCTGTCGAGAATACAGGCACCTTGACTGCTATGAGGTCGGATTCCTTGTATATGCCTGTGCCGTATCCGAGGCCTGAAAGCTTCTCGCCCAGCATTATCCTTGTTGCAAGCTCGACTATAGGCACTCCGGTAACCTTGCTTATATAAGGCACTGTACGGCTCGAACGAGGATTGACCTCTATGATGTAGAGCTCGGATTCGAATTCGATGAACTGTATGTTTATCATGCCTGTGACCTGGAGCTCTTTGGCTATCTTTCTTGTGTAGTCGAGAACGGCGTCCTTTATTCTTCCAGACACGTTCTGGCTCGGGTATATTGTTATGCTGTCTCCCGAGTGGACTCCGGCCCTTTCAAGGTGCTCCATTATGCCGGGTATGAGCACTTCCTCGCCGTCGCATATCGCATCGACTTCTATCTCCCTGCCTGTAAGGTACCTGTCTATGAGGACCGGATTCTTGCAGTCAGCTTCAAAGGCGTTCCTGAGGTAGTGCATAAGCTCCGTCTCTTCGTAGGTTATCTCCATGCCCTGTCCGCCCAGCACGTAGGAAGGCCTTACAAGGACTGGATATCCTATTTTCATCGCCTCCTGCAGACCCTCGTCGACGCTCCATACGCCCTTGCCCTTAGGCCTCTTTATGGAAAGCTTTTCAAGCAGCTCGTCGAACTTTTCCCTGTCTTCTGCGGCATCTATCATCTGTGGCTTGGTGCCGAGTATGGGAACGTTCTTCTCGTCCAGGAACTTGGCAAGCTTTATGGCTGTCTGTCCGCCGAACTGGAGTATTACTCCGTCCGGTTTCTCCTTTTCTATTATGCTCAGTACGTCCTCTTCTGTAAGCGGCTCGAAGTAGAGCTTGTCTGATATGTCAAAGTCCGTGCTGACTGTCTCGGGATTGTTGTTTACTATTATGGTCTCAATGCCCAGCTTCTTGAGTGCCATGACGCAGTGCACGCTGCAGTAGTCGAACTCTATGCCCTGTCCTATCCTTATAGGGCCCGAGCCTATTACCATTACCTTCTTCTTGTCGCTCACCTCGACCTCGTCGTACTCGTCGTATGTCGAGTAGTAGTATGGCGAAAGTGCCTCGAATTCTCCGGCGCAGGTGTCGACCATCTTGTATACGGGCATTATGTTCCACATCTTTCTCATCTCGTATATGTGGTTAGGCGATACGCCCATGAATTTCGCTATGGCCTTGTCTGAGAAGCCTTTTTTCTTGAGAGTCAGCAGCCATTCCCTGCCCATTGCATCCAGGCTGGCTCCCTTTAGCTTCTCCTCCTGCTCGACTATCCATTTTATCTTGTTTATGAAGAACTCGTCCATGCCCGTTATCTCGCAAACCTTCTCGAGCCTGTAGTCTCTTCTTATCATCTCGGCTATGTCGAATATCCTCTCGTCGTCCGGAACTACTACTCTTTCCTTTAGCTCCTTTAGGGTCCTTCCCTTTGAGGCCTCAAGCTCGAGCCCGAACTGTCCTATCTCAAGCGACCTTACGCCCTTTAGGAATGCCGACTCGAAGTTGTTGCCTATCGCCATGACTTCTCCAGTTGCCATCATCTTCGTGCCCAGGAGCTTCTTGGCTCCCTTGAACTTGTCGAAAGGCCACTTTGGAATCTTTACTACCACGTAGTCGAGCGAAGGCTCAAAGCAAGCGTACGTCTTTTGCGTAACCGCGTTCTTAATCTCGTCAAGGCCATAGCCAAGGGCTATCTTGGCCGCAACCTTGGCTATGGGGTAGCCTGTCGCCTTTGATGCAAGCGCCGAGGAGCGCGAAACCCTCGGATTTATCTCTATTACGGCGTACTCGAAGCTCTCAGGATGGAGAGCAAACTGGACGTTGCAGCCGCCTTCCACCTTTATGGCGTTAATTATGTCTATGGCTGCGCTTCTTAGCATCTGGTGCTCCTTGTCGGAGAGCGTCTGCGTCGGCGCCACTACTATGCTGTCTCCCGTGTGAACTCCCACCGGGTCAATGTTTTCCATGTTGCACACTGTTATGCAGTTGCCCATGGCGTCTCTCATTACCTCGTACTCTATCTCTTTCCAGCCTTTAATGCATTTTTCAAGCAGCACCTGGCCAACACGGCTGAGGGAAAGCCCCTGGGCGAGTATTTCCGCAAGCTCCTGCTCGTCCTCTGCTATTCCGCCGCCTGTGCCTCCTAGTGTGTAGGCAGGCCTTACTACCACAGGGTAGCCTATCTTGGATGCAAAGGCGTGGCCCTCCTCTATGCTTGTGACTATCTCGCTTTCTATTACAGGCTGGCTGATCCTCTCCATGAGCTTCTTGAAGCCTTCCCTGTCTTCGCCTTCCTTTATGGCTTCAACCGAGGTTCCTATGACACGAACCCCGTACTTTTCGAGTATGCCCGCATCGTGCAGCTCCACCGCCATGTTGAGGCCTGTCTGTCCGCCCATTCCCGCAAGCAGGCTGTCCGGTTTTTCCCTTGCTATTACCTTTTCTATGAATTCGATATTTATAGGCTCTATATACACCTTGTCGGCGATTTCCCTGTCCGTCATAATTGTGGCCGGGTTGCTGTTGACAAGCACGACCTCTATGCCTTCCTCTTTGAGCGCCTGGCAGGCCTGAGTGCCTGAATAGTCGAATTCTGCCGCCTGGCCTATCACTATTGGTCCGGAGCCTATTACTAAAACCTTCTTTATGCTGTTGTCCTTTGGCATCGTCTTCCCCCCTTAAATCATTTCTACGAATCTGTCGAATATAACATCCTGCATGTCCCTTGGTCCGGGGCAGGCCTCCGGGTGGTACTGCACGCTGAACACCGGCAGGCTCTTGTGCTTCATGCCCTCCACAGTACCGTCGTTCATGCTTATGTGAGTGACTTCCATGTCCTGCGGAAGAGTATCCACGTAGTAGCCGTGGTTTTGCGATGTGATGTAGACCCTTCCCGTCTGCAGGTCCTTTACAGGGTGGTTGCAGCCCCTGTGCCCGAACTTTAGCTTGGCTGTGCTGCCTCCGAAAGCCCACGCCAGCAGCTGGTGGCCAAGGCATATGCCTATTACAGGCTTGCTTTCTGCCACAGTCTTTATCATATCCACAATCTCCGGAAGGTCCGCAGGGTCTCCGGGTCCGTTCGAAAGAAAGAGCGCGTCAGGATTGACGGAGAGTATCTCCTCAGCGGTTGCAAAGGCCGGGAACACCGTCATTTTGCAGCCCCTTTTTTGGAAGGACCTAAGTATGTTGGCCTTTATGCCGCAGTCGAGCACGGCGATGTGCTTATTGCCGCCTTCTATAACGTAGGGCTCCTTGACCGAGACAGTCCTCACGGCATCCCTGTTGCAGAAGGCATCGAGCCTTTCCTTCACTTCGGTCTGGGTGAGGTCCTTGAGCGTTATTATGCCCTTCATTGTGCCGTGGTTTCGCAGTATCTTTGTAAGCGCCCTCGTGTCTATGCCCTCAAGGCCCATTATGCCGTTTTGCCTCAGGTAGCCGTCGAGCTTCATTTCGTATCTGAAGTTGTTGGGGTTGTCGCACTTTTCCCTGACTATGAACGCCTTTACCTTGGCCGAAGACGACTCCATGTCCTCAAGGTTTATGCCGTAGTTGCCCACAAGCGGATATGTCATAGTGACTATCTGGCCGTAGTATGAAGGGTCTGTCAGTACCTCCTCGTATCCTGTCATGCCCGTATTGAACACGACCTCGCCCACGCTCTCGTGTATGTGTCCGAATGCGCTGCCCTCAAATACAACGCCGTTTTCCAGTATAAGCTTTGCTTTCATATATTATGGCCTCCCTCTCTACGCAGAAAAAGGACAGCCAAGAGAAATGTAGCTTCTCTTTTCTGTCCTTTTTATATCATTATTAATCACAAAAAAAGGCATGCACGCCATACCGATTTTGCCATCTATTGATTTTTTCACATCAAAAAAACGCGCAGTTATGCACTTCATAACTTGTCATCTCCCTTTCTGGCCTCTCTGGACCAATTTAAAGCTAAACAACAGACTTATGGAATATGTTCTTGTATTTGCATTGTAGTTAATTTTAGTTTAAACCACCGCTTTTGTCAACAGCATATTAGAATTATTTTTGTATGCGAAAAGCCCCAGGAGCATGGAACGCTGTAATCGCTCGCCGTACTCCCGGGACCAAATATCAATTCTACTCTAGTATTTTCCTAACCTTGCATTTGAGCCTGAACAGCTGTTATGGCCACTGTTCCAACTATGTCAGCAGCAGAGCAGCCTCTTGAAAGGTCGTTGACAGGCTTTGCAAGTCCCTGAGTAGCAGGGCCGTAAGCCTCTGCCTTTGCAAGTCTTTGCACAAGCTTGTAGCCTATGTTTCCAGCGTTTATGTCAGGGAATATAAGCACGTTGGCTTTTCCTGCAACTTCGCTGTTTGGAGATTTTTGCTTTCCAACCTTCTCAACTATTGCCGCATCAAGCTGAAGCTCTCCGTCAAGCTTAAGGCCAGGGGCTAGCTCTCTTGCTATCTTGGTAGCCTCTACAACCTTGTCCACCTTCTCGTGAGATGCGCTTCCCATTGTCGAGAATGAAAGCATTGCAACAGTAGGGTCTCCTCCCACTAGTGCCTTGTATGAATTTGCAGAGCTTATGGCTATATGAGCCATTTCTTCCGCTGTCGGGTCTATGTTAAGTGCGCAGTCTGCAAATACGAAAGTTCCGTTGTCGCCGAATTCGCAGTTAGGAACCTGCATAACAAAGAATGTAGATACTATCTTTGTTCCAGGAGCCGTCTTTATTATCTGAAGCGCTGGTCTTAGTATGTCTGCAGTTGAGTGTATAGCTCCTGCAACCATTCCGTCTGCAAGACCTTTCTTGACAAGCATGCAGCCGAAGAATACAGGGTCAAGCATAGCAGCTGCAGCCTTCTCCTCAGTCATTCCCTTGGCTTTTCTCATCTCGTAGAAAGTCTGCACGAAATCTTCAGTATACTCAGAATTGGCAGGGTCTATGAAAGTAGCCTTGTCGATTTCAAAGCCGTTTGCAACCTTCATTATCTCATCCTTGTTGCCAACAAGTATGACATTTGCTATCTCTTCCTTGAGTATTGTTGCAGTTGCCTCAAGAGTTCTTATCTCAAGAGCTTCTGGAAGTACTATTGTTTTCTTCTGGCTTCTTGCAGTTTCCTTGATCTTTTCTAGAAAATTCACGAAAAATCCCCCTCTTCAGATGTTAAAAATTTTTCAAATATTCACTCCTTTTATTATAAGGCAATTGAAATGACTATACAATATCAGTTCGTTATTTTTTTGATAATTTTTCATCTGTATTATTCGGACGGAGAGTACATCTTCTCGTAATATTCGTTTATCATCCTTTTTATATCGAAAGCGTCCCAGGTAGTGCTTATGCTGCTCTTCATCATCTCTATCCATCTTTGCCTGTCCTCGTAGTAGGTCGGGGCCACATGATTGTTGAAGACCTCCATGAGCTTTTTCCTGTCCCATTCGTCAGCAGCGGCCGGATCCTGTGATTCGAAACCGTCTCCAAACTGCCAGCCGTTGACTCCGTCTATGCAGCACTCAGGCCACCAGCCGTCGAGCACGCTGAGGTTGAGCACTCCGTTCATCGCGGCCTTCATTCCAGAGGTTCCGCTGGCCTCGCTAGGCCGCCTTGGGTTATTGAGCCACACGTCGCAGCCCTGCACGAGCCTTTGGGCTATCTCCATGTCGTAGTTTTTTATGAATGCGACATTATTAGGGTATTTTTTTGTGAAAGCTATCAGATTTTCCAGTATCCTCTTGCCGCCGTCATCTAGCGGATGGGCCTTTCCCGAAAATATTATCTGGACGTTCCATTTTTTAACCATGGCTTCGAAATCCTCTATGCTCCTGAGGAAAAGGTCCGGTCTTTTGTAGTCGACAGCCCTTCTTGCAAAGCCGATCGTTATGTTTTCCTCAAGCAGCTTCTGGCCGGTCCTCTTGTGCACAAAACTTAGCAGCCTTTTCTTGTTCTCCCGGTGCAACTTCCACAGAGTCTCACCGTCGTCAATATGCTTGTGCAGCCTCATGTCTACCCATGTGGGCTTGTGTATGCCGTTTGTGATGGGGATAATATAAGGCCTGCCCTGGATATCCTTCCACATGCTGTTTGCGGTGATTGCATGCAGCCTGGAAACGGCGTTCGCCGCCTTGCACAGCCTCAGGCCCGCAACTGTCATGTTGAAAGGGCTGCCCCCTATGGATTCGAGCTGCTGCTCGCTCAGGCCAAGATTGGCCCCCATGTACATGATGGAGTTTATAGGGTGTTTCTCGTTGCCTTCCTTGACCGGAGTGTGAGTTGTGAATACAATCTGCTCTCTTGTTCGCTCCAATGCAGCTTCAAAGCTCATGCCTCCTGCCAGCTTCTCCCTTATGAGCTCAAAGCCTGCAAATGCCGCGTGGCCCTCGTTGAAGTGGTATACGTCTGTTTCTATGCCCAGCTTTCGAAGCGCCTTTACACCGCCTATACCCAGCACTATTTCCTGGGCCAGACGCTCCTCCTCAACTCCTCCGTACAGCCTTGAGGTTATCCACCTTAGCTTGACAGCTCCGTTTTCATTCTCGGGTATGTCAGTGTCGAGCAGGTATGCCGGACTGTTGCCGAAACAGTCAACCTTCCAGACCTTGCACACCACGTCGTTGTCCTTGACCTTTACGCTTACCTTGACTCCCGTATCCTGGAGAAAGTTGTATTCGTAGTTGCAGTATTTGTCATGCACCCTTCCGGTCTTGTCTACCGCCTGACCTCCATAGCCCTGTTTCCACAGTATGCCTATTCCTGCGACGCTGCACGAGGAGTCTCTGGCTGCCTTCATATAGTCGCCCGCAAGTATTCCGAGCCCGCCTGCGAATGTCTTCATGGAACTTTGCAGGGCGTACTCCATGCAGAAATAAGCTACGCGAGGCATCTGCTTGCAAGGTTCTTTTTTCATAATAAAACCTCCAATTTATCTTTGTGCCGCCTTGTTTAGAAGTATACCCTGCGGCTTGGAATTGAAACTCCGCAAAAAAAGCGCGGCATAGAATGCATTTGCACTCGTGCCGCGCCCTGCGCTTAAATTTGTTTTGCCATTTTTGCCTCTTCGATTACCCTCAGCGATATCCTTTCTATCTCATCGAGCGTCGCCTTGTCCTCCCAGGCGTTCACTCTGTCCGAGTCCGGAATCCTGAGCATTTCTATGAGTTTTGTATTTATTACCTTGAAAAAAAGGTCCATTATGAGCTCGGCCGAGGTGAACTGGTCTTCGTACCCCTTGGCTCCAGCCACGGCTATGAAAGCGCCGAATCTTTTTTTGCTCCTGTCAATGGCCGGCTGCTTGAGGTCGTACTTGCTGGCGTAGAGCGACTGGAAGCGGTCTATGAACATCTTGAGCTGTCCCGATACCGAATTGAAGTATATGGGCGAGACAATTATGGTCGCATCAGAAGGGTCGAATTTTTTGACAGTCGACGTGCTCTCGTCATTTTTGAAGCACACTCCCGTCCTGCTGCATACCCCGCAGCCTATGCAGGGCGTCATATCAAGCCTGGCTACGTCAATTATTTCATGGTCGACGCCGTTTTTTTCCATTATGCCGGCTATATACCTGGCTATGTTGTAGCTGTTCTTTTGCAGCCTCGGACTTCCGTTTACAATAAGCACTTTCATTATACTTCTCCCCTTTCATCAGACTTCTTATACAGCAGGAGTATAAAATCATCATCCAGGCTGGATTTGCCTGCAAAATCATATATTTCCTCTTCGAAATTCCTGAAAATCTGTTCAGCTCCAAGAGTGTAGCTGCTTTTCAAAAATTCCTTGAGTCTGTCTACCCCGTAGTATTCGCCCTTGCTGTTCTGGGCTTCTATTATTCCATCAGTATAGTATGCCACAAGCTCATACCCGCCAAGCTCGTATTCGCATTCCTCGTAATCAGCGTCGCTGAGCACGCCGATTGGTATTCCCTTTTCTATGTTCATCTCCTCTGCGTATGCTGTTCCCTCTTCCAGTCTTATGCCTATTGGATGGAGGTGGCCTGCATTCGAGGAGACAATGCGGTTTCTTCTTACATCGAATATAGCAGCCCTGGCAGTGGCAAACACATTAGTCTTGTCAAAGTCTTCATACAGCATGCTGTTAATTTTCGAGAGAATTGCTCCGGTGCTGTTCTCCTGCTGCATAAGTATCCTCAGGGCGCCCTTTATCATGGCGCTGAAGTAGTTGGACAGGAGTCCGTGCCCCATCACGTCTGCGAGGAATATGCCCACCCTGTCGTCTTCCATCTCGAAAATCTTGCAAAAATCGCCGCCGACCTGCTGCGAAGTCCTGTGCAGGAAGGATATTTCTCCCCTGCCCGACATATCAAGACTGTTGTTGTTCATTATCAGCTTTTGCTGCTCCGATACTATCTCAAGCTCTTTTTCAAGAATCTTGTGCTTTATGACCTCTTTGGATGTGAGGCTTATTTCTATACCTATGAGTATCTGGGATGCGAATATTCCCAATATGCTCTTTTCCTCATCCAGGTATTCCTCAGCATTGGCTGCCACTATGTGGCCCACTATCCTGTCGCCTTTTTTGAGCTTGTATATGGCTAGTGCTTTTATGTCCGGATCTATTTGCTTCCAGGACTCATCGGGCTCATTGAAGAGCCTGACCTCGTCGATATCTCCATAGCTGCCGCTGCCGGCTATGCTCTCGAGCACCTTCAAAAGCTCGAGCTCGTCGCCGTATCTGCTCATTGCCTGTATTTCAGCTACGCTATCGTCGATTATTATCATGCTGCTCTTGCTCCTGGTTATGTCACAAAGCAGCCTGACTGCAAGGCTCAGAAAATCGTCTATGCCCTCATACTCGTAAAGCTGCCTCAGGCTCCTGCTCATGCTGTTAACAGCTTCCTTGAGCCTTTTTATTATGTTTTCCACCCTAAGGTTTCTTCTTCCGTTTTCAAGGAAAAGCTCCATAAGGCTCGTAGTCGAGAGCACAAAATCAAAATCGTCTGCGCTTCCCCGCTCATCGCCCTTGAAGCACGCAACAAAGCCTTCGGCCTTGTTGTATAGCTTAATCGGAAATACATCTATATGCGCCGCCTCGCCCATGCCTGTGAGCCTGCTTATCTCCTCGTTGAAAAAATCGCCTTTTTTAATCCGCATGCTCCTTGAGCGCGGATTCGTCAGAGCCTCTCTCTCCAGCGCGGGAATCTGGTCTATGCTGAGGGTGGATTCAAACTTGTCTCCGGTCTCAGCGTTCATTGATATAAGCTGCATAAAGCCATCCTCAGCTTCACCAAAAAAACCAACTATCACTGCTTCATAGCTTGTGGCTGTTACAAGCGCCTCTATTACTATGTCTTTTATCTCGTTAAAGTTTTTTGCGGCGGAAATTGCTTTGAAAATTTCTATAACGTTCAGCTTGTTAAAGCTCATGCAGTATCTCACTAGAATCCCCTCCAGAAGGAACTCGAAATCCAACTAACAATCCAATTATATTATATCATTATGTTGCTGCATCTGGTTAATTAAGTTAGCAAATCCTTAATGTGAGAATTCGTTTGTGCAGCCTGCGTTTTTCCAAGCCTGTGTGCTGCAAGCGCGGCCAAGGCGCAGGCTGAAAGCGTGGAAAGGAATATTATAAGCGCCGCATCAGAGAAAAAGCTTATCGGCATGGTATTTATTATTATGCTGTCTGCGGGGTCAAGCAGCCAGTAGTCGTTTGTGAAGAAAACCTCATGGAAGAGCGTGAAAAAATATTCATAATTCATTGCAGCGGCCGCCGCAAAAGCTGTAAATCCTGCCACGATAAATATTAGCCAGACGGCAAAACATCTTGAAACAGCTCTGAGTTCGCGCCTTACTGCGATTGCAATCAGAGCAAATGCGGCCAACATCCAGTTTCTCATGCTGCCAAAGAATTGGAACAGGCCCCTTACGTCTGCCATGTGCGCAGTTTCCCTTTGCGTGAATATATTGGAGCCTCCCGCTTCATAATAAAGGCTCTCGCTTTTGCCGCCCAGGTATTCGATAACTGCCCCTGTCACTCCATCCACCTCTTTCCTGCCGAATTCAGAGTAGGTACCGTTCTTTTCGTATTCATATGAATAAAACGGAGCGCTCACGGCCAGTGCGGAAAAGGAGGTTATGAGCACGGACAGGAAGAAAATTGCCGCCATGAGCATTCCAGCAAATGATTTCATATAAGCCGCCTCCTCTCATCCTGATATAATGATATAATGCAAAAAACCGCTGTATGAATACAGCGGCAAATTATTGCTACGATTTTCCTAGTCCTTGTTAACCACGCCTATGTAAGGCAGGTTTCTGTAGAGCTCAGCGTAATCTATTCCATAGCCAACTATGAATTTGTCTGGTATCGTAAAGCCGATATAGTCCACATCGAGATGACATTTTCTTCTCTCCGGCTTGTCGAGAAGAGTGCATATCTTGAGTGTTTTTGGCTTTCTAGACATCAGATTTTCAGTCAGATACTTGAGAGTAAGACCTGTGTCTATTATGTCCTCTACTATTATTACATTCTTGTTTTCTATTTCCATGTCAAGGTCCTTGAGTATCTTGACTACTCCCGAGCTTTTTGTGGAATTTCCGTAGCTGGAAACAGACATGAAGTCAAGCGACACATCCAGGTTTATCTTCCTCATCAGGTCAGATACGAAAATGCAGGCGCCCTTGAGGACCCCTATAAGCAGAATGTGCTCGCCCTCAAAATCTCTCTCTATCATCCCTGCAAGCTCTGCAACTTTTTCATCAAGCTGCTGTGTTGTAATTAGTGTTTCGTTTATAGTGTGCATATAAAAACCACCTCGATATAATATTTACATAGGAATTATATCACACATGCTTTTGGGTGTGAACTCAATGTTTATTTGGATTATTGTCTGCCCTTGTCATCCTCGTCACTGATACTGTAGCTTTCGACCTCTATTACGCCGTCTGATTTTTTCACCTTGTAGTCGCCGTAGCCCTGCAGATACTTGTCAAGCTCTCCATTGAGAACAGATGCTATGAAGGTCAGTATCACGGCATCGTCGACTATTCCAAGTCCGAGCACCACCTCGGGAAGCAGGTCTAGCGGAGATACAAAATAAACAAACGCAAAGCTTAAAAGTCCCATTATCTTGGCTTTTTTGAATCTCGAAACCCGTCTGTCCTGCATTAGCCTGTAGAGCACGTCAATGCGTTTTAGAAATGAGATGGCGCCCCTTAGTTTTTCCATCATAATCACCCTTGGCTTTTAATTTGTAGGTTTTGTAGTATAATGTTATATATATTATATCAAATTTTCAGACTTTTCTCGGAGGTTTTTTGAGTGGTTAAAAAAATCAAAAAGGCTTTCAGTGGTTTTAGCCCGTACATACAAGGCCACAAGGATATGTTCAAATGCTCGGTACTCGTTCCTCTTGTTGAAAAAGACGGAAAGACGCACGTGCTTTTTGAAGTCAGGTCAAAAAACCTCTCGGTTCAGCCCAGCGAAATATCTTTCCCGGGCGGCGGGTATGAGGATGCGGACGAAAGCTTTGAGGACACGGCCATAAGGGAGACCTGCGAAGAGCTTGGGCTGCATCGTGAGGATGTTGAACTCTTCTCGCCCATGGACGTTTTCATAACGCCTTTTGACATGATAATACACCCCTTTGTAGGCACTATTAACTACGAAAAAATAAATATTAACAGGGACGAGGTTGATCATGTCTTTCTTGTGCCTCTGGACTATCTGCTCACTGCGGAGCCGCAGATGTATAGCGCCAATCTCGACGTTAGCGTGCCTGACGACTTTCCGTACCACATGATTCCGCAGGGCAAGGACTACAAGTTCAAAAAAGCCAGGTATGTTCTCTATTTCTACAGATACGAAGATTATATAATATGGGGCATAACTGCGAAAATACTCAAGGATTTCCTAGACCAGCTTAAGGGGTGATTACAGACATGAGACTTTTTATAGGATATTTTCTGCCAAAGCGCATAGCTGAATATGTGCATTCCATTGAAAACGAGCTTTTCGGCATGAACATAAGAGGCAGCTTCACAAAGCAGGAGAATCTGCATCTTACATTCAAATTCCTTGGCGAGACAGACGAAGCGACGGCAGAAGATGCCAAAAGAATACTCAGTCGCTATTCAAAGCTGGACCTTCGCTTTCGCCTCGATAGGCTGTCGTGGTTTGAAAAGCGGGGAAGCTCGGTGCTGTATGTCGATTTGGTCGGGGATGTAGTGCAGCTCGAGGGGCTGGTTGATGCCCTCAACGAAGACCTGCGTGCCGTTGGCTTTGAAAAAGACCCACGAAGGTTCAAGGCTCACGTGACTATAGCCAGAAAAATCAGGCTGGACAGAATCAGCAGGGAGAAGATCAACGGCATACGTATAGAGCCTATGGAATTCAAGGTTGAAGCCTTCAATCTGGTAAACAGCACGCTCACAAGAACAGGCCCGATATACGAAATCATAGAATAATACATAAATATGTTCAAATACATAAAAGACAAGGCTGGAGAAATATCATCCAGCCTTGTCTTTTCATCTACAATTATATAATTATGCTGTGCTCCGCTCGATGTTATATGCCCTTTAACTCTCTTCTAAGGAAATCAAGCGACAAGAGCGCCGCCTGGTTCCTTATCCTCTCCCTGGTTCCTGTGAGCGTCAGCTTTTTGACTTTTTCGACACCGTCAAAATACAATCCTATATATACTAGTCCCACAGGCTTGTCCTCGCTTCCGCCGTCTGGACCCGCAATTCCTGTTGTGGATATTCCTACTCTGCTGCCGTTCTTTGCTGCCGCTCCTCGCGCCATTTCAATGGCAGTCTCTTCGCTGACAGCCCCGAACTCCTCAAGAGTCGAGGCCTTGACACCTAGAGATTTCATCTTGGCGGCATTGGAATAGGCTACGCAGCCCTCCATGAACACCTGCGATATTCCGGGACAGTTGATGAGCCTCGCGCTCAGAATGCCTCCCGTGCAGGATTCCGCCACCGCTATGCTCAGCTCCCTTTCTATAAGCTCGTTGCCCACTTCAAGCTCGAGGCTTGTTTCGCCTTCACCGTATATATACTCCCCTATTCTGCTGTAAATCTCGCGCTTTAGCGGTTCGAGCAGTTCCTGCGCCTCCTCATATGTCCTGGTCTTGGCGGTGAGTCTGAATATGACTTCGCCCTCCTTGGCGTAAGGGGCCACCGTCGGATTTGCTCCGGATAAGAGATCCCTTATCTTCTCGGCGGCGCTGCTCTCGCCTATTCCGCAGAGCCTGAGCGTCTCGGATACTATTGTGTGGTCGCTGAACTGCTTAAGATACGGCTCCACGCTCTTGTCGAACATTGGCTCCATTTCCTTTGGAGGCCCGGGAAGTATTATCATCCGCTTGCCATCCTTTTCTATGATGCACCCCGGCGCCGTACCGTTGTCGTTTGGTATTATTGTCGAGCCTACAGGGAAGTATGCCTGCTTCTTGTTGCCGTGACTCAGCGCAACGCCTCTTGCCTCGAAAAACTTCTTTATCTTGTTCCAGGAGTGCTCGTCAAGCTCCATGTCCAGCTTGAAAAACTCGGCAGCCGATTCCTTTGTCAGGTCATCATCAGTGGGGCCAAGCCCGCCTGTGGCTATCACTATGTCAGATCTTTCAAAGGCCGCCTCTAGCGCTCTGTTTATCCTGCCCATGTTGTCGCCGACTACCGTCTGGTAGTAGCTGGCCATGCCCAGCTGTGCCGCCTTCTTTGAAATGTATTGGGCGTTCGTATTTAGAATGTCTCCGAGCAGCAGCTCGGTACCTACGCTTAGTATCTCAATAACCATGAGCTCATCTCCAGTCTGCAATTTTTTATCGTGTTAAGTATATTATATGCCCTGCAGAAGTTTCTGAATAGATGCTCACCGGGAATATCTACACCGTATCCCTTAGAATATCCCTTAGAATGCCAAATGACTTTTTGGCGTTGTCTCTGGGTCTGACCTCCACGATATATACAACGTCCTGCGCTCCCAGCTTTTCCATGTGTCCCTTGAAATCCACATTGCCGCTTCCTATAATCTTGTGGTCGCCATGCTCGTTGAAGTCGTGCAAATGGCAGGTCTTTACCCTGTCGAGATTCTGCTCGAAAAAATACTGTTCGCCGTATTTGTTCTCGTATGAATGCCCTATGTCCCATGTCAGGAATATATCCTGAGAATCCATTATATCCGCGAGCGCCTCCTGGATGTACCATGGGAAATATCCCGAGTTTTCTATGCATATACTGAGGTTTGGCGCGAGCTCTGAGGCCACGCAGGCCAGCGTCGCTATGCTTCCCCTCAGATTGCGCACCGTCTCGCGTATATGTTCATCCTGTACATACCCCACTCCTTCAACAAGTGTAAAATACGGCGTTGCACCGGTGTGCACAGTCATCCTGGATGCTCCTATTTCGCCTGCAAAGCCTATTATCTCCTTGAGTCTTCCTATTCCGGCTTTTCTTACACTTTCATGCAGGCTCACAAGGGATATATCCTCCGGCGCGTGAATAGTTATTTCAATGCTGCTTTCTCTTTTAAAGCCGAGTATCGCTCTTTTATCCTCCTGGCTGTACCTTTCCGGGAAAAAGCATGGCATATTCATGCTCAGCTCCACGGCTTCAAATCCCGCAAGTCTTGCATATTCCATTGCTGATATTACGTCTTTTTCACCAAGCGATGCCGCGTATCCTATTGTATATTCCATTGGAGCCTCCCTAAAGTCTTATGGCTTTGGCCCAGAGCACATTCGCCTTTTGGACCAGCTTTGCGAGTGTGTCTTCAGACGCCTCGTCGTCGACGTTCAGGACCATAAGTGCCTTTTCGCCGCGTTCATTTCTTCCAACCTGCATTGTGGCTATGTTGATATTTTCCTCTCCAAGCACCCTGCCCACATTCCCTACAACCCCGGGCACGTCAATGTTTTGTATGAATATCATGTGCTTGCTAGGGCATACATCCACTTCATATCCCTCTATTTCAACAAGCTTTCCAGTCTTTTTGCTTGATACATTGCCCGCAAGTGTGAATTCTCCGCTTCTGTGCTTTATGCTTACGGTTATGAGCTCTGTATAGTTGTTGTGGTGCATAGTATCTTTTCTTTTTCTGAACTTGATTCCCCGCTCCTCGGCCATGAGCCTGGCGTTTATATAGTTGACTCCCTCCATAACAACCGGCTCGAGAAGTCCTTTGAGGAAAGCTATGTCTATCATTTCCGTATCCTGATTTGCTATGCTTCCCCAGTATTTTATGTCCACAAAATCGATAGGTTCGCTGTAGAACTGGTAGTAAAGCTTTCCAAGGTCCTCCATTAGATTGATGTAAGGCCTTATTGACTCTAGCTCATCCCTGTGAAGCGTCGGTAGGTTGACTGCGTTTGGCACTATCTCGCCGCTTAAAGCCTTTATTACCTGCTGCGCTATGCAGACGCCTACGTTCTTTTGGGCTTCGTGTGTAGTGGCTCCTATGTGAGGCGTTACAATCACATTAGGAAGTGCGAACAGCGGATTGTCCTTGCAGGGCTCTTTTTCATGCACGTCAAGCCCTGCGCTTGCGATTTTTCCGCCGGTCAGGCCCCTGTATAGAGCCCTCTCGTCTATTATGCCGCCCCGCGCCGCATTCACGACTCTGACCCCCTGCTTCATCATTGCTATTTCGTCATCACCTATTAGTCCTATGGTTTCAGTAGTTCTTGGGGTATGGATGGTTATAAAGTCAGCCTCTTCAAGCAACTCTCTCAAGCTGTCCCTCTTGGCAGCTCCAAATCTTTCAAATCTCTCGTCGCTTATATAGGGGTCATATGCCACTATTTTCATGTCAAAAGCCGCCATTCTCCTGGCGACAAGAGAGCCTATCCTGCCAAGTCCTATTATGCCCAGAGTCTTGCCGTAGAGTTCTGAGCCCATGAAATTGTCCCTGCTCCAGCCTCCATTTTTGAGATGGACGTCCGCCTGAGCTATGTTGCGCGCCTGGGCCAGTATCAGCCCTATGGCCAGCTCGCACGCAGACATGCTGTTGCTGTCGGGTGTGTTGGCTACTATAACGCCTTTTTTAGTGGCGGGCTCGAGTTTTATGTTGTCAATGCCGTTGCCTGCCCTGCCTATTATCTGCAGCCTGCCTGCATTCTGGAGGACCTCCTCGTCAATGTAGGGATTGCTCCTTACTATTAGGGCATCATAGCCTTCTATTACCTCTGCAAGCTCCTCCTTTGTAATGTCTCTTTTTATGTCCACATCGAAATGTTCCTCGAGAAGCTCTATTCCTTCCCTGTTAATAGTCTCCGTAATCAGCACTCTTTTCCTTTCCATGTCCAACCCTCCATTTTGTATCCAGCATTTTGGATTCATTGTGCATATCCCGGTAATTTTTTTTCACATGCTAAGCCCTGTTCATGCAATCCTCAAGAGCTCTAAGTGTTCTGTCGGCCATTTCGCAGTCAATGCAGCCCATGTGGCCGATTCTTATTATCCTCCCCTTGAGCTGTCCCTGTCCGCCGGATATTATAATCCCGTGCTCCTTCTCCATCATGGCCTTTACTGATTCAGCCCTTTCGCCAATGTCTACTGCCGTTACCGTATTTGAAAGATAGTCTCCGTGTGTGTATATTTTGAGTCCCAGTTTCTCTACTCCGCTTCTGACCCTTTTCGCCACAAGCCCGTGTCTTTTCCATACGTTTTCCAAGCCTTCCTCCTGTATCATCGCCAACGCCTCATTGGCCGCCGCCACGAGCGATACTGCTGGCGTATATGGATTCTGCGGCTTTGCCTTGTTGAGATCATCCCTTGCCTTTTCAAAGTCCCAATAGTATTTTGGCATCTTTGATTTCCTGGCATGCTCCCAGGCCCTCTCGCTAAGGGATATGAACGTAAGTCCCGGAGGGCTCATCAGGGCCTTTTGAGAAGCCGTTACAACCGCATCAATTCCCCATTCGTCCATTCTCAGCTCTATTCCTCCAAGCGAGCTTACCGCGTCAACTATGAGCAGCTTGTCTTCACCGCTTAGAATTTCTGCGATTTTTTGTATGTCGTTCGAGGCGGCTGTCGAGGTCTCGTTGTGTGTTACTATAACGGCCTTGTGTGAATCCTTCAATCTGTCGCTTATTGCCTGCGGAGCCGCCCCCATACCCCACATCACTTCAAGTTTGTCAACTTCGAGTCCGAAAGCCTGTGCTATCTTGGCAAACCTGTCCCCGAATACTCCTATGGATACCAGCAGTACTCTGTCGCCGGGAGAAAAGAGGTTTACAAGCACTGCCTCGAGTCCCCCTGTTCCAGCCGCGGGGAATGTCAGCACATCGCTGCTGGTCTGGAATACGTATTTGAGCCTCTCGCTCAGCTGGGATAGCATGGATGAAAATTCGCTTGTCCTGTGATGCATCATGCTCTGGCTCATGGAGTCAAGAACTCTTTTGGGCACGTTTGTCGGCCCCGGTGTCATAAGTAATTTTTCATTCATGGCTTTTCCCTCCGTTTAGTAGGTTGTTCAATCATAATTTTATCTGTATAAATAAAAAACCCCGTACTTGACCGAAGTCAAGGACGGGGGATTATCCACGTGGTGCCACCTTGTTTTGCCGGCTGCAGCCGGCCTCTTGATCTGCTAACGGAAATCAACCGTCAAGGGTTTCTCACCCCCTTGAAGCTCCGGGTCGGATTCAACACTCTCCACTGCCGGCTTTCACCCTATGCCGGCTCTCTGGAAGTGAATGCATGTCTACTGCTACCCTTCAGCGCGATTTCATTTTGATTTTAAAAACAAGTGTATATTAAGTCTGTTTTATTGTCAACCGTATAACAATATTTTTTTGTTTATTTTTATTTTTAATTTGTTTACTCTGTTTTTTTTGCCAGTTCCATACTAAGCAGCCTTTTAAATGGGTAATAATATGATTGTGAACATTTGAAGGGAGGCTTTGACATGTCAGATTACAAATATATAAGATGGTTCAACGAAACAGACAAGCATGATATACCACTGGTAGGGGGCAAGGGCGCCAACCTCGGCGAGCTTGTGCAGCACAAAATAGCTGTACCGCCGGGCTTTTGCGTAACGTCCGACGCCTACAAGGATTTCATATTAATGTCCAACTTGAGCGACGATATTGCCGCCATAATAGGCAGCATACAGTTCGAAGACACTACCGATCTGCAGATTAAGAGCTCGAGGATAAGGGATCTCATAATCGACTGTGTTGTGCCCGCTGTGATCAGCAGTGAAATAGAACGTGCCTACGAGGAATTCAGCGATAGCATTGGCATTAGCGATCCCGAAATAGCTGTGAGGAGTTCGGCAACTGCAGAGGACCTCCCCGACGCTTCTTTTGCCGGGCAGCAGGACACATATCTCAATGTGTTCGGGAGCAGCAATGTCGTTGAATATGTGAAGAAATGCTGGGCATCACTGTGGACTGCCAGGGCAGTATACTACAGGGAGCAAAAGGGCTTTGACCATTTCGAGGTTTCACTCAGCGCAATAGTCCAAAAAATGGTCAACAGCGAAAAGGCCGGGGTCATGTTCACGATAAATCCCGTGACTCACAATGCTGACGAGATCATGATAAATGCCAACTGGGGTCTTGGAGAGTCAGTCGTCTCCGGCGCTGTGACACCTGACGACTACACAGTGAACAAATCCAGCCTGAAGGTGACCGAAAAGCACATAGCCGATAAGGTTTCCATGGTTATCCGGAACAAGTCAAGGCTGGGAACTGTCGAGGTGAGCGTTGCCGAGTTTCTCGGATATGACAAGATAAGCTCCGAATGCCTAACTGATGAAGAGGTGCTTGAGCTTGCAAAATCAGGCATAGAGATAGAGGGCATTTACGGCGCTCCCCAGGACATTGAATGGGCTTTTGACATAGACACGAAGTCGCTCTATATACTCCAGGCAAGGCCCGTTACAGCCTTGAGCGAAAAAGGCTACAGGCCTGTCGAGTCAAAGCCGGCTTCCCAAAAACTCAATGTGCTTGTAAAGGGTCTGGGAGCATCGCCTGGCATAAGCTTTGGAAAAGTTGTGAAAATCAATGATATGAGCGAACTCTCAAAGGTACGGCATGGCGACATACTTGTAGCCGCGATGACCAATCCTGACATGGTGCCCGCAATGAGGATGGCTGCAGCTGTTGTGACTGACGAGGGCGGGCGTACCTGCCACGCGGCCATTGTTTCCCGAGAACTTGGAATACCATGCATAGTGAGCGCCAAGAATGCCACACAGGTACTCATAGAGAGCCAGGAGGTGACAGTTGACGCCACCCGCGGAATAGTCTATGAAGGCCGGGTTGAGCTTGAAACCAAACAGCAGGCTCCAGAAATGGCTGCTGCTCCTGCTTCTGCTGTCGCTATTGATGATACGCTTTCGAGACTGGCTCCAATTACCGGCACCAAGATATATATGAATCTGGGCGAACCTGAAATGATGGAAAAGTACAAGAATCTGCCTTTTGACGGGATTGGCCTCATGCGAATTGAATTCATATTCAGCAATATGATTGGGGCCCACCCCATGTATCTGGTCAAGACCGGGCAGGAGGACTTCTTCATAGACAAGCTTGCCGAAGGCGTATCCACAGTTGCGCAGGCGGCATTCCCACGGCCCGTGGTAGTAAGGTTCAGCGATTTCAGAACTAATGAGTTCAGAGGGCTCAAGGGAGGCAATGAGGTCGAGCCTGTTGAAAACAATCCTATGATAGGCTGGCGGGGGGTTGCAAGATACACCTCACCGGAGTACGAGCAGGGCTTTAGACTTGAATGCAGAGCCCTAAAAAAAGCCAGAGATGAATTCGGTCTTACTAACATATATGCCATGCTGCCGTTTGTAAGAACCACCTGGGAGGTCGAGAAGGCAAAGGCTATAATGGCGTCAGAGGGGCTGGTGCAGGACTCTTCCTTCAAGATATGGATAATGGCCGAGGTTCCGTCTGTGGTGTTTGCCGCAGACGAGTTTGCTCAACTTGTGGACGGCTTCAGCATAGGCAGCAATGACCTGACTCAGCTCATTATGGGCGCCGACAGGGACTCTGGAATACTAAGCAGGATGGGCTACTTCGAGGAGCGCGCAATGTATGTCAAGCGTGCAATACAGATTCTTATAGACGCAACCCACAGGCATGGCAAGACTATATCAATATGCGGCCAGGCTCCTTCACTCTATCCTGAATTCACAGAGTTCCTTGTGGATGCGGGTATGGACAGCATAAGCGTAAATCCCGACACAGTCGAGTACACAAGAAGGCTCGTAGCATCAACCGAGCAGAAGATAATCCTGAACAAGCTAAGGGGCATCTAGCAAAATACTTGCAAAATAGTGGTGGCTGAATAAAAAGGACCCTGCGGAGTGAGCACAAGAAAGTGTTCATCCGAGGGTCCTTTGTTATTGTTCAAGCACGAATTCCCTGTATCTGTTGTAATCTTCGTCCGAGAGCAGGGCCGTCACGCTTATGCCGTTTTCTACATATTCGAATTGTTCTACCTGGCTCTTTTTCTGCATCGCGCTGAATATGTCGCCTCTTTCAAAGGGAATAAGCAGCTTCGCCTTAGTGAAGCTCTTTAAGAGCTTCTTTTCTATCATATCGACTAGCAGCTCCATGTTGTAGCCCGTCTTGCAGGATATGAAAACCAAATCCTCCTGCTTGGGATAGCCGGCCTCAAAGCCCGTCTTGTCCATTTTGTTGAATACGGTTATTGTGTCCTTGTCGAGTGAATCCAGCTGCCTTAGTATGTCAAGCGTCGTGTCCATCTGCATGTCATAGTTTTCGTTCGACGCGTCAACAACATGAAGTATCAGGTCCGCATATTTTACTTCCTCGAGTGTCGCCTTGAATGCCTCCACAAGGTCGTGCGGAAGGTTGCTTACAAAGCCCACCGTGTCGGTGACAAGGAATTCCTTTCCGCTTGGAAGCACGGCTTTTCTGAGCGTTACATCGAGCGTGGCGAACAGCATGTCCTTGGAGAGAACTTCCTTTTCTGCGCTGTATTCCCTGTGAGTTTTTATGAGACTGTTGAGCAGAGTCGACTTGCCTGCATTTGTATAACCCACAAGCGCAACTATAGGCACGTTCGCCTTCAGCCTCTGCCCTCTTTGAACCTCCCTGTTTTTCCTGACATCGGAGAGTTCCCTTTTTATGTCGTTTATCCTGCCATCTATGTGCCTTCTGTCGGTCTCTAGCTTTTTCTCTCCCGGACCCCTTGTTCCTATTCCTCCGCCGGTTCTTGAGAGCTGCTTGCCCAACCCTATGAGCCTTGACCTCCTGTATTTGAGCTGCGCGAGCTCTACCTGGAGCTTTCCTTCCCTTGAAAGGGCCCTTTGCGCGAATATGTCTAGTATGAGCGCGGTCCTGTCAAGAACTGTAACCCCTATAGTATCTTCCAGGTTCCTTATTTGTATTCCGGAGAGCTCGTCATTGAACACGACCATGTCAGCCTCGAGTTTTTCAACGTAGTCCCTGACCTCCTCGGCCTTGCCCGTACCGATGTAGTAGGCCGCATCCCTCGACTGCCTGTTCTGGGTAAGCCTGGCCACCACCTCTCCTCCGGCCGCCTTCACAAGCTCCTCGAGCTCGTCCATGGAGGCCTCCATGTCAAACTGGCTCTTTTTCTTTATGTCAGTAATGTTGAGGCCAACAATCAGTATCTTTTCCTTCTTTTCTTTTTTTCCTTCCATCCCGGCCACCCCTTCGTTTTTTCTCTAATTCAATTATACAATATGCTACATGTTTTTAACATCTCAACACGCTGTTTGTTCTGTTTTTCGGTACCCACTTTTTCACAAATTATTAGATACCATAAAATGTTTGTATGATATAATATATCTGTTAAGGAGGGATTAAATGTCTACCGATAATTCCAATAAAAAATTAAAGAAAAAAAGAAAATTTGGCGCAAAATCAATATTGTCAACGTTTATTGTATTTTTTTTGTTGCTGGGTGTAACAGCCGGCGGAATCATTTTTGCAGTACTTAAGAACACTTCTCCAATCGATCCTTCGAACATACAGAACATGCTGGATGACAGCTCGTTCATATATGACAAGGACGGGAACCTTATTGAGAAGGTTCACAGTGACAGCTTTAGAAGTGTTGTATCTATCGAAAAGATACCAAAAGATCTTCAAAATGCTTTTATAGCCATTGAAGACGAACGTTTCTACAAGCACCACGGAGTAGATCCCAAGAGGATAATTGGCGCAGTGATTTACGACATCAAGACTATGAGCAAGGCTCAGGGAGCAAGTACAATCACTCAGCAGCTGGCAAAAAACATATACCTGACTCACGAAAAAACATACACGCGAAAAATCAAAGATATGTACTACGCTCTGGAGCTTGAGCGCTATCTGACAAAAGACCAGATACTCGAGATGTACCTCAACACCATATACCTTGGAAGAGGCGCCACAGGAGCCCAGGCTGCGGCACAAACCTACTTCTCCAAGGACGTGTCAGAGCTTAACGTGGCAGAATGCGCAATTATTGCGGGGATCACAAAAAATCCTTCAAGGTACTCCCCTTTCACAACAGAAAAAATTGCGTCCGGCGAGAGCCTCGACAATATTCAACTTATTTTCTACCCGAATTCAACAAAGGCCGAATCAATACCTGCTGACGAATCCGCTCTCTTCTCACAGATGCTAAGCAAAGGACTCATAGACAAGTTTCAGTATGACCAGCTGAACAAAGGCGATATAGTTGTAAGAAAGGCCGTTCTGAACCCGAGCTCAGTGGAAAGGCAGCTTACAGTGCTTAGCAAGATGCTGGAGCTTGGCTTTATAAGCCAGGAGCAGTATGAAGAGGCCAAGAGCTACCCAATCGAGATAAAAATAGGTTCAAAGAGCGCTTCAGGCATATCCTCATACTTCGGGGATCTAGTAAAAAAACAGGTGCTTCAGGAACTCATAACTGAAAAAGGCTTTTCCGAAGATGAGGCAAGAGACACGCTCTACAAGGGCGGCCTCAGAATATATTCGACAATGGATATGAACATGCAAAAGATAGTTGAAAAGGAGTTCGAAAATCCCGCCAACTTCCCTGGATCCTTCAAGGACAGCTCTGGAACAGTCCAGCCTCAGGCCTCTATGGTCATAATGGACCCTAAAAACGGCGAGGTAAGGGCGCTCGTGGGCGGCAGGATGATAGGCGGAACAAAAATATTCAACAGGGCCGTAAACCCAAGACAGCCTGGCTCTGCAATAAAGCCTCTGGCGGCTTATCTTCCGGCTCTGGACAAGGGCATGACAGCAGCCACAATCATAAATGATTCTCCTCACTACGATGACAAAGGAAATCTTTGGCCTAGAAACTATGACAGAAAATACGGCGGCCCGTCCACAATGAGAGAACTGCTCACGCGCTCCTCCAACGTGGGAACCGTAAAGCTTGCCGAAATGCTTTCTACAAGCAAGGCCCAATCGGTAAAGACCATGATATCCTACCTCGAAAAGCTTGGGATATCCACTATAGTAAAAAGCAAGGACAACCCGTCTATTAATGACGAGAACTTCTCTCTTTCAATGGGAGGAATGAGCAAAGGCGTTACAAACCTTGAGCTTACAGCAGCATATGGGGCAATTGCAAACAGCGGAGTTTATAACGAACCCATATTCTTTACAAGAGCCGAGACTGCCGAAGGCGATGTGCTTCTTGAAAACAAGCCTAAGACCAGGAAGGTAGTATCTGCCCAGGTGGCTTTCATACTTCAGGATCTGATGAAATCCGTAGTAGAGGATGGAACAGGCTCAAGAGCCAAGATTTCAAACATGCCCGTAGCAGGTAAGACCGGTACAACCTCCAACAACTACGACGCATGGTTTGTAGGTTACACTCCTTATTATGTAGGCGCCACATGGATTGGCTCTGACCTGCCGCGAGAACTTTCAACGGGCAGCAAGATGTCTGCGATGCTCTGGAACAAGATTATGTCACAGGTTCACAGCGGACTCCCGTCAAAACAGTTTGAACAGCCCGATGGGATTATAAAGGTGAGTATATGTTCCGTATCAGGCAAGCTTGCATCTTCAAATTGCAGCGGACATATCAAATCCGAGATTTTCGCCAGCGGCACAGAACCTAAGAGCTACTGCAGTTTGAGCCATTATGTCGCCCCTGTAGCGCCGGTCGAAGAGCAGCCGACTGATACTAACGGCCCCTCCCCAAATGAAGCCGAATGGGAGAACCAGATTGAGGAGTGGCTCGACAATAGCAATACCGATAATAACGGCACGACTAACAATAACGGCAACAACAAGCCGCCTCAAGATAATTCTGCAGTACCTGAAGGCTATTGATTTTTCAATAGCCTTTTTTTTATTCCACGGAAATAATTTTCCGAATTTTCGATTAAGTTTCAAAGTTTTCATTGTGGGTAACAAAAATACAAGAGTGTTTGTTCGAAAAAACAATTATTCTAAGGAGGAATTTCAATGAAGAAGACGCTTGATATACTTAAGTTCGCCATGGAAATGGAGAAGAAAGGCCAGGAATTCTACAAGTCTAATATGGGCAAGGTTAAGAATCCCAGAGTCAAATCAATATTTGAGAATCTTGCCGGAGTCGAAGAAAAGCATTACAAACTGCTGGAGCAATATCATAAAACTCTGCTGGAAACAGAGGATTGGGAAGAATTGGACTTGGATATGTGTGAGCCTTGCGCAGAAAAGCTCTATACGGATATAGAAGCCCAGAGTGTAAACCTCGAATATGACATATCCGATATAACTATACTTCGTATGGCTTATCTCATTGAAAACGACTTTGCACAATTCTATCACAGCGCTGCCGAAAGCGTTTCAAATCCAAGAGCAAAGAAGCTGCTCGCCAACCTTGAAAGCTGGGAAATTCAGCACAGAGAGGCCTTCTATGAGGAATATAAAATTGCAATGGAGCAAAACTGGTTCGATCAAAGCTTTGCTCCATTCTAAATATATAAATATATAGTGAAAGGGACGTCCTCTGGACGTCCCTTTAGAATTTCTTGACATTGTGTCTGTATGCATATATAGCGGCTTGTGTTCGGTCGGTAAGATCCAGTTTTCTGAGTATGCTGGATACATGATTCTTTACAGTCTTTTCACTTATTATTAGCTTATCGGATATGTCCCTGTTGCTTAAACCCTCGGCTATAAGAAGCAGCACCTCGTATTCCCTTTTCGTTAGACTTTCAATGCCGTTTTTCAGGCCGTTTTTGTCCTTTTTCTTGTTGATTTCCTTAAGGAGCTCTCCGGCCAGACTTGGATGTATATATGTACCCCCGTTGTAGACGTTCATTATTGCCGAAACAAGACTTGATGAATCAGCGTCCTTAAGCATATAGCCGTTGGCCCCCAAATTGAGCGTTTCTATTAGATATTCCCTTGCATCATACACTGTGAGCATTATAATTTTCACTGAGGAGTCCATGTCGCGCAGCTTCCTGAGTGTCTCAATGCCGTTCATATTGGGCATATTTATATCCAGCAGTATTACGTCATATGAGCCTTTCTTGAATTTCGAAATCGCCTCGGCTCCGTCAGAAGCCGTAGCCTCTACGCTTATGTTCTCTTCTAGTTCCAGTATCCTTGCAATGCCCTCTCTCATAAGGGCATGGTCATCTACAATCATGACATTAATGTTTTCCTTCATATTCAACCTCCTTATTCGAAAGAGAAAAAATCACTCTGGTGCCCTTTCCTGCAACAGATTCTATTCCTATTCTGCCACCAATAAGCTGCATTCGTTCCTTCATTGAACCTATTCCAAAGCCAGATTGCTTCTGCGGATCAAATCCTATACCAAAGTCTTGTATTATTCCGGAAATGTAATTGTCCTGAATGTCAAGCCTTACTACTATCCTGGCGCCGCCTGAGTATTTGCATGCGTTTATGAGCGATTCCTGAATGACCCTGTATACTGTGAGTCTGACAGTCGGGGAGGTTATGTGCTTTTCACCCAGTACTATGAGCTCGATTTCAACTCCCTTTTCGTTTTCAAGGTCTGAAATCAGCCTTCTTATCGTGGGCACCAAACCGAGCTCGTCAAGAGATGCCGGTCTCAGGTCATACATAACCCTCCTTATTTCACGGAGTGTATCCCTAAGCTGGACTTTCAGCGACTCAATCTCTTTTTTGACAAGATCTTTGTCCCGGTCAAGCAGCTTGAGTATTATCTCTGATTTAATTATAAGGGAAGCCACGCTCTGCGCCGGGCCGTCATGTATGTCACTCGCAATCCTGCTGCGCTCTTCTTCCTGCGCCCTTATTATTCTTATGTTTATGCTGTTCTTGTCTTCGAGCGATTCGATTGTATCCTTCACGCCGCAAAGATCAGCGACAAGAAAATCCGTAACGCTTGCCATTTTGTTCATATAGCTCTCGGCTTTTTCAAGCATCGCTGAATTTTTCTTTATCCTTATTTCAAGATCGTTGCGGAGTTTTATAAGGTTCTTTTCTTCTTCCGATTTAAGCGTAAGCCTTATTTGGCAATCATTAGCCTCTTCGTATGCACGCTTGATTTGTTCCTCGGAATTTTCTTCGAATCTTCTGCTGACCTCTAGGAGCTTTCTCCTGCTCTTTTTTTCCTCAAGTGCAAGAAGCTCTACCTCTGTAATTACTTTGGTTATTTCTTTTTTTAATTTTTCCAGCTGCACTTTTGAGTCATCGCAATCACGCCTTATGTTCTCTGATATTTCAAATATCTCGTCCTGTCCATTTTGAATCGATTGGACAACGCCGTCAATAACATTTTTTATATCAAAGTCAAAGCTTTTTATTTCGTCACTAGGCATGCTTTCCATCCTGTAAATGAATATTTTTTAACTATACTATATATTATCACTATGCATGAATATTTTACAAGGTACCTACTTCCCATTTAATCCAAAATTCGGTTGGCAATACCTTTCTTTTTCTGAAGCATATCGAAAAAAAAGATTGTCATGTGACAATCTTTATGCATAGATTCCGCTTATTTCTGTCTGCTCGTTTTCGCTGAGAACACGCTCCAAATCTAGTATTATAACTATCCTGTCCTGAAGCTTGCCGATTCCGTTTATATACCTTCTGTCAAGGCCGGCAACTATCTCCGGCGGAGGATCGATATTTGAGTCGTCTATTGATATAACCTGAGAAGCCTCGTCAACAGCAAACCCTACAAGTTTGTCGTTCATGTTTACTACTATTATTCTGCTGCTGTCGTCATAGCCCTTTTCTACAGGAATGTTGAATTTCTTTTTAAGGCTAATTATTGGTGTTATGTCTCCTCTAAGATTGATTATGCCATCGACAAATGAAGGCGAATTTGGTATGCTTGTGCTCTTTTTGAATTCGCTGACTTCTTTGACCTTCATGATGTCCACGCCGTATTCCTCATCTTTAATCTTGAATATTACGTACTTTCTTTCAGCCACAATTATCCCCCCATTATTATTTATATTGTTGCAGCTTATTGCTCGACTATTTTTATTGAATCAAGCTGGCTTTTCAGGTTGGCTTTGACCGCGCTTACATATTCGGCTCTGAGCTTTGCTTGCTCCTGCTTTTCCGCGTCAGTAAGGCCCTGTTCCTTTGATTTTTTTGCCAAATAGTTTATTCTGGCGATTTTTTCTTCAGTTACCATAACATCCTCCTGTTTGAACATTAAAAAAATATTTCGTTATTTCTGAAATGTATGTGGTTTTTGTATTTTTCAAGAAAATCATCAAGTCTTTCCGCTATCGCACCGATGCCTTCTCTTATCTCTTCTATTCCCGTGGATGCGATGTTTATCCTGAAAAAACGATCATCCATTGGATTGTCATAGAAATAGCTTCCGGGCATAATAAGCACTCCATGCTCGAGCATATAATCCCTGAAGTCCGCGGCTGAATAGCCTTTTGGCAAACCCAGGAAAAAGTTGATGCCTCCCTTGGGCATTACATAGTCAAGCCTGTCGCCGAGCATTCCGTCTATGGCCTCTTTAGCAGCCGCGAATCTGTCAGTGTAGGCATTTTCTATGGTTTTGAGATTGGCATCCCACTTGAAGTATTTCATGTAGTAATACAGCGCCCTTTGCACAAGGCTTGATGTGGATATATCACTTGAGTACTTGGCCCATATTACCCTGTTTAGAATGTCCAAGGGCACCTCCATGAAGCCTATTCTCAGTCCCGGCATCAATATCTTGGAAAAACTCTTTATATAGATTACTTTATCATATTTGTCGTGCGACCTCAATGTAGTGTTGTCTTCCGACTCAAATTTAAAGTCGCTTATGAAATCATCCTCGATTATATAGAAATCATACTCTCTCGCAAGTTCGAGCAACTGCAGCTTTTTTTTGCTTGAATATGATATGCCCGTTGGATTCTGGAAGTTGGGCATTACATATATGAGCTTGGGTCTTATCTTTTCAAGCTTGAGCTTTAGTATTCCAATGTCTATTCCATCATGCAGCATTGGAATGCCTATTATCTTTGAGCCCTTGTTTCTGAAGGCCTCTAAAGCTCCGTTATATGTGGGCTCCTCGACGAAGACTATGTCTCCGTAGTTCACCATTGATTTGCATATTGTGTCTATGCCCTGCTGGGCTCCCGATATTATCTGTATCCTGTCCGGGTGCGACTCTATGCCAATCCCCTTCATGTAGTCGCACAGCTTTTTTCTCAGATTGTTGTACCCGAGTCCCTCGCTGTAGTTGAATATGCTGGCGCCTTCTTTTTTGAGCGCCATGTCTATGGCTTTTTTAAAATCTTCGACAGGAAATATGTCTGACGATGGATTCCCCTGGTGAAATCCTATCACCTTGTCCCTGTGCTCTAATACCGTATTCTCATCGAATCTATTGAGCTCGCTCACATATGTTCCGCTGCCTAGTATTTTGTATACATACCCTTCGCTCTCAAGCAGCTCATACGCCTTGACTATTGTGCTGTTGTTGACTCCAAGCTGCTGTGCGTACTTGCGTATGGGCGGAAGCTTCTCATGCTTTTTAAGCTGCTTTTCGAGTATCAGCTTTTTTATGTTCTTGTACACCTGTATATATTTGTGCTCTTTTTCATCAAAATCGAGTCTCGTCTTTTCCATGTCATCACCGCTGGGAGTAGTTTTGTTCACATAAAAAAGGACTCCCCAAAGGAATCCTTCACCCGAAATGCCGCGGCTTTAATAAATTCACACCCGAGAAATCTCAGGTGGGTGCCGTGCCGCCATTTTCTGCCTTCCCCTGTAAAAAGGGCATGACATACCTTGGCGAACTCTGGCTCCCGTAAAAATAGTGTCGGTTGAATTTAAAGAAAGCCTCTCGAACATTCCAGGTGTTTTCTACTATATTATATACCATTTTGAGCTTGCTTTAAACCTGCTATCAAATTTAAATTTCTCCATGTTTTAGAACTTCTGTTATAGCAGGGTTGTATCCTATAATTTGTCCTATTTTCTCTTCATTTTTCCTTATAATCAAATATGCAGCTCCTGTCAGCAGCAGCGATACCACTCCGGCAGCAATTTCTGAGTCGCCCCTGTATCCTATTGCATTCAATCCGGGACCTACAGAAAGGACTCCCGCTATGAGCACAAGCAGCGGTATGCCGTATGCTATGAAGGCCGCCTTGAGGAGATTAGGATTTTTCATGTCTATGCTGACGAGTTCGCCTACATTCGCATCTGCTGTGTTTATGGCTTCTATTTTTACTTTGGAGCTCTCACTGGCCATTCCGCAAGCCCCGCATCCTGCACACGCAGAATGTCTCACTATGCTTACTATGGCCTTGTCAGCCGATTTTTCGACAACTATGCCGTTTATACAATTACTCAATTTTGTCACCTACTTCATGAATTTAAGCATGGTATACATGAGTTCATCAATAACCTTATCTTTTTCAGCAGTGTCGGAGGAATTTTCAATTGTGTTCTTGACGCATGTTTTGACATGGTTTTCGAGTATTATTCCTCCAACCTTGTCTATGGCAGATCTTACAGCCGCCACCTGAATTAGTATGTCGACACAGTATTTACCGTCATTGACCATCCTTTGTATGCCCTTGACCTGTCCCTCTATCCTTCTAAGCCTTTTTATGACAGCGTCCTTGTCACATTTCATTTTTTCTTCCACTTCTATCATGTCTACCTCCGTATAGCGTTTTCACGCCTCTATTTATACAATATTGTACACTATCGGATGTTTAATTTCAAGTCAGCCGCCTATGGCCCATGTGCAGCGCTTTATAATTACAAAATAAAAAGCCCGCAATATGATATTGCGAGCCCCAAGCAGCTATTCTTTGATGTCTATCTTGATTCCAAGCTCTTCAAGCTGGGAATCTTCCGCATATGAAGGCGCTTCCGTAAGAGGGCATGTTGCATTCTGAGTCTTAGGGAATGCTATGACCTGTCTTATATTGTCTTCGCCTGCAAGCAGCATTATTATCCTGTCGAGCCCGAAAGCTATTCCACCGTGAGGAGGGGTTCCATACTTGAAGGCGTCAATAAAGAAACCGAACTTGTCGTGTGCGTCCTCTTCTGTGAATCCAAGAAGCTTGAACATCTTCTTCTGAAGTTCCTCCTGGAATATCCTTATGCTTCCTCCGCCAAGCTCGAAGCCGTTGAGAACCATGTCGTAGGCCTTGGCGCGCATTGAAGCTGGATCCGTTTCGATTTTGTCGAAATCCTCGTCCATCGGAGATGTGAAAGGATGGTGGACAGCAACAAGCCTGCCAGCCTCCTCGTCGTACTCGAACAGCGGGAACTCTGTTACCCATGCGAACTCGTATACATCCTTGCGCAGCATGCCAAGATTTTTGGCTATTTCGCATCTGAGCTGGCCCAGCGAGTTGAAGACTACGCTGTTTTTGTCAGCCACAAAAAAGAGCATGTCCCCTTCTTTGGCGTTCATGGCCTCGAGCACTGATTTCATCTCGTCCTCGCTCAGAAACTTGGCTACAGGAGAGTTTATCCCTTCGGCTCCCCACTTTATCCACGCAAGTCCCTTGGCGCCATAAGTCTTCACATAGTCCTCGAGCTTAGATATGCCCTTTCTTGTGAAGTCGTCGGCCCTGCCGCTTATGTTGAGGCCTCTCACGCTTCCGCCGCCGTTAACGGCATCAGCAAACACCTTGAAGCCGCAGTCACTTACTACATCTGATACGTCGGTAAGCTCGTAGCCGAATCTAAGGTCCGGCTTGTCCGAGCCGTATCTTTCCATTGCCTCTTTGTATGGTATTCTCCTGAATGGTATGCTTATGTCAACGCCAAGGGCTTCCTTGAATATCTTCTGCATCATTTCTTCCATTATGCCCATTACTTCTTCCGCTTCCACGAAACTCATCTCGCAGTCTATCTGCGTGAATTCCGGCTGCCTGTCGGCCCTTAGGTCCTCATCCCTGAAGCATTTTACTATCTGGAAGTACCTGTCCATTCCAGCAACCATAAGCAGCTGCTTGAAAAGCTGAGGCGACTGCGGCAGAGCGTAGAACTTGCCTGTGTTGACCCTGCTTGGCACAAGATAATCCCTTGCGCCTTCAGGCGTAGGCTTGCCCAGAACCGGCGTTTCTATTTCAAGGAATCCGTTATCTGAAAGGTAGTTTCTAACTATGCCGGCAACCTTGTGTCTTAGTATGAAATTCCTCTGCATAGACGGCTTTCTAAGATCCAGATATCTGTATTTGAGTCTGAGGGCCTCCGATACGTCGTCGTCATCCTTTATATATATGGGCGGAGTCTGGGCGCTGTTTAGAACCCTTATTTCCTTTGCAAAAACTTCTATGTCTCCCGTTTGCATGTTGGGGTTTTTTGACTCTCTTTCAAATACATTTCCCCTTACAGCTATTACATATTCCGAACCCAGCTTTTCAGCTTTGTTGAAAGCATCCTGTGATATATCAGTATCGAATACTATCTGAGTTATCCCGTCCCTGTCCCTTAGGTCTACAAATATCAGACCGCCAAGATTTCTTTTTCTCTGAACCCAGCCCATGAGCACAACTTCTTCACCTATGTTCCTGTCTCTGAGGCTTCCGCAGTAGTGGGTCCTTTTCAAGCCGCTTAGTGTATCCATTAGAATATACCTCCTTGTATTATTTCTACAGTCTGCTCTTTAGCTCGTCAATTAGGCTGCTGAGCTTTATTTGTGTCTGCTGCGATGTGTTCATATCCTTGAGTGTCACCGAGTCGTTTTCAAGCTCGTCATCCCCAAGCACTATTGTATACTTGGCATTTTGCTTGTTGGAATATTTGAACTGAGCCTTCACACTTCTTTGCATGTGGTCCTTGTCGGCCGATATTCCGCTTTTTCTGAGTTGGGAAAGTATTCTCAGGCTCTCAAGCTCAGCCTTTTCGCCTATCGCCACAATAAATATGTCCATACCCTCTGTAAGCGGCAGAGCTATTCCGTTGTTCTCGATAGTCAGCAGCAACCTTTCTATTCCCATTCCAAAGCCTATTCCCGGAGTGTTGGGTCCCCCAATCTCCTCTGCCAGCTTGTCGTATCTGCCTCCGCCGCAAACTGTGCTCTGGGCTCCTATATCTTCGGATATTATCTCGAACGCTGTCTTTGTATAGTAGTCAAGACCCCTTACTATCCTTGGGTCCACCTCGTATGGTATCTCCATTTTCTCGAGCGAGAGCTTGAGCTTGTCGAAATGCTCCTTGCATTCGTCGCATATATAGTCAATCATCAGAGGGATATCCTTGATTATGCTCTGGCAGCCCTCATTCTTGCAGTCTATAACCCTCATTGGATTCTTTTCGGACCTTTCTATGCAAGTCTGGCAAAGGCCCTCCTTCTTGCTCTCGAGATAAGTCCTCAATACCTCGTTGTAGTGCTTTCTGCATGTAGGGCAGCCTACGGAATTTATCCTGGTAACTAGCTTCTGAAGTCCGAGTTTTCCAAAGAATTCTGATGCAAGAGCTATTACCTCGGCGTCTATAGTAGGCGACGAGGTTCCGAAGGCTTCCACACCGAACTGGTGGAACTCTCTCAATCTGCCTGCCTGCGGCTTTTCATACCTAAAGCATGGCGTTATATAGAAAAGCTTTGTCGGCTGGGTGTCCGCGTAAAGCTTGTTTTCAACAAACGACCTTACCACCGGCGCTGTGCCCTCAGGCTTGAGCGTTATACTCCTTCCGCCGTTGTCCTCGAAGGTATACATCTCCTTGTTGACTATGTCTGTAGTCTCCCCTATGCTTCGCTTGAAGAGCTCTGTATGTTCAAAAACAGGTGTCCTGATTTCCTTGTAGCCGAATACCTCGCATACTTCCCTGAACATATTCTCCAGATATACCCACTTGCGGGATTCCTCCGGAAGAACGTCTTTAGTGCCTCTCGGTGCCTGTGTAAGCATTCTTGAAAACCTCCTCTTCTTTTCTCTTTATCATTTCATCTATTCTAGCAATGTAGTGCTGTATATCCTTCACGTTTGGAACTCTCTCGAGCCTGTTTTCATCATGGTATACCAGCTTTGATATCCCTCCGGCTCCAACAGCCATAATTGACTGCTGCTCCTCCATTATGTTCATGTTGTATATGCACTCACAGCCTGGCTTGGCATAGCCCACATTCTCAAGGTTTCCGAGCATATACTTCTGCCTGTACATGTAGTACGGCACAAGTCCCATGTCTTTTGCATATTTGGCTGAGATGTCTACCATGCTCTCCATGTCTTCATAGTCTGCAAGGCTGTGCTCGCTGAGTTCGCCCCTTAGGTTAGAGGCTCTTTTTATCGCCATTGTGTGAACCGTAAGGCTCTCCGGCGAAAGCTCAGCTATGCGCTCAAGCGTGGCTTCCACATCCTCGGGCTTCTCTCCGGGAAGCCCGAGGATTATGTCCATGTTTATATTGGAAAAGCCCATGTCCCTGGCCATTTTGAAGGACGCCTCGACGTCTGCGGACGTGTGCTTCCTTCCAATGCGCTTTAGTGTGGCGTCATTCATAGTCTGCGGATTTATGCTTATCCTGTCTATGTCAAGCTCCCTGAGCGCCCTGAGCTTATCTTCGTCGATAGTGTCGACCCTGCCGGCTTCTACAGTGAACTCCTTGACTCCCGAAAAGTCGAAGCTCCTCCTTATGGCTGTTATAAGTTCTCTGAGCTCGTCTGCGCTGAGCGTCGTAGGCGTTCCGCCTCCTATGTATACGCTTTCGAGCGTCTTGCCCCATCTGCTGACTATTTGTGCTGTCTGCTCAATCTCGTGAATCAGAGTCTCTACATATTCGGCCTTCAGATGCCCCCACTGCTTGAGCGTATTCGAAGGGAACGAGCAGTATATGCACCTTGTGGGACAAAACGGTATGCTCACATAGAGGGCTATCTTGCCCGGATCAGGAGGGTATATATACTTTCTTTCAGTCATGGCTATTGCGGTTGCCATCCTTGCCTTCTCAGGCGACAGTCTGTATTTTTTCTCCAGATTGTGCATTATGTCCTCTTCTGTCATGCCGCTATCGAGCAGCTCCTGAACTATCTTGGTGGGCCTTATCCCTGTTAGTATGCCCCAGGGCGGCTTTGTTCTATGAACCTTGGAAAGAAGTTCGAATATGCACCTTTTGGTCAAAATTTTTGACTCCCTTTTTAATGTGCGAGAGTCAATAGTGTCTGCCAGCTCAATTTTTTCTGTGTGGCTTTGCTGAATCGCCGCGTTTTGAATATAGCTCCCCTTGCAGCCTATGAAGCCCGAACCCTCAAACGACTCCAGCTTCAAGGCTCTGCCGGTTTCAGGCAGTTCTCCCCCAAAAGCAAAGTCAGCTTCGAAAAGCTTTATGAGCTCGCCTGTTTCATATTCAAATTCGCTTCTGTCTATAATTACTTGAAGCATAATGTATTAAACCTCATTCATGTATGAATTTCTTTTCTTTTCTGTTTTTAGTGTGCTTGCGCTTCCATGACCTGGAAGCACTTTCAGGTGGTCATCCATGCCCTTTAGTTTCTTGAGGGACTCCTGAAGCTTGCCAAAGTCTCCACCGTAAAGGTCCGATCTTCCTACAGAAAGTGCGAACAGCGTGTCTCCTGTAAAAAGATATTCGCCCGTTCTTATACACATTCCACCAGGCGTGTGTCCCGGCGTATGTATTATTTCAAGGCTAAGATCTCCGACCTCTACTATGTCACCTTCCTTGACATATTCGTCAGCTTCTATCTCCACATGCTCAACTCCCATGCAGGCTGTGAGATTTTTTTCCTTGTCGTTTAGCATTTCCTTTTCAAGCTCATGAGCTATGAACTTAGCACCTGTCCTGGCTCTGAGCTCTTCTATGGCGCCTATGTGGTCACCGTGACCGTGCGTTGCTATTATATATTTTACATCGATGCCGTTTTCTTCTATTGCCTTCATTATCCTGTCAGCGCTGCCGCCGGGGTCTATTACAGCTCCTACTTTATTGCTGTCCGCAATGATGTAGCAGTTAACGGCGTATATTCCGGCAGGCACTATTTCAATAAACATGCGGTGTCCCTCCTTAAAAGCTTCTTTTTGAGTCAAGCAGCATTGTTACTGGTCCGTCGTTGAGAATGTCAACCATCATGTGGGCTCCGAAGCTTCCGGTCTGCACGTGTATTCCCATTCCTTCCAGTTCCTTTATGAACAGCTCGTAGAGTCTGTTGGCAATGTCTGGCTTTGCTGCATCTGTGAAGTTTGGCCTCCTGCCCTTCCTGCAGTCCCCATAAAGCGTAAACTGCGAAATTGCAAGCAGCTCACCCTTGACATCCAGCAGCGAAAGGTTCATCTTTTCATTTTCGTCCTCGAATATTCTAAGATTCGATATCTTCTCAGCGAGATATTTCACATCTTCCTCGCAGTCGTCGTGCGTTACCCCAAGCAGCACCATAAGCCCCTTGCCTACGCTGCCGACAACCTCATTCTCTACTTTAACACTCGAACTTGCTACCCTTTGAACTACAGCTCTCATATAATTGCTCCTTATACTATAGTGTTTATTATTTGTTTGATTAATTTTCAACCCTGAATACATCGAGCACTCCGGAAAGATTCTTGAGCTTGTTCATTATGCTCTTTAGCTGATCCTTGCTTTCGATCTGAAGCAGTATTGTCATGTTGGCCATGCCGTCTCTAGTTGTTCTTGCATTTATGCCGTTGAGCGATATCTTGTCGGCAGCCAGCAGCTGGGTGACTTCTGATATTATGCCCCTGCGGTCTGTTGCTTTGACTTTTATCTCAGCTTCAAAGGATGCCGTCTTCTCAAGGTCCCACTTGACCTCAAGCAGCCTGCTGTTGACCTCGGTATCAGAAAGGTCTATGTTGGAGCAATCCCTCCTGTGTATCGAAACTCCTCGGCCTTTAGTTATAAACCCGACTATGTCATCGCCTGGAAGCGGATTGCAGCATTTTGCAAATCTGACAAGTATGTTGTCCACGCCTTTTACTATAACTCCCTGGCCCTTTCCTTTCTCCCTTGGTTTTTGCTCTTTTTCCTTTTCCTGCATGCGCTCGAGAATTTCAGTGTCCCTCTTGCCCTCATCCTTGACTGCATCTTTTTCCATCTCGATTCTGAGCTTGGTTATTATCTGGGCCGGCGTTATGCCTCCGTAGCCTATAGCCGCGTACATCTCGTCTTCATTGGCAAAGTTGATCTTTCTCATTAAGGGAACCACGTATTTGTGCTTCAGGGCCTCAGTCTGGGTGAAGCCGTTCCTTTTGAGCTCTCGGTCAAGCATCTCTTTGCCCTTTTCGATATTCTCTGTCCTGTTGGCCTTCCTGAACCATTGCCTTATCTTGTTCTTTGCATGAGTGCTCTTGGCCACATTGAGCCAGTCTCTGCTTGGTCCGGTGCTGTGGCCCGAGGTGACTACGTGGACAATGTTGCCGTTTTTCAGCTTGTAGTCAAGTGGAACCATACGCCCGTCGACCTTGGCTCCTATACACTTGTTTCCAACGTCCGTGTGGACTTTGTATGCAAAGTCAATCGGTGTGGATCCCGCCGGCAGTTCGACTACATCCCCTTTCGGCGAAAATACGAACACCTGGTTTGTGAACAGGTCTATTTTGAGGGCTTCCATGAACTCCCTCGGATCGTTGAGGTCGTCCTGAAGCTCCATCATCTGGCGGAGCCATGACAGCTTCTTGTCCAGGTCGCTCTTGTCCACGCCCGTCTTGCCTTCCTTGTATTTCCAGTGGGCTGCTATGCCCAGCTCTGCTGTCTTGTTCATCTCGAATGTCCTGATTTGAATCTCGAGCGGACCCCCGTCGAGACCTACAACAGTGGTGTGCAAGGACTGGTACATGTTGGGCTTTGGCATCGCGATATAGTCCTTGAAGCGGCCGGGCAGCGGCTTCCATATGGTATGGACGACTCCAAGCACTGCATAGCAGTCCTTTATGCTGTTTACTATCACCCTCACGCCCGTCAGGTCGTATATCTGCTCGAAACTCTTGCCCTGATAGTGCATCTTCCTGTAAATGCTATAGAAATGCTTCGCTCTTCCGCTTAGTTCAAAATCTACATCAAGCTCATCTATGTGTTCTTTGAGCATTGATATTACCTGATGTATATACTCTTCTCTTTCCTTTCTCTTCTTGGCTACCTTGTCTACAAGCTCGTAGTAACCGTCCGGATCGAGATATCTTAGCGCGGTATCTTCAAGCTCGAATTTTATCTTGGATATTCCGAGTCTGTTTGCTATTGGGGCATATATTTCAAGCGTCTCCCTGGCTTTCTCCTGTGCCTTGATTTCAGACATATAATTGAGTGTTCTCATGTTGTGGAGTCTGTCTGCAAGTTTTATGAGCACGACCCTTATGTCCTTAGCCATGGCAATAAACATCTTTCTGATATTTTCAGCCTGGGTCTCTTCTTTAGACTTGTATTCAATCTTTCCGAGCTTTGTAACTCCGTCTACGAGATCTGCTATCTCCTGCCCGAATATGTTGCTCAAATCTTCATACGTATACTTAGTATCCTCTATTACATCATGTAAAAGGCCTGCAGCCACTGTTACCGTGTCAAGCTGCAGCTCGACTAGTATTTTGGCCACGCTTACAGGATGTATGAAATACTTTTCTCCAGATTTTCTATATTGTCCCACATGCGCACTTTCAGCCAGGTTGTAAGCCTTTATTATAAGCTCCAGATTGCTTTCAGGACTATATTGTTCTATGCTAAGCAACAGATTTTCCAACATAAGAATCACCCTATCCAAATTACTAAAATAATTTATTAGTCTTTATATTTAATCACCGAATCTACGGCGTATCCTTTAAGCAATTCTCTGGCGTTCAAGAATTCCAGCTCTATCAGATACTCTATGGCCACGACTTCTCCGCCGAGTTTTTCTATCAGCTCTATTACAGCTTCTGTGGTTCCGCCAGTAGCCAACAGGTCATCAACTATAGCTACCCTTGTTCCGGGATGTATTGCATCCTTGTGTATTTCCAGGCTGTCTTCCCCATATTCAAGGTCGTAATCGAACGACTCTGTCTCCGATGGAAGCTTGCCGGGCTTTCTCACAGGCACGAAACCTGCACCTATAGCGTACGCTACAGGAGCGCCCAGAAGGAAACCCCTCGCCTCAGGGCCTACAACTATGTCTATGTCCTTGCCCATTAGGTTGCCCACAATCGCATCTATAGCACTTTTGAAGGCTTTGCCGTCCTTGAGCAGGGTTGTTATATCCTTGAAATTGATACCATCCTTTGGAAAGCCTTCAATCTCTCTTATCCATTCCTTCAAATCCATCAACACTTGCCCTCCTTGATTTACAACAAAATACGGTTTCGTTGTAAATATTTTACATTACGTAAAAACGGATAATAATACTATTATATCTTTTCATAATAATTTAATCAACATTTTGCAAACTACTCATTTTGCATAATCACAAAGAATCGTCTACCTAAAATCCTTGAGAATGAGTTGCAGGCTTTTTCTGCCCATGTACTCGTTTAATCCTATTGTGTATACGAAGTCCATATCGAGGCTGCATTTGCCTTTACTTATTATGTCATCGTACAGGCTGTCTCCGAATCTTTGCCTTACAAGCTCCTCAAACTTCTTAGCGCCGCCGAAGCTGACAGCTTCAAGCTTTTCTCCATTGCTTTTTTTAATGCACGTGAGCTTTAGTACGTTGCAGCCTTTCCCAAGCAGCCTTACTCCAACCACCCTTATATTTTTTTCTGCAAATATAGGCGTTGGATTGCCCTTTCCGAAAGGCTCAAGCATTTTGATGCTTTCAAAAAGGTCGAATGATATCTCTTCGAGTGAGAGTCTCTTGTCTATTCTTATAATAGGCTCTATGTCATCTGGTGTCAGCCCGCAAAGCTCGTTAAGCTTTCTTCTGAGCTTTTCAATGTTCTCGTGCTTAAGCGAAAGGCCGGCCGCCATGGGGTGGCCTCCGAATTTTTCTATCAGTTCGCTGCACTCCGAGAGCTTTTCAAACATGTTGTACTTTTCGATTGACCTTGCCGAGCCCTTTATCATGTCCTTGCCGTTTGTGAGCACTATGGCAGGCATATTGTAGGCCTCCTTGATTCTTCCTGCCACTATCCCTGCTATGCTCTCATGCAGCAGCTCGTCATATGCAAGTATGACCCTGTCATCGCCATGCATCTTTTCAATTATTTCTGCCACCCTTTCGACTCCCTTTTCGGTGAGCTGCTTTCTTTCTTCATTGAGGGTAACGAGCCTCTCGGCCAGAACCGCAGCCTCCTCATCATCCTGACAAAGCAGCAGTTCAAGCGAAATCGTAGCCCTTTCGAGCCTGCCCGTGGCATTAATGCAAGGTCCTATTATGAAGCCCACATGATATGTGCCCAGGCTCGACTTTGTAAGCCCCGACCTTTCTATGAGTGCATTGAGGCCCTTATTCTTCGTGCTTCTGAGCATTTCGAGTCCCCGTTTTGCTATTATCCTGTTTTCGTCTACAAGATCCACAACGTCACATATGGTAGCTATGGCTGCATATTCCATGAATTCAAGAGCTTCACTTTCATCTATTCCAAACTCCTTGTAGAGTGCGCATGCAAACTTGTACGCTATGGCTCCTGCGCACAGCAGCTTGAATGGATAGGGGCAGTCCGGCTGCTTTGGATTTATTATCGCATTTGCATCAGGCAGCCTGAGACATCTTGTTCCATCCTCGTCTGCCTCATAAGCCACCTCATGGTGGTCTGTTACTACCACCTTCATTCCCAGGCTTCTTGCAAGGTCTATTTGCTCTACCGAAGCAATGCCGTTGTCGCAGGTTATTATGAGCTCAGTGCCCTCGCTTTTGAGCCTGTATATGGATTCATTGTTCATTCCATACCCCTCAAGCTCCCTGTGAGGTATGTAGCTGCTCACATTTGCGCCACACCTTGAAAGAGCGCTGTATAGTATGTAGCTGCTCATGACTCCGTCCACATCGTAGTCTCCGTATACCGTGATTTTTTCGCCGTTTCTTACGGACTCTTTCACAGTCAATATACCCTTTGCAATATCCTTGAAAAGACTAGGACTGTAAAGGTCGTCCGTTGTGGAATTTATGAACTTGTCGATCTCTTCTTCAGTTTTGAAGCCCCTGTTCGCAAGTATTTCCAGTATTATCTTGTTGCACCCAGTTCTTCTGGAGAGCTGTCCTATGTCACTGGAGCTTCTTTTTAACATCCATTTCGCCAAGCAATTCACATCCGTTTCCATATTTATGCTATTCGTATTATTTGTTGCTGTTTCGCGAGTAGAGCATGGAAAACACAAGAAAAAATCCCATGATTGTCGCTATTGAATACCCCAAGAGCCCTATGGCGGGGTATCCTTTTATTTCCGGACCTTTTCCCGATAGAATCACAATCGAGGAGCCCACTATTATGGCTGATATTATAAGGCTAACCGAAAGCCTGTTTGCCGTTTTGGATATTTCCCTCTCAAGCCTTGAAAAGCTTATTTCTTCCACAGAAATTCGTATGTTGTTCTTTTTTATGCGGTTCAGCATCCACCTTATCTGTTCCGGGATGCTTTTTATGTCCCTGAGTATAGACTCGATGTAATACCTTGTCTCCCTCGCCGATTCCTTGTACCTTTCTATATCCATGTAGCTTTGTCTTAAGAATTCATCCATAAGCATAGATATTGAAAATTCGGGATAGAGCTTTTTCCCCGTGCCCTCAAGCGTAACTATAGTCTTTGCAAGCATTGTAAAGCCTGTGGGCAAAGCAAGTCTGTTTTTTCGCGCAAAGTAGAGGAACTCTCGAATAAGCTCGGTTATGCTTATCCGTTCAAGGGGTGTGTTGTAGTAATAGTAGATGTAAAAACCGAGATCCTCCTTGAGCTTTCTTATATTTGAATCCGGGTCTACGGCATCCAGCTGCACAAGGCAGTCGACTATCCCGTCGACATTGTTGTCGCTTATTGACGTGAATATCTGGTTTATGAGCTTCTTTGTGTCCCTGTCTATCACTCCCACTATACCAAAGTCGACAAACGCTATAGTGCTCTTGTCGAGCACGAATACGTTCCCCGGGTGCAGGTCCGCGTGGAAAAACCCATAGCTGAAGACCTGCTTCATGAATGCCTTCGCCTCAATAAACGCTGCCTTTTTGCAGTCCCAGCCCCTTCTTTTTATCTCGTCAATGTCGCTTATCTTGACTCCTTCAACCATCTCAAGCGTCAGAATCTTCTTCGAGGTGAACTCCCAGTATACCTTTGGGATGTAGATATCTTCGTCATCCCTGTGAATCTGTGCAAGCTTTTCGCAGTTCCTGGCCTCGAAATTGTAGTCCATCTCCCTTTTTATACTGGCGCTGAATTCATCCACGATTTCGATATAGTTGGTGGCGCTTTTTTTGTCTATGCGCTCCTGCAGAAGCTTGGCCACAAAGTAGAGTATGTCTATGTCTGAGGATATGATTCCTTCTATTCCCGGCCTCTGCACCTTCACTATGACGCTTTTTCCTCCCTTTGTCATGGCCTTGTGGACCTGTCCTATAGAGGCCGCCGCCATAGGCTTTTCTTCGAACTCCACAAATGCATCTTCTACTGTAATCCCTATATCATTATAGAATATCTCCTTTGCCTTTTCAAAGCTAAATGCCTCAACATCGTCCTGCAGCTTGGAGAGCTGCTCGATTATACTGTCGTCCAGCAAATCCCCTCTTGTGCTGAGTATCTGTCCAAACTTTATGAACGTGGGGCCCAGCTCCACTATTGCGCTTTTTATGCGCTCCTCATGGGTCATTTTTTTGATCTCGTCGCTCATGCCGCCGGGGGATCTGTATACGTAGTCATCTATATTCAGCTTTTCCACTAGGTATGTAAATCCATATTTCATAAGGACGTTGAGTATCTGCCTGTACCTTCTAAGGTTTTTCGGCCTCATATATAGCATGCTCAAGCTGCACCCCCCTTGCCGGTTATTTATAAAAAAATGAAAAAAGGTATCAAAAAAGGGCAATATACTATAATATATATTGCCCTTTTGACGCTTATGAAAACTTCTGTTTTTGCTTGAAAACAACCCAGACCGGGCTTGCTATGAATATTGACGAATACGTTCCCACCAGGATACCTGCAATAAGCGGAAGTGTGAACTCCTTTATAGCATCTACCCCGAAAATGTAAAGAGCTGTTATTGTCACAATAGTTGTAAGCGAAGTGTTCATTGTCCTTGAAAGAGTCTGCTTTATGCTGTCATTTGCAAGAGTGGCATACTCGCTCTTTTTGTAGTTGCCTGCATTTTCTCTTATCCTGTCGAATACGACTATTGTATCGTTTATGGAGTAGCCCACCACAGTAAGAATAGCCGCTATGAAGGTGCTGTTTAACGGTATCCTGAACATAGCATAGAAGGCCAGCATGAAGAGCACGTCGTGCACGAGTGATACTATTGCAGCTACACCGTAAGAAAGCTCGAACCTGAAGCTAATATATACAAGCATAAATATCGATGAGACAACCACTGCAAGCATGGCCTTGTTCTTTATCTCGTTGCCCACTGAAGGTCCTATCTGCTCTGCCTTTAGAAGATCTCCGTCTTCAAGGCTGTATTTTTGCTTGAACTTTTCAAAGAAGCTGTCTATTTTTTTGCTGTCCATATCTTTTATTGTCTTTAGCTGGACAACCGTTTTGTCGGCTCCTAGCTTGTTGATTGTTATGTTGCTGTCGATTTCCTTCGACATCTCCTTTATCTCCGCTATAGGAACATTCTTGTGCAGATTCATTTCCATAACTGTTCCGCCGGTAAAGTCTATGCCGTAGTTGAATCCAAACATTAGAGCCATTACAAGGCCTACCACTATAAATGCAGTTGAGGCTCCAAACCAGATTTTCATTTTTTCGATAATTTTCATAGTCTATCCCCCTAAGCCCCGAACAGTTTGTTGTTTTTTAGAAATCCTGCATTGGCCAGTGTTTTGAGTAGAAGCTTAGATACTACAACAGCAGTAAACATCGAAGCTACAATACCAAGCATGAGCATTACGGCAAATCCCTTTATAGGGCCTGTACCGAAATTGTAAAGTACTACGCCCGCAATGAATGTTGTTACGTTGCTGTCTATTATCGTAGTCATAGCCCTGGAGAAACCTGCGTCAATAGCAACTCTGAGCGATTTCCCTTTTCTTGTCTCTTCTTTGATTCTCTCGAATATTATTACGTTGGCATCGACCGCCATACCTATTGACAGGATCAGAGCCGCTATTCCCGGGAGCGTAAGCGTGGCATTCATCCCCACAAAAGCATATCCGACAATGAGAGCATATGCCGCAAGAGCTATAGCTGCCACAAGTCCAGGCAGCTTGTAGTATAGCATCATGTATAGTATGAGTATTGCTATTCCAACCTTTGCGCCAAGTATGCTCATGTTGAGCGCATTCTCACCTAGCGTCGCTGTTATCGTGGATGTCTGTATCTCCTTGAAGTCAACAGGGAGGGCTCCGGCACGTATTAAGTTTGCAAGCTCCGAAGCACTTTCAACTGTAAAGTTGCCAGTTATAGTCGCCTGACCGTTAGGAATCTTTTCGTTGACAACAGGGCTTGATATTACCTCGTTATCGAGTACTATGAATATCGGAGACTGCGTAGGCGCCAATTTTTCCGTGGCGTCTGCAAACGCCTTTGCTCCTTCGGAGTCGAATTCAAGAGCAACAAGCGGTTCCTTGCTCTTTTGGTCTATGACAACCTCTGATTTTTTGACGTTCTTTCCGGTAACTATTACAGTTCCATCCTGAAGCGCAAACTTAAGCTGGGCTGTCTTTCCTATCATCTCAAGCGCGTCGTTGGCATTCTTTACGCCTGGAAGCTCTATCCTGATTCTTTTTTCGCCTTCCTTGACTATAACAGGTTCAGTAAGCCCGAGTGTGTCTATACGCCTTCTGAAAACCTCAATAGTCTGGTCGATTATCTTCTTTAATTCCTCGCCCTTGGCGTCAGTCTGTGCCTCGTACACGACATATACGCCGCCCTTGAGGTCCAATCCCTGTTTAACCTGCTTGCCCAACGGAGATATGTTAAGCCCTCCGATGCTGAGCCCGCTTAGCGCCGTGTACACCCCAAAAGCAATTATGACGATCATAGCCAAGAAACCTGCTATTCCTCTGTTTCTCATGTTCCCCCTCCTAGTCTATTTATGTTTTTCTGCAAAAGCTACATAGTCTACGGCAGAATTTTCAAGTGATTTTTTTTCTTCCTCTGTGAGCTCTCTTACTATCTTTATTGGATTTCCAAACGCCAGAACTCCCGAGGGAATCTTCTTTTGAGGCGGAACAAGGCTTCCGGCTCCAATAATGCTGTAGTCGCCTACCTGTGCACCATCGAGCACTATGCTTCCCATGCCAATAAGGCTATAGTTTCCTATCTGGCAGCCGTGTAGTATGGCTCTGTGACCTATTGTCACATAGTCTCCAATGACGGTTTTTGTCTCCATTCCTATATGAATAACCGTACCGTCCTGTACGTTAGTGTTTTCTCCAATTATTATCTCTTCTATGTCACCTCTGAGAACACAGTTATACCATATGTTGGTGTTTTCGCCTATGCTCACCCTGCCAATCACATCTGCAGAATGGGCAACAAAACAACTTTTAGGAATTTCAGGAAAATATCCATCAAGCGGCCTAATCATCGGCCTCACCTCCAAGCATCAGCTTTGCTTTTATAGCTATGGCGCATTCCACTCTCTTCTTGAGCATTTCGCACGCCATGGAATACGGCTTTAATATGTCACCGTTGAAATTGTATGCATTTGCATGGCAGCCGCCGGAGCAGTAGAATCTCGCCCAGCATTCCCTGCACGATTCTTTTGCATATACATGAGCATTTTGGAATTTGAGCTGCAACTCCCTGTCGAGAGTGACTTCTTCGTCTAATATGTTTCCCATTTTGAATTTATCATTGCCTACAAACTGATGGCATGGGAATATGTCGCCCTCTGGTGTTACACATATATATTCAGAGCCGGCTCCGCAGCCTGTAAGTCTTTTTATGACGCATGGACCCTGGCTTAGGTCTATGCTGAAGTGGAAAAATGTAAATTTGTCGTCTTCAAGCTTCTTGCTGATGTAGTAATCTGCCAGCTTTTCATATTCCTCGAATATTTTCGGCAAATCCTCTTCTGTAAGGGCAAAATCGCTCATGTTCTCGTCTACTGCAGGCTCCATGGATGTTATGCCAAAGCCCTCGTTTGCAAAATGTTCTATATCGCTGGCAAAATCAAGGTTGTGCCTTGTGAAAGTGCCCCTTATGAAATATTCCTTTTCGCCTCTTTTTTCAACCAGCTTCTTGAATTTTGGAACTATGGTGTCATAGCTGCCCTTATCGTTCCACGTAAGCCTCATCCTGTCGTTTACACTTTTTCTTCCGTCAAGGCTGAGGACAATATTTTTCATGTGCTTGTTGATAAAATCTGTCTTTTCATCATCCAGCAGGAGGCCATTAGTTGTTATAGTGAATCTGAAATTCTTGCCTGCTGCAGCCGCTATTTCATTTCCGTATTCAACCAGTTCCTTGACTACCTCCCAGTTCATCAGAGGTTCGCCGCCGAAGAAGTCCACTTCAAGATTTCTTCGTGTACCTGAGTTGGCCACAATGTATTCAAGTGATTTCTTGCCGACCTCGAGCGGCATGAGCTTTCTTTCTCCGCCGAAATCTCCCTGGGATGCAAAGCAGTATACGCATTTTAGATTGCAATCATGTGCCACATTCAGGCACATCGCCTTTACAACAGGCTTCCTGTTGACAAAATTCTCGTTATGCTCGTATGTGTCCTGGCTGTAAAGCAGCCCCTGCTCCTTGAGCTCTCCTATTTCTTCCCAGGCTTGCCTGATATCCTCCGCAGAATACTTGCCGCCTAATATATCTATTATCTGATCAATGCTCTTTTCGGCAAAGTGATCAAGCACATCAAACACTATGTCGTCTACTACATGAACCGCCCCGCTGTTGACATCAAGCGCAACTTTGACTCCCTTGAGGCTAAACTTGTGCACTAATTGCATTAAAACCCCTCCATGATATTTAAAAACCGCTCTGAAATTAAGAAACAAATTTATACTAACAGATTTGATTTCAATAGTCAAATGTCCGTTAAAGGCGAAAAAATAGCACAACATTTAAGTCGTGCTATTTCCCGCTTGTTTTATAGTCCTCGCTTTGCGGACCTGCTTTTTTTGCTTTAATCGACTACTTCTCGCAGCTCTGATTTCCTACCGTGCAAGAAGTCTTGCATGCTGACTGGCATGAAGTCTGGCATTCTCCGCATCCGCCCTTAGATGCGCTCTTTTTTAGGTTTGCTCCAGAAAGAGTTTTTATGTGTTTTTGTTTCATGAGTATTACCTCCCAAAAATTTTGATACATAAATTAGTACATATTAGATTATAGCATAATTTCGCTATTATTCAACTTCCGTATCGCCTTTGACTTCTTTTAGCTTGCCTATAGCCCATCTTTCGAATGTAAGCTTAGTTCCGTCAGGCTCAATCTCAAGCACTACTGTCGCTTCTCTCACCTGTACTACTGTTCCTTCCAGACCGCCTATTGTCACAGCGACGTCCCCTATCCTAAGGTTTTCCCTGAGCATTGTGAGCTCCTTTTGACGCTTCTGCTGAGGCTTTATAAGGAAAAAATAGAAAAATGCGAGTAAAGCCAGTGGGAATATCAACGCTTGAAGCTGCTGCATAAAATCTCCTCCTTGAACTTCGTATTTTTGTAGTTTATATCCAATTGTCTATCCCTGTAATCTTACAATACGGCATATCCAAATAATATTCAATCCTATTTTTCATACCCGAACTTTTGGAAAAACTCATTTCTAAAGTCCATAAGCCTGTCGTCCATAATCGCCTGTCTGACATTTTTCATTAGGTTGATAAGGAAGTACAGGTTGTGGTATGTCAAAAGCCTTGAAGCCAGTATTTCATTACACTTTACAAGGTGTCTGAGATACGCTTTCGTATAGTTCCTGCAAGTGTAGCAGTCACACTCGGGATCCAGCGGTGTGAAGTCCTCCTGGTAGACTGCATTCCTTATTACGACCTTGCCGCCGCTTGTGAAGGCCGTGCCGTTTCTGGCTATTCTTGTAGGCAAAACACAGTCAAACATGTCTATGCCTCTTAGAACGCCCTCAACAAGGTCGTCAGGGCTTCCTACGCCCATTAGGTATCTTGGCTTGTCTGCTGGCATAAGGGGCACTGTGTAATCTAGTACTTCGTACATAAGCGGCTTAGGCTCCCCAACACTGAGGCCACCTATCGCATAGCCCGGAAGATCCAGCGCAGTTATTTCCCTGGCGGACTGTTCACGAAGGTCCTTGTACATGCCTCCTTGTATTATTCCAAACAAGGCCTGATTCTCTGTGTTTGTATGGGCATCCTTGCACCTTTTGGCCCATCTTGTCGTTCTCTCAAGCGAGTTTTTCACATACTCCCTGTCAGCAGGATAAGGAGCGCACTCGTCAAAAGCCATTATTATGTCGGCTCCCAGGGCATTTTCGATTTCTATGGCCTTTTCAGGACTGATGAAGTGCTTTGAGCCGTCAAGATGTGACCGAAACTCGACACCCTCCTCTTTTATCTTTCTCAGAGGCCCGAGGCTGAAGACCTGGTAGCCTCCGCTGTCTGTGAGTATTGGCCTGTCCCAGTTCATGAACTTGTGAAGCCCGCCGGCTTTTTGTACTATATCATGTCCCGGCCTTATATAAAGATGGTATGTGTTGCTTAGTATTATCTGGGCCTCTATTTCCTTTAGCTCCTCGGGGGTCATCGCCTTTACAGTTGCTTGAGTTCCAACAGGCATGAATATAGGAGTGTCTATGACGCCGTGCGGCGTATGGAGCTTGCCAAGCCTAGCTCCGGTCTGCTTGCAGACTTTGATTAGTTCGTATCTTATTGCCATATTTTTGTTTTTCTCCTTTTTGCTCTTATTAGTATATGAACATTGAATCTCCAAAACTGAAAAATCTGTAGCCCTCACTTACAGCCTCGTTATAGGCTCTTAGCACCTGCTCCCTCGTCGAAAAGGCGCTCACTAACATTATGAGTGTCGACTCGGGAAGGTGGAAGTTGGTAATTATAGCGTCTACGAGCTTGAAATCGTACCCAGGATATATGAATATGTCAGTCCAGCCGCTGCTTGCATGGAGTCTGCCCGTGCTGTCTGCTGCAGTCTCAAGCGTCCTGCAGCTGGTCGTACCTACAGCTATGACCCTATTGCCCTTCGATTTGGCGAGGTTTATCTTGTCAGCTTCGCTTTGCTCTATTGTATAGAATTCAGAGTGCATCTGATGCTCCTCTATGCTTTCCATCTTCACAGGCCTGAATGTACCAAGGCCTACGTGCAGAGTTATATACGCAATCTCGACTCCCATTGCCCTTATCTCTTCAAGCAGCTCCTGAGTGAAATGTAATCCAGCTGTAGGCGCCGCCGCAGAGCCGGAGTGCTTTGAGTAGACAGTCTGGTATCTTTCCTTGTCATGAAGCGTTTCCTTTATATAAGGCGGCAGCGGCATGCTCCCAAGCTCGTCGAGCACGCTTTCAAACACACCCTCATATTCAAATCTTACTATCCTTGTACCCTCGTCAGCTATGTCTTCGACCGTGGCTCTTAGCCTGCCGTCTCCGAAACTGAATTCGCTTCCCGGCTTTGCTCTCTTGCCCGGCTTAACCATGACCTGCCATGTGTCCATGTCAATCCTCTTGAGGAGCAGGAACTCCATCTTGGCTCCTGTCGGAACCTTTTCCCCTATGAGCCTTGCCGGCAAAACGCGGGTGTTGTTGAGCACGAGCACGTCGCCTTTTCTGAGATACTCTTTTATGTCCCTGAATTTCCTGTGCTCTATATCTCCTGTTTGCCTCGATACCGTCATAAGCCTGGATTCATCCCTTTTTTCAAGGGGTGTTTGGGCTATGAGTTCTTCGGGGAGTTCAAAATAAAAATCACTTGTTTTCAAATTAGATTTCTTCCCTTCGCTATTCTATTTCTACGCCTGTGTAGTAATGCTTAAGTATGTCTATATAACTGTAACCGGAATCCGCCATATTTTTGGCGCCCCACTGGCTCATTCCAAGGCCATGGCCCCAGCCTCTGCCGTTGAATACGTATTGCTGCGCCGCCTCCTGAGAGATTGTGAACTGCGCCTTTTTCGTTGAGTTTTGTACAAATGTGCCTGATATTGTTCCCCATGAGATCTTATCCCCAGCGTAGGACATCACCTTGGCCTGTGAAGTGTCCAGACTCTTTATGCCTGACGCAGATATGACTTTGACTCCCTGCTGGGCTCCAGCTGATGTTTGCAGGTCGAAATAAGTGCTTTTCAATGTATTGTAGCCTATTACCTTCCTGATTGATTCCTTTTGGATTGTCTTGCTTCCCTGGCTGCCCACAACCTCAAGCTCAATTACCCTTCCATTCTCTGATTTTTGGGTAACATTCACTCCTTTTAGATCCCCTATGTCGACGTTGCTGCCTGCAAGCAGAGTCTGCAGCTGATCACTTGAAAGCGCAACAGACCATGAGTCGTTGGGAGCGCCCAGCGAAAATTCATCGCTCACACCTCTTAGATACGGCAGTTTTGCCGACCAGACATTTTCGGAATTTTCGGTCATGCCTCCGCTGTTTGAATGATAAAATGCCTGCACTAGGCTGCCGTCGTATGTCATAAACCTGCCTGCTGTCGCATCTACTGCCGCATTTGAATTCTTGGCCTCGCTGTCATAGCCGCCGTACACCTGGCAGTCAGTGGTGTTGCATATGTCGAATCCCTGGTTGGAATGCTTGCCAAGGCTTATTACAGTATAATTCCTGGCCGCTATAGCTTGGGCCTTTAGGGCCTCCACGGGCCAGCTTCCGGACATCTCTTTTGGCACAACACCGTAAAGATATTCCTCCAGCCTGACCCTGTTTATTACAGTAATATCACCTGACGTGAGCCTCTTGCATATTATGGAGCCTCTGTACTTTTTCCCGTCAACTGACACAGGATATCCCGAAGCGCTCTCTAGTTGTACACCTTTTCCCGCATCGTATGACATTATTATGTCTCCGCTTCCAGCGCTCACATTTATATTCCTGCCCTGCGCCGCCACGGCTTCAAAGCTGTATTCTCCGCCGAACTGCTCGTAAAGCTCCTGCGCGTATGTATTTGCATCGTCGCTGCTTGAGTAGCTGCCTATGTAAATCTTCCAGCTTCCATCATAATAGGCATAGCCTTCCTCAATGTCCATGTCCCGAAGCTCACTTATGGCGTCGCTGAAGGTGTCAAAACTGCCGTCAAGCTCTATATGGTAGGGTGCCGTGTCTTTTGTGAGCACCACCTGTTCTTCACCGAGATCTGCAAGGCTCTTCCCGCCTGTCTCGCTGGCCTCAAGCTCATCCTGGGAACTGAGATTTACAGAGTGCGCAGCCGAGGAGCCGAATCTGAGGCCAACATTTATGTATTCCGGCGCAGACTGCCTTGTCGCCGCATATGAAACCTCGCCAGAAGGCAGGATCAACATAGTCAGTGCCATTGCAGCCGCTAAAGCCGCCCTGATTAGTTTTTTTGACAATTGCAACACCACCCTATCTTCTTAATATATTGAATAATAATGTAAGTATTATGCTTATTACTATCGAAGTCACTATGGGAAAATAAAAAGTCATGTTGCCTTTTTTTATGAATATGTCCCCTGGCAGCCTCCCTATTCCCAGGCGGCTTCCCAGCGTGAAAATTATTCCTGCCACAATGAGGACAATCCCCATAATAATCAAATTTTTGCCGAGCAAACTTATCCTCCTTCCATTGAGAAGCCTATTTTGCCTTTATGTTGAAATGCTCATATGCATTTCTGGTAACGCTCCGTCCCCGGGGACCTCTTGTAAGCAACCCTTTCTGAATCAGATATGGCTCTATGACGTCTTCTATTGTGTTTCTGTCCTCGTTCACGGCCGCTGCTACTGTATCCAACCCCACCGGACCTCCGTCGAATTTTTGTATTATTGCGAGTACAACTCTCTTGTCAATATCGTCAAGCCCCAGCCTGTCTATTTCAAGCAGCTCCAGGGCCTCTTTTGCTGTTTCCTCGTCTATGTGCCCGTCTCTTACAACCTGGGCATAGTCCCTGACTCTCTTTAGAAGCCTGTTGGCAAGTCTTGGTGTTCCCCTTGACCTCCTTGAAATCTCTGCCGTCCCGCTTTCATCTATTTCTACTCCAAGTATTCCTGCGGACCTTTTGATTATGCCGCAGAGCTCCTCCTCGCTATAAATGTCCAGCTTGCATATGACTCCAAAACGGTCACGCAGGGGCGATGTGAGCATGCCGGCTCTTGTAGTGGCCCCTATAAGCGTGAACTTGGGCAGGTCTAGCCTTATTGATTTTGCCGAAGGCCCCTTGCCTATCATTATGTCTATGCAAAAATCTTCCATAGCGGGATAGAGCACTTCCTCTATGCTTCTGTTGATTCTGTGTATCTCGTCTATGAAAAGCACGTCGTTTTCAGAAAGTCCTGAAAGCACTGCAGCAAGGTCGCCTGCCTTTTCTATTGCTGGCCCCGAGGTTATCTTGATGGATACTCCCATCTCGCTTGCTATTATATTGGAAAGCGTAGTCTTTCCCAGCCCCGGCGGACCGTATAGCAGCACATGGTCAAGCTGCTCGCTTCTGTGCTTTGCCGCCTGTATGAATATGTCGAGCTGCTGCTTGACCTTTTCCTGCCCTAGATAATCACTCAGGGTTTTAGGCCTGAGACTGTTCTCCATATCGAAATCTTCAGGTTTAAGACCTGTAGTTATCATCCTATTGTCATAATTGAGCATTGCAATACCTCTTTCTATCTAGCAAGATATTTGAACGACAGTTTAATAAGCTCCTGAGTGCCCTGGGCTGTTTCTGCCGCTTTTGTCGCTGCGGCCCTGGCTTCACTCTCGCTGTATCCAAGAGCTGCAAGCGCCTGAACAGTCTCGTCCAGCTCTCCAGAACCGGCAATTTCAGTCGAATCGCATTCTTGTGCGCTCCATCCCCGCTTTTTCAGTTTGTCCCTGAGCTCTAGCACTATCCTCTCCGCTGTTTTTTTGCCTACACCGGGAAACTTCGAGAGCGACTTTATATCAGCATTCATTATATATCCCGCAATGTTGCCTGCCTCCGGAAAAGAGAGTATGTTTATAGCGGATCTTGGCCCTATGCTCGAAACGCCTATAAGCAACTCGAACATGTCTTTTTCATCCCTTGTAGCAAAACCGTATATGCTCATCTCGTCTTCCCTTACTATGAGCTTTACATGAAGTTTTGCGTCGTCACCCAAAGATAGCCTTGATATTGTGCCGAAAGTGGCATTTATATTATAACCTATTCCACTGCTTTCTAAAACTACAAAACCTTCACCTACGTCCTCTACTCTGCCTTTTATGTAATTATACATGGCAACCTCCAAACATATATTCTATATAATTATAATATATAGCCGCAAAATAAAAAAGGACCGTATGGTCCTTTTTGTGTAGAGCATTTATTTTATGCCGTTTTTCCATGAATCGACAAGTCTCTCGAGTATCCTGCGCAGCACCTCTCCGATTTTCGAATAGGATTCGTCGTTGAGGTTGGCAAGTGATATCCTAATAGACCATTCGGGTCCGTGGAAGCCGCCTCCGCTCAGCAGTACTATAGATGACTCTTCCGCCAGCATAAGCAGCAGGTCATAAGGCTTGTAGTTTTTCTCAAGATAGCCTGCAAAGCCTTCTCCGTAATGCTGCTCCGCCCACTGAAGCAGATCAAACTGAGTATAGTAAGCAGCGTCAAAACTATCTTTTCTGACATCCATTCCCAGGCCGTCAAACAGCAGTTTCTGTCTGCGGCGGCATATTCCCTTTGTAAGGTTCTTATAGCTGTTATCCTTGTCAAGAAGCGCAAATGCCGAGAAGAAGGCCATTTGGACCTGCTGCGGCGTGGAAAGTCCCGCAGTGTGGTTTAGCGCCACCTGCCTGCTGTCCGCGACAATTCTGTCTATGAACTTTATCTCATGAGGGTTTGTCGAAAGCGCCGAATATCTCCTCCTTGCCCTCTCCTTCTTGTCATCGTCAAGGTCTCTTAGCAGCTTGTCAAATACGTTGTCCTCGTAAAGAGCAATCGTGCCCAGTCTCCAGCCTGTGACGCCAAAGTATTTTGAATATGAATACACACCTATTGTGTTGTATGGTATGTCAGCCATGAGCGAATGGAAGTCGTCCACAAACGTGCCGTAGACATCATCAGATATTATCATCAGGTCAGGATTGTGGCTCTTTATAACTTCAGAAAGCTGAGCTATTGTCTGCGGCCTTATTGCTATGGACGGTGGATTGCTTGGATTCACTATAAAGAGAGCCTTTATTGAAGGATCCTTAAGCTTGTCTATTTCAGACTGAGGATACTGCCATGTATGCTCTCCGTTTTCGTCAGTCTCGCTTGCAAAGAGTTCCACAACCTCGAAATTGTAACGTGGAAGGTGAGGTATTTCAAGATATGGAGTAAATATAGGCGTCATTATAGCTACTTTGTCACGCTGCGAGAGTATGTTGTTTGCTATTAGCGTATCGAATATATAGCACATTGCAGCTGTTGCTCCCTCAACTGCAAATATGCTGAATTTGCCCTTGTGGTGCCTGTTGTAGCACATCTCCTGCATCAGGTAGTCGTGCACTATCTTTTCTACATGCACAAGCATTCTGTCCGGAACAGGATAGTTGTCCCCTATTATGCCGTCAGCCAGCTCATGCACCCATGCGTCAGGCTCGAAGCCCTTCTCGTATATTCCGTAATCTATTATTCCTTTAAGCAGCTGAGCTCCCGGAGCTGCGCTGTTTTTTTCTATATATTTATAGAATCTGTCTGCGATCCCATTTCTTTGCGGCATTCCGGCCAGGTCAGCCTCATTCCATGTTCTGCGCGTTTCTTTCACCGCGAATTGCCCAAATGTGAAAAATGCTTCTCTAGGCGTTGCCGCAGTCCAGTTGGGATTTCCTCTTCCTGCATCCAGCAACGAATGTGTACCGCTTTCCTTTGATGCTTCTGCCAGACTTATGAGCTTGTCCTTCAGCTCAAATGGGCTTATTTTTCCGTAAATCCTTTCAATTTCAGCGCGCTGCAAACTCGAAGATTTCATAATACATGCCCTCCCATTATATTTTGTTTAAAATGATTTCATGTCATTGTTCATCTTCGATAATATTAACACCTGCCCAAATAAAAGCACATACATTAAATTATGTATTTATTGCATTGATGTTAATATTGCTTTTGATTTGCCTGTATTTTTATATTTAAGAAATGCTATTTCGCTTTATTGGTTTGTTAAATAATGCAGGCTTTTCATGGTAAAAAAACACACCCTAATTTTCAAGGATGTGTTTTATGTGTTAACCAATATATACCATGATAACCCGGCTGTAATCAAAAATTTGAAACCTGACGTAGAATGACTAGTCCTGCTCCCAGTTGTGGTGGACCTGCTGAACGTCGTCATCGTCCTCGAGCATGTCAAGCATCTTCTCCATCTTAGTGACGCTGTCACCCTCAAGCTTGGCCATTGTCTGAGGAAGCATTTTTACATCGGCGTCAATTAGAACGTATCCAGCCTTGGCAAGGGCTTCCTTTACCGCCTGGAAATCCTCCGGAGAAGTAAGTACAACAAAGCCGTCCTCTTCAGATATGACATCCTCCGCGCCTGCCTCGAGAGCAATTTCCATGATGTCGTCCTCTGAAACTCCATCCGCCGCCTCTATTATTATCTGACCCTTCCTGTCGAACATGAAGCTTACGCAGCCGCTAGTTCCGAGGTTGCCGCCGTTCTTGTCAAGATAGTATCTCACGTTGCCTGCAGTCCTGTTTTTATTGTCGGTAAGAGTTTCTATTATTACGGCCACTCCGCCCGGTCCGTACCCTTCATACACTACCGTTTCATAGTTTTCGCCCTCTGAAGAGCCCGAACCTTTCTTGATGGCTCTGTCTATGTTGTCGTTAGGCATGTTCATCTCTTTGGCCTTTTCTATAGCGTTTTTGAGAGCAAAATTGTATTCAGGATCCGCTCCGCCTTCCCTTGCTGCTACCGATATAAGCCTTGCGTACTTTGTGAATATCTGAGCTCTTTTTGCATCCTGCTTGCCTTTTCTTTGCACTATGTTTCCAATACGTCCCATTTTTCCACTCCTTACTTGTTTGTACAGACACTCATTCAAATATTTGGCATTTAATTGCAATTATTTTAAAACATAGTAATTTTATCACGAAAATACGATTCAGTAAATATATCTAAAAGACGGGAGGCTTTGGAGGCATGTTCCTCTTGTGCTCAGACCTGGCATGAAGCCTTTCTATTATTTCTCTGTCTTTTTGAGGAATCTCTTTTCCTTCAAGCAGATCGTCTATCATGTCGTATGTTGTGCCCATCTCGTTTTCGTCCGTTTGCCCTTCCCACAATCCTGCAGAAGGCGCCTTTTCTATTATGCTAGACGGCACTCCGAGCACTCTGGCCCATTCGTATACTTCGCGCTTGAGCAGGTTGGAGATTGGCAGTATGTCCACGCCTCCGTCACCGTACTTTGTGAAATACCCTGTGTATACCTCCGCCGCATTGTCAGTTCCCGCAACAAGATAGTTGAGGTTGTTTGCAACCGTATAAAGCGTGCTCATCCTCAGTCTGGCTCTCAGATTCGCATCGGCAATCCTGCCGTTTTGTTCCTTGTATTTTCCCATGTCCTGGAGCTTTTCGAACACTGTACCCATGACTGAATCCTGGATATCTGTAAGATCTACCTCCATATGGTCTATGCCGCAGCTTTCCACAAGTTCAAGCGCATGCAGCCTGTCTGTCTCGCTGCTTTTTATTGGCATTATAACTCCCATAGAGTCATTCGGAAAAGCCCTCTTTATAAGGAATGCTACTACAGCCGAGTCTATTCCTCCAGAAAGCCCCACAAGGATACCGCTCGTCCTTGACTCCTCAACCTTTGCTCTTAGCCACTCTACTGTTTTTTCAATTTTTTGTTCAACTGTAAGCATATGTTCTCTCCTCATATTAACTCTGTAATGAATACTTTGAATCATCCTATTTTAAAAGCTCGGCATATACGCAATAGTCATACACTATGTTGAGTCCCAGCCCTGCCGCCTTTTCCAAGACGCTCTCATCGTAAGCGCCCGGCTGGAACCACACATTCTTTATTCCAAGCTCGCTGATTTCGTCCAGCAGCCTCAGCGCAACCCCAGGATTCACTATTACATCCACGCATTCTATGCTTTCAGGCAGCTCCCTGAGCGAACCGTAGACCTTGTCTGCGTCCACCGCGCTGTACTTTGGATTTACGCCGTATACGCTGTATCCTTTTGATTTCATGAGCTTGTAAATTTTGTAGCCATATCTTGACTCGTCCTGAGTGACGCCCACTACAGCCCATTTTTTCATTTCAAGCATCTGTTTTTTTAGTTGCTCCATTTGTCGCACAACGTTTCCTCCTCTTACGAATCCGGGCTGCATTTAGTCTAATATTACAGCTCCGCTCTCGTCGTGTGAAATATAGAATTGTTCTCCCTCTTCAAACTGAGCCGCTGCGCTTGTAATGTCGATAGCAAGCTTTTTTATGTTCTCCAGCTGCTCATCGGGCGCGTATACAGTCAGTCTAACATTTTCTGCGTATTCAATATCTTTTATTATGTATCCCCTGTTTGAAAACTCGTTTTGAAGCTTGCCCAGCATATGGTAGTCCAAACCTATGAACAGTTTTCTGTAGAGTCTTTTTGTCACTATGCGGCCCGAGTCCAAGGCTATCTTGGCTCCCTTTGTATAAGCCCTTACAAGGCCTCCTGCTCCAAGCTTAGTGCCCCCGTAATACCTGGTGACCACGACTGCTACGTTCCTGAGTTCTTCCTTCTTCATAACCTCAAGCACAGGTATTCCTGCCGTGCCCTTGGGCTCGCCATCGTCGCTGTATCTTTGTATCTCCATATTCATACCTATTATATAGGCCCACACGTTGTGAGTGGCCTCCTTGTGCCTTTGCCTTATGCTGTCTATGAAAATTGCGGCTTCATCCTCCGAAGACACGGGCGCTGAGTAGCCTATGAAAACTGATTTTTCTATTTCTATTTCATCCTCGCCGCGTCCGTGCAAGGTTTTATACTCCTGAACCAAAACGTTCACCTCGAATACTGCTTACTTTACGCTTTTTCTCTCTACCAACTCGTATGGAAGGTCGACCACCTTGGTGTCGACAGCTTCTTTCTTTATCATCTTAATAATCATCCTTATGGATACCGCACCTATGTCGTATATCGGCTGCCTTATCGTTGTAATCGTAGGTCTTACAAGCAGTGCCACTCTTGTATCGTCAAAGCCTGCCACCGATATGTCCTCAGGTACCCTAAGTCCTCTGTCAAGTATGCAGTTTATGGCTCCGGCGGCTATCTCATCATTTGTTGTAAAAACAGCGTCAGGACGGTTTCCAGAATCGAGTATTTCACACATCATGTTGTAGCCTGCTTCACTTGTTATGTGTCCCGCTTTAACCATGTTGTAATCCATCTCTAGTCCGTGCTCAGCGAGAGCATTTTTGAATGCATTGAATCTGTCAGACTCCTCATTGGTGTATTCAAACCTGCTTCTTAGGAATGCTATGCTCTTGTGGCCTCTTGCCAGAAGGTAGTTTGTCATGTCATATGCTGCCTTATAGTAGTCTATTCCGACTGAATAGACATCAAAATCCTTCGCATTCTTGCTTATGTATACGCACGGAAGACCCGTGTTTTTTATTGTCTGCACATGCTTGTCATCGATTCTCCATGATACAAATATTATCCCTGCCACCTGCTTTGACTGCAGAAGATTTATGTACCTTAGCTCTTCATCAGCTCCGCCGTAGCTGTTGCAAAGCAGTATGTCATAGCCATACATCTTGCCGACTTCCTCTATGCCGTTGAGCAGCTCTCCTATGAATATGTTGGACATGTCGGGCACTATCACGCCTATTATCTGGCTTTTCTTAGTTACAAGACTTCTTGCGACAGTATTGGGAACATATCCGGTTTCTTCAATGACAGCCATTACCCGTTGTCTTATGTCACTGCTTACCGGTTTGGAGTTATTTATAACGCGAGATACTGTCGATATTGAAACTCCCGCTTTTTTTGCAACATCTTTTATCGTAATGGCCATAATTTCCCCTCACTTTATTTTTATATATTTGGATTCATCCATTTCTATTTAAATACCCATATGAAATGCCCTGCAAGCATCTGCTGCAATCGTTGTCACAAAGTATGCATTAATAATTATAACATAAATTGCATAGCTAATATTTTAATTATTTATTTCATTTACATATTGAAAAATGTCCTCTCGTATATTAAACTACTATATGAAAAATCAAAGAAAAATTCGTGGAGGTTATATACTTATGATATTTGAAAAAGTGAGAAATATTGTTGCAGATCAATTGGGAATTGATGAAGTTGATGATATAGGAATGCAGACTTCGCTTATCGAAGATCTTGAGGCTGACTCGCTTGACGCTGTTGAAATAGTTATGGCTATTGAAGACGAGTTTGACATCGAAGTTCCTGATGAAGATGCTGAAAACTTCAAGACTATAAAGCAAATCTGCGACTATATAGAAGAGCACATGTAATTGCAAGCACAAGGCAAACAAAAGAGAGGATACGAGTCCTCTCTTTTTTATTTTGCTTTCAGTTTTTCTATTAGGCTTACAAAATCGTCAGGTATGCCAGCCTGCAGCTCTATTTTATCCCTGAGCCTTGGCTGCAGCAGCTCCAATCCGCAGGCGTGAAGCGCCTGTCTTTTTATAAGGCTCTCATCAACATATCCGTATAGCTCGTCACCTATTATCGGATGACCTATATGGCTTAGATGAACCCTTATCTGGTGCGTCCTTCCCGTTTCAATTCTGACCTCGAGCAGCGCGGCATTCTGAAGTTTCTCCCGCACCCTGTAGTGTGTCACTGCGCTTTGACCTCTGCTGTCTGCTGTTCTTTTTATGCTGTCCTCAGTCGGCCTGTATATCGGTATGTCTATAGTTCCCTCTTCGTTTTCCGGTATTCCTTTTACAACTGCAATGTATTTTTTTGCAACATGGTCCTTTGCCATATCTTCAGAAATAATGTGATGCGCATAAGGGTTCTTGGCAATCACTACAAGCCCGGAAGTGTTCATGTCAAGCCTGTTGACAAACCGTATTTTCATCTTCTCGTTTCTGCTTTTGAAGTAGTGCGCGGCCGCATTTGCAAGGGTCGCCTCGTCATGGCTCTTTGTTGGATGGACCACCATAAAGGGCGGCTTGTCAACAACAAGTATGTCGAAATCCTCGTATACCACCTTGAGGTCAATGTCCTGAGGTTTGAATTCGCTTGGTTCCTCGTTTATTCTTATTTCTACAGTGTCGCCCTCCTCGAGCATGTAATCGAACTTTCTGGCCTTTTTGTTTACGTATACGTTTTTTTCCCGCTTAAGGCCCGCTATGAATCTTGAAGACATGCTAAGCCTGCCTTCTAGCACCTCTCTTACGCTTATTCCATTTTCTGTACATGTATAGGTTATAAGGTTATGCCTTTGTTTTTCCTTGTTAATCAAACTGCACCATCCTCCGAATGTTTTTCATATAATATTTTCGCATAGTTTTAACTTTTTTCCAACAAAATATTTGCTTTGCGATATTTATAAACTTAATTACGTTTTATGTTATAATTAATCATATGATATTCATACAGAAAGGGAGGTGCGGCAATGAAAAGAATAATAAACATAACGACTAACGAGCATCCGTATTCTCTTGAGCTTCTGCCAGACCTTAAGCACACCCTCGAGTCATACGGATTTGCCGTGCCGGACAATTTCAGCGCCGATGCGGAGCTTATTATATGCATAGGAGGGGACGGTTCATTCCTCAATACTCTGCATAAACATAACTTTCCCAAGATGCAGCTAGTCGGGATAAACACCGGCCACCTTGGCTTTTTTCAGGAAATCCATCCCCATGAGATAGAGGAGTTCATACATGCATATCTTAGGGGCGACTTTTTCGTACAGAAGATAAGACCTCTGCAGGCCACTGTGCATGATCATGACGGCGCGTCAACTCTGATGGGCCTCAACGAGATAGTGATAAAAAGCGACAAATCCAGGACTGTCCACCTGAACATAAGCGTAAATGGAAATTTCATAGAGAAATTCAGCGGAGACGGACTTATAGTATCAACACCTAGCGGCTCGACGGCTTATAACTATTCGGCGGGAGGAAGCATTGTCGATCCCAGCCTTAATCTGATTCAGGTAACACCGCTCGCTCCAATCAATACTACAGCTTACAGATCCTTCACTTCGAGCATAGTTCTGCCTGAAGCTTCGGTCATAGAGATAACTCCCGAAGACAAATTTGAGAGCTCGCTTTTGCTGGTGTCTGATGGGATCGAGTTCAGGCGCCCAGAAATACAAAAAATTTCAGTTTCCACTTCAGGTACAACAGTGCGTCTTCTTAGGCTTAGGAGCTATGAGTTCTGGTCAAAGGTCAAGGAAAAATTCCTGTAAGGAGGCATATCATGAGAATAGGGATAATAAGCGACACGCACGGGAGTGTTCATTTCCTGAACAAGGCTCTTGAGGCCATAGGCAGCTGTGATTATATAATACATGCTGGCGATATTTTGTATCACGGACCGAGAAATCCGCTCCCTGAAGGGTATTCCCCCAAGGACGTTGCCGAAACACTCAATGCCCTCAATAACATTTATTTTGTGTCGGGAAACTGCGACGGCGATGTAGACCAGATGGTCATAAAACATCCGATTCAGTCTCCCTATACGGTTATGCACATTGGAGGTATTAAGATAATGGTGTGCCATGGCTACAAGGAGCCACTAGAAGCCACGGTGGCTTACGCCAAGAAATGCGGCTTTGACCTTTTTGTCTATGGCCACACGCACGTGAAGGAGCTTAGAAAGGACGAAGATCTGGTGGTCCTTAACCCAGGAAGCACTTCTCTTCCCAAGGACTCCTCCCACTCAGCTGCTGTCATTGAGGATTCGACAATAAGACTCATTGACATACTTTCGGGAGATACGCTTGGCGAGCTGAAAATGTAATGATTTTTCTCTCAATAAAAAAAAGCAAAAAGGCTGGCGTTGCTGCCATACTTTTTGCTTTTTTTGCGTTTTTTGATTTTTATAGCCTTCCGCTACTTTATATTCCTGCTGCCCGGCTTTACATACTCTATGCCCTGCTTGCACATTGGACATTCTGCGCTGTCGTATGTTTCGAATTCAAGCCTGATTGCGCTGTATACAGGAAACGGCATACTCGCTCCTTCACCTGTTCTGTCAACTATGGCGCAAAGAGCCACTACCTGCGCTCCCATGCTCTCTATCAGCTTTACAACCTCAAGCGATGACTTGCCTGTAGTTATGACGTCTTCTGATATTATGACCTTTTGCCCCGGCTTTATTTCAAAACCCCTTCTAAGAGCCATCTCGCCGTCAACTCTTTCTGTGAATATGCCCGGCTTTTTGACTTGCCTTGCAAGCTCGTAGGCCACAACTATTCCGCCCATCGCCGGTCCTACCACCATGTCGAAGTCGACGTCCTTGAGCTGCTCTGCTACTACAGCTACTACCTTTTCAGCTCTCTGAGGATACTGAAGCAGCTTTGCGCACTGGCAGTATTTGTTGCTGTGCTTTCCTGATGACAAAAGAAAATGTCCTTCAAGCAGAGCCTCTGACGCCCTTAGTTCTTCCAATACCATATTTTCAGTCGAATTCATTAGATTCTCTCCTCGCAATGTTATTTTATTATGCCTCTGATCTCTTCGAGGCTCTTTATGCCTTCCCTTACCATGAAGGCTTCTATTCCCTCAATTATGTCCACGCATATGTCCGGCTTTATAAAGTTGGCCGTTCCCACCTGGATTGCATGCGAGCCCGCCATAATGAATTCTATGGCGTCCTCGTAGGTGGATATTCCGCCCATGCCGACTACCGGCACGTCTACGCAGCCGCAAACCTCGTACACCATCCTCAGGGCCATAGGCTTTATCGCAGGCCCTGAAACGCCGGCTGAAATATTTTCAAAAACCGGTTTTCTGCTCTTTATGTCGATTGCAATACCCTTGAATGTATTCACAAGCGATATGGCATCAGCTCCGGCCTTGCAGCAGTTTACTGCCATGTCGCATATGTCCTCGGCGTTAGGCGAGAGCTTCACTAGGAGGGGCTTGCTTGTGGCCTTCCTCACTTCGCCCACAACCTCATATGCCACGCACGATTTTATTCCAAAGGCCATTCCGCCCTCTTTTACATTGGGGCATGATATGTTGAGTTCGAGAATGTCTATGCTGCTTTTGTCAAGCATAGCCGCAGCCCTCACATAGTCTTCTATAGTCGAACCGCCCAGGTTTGCTATTACAGCCGTATTCATTTTCTCCATCTTAGGCAGCTCTTCCCTTATGAAGGCCTCTACGCCTGGATTTTGTAGTCCTACGCTGTTCATCATGCCGCTTCTGACCTCGTGCATTCTCACGCCGTCATTTCCCTGCTTCGGGGCAAGTGTGAGACCTTTGGACGATATGCCTCCGAGTCTTGACACATCGAAATAATCGGAAAATTCTCCGCCGAATCCGAAGGTTCCCGATGCTGCGATTACTGGATTCTTGAGTTCAACTCCACATATATTAACACTAGTCATTTAATATCAGCTCGCTTCCCAGGAAAACAGGGCCGTCAGCGCAGCTCCTCTTGTTTCCATCCTTTGTTTTGCATGTGCATACAAGACACGCTCCTATGCCGCATGCCATTTTCTTTTCCATCGACACCAGTATAGGCACTCCGGCCGCTTCACATTTTTTTATAAGCTTTGACATCATTATCTCAGGTCCGCAGCATACGACCATGTCGTAGTCCTTAGGCTCGAAATAGTCTATTATATAGCCCTTCTCGCCTACGCAGGCGTCTTCAGTTGCAATATTAAGAAGACTGCATGAACCCTGTATGCATTCAAGCCCAAAAGGCTGGCTTCTGTATCCCGCATGAAAGCTAACTTCCACGTCTTCGTTCATCGAAAGCTTCTTGTAAAGGTAATTCAGGGGCGCTACTCCTATTCCGCCACCAACTAGCGCAACCTTTCCTTTTAGCATGTCAAGGTCAAAGCCATTGCCTAGAGGCCCTGTGAGGCTTATATCGTCGCCTTCCCTTAGCTTGGAAAAAATCTGAGTCCCCCTGCCTACAACATGGTAAAGGAATGTAATCTTTTCATCATCAACGTCATGCACGCTTATAGGTCTTGAGAGCAGTGGTTCCTGACCCCATGCCCTCAGCATGAAAAACTGCCCCGGCTTCACATCGAAGCTTCCCTTTACGCTGAGTCTGTAGACGCAGTCCGAAATCCGCTCATTCTTGTATACTGCAGTTTCTATATATTTTGATTTCATAAGCTACCCCCTGAGGTCCTTGTTCATCCTTATGACTTCTTCCCTTGCATACTCGTCGAATTTTCTCTCGCCGTCTTCTTTGCCCTTGTAGGCCAGGAGTATTCCTCTTGATGAGTTTACTACCCCTCCGTTGCCGTCTCTTAAGTATACCTTTACGTCGTCACCCTTGCCGCCTTGGGCTCCGTATCCAGGAATAAGGAAGAATGTGTCGCTGAATCTGGACCTTATCTTCTCGCCCTCTTCCGCGTGTGTGCAGCCAACTACTGCTCCTATGGCACTATAGCCGCACTCGCCCATGACCTGCCTGCCCAAGCTCGCTATCATGTCTCCAACTTCATCATACACCCTGCTGCCGCTTTGAGTCTGTATGTATTGTATGTCTTTGGCCCCGGGATTTGAAGTTCTAAGCAGCACGAATACGCCCTTGTTCTTCTCCTTCATGTAAGGGATGTACGGCTCTATGCTGTCCATTCCCATGTAAGGACTGAGCGTTATGAAGTCAGTCTCGAAGTCACCCTCGAAATGCGCCTTGGCATACATCTCGGCAGTCTTTGAAATGTCGCCTCTTTTTATGTCTCCTATTGACACAGCACCCTTGCTCTTGATGTATTCTAGAGTTCTCTTGTAGGCCATAAGCCCTTTTATTCCGTATGCTTCATAGTATGCAATCTGAAGCTTGAAGCATGATGTCACATCAAGCGTTGCGTCTATTATCCTTCTGTTGTATTCGAATATGGCATCTTCAAAATTGGCGTGCAGGCTCATTAGCTCTTTTGGTATGTAGCTTATGTCTGTGTCCAGACCCACACATGAATTGCCCTTGCTCTCCACCTGCTCATAAAGCTTGTCTATTATCATATTTATCGCTCCTGTCTATTCTTCTTTGTAATCGTAAACAATCCTGCCGGCTTTGAGCGTTATAAGCACCTTGCCGTATACCATATCTCCTGCAAACGGAGTGTTCTTGCCCTTTGATGCGAATTTTTGAGGATCTATCTCATAGCAATCTTCAATATCCACAACCACAAGGTCGGCCTCGCAGCCTACCCCTATTCTGCCCTTGTTTATTCCGAGTATTTCTGCAGGCCTCTTAGACATTATATCCGAAAGCTTGCAAAGGTCAATATGGCCTTTCCTGACAAGGCTTGTGTAGCACAGTGAAAACGATGTCTCAATACCTGATATTCCCGGCGCACCGGCCACCTTGTCTTCGCTCGTGTGAGGCGCATGGTCAGTAGCTATGGCATCTACTATGCCCAGCTTTATTGCGGCTATCAGCGAGTCAACATCTTCAGGCTTCCTAAGAGGCGGATTGACCCTGTACGCAACTGAGTCTGTGGCATATATATGGTGCGGTGCTACCTCGCATGTGACATTAAGGCCTTCGAGTTTTGCCTGCTTGATATAGTCTATTGCTTCCTTAGTGCTTACATGGCACATGTGAAGATGGGCTCCGCTTTCTCTGCAAAGCTGCAAATCTCTCCAGGTCATAAGGTTCTCGGCAAGCCTGTAATCATCATTTGATATGCTCGCGTCCTCCGCATGTGACATTATGACAAGGCCTTTTTCTTTGCATTTTTGCATGGCCTTGAGCATAATCCCCGTGCTGGCAACTCCCCTTCCATCGTCCGACACGCATTTTACCGGCTCCGAAATCGAGTCCAGGTGAGATATTTCATCCCCCCGCATTCCGCTTGTTATGCTGACGCACTGAAAAGCGTCGACAAGGCCTACGCTGCCAACCCTCTCCATGACCTGATTGACTATGTCCATGCTGCTGCAAGGCGGATTAGTATTGGCCATTAGGTTTACAGTTGTGTAGCCGCCTCTTGCAGCGGCGCGGCTGCCGCTTTCTATGTCCTCCTTGTAGGTAAAACCCGGCTCCCTGAAGTGGACGTGTAGATCTGTGAATGCAGGCATTACTACAATTCCCAAGGCATCAAATACTCTGCACTCCTTTTCTGATATGTCTCTTCCGACTTCGTTTATCATTCCATCCTTGATATATATGTCTCCGATGAAATCCTGAGCATGGTCTACAATCCTGGCATTTTTTATCAGCAGCTCCAAAGCTTCTCACCCCTATTTTTCTATCTTGTAAATTTCGTCACAGTATACGCATCTGTATTCGCAGCTTTCCTGGTCGAGCAGTTCAAACTCGTTCTCGATGTACGGCTCTATGCTCGTTATGCAGCGCGGGTTCTTACACTTTATTATATTCTTTACCCTTTGAGGCAGCTTTAAATTTATTTTTGATGTGACCTTTTCATTTTCTATCACATTTATCGTTATGTTGGGATCGAAAAGGCCAAGCAGATCCAGATTCAAATCCATGACGTTTTCAACCTTTATCATATCCTTCTTGCCGAGCCTCTTGCTGTGGGCGTTTATTATCAAGGCTACATGGAAATCAGCCTCTCCAAGATTGAGAAGGTTGAAAACCTCTATCCCTTTTCCAGCCTTTATATGGTCAATTACTATACCGTTTTTAACACCTTCTACTACTAGCATTATTTATCTACCCCCAATAGCTTGGCAATCAGCGCCATTCTGGCATACATTCCATACTCCACCTGCTTGAAGTAGCAGGCCCTCTCATCTTCGTCAACCTCGTATGATATCTCATTGACTCTTGGCAGCGGGTGAAGCACAATCATGTCCTCCTTGGCCATGGCCATCTTGTCTCTGTCAAGTATATAGCTGTCCTTTAGCCTTATATAGTCCTCCTCGTTGAAGAACCTCTCTTTTTGGACTCTCGTCATGTAGAGTATATCAAGCTCACCCATGACCTCGTCTATCTTTTCAGTTTCAAGGAATTCAATGTTGCCCTTCTCAAGCACCTGAGTCTTTATATACTGAGGGATTTTGAGCTCCTGTGGCGATATCAGTATGAATCTGTTGCCCGGGTATCTTGAAAATGCCTTTATCAGAGAGTGGACAGTTCTTCCGAATTTAAGGTCGCCGCATACGCCTATTGTAAGGCCTGAAACAGTCCCTTTTTTGCTCTTTATAGTGAGCATGTCTGTAAGCGTCTGTGTCGGATGCTGATGGCCCCCGTCTCCAGCATTTATTATTGGCGCATCTACGAATTTGGCTCCAAGTCTTGGAGCTCCTTCCTTAGGATGCCTCATTGCTATTATATCTGCATAGGCAGCTACTGTTCTTAGGGTGTCTGAAAGGCTCTCTCCCTTTGATGTGGATGACGCGTCAGGGCTTGAAAATCCTATTATCTGGCCTCCGAGCCTTAGCATTGCGGCCTCAAAGCTAAGTCTTGTCCTTGTGCTGGGCTCGAAAAACAGCGTGGCAAGTATCCTGCCCTTTGCTATTTCGCAGTAGTCAAGAGGGTTGTTGACCATCTTCTCCGCGAGTCCCAATATTTCATCAACCTCGTCTGTTGTAAATTCGTTCAAGTCAATAAGGTGTTTACCTTTCAACATAAAACCGCCTCCTCTTCTTAGCTTCTCTGAACTAAATTAAAGAATAAAAAATGCCTTCCCAAGCGGGAAGGCATGACTATACCTGAAATAATATGCATCCGCCAAGCTAGCAGTGCAATTCATTTATTACCTTCCCGGTCTCTCTGTACCGTACTTAAAGGCTCCTATTCATTTAGACCATATTAACACAGCTGCTCTCCATAGTCAATAAATTTCGCGATGCTGCTCCGCCTAGTAGCCTCTACGTCTACATGGAGTGAGTGTTTTCATTTATATATGCTGTTATGCTCTCCGCGTCCATGGCAAGGTCTATTTGAATTATCCTAAATTCAACTTCCAGCTTCATATCGTCGAGGGTGACATCCTGAGCTTCCCTGAATCTCATAAATACCTCCTGCGGACTAGTATTAAGAGAAATCACGGCAAATTCATGCGAACTAAGTCTGAATGCCATTTCAAAATCCTTCTTCAGGAGCGATTTTATTGTATTTGCAAGCTCTTTGAGAGCTTCGTCCCCGTATTCAGTTCCTGAAGTCAGATTTATCTCCCTGAGATTTTCAAGGCTGAATATTATAAGCGAAAGCGGATAGTCCAGTTTTTTTGCTCTTCTTATTTCTCCTTCTATTGTCCTGTAAAAATGCGCCCTGTTGTAGAGCTTAGTCATGTCGTCTATCGTCTTGATATTTTCAAATATCATCTTTTGAATCTTTATAAGCTTATTTTTGTTGCTAAGCTCCATTTCAAGTCTTTTTATTGAAGCCTTAAGACTTTGTATCTCTGCAAACTTGTCGTGGACCCCCTTGGAATAAGGGTATATGTTCAGGACATAGCCCTTGTCATCGTGCCTTGATACGGCAACCAGCTTGCCCATCAGGTCAAAACTTACATATTTGAAGGCGTCCAGCATCTTTATCTTTTCGGAAACAACAAATGCAAATTCAGGCCCGAAAGCCTGCTCGAGCGGCATTCCGGTATAGTTTGTGCCCGCAAAATATTCGCCTATGTTGCGGCTGGTCCTCTTTATTTCCAAATCGTCACTCAGCATTATTGTCACATAAAAGTTTTCATCGAGGCAAGCAGACTTGTTTTTAGCTTCTATGCTTATGCCGCCAACGCCGTCAATCTTTACGTAATTCTTTGTTAGCATATCCTCCGCTAGCCGTATTATGTCTTCGTAGTCAAGCTTTATCCCTATTGCAAGCTTGTATTCACCGCAGCTGCTTATTTCAAACTTGAATATGTGGTCTTCATTTTCATCTGATTTCACTATAGTCCTGTACTTCCCGCCATTCTCCACGTCCTCTTCCCAGATTAGTCGCTTGGCGAGCTTGAATCTCTTTAGTATGTCATCAGCAGCCTGTACTCCGTTGAAGAATTGCTTGAATGTGCTGTTTGAAAATATAAGTTTGTTTTCCCCGTCAAACACTGCAACCAGATATACTGTAGTATCCAAAAGGTTCTGGATATTCATCTCCATAAAATGCACCTCTTTTTTGTCAATACACCAAATCGACTGTGTGTCTGTAAACTATCTGAAATTGAAAAGTAGATACACTATCAGAATATTCAACATCAAGAGCGCCGGTATGCCCAGGCTGAAGCTCTTGTGTTTTGTCTTGTGCCGAAAAAGCGACATGCCTACCCAAACTCCCAAAGCTCCTCCGCATGCGGCCAATGTAAAAATGCTCTTTTCGCTAATCCTTCTTAGCCTGCGCTTCGCCTTTTGTTTGTCTATTCCCATTACAGCAATGCCTGCGGCGTTAATAGCGACCAAGTAATACCAGAGCCACATGTAAGCTCCTTGCACATATCTATCTAGAGTCAATTCTGCCAAGTCCAAATCTGTTCTCCTTTCAAGATTACCGAATTGAATTATATACCATTCATAATTATCATGTCCATTTGTTCAAATTTCATAATCTTTAAAATTATACCCTAGCCCCAACTTAATTTAACACAGTTCAATAATTTTTGTTCCGCCTGATGGTCAAATTGCAGCAAGATTGGGCTGGGGTATTTTATTTTGTTGAATTATTCACTTTTTTGTCATATTATTATATATAAGATACTCTTTATAGGTTAGTATTAAAATCAACTACTAATTTATCAAAATATACAATGTAGGAGGAGTTAGTTTAATGAATCTTTCACCTTTAAAATTAGGTGACTTACTAGTCAAAATCCCAATAATTCAAGGTGGAATGGGAGTCGGAGTTTCTGGTGCCAGTCTGGCTGCGGCTGTGGCAAACGAGGGTGCGGTCGGCGTTATTTCAAGCGTGCAAATTGGTTATCGAGAAGATGACTTTGACATAAATCCTGCGGAAGCAAACATAAGAGCTCTTGTAAACGAAATAAAAAAAGCAAGAAGCCTTTCTCCAAACGGAATACTTGGGGTTAACATAATGGTAGCCACTAACAATTACAAGGAAGCTGTACTAGCTTGTGTCAAAGAAAAAATCGACGTTATTATATCAGGAGCGGGATTGCCTTCAAATCTGCCGGAGCTTGTAAAAGATTCCTGCACCAAGATAATCCCTATTGTATCTTCTGGAAAAGCTGCCGCTACTATAACCAAGATGTGGACCAAGAAATACGATTATGTTCCAGATGCTGTGATAGTAGAAGGTCCCGAGGCCGGAGGCCATCTTGGCTTTTCAGCTGAAGACCTGGCTAGTCCAGAGCTCCCAAGCCTTAAGGATATAGTGACTGATGTCATCGAATCGCTTAAACCATACGAAGAGACATTCAACAGGAAGATCCCTGTAATTGCTGCGGGTGGAATATTCACAGGAAGTGACATAGGCGAGTTCATAATGCTCGGAGCATCGGGCGTGCAGATGGGAACAAGATTTGTAGCCACTGAAGAATGTGACGCCCACATCAACTTCAAAATGGCTTACGTCAATGCCAAGAAGGAAGATGTGCAGCTTGTAAAGAGCCCTGTAGGCCTTCCTGGAAGAGCCATCAGAAATAAATTTGTAGAATCACTTGAAAATTCGAATATCCCTGTGAGCAGATGCTGGAACTGCCTTAAGCCTTGCAATCCTGCAAGCACACCTTATTGCATATCCATGGCCCTTATCAATTCGGTAAAGGGCGATGTGGACAACGGCCTTATTTTCTCAGGCTCGAACGTATACAGGATAGACAGGATAGTCACAGTCAAGGAACTGATAAATGAGCTTGTGACTGATGCCAACGCATATCTTGCTGACAAAACCATCTAATCTAAACATATCTTATCTAAAAACGGACGCGAATAATCGCGTCCGTTTCAATTTTAATTAGAATTTTTGAATTACATTTTTTCAGGCTCTGGGTATTCAGCTCCGAATTTTTCAACACTCGCCTTCTTGATCTTCTGCTGCGAATTAGGCTTGTCCATATAATCCCTGTCTACCGATACAATTCTATCCGCCTCTTCCATTCCGCTTATAACCCTGCCAAATGCCGCGTACTGGCCATCTAGGTGAGGAGATTTTGCTACCATAATGAAGAACTGTGAACCTGCAGAGTCTGGATTCATAGCCCTCGCCATTGAAACCACACCTCTTTCGTGCTTCATATTGTTGGTGAAACCATTCATGCTGAACTCGCCTTTTATTGTGTAGCCAGGTCCGCCTGTGCCGTTTCCCTGAGGGCATCCTCCCTGTATCATAAAGCCCGGGATTACCCTGTGGAATATAAGACCATCGTAGAAGCCTTTGTCGACAAGCGAAATGAAGTTTCTGACCGTATTTGGAGCTATGTTTTCGTATAGCTCGATTTCAATCTTGCCGCCGCTTTCCATTTCAAAAGTTACTATTGGATTCTTATTCATATTTTTGCCTCCCTAGTTTTTAAATTTATAGCCTGAAGCTGTTTTTTCTATACTTCCCTCTTTGAGAAGCCTTCCGGCTGCCCTCTTAAAGGCTGCCTTGCTCATTCCAAGATATTCCTTTACTATTTCCGGATCGCTCTTGTCGCCGATGAAGATTTCTCCGCCGCAGCCCCTTATATACTCCATGAGCTTATCAGAGTCGTCCGCCATCTGCTTGTAGGCCTCTTTCCTTGTGGAAAGATCCAGCTTGCCATCCTCCCTTACCCTTATCACCCTCGCCTTTACCCTGTCTCCGGGATAAAGCTTCTCGAAGCACTCGCTTTCCGGTATCATTCCCTTGAAAGTATTTTCTACCGCGACGAAGACACCCATGCCTTTTTTCAAGCTGTACACAGTACCTTCAACCCAGTCTCCGGCCTCGTGAGTGCTGTCAGTCCTCAGATAGTCATATATGTCTGTGGTGGTGCTAATGCGCTTGCTTTTGTCGAGATATATCAGCACAAGGTAGCTTTTCCCCTTTTGTATGTTGTATTTTTGCTCTGTAAATGGAAGCAGTATATCCTTGTCCAATCCCCAGTCAAGGAAAGCCCCGATTTTTGTAGTTTCAACCACCTTCAGATACGCTAGCTGGCCTACCATGCCCTTTGGCTTCTTGGTGGTGGCAATGAGTCTGTCGCTGGAATCTCTGTATACGAAAACGTCCAGGAAGTCGCCTTCCTTTGCACCCTCAGGTACGAATTTTTTAGGCAGGAGCACCGACTTTGCATCACTGTTGTCCGAAAGGTATGCTCCCTGCTGCGCGAATCTGTCAATCTTGAGTCTGTTCATAACCCCTATTTCTATCATTTTATTAACCCCTTATTTTTCAATATCGAAAATGCCGTTTAGTATCATGTTGAAAACGCTAAGTACCAGAGCTCCTCCGACTGCTCCCCAGAAACCCGTGACAGCAAATCCCGGCACAAGCGCCGATGCTATATATAGCATAAATCCGTTTATTACAAGCGTGAAGAGACCTAAAGTCAAAATATTTAGTGGCAGAGTCAAAATCAGAGCCAGTGGTTTAAGGAACATATTTACGATCCCGAGTACTGCCGCAGCAATAAGCGCAGCAGCTATTCCCGTAACCTCAACCGACTGCAGCAGAGCCGCTGTCAGGAACAAGGCCAGGGTTGATACGATCCATCTGGCTATAAACTTATTCATACCCTATCACCTCCACTTCCATGCTTTCAATTGCATTCTCAATAAGCTCTTCAACAGGAAGTACTGATTCTGATTTTTCAATCCTGTCGAGCTTAGGCTTTGTAACAGGGTGTTTTGGCAAAAATACTGTGCAGCAGTCTTCTTCTGGAATTATGGATGTCTCGTACGTACCTATCTTTTCGGAAATAGCTATAATTTCAATCTTGTCGAGTGCAATAAGAGGCCTGAATACCGGAATCTGAACAGCCCCATCTGTGACCTCAAGGCCGTTTATGGTCTGGGATGCAACCTGCCCTATGCTCTCACCTGTCACTAGTGCATTGCAGCCTTTGAGTCTGGCGACTCTTTCAGCAATTTTCATCATGAACCTTCTCGCAATTATGGTAAGCTCATCCTGCGGACAATGCTCGTTTATCATTTTCTGTATAGGCAGCAAATTGACGCTGTAGAACCTCACCGGCCCACTGTATTTTGAAAGTATCCTTGCAAGATCCTTGACCTTCTCAAGAGACCGCTCGTTGGTGAACGGATAGCTGTGGTAATGTATGGCTTCTATCTCGACACCTCTTTTGGCTATCATCCAGGCAGCCACCGGGCTGTCTATTCCTCCTGAAAGCAGCACCAGTGCCTTGCCGTTGGTGCCAAGCGGCATTCCGCCGTAACCGCTTATTTTCTCCGTAAAGCATATATAGCAATCCTCCCTGATTTCAGCATACACCCTGACATCGGGATTGTTTACATCTACGCTTACACTATCCGAAAGCTCCTTCAGCAAATATGCTCCTATCTCTCTGCTGATTTCAGGCGATTTGAGTGGAAAGCTCTTGTCGGTCCTTTTTGAGTCCACCTTGAATGTGCATACGTCCTCGAACTCCACCTTTTCGCTGAGCAGCTCAAGGCACTTTTCTTCAAGCTTCTCAAAATCCTTTTCTACAAGTATGGCAGGACTCAGCGAGAAAACTCCGAATACCTTCTTCGCTTCCTCAATGATAGCCTCGTGGTCATGCTCTTCTACGTCTATTAATATTCTGCCGTGCTTTCTATATACATTTATATTCCCAAGAGACCTGAGGGCGTTTTTGATGTTTGCCACAAGCTTCTTCTCAAATACGGGCTTGTTCTTGCCTTTAACCGCGATTTCTCCGTATCTTACTATTACTATGTTGTACATGCTTGTCAACTCCTTATTTACCCACTATTTTTCTAAACTCTTCAACCCGAATGCTTACAATTTCTGCTGCGCTTTTTATCTGATCTACCGTATTGAACTCGCCAAGGCTGAAACGTATCGCGCCTTCAATTTGAGCATTTGAAAGCCCCATCTCTCCCAATACGTGGCTTCCCTTTTTCTTCGATGAGCACGCGGATCCTGTGGAGACAAAAATACCGTCCTGCTCAAGCGTGTGCAGCAGAACCTCTCCCTTGACATCCATAAACGAGATATTGAGTATGTGACATGCGCCTTCAGGCGTACTGTTAACCTTTATATTTGGAACCCTTGCTTCTAGTTCTTCCTGGAGCAGCCTTTTCATGGATGCAAGTCTTTCTATCCTCGAGCTCAAATCTGAAAGAGTCTTCTCTGCTGCAGTCTCAAGTCCCATAATTCCCGGCACGTTTTCTGTTCCCGGTCTTATGCCCTTTTCCTGGCCGCCTCCTGTTACAATTGGTCTGAGCTTGGTCCCTTTCTTTACATATAGAGCGCCTATTCCCTTGGGGCCATGCAGCTTGTGACCGCTTATCGACATTAGGTCTATTCCGTATCTGGATGGCCTGAAGTCAATCTTGCCGAACGACTGGACAGCATCAACGAAAAAATACACCTTTCTTTTGAGCTTGGAAAGGTATCTTCCTATCTTATCGACGGGCTGAATACTGCCGCACTCGTTGTTAACGTGCATTATAGCCACAAGAATAGTTTCATCCCTGAGAGCTTTTTTGAACTCTTCAAAGTCAATAACTCCATTGCTGTCTACGCTAAGGTATGTCGCTTCAAAGCCTTCGCTTTCCAAGTCCTTGACGGTGCTGAGCACAGCCGGGTGTTCTATAGATGTTGTTATTATATGCCTTCCTTGCTTGCGGTTTGCATAGGCCACACCACGTATCGCTACGTTGTCCGCTTCGGTTCCTCCTGATGTGAAAAATATTTCATCTTCGCCTGCACCCATCAGCGATGCAATTTTTTTCCTTGCGTTTTTTATATCTCTTTCAATTTCAACGCCCTTGCTGTGTGCCGATGACGGATTGGCGTACTTGTCCATGAGGTATTCCATCATCCTTTGCGCCACTTCATCATATGGCCTTGTGGTAGCACTGTTGTCCAAATATATTTCCATCAATTTGCTTCACCTTCTCTGTTAATGTGCCCGCCTTTTCAGACAAGCATATATTATTATATAACAAAACCTTCAATTTATAAATAAAATACCCCATTACTCACAGCAATTTACATTAAGTTTTGCCGCAATCCGAAATATGTACATGCCTTTTGAATGAAAAAAAATCATATAAATCAGTTGCACAAATTTTAGTTTTTTGCTATACTGATTTCAGTGGTTATCCCCCTGACAACCCGAATAAAATCTCTATTCTCAATACCCCTTTCGAACGGATTTTTTCACACGGAATGTGTGGCCCTGCTTTCTTTGTTAAAGAAGGCAGTTTTTTTTTATAGAAAAATGCGATTGCATTTTTTTATATATTCGGTATATTCATATAATATCTTAATATTGTATATGTATTACACGCCTATATGCTTGTATAATCTTCTTAACACTCATTTTGATTTAAAATATTAATGGGAGGTTTAATATGAAGAAGGATACTGTAGCCATAATTTTTACAGGTGGTACCATTTCCATGACCATCGATCCCAGAATAGGTGCTGCAATACCTACTCTCTCGGGTGAGCAGATCATGTCAATGGTGACCAATATCGACAAACTTGCCGATATCAAGGTTGTCAACTTTTCCGAAATTCCAGGGCCTCACGTGACTCCTGAAATTCTAATGAGGCTGAAGGCTCAGATTGAAGAGCTTCTGGCAGACGAATCAATAACAGGCGTTGTAGTGACGCACGGAACCGACAGCCTTGAGGAAACAGCCTATTTTCTCGACCTTGCAATCGAAAATGAAAAACCGGTAATCGTAGTGGGCGCAATGAGAAGCAGTTCGGAGCTTGGCTATGACGGCCCAAGCAATCTGGCCGCCGCCGTATGTACAGCAGTTTCCGAAAAGGCAAGAGGCAAAGGCGTGCTTATCGTTTTAAACAACGAGGTTAATACCGCATTTGAAACAACAAAGACAAACACCCTAAGCCTGGGAACATTCAAGTCTCTAACCTACGGCCCGCTTGGAGTCATAGATAATGACAAGCTTATAATCCACAGAAACATAACTCCAAGACAGCATATAAAGACAGACTCAATCGAGCCCAATGTGGACCTCATCAAATGTGTCCTGGGAATGGATTCCAGGCTTTTGAGATTCTGTGTGGATTCAGGCTCAAAAGGTATAGTAATTGAGGCCATGGGCCGCGGCAACATCCCTCCCAAGATGGTCGAGGGTGTTCAATATGCCATGGACAAGAATATACCTGTTGTAATAGTCTCCAGATGCCCAGCAGGAAGAGTGCTCGACACGTACGGTTATGAAGGCGCAGGGTACGCGCTTCGAAAGATGGGCTGCATATTCGGCGGTGAGCTCAATGGCCAGAAGGCAAGGATGAAGCTCATGCTTGCTCTGGGGCTTACCAGCGACGTTGATGAAATAAGAAGCATATTCGAAAAGGATGAGTACTACAATTAAATCCATAAACAGAAGGCCCGCAGATCCTGTTCAGATTCTGCGGGCCTTTCATCGCTGAAATAAAATCTATCCTACAATATACTCGTCTATAGGTCTTCCCGGAGGGACTATAGGGTACACACACTCGTCCTTATCTATTACGCACTCTATGAATGCTGGTTTTGTGTTGTCCATTGATGATACCGCGCTTTCAAGCTCATCCAGGTTGCCTGCCCTGAAGGCCTGTATTGAGTAGGCCTGTGCAAGCTTGACGTAGTCGATATTCTCATTTGAATCAGTCTCTGAGAATCTCTTATTCGAAAACAGTCTCTGCCACTGGCGAACCATGCCGAGCGTGCTGTTGTTCAGCAGCAATATCACAACGGGCACATCGAGCTTTGATAATGTTGCCAGTTCGTTGCAATTCATCCTGAAGCTGCCGTCTCCGGTTACAAGCACTACGCGCTTGTCCGCTCTTCCAAGCTGCGCCCCTATTGCTGCTCCTAGTCCATACCCCATGGTTCCAAGTCCTCCCGAGGATATGAAAGTCCTTGGCTCCTTGAATTTCCATATCTGAGCTGTCCACATCTGGTGTTGTCCGACATCAGTTGCCACGACTGCATCCTCGAACCTGCCGTTCATGTACTCGAGTATGTTCTCGGGCGTAAACTGGTCTTTCCCCGCCTTATTGTGCGATTTCCACTTTGCAATGTGGCTATGCCAGTCCTTTCTGTCGGCCGCTTCCACAAGCTCTATTAGAACCCCGAGGCTCTCAGACAGGTCGCCTTCAATAGGCAGATAGGCATCCATGTTTTTGTTGAGCTCCGTACCGTCTATATCTATGTGTATTATCCTGGCACCGGGAGCGAACTTGTTTGGATTTCCTATTACCCTGTCGCTGAACCTGGCTCCTATTCCTATTATAAGGTCGCTTTCCATCACGGCCATGTTTGCATTCTCATATCCGTGCATTCCAACCATTCCGAGCGAAAGCTCATCGTTTCTCGGGAAACTTCCCAGACCCATAAGAGTGTTTACAACTGGTATGTCTCCTTTTTTTGCAAGCCTGAATAGCTTATCTGCCGAATTTGAAGATATTGTGCCTCCGCCTGCGTATATTACAGGTCTTTTTGATTCATTTATCATGTCGGCCGCTTGCTTGAGCAGCTCCATATCCACCTTTGCAGATGTTTGAGCTTTGCTGTTTCCGCCAGCCTGTTTCTTTTCGTATTCAACCTGTTTTGTGAATATATCCTTTGGAATATCTATAAGCACAGGGCCCGGTCGGCCGCTCCTTGCCACTTCGAAAGCCTTTCTTATTGTATCTGCAAGCTTTGTGACATCTTTAACCAGGCAGTTGTGCTTGGTTATTGGAAGCGTCATGCCCACTATGTCTATCTCCTGAAACGAGTCCTTGCCTAGTAGAGCCATTGCTACCTGGCCTGTTATTACAACCATCGGCACAGAATCCATATATGCAGTGGCAAGTCCTGTTATTATGTTTGTAGCTCCCGGCCCAGATGTTGCAAAGCACACGCCAACCTTGCCGGTTGCCCTGGCATAACCGTCAGCTGCATGCACGGCTCCCTGCTCGTGCGATGTCCTCACATGCCTGAAATGGTCAAGCTCGTCATAAAGCGCATCGTACAGAGGTATTACAGCACCTCCCGGATATCCAAAAATAGTGTCAACTTCCTGCTCCTTCAGACATTCCAAAACAACCTGGGCTCCACTTTTAACCAAAATTCTCACCTTCCCAACATCTTGTCCTATTTTTTAAATACCGCCCCTTCCGAAGCAGAAGATACAAGCTTTGCATACCTGCCCAGATATCCTCCGCACGAGCTGCTCTTGAGCTGGATTTTATTTTTTCTCTCTTCCAACTCGCTTTCGCTTACAAGCAGATTCAGAACGCCTTTTAGCATGTCTATTTCTATTTCGTCTCCGTCCATTATATACGCAATAGGTCCGCCTTCGGCAGCTTCCGGCGAAACGTGCCCTATTGCTGCTCCCCTTGTCGCACCCGAAAATCTTCCATCAGTAATAAGCGATACATCCTTGTCCAGCCCCATTCCCGCTATGGCAGACGTAGGTGAAAGCATCTCCCTCATTCCAGGCCCCCCTTTTGGCCCTTCATATCTTATTACTACAGTGTCCCCTTTTTGTATTTTCCCTGAGAATATTGCGCTAACCGCATCTTCCTCGCAGTCAAACACCTTGGCTTTGCCTTTTGAAACGAGCATCTCGTCTACAACTGCAGATTTTTTGACTACGCCACCGTCCGGAGCCAGCGTTCCTCTTAGAACGGCTATGCCTCCTGTGGAGCTGTATGGCTTGTCGATTGATGCTATGACATCATATTTCTTTTCGCAGCCACTTATCTTTTCGCCCACTGTTTCCCCCGATACAGTAAGCTCCTGCAAGTTGAGCAGGTTTGCCTTTGAGAGCTCATTCATAACTGCCGATATTCCGCCTGCTGCATCCAGATCCTCCATGTGGTACGGACCTGCCGGCCTAAGCCTGCAAAGGTTAGGCGTCTTTGAGCTGATACTGTTTATCTTGTCGAGGTCTATTTTGACTCCCGCTTCGTTTGCAATGGCAGTTAGGTGAAGTACTGTGTTTGTTGAGCAGCCAAGTGCCATATCTACCACGAGCGCGTTTTCGAACGTCTTTTCCGTTAGTATCTGGCTTGGCCTTATGTCTTCCCTGACAAGCTTCATTATAGCCATTCCCGCTTCCTTGGCGAGCCTTTTTCTTTGTGCGTATACCGCCGGAACCGTTCCGTTGCCCGGCAGCGCCAGACCCAGAACTTCGCTCATGCAGTTCATTGAATTGGCCGTAAACATCCCTGAGCACGATCCGCATGTCGGGCATGCATTTTCTTCAAGGCAGTCAAGCTCGGCTTCGCTCATATTTTTACTCGTTACTGCTCCTACTCCCTCAAACACTGATGTAAGGTCTTCGGCCTTGCCGGATACCTTGCCCGCAAGCATCGGCCCTCCGCTTACGACAATCGCCGGTATATCCAGCCTGGCTGCAGCCATGAGCATACCCGGTACAGATTTATCGCAGTTTGGGATGAGTACTATTCCGTCAAAGGCGTGCGCCTTTACCATTATTTCTATGCTGTCTGCTATTATCTCCCTGCTTGCCAGTGAGTATCTCATTCCTTCGTGGTTCATGGCGATACCGTCGCAAACTGCTATTGTCGGGAATTCGAAAGGCGTGCCGCCCTCCATGAGAATTCCCTTTTTAACCGCCTCAGCAATCTCGCGAAGGTGTATGTGACCTGGCACTACCTCGTTGAATGAGTTTACAACCCCTATGAAGGGTTTTTCTATTTCCTTGTCAGTAAGACCAAGAGCTTTAAGCAGCGACCTGTGCGGTGCCTTCTGCATACCTAGTTTGACATTTTGACTGTTCATGCTGCTTCCTCCCAATTACTATTCTTTTATCCAGGACATCATGCCTCTTAGCTCTTTGCCCACTTCTACTATAGGATGCTCAAGCTCTTTTTGCTTTGTCGCGTTGAACATTGGTCTGCCAAGCATGTTCTCAAGCAGCCAGTTCCTTGCAA